>Ga0315285_10000039_pt1 | contig 124986 bp, 83 predicted proteins | sample YL17G09_36_MG_FD_203698 | JGI IMG/M metagenome (GOLD analysis project Ga0315285, IMG submission 203698) | Sediment microbial communities from Yellowstone Lake, YNP, Wyoming, USA - YL17G09_36 | ecosystem: Environmental > Aquatic > Freshwater > Lake > Sediment | place: USA: Wyoming | collected... | reverse complement strand
CCACTTCCTTGATGCGATAGCCCAGTCGGTCGGCCAGCCCCAGCACCTCGCAATCGAACAGCCAGCCATCGACGGTCTGACGTGCACAGACAGCCCGCGCCGCGCACGACCGAAACAGCTTGAACCCGCATTGCGTATCGCGCAGCGCCGGAAGCATCAGACGACGACGCAAAGCCCGAAACACGGCGGCCATCAGTCGCCGCAAGCGTGGCTGCGGCGGGTCAAGCTTGGACTCCGGCATGTCCCGCGAACCGATCACCACGTCGTAGCCTTGATCGACCCATGGCCGCAGCTTCTCGATTTCCTCGATCGGCGTGGACAGGTCGGCGTCGCACATCAAGACAACGTCGCCGGACGCCGCCAGCATGCCGCGCCGCACGCTGTAACCCTTGCCGCGGTTGGTCGGATTGACGAGCAATTGCAGCGTCAGCGGGTCGGCGACGAACTGCCGCACCACGTCGGCGGTGGCATCCGTGCTGCCGTCGTCGACCACGATGACTTCCCACGCCTGGCCCGAGGCAGCGGCGTACTCGCGTATGTGCCGGAGTGTGTCGCCAAGCCGGCGGGCCTCGTCGAAAGCGGGGATGACGATGGTGAGCGCAAGGTCACCCATGCGCCGGGCAAGATAGCGGGCGCCGCACCGGGCGGCAACGTGACCGCCAGTTATCGGGCGGGTCCGTGACAGAATCGGCGGCCGTCGCCTGGGCAGGGTGCGCCCGTGGCGGCGTAGCGGCCGGGCTCCGTCCCGGCCGTGGAAGGCCACATGTCCAACTACGGCCGGGACAGAGCCCGGCCGCTACGGGCCCGCCGATTCTGTCACGGACCCTTATCGGCCGGCCGAACCACTCCGTCGTTGACGTGTCCCTGCGCCACGATACAGTGCAAGGATTATGGCGCGCCCAACCGAGAAGGGGCACGCCTTGAACATGGCCAGGTGGAGCATGATGGACCAGTCGTCGCCGGGGAGTGCGTCTGACCTTAATCGTCGCGAATTCCTGCGGTCGGCGGCGGTTGCCGGCGCGGGGCTGATGGTGACCTGGCCCGGTTGGGCCCAGGAGCAGGCCGGCGCGTCCACGAAGGCGGACGAGCTGCGTGTCGCGTTCATCGGTCCCGGCAGCCAGGGCCGCAACCTGCTGACGCAATGCCTGAAGATTCCGGGTATCCGTTTCACCGCGATCTGCGACATCTGGCCCTATCACCAGGAATACGCCGCCAACATCCTCAAGAAATACGAGCAGATCGTGAAGGTCTACACCGACTACCAGGAGCTGCTCGCGCAGGAGCAGGACCTGGACGCCGCGATCGTCGCAACGCCGGACTGGGTCCACGCCGAGCAGGCCATCGCCTGCCTGAAGGCCGGGCTGCACGTGTATTGCGAAAAGGAGATGGCGAACACGCTGGACAGTGCCCGGAAGATGGTGCAGGCGGCGCGCGACACGAAGAAGCTGCTCCAGATCGGCCACCAGCGCCGCAGCAATCCGCGCTATTGGCACGCGCTGAAGATGATCAACAACGACAAGATCCTTGGGCGGATCACGCATATCGGCGGCCAGTGGAACCGTTCGCAGCGCTTCGACCTGGGCTGGCCCGAAGGCAAAGAGCTCGCCGCCGCCGCCCTCAAGAAATACGGCTATGACACCATGGACCGCTTCCGCAACTGGCGCTGGTACAAGCAGTACTCCGGCGGGCCGATGGCGGACCTGGGCTCGCATCAGGTCGACGTGTTCAACTGGTTCCTCGCAGCGCCGCCGGCCGGCGTGCTCGCGACCGGCGGCCTGGACAACTATGAGGACCGCGAATGGTACGACAACGTGCTCGCCCTCTACGAATACAAAGTCGACGGCAAGAACGTCCGCGGGTCCTACGAGGTGCTCAATACGACCAGCTACGGCGGGTTCTTCGAGACGTTCATGGGCAACGAGGGGTCGCTGATGATCTCCGAGGACTCGCGCAAGGGCTTCATCTTCCGCGAGCAGGAAGCCAAACGCCGCGAGTGGGAGGACGAGGCGTCGAAGGTCGAGACGATGGGCCGCGACGCGATCGAGCTGAAGATCGGCGAGACGCTGCGGCCCGACGGCACGAAGGACCCCGAAGGCCAGCGCCTGCTCGAAGAGAGCCAGAAGCCGCCGCACCAGCTCCATCTGGAGAACTTCTTCAACGCGATCCGCAACGGCACGCCGCTGTCGTGCCCGCCGGAGGTCGCGTACGAGACGGCGGTGTCGGTGCTGAAAGCCAACGAGGCCGTCGAGAAGGGCTGCCGCATCGAGTTCAAGCCGGAAGAGTTCAAGGTGTGAGCCGCGTGCACGCGTGGGAAGGTGGGAACGTGGCGCGATGCTGGTGCGAGAATCCCTTCTCGCACCCACCCCGGCACCGCTGGTGCGAGAATCCCTTCTCGCACCCACCCCGGCGGGAATGCCTTCCCGCACCTTACGTCGGTCCCGGCGCGCCGAGAGGGCCGACGCTACATCACGGCCGGTACAGAGCCCGGCCGCTACATTTCCTGCTGGTGCTCTGTGCCCTAGTGCCCGGGGCTCGCGCTCAGGAGTCCCAGCAAGTCGAGCTGCTCAAGACCGACAGCCGCTCGCCGTATGTCCACCGCCTGACGCTCTATGACGAGGACGGGAAGGCGATCGATCCGGCCGCGCCGCAGCGGGCGCCGTACTCCCCCAAGGCCACCTGCGGCAAGTGCCACCCCGTGGCGCAGATCGCCCACGGCTGGCACTTCAACGCCTGGGACCCCAACGTCCCCGCCGGGCGGCCCGGCGAGCCGTGGATTCTTACCGATCCGCGCACCGGCACCGTGCTGCCGTTCTCCGGCCGCCACTGGCCCGGCACGTTCACGCCCGAGCAGGTCGGCCTGTCTGACTGGCAATTCGTGCTCCGCTTCGGCGGACACACGCCCGGCGGCGGGTACGGCGACCCGGACGAGGAGACGATTGCCAAGTCGCGCGAGGCGGCCCGCTGGCGCATCTCCGGCCCGCTCGAAATCGACTGCATGTTCTGCCACAGCGCCGACCAGCAGCACGATCCGGCGGAGGCCGAAAAGCAGATCGAGGCCCAGAACTTCAGGTGGGCACCGACGGCGGCGCTCGGCCTGGGCGTCGTCCGCGGCGAGGCCCGCAAGGCCCCGGACGACTGGGACCCGTCGCTCCCGCCGAACCCGGATTACCCCGAGCAGTCCGGGCCGAGGCTGATCTACGACCGCCAGCGCTTCGATCCGGACAACCGCGTGCTGTTCAGCATCACCCGCCGGCCGGCGCCGGACCGGTGTTACTTCTGCCACTCCTTCCGCGAAGTCGGCCCGGAAGCTCCAGACGACATGGTCGTGTCGCGCGACGTACACCTGGCCGCCGGCCTGCTCTGCGTGGACTGTCACCGCAACGAAGTCGACCACGACATCGCGCGGGGCTATGACGGCGAGGCGGCGGCGCGCCACGAGCCCTGGCGGGCGGCGTTTACCTGCGAAGGCTGCCACCTCGGCACCGAGCGCAAATACCTCGAAGAAGATGAGGAAGAGCGCCCGGCGGAAGATAGTCCCGACAACGAAGACCCGCTCGTGCGCTTTGGCGGGCGCTACGGCGCACCGCGCCCGGAGCACCGCGGTCTGCCGCCCGTGCACCTGGAAAAGCTCACCTGCACCGCCTGTCACAGCGGGCCGTGGCCGAACGCGCGGACTCACCCGCTACAAACGGCACTTGCACACGGCCTCGGGTGGGCGACGCGCGACCGCACCGCTGACACCCCGCCAGGAATCGTCGCCCCGGTGTTCGTCCGCGAGGGCAGCGGCAAGATCGCTCCCCATCGGCTGATCTTGCCCGCGTTCTGGGGGCGCATCGACGGCGACGAGGTCGTCGCCTTGCCGCTCCAGACGCTGCAACGGGCGGCCAAGGCGATACCGCGGCAAGTCCAGGAGGGCTCCACGCTTGTGCAGGAGATGTTGACCGCTCTCGCCGCAGACCCCAGCATTCAGGGCGAGGTCATCTATGCGTCGGCCGAACGTTCGGCGACGGCGACTCTCGAGCCGCATACCTGGCCACTGGCCCACGATGTTCGACCCGCAGCCCAGTCGCTCGGCGTAAACGGCTGCACGGACTGCCATGCCGCCGGGGCACCGCTGTTCTCCGGCCAAGTGAACCTGAACGCGCTCGAGCGTGAGGGCTTCGCCGGCTGGCCGATGTGGACGTTTTACGGATACAACCCCGAGTTGGCGGCGCTGTGGGATTTCGGCTTTGTCTTCCGCCCCGCCTTCAAGTGGTTCGGCTTCCTCTGCGCCGGGCTCATCGCCCTCGTCCTGCTGCGCTTCGCGCTCGACAGCGTCGTTGGCCGGGCCTATGCACCGGCGTCCGCAGTGCACATCGTCGCGGCCGGCGGCGTGCCGGCGCCGCCGCGCGGACTGACGCGCTGGGAGCACGTGTTTCACACGGTCGCCGGCATCGGCCTCGTCTTACTGGCGGTCACAGGCTTTGGGCCGAAGCTCGTCGGCGCCGAGGTCGCGGGCTGGATGCTGCTTGCGCACATGCTCGCGGCCCCGCTCTTCATCATCGGCCTGACCGGCGCGGCGCTGCAGTGGGTCGCACGCTGCCGCTTCGGCGGGCGCGGCGGGCCATTTGCGCCCGGCCTAAACGTTGTCCAGAAACAGATGTTCTGGCTTACGCTCCTGCTCGGTTTTGTGTCTCTGATGACAATGCTCGTCGCCATGTTGCCTATCTTCGGGCCGGCGGACCAGAGAACGCTAATCGAGCTCCATTACTACAGTTCGCTATTGCTGCTGATCGTCATGGTGCCCCATACGATCATATCGCTGGTGGTCCGGCGCGCGCGAGGCAAGGTGAGATGATCCGCAATTCAGTCGTCCGCTGGTTGGTGTGTACTGCTGCCGTTTTAGTGTTCGGTCTGTTGTGGAGCGGCGTAGTGCGGGCACAGGACAAGAAGCCTGCGGCCTCACAGACGCAGCCGGCGCAGGCCCAACCCGAAGGCAAGCAAGCGGGCGACCCGAAGCTCGTACGATTGGAGCTAAAGCTTCCGCGGCCCGCGTTCAAGGGCACGCCGACGAACGTTCCGCCCGGAACCAACCTGGAGCCGCCGCGCAAGGGCCCACGCCCGCCGCTGCTGGCCCCGCCTGGCACGAAGAACGTGGCGGCCGGCAAGCCGGTGACCGCCAGCGACCGCGAGCCGATCATCGGCAGCGTGAAGGCCGTCACGGACGGCGACAACGAGGCCAAGGAAGGCAGCTACGTCGAATTCGGCCCTGGGAAGCAGTGGATACAGATCGATCTCAAGCAGACGTACGCGATCCATGCGATTCTCATCTGGCACTTTCACATGAGCGCGCGGGTGTACCACGACGTGGTCGTGCAGGTCGCGGACGATGCGGACTTCATCGAAAACGTGCGGACAGTCTTCAACAACGACCATGACAACTCGTCTGGCCTGGGCGTGGGTCCGGACAAGGAGTACTGGGAAACGTACGAAGGCAAGTTGATCGACGCCAAGGGCGTCGTGGCCCGCTACGTCCGGCTCTACAGCAAAGGCAACACCGCGGACGATCAAAACCACTACACCGAGGTGGAGGTGTACGGCTTGCCGGCGCAATGAACCAGCGGACGGTCTTCGTTGTCGGTGTACTTGCCCTGGCGGGGGTAGCTCTGGCCCTGCGATTGCCGCAGCTAGACCTGCGGCCGATGCACGTCGACGAAGCCGTCCACGCCTACAAGCTCAATGCGCTCTGGGAAACCGGCCGCTACGAGTACGATCTCAACGAATACCACGGGCCGACGCTGTACTACTTCACGCTGCCGGCGGTGTGGCTCAGCAGCGCACGGGACTTCGCCCAATTGCAGGCGCCCACGCTGCGCATCGTGCCGGTCGTATTCGGCGTCGCGCTGATCCTGCTGTTGCTGTTGGTCGCGGACGGATTGGGGCGGCCGGCGACGCTCTGCGCCGCCGCGCTCACGGCTATTTCGCCTGCCCTCGCGTACTACAGCCGCTATTACATCCAAGAAATGGTGCTGGTCTTCTTCACGTTCCTGGTCATCGCGGCCGGCTGGCGCTATGTTCAGACCCGGCGCCTGGGCTGGGCGCTGCTGGCCGGCGCCGGCATCGGCCTGCTGCACGCGACCAAGGAGACGTGCGTAATCGCACTGGGCTGTATGCTCGTTGCGCTCGTGGTCACCGTACGGTGGTGCCGTCGAAGCACAGCAGGCCACCGACGTTTTCCGGTCAGCCACATCGGCGCGGCCTTACTGGTGGCCATCGTCGTGTCCGCCGTCCTTTTCTCCGGGTTCTTCACAAACCTCCGCGGGCCGCTCAATTCGGTGCGGGCCTTTGGCACGTACTTCCAGCGCGCTGGAAGCAACGGCGTTCACGAACACGCCTGGACCTATTACCTGCATATCCTGACATTGTCGCAGGCCGGCGCGGGTCCGATCTGGAGCGAAGGGCTCATTGTTGCCCTGTGCGTGGTGGGCCTGATCACCGCCATCCGCAGCCGAGGCATCGCCGGCGTCCAGACGCCGCTGCTGCGTTTTTTCGCGCTCTATACAATCCTGATGACCGTTGTGTACTCGGCGATTCCTTACAAGACCCCCTGGTGCGTCCTGGGCGTCCTGCAAGGCATGACGCTGCTCGGTGGCGTCGGGGCCGTGACGCTGGTACGAGTGATACGCCGTCCGGCAGCCCAGGCGGTCGTGGCGGTCGTGCTGCTGGCTGCGGGCGTCCAGCTCGCCTGGCAGGCGCAACGCGCCAACAGCTTCAAGTACTGCGCCAACGAGCGCAACCCCTATGTGTACGCCCACACCCTGCACTCGGTCGTCGAGCTCGCGGATCAGCTCGACCGCCTGGCGGCCATTCAGCCCCAGGGTCACCACCTGCTCATCAAGGTCATGGTGGACAACTGCTGGCCGCTGCCCTGGTATCTCCGCCGCTTTGACCAGGTCGGCTACTGGGAGCACGTGCCCGACGATCCCGACGCCGACGTGATCCTGGCCTCGTCGAAGCTACAGCCGGAGATCGAGCCGCGGCTGAAGTGCACCTATCAGGTGAGCCAGCGCGGCCTGCGGCGGGACGAGCGGCTCGCCGTCTATATCGAGCAGAGCTTGTGGGACACGTTTATCCAGCATTTGCGAAGTACAGACACCACATCGCGGTCAACGCGGCATGATTGAACCGTTGTCCAACCTCCCACCCGCCCTGCAGCGCTTCGAGCACGACGCGATGGCGTGCACGTTCGAGCTGTACCTGCCCCGCGGCGCTGTCCGGTATGCACAAGGCGCGGCGCAGGCCGCGTTCGATGAGCTCGACCGCCTCGAGCAGCTCCTCAGCCGCTTCATCCCGCACAGCGACATCGCCCGCCTCAGCGCGCTGGAACCCGGGCAGTTCGTCCGCGTCAGTCCGGAAACGATCGAATGTCTACAACTGGCGGCACAGGTCTACACGGCGACAGGCGGGGCATTCGACGTGGCGTTTCGCAGCCGGCGCGAAGTGTCCTCTGTACCGCTGGTGTTCGATCCGGCGGCCCGTGCCGTGGGCGTGCAGACCGCGCGGGTGAGTCTGGACTTGGGAGCTATCGGCAAGGGCTACGCGGTCGACCGCGTCATCGCCCTGCTGCGCGAGTGGGGGATCATGTCCGCCCTCGTCCACAGCGGCCAAAGCACGGCGTATGCCCTCGGCCAGCCGCCGAACGGAAGCATCTGGCGCGTCGCGCTGCGCAGCCCCGACCAATCGGCGACAGCCCTCGGGGCCCTTGAGCTGCGCGACGGGGCCCTAAGCGGCTCGGGGCAGCTTCTGCACGGCGGCCATATCGTCGATCCGCGCACCGGGCAACCGGCCGACCGCTACCGCGCGGCCTGGGCCAGCGCCCCCTCCGCCGCCCTGTCGGACGCCCTCTCCACCGCGTTCATGCTGATGTCGGCCGAGGAGGTGCGCAGCCTCTGTGAGCGCTGGCCGGGAGTTTCGGCTATACTCCTGCCCTCCGGGACCACGGCGCACGAAGCCCTTTGCTTCGGCCCGCACGGCCACCAAGTGCAGTGGTCACGTCAGGCACAGAGGCCTGACGCTGCCGGATGACCAGAAGTCGATCGCTATTCGGGAGAATTTTCATGCAATCAGCTTACGCTGGTACGGCCACCCTCGGCATCGTGATCCTCGCCCTCGCGCTCGGACGGGCGGCTTTCGCTCAGGAGATTCCACCCGACGCCCTGGCCAAAATCCGCGCCGCCGCCCCGGACAAGGCGCCAGTCAAGCCGGCCCAGCCGCGCCGGCTCCTCGTGTACACCGCCTGCAAGGGCTTTCGCCATGCGGCGATCCCGTACTGCACGGCCGCGCTCGAGGCCAGCGGCCAGAAAACCGGGGCGTTCGAGGTTGTCGTCAGCGACGACCCCGCCGTCTTCCAGCCCGACAGCCTCAAGCGCTTCGACGGCATCTGCTTCAACAACACCACCGGCGAGCTGTTCGACGACACCGCGCTCAAGCAGGGCCTGCTCGACTGGGTCAAGAGCGGCAGGGGCATCATCGGCATTCACGCCGCCACCGACTGCTTCTACGAGTGGCCCGAATACGGCGAACTCATGGGCGGCTACTTTGACGGGCATCCGTGGAACGAAACGGTCGCCGTCAAGATCGATGACCCGGCGCATCCGGTCAACGCGGCCTTCGGCGGCCAGGGCTTCCAGATCGCGGACGAGATCTACCAGTTCAAGAAGCCGTACTCGCGTGAGAAGCTGCGGGTGCTCCTGAGCCTCGATGCGACGAAGATCGACATGACCAAGCCGGGCATCAAGCGCGCCGACCAGGATTTCGCGGTAAGCTGGGTACGGAACTACGGCCTGGGTCGCGTGTTCTTCTGCTCGCTCGGCCACCGCGAGGAGATCTTCACCAACCCGACCATCATGCAGCACTACTTGGCCGGCATTCAGTTCGCCCTCGGCGATTTGCCCGCGGACGCGACGCCGAGCGCCCAGCTCGCCGCCGCCGGCTGGATCAACCTCTTCAACAACAAAGACCTCACCGGCTGGATCGCCAAACCGGGCAGTTGGGTCATCGAAGACGGCGTGCTCATCCGCAAAGGCGGCGGCGACATCTGGACCGAGCAGCCCTTCGGCGATTTTGTGCTGGACCTCGAGTTCAAGCTCGACCCCGAGACCAACAGCGGCGTATTCCTGCGAACCGGCGACATCCAGGACTGCGTGCAGACCGGCATCGAGATGCAGGTGCTCGACTCGTTCGGCAAGGAGCCGCCCGATACGCACGACTGCGGGGCGATCTATGACTGCCTGGCCCCGTCGAAGAACATGGTCAAGAAGCCCGGCGAGTGGAACCACGCGGTCATCACGTGCCAGGGCAGCAAGATCCACGTCAAGCTGAACGGCGAGCCGATCCTCGACATGAACCTCGACCAGTGGACCGCGGCCGGCAAGAACCCGGACGGCACGCCCAACAAGTTCAAAATCGCGTATAAGGACATGCCGCGCCGCGGCCGGATTGGCCTCCAGGACCATGGCAAGCCGGTGTGGTACCGCAACATCCGGATCAAGCCGCTGTAGCGCGCTGGTAGCGGCCGGCGCCCCGTCTGGAACCGAGTCCGCCGCGGCGGACCCGGGTGAAGGGCCCGTTGACCGACCGGAGGTCGGTCCCCCGCTTGGCCGGCAGCTATTCGCCGTCGGAGACGGCTCCTACGAAGGGCGCCGGGCACGATGCAAGGCCCACGCGGTGGCGGCAGTGAGTAGTGCGAGCACCGCCAGGTGCAGGCCGTACCAGCGTAGCAGGTTCGAGCCAAGGCCGGCCACGCCGACGAGCCAGGCGGCCAGCGCGGACGTGGCGAGGATCGTGCCGGGGCTCCAGCGACGCCGGGCTTCCTTCCAGGTTCGCAGAAGCGTGTACCACACAACCACAATCGCCGGAAACGCCCAGGCGAGGTAGTAGTGCCGAGTCATGGGCGAGGGCCAGAACATGGCGAGCATCCAGAGCGCACTGGCCGGGGCCCAGTCACCGAGCGCGGTGGTGCCGCGCCGCCACGTAAACCAGCCCAGGGCGGCGAACCCGAGGACCAGCAGCGTGGCCCAAATCGACCAGACGACTTCCGGCGACCAGTCCGCGACATGGAACCGCGGCACCCAGGAGATATCCACCCGCTTCTCGGCCCAGGGGGCGTCGCGCGGGGGCATCGGGTCTAACGTCAGAATCTCATCCGGCTCGAGCTCGGCTTGATGTTGGGCGACGACCTCGGCAGGTGGCTCGCCATAGAGGATCACCTGGCGGCGCGCGTCGGGGACGGCGCGCAGCCAGCGGGTCAACACCGCGGCGAGCGAGGCGTTGGTGCCGTGGCGATGCACCCGCAAGAGCGGCTGCTCGATCAGCCGGCGATTCGAGTGCCACGCTGTCCGGCGCACCCAGGCCCGATGTTCGTCGATCGCGCCCCGCCAGCCGAAACAGGCAACGCTGGGCAGCAGATCGCAGACGACGACGGCTACGATCACGCCGGCCAGTGCCCGCCAGCGGCGGCGCAGCAGCAGATACACGAGGAGCAGACCGGGCATGACCTTGAGGAGGGCGGCGAGGCCGACGACCAGGCCGCCGAGGAAGTCCCGCCGGCGACCGACCAGCGTGAGCCCGGCGATGCAGAGCAGCAGCGTCCAGGCCGTGAGCTGGTTGGATTGCAGCGCATGTTGGAAGTTGGCACAAACGAGAAGGACCGGCCAGACGAAGGCGCCGGCCGCGCCGCGCTTCTCAAGCCACCAACGCCAGACGATCCAGATGCTCACCACGAGCGCGGCCAGGTTGCTCGTCACGAAGAGGCTGACACCGACGGGTTGCGGCAACCACGTCGTGAACGGCCACAGGGCGAAAGTGGTGGTGGGCAGGTAGCCGAACATGGCGGTGCCCGGGGCGGTGTGGCCATGCTCCCAGACGTAGCGCGACTCGGATTGCAGGTCGCCCCAGTCCGGCTGGTTCGTCACGCCGCGGTAGATGCCCCCCGCCACGCCGCTGGCCAGCACGACGGCGACGATGAGCCAGGCGACGCGGGCGACGAAGCGGGTAGGTTCGTCAGTCTTCATGGTGGTAGAGTCGGCGGTTAGCCGCGGCCACTCCCGGCGCGCCGGGATCGGCGTTCATCTTGATGACCGCCCGGTCGTAGGTCATGAGCCCGTTGACCTCGATCTCGACGTCCGTGGTTTGCGTGTAGATCGCCGCCGACAGCCCCGGGTCGGCGATCAGTTGCCGCAGGGTGCCGAGCAGGTTGAGGTAGGCGTCCGTCAGCTCCTCCGGCGTCTGGAAACTGCGATAACCCCAGTTTTTCTCGGCTTGCCAGGTGTGCCCCGGCAGCGGCAGACCCAGTCCGCCGAACTCGCCGAGGACCGCGGCCCGGTGTGGCTCGGGCTTGGGCGAGGACGGCCCGGGGTAGTCATGGATGTCGTGCACATCGCCGACGCCCAGCTCGTGCCAGCCGCTGGCGGCGTCGACGAGGCGGGCAGGGTCCCACTGCCGCACGAGGTCCACGATCCGCGCCGTGTCATACTGCCCCCAGCCCTCGTTGAACGGGACCCACATCACGATGCACGGGTGGTTGCCGAAGGCATTGACGACGTTCTTCAGCTCAAGCTCGAATTGCGTGGCGGACTCCGGCGTGCGCTCGTAGTCCTTCGGCGCGTCGATCTTGTCGCCGCTGGGCATGTCCTGCCAGACGAGCAGGCCCAGCTTGTCGCACCAATAGTACCAGCGGTCGGGCTCGACCTTGACGTGCTTGCGGGCGACGTTGCAACCGAGCTTCTTCAGCACCTCAACGTCGTAGCGCAGGGCCTCGTCGGTCGGGGCCGTGTACAGCCCATCCGGCCAGAAGCCCTGATCCAGCGGGCCGAACATGAAGAGCGGCTTGTTGTTCAGCAGCAGCCGCGTGACGCCGTGCTCATCCGGCCCCAGGCTGATCTTGCGCAGGCCGAAGTAGCTGGTGACCTCGTCGACGACACGTTTGGGGTCATCCCACCAGCGCAGGGTGATGCGCACTTCGTACAGGAAAGGATTGTCTGGCGACCAAAGCTTGGCATTGGGAATGTCCACTTCGGTGCGCGGTCCGCCGTTGCCGCGGGCAACCTCCTCGCCGCCCTCGAGCACGACCACGTCGACGGCATGCGAACGCGACATGCGCCGGCTGTCCAGCGTCACCGTCAGGCGCGAGTGATCCACATCCGCCGTCAGCTTCGGATCCTCGATCCGCCACTCCGGCACCGGCTCCAGCCAGACGGTCTGCCAGATGCCGGTGGTCGAGGTGTACCAGATGCCTTCCGGCTTGCGGACCTGTTTGCCGCGCGGCTGGTTGCCGGCGTCGGTCGGGTCCCAAACGGCGACGACGACCTCCTGCGGTCCGGGCGTCTTGAGCGTTGCAGTGATGTCAAACGTAAACGGGTCATATCCGCCGCGGTGCGGGTCGAACTGCGTGTCATTCACCCAGACCGTCGCCTCCCAATCGACCGCGCCGAAGTGCAGCAGCACGTGCTTGCCGGCCCAACTCGCCGGCACTTCGAACGTCCGGCGATACCACACGCGCTGGTTCTCATCGACGCGCTGCATCACGCCGGAGAGCGCGGATTCGATCGGGAAGGGGACCAGGATTTGCCCGTCGAACTTCGCGGGGCGGCCCTCAATCTTCGGTCGGACCGCGTACTCCCACAGCCCGTTGAGGTTCTGCCATTCGCTGCGGACCATCTGCGGCCGCGGGTACTCGGCGTGCGCGTTGTCCGGCTTCACGTCCGCCGCCCAGCGGGTCATGAGCGGGCCTTGCTTGGGTGCCCATTGGGCCTGCGCGATTGCGGTCGTCACGAGCATTGCCCACACAGTACCAGGATGCCTGCTTGCCATGTCCGTACCCTTTTCACGTTAAGTTCGTCCCGCCGCGCGGGCCTGCACGAGCTTCTGAAGCAGAATGAACGCCAGCAACAGCACGCCGATCGCGATCCGCGTCCACCACGAGTTCAGCGTGCCCTCGAACATGATCGCGGTCTGAATGATGCCGCAGATCAGCACACCGATCAACGTCCCGAACACGTAGCCCACGCCACCGGTCAGCAGCGTGCCGCCGATGACCACCGCGGCGATGGCGTCCAGCTCGAGCATCTTGCCGGCCTCCGCCGCACTGCCCGACGACGTGTACAGCGTGTGCACGACGCCGGCCAGCGCCGAACAGAAGGCGCTGATCGAGTATGTCGCAATCTTCGTCCGCCCGACCGGCAGTCCCATGAGCAGCGCCGACGGCTCGCTGCCGCCGAGCGCGTAGACATTGCGGCCAAACCGCGTGTAGCCCGCCGTGTACATGGCGATCAGCAGCACGCCCAGGAAGATGAGCGCCGTCGCCGGCAACATCGGCAGGCCGGTCCCGGGGATGTTCAGCGCGCTGAAGTCGCTGACCGCGGTGTACAGCGGATGGCGGATGTCCACGCTCTCCTGGCTGATGACCAGCCCCGTGCCGCGGGCCAGGAACATGCCGGCGAGCGTCACGAGGAACGGCGGCAGGCGGAAAAATTGGATCACGCTCCCCATCCCGGCGCCGAACGCCGCCCCGAGCGCCAACACGAGCCCGATTGCGATGAGCGGGTGCACGTGCCCGGCCGTGATGAGCTTGGCCACCGTGATGCTCGTGCAGCCGATGATCGCGCCCATCGACAGGTCGATCCCGCCGCCCAGGATCACGAACGTGACGCCGATCGCCGCCAGCCCCAGCACCGCATTGTCGCCGAAGAAATTGATGAAGACCAGCCACGAGAAGAAGTGCTCGTAGCGCAAGCACGCGGCGACGTAGAGCAGCACGCACACGAGCGTAGTGGCGGCGACCGGCACATTCTTGCGGGCCAGCGGCAGTCTCACGCCCGCCTCCTGCCGCGCAGGAGCATCTCCCGCAAGGCCGCGGATTGCAGCAGGCACACGACCAGCACGACCAGCGCCTTGACGACCAGCGTGTACTCGACCGGCACGCCGCGCGTGAGGATCGTCGTCGTCAGTGTCTGAATCAGCAGCGCGCCGAGGATCGTCCCGACCAGCGAGAACCGGCCGCCGGTGAGCGCGGTCCCGCCGATGACGACGGCGAGAATCGCATCCAGCTCGAAATACAGGCCGGCGTTGTTCGCGTCCGCTGCCTGGATGTCCGATGCGATGATCAGCCCGGCCACGCCGGCACATAGCCCGCAGCCCCCGTACGCCAGCAGCTTGACCAGCCCGACCTGCACGCCGGCATAGCGGCTCGCCGTCTCGTTGCTGCCGGCCGCTTCGATGAACAGCCCGAGCGCCGTCAGCCGCGTGAGCACCGCCGTCAGCAGAAACATCGCCGCCGCGATGGTCACGGTGAACGGCAGGCCGAGCAGGTAGCCGCCGCCGATGAAGCCGAACGCGGGCCGCTCGAAAGTGATGATTTGCCCGTCGGTCAGGAGCTGGGCCACGCCGCGGCCCGCCACCATCAGGATCAAGGTCGCGACGATCGGCTGCACGCCCAACGCGGCGACGAGCACCCCGTTCCACAAGCCGGCGAGCAGGCTGGCCCCCAGCGCGACGGCCACGATCGCGCCGACGCCGGCGCTGGTGTGCGTGAGCAGCACGGCGGCGAGCGCGCCGGCGATGGCGAGGACCGCGCCGACGGACAGGTCCACCCCGCCGGTCGCGATCACGAGCGTCATGCCGAGCGCGGTCAGCAGGGCGGGGGCGGCGCGGTTGAGCACGTCGATCAGGCTGCCATACAGGTGGCCATCGACGATCGTGAAGCGGAAGAAATCAAGAGAAAGGGCAACCCGCCCGTGGTCGAGCTTCAGCAGGTTAAGCGTGAGGAGCAGCAGCAGCGCCAGCGCGGGCCAGATCAGCGCGGCTGAGCGACGCATGCCGGTATGACGGACGGTCTCAGGCATGTTCCTGCCGGGCGGCGATGAGCCGCATGATGGTGGGCACGTCGAGCTGCGCTCCGCCGAGCTCGCCGATCAGCGTCCGGTCGCGCAGCACCAGTGCGCGGTCGCAGTTGCGCGTGACCTCCTCCAGCTCGGAGGAGATGAACAGCACGGCGAGGCCGGCCTGGCACAGCTCGCGGACGAGCGTCTCGATCTCGGCCTTCGCGCCGACGTCGATGCCGCGCGTCGGCTCGTCGAGGATGAGCAGCCGGGGCTGCGACGCCAGCCAGCGGGCCAGAATGACCTTCTGCTGGTTTCCGCCGCTGAGCTCCTCGACCGGTTTCTCCGCGCCGGGGGTGGCGATGTTGAGCGAGCGGATGTAATGGTCCGCGAGCTGCTGCTGGGCCCGCGGCGTGAGTCGGATCCAGCCTTTGCGGGCCTGCAAGGCCAGTATGATGTTTTCGCGCACTGAAAGCCGCGGGATGAGACCTTCCCTCTGGCGGTCCTCCGGGCAGAAGCCGAGGCCGCGCGCGATGGCCTGGCGGGGCGAATGCAGGGCGACCAGGCGGCCGTCGATCTCGATCCGGCCGGTGCTGGGCCGATCAACACCGAACAGCAGCCGGGCGGCCTCGGTCCGTCCCGAGCCCAGCAATCCGGCCAAGCCGACGATCTCGCCACGGGCGATGTGCAGGTCCAGCGGGTTCAAGGCGCCGCGGCGGCCAAGGTGCGTGGCGCGCAGCAGCGGCGCGCCGCCACGCGGAGCGACGTAGCGGCCGACCTCCGGGTCGGCCGTGGGAGGCGACGGGCCCCCCGCCGGCCGACACGGAGGTCGGCCGCTACAGGCATCGGTACCGAGCATCTTCGCGACCAGCTCCAGGCGCGGCAGGCTGGCCGTCTCATACTCGCCCACCAAGCGGCCGTTGCGCAGCACCGTCAGCCGGTCGGAGATTGCGTACACCTGCTCGAGAAAGTGCGTGATGAAGAGGACGCCGAGCCCATCGGCCTTGAGCCGCCGCATGACCGCGAAGAGCTGCTCGACCTCGGCCGCGTCGAGGCTGGAGGTCGGCTCATCCAGGATCAGCAGCTTCGCCTGCACGTCGAGGGCCCGCGCGATCGCGACCATCTGCTGCGTCGCGATCGGGTAGCTGCTCAGCGGCTGCGTGACATCAATCGCCAACTCCAGCCGCCGGAGGCTGGCGGTCGCCCGACGGTGGATGTCGCCCCACGCGATCCGGCCGTAGCGGGTCGGCTGCCGCCCGAGAAAGATGTTCTCCGCGACGGACACGTGCGGGATGAGATTGACCTCCTGGTAGACCGTGCTGATCCCCAGCGTCTGTGCGTGAGCCGGCGAGCGCAGGTGAATCGGCCGGCCGTCGAGCAGGATGTCGCCGGCGTCGCGGCGATAAACGCCCGTCAGAACCTTGATGAGCGTGGATTTCCCGGCGCCGTTCTGCCCCAACAAGGCATGAATCTCGCCGGCCCGTAGCGTGAAGTCCACCGCGTCCAGGGCGCGCACGCCGGGGAAGACCTTGGTGATCCCGCGCAGCGCCAACAGCGGGCGATGGTCTGTGCCTGCGGTTGGCGCGGCGGGCTCCACCATTAGCCGCCCTTCGCCGCCGGCCGGCTCGCCGTCGCCGGCGTGCGGGCCAGCCAGACCGCCATCTCGCCTTGGCCGCGATGGCACCAAGCATAGTAGGGGACCGCGACCAGCTCGGCAGGCTTTGTTCCGCTGTCCGTGGCGCGCTGGGCCGGCCCGCGCAGCGTCATCACACCGCCGAGCAAACCTGGCTCATCGCGGGCGGCGAGCCTGACTTCGTCCGCCAGAATCAGATCGCTGACGCGCCCGCCGTTATCGACAGCCTCGGCGCAGTACACGAGCGGCCCGCGCTGGAGGGCCACGCGGTCCGCGTCATCTTTGACCTGCGCGTTCGCGACAATCCGCCGGATCGGCATCGGCAGGTGCAACTCGACCGTGTCGCCGGACTGCCAGGTGCGCCGGAGCCGCGCATAGCCTTTGTCGAGGTCGAACGCCGTGGCTGTGCCGTTCACCTTCAGCGTGACGGGCTCGGCGGCCTGATCAACAAAGCGGTACAGGTCGCCGGGGGCCGGGTGATCGGTCGCCCAACCGGGGACGCGGACGTGGAGCGCGAACTCTGTCGCCTTCTGTGGCTCCACGCGGATGCGCACGTCGCCGTCCCACGGGTAGCGCGTCTCCTGCACCAGTGTGACCGTTTGGCCGCCGACCTCCAGCTTGCCCCGGCCGGCGATGAACAGGTTGACGTAAACCACCCCATCGCGCTGGGCGTAAACGTACCCCGGAATGGACGGCATGAAGCGCACCACGTTGGTCGGGCAGCACGAGCAGTCGAACCAGGGCTTGCGGGCCCGATCGCCGCTCGACGCCAGCGGGTTCACGTAGAAGAAGCTGTCGCCGCTGAGCGCGACGCCCGACAGGAACCCGTTGTACAGCACGCGCTCCAGCACGTCGGTGTACTGGGCATCGCCCTGCAGCAGGAACATGCGCTGGTTCCACAAAGCGTTGGCGATCGCGGCGCACGTCTCGGCGTAGGCGGACTGGTTGGGCAACTCAAAGTCGTCGCCGAAGGCCTCGCCGCCCGAGCGGGCCCCGATGCCGCCCGTGAGATACAGCCGCCGGCCGACCATGTTCTGCCAGATGCGGTCGATCGCGCGGACGTAGGCGTCATCGCCGGTCAGAGCGGCGACATCGGCCATCCCGCAATACATGTACGCCGCCCGGACGGAATGCCCGACGGCGTGGTCCTGCTCGGTGACGGGCTGGTGGTCCTGGGCGTAGTCCTCGTACGACGGCCGCCGGTCGTGGTTGCGTCCACGCTGGTCGAGGAAAAACCTGGCCAGCTTCAGGTAGCGCTCCTGTCCGGTGACGCGGTACAGCTCGACCAGGCCGATCTCAATTTCCTGGTGGCCCGGCGGATCGCAGCGCTTGCCCGGCCCGAACTCGCGATCGATGAAGTCCGCCGAGCGGAGGGCCACTTGTAGCAGCGTGTGCTTGCCCGTCGCAAGATAGTGCGCCACCGCGGCTTCGTACAGGTGCCCCAGGTTGTACAGCTCATGGCTCCAGCGCAGGTTGGAGAAGCGCTCCGGGCCGGACATCTCCTGCACATTGGCCGGATCGACCGTGCGGGCGGCGTAAAGGTAACCGTCCGCTTCCTGGGCGCCGGCGATCTTCGCGATCAACCCGTCGAGATACTTGTCGAGCACCGGATCGGGGTGCGATGCCAGCGAGTACGCCGCCCCTTCGATCACCTTGAACACGTCGGAATCATTGAAGGCGTACCCTTCAAACTTGCCTGGCATCTGGTGGGCGGCCTTCAGGAAGTTGTCGATCCGGCCGGTCTCTTCGCACTTGCGGAAGTCGTACGGGATCGTGACGGTGCGGTTGGTTTCCAGCCGCGGTGACCAGAACTCGTCGTTAATCTGCACCGCGGTAAAAGGCACCGGCCGCACAGGGTAATCGGCCGCCGTGGCGGCGGTCGGCGGCACCCATTCACGGGCATCCGGCCCGCTGCCGATGGTCGGGAACGATGCAATCCGCAGCCGCGCGCAGCCCATCGGGATCAGCGTGACCGTCTCTTGAGGTTCAGCGGACTTCACCGGGCTGGGCTGCAAGGCGCCGACCACGCCGAGCGAGTCCTCCTGCCACGCAGGAATCCGCCGGACTGTCGCGAGCAGCTCGGTCCGAGTGGCCTCTGCGCTGAACGGCAGGGCGTTCCCGGACCACGGCCGCCGCGTGATCTTCAGCGAATAATCGGGCTCGCCTTCGTCAAGGATCAGGCCGTAGTTCCACGGCGTCGTCGGCAGCACCTCGTAGCCGGGCCACGCGTCGGTTCCGCCGGCCCGCACGTACTGCTCGCCGATCTTCAGCGCATACGTCAGCGGCCCACGGTTGATGGAGACGCTGTTGGCGTTCTTTTCCCACTTCGTGACGGCGATCTTCATCGGCAGTCGAAGCTCAATCTTCTCGCCGTCGGCCCAGACCCGGTCGATCAGAAGAAAGGCGGGGGCCTTGACCTGTAGTCGCTGGCTGATGCCGCCGATCACGACCGCGGGGGCCGTACACCAGCCCGGCACGCGGAGGTACAGCGGGAAACGCACGGGGCGCGGCGTCGCCAGCGTGAACTCAATGGTGTCGGCGAAGGGGTAAATCGTGTTCGCGGTGATCGTGACCTCGGTGCCATCGCCGACCTTGGCCTTCACCCGCCCCGGGGCGTACAGCACCGCCGCCAGGCCGTTGCCCGGCGTGGCCAGCCACAGGTGCTCGGCGAAATAAGGCCAGGCGTGCGCGACGTTGTGCTGGCAGCAACGGTATTGGTGCGGGTTGAACGAGAGCATGTCGCCGTCGTTCTCAAAGTCGGGTGACTTGTTGGCCCGGTCGCAGCGGACGAGGTTCGGGGCCGTCAGGTAGTGCAGGGCTTTCAGATCGGGCGTCATGGAGGCGGGCAGCGAATTGAACGCCACGTCCTCGCAGCGGTCAGCCCACAGCCCCTCGCCGGTGATCTGCAGCAGCATCTCGCACGACAGCATCATCTCGGCCATCGTGCAGGTTTCGGTGCCCTGCCGCGGGCTGGTGTAGCCGGGCCGGCAGTTTTCGTCAGCCCCGTACAGCCCGCCCGGCACCTGGCCATAGATGCCGCGCACATCCTGGTAGTTGCGCTCGACGGCCTGGATGTGCCGCGGGTCCTTGGACTGCACGTAGTAATTGCCCGGACCGCGGAACGCCTGCGCGATATTCACCCCGTGCCAGTTGGCGACGCCGTCGGTCCAATTCGCCGTTCGGCGGTGGATCTTCTGGGCCAGGTCGAGCAGCCAGGGCTCCCCGGTGCGGTTGTAAAGCCAATAGACGCTGGCCAGGTTGTCGGCCGCCCGCTGCTGTTGCCAGAAGGGCAGGAGGAAGTCGTCTTCGGGGACGTTCAGCTCCCAGCGGAAGTAATTGGTCATGAGCTTTAGGACACGCTCGTCGCCGGTGTGCTCGTAGAACGACTGGAGCACATTGAGCATGATCATGTGCGGCCAGAGGTCGGGCTTGCCGCCGCCGTCAGTCTTGGTAGCCGTCAGGTTGGCCCGCGGGCCAAAGTAGCCGTCCTCGCGCTGGCTCGCCAAGACCGCGTCGATCCAGGTGCGCGCCTCGGCGACGATCCGCGGATCGTTGAGCACGTAGCCCAGGTCGCCGAAGCCTTTGAGCCAGTACGGCACTTCCTCCCAGCCGTGCTGGCCCTGCCCGTCTGGGCTGAGCCAGGCGTTGCCGTCCTTCTTGAGGAACTCGCTGATCTCGGTCAGGTGGCCGCTGAAGCCGTCGGCTTCGAGCTCGAGCTCTTTGCGCAGCCAGCCCTGGGGCTCGATCGCCCCGATGGGTAGCTTGACCAGCGGGCTGGGCAGCAGGGGGGCGCGGTTGCCGACATAGAACTCGTTGGCGGGTTCGGTCTTGGGTCGCGGAACGACCTCGATGTTCTGCTCCTGTCCCCAGGCCGGCGCCATCAGGTTCCCCGCCAGAATCAGGGGCAGTACATGGAATGTGCGCATGCTCTCCTCCGTGGTCGGATTGTCCGGCATGTGAGCTAGTATTTGCGGGTCTCGATCACGTTCTTGGCCGCGGCCTGGTCGAATACCTGGTCGGTGACCTTGATCCACTTCGCCAGCGTCTCGCCGGCCACGGTCTTCTCCACCGCGTCAAACGCCGCCGGCCCCAGCAGCGGGTTACACTCCACGCTGCAATTCAGCTTGCCGGCGATCATCGCCTCGAACGCGGCCCGGACCCCGTCAATGGAAACGAGCAGGATGTCCTTGCCCGGCGTCAGCCCCGCCTCCTCAATCGCCTGGATCGCCCCCAGGGCCATGTCATCGTTGTGCGCGTACACCGCCCGAATGTTCCGGCCCTCGGCCTTGAGGAACGCCTCCATGACCTCCTTGCCCTTGGCCCGCGTGAACTCGCCCGACTGCGACTTGACGATCTTCAACTCGGGATGCTGCGCCAGCACCTCCTCGAAGCCCTTTTTGCGGTCGAGGGCCGGCGCCGAGCCCGGCGTGCCTTGCAGTTCGACAATACACCCCTTGCCGCCGAGCTTCTCGGCCAGCCAGCGCGCCGCCATGCGGCCCTCCTCGACGAAGTCGGAGGCGATCAGCGTGGCGTATAACGACTCGTCGGACACTTTCACGCCGCGGTCCACCAGGATGACGGGGATGCCGGCCCGCTTGGCTTCCTTGAGCACGGGCTCCCAGCCGGACTCAACCACTGGGGCCAGGATGATCGCGTCGGCCTTTTGCGCGATGAACGCCCGGAGGGCCTTGATCTGGTTCTCCTGCTTCTGCTGGGCATCGGAGAACTTCAGCGTGATCCCGCGTTTCGCTGCTTCCGAGCGAACGGACTCGGTCTCGGCGGTGCGCCACGCGCTCTCAGCGCCGATCTGCGAGAAGCCAACGGTGAGTGCTTTGCGCGGCTGGGCGCGGGCACTCCATGACAGGGGCGCAATCGCTAGCACGACCGCGAGCAGCCACAGGCGCTTCGACCAAACCATCACAGTCCTCCTTCACCGCGCCGCGGGCGCGCTCATCCATCCGCCCGCTGCAATCTCGGAATGATACCCCGCTATTGAAGCGAACGAGAAGCCGCTCACGACGAGTGACCGCCCGAGTCGCGGCGTCCAGTGAAAGGCCTCCCCGCCAGACTGGCGAATACGTATGCCCCCGCGGCCAGGATAATCACGGTCCGGTAACCCGCGGTCGTCGCCACGACCAGCGCGGCGGAGGTCGCCAGCACCGACGCGACGCCGTTGATGCCCCAGGCCCAGGGGACCAAGCGCGGCGCGCGGCGATTCAGGGCCGCCATGCCGGCGGGCAGCGGAAGGCCCATGCAGTACGCGGTCGCGGTCGCGACCAGCAGGAGCAGCCATGACCCGGCGTGCCACTCGGCGACCATGTCCCAGCCGACCAGCCGCATCATGAGCGTCGCCAGCGCCACCGCCGCGGGCGCAAGCCAGATGTGCCCGCGGAGGCGGTGCGGCCCGGTGAGGCTGCCCAGGCCGCTGACGAGCAAGACCCCGCCGATGACCAGCGCGCTGGCGATGACTGCATCACCCAACCAGGCCGTCGCCCGGCTGATCAGGGCCATCTCGACGCCCATGAAGCCCAGGCCGATGCCGCCGAAGTAGACCACAGTCCAAAATGCCATCCCATGCGGCGGGTGGCCGGGTGCCCCTGCTCTGTGAGCAGTGGCTTGCGTGTCCCCCACTGCTGATCCGCCGCGGCGGACAGTGGCACCCACCGCGAGCGGCAAGAGAATTAGCAGGATGCCCACTCCGCCGGCCACCACCAGCGACGCATATAAGAAGAGCCGCCCCAGCTCGGCCCGCGTCAGCCATAGGTCGCCGTAGGCTTTTTTCAATGCGGCGATGGCCCCCGGCCTGTAGAAATCCCAGAAGAACGGCTGGTCGTCGCGCGCGGGGCGGACGTTGAGCAACCAGGATTTGTAGAACTGCGCCCGGCGCGGCGACAGGATTTCCCGGTCGGCATAGGCGAGCCAATCGAGGTTCGTTCCCGGCGGTCCATCGAGCTGATCGGGACGATTGACCTCGTTGCCCGGCAGGCCGTCATACCATACTGGCGTAAGGTTGAACTCGCGGATGGCCGACTGCAGGGCCTGGCGGCTTGATTCGTCCAGCGGCGACCGCCGGGCCATCGTGCACACACCGAGGTAGTCTCGGACCTGAATGACGCGCCGGGCGGGCTCGGTGACACCCATGAGCTCCAACGCCTCGACCAGTGTGGCAAAGAGCCGGATGTTCTCGCGGGCCGGCTGCTCGACGCCGCGCGACACCGCGAGCACGCCGTCGCCCGCGAGCGCGCGCAAGCCTGCGGCGAAACCTTCGACCGTGGCCAGGTAATCTTCCGCCAGGCCGCGGAGGCCCGGATTGCCGACCCCGAGGCCTTCGAGCGACACGATCTGGATGAGGTCGTACTGCGCCGGCTCAAGCCGCGCCAGAAAGCGGCGCGGATCTTCGGTGATGACGCGCACGGAGTCATCGGCGAACACCCCGCCGGCGTAATCGCGAACCAGCGACACGATGGCCGCGTTCGGCTGCACCACGTCGATCTGTGCGGCGTCGCGCCGCCGCGCCAGCCAGACATCGGCGCCACCTGTCTCGCCGATCAGCAGGACGCGCGGCTGCGGCCGGATCAGTCGGTACGGCAGCGCCATCAGCGTCGTGTCCATGACCGCGGCCTGCGCGGCGGAGTTGATCCGCAGCGCCGAGCCGGCCGGGTCGCCGTTGAGGACCAGGCTGTACATTGGCGGCGGCGGCTCGCTGAGGGCCAGGAAGGGCAGGTCGTGGAACAGCTTGCTTTCATAGAGCTCGACGTAGCCGTGTGGGTCGGCCCGCCGGGCGACGAGCTGGGCGGAACCCTGAGCCGCAAGCTGCGCGAGCCGGGCGCCGTACTTGAATTCCTCGTACGCCGGGCGCAGCGGCCAGCGCCATTCCGCGGCCAGTGCCAGCAGCGCCAGGAGCAGCACGGCGCCCCGCCGGACGCCGGAAGCCCCCGTGCTTCGCGGCATCAACAGGATTGCCGCGCCCAGCGCCAGCAGCAGTGACGGCCAGAGTGAGTACTCGATGACCAGTTGGGAGACAAACCATACGCCGAGCACTGCGCCGACGGCACTTCCGAAAAGGTTAACGGCGTACACGCGGCCGACATTCGCCCCAGCCGTCATCAGCGCCGCACCGAGGACGGCGGCGCCCAGGAGAAACGGGATCAGCGTGGCCACCCAGTACAACGACCACCACCCCACCTGCTTCCACAAGTCTTCGGGAATGAAGCGCCCCGTGACCGGCAGGAGGGCCGCCAGCCGCGGCGTCACAACCAAGGCGGCCAGCAGGCCGACGGCCAGCCAGAACATGACCGTCCGCGGCCGGCTGCGCACCCGGCGCTCCAGCAGCGCCAGCATCGTGCCGCTGGCTCCAAATCCCAGTAGCGCCATGCTGATGACCAGGTACGCGAAGTGATGCCAGTGCTCGACGACCAGCCGCCGCATCAGCACGATCTCGTAGGCGATGAGCGCCGCGCTGATGGCCGCCACGGCGAGGAGCGTGGCGCCGGGAATGCGATCGGCGCCGGGTAGGCTGGTCGTCGGACGTATCATTCGGCCTGCGCTTTTCCGGTCATCGGCACAAACCGCACGGGCAGCACGTTGCGGCTCGTCCGCTGGCCGTCGGCCTGCTTGGTCAGCAGCACCAGACGCTGCGTGTCGTACGTGCCGCCGATCGGAATCACCATCCGCCCGCCGGGCTTGAGCTGCTCCCACAGCGGCGGCGGCACGTGGCCGGCCGCGCACGTGACGATGATCCCGTCAAACGGGGCCGCCGCCGGCCAACCTTCGTAGCCGTCGCCGCACCGAACCTCAATGGTCTTGTACCCGCGCCGCGCCAAACGCTCGCGGGCCTGTTGGCACAGCGGCTCGACGATCTCGATCGTGTAGACGTACGGCGTCAGCTCGCTGAGCACCGCGGCCTGGTAACCGGAGCCGGTGCCGATCTCGAGCACTTGGTCACCGGCCTTGAGCTGGAGCAGCTCGGTCATCAGGGCGACGATGTACGGCTGCGAGATGGTCTGCCCGTAGCCGATGGGCAGGGGGGTGTCGTCGTAGGCACTGTCGCGGCGGTCCGCGGGCACGAACTCGTGCCGCGGGACGGCCCGCATGGCCGCGAGCACACGCTCGTCCTTCACCGCGTCGCGAAACACGTCCCCCTGCGCGATCTGGAGGTCCACCATCGCGTCGCGTTCGCGTTGCCGCTCAGCAGTCCGGACGCGCGGCCACTGCAACCGGCCGCCGGCATCGCGCGTCACGTACGGCGACGAAGCCGCTGCTGGCGTGGTCGCGGGCTGCGTCGTGGCGGAAGACGCCGTACTCGTCGGGCCGCTGGCCGGCGTCCCCTCTTTCGACTGCGCGCAGCCGGGCACGAGTGGCAGGAGCAACAATACGCCGACGGTGCGCACGATCATGGCCACGCCTCCATCCCAGGATGCCGCGGCGATTATAGCGGGTCGGGCCCGGTGACCCCGTGTTTTCAGCGGCCAAGCCGGATCACGCGGTCGACGCGGAACACGTCGTCGGGCGGCGGGTTGCGCCAGATCAGGCTGATCTCGCGGACCGCGAATGACAGCGGTTGCCAATCTGCCTGAAGCTTCGGTCTCAGCTTCGCTACGGCCTCCGGTCCCTGGACCTGACCGATACTCAGGTGCGCCGTGAAACCCGGTGCGTGCTGCGCCGTGTCGTCGCAGTCCGGCACTACGGAAAGCAGCGCCGTCTGCAATCGGACGAGCCCTTCAGGCGGCTCCGGCGCCAGCCACACAGTGTAGCGGCCCCGGCCATGCCCGAAGTGCCGGAACTGGGCCAGGTGGACCTCGAACGCTTCGATCCCGGCGCATGCGCGGCGTAGCTCCTCAGCCATGCTTGCGAACTGCTCGCGCGGGCGGAACGGATACACCAGCGTGATGTGCGGCATCCACCGCCGAAACTGCCGATCATGCCTTTGGCGGATGGCCTGGATCGGTGCCCAACACTCGGGCGGCGGGATGACGACGACCGCGGTCTGGTGAGTTTTCGCGTCCACGCTGCGGAGTCCTCTTCACGCGGGCTCGACGTGCACGTGCTGCCCGTCCGTTACCCGCGCGAGCCCCGTGGCGTCGCCCTCGATCTGGCCCACCACGTTAACGGGGCTGTACGGCGTCTGGCCGAAGAACAGGCACAGGGCGTTGCCCGGCGGCCAGTAAGCCACGGTCCCCGCTGGTACCTCCGCCTGCGGGTCTTCGGCGCCCGTCTTGACCGGCGTCTCGAAGTACACCTCGTCGCCCCAGCGCTGCGCCTCGGACTCAAAGGGCAATACAGCGCCCAAGAGCCCGGCAGTACGCGAGGTATTTAACTGCGCGCTGACCACGACGTCGCCGACTGTGACTCGGATACCGGCCATGCTGCCTCCTGCTATCTGGTCGTCCGACGGGCCTTCGTCATTATAATCATGGGAGGACGTGCTGAGCCGTCCCGCCGCTTGTGCATCGCGTAGGAAGGCCACCATGGACCCCATGGAGCGCGTGCAATGTGTGCTCGCTGGACGCCGACCAGACCGGCCGCCGGTCGGCTTCTGGCACCACTTTCCGCCGGACCAGGTCTACGGCCCGTCCGCCGTCCAGGCCCACCTGACCCATCTGCAAACCTACGACCTGGATTTCCTGAAGGTCATGAACGACAACGGCTATCCGCACGCCACGTCGGTAGAGAGCGTGCGCGACCTGGCCGCCATCGGCGACCTGCGCGGCGACGAGCCGGAATTCGCCCGCCAGCTCGACCTGCTGGCCGCTCTGCGGGCTGAGCTGCGCGGCCGGGTGCTGATGACGACCACGGTCTTCAGCACGTGGGCCGTCCTGCGGCACCTCATCCGGCCGCCGAAAGAGCACCTGCCGCCACAGATGGACGGAGCTGCCGACGAGCCGAGCCGGCGGATCAAGGACTTCTATTCCCAAGCTCCGGAGGCGCTGAACTCCGCACTTCGCCGGATCGGCACAAACCTCGCCAGGTTTGCCCGGCGCTGCCTCGCGGCCGGCGCCGACGGCATGTTTCTGTCGGTGCGCGACGATTGGGTTGACGCACCCGATTCGATGGCCAGCCTCTACGATGAGCTGGTTCGTCCGACCGATCTGGAAATCCTCGCCGCCGCGTCCGCGGGACGCTTCAATTTGCTTCACATCTGCGGCCGACCGGCAAACTTCCGCGCGTTTGCCGAGTACCCGGTCCACGCGATTAACTGGGCCGACCGGTTGGTGGGACCTGCGATCGACGACGCCGTTAGGTGGGCGTCGCCGGCGATCTGTGCCGGGATCGACAATCTGACCACATTGGTGACGGGCACTCCTGAGGAATGCGAGCAGCAGGTCGCCGACGCGCTTCAGCAGGCCGGGACGCGGCCCATCCTGATCGCCCCTGGCTGTACCTATGACCCCAGCCGTGTGCCGCGCGCCAACCTCGAAGCGGTGTGCCGCGCTGTGCGGCGACCATGCTTCAGCCGCTGACGGCGTCCACGAGATGGCGGGCATTGTCGATGGTCGATCCCGGCTCAGCGGGAGCTTTGCCCGCCCGCGCGCCGATCCGGGAGGGCGAGCCTCCCGGCGAGCCGCGCGGAGGCTGACCTCACCACACGATCGGGTAGATTTCGCCGCGAAAAGGCCAGTCCTCGGGGCGTCCGACGAGCTGATGTCGGACTGGATTATGAAAGACGTAATCGAGCTTCTCCACGTACTGATCGCGCGACCGCATGCGCGTATCCCAGTGGCCCGTCTCCCAGCGATGAGAAGGACCGTCGTGCGCCTGGCTGAATTTCGATTTCCAGAACCGCGCCCAACGCTCCAAGTCCAGTTCCGGTTCCCCCGGGATGGCGAACAGGTGCACGTGGTCTGGCATGAGCACATAGGCACCGACGCGCCAAGCCGTTGCATCACACCACACCTGCCGGAGAAGCGCATGGCATGCGTCAGTCGCGAGCCACGCGCGCCGACCCCGCGTGCAGACGGTCAGGAAGACGACGGTTGGGGCGTTCTGCGTGGACCGGACGCCATGGACGGGGTGACGACGCTGCGGCAAGCTCAGGCCCATGGATCCATGGTACCGGCTCAGCGGGAGCTTCGCCCTCCCGCGCGCCGATCCGGGAGGGCGAGCCGCGTCGACGGTCGATTTCGGCTCAGCCGGAGCTTCGCCCTCCCCGGTACGCCGCGCGCCATTGCCCCGCGGTCAGACGATACAGGGCGTGCAGCAGGCCCGCGTGGACAATGTCGCGCTCATAGCGGAACCCGCCCTTCTCCATGACCCGCCGCGAGGCCCGGTTCTCCGGCAGCGTGAAGCAGACGAGCGCCTTCAGATGCAGCACGTCGAAGCCGGTGCGGACGCTCTCGGCGGCCAGCTCGGTCGCCAGGCCCTGCCCCCAGAACTCGGGGACCAGGCCATACCCGACCTCGACCGCGCCGACGCCCTCGAGTGTGAGGCTGCGTAGCCCCCCGCGACCGACGAACCGGCCGTCCGCCAGCCGTGCGACCCACCAGCCGAAGCCGTAGCGGCCCCAGTGCGCGAGGAGTTGCTCGTGAAGCGCGGCCAACTCGGCGTCGGAGCGCAGTCCGCCGAGCGTGGCCATGACACGCGGGTCGCGGTGCATGCGCAGGAGGTCCGGCAGGTCGTGCTCGACCGGGCGCGTCAGCACGAGCCGCGCCGTGTGCACCGTTTCGATCGTCGGTTTCGTCACTCAGGCCTCTCCGCGAACAGCTTTAATACTACAACGCAATTCCATGAGACAAAACGCAACCGCCAAGACGCCAAGATGGTCGGAGATGGACGACGTGCGCACGAGGCAGATCAGGCGACCCGCTAGGCAAGCCCGCCGGCGCTGCACTTTTCAGCGGGTACTCTCATCGGTTATAAATCACGACCGTTCGAGGCCGTGGAACGGTCTCGCCTTGTCACCACAACATCGGAGATCGTCATGTTCCTGGCTGCGCTGCTGTGCAACACGCTGCTCTGGGTCGCGCCGCTGCCCGAACCGTCGGTCGGCGGCCCCACGGTGACCGCGGTGGAAATCGTCGAGCTACGCCAGGCGCGCCTGAAGCCAAAGGCCGATTCGGCCGGACCGCGCTTCAGCTCCGAGCGCCCCGGCATGAAGCTGGTCGTGGAGGTGCAGGGCGAGGACGTGGCCCGCGCCAGCCACTACGGGATGCTGGAAATCCAGGCGGCCACCGACGACAAGGGCGGCCCGCTCAAACTCAACGAAGACGCGCTCGGCTTCCACGACGTTTGCAAGGAGTTCGTGGCGATCGACCGCGAGCAGATGTTCTTCGGCGAGGACCATCCGCCCAAGGACGTCATTCGCATCGAGATCCCCCTCGAGTCGCCGGCCCGCTCGGCGTCGGCCGTCTCCGTGCGCGGGAAGCTCCAGCTCAAGAAGGTCGAGACGGTGGACGTCCTGGTCCCCGCGACGCCGGGCGAAGTCAAGCACGAGCAGCTCGAAAAGCTGGGCGTAAAGGTCAACATCATCAAGCCCGAGCCGGACGGCGGTTTCGTGTACGAGGCCTCGGGGAAGCTGGACGCGCTGCACCAGGCCCAGGTCGTGGACGCGCAAGGCAAGCCGCTGGAAACGGGCGGCAGCTCGTCCTTCAGCGACGGCGAAACGTTACACCGCGAAATCTCGCTCGAAAAGCCCCTTCCGGCGGACGCGAAGCTGAAGTTGACGCTGGTCGTAAAGGCCGAGAATGTGCCGGTGGCGTTCGAGCTGAAGGACTTGAAGCTGCCGTAACCGCACGTGGCCGCTCCGACCCGCGCAGCGCATGTAGCGGCCGACGGCTCGTCGGCCGACGCATGTAGCGCCTCGCGCCCCCGCGCGCCGCCAACGTGGACCCGTTTCCCAACCCGTCAACATGTGCCACTAGCGCTCACGCCGGTGTGTAGCGGCCGGCGCCTCGCCGGCCGTCGCCAATGCCGGTCCCCCGCCCGGATCAGAGCCCGAGCGCCAGCGACGGGGCAACCCCGCCCGCCGCGTTTCGACGCCCAAGAGTCGCCGAGTCTCTCGCCGGTTCCCACCCGCGGGTTACCGCGCCTTATAACCGGCTAGGCGAGAGACTGTCGCGCGCACCGCAACCCCGCGTGGGATATCGGACTGAAGGGCTCGAGTTATGTCGCGCGCCACGACGCCGCAGGGTTGACCGGACCCGGATGTTTCGGCGTGCACCCACGACGCGTCATTAGACAGTCACCGCCTGCTGGCGAGTGGCCCAAGCTGAACGGACATTATCAGCCACTTCATTCATGCAATCGCGGTAAGACTCCGGTTTGCGCCTTTGATACCCATCTACTCCTTTCGTCACGCGGAGCCACTCGGCCACGGGGCGCAGTTCGTTGCCGGGGCGCCATTTGAACAAGTAGTCATCCACCAGAATAGGGATGCATGACGGTTTAATCGAACCGTGCCTGTGCTGATACGCCAGCCAAATCTCATGCTGCACCGCTGGCCTCTTGAGTGAATGCTCGCCACAGACGAGCAACACCGGAAGATGATCCGGTAGGGCTTTGTCGATTTCCTTCGTGAGGTGCTGCCCGCCGGGACAGTCCTTGTCCCATTTCCAGCACTTGATCCCCTGCGACCTAAGATCAACGTGGAGTTGTGTCGCCCGGTTCTCGTAGCATTTGACGCCGTAACTCAGAAAGCAGCGCGGCTGGGGCTTGTTCCACCATGTGCACAAACCACCTGAGATTTCCGTTTTTCCGGCATATAGGGTCGGGTGCGCATCGGCCTCTATAATTAGGGACAGCGCCCGAGCATCCCTTGGAAGACGCGCGAATAGGTTCAGCTTGCTCGCCCATTTCTCCCGCTCCGCATCATTGCGCACCCGCAGCCCCAATTCGCGTTTGCTGTCGTCCGCTATGAGGTATACGGGCTCCTTCGCCCGGTTCACGATATCTTCTAGAACCGCTCGGTGGCTGTCAGTGAACGCTCCGACGCAGAACTCGTCCCCGTCTCGCCATGCCGCCCCGCAACTAATCACCGAGAATTCCGGCTTTGCCACTCTTCGAATCGCCGCCATCGATCCGCCGTCGAGCACCTTCAGTGATCGGTTCTCGAAATCCACTTCAGTGCCGCAGATGAGGCACCGAATGCAATCCCAACTGTCCTCTGACTTGCGCAAGGTCTCTACAACGGCAAGGTTATTTGTTACCACGGTGAGCCTTCGATCGCGGAGGCGCGCCACAAACTGCTCGAAGAACGCTGCAGCCGTCGAGCCTGGGCCGATAAGAAACGTGCAGGGGTTTCGAATATGGGCGAGCCCCAGCTGGTTGATTATCTGCTCCACGGCGTACGCGCATAGGCGCTTCTTCTGTGCGCCTGATGCGTCAACCCGTTCGTCGTACAGTTTATACGGTTGGCTCGCCGTCACTAGGACACCTCCTGCAGTGCACGCCCGCTACCGCAGTTTGAACGCTCACCCAGTGACTCTCGTCCGAGGGCGATCTCGGCCGCACGCTCGATGATCAAGACCATGTTCGCTTCGCTCGCGCAGCCGCGGCCCGCGATGTCCAGCGCAGCTCCATGAGTCGTTGTCGTCCGAACGATCGGCACACCCGCTAGAAGGGCTACAAATCGATCACTATCCAGCGCCGCAACGGCCACCTTCGTTTGATCGTGGTACATCCCAAGGACGAGGTCATAGCGTCGAAGAACGTATGGGCGAAACACCGCGTCAGCCGAAACGGGGTCATCCACGTCAAACCCCTCGCGGCGAGCCCATGCACATGCAGGCCCGACGATGTCAGTGTCTGTCCGTCCCAGCCACCCCCCTTCGCCTCGATGCGGATCGAGCGCGCATACGGCGATCCTCGGTTTCGCGCCGCGCAGATCCAGGTAAGTCGATGTTGCGAGTCGCACTTTCTTGAGAATCAGATCCGCCGTGATCCTCGCCGGGACTTCGCACAACGGTATGTGCCCCGTGACCGACATGACCGCCAAATCGTCTGAAATACACAGCATGCCGAAATTGCTGGACCCGCACAAATCCCCGATCAGTTCGGCATGTCCGCCATACCGAGCCCCGCTCATGAGCTGTGCTTGCTTGCTGACCGGAGCGCAGGCTACGGCGACGATCTGATTCGCGAGGGCTAGGTTCGTCAGTTTCGTGACGTACGCCACAGCCGCAGACGCGCAGACGGGATTCACCTCACCATAGCGGAATTGCCTTGGTGTGATCACCGGCAGGTCGAGCAATAGCATGTCCGCGTCATTCGACCCCATTTCCTTCGGAGAACGGATCACGCGGACGGAAGGATGCACGCCGAATCGGTCCATAGCCTCCTCAAGCACTGCAAGGGAACCGACTAACAGCGGTCGACAACGGAGCCGTCGCCAATCGACCCGCAAGAGTGCCTTGAGCGCGACCTCGGGCCCGATGCCCGACGGATCCCCCGTGGAAATGCCAACAAATGGCGTTGAGATGAGCATCTCTCGAGCTCCCAGGTGATGTATCACATGAGATGAACCGTACACTGGAGCACAGAATCCTGCCTTCGGCAAAAGCGTTCCAGGACGTCCGCGTGGGCCTCAGCGCCCCCGGGGCGCCTCAGTCCAGCGCCCGAGGATACGCAGTCGACGGGATCTGGTCAACAGTGGGTCGCGCGCCTAGTCACTCGGGTAACGTGACGGATCAGCATCACTTAAGTGGAACGACGTTGCGCGGCCGGCAGCGAGATGGTTGCCCAATGCCGGTGACCTTCAGCAGTGACCTTCGGTGGCGGTCAATCCCCGCGGGTTACGCCCTTTTTTCTGGTTTTCACGGATTAGCGCGACGGCAACCCCGTCGACTCGCAGATCACCGCCAAAGCCATCCAAGCGTGGTTCGCCGGGGATGGTGCGTCACGAGCGCAGCGCTTACGCGGGGCATACCGGGCAACTCCGCCTGCGCAACTGGAAGATTGTTGCTCCGGACGTAACTCGGTTAACAGAAGCGAGTTATGCGCATCCGATCAGCCGAGGTCGCTTCGAATTGCGATTGCTGCTCCCGGAGGTGCGTGAAGAGCCCTTTTTTCGACACCGCCGTCTCCGACAGCGTATGTATCGAACATAAGACCTCGGAGTCTGCTCGTGCTGCCGAACCTCCCGTCGAACCTCTCTCCCGTCGAGCGCCGACGCGAAGTCGCATCGATCCTCGCCGCCGGCGTCATCTGCCGCCACCGCCGCGCAAGAGCCGCCGGAATCATCGACGCCCGTCAATCTCCGCCCGCCCCGCCCTTCCCGCTATACTGACTGACGAACGATGCCCAACCAGCCAATCAACTCCGCCGCCCGCCTCCTCATCGCCGCCCACTCCGTCTGCGTCTCCACCGGCGCCGGCATGTCCGTCGAGTCCGGCCTCGACACTTTCCGCGGCGACGACGGCCTGTGGTCCAAGGTCCGCATCGAGGACATGGCCACGCCGGACGCGTTTCGCCGGGACCCGTTGAAAGTCTGGGCCTGGTACCGCTGGCGGCGGCAGAAGCTGGCGGAAATCGAGCCGCACGACGGGCACCGCGTGCTCGCCGAATGGGAGCGGCGGATCCGCGACTTCACGGTCGTCACCCAGAACATCGACGGCCTGCACCACCGCGCCGGCTCGAAGAACGTCATCGAGCTCCACGGCCGGCTCGACGTCGCGCGGTGTACGTATTGCGACTACACGATCCAGACGCTCGACGACCTCGGCGAAGACCCGGCTTGCCCGGTCTGTGCCAAGCGCCTGCGGCCGGCGGTCGTGTGGTTCGGCGAGGCCCTGCCGGTCGGGGCCATCGAGGCCGCCTTCGCCGCCGCCCAGCGCTGCGACGTGCTTCTCGTGATCGGCACGAGCGGAGTCGTCCAGCCGGCGGCGTCGCTGGTCGACCTCGCCCAGGTCCACGGCGCACGGATCATCGAGGTCAACCCCAACCCCAGCGAGCTTTCGCACCTGGCCGATGTCTGTGTCCGTGAGGGCTGCCGCGCCGCGCTCACGGGCATCGACCGCGCCTGGCGGCAGATCGCCTCCTGAGCTTCCGTCGGCCGCCGCCGGGAATACCGCTGCCACGGTTACGACTTTGCCGACCTGGCGCTCATAATCGACGTGCTGACAAGTGGTTAAAAACCTGTCGCGCGCCTATCAAACTCTCAGGAAAATTGACCGCTGCGGCTTCGTGAGTTATACTAGAATGATTCATTTTTGCGCGGCCATTGAGGCGGGCGTGTGGCGCGGCGGTCAGTGGTTGGGTAGCGGCGCATGGCTCCGCGGGTTTGTCTCGGTTGATGGATAATTCCTTAAAAGACAAGATCTTAGACGCCATCGACATCGTAGAGGTGATCGGGGAGCGGGTGGCCCTCACTAGGAAGGGAAAGGACTACGTCGGCCTCTGCCCCTTCCACCCAGACCACCGGCCATCCTTCTCGGTAAGCCCCGCCAAGCGGATTTTCAAATGCTGGGCCTGCGGAGTCGGCGGCGACGTGATCCGCTTCGTCGAACGGATCGAGCGCGTCACTTTCCCGGAAGCCCTGGGGATCCTCGCCGCCCGCGCTGGCATCCAACTCCGTTCGCGACGTGAAGACCCGCAATCGAGCCAGCTCCGCGGGGAGCTGCTGGCCACGCTGACGTGGGCCCGCGAGCACTTCCGGCGGAACCTGAAGGCCCCCAGCGGCGCACGGACTTTGGACTATGCGCGCCGCCGTGGGCTGACGACGGAGACAATCGAGCGACACAGCGTCGGCTTCGCAGCCGATGCGTGGGACGACGTCCTGCGGGCGGCACAGCAGAATGGGCAACGACCCGAGCTGCTCGCTCAAGCAGGGCTTGTCGTAACGAACGACAAGGGAAAGACTTACGACCGGTTCCGGAACCGGCTGATCTTCCCGATCGCCGATCCTGCGGGGCGTACGATCGCATTCGGAGGCCGCGCCCTCGGCGACGATCCGGCAAAGTACCTGAATTCGCCCGAGACCGCGCTATTCAGCAAGTCGCGCGTGTTATATGGCCTTGACTTGGCGCGCAGCGCAATCCAGAAAAAGAATGCCGCGATTGTCGTCGAAGGTTATATGGACGCCGTCCTGCTGAGCCAGTTCGGGTTCGAAAACGTGGTAGCCACGCTGGGGACGGCGATGACCGACGCCCACGTCAAACTGCTTCGGCCGCTGGCAGATACGCTTTACCTCTGTTTCGACAGCGATGACGCCGGCCTGCGGGCTGCGGACCGGGCGGCGGAGGTGGCACTGGTCACGCAGACGCAGGTTCGCGTGGCGGTCCTGGAGGGGTACAAAGATCCCGCGGATTGCGTGGTCGCGGCGGGGGCGCAGGCGTTCGAAGCTCAGTTGAACAGGGCGGTCGATGCGCTAGAATTCAAGTGGTCTAAAGCACTTAGGGCGTTTGGCCAAAGTGACCAACGAGGCCGGCGAGCCGCTATCGAGGAGTTTGTGCGGTTTGTGGCAGGCGCTACCGCGTCTGGAGGGATGGACCCCCTCCAACAGAATCTGCTCGTGGGCCGACTGGGTGACCTCCTACGCGTTCCGGCTGAAGAAGTGTTCGACCTACTGGTCAAAGAAAGGCGCCAGTGGCGGCAGCGACAGGGAAACGGGCCCAACACAGCGGGCGAAGCTGTGTCCGATTACGAGACCACGATCCGCGGTCTGTCGGCCGGGCTGGCGACGGCTATGGAGTCCGTTTTCGGACTCCTGGTCAGCGGTCCGGGTCACTGGGGCTCCGTGAATGAGAGCGTGGCTCGTGGTGCGGATCGTTCTGAGACTTGGCAGCGGCTTTACCGGCTCTTGCTTGAAGTTCATGCAGACATGGGTGAATACTCCATTGGGGATATAGTATCGCGCTGCGACGACAGCGCACTGTGCGAGCTTGTGAGCCGGGCGCGCGCCCGAGTCGCGGGAGTAGCGCCCGCCGCGGAGGTGTTTTGTGCGGCCCGCGACCGGCTCGCCGCGGAGCTGGACGTGCTCCGCGTGAGCGACCTGCGCGACGACCTGCGCCGGTCCGGAGGAGAGGATGAGGCGGCGTTCCGTGCCCTACAAGCGAGTGCCCGCGGGGTGGCGGGCAGCCTCTCGGCAGAGACCCGCTCCAGCGCACGGGCCGCGTCGGTGTAGCACCAGGGAGTGCAGGCATGGCGATTGTGCAGCCCGACATAGATCCCATCGAGCAATGCGTTAACGAGCTGATCGAGAAGGGCAAGCAGCGCAAGTATCTCACCTGGGAAGAGTTAAACGAGGCGCTGCCCGACGAGGCCATCTCGCCCGAGAAGCTCGAGAGCGTGCTCAACCGCATCGAGCAAAGCGGCATCCCCATGATCGACGAGATCGAGGCCGACAAGCTGCGCGATGCGGAGCGCAAGCGCGGCGGCGGCCTCGAGGGCGGCGTGAGCCTGGACGAGGTCACCGAGGTCGACCTGACCGACACCACGGCGCGGCGCGTCGACGATCCCGTCCGCATGTACCTCACCCAGATGGGCGAAATCCCCCTGCTCACCCGCGACCAGGAGATCGCCCTCGCCAAGAAGATCGAGCTGACGCGGATGGCCTTCCGGCGGCGCGTGCTCGAGAACGACTACTGCATGGCCCAGGCGGTGGAGACGATGCAGGCGGTCGCGGAGGGGCGGATGCCCTTCGACCGCACCATGAAAATCTCGACCACCGAGAGCATGGCCAAGGCGACCATCATCAAGCGCTTGCCCGCCAACCTGGCCACGGTGCAGAAACTGCTGGAGCTCAACCGGGCCGACTGGAGCCTGGCGCGGGACGGGCGGGCCTCCGGCGTTGTCCGCCGGACCGCTCAGGAACGCATGAACCAGCGCCGCCGCCGCGCGGTGACGCTGCTCGAGGAGCTCTCCCTGCGCACCAGCCGCATCACGCCCATGATGCGCAAGGTGGCCTCGATCTGCCAGAAGATGGAGGCCCTGCAGGAAGAGCTGAAGGCGCACGGCAAGTCGCTGCCCCCCGAAGAAGTGGACGCGATGAAGGAGGAGCTCCAGGGCCTGATCGACCTGGTCATGGAGGGCTCCGACGATCTGCGCTGGCGCGTGAGCGAGGCCCAAAAGGTCTTCGGCGAATACGAGGACGCGAAGCGGAAGCTGGCCGGCGGCAACCTGCGGCTGGTCGTGTCGATCGCCAAGAAGTACCGCAACCGCGGCCTGAGCTTCCTGGACATCATCCAGGAGGGCAACACCGGCCTGATGCGGGCGGTGGACAAGTACGAGTATCGCCGCGGCTACAAGTTCAGCACGTACGCGACGTGGTGGATCCGCCAGGCGATCACGCGGGCCATCGCGGACCATGCCCGCACGATCCGCATTCCGGTCCACATGATCGAGACCATGAGCAAGCTGCGGAACATCAGCAAGCGGCTGCTCCAGGACCTCAAGCGCGAGCCCACCATCGAGGAGATCGCCCGCGACGCGAAGATGCCGGTCTCCGAGGCCCGCCGCGTGATGAAGATCAGCCGCCACCCGATCTCGCTGGATCGGCCGGTGGGCGAAAGCGAAGATTCCTACTTCGGCGATTTCATCGAGGACGAGAAGGCCGAATCGCCGGTCATCAGTGCCAGCAGCGACATGCTCAAGGACCGCATCGAGGCGGTGCTGAAGACGCTGACCTACCGCGAGCGCGAGATCATCAAGCTGCGCTACGGCATCGGCGACGGGTACACGTACACGCTGGAAGAGGTGGGCAAGATCTTCAAGGTCACGCGCGAGCGGGTCCGGCAGGTCGAGGCCAAGGCGATCCGCAAGCTGCAACACCCGGTGCGGGCCCGCAAGCTCCAGGGCTTCCTGGAGGCGCTAAAGGCGGCCGAGGCAGCCGAGGCGGCTGAGAGCAGCGAGTCGATGATGTAGCATCGGCCCCCGTGGCCGACGTTTGCTGGTGCGAGAATCCCTTCTCGCACCCCCCGCGTGTCGGTGCTGGTGCGAGAATCCCTTCTCGCCCCCCCTGTGTGCCACTGCTCTTGAGCAGTGCCGTCGGTCCCGGCGCGCCGGGAGGGCCCACGCACCTGTGCTGGAACGGACGGGATTCCTATTTGGGGGAACCGGCCCCGGTCGATTAGAATTAGCATGGTATCGCGAGAGGAGACAACCCATGAACAGTTTGCGATTGCGCCCGTGGCGCCTGTGGCTGCTGGTGGCAACGACGGCCCCGGCTTGGGCCGGAACGCTGACCACCTCGTTTCTCACGCCGAGCCAGTATTCGGCGACGCTGGGGGATTCTGTCATGCTGCGGTGGAACGCCGGTGCGGCCAAAGACGCCCAGCCGGTCGCCTGGCCCAGCGGCGAGGTGAACTGGCTGTTCATCCGCGGCGGCGGCGAGCAGGAGAACCGCCACGACGTGCGGCCGCAGCACGCCTCGGACAACTTCATCACGCTCAAGATCGAGCAGCCGGCGGTCACGCTGGTGGGCGCGGAACGGCCCGTGGTGCGGGAGGTCACCGGCGCCGAGCTGCGGACGTTCCTTGAGCAAAACGTGGCTGGCGACACCACCGCGCCCGATGCCAATCGCCTGGCGGCGGACCGCAAGTATCGCGTGCGGGACATCGCCTCCGCCAAGACGCTCATCCGCGTCCCGACGGCCGATGGGCAGACGGTGCCCTCGGCCATCGCGACCAGCAAGACCGGTCTGGCCGGCGAGATTCGCCCGCAGTTCGACCCGACCGCGGCCCCGGTGGGCAGCGACCTGCCACTGACCATCTACGTAAACGGGGACAAGCGCCCGGACGCGAAGATCCAGGCCACCAACGTCGCGACCGGCAAGACCACGACGATGATCGCCGATCCCAGCGGGTCCACGCACTTTCGCGTGACGGACACCGGCGTCTGGCGGGTGGAATTCCACTGGGCCCAGCCGCTGCAAAACGACCCGGCGGCCGACTGGGTGGTGTACAACGCGACGCTCACGTTTGAGGTGACGAAAGGAGGTGCCCAGTGAAACGCGCTCCCCACGTAACGCACACGCACTTCCTCTGGCCCCTGGCCGCCCTGGCCCTCGTCGCGCCGGCGCTCGCCGTCGAATGGCAGGAGCTCGGCCCGGCGCCGATCACCAACGGTCCCTACACCGGGCGGGTCTCGGCGATCGTTTGCAGCCCGACCGACGCCAACCGCTACTTCGTAGCCGGTTGTGATGGCGGCGTCTGGCGGACGACCGACGGCGGAACGACCTGGACGCCGCTCACCGACCACATGCCCACCACCGCGATGGGCGCCCTCGCCCTCGACCCGACCAATCAGAACATCATCTACGCCGGCACGGGCGAGGCGAACTTCGCCAATCACAGCCGCTATGGCCTGGGGGTATTCAAATCGATCGATGGCGGCAACACCTGGGTGCAGCTTGCCGAAAGCACCTTCGCCGGCCGCTGCTTCTCGAAGATCGTGGTCAACCCGCAAGACCCGCTGACGCTCTATGCGTCGATCACGCGGGCCGGCGGTTTCCCCGAGATGGCCGCGGCGAAGGGGCATCCCGGCGCCACCGGGGCCCTCGGCGTCTTTCGCTCGACCGACGGCGGCGTCACCTGGACGCAGCTCGCCGGCGGCCTGCCAAACCTCAGCGCCACCGACCTCGCGATGGACCCCAGCAACCCAAGCATCCTCTATGCGGCCATCGGCCACATCTTCGGCCACACGGCCAACGGCATCTACAAGACCATCAATGGCGGGACTACCTGGACCAAGCTCGGCGGGACCGGCTGGCCCAGCGCGACGCTCGGCCGCATTGCGCTGGCCGTCGCCCCCAGCCAGCCCAGCCGCATCTATACACTGGTGGTCAACCCCGCCACGTCGAGCGGCGGCAACGCGTCTACCCTGGGGGCCTACCGCAGCGACAACGGCGGCACGAGCTGGACTTCCTTGCCCATCGGCAGCATTCAGTCCACCTACGGCTGGTATCTGTGCGTCGTTTCGGTGCAGCCCTCGAATTCCAGCACTGTCTTCATGGGCGGCCTCGACCTCTACCGCTCGACCAACGCCGGCGCCGCCTGGAGCGACGTCGCTCCCCCGCACGTGGACCAGCACGCCATGGCCTGGGATGCCCTGGGACGGCTCGTGGCCGGCCACGACGGCGGCGTCACGCGCACCGCCAACCTGGGCTCGAGCTGGACCTCGCACAACAACCTGGGCATCATCCAGTTCTACGCCGGGCTTTCCAGCCATCCGACGAACGCCGAGTACTTCCTCGGCGGCACACAGGACAACGGCTCGAACATCCGAAACGCTCCCGGCCTGGGCTGGACCCAGGTCTTTGGCGGCGATGGCGGCTGGACGCAGCTTGACCAGGCGGCTGCCAACCGGCTCTTCGTTGAGTACCAGGGCACCGGCAATCTCTACTTGTCGACCAACAGTGGCGGTTCCTTCAACTACAGCGGCAGCGGCATCAGTTCCGGCGACCGCAATTGCTTCCTGCCGCCCTACCTGATTGACCCCACCAACTCGGCCCGCATGCTCTACGCCACGCACCGCATCTATCGCAGCACCAACAGCGGCGGAAGCTGGACGGCCATCTCCGGCGATCTCACCGGCGGCGGCACCGCGGCCATTCGCTCGATCGCCGTGGCCCCGTCCGACCCGAACACCGTCTACGCCGCCACCAACGACGGCCGCGTGCAGCGCTCGACCAACGGCGGTTCGACCTTCACTCTGGTGTTGACCGGCAATCCCGGCTGGCCACGCGTGGCGCGCGAGCTTTTCGTGCATCCGGCCAGCCCGCAGACGGTCTACCTCGCCAGCGCCGGCTTTGGCCAGCCCAACGTGCGGCGCAGCATCGACGGCGGAACGAACTGGGAGACGCTCGACGGCGACTTGCCCGACGTGCCGGTCGATACCGTCGCGGTCGATGTCCGCGGCAAGCTGCCGGTGATTTACGCCGGCGCCGACGACGGCCTGTACTATTCGATCAACGGCGGCGTGAACTGGTCCCGCTATGGCGCCGGTTTGCCGAACGCGTGCGTCATCGACCTGCGCCTCGAGCCCGCGCGGCAGCGCCTCGTCGCCGCCACGCAGGGCCGCGGCGTCTGGAGCGTCCCGATCGCGATCCCCGGCGACATGAACGGCGACGGCCTGGTGGACTTCGGCGACATCAACCCGTTTGTGCTGGCCCTGGCCAACCCGGAAGCCTATGCCCAACAGTACCCGCAACTGGATGCGAACCTGTCCGGCGACATGAACGGCGACGGCGTGCTCGACTTCGCGGACATCAATGGGTTTGTGGCCCTGCTCGCGAGCTAGACCGCGTAGGGCAAACCTCCGGTTTGCGAGTAAGGCGAACCTCCGGTTTGCGAGTAGGGCGAACCTCCGGTTTGCGAGTAGGGCGAACCTCCGGTTTGCCAGCAGGACAACCCTCTGGTTTGCCAGCAAAGCAGAGCTTTGCACTACGGACTGCCGACGTGAAGGGTACGAATCACGGACGCGCGGCGTGGAAGACGTGGTGGCGCCGCATCAAGTGGACGTTGCGCATCGGCACCGCGCTCGTCGTCATCGGATACCTGAAGCTCGTGGGATTCGACAGCAAGTTCTACTACCCGGACAAGAAAGCCTATGACCGGCCGGAGGACTACGACCTCGCCTATGAGGACGTCTGGTTCCCGACCAGCGACGGTCTGAAGCTGCACGGCTGGTTTCTGCCCGCCGAGGGCCAGCCGCGGGGCGCCGTCGTCCACTTCCACGGCAATGCCGCGAACGTCAGCGGCCACGTGGGGCTCATCGATTGGCTACCGCGCCTCGGCTACCACGTACTGATGTTCGACTACCGCGGCTATGGGCGTTCCGCGGGCAAGATCACCCGCGCCGGCACCATCCGCGACGGGCACGCGGCGTTGGACTACGCGCTGACGCGGCCGGAAGCCCAGGGCCTGCCGGTGTTCGCCTACGGCCAATCGCTCGGCGGCGCGGTCGCGATTGTCGTTGCAGCCGATCGGCCGGAGATTCGCGCGGTGGTGGCCGAATCGCCGTTCAGCAGCTACCGCGCCATCGCGGCCCGGCACCTCGTCCGGCTGGTGCGAGCGCAATGGCTGGCGAAGTTGCTGACGGCGGTGACGATCTCGGATGGTTATGACCCGATCGCGGCAGTAAGCCGGCTAGCCCCGCGTCCGCTCCTGGTGATCGCCGCGGAGAATGACCAGATCTGCTTTCCGGAGTTGGCGCAGGAACTGTACAGCGCCGCGGCGGAGCCGAAGTCCTACTGGCTGGTTCCAGGCGTGGAACACCTGGGCATTTCGATCGACGCCCGGGAAGAGCTGACCGGGCGGGTGCAGGCCCTCTTCACGCAGGGTGGCGGACCGTAACGTTCAAACCCTTCGCGCACTCGGCAGCCTTCGCAGGGCCGGCCGCTGACCGGCCCTGCGATTCTTGACAATCCGTCTGCAGCACGGGATGCTACAGTTTGGCGGCGCGATGGCGCCCTCGGTGGAGCAGGTTATGCATTGAGGGGCGGCGTATGGATCAACTCAGGATTCAGTGCACAAACCCGGATTGTGCGCGGTGGCTGCGGGTCGCACAGGCAGCCCTTGGGCATCGAATCCGGTGCCCGGCCTGCCGGCAGGAACTCCTTGTTCCGGGCACCCTGGAGGAACTGCATAAGCTGCAGGGCGCGCGGTACTACCGCATCCAGGTGACGAAAGGGCCGGCCTTTGTCGGCACCGAGTATCGCCTCGAAGCGGACCGCGCGTACACGGTCGGGCGCTCGGATGAATGCAACCTGCAACTCCCCGGTCCCACCGTCTCCAAGCGGCACTTCTCCCTGCACTGGGTCAACAACCAGTGGGTCCTCGAAGACCTCAACACCAGCATCGGTACGCAGGTCGACGGACTGGCCGTGACCAAACGCGCTTTGCGCGGCGGAGAGACAATCGAGATCGGCGGGTACACCTTGAGGTTCGTGGCTCCGGGGACACCACTCGATCCGGCCAAGTCTGCCGCGCCCATGGTCGTTCACCCCACGAATGCCGAACCCCTGCCCGTCCATCGTGACCCGGGAGAGGCCGCGCGGGACGTGCGACAGGCGGAACGGGCCCTGCGCGACGCGCGCGGCTTCACTTCGTTCACCGCGGATCACCTGGCCGCGACGGCCAAGGAGTCCTCGTCCGCGTTTTCGCTCTCGCTGGCCACGCGGCTAGTCGTGGTGGCGGCCCTGCTCGCCGTAGTGACGGTCCTGTCGATCTACGGCAAGAGCTGGCTGGGCGTGGGTAGCAGCAAACTCCGTTCAGCCGAGGCGCAAACGCTTAGCCGCGAGGCTCCGCCCGATTTCGTCGCGGCGCTCGACGCCGAACGTTTCGACTCCGCGGCCGCGTTGCTCGATCAGTTGCAGGCGACGGACCCGAACGATCCACGGCTCGCGGAGATGAACATCCGGTTCAAGGAGAGCGCGAATCGTTATCGCAGCAAACTGTACACCGAGGCCCGCAGGGCGCTCGACAGGGACGACTGGGGCCGCGCCGCCGACATGGCGCAGGCCGCGCAGGCTCCCGTGCTCGGCCCGCTCACCGGCGACTGGAAGCTGATCGCGGATGAGCTGGGCCAGCAGGAGCGCCTCGCCCCAGCACGCGCCTTCCTCGCGCACACTCAGTGGCCGGAAGCGCTGGCCGAATTGGACAAGGCCACGCCAGCAAATCCGTCCGGCCGCGCCAAAGAGCGCGTCGCGACTCTCCGCCGCGCGGTGCTGGAAGACATGGGCTGCGGGCTGCTCGTCAACGTTGAGCCCGCGGGGCAGGACGTTCGCATTACCGTGGGCGACACGGACGTCCCACTCGTGGGGCAAGAGAACTGGCGGCTGCCCCAAGGGGCCCAAACGCTACGCGTCGCCGCCGACGGTTTTTTCGACCACGAGCAGCGCGTGACGTTCAAGCTGGGTGAGCTCGTGCACGTGGTGGTCGAGCTGCAACGCACCGCACCGGCGGCCGCCTGGGCGCTATTGGCACTGGAGCGCGCGGGGGAACTGCCGGCGCTATGGATTGCGGCCAAGCATTACGGTGAAACCGGGGCGCTACCGCCCGCGCTGGTGGAGGCCGTCGTGGCCCGCGCCGAAGGCGACGTCGTCCGCAAGCTCGGCTCCGCCAAGCTCCGCGTGGCCCGCGCGACCCTCAAGAGCGGCGAAGAGCTGACCTTGCGCATCTGGAGCGACACGAGCGCCGGGATTTCCGCCCAGATCCTGCCGCAGGGCAGCGCGCGAACGCTTCTCCCCACCGACGTGACCAGGAAGGAAGACCTCGACCCCGAGGCCGCGGCCCAGGCGGTCCTGGGCTGGCTCCGCGCCCGGCGCGAAGCGAAGGTGTCCACCCTCGATCTGCTTGAGGATTTCGCCCGGCTGCGCCTGTCGCTCGCCGGGCATGACGACGTGGCCGGCCGTGTGTGCGGCGAGTTCCTCACCGAGTGCCTGAACCCGCTGCAAGGCTGCTGCGCCTGGTGTGCCGGCGCGGGCGGCGGTCCCTGTCCGGAGTGCGAAGGCAAAGGCACCGTGCAGCGGAATGTCACTTGCACCTTCTGCAAGGGCACCCGGCGCGTCGATTGCATCGCCTGCAACGGCAGTGGCCAGATCGAGTGCCCGATGTGCGGCGGCACCGGAACCGTGACCCGCAAGGTCTCCGAAGGCTTCATAAACCGCGATGTCGTCGAGCGCTGCCGCCCGTGCAAGGGCACGGGCCGCGTGCCCTGCCGGAAGTGCAACGGTGACCGACAGGTCAATTGCCCGAAATGCAAGACCTCCGGCGAAATCGTCGACAAGGTCCCCTGTCCCGTCTGCAAGAAAGGGCGGATCCTGTGTCCGGCCTGCAACGGCGAAGGCACGAAGGCTGGCATGACCCCGGAAAAGCGCATGGAGGCCGAGCGGCAGGCGGCCCAGCGGATGTCCGCAGCGGGCGGGTAGACCACGAGGGTCCCGGACTACCGCGGCCAGCGCTGGTGCAGCGCCGGCCTTTTTTCGCCCTCCGTTCCCACCTTCCCACTTTCCCACGTTCTCACGCTCCAAGCCACCCTCCCGTCCCGGAGCCTGCCCCGAACCATAGGGAGGGGTCCTTGTTTCCCAACCCTTCGTGGCTTCGTGCCTCCGTGCCTTCGTGCCTGCCCATAATCCCTCATTCCCTTCACAAACTCCGCCCCTCCCCGCCATTCCCGCCGTGCCTGCGTGGCTCCGTGGCTTCGTGCCCTACACTCATCCCTGATGGATGACAACTGCCAGCTGCGCGTTCCCTTCGCGCCTCGGCGCCTCGGCGGTTCTCTTTGGTCGAAGATGCCCAACGGTTATCGGACAACGTCGGATAAAAACCAGCGCAGCACGCAACCCGCCGAAGGTGCTCAACCGGGGGGTGTCAAAACTTGAGCATCTTGATCACCTTCGGCCGGCGGGCCAAAAACGCGGTTCCCGCTCATCCCTTATCCCTCATCCCCTATCCCTCCTCTCTTATCTCTTATCGCGGCCACCGGCCGCTGGCCGCCGGCAACGCCGGAAACGCCGCGTGCGGCTCGCGCTGGTACCAGTACGCCGTCGAGGCGATGTCGTCGGTCAGCGCCTGGAACTTGCCGTTCGGCCACCAGCCGAGGGCTTGGATCGTCACGCGCAGGGCCTTCTGGAACCGGATCGGGTCCATAATGTGCCAGCGATACAGCCCGTACTTCGGCACCTCCGTCGGCGCGTGCCGCACGAGCGGCAGGCCGAGGAACGGCGTCGAGTACGCCTCTTCGCGCAAGTCCAGACCACGAAACCCCCACGCCCCGCCGAAGTAATCCTCGGTGCCGGTGCCGCAAATGGTCGGGAATTCCTGGTCGTCGTCGATGAAGAACTTCATCTCGCCCTCGCCCCACCAGCCGTTGCTGAGTTGCGTCCACGCGAGGTACGTGCCGACGTAGTGCCCCTGGCCGCGGACGCCGTCGAGCAGCACGTGCTCCGGCTGCTCGCGCCGCGTCACCGACCGCCGCCACTGGGCGTGGAAATAGCCGGCCTCGTCCGGCACGGGTCGCAGCGCGTACGTGATCTGATAGAAGAACTGCTTGATCTCCTCGCGGTGCTGGCTCTCGACCGTGATTCTCGCCGACTGGCGGAACGGCAGCGGCCAGTAGCTGTTGAAGCCGCCGGCCGGGTTCACCGCGATGGGCAGCGACGCGACCTTGGTCCGCAGCGCATGCCCGCAGGCGAAGAAATCGCCGAGCGGCGTTTCGACCGACGGCGTCGCCTCGCCGTCCCAGTACATTCGCAGCACGCAGTCGCGGTACGCCTTGGGATCGACGGTGATCCAGATGTGCTGGATAACGCCGGGGCCGGCGATCTCGGCCAGCGTGGTCGTGCTGCCGGGCGCCAGGTCGATGCACGGGCGAACCTTCCAACCCTTGCCGAGGTTTGCCGCCCAGTGCTCCGGCGTGGGCACCTCGCGGGCCCCGCCGCCGACCGCGCCGGTGGGGTTCTCCGCGCTGATGGAGCGCGTCTCCGAGCCGTCAACGAGCGGAATACTCCCGAAGCCAAGGTTAAGCAGCGAAGCTGGACCGACCATCGCGTGCGCCTCCGTGAACGAGGGTTTCTTCGAGCGGCTACTGGCGCACACTCTGCGGTCTGGGAAGGCTTGGTGCAAGATGGCCTCTGGTTCCGAAGGTCACAAACCGGCTTGCTGCGTGTGCGCCGCATCTTAGACTGGCGGACTGGCCGGACGGTACACGGAGCATGCCATGCCCACCATCTGTTTCCTCGGCGCCGGCAGCGGGTTTAGCCAGCCCCTCTGCACCGACGTCATGCTGGCCGCCGGCGTCGCGGGCGGCGACCTGCGCCTAGTCGACACCGACCCCCAGCGCCTGGACCTCGCGTACCGCCTGGTCCGCAAGATCACGACCGCCATCGGCCGTGGTCGCTGGACCGTCAAAGCCACGACCGACCGCCGTGAGGCCCTGCCGGGGGCCGACTACGTCATCAACTGCATCGAAGTCTCCGGCGTCAGCACGGTCCGGCTCGACAACGACATTCCGCTCAAGTACGGGGTGTCGCAGTGCATTGGCGACACCATCGGCCCCGGCGGCCTGATGAAGGCGCTGCGCACCGCGCCGGTCTGGCTGGACGTGCTGCGCGACTGCGAGGAACTGTGCCCCGGCGCGTGGGTGCTCAACTACACGAACCCAATGAGCATCCTGTGCCTGGCCGCCGCGCGGGCTTCGTCGATGCGCGTGGTTGGGCTGTGCCATTCCGTCCAGGGCACAACCCGGCAGCTCGCCGATTACGCCGGCGTGCCGCTGGCCGAGCTGGAATGGGCGTGCGCCGGGATCAACCACATGTCCTGGTTCACGCGGCTTCAGCACCAGGGTCAGGACCTCTATCCCGTGCTGCGCGGCAAGGTGCAGCGGTCCCAGGAGCTGTGGGAGAAAGACCCTGTGCGTTTCGACATCCTGCTGCATTTCGGGGCCTTCGTGACCGAGTCGAGCGGCCATCTCTCCGAGTACGTGCCCTACTACCGCAAGCGGCGCGCGCTGCTCGACCGCTACGGCCGCGCCGGCTACCTCGGGCAGGAGGGCTTCTACGCGGACAACTGGCCCAAGTGGCGGCGGGAGACCGACGAATGGCGCGAGCGCGTGCTGGCCGGCACCGAAGAGCTGAAGCTGGAGCGCACGCTCGAATACGCTTCGTACATCGTCGAGGCCCGCGAGACTAACGTCCCCTTCGTCGTCCACGGCAACGTCCCCAATTGCGGGCTCATCGACAACCTGCCGGAAGGCGGTTGCGTCGAGGTTGCCTGCGTCGTGGACCACAACGGCATCCACCCGACGCGCTTCGGCCCGCTGCCGCCGCAACTGGCGGCCCTGTGCCGCTCGAACATGGCCATGTTCGACCTGGCGGCGACGGCGGTGATCGAGCGGAGCAAAGAGGCCGCCATCCATGCGCTGCTGCTGGACCCGCTGACCGCCGCCGTCTGCTGTCCCGCCGAAATCCGCCAGATGGCGGAGGAATTGCTGACGGCCGAGCACGACTACATTCCCGAGATGCGATAAGGCTCGTTCCGCGGACCGGAATGGCTGGACAGGCGTGCCCCCCGCACGCTATCGTCGAAGGAAAGCAGCGCACGCGTTCAACCAACGAGACCACCCATCATGACCGATGAGAAGGTGCCGCCGTCCCCGTCACCGAACGCCCCGACGCCGGTGCAGCTCAAGAGTGCCCTCAAGGCGTTCAAGAAGCGCCTGAAGCTGGCACGTCTGGATGATGAGTCGCGCCTGGGATACGGCGCATTGACCCCCGGCGGCCAGTCGGGGATCGTCGCGATCGTGCCGCCTGCCCAGTTCCCGCAGGCAGTCTGGCATGAGCTCGTAAACCAGGGCAAGCTCCGTCGGGCGGGGCATGGGCTCTACGAGCTGGTGGAGGGACACCGGCAGGATTGACCGACGGGGGTGACCGCGAGCCTGCGCGGCACGCGTTCGCAACTCGTCCCCTTCCCGCTAAAATGCCAGTTCTAGGTCCGCTTGCAACCACGAGGTAAAGCATGAACCCCATCGGGATGACGGTCCTGCTCGTCGTAACCTTGGCCGCCTTCGCGTACAGCGCCACACGCCGCTGGCGGCTCATGATGGTCGCCCGCCGACCCGACAACCGGGCCGACCAGATCGGCGAACGGCTCGGCGCAGTGCTGGAGTTCGTTTTCGCCCAAAAGCGCATGGTGCGCTACCCGCTCGCGGGTTGGGCCCACGTCGCGGTCTTCTTCGGCTTCATCGTCCTGCTGCTGAATTCGATCCTCCTCTGGGTGCGCGGGTATGTCACCGCCGGCCCGGCCTACGACCTCTGGATTCTCGGCGTGGACCAGCCCTTGGGCGCGCTGTACGCCTTTCTGCGCGACATTTTCATCGTCCTCGTCCTCGTCGGCGTGATCGTTTTCTTCTACAACCGCCTCGTCGCCCGCCTGAAGCGCCTGACGCTCAACTTCGAGGGACTGCTGATCCTGTCGATCATCTTCGTCATGATGATCGCCGACCTGGTTTACGAAGGGGTCGAGATCAACGCGCCGCCGAACGACGGCCGCTGGCGGGCCGCGATGCCGTTCGCGTCGCTCACCGCCCTATGGCTGTCGCCGCTGTCCGGCACGGTGCAGCACGTGCTGTGGCAGATCGGCTTCTGGGCGCACTCGGCCCTGGTGCTGCTGTTTCTGAACCTGCTGCCGTACGGCAAACACTTCCACGTCCTCACGGTCATCCCCAACGTGTTCTGCCGGCATCTTACGCCGCGCGGCCGGCTGGCCCCGATCGCGGACATTGACGGCAAGGTCGAGCGCGAGGAAACGCTGGGCGTCAAGCGCGTCCAGGACCTCAGTTGGAAGGACGTGCTCGACTTCTACACCTGCACCGAGTGCGGCCGCTGCTCCGACCAGTGCCCGGCGACCAACACCGGCAAGTTGCTTTCGCCCAAGCACTTCTCCATCGACCTGCGCGACCACATGTATCACCGGCAGGCGGAGCTGTTGGCGAGCGGTAACGGCGCGAAACCTGCGGACGAGGAAAACGAGCTGCTGATTCCGGCCACGATCAAGCCGGAAGTGCTGTGGGCCTGCACGACCTGCGCCGCCTGTGAGGAGGAATGCCCGGTCTTCATCACCTACATCGACAAGATCGTGGACCAACGCCGCAACCTGGTCATGGAGCGCGGCGAATTCCCCGAGCAGTTGCAGACCGCCTTCAAGGGTCTGGAGACGGTCGCGAACCCGTACAGCTACCCCGGCGAGCAGCGGGCCGAGTGGGCCGCCGGCCTGGGCGTGCCGCTCATGTCCGAGAAGTCCGACGTGGAGTACCTCTACTGGGTCGGCTGCGCGGCGTCCTTCGACGACCGCTCGCGCAAGATCGCCCGGGCGCTGGCGCAACTGCTCCAGGCCGCCGGCGTCAGCTTCGCCATCCTCGGACCCGAGGAGCAGTGCAATGGCGACCCGGCCCGCCGGGCCGGCAACGAGTACCTCTTCCAGATGCTCGCCCGCGCCAACGTCGAGACGCTCAACCGCTACAACGTGAAGAAGATCGTCACGGCGTGCCCGCACTGCTACAACACGCTGAAGAACGAGTACCCGGACTTCGACGGGCACTACGACGTAATCCACCATAGCGAGCTGCTGGCCGGGCTGGTGCGGACGGGGCGTCTGGTGCCGCGGCGGCGCATCGAGGCGCGCGTCACGTACCACGACGCGTGCTATCTCGGCCGGCACAACGGAATCTACGATCCGCCGCGCGACCTCCTGCGGGCGATTCCAGGTGTCCGGGTGGCCGAGGCCGTCCAGAGCCGCGACCGCGGCATGTGCTGCGGGGCGGGCGGGGCGCAGATGTGGAAGGAAGAGGAAGCGGGCCACGCGCGGGTGAACCACACCCGTGTCCGGCAGCTCATGAGCGCGCTGCCCAGCGGCGGCCGGGAGTGCGCCATTGCTTCGGCCTGCCCGTTCTGCAAGACTATGTTGTCCGACGGTCTGGCCGACCAGGGGCTCGAAGCGGTCGGCCAACTCGACATCGCCGAACTGCTGTGGCAATCGGTGCAAGCCGAAACCGCGGCAGCGAGCGTGTAGCGGCCGACCCCCGTGTCGGCCGAGTTTGTGGGACCGGTTTCCAACCGGTCCGCGGCCAGGACGGAGCCCGGTCGCTACGTGCAGGTGCCGCTGTGTGACCGGGTGTGAGCATGCCCGAAAAATATCGCATGCTGATCACCGCCGGGCCGACGCACGAGCCCATCGACGCGGTGCGCTACCTCGCGAACCGGTCGAGTGGGCGGCTGGGCCTCTGTCTCGCCGAGGCCGCGCGCGACGCCGGCTGGCAGGTCACGCTCCTGCTCGGGCCGGTTGGGCTCCCCCGCCCCGCGGGCCTGCGCGTCGAGCGTTTCGAGAGTGCGGCGGACCTGGCGGAGTTGCTCGACGAACACTTCCCGAGTTGCGACGTGTTAATCATGGCGGCCGCGGTGGGGGACTTCCGCCCGCGACCGGCCGGGGAGCGCAAGCTGCCGCGCACCGGGGAGAAGCTGCTGCTGGAATTGGAGCCGACGCCGGACCTCGTCGCGGCCTGCGCCGCGCGGAAGCGGGCCGACCAGCGCATCATCGGCTTTGCGCTGGAAGAGCCCGCGGTGCTTGAAGCGCGGGCGCAACGAAAGCTAGCGCAGAAAGGCCTCGATGCGATCGTCGCCAATCCGCTCGAAACGATGGGGGCCGACGAGATCCGCGCCATCCTCTACACCGCCGACGGAAGAGCCATTCAGCCGCCGGAGGGCAAGCCGCTGCGCAAAGGGGCCTTTGCGCGCTGGCTGATCGAGTGGATTAGCCAGAATCTGTAACGGCCGGGCCAGGTGGGAAGAAACGGGAACAGGCACCGCGTGCAAGCCTCTCGTGCGAACCAGAGGCAGGCGGCGCGGAGCCCGTCCCCGTTTTTTCTGCGGTGTCGCGTGGCATGGCCGCTCGTAAAGCGGCCATGCCACACCTATCTGCCTGCTCCCGCTTAGGGCGGAGTGCAGTCATGTACTCCGCACACGATCGGCAACGGGTGGTTGCACAGACACGCGACAAACGGATTGATGTCGCCGAAATCAACCGCCCCGTCAGCGTTGATGTCGCCATTCTCATCCGGCACGCACGGGTAGTACTCGTGGTACATCTGCGCATTGCTGAGCCGCAGCACGAACGGGTTGATGTCGCCGAAGTCCACCAGGCCGTCGCCGCTCAGGTCGCCGCGGCAGATTCCGGGCGGCGCGATCGGCGTCGTGAGCACGAAGGCCATATCCCAACCGCCTTCGGAATTGACGATCGGCTCACCCTGCCCGTACTGCACGCCCGGGACCGGCTGGAGTGGGGCGAAGATGCGCACCGCGTCGTCGTTCCAGAAGTGCGGCCGGGTCTTCCAGCCCCACTCGTACAGCATGGGAGGCTGGAAGTCGTACATGGCCGCGATGCTGAGCCAGAACACTTCCTGCGTATCCGGCTGGTAGTACCAATCCGGCTCGGGAATGAAGAAGTCGTAGCGGAAGCACGTCTCGTAGCCGTGCTCGGGGTGGAAATCCACACCCACCATGTGCTCGTTCAGCGCTTCCCGCATCACCCACCACTCGCGGATCATCACGCCCGGATGGCTGAAGGGGTTGTCCGGGCCCGCCGGAACGTCGGTCCACAAGCCGAGTTGGAAGCAGCAGGGCGCGATAGGCGGCGGCGGCGGGAACATCTCCAGCCAGTTCAGGTAGGAACCCCACCAGTGGATGTCGCTGATCGGACGCGCGTCGCAGCACTTGAAGTCGTCCGCGACGTACTGCGGTCCGAACCAGATCGACATCTCGTTCCAGCCGTAGATGTAGCCCGAACCGTCCGGGTTTTCCACGGGCGGCTGCTCCCACTTCGGATAGACGCCCGGCCGCGGCACGTGCACGCGGTAGCCGTAGCCGTCCGGCTCCGTCGTGTGGTTCAGCCACCAGTCGACAATCCCGGCGTAGGGATCGCTCGAGCTGCTCTCGGTCGTCGTCCAGCCGCTCCACGTGCTTGCGTTCGGATTGTCGAACTGGAAGCGGAAGACCATCCCGGGCAAGATCGGATTGCTGCAATCCGGATCCCACCACGATGCCCACCGCTCGCCGTTGGGGAGCTGGTGTACCGCGAACACCCAGGTCGGTGGTGTGACCACGTTGACGTAGTTCGCCGGGTTCGGATCGTACACCTGCACGTGGAAGTCGCACCGCCCGTACCCGCCGCCCACCAGCACATCGTACCAATATGTCGGCGGATGCATCGGGTTCCCCGGGGGTCCCTGCGGCTCACATACCACCGCATCGCGCGGCGGTGGCGGCAGCGGCACGTGCACGTGATAACCCCAACCGTCGGGCTGGTGCGCGTGGTTCTGCGAGCAGTCCACGACCCAGTTGTACGGATCGGGCGTGTTGCCGATGGTGGTTGACCAATCGCCCCACGTGCTCGAACCCTGGTGATCAAACTGGAAGCGGAACGTGTTGAAGATCGCGTTGTCGCACTCGTTCGGGTCCCACCACGACGCCCACCACTCGTTCGGCGCCACTGGGTGCACCATGAACCACCAACCCGGCGGCGCCACGATGTTCGTGTAGTTCATCGGGTTCGGATCGAACACTTGCACGTGGAAATCGCAGCGGCCGAAGTCATCGGGCGTCACGTCGTACCAGTACGTCGGCGGGTGGAACGGGTTGTTCACCGCGCCCTGCGGCTCGCAGACGACCAGGTCGCGCGGCTGGGAGGTCAGCTCGAACGCCAAGTCCCACGAATACTCGGGCGTCGGATAGAACAGCGGTCCGCCGGTGACCCACATGTCGCCGACGGTCGGCGCCGCCGGATCGGAGATCCACACCGCGTCGTCGGTTGCCGGAGACACATCACCTTGGGGCCGCGTCTTCCAGCCCCACGGATAGTCGACCACCTGTCCGGCCGGGTACATCGCGGCGATGCTGATCCAATAGATGTTGCCGCCCGGCTGCTGCCAGAACCACTCGCTCGGGTCGAGGTACTGTGTGAACTTGAACGTCGCCTCCGGCGGCATGGAGGGCTGATCCCCGATTTCGCGCGGATCGAAGTCCCAGCCGACGAAGTCCCATTCGAAGTTGTCGCAGATGATCTCGTGGATCACCTGACCAGGGTGGCTGAAGCTCGTCGGATCGGTCGGATCAGCCGGCACATCAGTCCAGATCGCGATGTGGAAGGCCGGCGGCAGCCCTTGCGGCGGCTCGTACGGGTGGTACCACCCGATAAACGAGCCCCACCAGTGCACGTCGGTGACCGGATTGTCGGTGTTGCAGACCCAGTCGTCGGCCGCAATCTGGAACGAGTACATCGAGGACTGGTCCCAGCCGTTGAATGCATTCTCCGGCACATAGGGCTGCGGCGGCTGCGACCAGATCGGGTACGGCTCACTCTGACTCCACCCAAGAAGGGAGAACGCCAGATCCAGCGAGACGCCGGTGAAGTGGATCAGCTCGTTCCACGGACCGGTGACGGGTTCCGGTCCATACGCCCACACGGCGTCGTCGTTCCAGACATACTCGGCGGTCTTCCAGCCGAAGTACGCCTGTGGATCCAGCGGCTCGGCGTGGACGTCCAACCAATAGACGATCGGGCTGTACGGCGAACCTTGCTGCACGAAGGCCTGCAGCGGATCGATGTGGAAATGGTACATCCAGCAAGTCCAATCAGCCGGGAAGAAGTAGTCCCACGGCGGATTCAGCCAGCCTTCCTCGATGCCTTCGGCCCAGATACCCTCCGTAAACTCGCCCGGCTCGAATGTTCTCAGCCAAAGCAAGTCTCCCGGCATGCTGTATCCGGTGGGACTCTGCGAGGCCGGAATGTCGGCATGGATGCTAAGCGTGAATCGCACCGCCGCCGGGTCATTCCCGAAGGGGAGGTAATCCCCCAGCCATGAGCCCCAAACGTACATGTCGGTCAGGGGTCCCTTCACCGAGCAGAGGAAGTCGTTGGCCAGCACGTAAGGCGGGCCCGGCATGGACGGGTTCCCGCACGCATTAACGTCGATGCCGTTGCTGGTCAGATCCGGCCCCTGAACCCACTTGGTGACCGGCTCAATTGAGGTGGTAAGTAACTCGAACGCCAGGTCCCAGGAGACCCCGTCTGGGAACTCGATGGGCCACCCCGACACGTACCAGGAACCCGGCCACGGGATGACCGGCGTGTACATCACCACGCCGTCATCGGGCGCTGGGGATGTCAGGTCGCGCGGCCGCGTCAACCAGCCAAACACGTGCGGCGTGGTCGGCGGTGCGCAGTTGTAGCATGCGGAGATGCTCGTCCAGTAGATACCATCGGCCGGCGGATAGAACCACTCCTGCGGCTCGAACACGGTCTGGAATTCGAAGCACGCCTCATACTCCTTGGTGCGCGGATCGTACTCCCACCCGACGAACTGGCACGTGTAGTTCCACTCGTGGGGCGGCCCCACCAGGTGCAGCATCTGACCCGGATGGCTGAAGTCGTTCGTGCCGCCTGGCGGAACGTCCGTCCAGAATGAAATGTGGAAGTGATACGGCAATTCCGTCTGCGGCGGGGGATAGGGGTTGTGCCAGTCGTAGAACGATCCCCACCAACGGACCGCCGTCACCGGTTGGCCGTTCGCGACCCAGTCGTCCGCCGCGATCAACGCACCATCGAAAACCAGGGAAGTTTCGTCCCAGCCGTAGTACACGTCGTTCGGTTCCGCCGGGTCGGGCGGCTGGTACCACTTCGTCAGCTCCCACTGTGGTCGAACCTCGATCTCGTGCCAGAGGTTCCACAGCCCATCGTAGGGTGCGCCCGGCGGCGGCACCGGCAACTCGCCGCCGAAGAACACCGCGTTCTCGTCGGCAATCAGGAACTGTGCGTTGCGGGAGTCAAACCCCGGCATGCTCATGTACCCGCTGGCCGGCGGGCTGGCCGCGCTCAGTCCCGTCCCCGAGACATAGATGGTCACCGCGGTCGGCGTGTTCCAGGGGATAGGCTGACCTGGCCCGCAATTCCAGTACCACGACCGCGTCCGCCCCAGGATGTCCCGGATTCCCAGAGAGACCTGGTTGATCTGGCCCTGCGGCCCGAACTGCGGGGCGAAGATGATCGTGGTGATCACCGCCGTCGACAGGTCGGGGTCTTCCAGGTAGTCGTAACCCCACGCGCTGGCGTAGTCCCCCGGCGGCAACTGGACCCCGCTGCCCCAAAGCATCACCAGCCCGGTGTCCTCTGGCCACGGCGGGGGCCCGCCGCCCCAAAACACATACAAGTCCGCCATCAAGAACTGCGTCGGCGGATACGGCTCGCCCTCCTGGAGGTACAAGGCCCACTGGTTCAGGTAGTCGTACCCTTCCCAGTCGGACAGCGCCCTGACATGCGGCGGGTCGCCCTGCAGGGCGTCATACCAGTCCTGGGTCGAATGTATCCTGAAATAGGGAACACCCAGGGCCGGCACTGCCAGTACCCCGAGTACGCAGGCCGCTGCCCACAGGCCGCGCCTGCACCAACAAACTTTGTGACACATGGCTCGCTCCTTCGCTTAACGATGCGTCCCGACTCGTTACCCACGTCTCGCGGAAAGTGACAGCGGCTCATCCGGGACCACGCGCGCCGGCGGAGCCGCATGCGCCCGACGTGCGCGCACGCCTAACGGTTGCCCGTGCCCTGCGTTGGTCGCCCGATATGCCTCTTCCGCCACTGCGCCGCGGCGTCGCCGCGGAGTGAAACAGGCCGGTGGGGTTCTCCACCGGCCCATTTCAGTCGGGTGAGCAGCTACACCGGCTGCTCATTAGACCCATTCCCTAAGGGCACGGGATTGGGGCGTTGGTCAGTAAGGCCACGAATGGGTTGATATCGCCGAAGCCTACGATGCCATCTGCATCAATGTCGCCGTTGGCCGCGGGGCAACCCGGATATGCCGCCTGCCATGCTGCCGGGTTGCTCAGCAGCAGGACAAACGGGTTAATGTCGCCAAAGTCCACCACGCCGTCGCAGTTCACATCGCCCGTGCAGTAGCAAAGGCTCTCGCTGCCCAGCGCAAAGGCCAGGTCGATCGATTCCCCATGGAGCGGGTGCTGCGGCGGGTAGGGCAGCTCGTACCACGGACCAGGGTGCCCAGAATCAGGGGGACCAACCAGAAGCGACGCGAGCGATACACTCTCATGCCTCCTTCAACTACGGGTCTGTTCCAAGACGAACCACAAGCCATGGGCCGATAACCACTCGGCCAGCGTCCAGTCCCACGCCGGACGCCTAACTCGTCCGAACGGAACACCCGTGAGTAACGCTTTCTCGCCTCTTTCGATCCGCCGATGACTGGTGGCCATCGGCCATCGCCTTCTGGAGGTCCATCTCTGATTCACATCCGGAAGGCGAGCTCAACCGAATATAGACCGCTCCCGCGGATGTTTGACACGCCACGGTGTTTTCGGGCCGCGTTACCGAATCTGCAATGATTTGCGGTTGGTCAGGGCTGGGCTGGCGCACTGCCTGTGCCGGACGCGATCACGGGAGGCGTTCGTGCGGTCGGTTGCCGGCGAGGCACCGAAGCACCAGGCCGGTGGAGTTGTCCACCGGCCCGCGCGAATCGGTCCTGTAGGGCAGGCCATTGGCCTGCCCTACAGCTCTACTCAAGCCGCAAAAAGTCGCCCGTCTCCTACTAGTGGCAATCGAACGGACTTTGGACGATCAGCGCGACAAACGGGTTAATGTCGCCGAACGATCCGGTGCCGTAGGTCCCGTCCCCGTTGGTGTCGCCGTTTTGCCACGGGCAACCCTGGTAGGTCTGTTGCCACAACGGGAAGTTGCTCAGGAACAAGACGAACGGGTTGATGTCGCCGAAGTTCACGACGCCGTCACAGTTCACGTCGCCGAGACAGATCCCGCAGGGGTTCGGATGGCAGAGCGTGCCAGCACCCTTCCACTCGCCGCCCGCCAGCTGGCAGATATCGACCGTCGTGGTCTGGCACGAGCCGTCCGGGAAGCAGCACGCACCACCAAACGGGTACGCATCGTGGTCCGGCGCCACCAGGTTCGCCACGTGGATACCTTGCCCAGGCGTGGGCGACGTCCACAACTGCACGCAATTCTGCACGTGGATGTACTCGTGGTACGGCGGAATGCACGTGATCAGCGTTTGGACACGCAGCGCGGTCTGGTTGTAGACGTAATTACCACCGCCGAGGTCGACCTCGAAGAACACGTCGAAGAAACTGTCGGCCATGGCGGGATTCGACGGCAACTCCGTCATCCGGCCCAGCGATGCGGCGAGCACGCCGCCCTGACCCAGGCCGGCGCCAGCGATCAGGATAGCCCCGCCGCCGCCACCGCCGCCGCCGGTGAGGCGCATCGACACAATCTCGGTGTCGATCATGTTCGGCGGTGGCCCACCATACGGATTGCCGCGGTGAACCTTGACGGGCCCGAACATGACCAGGCTGGTGTCCGCTACGCAGTCCAGGTTGGTGTCGATGCCGACCAGCGCACTCGACGGCAGGGCGTCGTCACCGCCGGCGCAGGTGTCGATGAAGTGCGGCCCGGGACCGCAGAACGCGCAGGGCTCACAATGGATGCAACTGGTGCCCTCGCCCAGCCAGATCCCACTGCACTGGTCCTCGGGCACTATCGTGCAACTGCCATCCGGGTAGCAGCACGCGCCCGGCGGTTGTGGGCACGGATTCGGATGGCAGAGCGTGCCGAAGCCCTGGAACTCGCCGCCCGCCGTCTGGCAAATCTCGGGCCTGATCATGGTCTGGCACGAGCCGTCGGGGAAGCAGCAGGCCCCGAACGGGTACGCGTCGTGGATCGGCGCGACCAGGTTGGCGATGTGTAGCCCGCCGGTTGGCGAGTCGTACAACTCAACGCAATCCTGGACGTGGATGTACTCATGGTAAGGCGGCATGCAGGTGACCCGCGTCTGGACTTTCAGCGCGGTGTGATTGTAGGCGTAGTTGCCGCCTCCCAGGTCCACCTCGAAGAACACGTCGAAGAAGCTGTCTCCCACAGCGGGATCGGTGTAGTACTCGGCGATCCTTCCCAACGAGGGAGCGAGCACGCCGCCCGCACCCCCGCCGCCACCGGCCGTCAGGACGATCCCACCACCGGTCAGGTGCATCATCAGAATCTCGGTGTCGATCACGTCCAGGTGACCATCGACCGGACGCGTATTCGGGTAGTGCCCGGAGTCGTCCAGTGGGCTGGTCCGGTGGACCTTGACCGGTCCGAACATGACCAAGTTAATGTCCGAAATGCAGTCCATATCCATGTCGATGCCGACCAGCGCGCTCGACGGCAGATGGTCATCGCCGGCCGCGCAGGTATCGAGGAAGTGCGGTCCCGGACCACACAACGGACAGGGCTGACACGTGTTGGGCGTGCAGGTGGTACCTTCCCCGAGCCAGATGCCACTGCACTGGGTCTGTGACATCTCCTCGCAGTACCCTTCCGGATAGCAGCATGCCCCAAACGGCGGGCACGCGCTGCAGGTCAGCGTCGCGATATACGGCGAGTTGCACGGCACGCCCGTGAAGCCCTGCGTGCCGACCCAGAACCAGTACTTGCCCGGAGCCAGGCACGCGGTCGTAATCGTTGCCGGCTGGCAGGCGCCGGCCGTCGCGCTGGCAATGCTGGTGTAGCCAGTGCATGGTGTCGGCTCCGGCCCGGCCTGGATGACGAAGATCAGCACCGGGAACGTCGCGGTCGCGGTCCAGGTGAAGATCCGCGGGTTCGTCGTCACGAGCTCATACCAGTCGGTGTCGCGCGACTGACCGCCCGCGGCACTCAGGTAATTGCCGCCCGTCCCGCAGACCGTCTGGCCGCAGGCGATCGGCGAGAACACCGGCGGGGTCGAGTTGCAGCCGCCGTTGAAGTTGTCGACATAGCCGTTGAAGCACGGCGGCTCCCCCTCGGGGACTGCGCCCGGCGGACACTGGATGCAGGGCGGCGGGCAGAGATTGGGATCGCAGGTCGTGTTCGGACCCAGGTAGTCGCCATAGGCCGCCATGCAATCCACCGGGAACTGCAGCTCGCAGCTACCGTCGAGGAAGCAACATGCTCCAATAAATACTTCGCACGGATTGGGATCGCACCCGGTCTGCGGACCCTGCCAGGTGCCGTCCAGCGACAGCATGCACTCGCATTCGGTCGTGTCCGGCACGCACTCGCCCGTGGACAGGCAGCAGGCCCCAGTGGGCCACGCCGGGGCGGTTCCGTATAGCTCGAAAATGAGGTCCTGCGGGTACACGCCGTCCAGAGCTGGCGCAAAGTTCGCACCCAGCGACGATTGCAGGCCGTTCGCCCCGGGCTTGTTGGGCAGGTTGAGGAACACGACCGGCGGCTGCCAGGGACCGCTCGTGAGGGTGCCGCCGGCGCGCCACGCCAGCCAGTACTGCCCCGCGGCCAGCGTCACGGGCGGGCTCAACGTGATGGTGACTTTTTGGAGCCGGCGCGTGCAGGCCGCGGTGGGGGCGTCGATATCCTGCTTCTTGTAGACCGTGACGAATGACACCGGCGGGGCGGTCACCGTGGTCCAGGTCGGCGGGGGCTGACCCAGCGGGTTGGTCGTCATGATCGCATAGTCAATGCGGTTGATGGTCGGGCTGGTCGCGTTGGTTTGGTACAGGTAAAACGCGATCTGCTGGATCGTGGACTGGCCACAGAGGACGAAATCATCCGCCAGGGCGTTGGGGCCCGAAAACTGGCAGCCGAACCCATATATGGTCAGACCCAGGGCGGTCTGTAAGTCCGTGGCGCTGCCGTTGGTGCCGCAGTGCCCGAGGGCCCGCGTGATTTTGTACGGGTCCGCCAGGTTGCGGCTGTTGCTGTAGAACAGGGCCCGCAACGTCATGTCTTTCACGACGTTCACGAACTCGTTTGACTGCGGGCCGATAATGACCTCGTCGTCGACTTGGTCGGTGACCACTTGGTCGGCCACCACGGGCATCAGGCCCAGGGCCAGCACACCTCCGAAAAACACAAGATACTTTTTCATGTCGTCGCACCTCCTAGTGACTGAAACTTTCTTGGAGGTCGGCACAAACGCGGCCATTGTCGCCCGCTTGAACCGACTTTCCCTTGTCCGAACTCTCCGCGAAATGATGCCGACTTTGACCCATCCTCAGCGATGGGCAACCCGGAAGCTTCCCGATCGCTACCTCCTTTCACGCGGGGCTCCCCCACAACCTCAGTGCTGCTTCGCCGCCCAATAGAGCAATGCGTTCCGCCGTTCAGGCCGGTACGTCGCGCGCCAGTGGGCTCACGAGGTTGTGCCGTTACCGCTCATGTCCACGCCGCCGTCAGGCGACACAGCCATTCCCTTATGGGCCTCTCCTTTTCTGCTACTCGGTTCTTTCAGGCTCGCACGGGTGCATCCGTCGCGCCGCGGGCCCGCGGCCCCATGAACGCGCGCCCGGATCCCGCCTGCGCGGTTGGCAACACCCAAGGGTTGCCGGCCTTGTCAGGCCCAGCGTGGGGAGAAGCACCTGTAACGCCGACTGCACGGCGGTCGCTCGGGCGACCGTGTGCGGGCGCTGCCGTACGTTTCCGCTTCTGGAACGGCGCGCACCGAGACACCCGACAGGGTTACGCGGCGGGCCGTGCCGTCTTTTCTCCCTCACGGCATCCCCTTTTTGCCATCGCACAAATTATGTCGATTCAAGTTAAGAATAACACCAATCTGAAACCACGTCAACCGGTCTGCAACGATTTTTGATCGGTTGGGAGCAGCCGGCCCCAGTAGCTTCACCGGGCGCGGTTGCGAACGGGGTGGGCCAGGCCCGAATGGCAAAAAAAGAAGGTCGGCGGCCTCCGTGCCGCCGGCCACGACGTCGGGGCGCGCTGCGATTACCGACCGTCCGGTCCACGCAGGAGACGCCGCTCTAGTTCCTCGAGCAGGCCTCGCACGGGCACCTCGCGTGGGCCCGCCGACGTCTTCCAGGCGACCGCGCCATCCCGGTCGATGAGGGTTTGAATCCGGCGCACGGCCATCAGGACCGTGGAATGCTGTTTGTTCCCCAGGGCGCGCCCCATTTCGGGGAAGCTCAGGGACGTGTGCTTACGGATCAGATACAGCGCGATGGCGCGGGCGAGCGTCACGACGCGGTCCCGCGACGCCGAGTGCAGGGCCTCACGCGTCACGCCAAAATGGAGCGCCACGACCCGTTCAATGTCGGCTGACCGCGGCGGCTGGCCGGCGACCGTGTACTCGTCGACTGCGGCGCGAACCATGTCGAGGCGGACGGGCTCCTTGGTGAGCGAAGCGTACGCGGCCAGCTTGTACAACGCCCCTTCCAGCTCGCGCACGTTGCGCGTGATGTGCCGCGCGACGTAGTCCAGCACCTCGTCGGGCAACTCGCACAGCATGCCCGCCGCCCGCCGGCGCAGAATCTCGCGCCGCGTGGCGAAATCCGGCGGGTCGATCTGCACGACCGTGGCCGCGATCAGGCGGTTGACGAGCGGCGCGCTCAGGGTGGCGATATGGCGCGGGTGGCAGTCCGAGGACAGAACCACGACCTTGCCGGACGCGTCGATCGCGTCGAACGTGTGCAGGAACTCGCTCTGGGTCGCCGTCTTGTTGGCCAGGAAGTGGATGTCATCAATGACCAGCACGTCGACGCTCCGGAAGCGGGCCCGGAACGTGTCGGTTCGCCCGGCCTTCAACGCGTGGATGTACTCGTTCGTGAACTCCTCTCCCGAGAGGTAATACCACTGCAATGCCGGATGCCTCCGCGTCAGACCGTTGCAGATGGCCTGCAGCAGATGCGTCTTGCCGAGCCCACAGCCGCCGTGAAAGACCACGTGCTTGAAGGGTCCGTTTGGGGACCGTACGACAGCCGCGGCCATCGCGAAGGCCAGCTCGTTAGAGGGGCCCATCACGAACGACTCGAGTTCGCCGCGCAACACGGGCCGGGCGGCCGCGCGGCGTGACGTTCCAGCACCGGGTTGGGCTGGGTCGTCCGCAGGCGGCGGTTCGGTTGAAGCCCGGCGGCTGAGGGTGGCTTGCGCGGGGCCGTCGGCGCCACGGCCGTGCTGCGTTTGATCGATGCGGATCTCCACGCGCGGCTCGGTCCCCAGCACGTCGCGGGTCGCTTCGACCAGTTGCGTCATGAAGTTGGACGTGATCCAGTCGCCAACGAAGGCGTTCGGGACCGTCACGTCCAACCGCTCGCCCGCGAGTTGCAGTACTGTGTTGCCGCCGAACCAGGTGCGATAGCGGTTAGGGCCGATGCGATCGGCCACTTTCTCGCGGATGGCGCAAAGCACATCCGCTCCCGGTCCTTCCACGGTCCACCTCGTCCGCAGGCGACGCAGTGTCTTTCGAGCTACGAGCTAATTGTTCAACGCGCTATGCGGGGGTAAACGAAACTACTCTCCCTCAACTTGTCCACCTGCGCGTGGAATCATAACACGCGAGCGAAGACCACGCAACGGGTAACTTTTGGCCAAACATTAATATTCCTGTAAGCCACGCTGCATCAAACATTGATGCGTCAAAAAAAATCTTGCGTTTACAGGTTATCCACAGGATGTGCTGGGTGACGTGCACCAGTTACGCACGTCGGGCCACGTTTCCAGCGGTAAATATAGGCGTTTCTACGTGCGGCCGGAGCCAGCGCGAAGCGCCCATACAGCCTCCTGGCCGGCTCGTTGCGGTGGTCGACCACCACGGTGAGACGCCGCGCGCCGGCCGTGCGGCACTGGGCCAGCGCGCGGCGCAACAGCAGCCCGCCGACGCCGCGCCGCCGAAGCTCCGGAACCACTCCCATGTACACAACTTCCAGCATAGGCGCATGCGTCAGCCGCGCCAGAAGCAGGCAGCCGGCCGCCCGGCCTTCCAGCCGCACCAGCTCCCACAGTCGAGGATCGAAACGCCCGCTGGCCTTGTGGCCAGCCAGAATGTCGTCGATCGGACGGAGACCCGTCAGTTCCGGGCAGTCCAGGCTATCTTGATACGTCGCGAGCACCACGGCCGCGAATTCCCTGTGCGTGCGCGCTTCATAGTCGAGCCACTCCGCCTCGTCGGGCGCGGGCGGCTCGACCCACGGGTGGACCGCGTCACGCTCCAAATAGTCGAGCGGTGCCAGCGGGCGAAAGCCGGCTTGCTCCAAAAGCGCACTTTGGGCGGCGGCCGCCGGGTCGACCAGAGCCTGCGCGTAGTGCAGACCGCGCTCGCCCAACCTCGCTAATCCTACCTGGGTCGCATGAAGCTGGTCAGCGGGCTCGATGCCGCGTTCGCCAGGCGAGGGAACCATGACAATCGCCGTGCGGCCGGGCAGCAGCAATGCGAAGTAAACGGCAGAGGGCGCATCGCGCGGCCCGCTGCGCAGGCCCTCCCACTGCACCGGACTTTGCGTCAGGTATGTGCAGAAGCCGGTCACCTGCCGCTGTCCCGACCGGATGTCGCTGCCGGGCGTCGCGAGGACGATCGCCAGGGTGGCGGGCAAGTCCGCCGGGCTGAGGGTTTCAAGCTGGTACACGAGCGGAGGTCCGTGCCGGCCGCAGCGGCCCCGTTGGCGGCGTGCCGCAGGCCGGGTACAATCCGCTGCGAGCTGCGGGAACGATTGTGCAGAGGAGAGACTGAGAATGCAAATTCGACTAGGCCCGCTGGCGTGTACCTGTAGCCTGCTGGTCGGCATCTATCCGGCGGCGGCGCAGGAGCCGGGGAGCCAGGAGCGGCCGGGCGCAGCCCAGACCGCCGCGGGCGGCGAGGTGCGGACGGGGCCGGTCGCCAGGATTGGGCAGGACGCGCCGGACTTCACGTTGCTGGACTGCGACGGCAAGAAGCACACCCTGTCCACCCACAAGGACAAGATTGTCGTCCTCGAGTGGTTGAACCAGCAGTGTCCCTTCAGCGTCGGGGCGGTCCCCGTCATGAAGGAGCTCCGCAAGAAGTACGCTGGCAAGAACATCGTATGGCTCGGGATTGAGAGCACCTTCTGGCGCAAGCCCGAAGAGAACATCCAGTACGTCAAGGACAAAGAGCTTGATTTTCCGATTCTGATGGATAACGACGGCACCGTCGGCCGGCTGTACGGGGCCAAAGTCACGCCGCACATCTTCGTGATCAACAAGGGTAAGCTCGTGTATGCGGGCGCGCTGCGCAGCAAGCCGGAAGGTGAGAAGCCGGAGGCCGAAAGCCGCAATTACCTCGACGAGGTTCTCAAGGCCGTCCTGGCTGGTAAGGAAGTCCCGCTGGCGGAGACGGTGCCCTGGGGCTGCTCGGTGAAGTACCGGTCGTCGGGAGGAGACAAAAAGGACAGCAAGCCCGCCTCGGCGGGTGACGACAAGAAATAACGGCCGTCGGGGCGTGCGCGCCCGGCAGCAGGGCAGGTGATGCTCAACGCGGCGAACGCAACCTACGGCGGATACCAAGGTAGTACGAGGGCAGGCTGCGCAGGCACTGGAGCGCTCACGTTCCTCGTCGCCCTCGGGCTCGCCGGGTGCAATGGGGGCATTCATTGGCAAGGCCCGAGCTTCGCTGAGGCTGGTGCGCTCGCGCGCCGGGCCAACAAGCTGACCTTCGTGTACTTCCGCAGTTGGTACCTGGTGGAATGCACCGACTTCGAAGAGAAGATTCTGAAGAACCCGGAGGTGTTGGCCGAGGCTCGTGGCATGGTGTGCGCGGTCCTGGATTTCGATTGGGACCGGCCGCTCGCGCAGCAGTGGCACCTGAAGACCGTGCCAGCGTTAGCGATTGTGGCCCCCAGCGGGGAGCTGCTCGGCGAGCAGTGTGCCCCGATCACGCGCGAGGAGCTGCTGCGGGTGATTCGTTCCGCCAAGCAGAGATTCGCTTCCAGTACGCAGCCCGCCGCGGCCTCCCCCAAGATTCCGCCGTGATGTCGCGACAGGTGCATGGTCCGGCGCTCGTCGTCATCAGCCTGGCCGGCTGGAGTCTGTTGACGGCGTGCGACGAGTCTGAATCCAAGGGGGGGGCCGGCGTGCAGCTTGTCATGGGCCGCACCGGTTTCGGACCGCGCGAGTTCAGCTATCCTCGTGCGGTCGTGTTCGATGGGCAGGGGCGCCTCTACGTCGTGGACAAAGCGGCGCGCGTCCAGTGCTTCACTCCGGATGGGGAGTTCGTCCTCGATTGGCGGATGCCGGAATGGAACGCCGGCAAGCCGACCGGACTCGGCATCGGACCCGACGGCCGGGTCTATGCGGCGGATACGCACTACTCGCGCGTCATGATCTTTGAGCCCGACGGGCGGCTGGTCGGGCAGTTTGGCACGCGCGGCGAAGCACCGGGACAATTCCTCCTGCCGACGGATGTCGCCGTCGATGAGGAGGGCTTCATCTACGTCGCGGAATACGGGGGCAACGACCGCATCAGCAAGTTTGGCCCCGATCTCGAATACCAGTTCAGCTTTGGGCGCCCGGGTGCCGGACCGGGAGAGTTCCAGCGCCCAGAGTCGCTGCTGCTTGATGAAGACGGCACGCTGTGGGTCGCTGACGCCTGCAACCACCGGATCTGCCGCTTCACTCGCGACGGTGAGTTCCTCGGCGCCTTCGGCGAGAGCGGCAGCAGCCTTGGCCAGTTGCGTTTCCCGTACGGCATTGACCGGCTTTCCGACGGCACGCTGGTCGTGTGCGAGTACGGGAACAACCGCGTGCAGCGCTTCGACCGCACCGGCCGTTCGCTGGGTATCTGGGGCCGCGCCGGGCGGCGCGTCGGCGAACTGGCATATCCGTGGGCGCTCGCCGTCGGCCCGAACAACCGGATGTACGTCGTCGATTCGGGAAACAACCGCCTCCAGGTCGTCAACGCGTTAGAGCCCGGCGTTTGGCGGCGACCGTAGAGTTGGGGACGGGGCACCTTGGATTGCGGGACCGACTGCCGCCACCCTGCGAAGCTGGGCAAAGCTGGAGCTTTGCACTACCCTGCAAGACTGGAGTTGTGCACTGCCCTGCAAAGCTGGAGCTTTGCACTACTGCGCTGAGTCGGAGGTACATCCATGCACGTGACGGTACCGGCCGCAGGTCTGATGCTCGCCATGCACGCCCCGGACGGCTTGTACAGCATGCCGGTCAACGTCGTGTTTGGGGCCGTGGTGATGCTGGTTCTGGCCGGAGCACTCGCGTCCCTGGCGCGGCAGAGCGACTACCGGCGGGTGCCCTTAATGGGGATCATGGGGGCCTTCGTCTTCGCCGGCCAGATGGTCAATTTCCCGATCGCTTCCGGGACGACCGGGCACCTGCTGGGGGGGACGCTGGCGGCGATTCTGCTCGGGCCGGCCGCGGGCACCGTGGTCATGGCCGTCGTGGTCTTCTTCCAGGCCCTGCTCGGCGACGGGGGAGTCACCGTGCTAGGGCCGAACATCTTCAACATGGGTGTCGTCGGAACGTGCCTGGCCTATTTCGTTTATCGCGTTGTCGTCGGCCGGGCCGTCGACCGGCCAGCGCGCGTGGTCGGCGCCAGCTTCTTCGCCGCTTGGCTGGCCGTCGTTTTGGCCAGCGTCTTCGCCAGCCTGCAACTGGCCGTCTCCGGCACCGTTACGCTCCAGCGGGCACTCCCGGCAATGGTCCTGACACACATGGCGATCGGCGTGGGGGAAGCACTCATCACCGCGGCGGCCGTCGCGTTCGTCGTCCGGGCACGTCCCGATCTCCTTTACGGCCACACCGGCACTGCCGGGCGTCCGCTCGGCCGGCCCGTGATCGCATTGGGTCTAGGGGCTTCCCTGATAGTCGCCGTGTTTCTCTCCCTACTCCCGACGTTGTGGGACTACCCCGACGGGCTCGAGTCCATCGGAATTGCGAAGGGGTTTCTAAGGGAGCAGCCGCAGGTCGGTGACGACGGTTCGTTGACCACCCTGCCGGCGTATCCCCTCGGGGTGCGCCTGGCGCTCGTCGATGGCCGCGTCACCGCCGTGCATCGCTACGACCAGCAGCCGACGCCGATCGCCGTCGGCGACGTGCTCGAGCGCGTAAACGATCAGCCCGCGGCGAGCCTCGCTGCCGTCGCGCAGGCACTGAAGTTCGATGCGGCCAAGAGTGTGTTTGACGTGGAACCCGGCCGGACGATTCCGGTCGCGGTCCTGCGCGACGGCGTGGCGCGGGTTGTGTCAGTGCTTGCGAGTGCAGCACCGGCCGCCGGTGGGCTTCCACCGTTGGTCGCCCTGCTGCCCGACTACACTGTACCGGGTGTGAAGGGGCTGCTCAGCACAAGCCTGGCCGGCGCCATCGGTACCGTGATCATGTTCGCCGTTTCGCTGGCGGTCGGGCGTGTCCTGCTTCGTCCCGGCCGACTGGCTGTGGCCGCCGCGCGGCAGCCCGGCAGCGGGACCGTCTGAGCTGAAAGGAGTGCTGCGTGCATGAGAAGTCGCTGACCCTGCCCGCGCCGCCGCACACGTTCCTCGAACACCTCGATCCGCGGATCAAGATGGTCGCGCTGCTGGTCTGGGCGGTCTGTGTCGTCACAGTCCCAGAGCGGCGGCCGGTCGTGATCGGTGTCTATGCGGCCCTGTTGATCCTCCTGCTGCTCACGAACGGGCGGCTGTTGCGCAAATTCGCGTGGCGCTTCGGCACCGCCCTGCCATTCGTGCTGGTTCTCGCCGTGCTGCTGCCGTTCTTCAAGCAAGGGCAACCACTCTGGGCTCTGGGCCCCTTCGAGTTGACGCGCGCAGGGCTGTGGACCGCGCTGCGCGTGGCCTCGGCCGCGACGCTGTGCATAGCCGCCGTCGCGCTCGTCTGGGCCAGCACTTCCGAGGCCGGCCTGCTGGCGGGATTGCGCGGCGTCGGATTGCCCGGCACATTCGTCGACGTACTCGGCTTCATGCTGCGCTACCTGCACGTCCTGCGGCCCGAACTGCACCGGCTCAACGACGCACGCCTCGCCCGCGCGATCGGCCCCCACGGCCCCGGCGCTCTGCGCTCGGGGGCGAACGTGCTCGGCACGCTGTTCCTACGGGCCCACGAGCGCGCCGAATGTGTCGCCGACGCGATGGCCGCGCGCGGCTTCGCCGGCGCGCGACGGACGTTGCACGCCCATCATTGGCACGTGACGGACCTGCTGCTCGGCGCGCTCTTCATCGCCCTGGTAGTGCTGGTCCGTCTGCTGGTGCGCGCATGAGCATGCGGAAAAACTCTGCCAGCGGGCCGCCCCAGCACGCCGCCATCCAATTGGAAGGCGTGGCACACCGCTATCCAGACGGCGTCGAGGCGCTGCGCGGCGTAGACGTGGATATCCGCGTCGGCGAGCGGGTCGCCCTGGCCGGACCGAACGGGTCCGGCAAGAGCACGCTCTTGCGCCAGCTCAATGGGTTGCTCACACCCACCGCCGGCCGCGTCACCATCCTGGGCCGGCCGGTGTCAGCGAAGAACCTCACGCACATTCGGCGGCAAGTGGGGTATGTGTTTCAGGACGCCGACGATCAGTTGTTTTGCCCGACCGTGCTCGAGGACGTCGCTTTCGGGCCACTGCACCTCGGTTTGCCGGTCGAAGAAGTGCTGGGGCGTGTTCGCGAAGCACTCCGGCTCGTAGGTCTTTCGCAGTTTGAGCCGCGCGTCCCCCAGAAACTGTCGGCCGGGGAGAAATCCCTGGTGGCCCTGGCGTCGGTGCTGAGCTACGGCGCCGACGTGCTCGCCCTGGATGAGCCCAGCGCCGCGCTGGATCCGCGGAATCGGCGGCGGCTGATGGGCATTCTGGCCTGCCTGCCGCAAACGCAGTTGATCGCGACACACGACCTGGACCTGGCGTGGGAGCTGTGCCCCCGCACCGTGCTGCTCGACCAGGGCCGGGTGGTCGCAGACGGGCCGACGCGCGTCCTGCTGGCCGATCGTGCCCTGCTGGAAAAGCACGGACTGGAGCTGCCGCTCATGCTTCAGGGGCAGAACGGCACCGTCACGGCGCGACGTGAAATGTAGCGCCGGCCACCCGGGGCCGACGCCGAACATCAGACTCTCGCGGTCTTTGACAGCGGCCTGCGCTACATCGCTCGCGAATGGACGAACGGGATGGGCATCGGACACCAGAATTGAACATTCCCGCCCGGTCGGTTTCGTGCCGATTGCGCGGTTCACGGGCGCCACGCCGGAAATGCTGGCCCTGGTCGGTCTTGAGACCACCGGTTATCTGGCGCCGCTGGCGGTGATCCCGCTACTGATCGCTTTATCAGTCCGGTCGCCGGCGGGTCTGCGGCCCACTTGACGTGTCCTGGCCATCGCGCAGAAACAGACTCCCGACCCTTTTCCCGATCCGAGCTATCTTGCGCTGAGCCAGACTACTTCGGCCAGGCCTGCTCGCCGCTCTGGGCGTCCGTGAGCTTGATCGCGTCCACGGGGCAGACCTGCGCGGCCTGGAGAACCTCCTCCGGGGTGTGACCGTCGGGGTTCGTCACCTTCGCGATGTTGTCGCCGTCCATCTCGAAAGTGTTCGGCGCCTCGCCACAGCAGGCCCCATCGCCGATGCACAGCTCGCGGTCGATGTCGATTTTGTACTTGGCCATAACGTCCACTCCTTGCGACCGCGCTCGCCGCGGGCCATCGGCCTGCCGAGCGACGGCGTGGTTCCACAATCCTAAGGAGCGAGGCCCAACCTCGCCCCGGCCGCCAACCAGCCACTTACAAGCCCCGTGCCGCGGCGCGGGGCCGGAGACTGGTCGGCGAAAGAACCCCTTTTCTTACTGTGTGTGACGCGAATTTGTCAACCGTCCGGCGAAGGCCAAAAGGCGAGCCGGGTGCGGGAAATCCCGCACGTTGCCCCCAAAAACGCGCGTTTCGGACGAACAGCACAGGTTTTGGACTGTTCATGCGGCCCGGATTCGGCGGCGGCGGCCGAGGAAGCGATTCTTGATGAGTTCCCAAACGCCCAGCGCCGGCGGGCCGGGGACGATCTCCGCCAGCAGCAACGTTACGTCGTCGTGCGACAGCCTGGGGTCATGCGTGTGTGCCACCACCGCATCCACAATCGTCCTGGCGAGCACCGGAGTGGAGTCGCGGCGGTGTTGCGCGAGCAGCTCGGCAAGCCGTGCCTCGCCGTACAGCTCGCCACCCGGTGCAGGGGCCTCCAGGACCCCGTCGGTCACAAGCAGCAGACGATCGCCGGGCTCGACGTGGATCTGGCGGCGTGAGAACGACGTGTGCGGGTCGATCGCCAGCGGCAAATCGAGCAACTGCCGGTCGCGGTGCCGAGCCGTCAAGGGAGGCGTGCGCAGCCAGTAATCCCCGGGCCGTCGATAAAGCCAGGCCGGGGGATGCCCGGCGTAACTGAGGGATAGCCTCCGCAGCGGCGGGAAATAACTGGCTGTGACCGCGGTTGTCATCGTCGCGTCTGGGTCCGTCGTCAGACGCTCGTTCAGATCCGACAGCACGCGACGCTCGTCAAAGCGGTTCATGTACCGCAGCAGAAGGCGGTGAATCTCGCCGCTGACCAGGGCCACGGCCGACCCATGGCCGGCTACGTCAGCCAGGCACATGCGGGAGATCAGTCCGGAACTGCAAATGGAGAGATAATGAATGTCGCCGCCGCGGCCACCCTCGCAGGGCTGCGAAAACACCCAGCCCCGGATGCCAGGCAGCTCGATCGGGGCGTCGATCGGCCGGTTGCCGCCGCAGATCTCAGCGCACACGAACTCCGGCAGCACGTTCGCTGGGGCCGCGGGCGAGCTTGCTTCGGACTGAACCATGACTCGGCTCCCTTGCCCCATTCTACGCCGCCGGAGTAGCACTTTCCCAAGGCCAGCCGCCCCGCCCATCCGGGAGCTCAGAGGCCCTGGGCACCCCTCGGCCCCAGCGCCAAAACGCGGGCCAGCGTGTAGAATACGGCAGTCCGGCGGGCTTTGGCGTGGGTGCCCCAGCCTTTCCAGGCTGGGGGACCGGCCTGTGCGTCACCGCACGCGATCAGTCTCCCCCCGCTGAAAAGGCGGGGCGCCGGCGCGGTGCCCGTCGCGTTTTTCGACGGGCCGCCGGCCCCCGTGCCCGATGGAGAGGCGGTATGAGCACGAAGACGGTTAGTCCGACATCCAAGCCTCGTGGCGGCCACGGTCCGCACGCCGACCCGACCACGATGTCCGGCATCCCGATCAAGCGCGTCTATGGCCCCGAGGACCTCACCGGCATCGACTTCGCCCGCGACGTCGGCCAGCCGGGACGCTTCCCGTTCACGCGCGGCATGCACCCGGACATGTACCGCCGGCGCATCTGGACGATGCGGCAGTTCGCGGGCTTTGGCTCCGCACGGCAGACGAACGCACGCTTCAAGTACCTGCTGGAAAAGGGCCAGACCGGCCTCAGCACGGCGTTCGACCTGCCGACCCTGATGGGCCGCGACTCCGACGACCCGCTGTCGCTGGGCGAGGTGGGCAAGTGCGGCGTCGCGATCTCCTCGCTGGACGACATGAAGGTGCTATTTGACGGCATCAACCTCGGCGACGTCAGCACGAGCATGACCATCAATGCGCCCGCCGCCATTCTCCTGGCGTTCTACATCTGTGTCGCCCAGGAAGAGGGCGTCCCGCTGGAGAGGCTCCGCGGCACGCTCCAGAACGACATCCTGAAGGAGTTCCACGCCCAAAACGAGTTCGTCTTTCCGCCGGGGCCGAGCGTCAAGCTGGTCATCGACACGATCGAGTATTGCACGCAGCACCTGCCGCAGTGGAACACGGTCAGCATCAGCGGCTATCACATCCGCGAGGCGGGCGCGACCGCGCCGCAGGAGCTGGCGTTTACCATCGCCGACGGCATGTGCTACGTAGAGGAGTCGCTCAAGCGCGGCCTGGACATCGACGCGTTCGCCCCACGGCTGAGCTTCTTCTGGGACCTGCACAACGAGTTTTTCGAGGAAGTTGCCAAGCTGCGGGCCGGGCGGCGGATGTGGGCCCACATCATGCGTGACCGCTTCCAGGCCAAAAACGAGCGGAGCTGGTGGCTGCGCTGCCATTGCCAGACCGCCGGCGTGTCGCTCACCGAGCAGCAGCCGGTGGTCAACATCATCCGCGTCGCCTACCAGGCCCTGGCCGGCGTGCTCGGCGGCACGCAGTCGCTGCACACCAATAGCATGGACGAGACCCTGGCCCTGCCGACCGAGAACGCCGTCAAAATCGCCCTGCGCACGCAGCAGATCATCGCCCACGAGACCGGCGTGACGCGGACCGTCGATCCGCTCGCCGGCAGCTACTTCGTGGAGTCGCTGACCAGTGAGGTGGAGCGGCAGGCCCAGGCCATCATCGACCACGTCTACCAGGACCTGGGCGGCGTGTTGCCGGCAACCGAGCTGGGCTATTTCCGCCGGGCGATCGCCGATTCGTCGGCCCGCTATGGGGCCGAGTTCGACCGCGGCGAACGGATTATGATCGGCGTGAACAAGCACCAGGAACACGATTTCGAGCGCATTCCGACCCTGAAGATCGACGAGGCGGTGGAGCGCGGGCAGGTCGCGCGGGTGAAGGACCTGAAGCAGCGTCGCGACCGGCAGCGGCACGCGGCGGCGCTGCAGCAGCTTCGTGAGACGGCCCAGGCCGGGCAGAACGTCATGCCCGCGCTCATCGACGCCGCCGAGGCCGGCGCCACGGTCGGCGAGATGATGGACACGCTGAAGACGGTCTACGGCCAATACGACGGCGGGCCGGAACTGTAGAGTGATGAATGATGAGGGATGAATGGGGACTGGCCTCCGATCGGTCACGTTGTGGCAACGGCATCGTGCCGGTGAAATGTGGCGGCCGGGCTCAGCATAGGCCGAAAGGACGCGGATGATTCGGGTTTACGCCGACACGTCGGTTTTCGGTGGTATCTTCGACGCTGAGTTCGAGCGGGCGAGCAAAGCGTTCTTTAAGGCCGTGCAGGAGGAGCGGTACACGCTGGTCACGTCGGTGCTCGTCGCACGTGAGTTGCACGTGGCCCCGCGGCGGGTTCGAGAGTTTTTCCGAAAGGTGGGCCGTGTGGCGGAGCGGGTCAGGATTTCTGCCCAGGCCCTGGAATTGCGCGATGCCTATGTCGCTGCCGGGATCGTCCGCGCCAGGTGGGAGGCGGACGCGCTGCATGTCGCCATCGCGACGGTCAGCGCCTGCCCGCTTCTCATAAGCTGGAACTGCAAGCACATCGTTCATTTTGAGAAGATACCGAAGTATAATGCAGTGAATCGATTACGCGGCTATGGCGACATCGCCATCCATACCCCTTTGGAGGTGGTGGCCGATGAAGACGACGAAGAAGGCGTTTGACTGCGTAGCCATGAAGCGCCGCGGGGCGAGCCACGTCTATGAGCTTACGAAGAACATGACTCGCGCCGAGGAGTTGGCGTTCTGGAAGGCCCAGGAAGCGAAGTTGCTGCCGACGCGAAGCCGTGCGCGTCGATCTAGTGCGGCAACCAAGGCATAGGCGGTCCCGGGCAACGCGAGATCGCCTCGCTCAGGGCGCCGGCGGCCCGGCGCGACGGTCGGCGAAATGATGGACACGTTGAAGACGGTCTACGGCCAATACGACGGCGGGCCGGAGTTGTAGAGTGATGAGTGATGGGCGATGAATGATGAAGGATGAGGGATCAGGGATCGGGGAACACGGCGGTAGCGGCCCGCGCCCCCGCGTGGCCGAGTAGCGGCCGGCGGCTCGCCGGCCGATCCGAGCCCGGAGCGCAAGCGCCGGATCCATCCGAACGCGAAGCGCCAGCGAGCGCTCCTGCAAGCCGAGCCCGAAACGCGAACGAGCGAAGCGGCGCCAATGGCAGCGAGAAGGAGAAAGACGCGGTTTGACTGCGTCGCGATGAGGCAAGAAAAGACTCCCGACCCCTTTTCCCCCCTTCCAGCATTTCCTCTACGAAACACTGCGCCGCATAGCGGGAAAGGAGCCCGGCGTCTCTTTGCTCGGGAAACGGGTCGGGAGCCCTTTCCGAGCCCACCGACTGAACAGCGCTGGCGCACAGGCCCTGCGCGGCTCGCCGGGAGACTCGGTTAGGCACCGCACAGAGCCGATTGCAAATCGGATTTCGGAGATTCTCTCAGAATTCATTCGGGAAGGGTTGCGGGGCCCGCGAACCGAACGCCGGATGCTTGCAAATCCGCCCGCCGCGCGGCATCGTCGCGGTATGCGGTCGCGACATGGGCTGGCGGTCGCAGGGAGACATACATGGCGGAGAAAGCAACTCTGGAAGCCAAGGTTTACGCGGCCACCCCGGACCGGAAGCTCAGCCTCAAAGACCTGCTCGATTACTTCGCCAAGCACGGCACCATGCGTGTTTCAGATCTGCACCTGAAGGCTGGCTGTCCGCCAGTGTACCGCGTGGATGGCGCCCTTCAGAAAATAAAGGCGGCCCCGCTCGACGCCGCGACGATGGAGGCCCTGGCCCGCTCCATCCTCGGCGAGGAGGAATGGCAAACGCTCCAGCAAAAGTGCTCGGTCGACGGTTCCTACATCACCGATACCATGCAGTTCCGCCTGAACTGCTTTTACGACAACGACGGCGTCTCGATGGCGATTCGGGCCCTCGATTCCAACGCGCCCGCCGTCGAGGAAATCGGTTTTCCCAACGGCGTCTGGCGGGACATCATAGCCAAGCAGCACGGCCTGGTGCTCGTGACCGGCATCACCGGCGCGGGCAAATCCACCACGATAGCGTCGCTCATCACCCGCATCGCCGAGACCCGCCCCTGCCGGATCATCACGCTCGAGGATCCGATCGAGTACCGGCTGCTCAGCAAGCAGGCGATCATCTCGCAGCGCGAGGTGGGCCGCGACGTGCCCAGCTACGAGCGCGGGCTGCGCGACTGCCTGCGCGAAGACCCGGACGTGATCTTTGTCGGCGAGATGCGCGACCGCGAATCGACCTCCTGGACGCTGACCGCCGCCGAGACCGGGCACCTGGTCTTCTCGACCCTGCACACGCGCGACGTGCGCGGCACGGTGACCCGGCTGTTGGACATGTTCCCGCCGCTGCAGCAGGACGAGATCAGCAGCCAGTTGTCGCTCGGCCTGAGCCACATTCTGTGCCAGAAGCTGATCCCGCGCTCGGACGGCAAGGGCCGCGTGGTGGCGATGGAGGTGCTGAACAACGCGTACAGCGTGGCGAACCTGATCCGCCAGGGGAAGGTCGAGCAGATTTACTCGCAGTTGCAGAGCCACACCCGCGACGTGCCCGAAGAGCGGATGTTGACACTGGAACGTTCCCTGGCGATGCTCGTCAAAGCCGGCCTGGTGAGCCCGCTGGAGGCCGAAAAGTGGACCAATCACCCGCAGGCGTTCGTGGACGAGATGCAGCGCGTCCAGGAAAGCCGGGCAAGCACGTGAGCCCGTGACTCCTCCGGGCGATCATCCGCTGGCGCCCACGGTGGCGGTGCTCGACGCGCTGCCGTGCGCGGCCATGCTGGTCGAGCGCAACAGCCGGATCGCCCACGTCAATCCGGCGCTGGTCCGCATCGGGCAACGACCCGCCGCCGACATGGTCGGCCGCGACCTGCGCGAGCTGTATGCCGCTGGCGCAGACCGTGACCAGGCCGCCGGTTTCCTCGCCGATTTCGACGCGGTCCGCGAAGCCGAGTTCTTCCTGCCGCTGCCGGACGGTCGCCGCCTGCCGCTGCTGGCCGCGGCGAGTCCGTTGCCGCTGGGCGGCGTGCCGGCGGTCTACCGCCTGATCACCCTGATCGACATCTCGGAGCTGAAGACGGCCCAGGATCGGATTCGCGAGCAGTACCGCGAGGTGACGCGGCTCAGCGACACCGTGCTCGAGCAGGCGCTGGCCCTGAAGCGGCACGCCCGCACGCTGGAGAAGCGTGTGCAGCAGCGTACGCGCGAGCTGCACGAAGCCAACATGGACGCGATCTACATGTTGGCCGTGGCCAGCGAAGCGAAGGATACCGACACCGGTGCCCACGTGCTGCGGATTCGCGACTACTCCAACGCCCTGGCGCGGGCGATTGGTCTGCCGGACGAGGAGGCGGAGCGCATCGGCCACTCGGCGATCCTGCACGACGTCGGCAAGATGCAGGTCCCGGACGAGATCCTCAAGAAACCCGGCCCGCTCACCCGGCAGGAACGCTGGGAAATAGAGACCCACACGCTCGCCGGCGAGTCCATCCTCTCCGCCAAGCCCTTCTTCGATCTGGCCCGGCAGATTGCGCGGAGTCATCAGGAGAACTGGGACGGCAGCGGGTACCCGGACGGCTTGCGCGGCGAGGCCATCCCCCTGCCGGCGCGGGTCGTGCGCCTGGCCGACGTGTTTGATGCCCTCGCGAGCCGCCGGCCCTACAAGGAGCCCTGGCCGCCGGAGCAGGTCGTGCAGGCGATCAAGGACGGGGCCGGCACGCAGTTCGACCCCGCGCTGGTTGAAGCGTTCCTGCGTCTGGTCGAATCGGGCGAATGGACCCGAATCCGGCAGCGGCAGTGATCGGCCGCTACGCGTGCTGGTGCGAGAATCCCTTCTCGCACCCATGCGGGCCGGAATCCCTTCCGGCAGTCGACGGCCGGGACAGTTTGCCGCGGCGGACCGGCCGCTACGCGTGCCGGAGCACGCCGTCGTCCAGCCGGAGAATGCGGTCGGCCTGGGCCGCGATGCTCGGATCGTGCGTAACCATGACGATCGTCTGGCCCTCGGCGTGCAACCCCTTGAGCAGCGCCATGAGCTCCGCGCCGGCCGCGGCGTCCAGGTTGCCCGTCGGCTCGTCGGCAAAGAGGATCTGCGGCTTGTGCACGAGGGCCCGCGCGATCGCGACGCGCTGACGCTCGCCGCCGGAGAGTTCCGCGGGCCGATGCTTGAGCCGGTCGCCGAGGCCGACGTGCTGCAGGATCGCCAGCGTATCCCGCCGGGCCACGCCGCGCTGGGCCGGCCACGCGAAGGTCGACGTCCCCACCATGCGCGCCACGAGGACATTCTCGAGCACGTTCAGCTCGGGGAGCAGGTGGTAAAACTGAAACACGAACCCGAACGCGCGACGCCGAAAGCCGATTCGGCGGCGCTCGTAGCCCGAGAGCACGTCGAGCGCGTGGGCATAGAAGTGCCGTTGTCGCGGCGGAGCAAAAATGGGCAGTCCGTCGAAAACGACCTGTCCCTGTTCGGGCACGTCCAGGGCCCCCAGGATATGCAGCAAAGTGCTCTTGCCGCTGCCGGACTTGCCCATGATGGCTACGAATTCCCCGCGCTCGACGCGCAGACTACAGCCGCGGAGCACGTGGAGCTGCACGCGCCCCATCGCGTAGGTCTTGTGTACCGCGTCGGCGACCAGCAGCGGGCTACTCATAGCGCAGCGCCTCCACCGGTTGCATCCGCCCCGCACGCCACGCCGCGGCCAGCGAGCCGACCGTCGAAATGACGATCGCGGCGATGATGACCCCGACCATGTCCCCCGTGCGGACGGTGCTCGGGATCGTGTCAAAGGAGTACACCGAACGGTCCCACACCTGCCACGCAGGATTGATCGCGGTCAGCCAGTCCTGAATCCCGTTGATGTGGGTCACGAAGAAGTAGCCGAGGACCGTGCCGATGGCGCTGCCCACGATGCCGCACGCGGCCCCGTAGGTGACGAAGATCAGCGCCACGCCGGCCGACGAGCCGCCGATCGCCTTGATGATGCCGATGTCCCGCGTCTTTTGCAGCACGATCATGTACAGGATGCACAGCACCAGGACGGCGGCGACCAGCGAGATGATGCCGAACAGGATGGTCACGAGCTGCCGCTCTTTCTCGACCGGGGCGATGATGTGCATCTGCGACTGCTCCCAGGTCAGGGCCGTGATGTGATCGATGGCCTGGACCTCGCCCATCGTGAGCTGGTCGCGGAAGCGCGGGTCCGCGAGGAAGCTGCGGTAGTGCTGCTCGAGACGCGGGGTGAGCTGGTAGGGGTCGGCGCCCTCCTTGATCTTGATCTGGATTTGCGAGCAGCGGGCCGGGACCACGCCGATGACTTTCTCGGTCTCGGGGTCTACCCGTTCGGCCGGGTCCATGTGCAGGAACTTCTGTAGGAGGTTGAAGTCGCAGTACACGTGCTGCGAGTCGATCTCGTAGATGCCGGTGCGCGAGTCGTCCGCGTAGCGGAACAGCGGCTTGACCGGGGTGTCCAGCGTGCCGCTTTCGGTGGCCGGCAACAGCGTCACGGTTACCAGGCAGCCACGCGGACAGTACCAGAAACGCTGGTAACGGCCGTCCGGCAGCCGCTTGGCCAGGATGTCACGGCCGATGATGAGGCCCGGCCCTGGATCGCCCGTCATTTCCGGCGGCCCGACGCCCGGCACGACCTGGTACACCCCGACGATCGGCGGCAGCTTCGCGGCGCGGCAGGTCGTGGTCCACTCGGTGTCCGGCGATTCGGTGTCCACGATCCCCGCGGCCCAGCTTCGCTCCAGCGCCTTTTGATACGCCGGCGGCAACAGCGCTCGCGGCCCCTGACCCATGACCTCGTTCTGCTCGTCGCGCCAGTCGATCGGCGGGGCATTCAGGTCGAAACCCAGCAGCGGCTGCTGCTGCTCAGCCAGCGTGGTCGTGCCGGGGTAATACCGCTCGTAGAACAGGCTGATCTTGAACGCGTTGACCTGATAGATGTCCTGGAGGCGCAGTCCCACGACGCGCACCGTGTTCGTCTGGGGTGTCCCCTGAAAGCGCAACAAGCCGTACGCGTACAGCACCGGCGTCGCTTTGACGATCTCGGGCCATTTGGAGATGTCGCCGATGAACTCCTCGTAGAACGGAAAGCCGCTGTAGGACTGGTTGTCGACGATAATGTCGCCGAGCAGGCCGCGGGCCTTCCACTTGAGCTGGTCCAGGAACCCGCCCATGACCGACATGACGATCAGCACCATCGCCGTGCAGAGCATGACGGCGGCGATGGCGAAATACGCGATGCGTCGTTTGCGGAGGTAGCGGAGGGTCAGGAAGAGCTTGTACACGCGGTCCTTATAGCATGGATCGGCCCGGAGCGTCCAACTGGCTCAAAAAAGGGGACATTCTGAATAATTGGTAAGAGTAGAATGTCCCCTGCTCCCAGCTCACGCTTCCGCGGGGGGCTCCGCGGTAAAGCCGAAGATCTTCAGCGCCGCGGCCTCGTCTGCGCAGAACGTGAAGAGCTTCTCGATCTTCAGAATCTGGAAGACCTTGGTCAGCTCGCGGCGCAGCGCGCAGATGACCAGCTTGCCCTTGGCCGCCGCGACCTTCTTCTGGAGGCTGATCACCACGCCGACCGCCCCCGAGGCGAGGAACTGCACCTTGCTGAAATCCAGGATCAGCTTCGTGCGGTTCATCTGGTCGACCAGGCGATAGAGCTCCAGGCCGAGCCTTTCGACCATGGCGGCTTCGAGGATGCTGGGTTCGTCAAAGCGGACGAGCGTCACGTCGGACACCGCCTGAATGACCAGTTTCGGTCCGGGACCTGCCATGCTGTCTCCTCGCTCGGCGAACCTGCCCGCGCCGCGCCTATCCATCGTAGCCAACTGGCGGGACTCTGTCAGCCGGGATTGCAGTTGTGACAGTGGTCCGGGCCCCCATCGAGGCCGGTATTCGGTGCCCGGCGTCGCAGCACGGCGAGGAATTGCCGATTGCTCTCCAACAGGTCCGGAAGTTCCTGCATCTCGCCGGGCGTGCACCAGCGCAGCTCGGCGACCTCCGCCGGGTTTGGCCGCAGGTCCGCCGCAGGCGGATCGAGGAGCTCCGCGCGCCACCAATACAGCCGCAGCTTCCCGTCGGGACGCACGTATTCCCAGACGCGACGGAGCGGACGGACTCGTCCGCCGACCTCTTCGTGGAACTCGCGGATGACGGCCTGCTCTTCCGATTCTCCCGGTTCGAGGGCCCCGCCCACGAAGCACCACGCACCTGGCGCAACCACGCCGCTCGCACGCCGGACCATGAGGTACCGCCCGCCGCGCTCGACCACGACTACCACGCCGTGCGTCACGCTGGGATCGATGGGCGCGGCCTCCTTTCTGCGGACAGGATACCGACGGTGCCCATCGACCGGTATCATGCGGCCATGTTGGCCTTTTCCATGCTGTCGTGACGGAGGGCCTGCGTGCGCCGCACGATCGTCCTGACAGCAGTCCTTTTCGTGATCTACTGGTTCGTCGCCGCTCGCGGGCCGCGCGCGGTCGGTCTGTGGCAGGATGACGCCATTTACGTGTGCACCGCCAAGGCGCTGGCCGCAGGCCAGGGCTACCGCCATATCGAAATCCCCGGCCAGCCGCTCCAGACCAAGTATCCGATTCTCTACCCGGCGCTCCTGGCGGTCGGGTTCCTGATCGATGCTGAATACCCGCACAACCTCGTATGGCTGCTGGCGCCCACAGCCCTGGCCGCAGCGGGCCTGGTGACGCTGAGCGTCCGCTACTGGCGGGACGTGCTGGCCGCGGACCGCTGGCTGCTGGTCTTGGCGGCGACACTCGCTGCGCTCTCGCCGGTGCTGTTTTCGTTTGTCCGCTTCCCCATGAGCGACCTGCTCTACGGGCTCCTGGCCGTGGCCGCCCTGTATGTCGTGGATCACAAACACGCAAATGCGAAGACTGTGTCGCAACAACGGTGGTGGCTGCTGATCGCCACGATCCTGGTCGCGCTCGACGTGCTTACACGGAGCGTCGGGGTCACCCTGGCCGCGGCGCTGCTGGCGGTTCTGCTGTGGCGCAGGCAATGGCGGCATGCGGGGCTGGCCGTGCTGGTGTTGGCGCTGTGCCTGGCGCCGTGGTACGTGCGGCAGGGCTTGGCGACGCGTGCCAACGGATCGCTGCAGAGCGTTTTTCTCGTCGGGCCGGACCTCGGCTACACGCTCTGGCTACCTGGCAGCCCGGGCGACACGGCGCGGGTCATCGTACAGAACTTCTTCCGCACGGCGTTTGGCCTGACGTATTTTCAGTTGGCGTTGCCGCAGCAATGGATTCAGCAGGCGCTCGCAGCCCCATCATGGCGCACGGCGCTCCTCCACGTCCTGAGCTGCCTCGCGGTGCTGCTCATCGGGCTGGGTTTTGTGAGCAGCTTGCGGCCTCGCGTGCGGCTCTTGCACGTATACGCGGTCCTTTACTTCGCGACGATGCTGGCCTGGCCATTTGAGCCCTATCGCCTGCTCATCCCGTGGACGCCGTTTGTGCTTTATTTCCTGCTGTCTGGGCTGCGGAACGCGGCCCGTTTGACGTTCCGACCGCTCAGGCGCACGGGCCCCATCGCACTCATCCCGGTTGGGCTGATCGCGCTCCTGCTCGGTGTATGCTTCATCGTGGACGACGCGCGCATCGTGACGAGCACCGGGCAGGAGTACTTCCTGCGCGAATTCCCGATCGATTGGACCGAGGTGCGGACCATCGAGCAGTGGGTGGCCCAGAACACCCGCGCCAATGACGTGCTCGCGGCGGCCGACGCGGCCGGCCTGTATCTGGCGACCGGGCGGCAGGGCTACTACTTCTGGCCGGACACGGACCCGTACCGCCTCTTCTACGGTCCCGACCGGGCCTGGACCACGTTCTGCCTGCTGGGCAGCCCCTCCGAAGGCCGGCATTTGTTCGACGAGCTGCACCGCCGCGCGAAGGAGGCCTACCAGGCCGCGGGCATCCGCTATTACATCGAGCACCGGCAGATCGACATCGGCGAGGGCGCCATGGCGGAGTACGTTCGCGCACAGCCCGAGCTGTTCACCCCCGTCTTCGCCACGCGCGGCCGAAACTTCACCGTGTTCCGCGTGCCGCCGCCATAGCCGTGTCGCCGCACCTTCCGCGGTTCGCTGGTGCGAGAATCCTTTCTCGCACCAGGCCGGTCAATCGTGTCACCACGCCTTCCGCGGTACCATCCCCGCCGTGCGTGCGATGCGGCTCGTCGTCGTTCTGGCGGTTGTAGTTCTGCCGGGCATCATGCTCGCGCCGGTCTGGCGTCTGGCCGGGCTGGGCGCGGGTGAAGATGACATCCTCTACTACTTCCCGGCGCGCGTCTTCTTTCACGAGACGATCCGCGCCGGCCAGTGGCCGTGGCTCAATCCGTGGACCGGACTCGGGCGCCCGTTCGTCGCCGATCCGCAGACCGCCTGCTGGTACCCGTTGACCTGGCTGTTCGCGCTCCTGCCACCGCTGTGGGCGTATCCGGCAGCGCTGTGGATTCACTACAGCCTGGCCCTATGGGGCATGTATCGCTTACTGCGGGTCATGCCCCTCGGCCGCCTGGCGGCCCTGTTCGGCGGAATCGCCTTTGCCTTCTCCGGCTTCATGCTGGCACACCGGGCGCACCTCACCATGCAGCAGGCCGCCGCGTGGTCGCCGTGGGTCCTCTGGAGCCTGGCCCGCTATGCGGCCGCGCCGCGCTCGGCGACCGGGCGCCTCGTATTGGCGGCAGTCGTGCTCGCCCTGCAATGCTTTGCCGGCCACGTGCAGATTGCGGCGCTCACGGTCGTCGGGGCGCTCGTGTGGTTATTGAGCCGCGCGCGCTGCGGCGCAGCGGGTCCGGACCCCAAGCGCAAGCGACGGGCCAGGGCGCGTCGCCCTGCCAGTGTGATTCCGGGCTTGCGCCGCGCCGTAACCTGCTGGCTCCTCACGTGTGTCTGCGCGGCGGGGTTGTTCGCCATCCAGTGGCTGCCCACGCTGGACTATGTGCGGCTGTGCACGCGCGTCCAGCGCACGTATCGCGACTTCGTGGAAAACAGTTGGCACCCCGCCTCGGCGGTCGGCTGGGTGCTGCCCATGCTGTTCGGGCAGCGCACGCCGAACTTCTTTGACCAGCGCTATTGGGGGCCGTCGCACCAGGTGGAGCAGTTCGCGTACGCGGGTGTGCTGCCACTGCTCCTGGCGCTGCTGGCGCTGCGGTCCGGGTGGCGTCGCGACCCGCGCCGCCGGCCGTGGATCATCCTCGCGGCCCTCGGCTTGTTGTGGGCCCTCGGCCAGTACGGGCCGGTTTGTCCGCTGCTGTACTGGATCCCGGGCAGTAGTTTCTTCCGCTGCCCGGCCCGCGCCCTGGTGCTCGTGAACCTGGCCGTGGCGGCCCTGGCGGCGGTGTCGTTGCACGATCTGGGGGCTGCGTTAGGCAAGCGACGCTCGGGGCTGCGCACGGCCGTTGCGCGATGGACGGGTCGGCCAATCGCCGCCTCAGTTGTGCTCGTCGGCGCTCCGTTGGTCGTCGTCCTGGTGGCGTTACCCCTGCTGAGTGCCGACCTGCGGGCTGCGGCGCTGCACGCGCTCCGGCCCTGGAACACGGCGGTGTGGGTGCCGCTGGCGATAGCACTCGTCTCCCTCGGGGCCCTGGGCAGCGTGGTGCGCCGTGGGCAGGGGACCAGTGCTCTGGGGTTGCTGGTCGTTGTCAGCAGCGTCGATCTGGCGGTGATCGGATGGACGCTCGACGTGCCGCCCGGCCGCCGTGACCCCAGTCAGCTCATCAACCCGCAGCCGCCGGCCAGTTGGATGGAGACCGTGGCCGAGTCGTCCCACCGCCTGTGGGTTGTCACGGGCCGCCAGCACGGGACGCCCGGCGAATACGTACAGTCCGTCGACAAGGCGGTCGCCAACACGAACGTGCTGCGGCAGATCCCGTCGCTGACCGATTACGGCCCACTGCATCCGCGCACGATCGTCGAACGCTTCGGCCTTGAGCCGTGGGGCGAGATGCGCGCCCCCGAGCCGTTGCTCACGGACACACGCTGGATGCGGCTGTACGATGTCGGCTGGATTCTGCTGTGCGACGAGTACTGGCCGGCGCCGGCCGACTGCGACTTGGCCGCCACGACCGCCGCCGGCTGGCGGCTTTACCGGCAGCCCAGCGCCGCTGGCCCGGCCTTCTTTGAAGACCCCACCCAGCCCGGTGCCATGCGCTATGTCCGCAGCACTCCATCCGTCCTGACGATTGACGTGGACACGTGGCCAGCCGCGACCCGGGCCGATGCAGCGGAAGCACCGCCGCGTGTGGTCGTCGCGCAGCTCCTTCTCCCGGGTTGGACCGCCCGCGTGAATGGGCAGCCCGCGCCGCTCGAACCGGTCGACCGGTGTTTGATGGGTATCCGTGTGCCGGGTGGCGAGGCCGCGGAGATTACGTTGTCCTATTTCCCGCCCGGGCTGGCGACGGGCGCAGCGCTATCGGCGCTATGCGCCGCCGTGCTCACGGCGCTGCTGATCAAGGATTGGCGGCAGTTTCCGCCCCGCGGATCAACAAGGTTGGGGCGACGGCGCGACCGCCGCGTCCGCCGCCGGCCAGCATAGGCGGAACGTGCAGCCGCGATCCTGGTTGGCCAAACCCTGGATCGTGGCCCCGTAGTGGTGCGCGATCACGCGGCACACGTTGAGGCCCAGCCCGACCTGCTGCCAATCGTTGGGCCGCTCACACGGGTCGCTGGCCAGAAAGGGGTTGAAGACGTCGTGCAGCAGCTCGCGCGCGATGCCGCGCCCGCTGTCCCGGATATCGATCTGAACCTGGCTATCCTGGGCCACGGCGGTGACCGTCAGCGCGCCCCCGGTTCCCTTCATGGCCTGGCGTGCGTTCAGCAGCAGGTTCAGCAGCACCTGGCAGAGCAAGTCTTCACGGGCGCTAACCCGCAAGCTCTCCGGCACGCAGACCTGCAGCTCAATGCCGTCCTTCTCCAGCGGGCGGGTCATGGTCTCGACGGCTTCGTGCACCGCGGCGGCTACCGAGCAGGCCTCGACGGGCCGGGCCTGGTCGTGCGCGAAGCCGAGCAGGTGCCGGGTGACCACCATCGCGCGCTGTGATTGGATTAGGGTCCGCTCCAGCGCCTTGCGCATGAAGGGCACGTCGTCGCCGCTCATCAGGGCCGCTTCGGCGCGCGCCGTCAGTGGGGTGAGCAGGTTGTTGAACTCGTGGGCGACCATGGCGGCCATGCTGCCCAGGGTCGCCAGTCGCTGGCAGGCGACCAGTTCCGCCTGCAGCCCCTGGATAATCGCTTGCAGGTCATCGCCCGGCCGGGGCAAGGGGCGGTCGCGTGCAGTGCAGACACTTCTCGGCCGGGTCGGCTCGCCGGACATGGGCACGTCCTCTCTGTGCCTCCGCCCCGTTCGCTCGCCAACGCCCTCTGCTACACACAATACTACCGGGACCGGCGCCGGGCTGTCAATTCCGCCCTAACTGCGGTCTTCCGCCTTGGGCGGCCGATTCATCAGCTCGGTGACCGCCACCAGCGGCGGTTTGTCCTCGAACAGCACTTCGTACACGGCGTGGGTGATGGGCATTTCCACGTCGTGTCGTTCGGCGAGCCTGAGCACGGCCTTCGTGGTGGGAATGCCCTCGATAACCGCGGGGCTCTCCTCGATGACCTGTCGCACCGCGACGCCCTGACCGATGCGCTCGCCCGCGGAGCGGTTCCGGCCGTACGGCGAGACACTGGTGGTAATCAGGTCGCCCACGCCGGCCAGCCCGACGAACGTGTCCGGCCGCGCACCGAGCGCGACGCCCAGGCGGGTGATCTCGACCAGCCCGCGTGTGACCAGGGCCGCCTTGGCGTTGTCGCCCGCGCGGAGCCCGTCGAGAATCCCGGCCGCCAGCGCGATGACGTTCTTGAGCGCACCTGCCAGCTCGACGCCCGCCACATCGCGGCTCGTGTAGATGCGCAGCCAGGACGTGCCCAGGGTCTGCTGAAAAAGCTCCGCCACGTCGGGCAGCGCGCTGGCCGCGACCATCGTGGCCGGCAAGCACCGCACCAGCTCGCGGGCAATGTTCGGCCCCGACAGCACGGCAATCGGGTTGGCCGGCGTGTATTCGGCGATGATCTGGCTGGGCCGGGCCAGCGTCGCGATCTCGATGCCCTTGGTGATGCTGCCGATCGGGATGCCCGCGGGCACCCGCGCCGCATGTTGCTGCCAGGCCGCCCGCAAGTACTGGCAGGGAATCGCCGAAATGACCATTTCGCTGCTGATAAACGCAGCGTCGGCGTTGTTCGTCGGCCGGACGCGCTCGGACAGATGGACGCCGGGCAGATAGCGGCGGTTCTCGCCCGCGATGAAAATCTCGCCGACGGGTTCGCAGTCGCGGGCCAGCAGCGCCACGTTCACGCCGTTGGTCGCGAGGATTTGCGACACGACCGTCCCCATCGCGCCGATCCCGATCACGGTGGCTTTATCGACCATAAGCTGTTTGAAGCCTCTTCGTTCCTCGGCCGCCGCTCATTCTACGCCGGCTCTGTGGTTTCGTCTGTATTCACCCGCCGCCGTCAGCAGCTCGGCCAGTGGGGGCAGCCCCAGCGGTACCTCCACGATGCGCCGGGCGCACAAGAGTGCCAGCATGGCCCGTGCCACCGGCCGCCCGAAGATGGCCTGCGCCGCCTGCGCATAGAGCTGCAACTGCACGTGGTAGCCCGCCACCCGCGCTTGCAGCTCTTGCTCGTCACGAACCCGGTCCGTCTTGTAGTCCACGATCAGCAGCCCCTCCGGCGTATCGGCCAGGCAGTCGATTACCCCGCGGATGATCGTATGCACGCCGAGCTCGCCCAGCGGCAGGGCGTACACGAAGGGCACTTCGCGCCGCACGCCGTCGGCGTGCTGGCCCAGCAGCCCGCCCACGTCGGTCCCCGCCAGCCAGGCCACGTCCGCCACGGGCACCAGCGCGGCCTGCTCCGGCGCAAGCCGTCCCGCCGCCGCCAGCTCGTCCACCTGCGCTTGCACCTCGGCTGCGGATTTCAGACCCGTCAGATCGGCCAGTTCCAGGAAGCGGTGACACGCGATGCCCAGCTCACGGCCGTCGTGCGCCGTGGCCGGCTGGTCGAACGCGGGCGCGGGCAATGCCGCGGCGATCCGGTCGAGCGACCGCGGCTGATCTTCCGCCAGGTCCTGGAACGCCAGCTCCTTCACCGCACTCACCGAAAGCACGGCCGGATAATCGGCCAGCACGCCGGTCACTTCCGCGGTCAACAGCTCGCGTCCGCGCGCTACCCATTCGTCGTATGCCGCGCCAGGTTCTTCGCGCGGCGGGGGCAGGCTTTCGGTCGTCGCACCCGGTACCGGCACGTGAATGTCCGCGTCGGCGTGCGCGACCACTTCCAGCACCGCCGGCTCGACCGCGGCCACCGCCATCAGCACCCATTCAAGCCGGTTCTGCACGCTCATGCGGGAAATCAAGGGCGGCGGCGCCGGCGACCCGCCGTACTGAGCGCGATATCGATCCCAGGTCCCCGGCGGGGCGTGTCCGATGACGACCAGCCGCTCGCGGGCGCGGGTCGCCGCCACGTACAGCAGGCGCAACTCCTCCTCCAGCTCCCGCTGGGCCACGCGGCGCTGGATGATCGCATGCCGCGCACTGACGAGCGTCGCGCGGGCGGGATAATCGGCGAACTTGAGCCCCACGCCAAGCTCCGCATCACATTGCAGCGGCCCGTGCTGGCGCCGCGTGTTGAACCGCGTGCCCGCACCCAACAGGAACACGACGGGGAACTCGAGCCCCTTGGCCCCGTGGATCGTCATGATCCGCACGACATCCTCGTCACCGGCGGCGAGCGCCCCGGGGTCAATCTCTTCCTCCGCCAACGCCTCCAGGTAGGCCACAAAGTCGGCGACGCCACCCCCGCCTGCCGCGGCGAACTGGTTCGCGAACCCCTGCAACGAACGCAGCAGGGCGACGCGCTGCTGGCCATTCCGCAGCGCGCGAGTCAGCAGCAGCGCCCCGCTGTCCGCGAAGATTCGCCGCAGCAGGGCCAGAAGTTCCTCCTCCCGCGCGGCCACGGCCCAGCGGTCAAGCTGGGACATGGCCCCGTCGAGCCTGGCGGCCAGCGACGCGACCGGGCGCAACCGCCGGAAGTGCTCGACCGCTTCATAGAAATCCGCGGCGGCCGGACTCGTGGTCCGCAGGTGCAGCAGATCTGGTTCCGTGAGGCCGGCCAGTGGACTGCGCAGATAGCCGGCCAACGGCACATCCTGGCGCCGGTTGGCCAGCAGCTTCAGCACGTTGCAGATATCGACGACCTCGACCGCATCGAACAGCGACTCGCGACCGCCGGTCACGCACGGAATTCCGTTGGCACGGAGCACGCGGGCGACCTGACCGGCGTGATGAACCGCCGACCGCAGCAGGATGACGATGTCGGCCCGGCGCAGGGGGCACAAGCGCACCTGCCCGTCTTCGCCGCGCTGCGGCACCTGCGCGCCGCTCCGCACCAGCTCCTGAATCTGCCCGGCCGCGAGTTGGGCCTCGCGCTCGATGACCTCGACCGCCGGCTCCTCGTCGTCGTTGTCCGCGGACCTGCCGCGCTCCACGGCGTGTTCGACCACGTGTACGGCGACGCGCGGCGTGCGGTCCAGCGTGGGATTACTGATCTCCTCGGCCGCCCGCCCCGCCCGAAATCGCTCCTTCTCGCCATAGGCCGTGCCGCCCAGCGTCCGGTCGAACAGGGCGGCAAACAGGTAATTCAGCGCGGTCAGCAGTGCCCCGTGGCTGCGGAAGTTGTCCGACAGGTATTCGATCCGGCCCTCGGCCTGCCCGCTTTCCAGTGCAGCGCTAAGCTCCGCGAACAGCCGCGGCTCGGCCTGCCGAAAACCGTAGATGCTCTGCTTCACGTCGCCGACCATGAAGCGGTTGGTCCGCCCCGGCCCCACGCGCGTCACCAGGCGCAGGATTTCCACCTGGACCGGGCTGGTGTCCTGGTACTCGTCCACCAGGATGTGCTCGTAACGCCGTTGCAGGCGAGCGGCGACCTCCGTTGGCTCCCGCGGCTGTCCCGCGGCCGGCCGGCCCAACAAGTCCAGGGCCATTCGCAGCACGTCCCCGAATTCATACGCCGCTTGCTGCCGCTTCGCCGCCAGCAGCATTTGCTGGTAGCGCTCTTCGAGCCGCAGCAGCGTGGCAACGAGCGCGGCCGTGGCCGGGGCATGCTCCAGGATGGACGCGACGCTGTCCGGCGACCACGGCTTCTGCAGCCGGCGCTGCAGCCAGCGCTCACGCACCTCGGTAATCTCCGGAGCTTCCGGCGGTTCCTTCTTCCGCCGGTTCGGCTTCGGGATGTCGAACGCAGCAATCGGCGCGACGGTGCTCACGAGTCCGTCAGATTGGGCGAGCTGCTCGTGCCAGCCGGCCAGCGCATCACGATAGGGCCGCAGGGCATCCGCGACATTAGGCGGTAACTGGCCGAGCTGGGCGTGCTGAAACCGGCACTCCTCGTCGAGCGCTGCCGCCAGCACTTGTGCGGTATCGTCGTTCTGGCACGCCTGCCGCTGGCGCTCGAACCACCAATCGGGATCGACCAGATGTTCGCGAAAGGCGTTCAGCCCGCCGACGAAATCACGCAGGAAGCCGTCATCTGGCGCCGTCGCACGGGCGATCCAGGCCCGCGCTTCGTCGGCCAGCGGGTCGGTGCCGCGGTGAACCTGGTCGAACAGCGCGTCGAGCACCCTGGCCCGCAAGACCTTGGCGTCCTGCTCGCCGAGCATCGCGAAGCCGACATCGACGCCGGCCTCCGCGAAGTGCTCGCGCACGATTCGCCCGCACCAGGCGTCGATCGTCCCGATGTCCGCGGCATCGACGAGCATGGCCTGCCGGCGCAAGTGCCGGCGGAGCTCGCCCGACCGCGCCTGGTCCGCCTCTTCGCGCAGCATCCGGGCGACCCGGACGCGTAGCTCCGCCGCCGCCGCCCGCGTGAAAGTCACGACCAGCAGCCGGTCGATGCAACAGGGTTGCCGCGCATCGGCGATCAGAGCCACGCAACGCCGCGCGAGGACCTCAGTCTTGCCCGTGCCGGCCGAGGCCGCCACGAGCAGGTTCGATCCGCGGTGCTCGACGGCGGCGCGCTGGCTGTCGGTAAGTCTCATGACTCAGCCCCCTCATCCGGCCCGCCTTCGCTCAGTTGCGGCAGCGCCCGCTCCGCAGCCCGCGGCGTGTTGTACATGGGGTCGAAGCGGCACACCGGCTGGAAGTCGCAGCTTCGGCAGGCCAATGTGCGGTTCTCCACCAGCGGGGCGACGTCGATCTGCCCGCAGCAAACACCCTCCGCCGCCAGCCGCACCGTCTCCGCCGCCAACGCCAGTCGCGCGTCGATCGCGGCCGCGGGCGCGGCGTCGGAGTTCTTGTAGAACCCGCCATCCCTCCGCAATTGCAGTTGCGCCACCGGCGATGGTGTTTCACCCAACTCGTCATCCAACCGCCGCGCGGCGTCCTCATCGACGAGTCCCCGCGGCCGGTACATGTACATCGTTTGTTCGGCGGGCGTGGCGGCGGCGGCATAATCACTGTCCAGGACGCCCAGGTCGGGATACAGCGGCGCCAGGAAAACGCCCGCTGGGCGGACCGCCTGGTCGCCGGCGAAAGCCCGTTGCAGCGCCAGCAAATAGAGGAACGCCTGCAAGCGGTGGCCGGTCAGGTACGGCGTTTTGACTGACTCGACCCGGCCGCTTTTGTAGTCATAGACGAGCAGCAGTCGCCGCTTTCCGTCCTGGCATATATCGACCCGGTCGATGTGGCCGTGCAGGCGGATTAAGCGCCCGTCCGCCAGCTTCAGCTCGACGCCGCGCAACGCGTCGCGCCCGCCGTCGCCTCCGAACCGCTGCTCGCAAAACAGCGGCTCGAAGTGGCCGCGTCGCCAGCGGGCGGCGTGAGCGGCCACGACATCCCGCAGAAAGCCCGTCAGCAGCCGGCCCATGAATACCAGGTCCGCCCGGCGTTGCGCTTGATCAGCGGGCTGCCGCCCCCAGAAATCCTCCACCGCCGCGCGCAGCCAGTCCTGCCAGCGCTCGTCAGGCACGTTGCGGACGCCCCCAGGTTCCTGCACGGCCCGCCGCGTCACGCAAGCCAGGATCTCGTGCCCGATTTCGCCCAGGTCCCAGCGCAACGGCCGTGGACCGCGGGCCGCGTCGAGCCGCAGGCCATACTTGGCGAAGTGCTTGAACGGACATTGCAGGTACGTCTCGACCTCCGACGGCGAGGTGTCCCAGACCACGTCACCCGCGCCGGGCCCCGGCTGGCGGTAGTGTCCGACCGGCGGCGGCTGATTCTTGTAGCCGGTGCCGCGCAACAGCCAGCTCAGCGGGCCTGCCAGTGCCGGTATCTGTCGCACACAGGCGCAGAGGCGCTCGTATCGCGCGTCGTCGCGCACGCCAAGGTACTCGCGGGCCAGCTCCGCCACCGTAACGGGCGGCTCGTGCGGCGTGAGGCGCATCGTCCGCAGGCCCGGCACAGCGCGGACCACATCGGCCAGCAGCGGGGAGGGCAGCAGCTCGCCGCCGTCGTCCGCCACCGTGGCAAAGCTGATGGTCAGACTCTGGGACGGGCGCGTGAACGCGATGTACGCCAGCAGCCGCTCGCCGAGCGCATCTTCGCGGTGGGGGCTCGGCGCGGTCAGGCCAGCCTGGCCGAGGGCTTCGCGGTCCGCGGTGCTCAGCAGCAAATCGTCGGGCGGCCGGGCCGGAAAAACGCCCTCGTTGAACGCCAGCACCCACGCGTGCTGAATGTCCGGGTGCCGGCTGCGCTCGATCGAGCTCACGAGGACCTGGTCCAGCGTCGGCGGCGCAAGCCCCAGCGTCAGTTCGCCGAGCGCCGCGCGGATGATCGCGGCGAGGTCGTCAACCGAAACATCCGCCTCGCCCAGTGCATCGTGCAAGTCCTGGAGCAGGCGGCACAACGCGCTCCAGGCCAGCCGGTGCGTCTCGGCCGCTTCCCAACGCCGCTCCTTGCGGGCGTCGGCCACCCAGCTTTCAATCTGCCGCGGCACATGGAGCTGCTCGAGCACCTGGTACAGCGTCTTTGCCCATGCAGCTCCCGTGATCCCGCCGCGGGAGCTGATGAGCGCCGCCAGCGGCCCAAGTGCCTGCGTAAGACGAATCCGCTGTGCGGCAAACGCCGATTCCGGCTGACCGGCGCGCTCCAGCTCCCAGGCCGGCTGTCGCCAGTACGCCATGCCGCGCACCTGGCAGTTGACGACGATGTTCTCAAGCTGCTCGGCCTCGTCCCGCGACAGCGGCAGCAAGCGGGTGCGCAACAGCCGCACCATGGGCTCCACGTCGAAATCCGTCGCGGCGGCGTCGAGCAGGGCAGGCATCAGGCGGGCGAGTGGGTGCGCCCGCATCGGTCTCCGCCGGTCCAGAAAATACGGGATTTCGTATTCCGCGAAGACCTCCTCGACGGTCGGCGCGAACGGCTCCAGGTCGCGCGCGATCACCGCGAAGTTGCGAAAGTGCAGTTCCCGGTGCGAGTCGGCGACCAGCGTCCGAATCCAGCGCGCCGCAGCCTGTAGCTCGTCGCGGTGCGTCAGGCACTCGTAGAGGTGCACCTGGGGCGCCGCCCCGTCCGAGTCCGGCGGCCTGTCCTCCGGCGTCGCCAGCCCGGCTTCGAGCGCAGCCAGCGCCGGGCTGGCTGCAAAACGCGGCAGCAGGCAAGGCCGCAGCTCCACCGGCGGCGTGACCTCGACCCCTGCTTCGCCAAACAGCCCCACCAATCGCTGGTAGGTGAGCTCGATACGCTGAAAGAGGTTCAACGGATCGGGCGGCTGCCGCGGATTTCGTATCGCCGGGGCCGATGGGTCCACGAGCAGTGAGATGGTCACGTCCCGCGCGCGTCGGGCCAGCTCGACAAGCGTTTGCAATTCCTGTCCCGTGAACCCAGCGAAGCCGTCCACCCAGATCGACGCATCGGCCAGCCAGGCCACACCCGCCAGCCTCTCGCGCAGCAGCGCGAAACGCGCCGCCGCATCGATCCGCCCGGGTCCCAGCCACGCCAGATAGTCGGCGTAGACCCGCGCTATCTCCGCGACCTTGCGGCGGGAGGCTCCGTCCGCGAGCCGTTCCGCCGCACCTTGCAGGGCATCGGGCGCAATGTCCTCCCGCAGCAGCTCTTCGATCAGGCGCGCCAGTTCGGTGTAGAAGCCCTGCGTGCGTGCGGCCGTGCGCAGGGTCTCTAGCGGCGTGGCCATCCGTGCCACAACGTGTCGCAACACCAGGGCCCGCGCCTCGCGATCCACGAGAACCGGTTCGCCGCCGGTCTGATCGAATACCCGCCGCGCCAGGCGCGAAAAGCTCAACACCTCCGCGCGCCAGTAGCCGCCGCCCGGGGCCCGCGTGGCCAGGGCCCGTTCCATCTGGAAGCTGGCCTGTTCCGGGACCAACAAGATAAGACGGCGGGTTTCGGAGGCGCGCTCCAACTCACGCAAAACCGCGCTCAGGCAGTGCTGCGTCTTGCCCGCGCCGGCACGCCCCAGGATGAACGTCACGGCCATGACAGCCTCGGAGCTAATCGCCCTCGAGCTTCTTGAGCCGATGCCGGCAGTCGTCCCGCTCGCGCTTGAGCTTGTCCGCCTTTTCGCTCAGACGAGTGTTGTCTCGCTCCAGATACTCGATGTTCTGGTACGCCTTCAGCAACTCGGCCCGCGCGTCCTCCAAGGTGGCCGGCTCCGGCACGCGGCTGGAATCCACCGGCGGCGGCCGGTTGCCTCCCACGTTGACCTCGATTCGTTCCGGCGCCTTCACGCACCCCGCGGTGCCGATGAGCGCTCCTGTGACCAGCAAGACCCACCAGAATCCACGCATGCCATGCTCCTTTGGTCGTTGGCCCGACCAGGCGCGTGTATGATCGACCGCCACGTCAGGCCGGTCAAACCGGCGGCGCTTGCCCGCCGCACGCTCCGCGAAGTACAACGTCGCCGTGGAGAATCGCGTCATCGCCATCCTGGGTTGCACGGCCACGGGCAAGGGGGCGCTGGCCCGCGCGCTGGCCCAGCACCTGGGAGCCGAGATCGTCAGCATCGACTCGATGAAGGTCTACCGCGGCCTGGACATCGGCACGGCCAAGCCGTCGGCCGCGACACGGGCCGCAATCCCGCACCATCTCATCGATGTCGTCGATCCCTGGGAACCGTTCAGCGCGGCCCGCTTTGTCGAGCTGGCAGACTCGGCTGTCGCGGAGATTCACAAACGCGGCCGCCCCGTCGTCGCAGTGGGCGGCACCGTGCTGTATTTCAAGTGCTGGTACGAAGGCATCTTTGAGGGGCCGGCGGCCGACCCGGCCCTCCGCGCCGAAATCCGCCGCCGGGCCGCCAACGAGGGCCTGGAGGCCTTGCACGCCGAGCTGGCGCGGATCGACCCCGAGGCTGCGGCCCGCATTCACCGCCACGACCTGCGCCGCATCGAGCGGGCCCTCGAAGTCTACCGCCTCACGGGTCAGCCCATCTCCGCGTTGCAGCGGCAGTGGGACGCCGCGCCTCTCCGCCGCACCGACTGGCGCTGGCGGCTCATCGGCCTGCGCCGCAGCCGCGAAGACACGAACCACCGCATCAATGGGCGGGTCAAGCGCATGGTCGAGGCCGGCCTGATCGACGAAGCCCGGCGGATGTGGACCGCTCCGCGCGGCCTCAGCCCCCAAGCCCGGCAGGCGGTCGGTTACGCGGAGCTGTTCGAGCACTTCGCCGGCCGGCTGCCGCTCGCTGAGGCGCTTGAGCAGATCAAGATTCACTCGCGCCGTCTGGCGAAACAGCAGCGTACCTGGCTCAAGCGGCTGCGTGACGTGCAGTGGCTGGACGCGGAGGGTGTGGAAGACACGACCGCCCTGCTCCCCGCTGTCGTGCACCTGAACTTCTAGAATCTCCAACCGGCTCGTTCGCGTGCTGGTCCCTGGCCGGCCTTGCCGTGCACGCCGCGGGAAACTACAACGTGCATCGAGCGACGCGCCCAACCGCGCGGCGCGAGGAACGAGTCCGGCATGCCGCTGAGAATCCGCTGCCCCCACTGCTTCCGCGTCCTGGTCGCCGACGACGAGACGGCGGGTCAGACCAAGCTGTGCCCGGCCTGCGGACAGACGTTCAACGTGCCGCTCATGTCCCGCACGGTCGCTGAGCTGGAGACGCCGCGGGGCCCGGCCGGACCAAAGTGCCCCCGCTGCGGCAGCGAGGTCGCACCCACGGCGACCTACTGCCACAAGTGCCACACCGATCTCGCCACCGGACGACGGCTGCCGCTGCGGCACCGACTGCGGCTGCTCTCCTGGCGCTTCTGGGTGGTGGCCGGCGTGGTCCTGGCCGGCAGCGCCCTCGCGATCCTCGTCGCAATCCAGCTTTACGCGATCGTCACACGGCCGGCGACGACGCCCTTTCAGCCCGTTGCACCGCAGGCCCTTCCGACGGCAAAGCTCGCGCAGCAGCTCCTCGAGGCGCGCACCGCCGCGGAGCGCGCGACGGCCCTACAGAACCTGGGCGGCATCGAGGCGCGCGTCGCACCGGCCGTCGCGACGGCGCTGGCCACTTCCCTCGATTCACAAGGGGACGACCCGCAGCGTCGCTGGAGCCAGATCGCTGCGATCGATCTGCTGGCACGGCAAGGTCATGCCAGCCCGGAGGCGATGCCCGGCTGGCGCGAGCTGCTGAAGCGCTGCGGGCAGTGCCCCCCGCTGAACGCCGCGGTGCTCCGGGCGCGGGCCTTCTTGGGCGATAGCACCGTTTCAGGCGAGTTGGCCAACCTCTGGCTGGAGGAGTTGCGCCGCTTGTTGCTCCTGAGCCGTGTGGCCCGCGCGGGGCGGCTGGAGGAGCAGCCCGGGACGCGGCTGGTGTTGCGCCAGGCCACGGCCGACTTGGCGCGCTGCGCCGACGGCCTGCGGGCCCTGGGGCAGGGCGAGGACAACTCGGTTTTTGACCAGCTCGCCGAGGCGTACTGGGAAAGCTGGAGCTGGCTCGGGCAGGGCCGCGGGGACCGGTTGGCCGACGAGCTCTTCGACCTGGCCAAGCCCGCCGAGAAGACCCTGGAATTCCAGCCCGAAGACGTGCGCCAACCGCGCGACGTCCTGAAGGCGATCGCGGCCCGCGGCTCGCCGGCAGCCCGCGCCGCGGCCGGCCTGGTGCTTGAGCAGCGCGGCCCGCAATACAAGACGCTGTGCCGCACCATCGGCGACGGGCTGGGTGCGTTGCTGGCGGAATGCAGTGCGGCGGACCAGCAACGCCTGACCTGGGCAGTCGAGCGGCTGCGGGGCAAGCTGTTCGGCCCCGCGGCTCGCGCAGACCCCCTGGACATCACCGAGAACGAGATTGCGGCCGCCCTGCAATGGGCCCACCCGGCAGCGGCGCCGGCACTCAAGAGCCCCTATCCCCAGCCCCCCGTGCTTGCCTGCCGTATCGTGACGACCGCGCACCTGCTCGCGCGGGACCTGCTGAACGAGATGCAGCGCGGCTGGACCGAAGCATGGCGGGCGCTGGACCGTTGGCAGGCCGCCGGCCTGGGGTGTACGCCGCGAATTCGCGAGCTGCTTCATCCCGGACAGCGCCGCCCGAACTACCCGGCCTTGGCGGCGGGCTTCGTGATCGTGGCAGAGAACGACGACCAGTCCGTGCGCCCGCAGCTCAACCTGTGGCGCGAGGCCACCGATCAACCGGCCTGGGTCCGGGCCCTGGCCTACACGGTGCTGGGTAGTCTCGACGCGCAGCGTGGGCACTGGGAGAGCGGCTGGCCGGCCGGACTCGATCTGGGCGATCCCGGCGCGCCGGGACTGCTCGATTCCGGGACGCCGGGCTGGGACGCGTTTGGCCGCGTGCTGGCCGCCGGCGGTCCGGCTATGCTGGAGCGACTCGGCAGCACCCGCCCGGCGTCATTGTCGCCGGTGACTTGTGCCAAGTTGCTGGAGGCCGCCAGGAGCGCTGCTGCGCGAGCCGCACCAGCGCGAGAATGAGCCGATGCCGCTGATCCCGATTGGGACTGAGTTTCGGACGCGTCATGCCCCCGTGGCCAATTGGGTGCTGATCGGCGTCAACGTGCTCGTCTTTATCTTCACCGATTACGTCAGCGGAGCGACGGGGGCCCAGTGGAAGGCGTTCTACGCGCTCGACGGGGCCCGCCCGAGCCTGGCCCAATACGTGACCTATCAGTTCCTCCACGGGGACATCTGGCACCTGCTCGGCAACATGCTGTTCCTGTGGATCTTCGGCAACCCCGTATGCGACCGGATGGGCAACGTCGGCTACGCTCTCTTTTACCTTGCCGGCGGCATCTTTGCCGGGTTTGCCTTCGCGACAAGCGCGGACAACCCGCTGGTCGGCGCGTCGGGGGCAATCGCTGCGGTGACGACCGCCTTCCTGGTGCTCTTCCCGCGCGTGCACATCACGATGCTCTGGTGGATCTTCTTCGTCTTCACGTTTCAGGTGCCGGCCCTGATCCTCATCGTCTTCAAGATCATTCTGTGGGATACCATTCTGGCCCCCCGGCTCGAAGGCCAGGCCGTTGCGGCCAACGTGGCCTACTCCGCCCATCTCGGCGGGTACGCCTTCGGGTTCGCCGTCGCGATGGGGCTCTTGGCCGTGCGGGCGTTGCCGCGCAATCAGTTCGACCTGATCGCGCTGTGGAACCGCTGGCGACGGCGCACCGGCCTGGTGGGCAGCGGCGGGGGTCCGCCGCTGGTCGCGCGGCCGATCGTGGTCGAAGAGCTGGACTCGCATCCCCTGGAAACGGTGCCGCTCACGCCGGTCGAGCAATTGCGGGAGGAGATCGCCGCGCACCTGGCCGCGCGCGACGTCCCCGCTGCGACGACGGCGTACCTGCGTCTGTTGGAGCTGGATGAGCACCAGGTTCTGGCTCGACCGCAACAGCTCGAGATTGCCAATCATCTGGCGCAGACGCGCCAGTACGGGCGGGCCGCCCAGGCTTATGAAGACTACCTGGCGGCTTACCCCGGCTCGACTGACGTTTCCCAGGTACACCTGTTCCTCGGGCTGATCTACAGCCGCTACTTGCAGGCGTACGACCGCGCCGTCGGGCATTTGCGGCACGCCGTCGGCGCGCTGCAACAGGATGCCCAGCGCACGCTGGCGGCGGAGGAATTGCGTCACGCCGAGGGCCAACTCCCCAGCGGCCCCGCTGAAAAGCTGTAGCGTCGCCCCCCTGTGGGCGACGTAGGAAGGTGGTGGCCCCCCGCATTCCACGTTGGCCATCCGCCACGGCGGAGGCCGACGCAACATCTCCCGATGGCTACACCTCGGGTTCGGGCTGCTCCGCGGGCCTGCCGGTCAGCGCAGCGCCGCTGGCTTCCGCAGAGGGGCTGGGATCGAGCTCAGTCTCGATCCCCCCGACGGCCGGTGCCGGCCCAGCGACCAGGTTCGTTCCGGCCGGACCCTCGACCGACGAGACGTCGGTCGCTACCGGGATCGTCGCGCCGTTCGCCGGGGCGGGGTCGGCCGCACTCGCCACTCCCTCACGGTCGCGGTTCGGATCAGGGCGCTCCGGCCAGCCAATTACAGCCGCGCCATCACCTTCGCGGTCCACCGCGGCGCCGTCCGGCTCGGGCGACACAGCGACCCCCTCGGCCACATCGGAGGCAGTGGGCTCGACGGAGGCCGCCGCACCCCCGGCCGCCGCAGCGAGCCGGTCCTGCTCCGCCTTGGCCTTCGCGTCGATCTCACGCTGCTCTTCCTGGCGGATGACTTCTTCGCCGCACGCTTCGACGATCTTCTCCGCCAGCTCCAGCTCCAGATCCAGCTCTTTGACCATCGGCTCGGGCCCGATCTCGTCGATGTCGGCGACCGACACGCAGCCGAACGCCACGAACTTGTCGAGCAGCACGTCGTCCACGCCGGGAACGCTCTTCAGCGTGCGCTCCATGGTCTCCAGGTGCTTCGTGTACTCCGCCGGCGTGAGGATATCGATGTCCCAGCCGGTCAGCCGGGCAGCGAGCCGCACGTTCTGCCCGCGTTTGCCGATGGCGAGCGAAAGCTGGTCCTCGGCTACCACCACGGTCGCCTTCCCCAGCTCGAAGCACAAGGCAACTTCCTGGACTTCGGCGGGTTTGAGGGCATTTTGGATAAGAATCTGGCTCGATTCGTTCCAGCGGACGATGTCGATCTTCTCGCCGCCCAGCTCCTCGACGATGTTCTTGATCCGGCTGCCGCGGACGCCCACGCAGGCCCCGACGGCGTCAACCTTGGAGTCGATGCTGCTGACGGCGACCTTGGTGCGGTAGCCGGACTCGCGGGCCAGGACCTTGATTTCGATGATCTGTTCGGCCACCTCGGGCACTTCCTGCTCGAAGAGGCGTTCGATGAATTCCGGGTGCGACCGGGACAGGATGATCTTCACCTGGTTGGGCTGCTCGCGGACTTCGAGGATCAGCACGCGGATGCGCTCGCCGGTATTGTGGGTCTCGCCAGGGATTTGCTCGCTGCGGGGCAGGAAGCCTTCGGTCCGGCCGATGTTGACGAGCAGGTTGCCGCCTTCGCTGCGCACGACCGTGCCGGTCAAGATAGTCCCCCGCCGCTCGGTGAAGTCCTCGTAAATGCTCGTGCGTTCGCGCTCGCGGGTTTTCTGAATGATCATCTGCTTGGCGGTCTGGGCGGCGATGCGGCCGAGGATTTGGACGTCGACCGGCTCCCCGTTCACCGTCGCCCGGAACTTGCCCGTGCTCAAGTCGAGCTTCGCTTCGACCAGGGCTTCCTCGCCATAGTTCTTGCGCACCGCGCTGATCATGGCGGCCTCGATGTCGGCGATCAGCGAATCGCGGTCAATACTCTTGTCCCGCGAAATCCCGTCGATGATCCGAATCAGGTCTGGGTTCATGGCGTCTGCCGTCAACAAAAATGGGCCGCACCTGCGACCCGTCGTGGCCCGCATCCGGGCCCAGATCGATGCTGTTTGGTCGCTCCGCGGCCCGCCGCGACCACGGTCGGGCACGCTGCCAGGCGCCGGCACTCGCGACGTGCCGCCGCCGTAACCATTGGGAAGTATACCTCCTGTCCCCGCCGCTGGCTAGCGGGCCGCAGAAAAAGGGTTCTTCACGCATTTGCGGGAAACGCCGGTGGGTGAAACCAACGTGGGAGGGCGATCCCGGCGCGCCGGGACTGCTGAGCCGAACACGCCGGACGTCGCCGCGGCTCGGCGGGAGCCTCGCCCTCCCGGGCCCGCAAATCCGTGAAGAACCAGAAAAAGCGGGCGGGCAACCTCCGCCCCCCCGCCGCTGACCGGCCCGGGAAGGCTGCGTGCCCCCTCACGGCCGGGAAACAGCCCGGCACCCACGCCGGCCGATCATTCGTAACGCAGGGCGTCGATGGGGTTCAGACGGCTGGCGCGCCAGGCGGGATAGAAGCCGAAGAAGATGCCGACGGCCGTCGCGAAGACGATCGCCACCCCCGCCATCCAGTACGAGACCTCGGTCTCCCAGCCTAAGCGGACGGACACGACCCGGGAGACGCCCCAGCCAGCGACGAACCCGATCAGGCCGCCGACTGCGCACAGCACCACCGCCTCGCACAAGAACTGGCCCAGCACGTGGAGACCATTTGCCCCGAGCGCCATACGCAGGCCGATCTCCCGCGTCCGCTCGGTCACCGACACGAGCATGATGTTCATGATCCCCACGCCGCCGACGATCAGCGAGATCGAGGCGATCGAGGTCAACAGCAGGTTGAAGGTGTTCGTCGCCTCGGCGTTGGCCTGGGCCATCAGCGAGCGGTCCATGATGCGGAACGTGTCCTCGTCGTTGTCGCCCAGCCGATGCCGTTGCCGCAACAGACTGCGGATCTGCTCCTTCGCGATCGCCAGGGGCACGCCGGGCCGGGCCGCGGCGAACAGCGTCCCCGAGGGCTCGTTGCCGGCGACCATTCGCTGGAACGACGTGAACGGGAACAGGAGGATGTCGTCGAAGTCGCGGCCGTCGCTGCCGACGCCCTTCGATTCCAGCACGCCGATCACGTCGAACGCCACCCGGTTCACCCGGATCGTCTGCCCAACCGGGTTCACCGAGCCGAACAATTCCTTGGCCGACGTCGTGCCGATGCAGCACACCTTCGCGTGCATCGCCATGTCGTCGGCGTTGAACGTCCGGCCGATCAAGCATTGCCAGCGGCGAATGTCGAAGAAGTTGGGGTACACGCCCATGACCCCGGAGCGGTAATTGCCGAACTGCGAGATCACCTGGGCCCCAACGCGGTTGGTCGGGCTGGCCGCCCGCACCGCGGAGCACTCGCGCTCGATCGCCTCGGCGTCGTCGCGGGTCATGTTGGGCGGGGTGGCCATGTCGCGATGCACGCCGCCCCGATCGGTGCCGGTGTACCAGATCGTCAGCCAGTCGTCGCCGATGGCGGCGATCTCGCGCTCGACCTTGCGCTGCGCGCCGGTCGCGACGGCCACCATGGCGATGACCGCCCCGATGCCGATGACGATGCCCAGAATGGACAGGGCGGTGCGGATCTTGTTCTTGGTCAGGCTGTGCAGCGATTCGGCAATGACGGTCAGTGGGCTCATAGTCTCAGGCCGCCTCGACTGCGGTTCCGCAGACATCGCGCACGATCAGGCCGTCGCGAAAGGTCACCTGCCGCTCGGCGAAGGCGGCGATATCGGTTTCGTGCGTCACCAGGACGATACTCACATTCTGCTCGCGGTTGACCGTTTGCAGCAGGGTCATGATCTCCCGGCTCGTCGCGCTGTCGAGGTTGCCGGTCGGCTCGTCCGCCAGGAGCACCGCCGGCCGGGTGACGAGCGCCCGCGCGATGGCGACGCGCTGCTGTTGTCCGCCGGAAAGCTGGTTGGGGTGGTGCTTGAGGCGCTCGCCCAGGCCAACGCGCTCGAGCATCTCCGCGGCCCGCCGGCGCCGCTCCCGCCGCCCCAGCCCCTGATACGACAGTGGCAGCGCGACATTGTCGAGAATGCTCGTCCGCGGCAGCAGGTTGAAGCTCTGGAACACGAAGCCGATCCGCCGGTTGCGCAGGACGGCGAGCTGGCGCCGGGAAAGCCCTTGCACCGCCCGCCCCTCGAACAGGTACTGGCCGCGGTCGAGCCGATCCAGGCAGCCCACCAGATGCAAGAAGGTGGACTTGCCGGAGCCGCTGGCGCCGGTGACCGCCACGAACTGACCCCGCGGAATCGCCAGCGAGACACCGCGCACCGCTGGAATCTCCAAGTCCTCGAGGTGGTAGGACTTCCACGCGTCTCGCATCTGGATGATGGCGGTATCCACTTACATTCTCGGCAGGCGCTGCGCCGGTGGGCGCGAGCTAGCGCCCCGGAACTGCTGCTGCTCGACCACCACTTCGTCGCCCTCTTTCAGCTCCCCCACCTTCACTTCCGTGAAGCTACCGTCGTTGAGACCCAGGTCCAGTTGAACTTCGACCAACTCGGCGTCCTTCAGGCGAAAGACCCGCGGTTTTATCGGCTGACCGCGACCCGGCCGGCGCCAGTCGATCTCCGCCGCAGCGGCGGCCGCTTGGGGATTGAACCGCAGGGCGGCGTTGGGGACCACGAGCACGTCTTCGGCCTTGGCCACCTCGAACAGGATCGTGGCGGTCATACCCGGTCGCAGCGTGAGGTCCGGATTGTCCACATCGATGAGCGTCGTGTAGGTCACCACGTTGTCGACGACTTTCTCCGCGTAGCGGACTTGCGAGACCGTCCCGCGAAAGCGGCGGCCCGGAAACGCATCGACGCGGAACTCGGCGGGCATCCCCTCGTGCACCTTGCCGATGTCGGTCTCGTTGACCGCCGCGTTGACGCGCATCTTGGTCAGGTCGTTGGCGATCGTGAAGAGCGTGGGGGCCGACAGCGAGGCCGCGACCGTCTGGCCCGCATCGATGTCGCGCGAGATCACTACGCCGTCGATGGGCGAGCGGATGATCGTCTTGCTCAGGTCCACGGCCGCCATGCTCGCGTCGGCTTGGTCGGCGTGAAGCTGGGCCTCGGCGGCGTGGAGCTGCGCCAGAAGGGCGACCTCGTTGGCCCGCGCCGACTGCAGCTCGAAGTCGGACGCCGCCAAGCGCTCGAATGCCTTCTCGATCCGGTCGCGGTCGAGCGTCGCCGTGGCCAGCTTGGCCTGGGCCTCCTCGACACGTGCCTGCGCGACAGCGACGGCCGCGGTGCGCTGGGCAAGCTGGGCCTTGTAGCGGTCCTGGTCGAGCTCGGCGAGCACGAAGTCCTGCTCCACCCGCTGATTGAAGTCGGCGTACCAGCGCATGACCGTGCCGCTGACCTGCGAGCCGACGACCACCTTGAGCAGCGGCTCGAGGGTTCCGGTCGCCGATACTGTGGAAACCACTATTCCCCGCTTGACCGGCGCGGTCTTGTAGGTCGGTTGTTGGTCGTTACCCCGCCAGGTTCGATACCCGTACCAGCCGGCCGAGGCCAACCCCAGCAGCACGATCAGGCCGCCCACGATGCGCATGGTCCGTCTCATCATGCAGGTAATGATAGCACTTTCCCCGGCCACCTTCATCCGTGGGCGGGAGCAGCCCGCGGCATCACTCCTGACTGTCGCGGGCCCGGGCTTCCCAGCGCTCGAGCGCGGCGCGGATCTCCCCCGCCTGCTCAGCCTTGACGCCTTCCAGGTTGGCTGTCGCCTCGCGCGCCCACTTGAGGCACGTCTCCCACTCTGCTTTCTCGCCGTACACGCTGGCGAGCGTATTGAGGAAGGTGGCGTCTTTGAATCCCGTCAATTCGTTGGCCCGTTGAGCGGCCTTTAAGACAAAGGACAGGTCGCGGGTCTCTATCCCATCGTCCGTCAACAGGACACCGGCCACGCGGTTGAGCGCCGGTGCATCATCCCAAATCTCTCGCAGGTACGCCCGGCCAAACTCGTACCCCTTGTCCGGGTCATTGAGATCACGCAGCAGCGTCAGGAAACGCATCTGCTTGATGTGCTGGGCGGGCTTGATTTGCGGGTCGAGCAGCTTCTCCGGCGACATCGTGTTGCAGAACAGGCAGACGTCCACGTGTACGACGTCGGCGACACGGTCGCGGAACTGCGGGGGCTTCTGCAACTTCAGGTCGGCCAGCTTCAGATCGAGCTTGGTGCGCAGGACCAACAGCTCGCCGACGTTGCGCTGCATGGTCTGCCAGGTGAACGGAATCAGCCGCAGCTCGGCGGGCGCTTCGATCTCGAGCGTCTTTTGCCTGACGACCAGCTCGCCCGCCAGGTTCAGCGTATACGTCTGCCGCCGCTTCTCGTCGCTGACCAGCTTGACATCGCTGACCCGCGCCAGGCGGAACGTAATTTCCGGGAACTCCGCGGCATTCAGCCCCTGCGGGCCACGCAAGACCGTGTCGTAGTCCCGCACGCCGGTCCGCAGGCTGCCCACCGGGATGCGCAGGGCTCCCGCCACCAGCGGCGGCTCATCCGCGCTGATCTCGAAGGGTGTGACGAAATAGCCGATCACGCGGTGGGACGTGACCGCCACGCGCTGCAGCAGCGCGTCCGAGGTACAGATCAACTGCGTGTCCTCGCCGGGCGTCACGTGGTAGACGTCGCCCACGTTGAGCTGCTCCTCCGGAATGGCGAGCGTCTGGCCGGCTTCAGAGCGGGGCGGGACGTCCGCAGCCGGGGCGCTGGCCCCGGTCAGAAATCCAGGGAGGCCGGCACAGAAGACGTATATCGAAATGCGGGTGATCATCGGTGCGCCTCCGTGATGTCCGAGCCCGAAGCGCCAGCGCCGCGCCCCAGGTCCAGGGCCATAATCGCCCGGTTGTCACGGAGATACAAGCGCGTGCCCACCAACGTCGGAACCGTCCACGACTTCTCTTCCAGCACCTTGGCCCGGCTATGCACCTGCAAGCCCTCCGGCGTCGCGGTCGCCAGTGCCAGGTGGCCCTCTTCGTCGAGAATAATCAGCTTGTTGTCCGCATAGAGCAGCGTCGCCTTGGCGAAGCCGCGCTGGCGCCACAGGACTTTGCCGGACGAGAGATCGAGCCCGATCAGAAACGCCGGGCCGAAGTCCCCGCTCGAGCCGACCACAAAGTCCCCGATGCGGATCGAGTCGCCATGCATGACCTTCATCTTCGGCTGGAACCACAGCTCCTCGGCCGCGTACTGGCCGTCCTTGAATGCGATCTGGAACAACTGGCTGCCCCCGCCGTAGGCGCAACTGAAGAACACCCGGTCCGGCGGGATGAATAGCGGCGAGCTCATGATGCCGGCGAGCTGGATGTCCACCGTCGCGCGCCAGCGCGTCTGGCCGGTCGCCGGATCGAGCCCGATGCGGTCCGCGCCCAGCGCGACGACCAGGTGGTCTTCGTCGTTGATCTTCACGATCATCGGCGACGGATAGCCGCCACGGAACTTTTCGCTCTTCCAGGCCACCTCGCCGGTATCCTGCCGAAACGCGGCCACGCCGGTGTCCGTACCGCCGATATTGAGGATCACCAGATCGCGGTAAGTGATCGGGCTGGGGCCGTAGCCGCGCTGCAGGTGGCTGGCGCCCATCTCGTCCATCAGGTCGTGCGACCAGAGCACCTGGCCGGCTTTCTTGTCCAGGCAGCGGAAGTGCACGAGTCCGCCCACGGTGAACAGCCGGTCGCCGGCCAGCAGCGGCGTGGAGTGCGGTCCACAGCCGAACTCGAGCAGCATGTCCGGTTTGGGCGGGGCGTCGTACCGCGTTTCCCAGACCTTCGCGCCGGTCGCCGCGCTGTACGCCAGGATGGCGTCCTGGTCGTCACGCCGGCACATGGTGAAGAGCAGCTCGCCATCGGTGACGATCGCGGAATGACCGGGGCCGATGTCGGTGCTCCAGATCTTTCGCGGACCGTCCTCCGGCCACTGGTCGGCCAGTCCGGTGCTGTCGCAAGTGAAGTCCCGGTGCGGCCCGCCCCACTGGAGCCATTGCGGCCACGCCGGCACGGCGCTGAGCAGCGACAAAGCCGCGGCCGCGGCAAGCCAGCTTGTTCTTCCTGCCATATCAGTTGCCTCTCGTAGCATGCTCGCCCTCTGGTGTTTGGATTGCGTACAAGAACCGCTGCGTCGCGACGTACAGGACGCCGTTGGCGACGGCCGGCGTCGTGTAGATCGGGTGGCGCATGTCGTTCCGCGCCAGCTCCTTCAGCGTCGGGCCGTGCCGCAGGACGACCAGCTCGCCGTCCGCATTCCCGAGCAACACCTTGCCATCCACCACGCACGGCGAACCCCAAACCGCCGCCTGCATGTCATAGCGCCAACGCCGCTGACCCGTTTTCTCGTCAAAGCAGGAGAGATAGCCGTCCAGGTCAACCGCATACGCCAGCCCGTCCGCGACGGCCACGCTCGCGATCGTGCGGCCGAACTCCTTGCCGCCCACGTGCCAGAGCCGGGCCGTCTCGGTCACGTCGCCGCGCTTCGTTGCGTCGATGGCGTACAGATGGCCAGGGCCGCGCTGCGTTTCCGGATCGTCGCCGACCGCGAGAAAGACCTTCTCAGCGCATACCACCGGCGTGGCAACAATGCTCGTCTTCGTGCCGCCGCCGCCGGCCTCCCACACCGCGTCCTTGGGATTGAGGTCGAACTTCCAGAGCGGCGCGCCGGTCGCCGGCTCGAAGGAGTAGCACCACCCGTCCCCGCCGGCGAAAAAGACCTGTGGCTGGCCGCCGATCAGGGCATAGGCCGGCGACGACCACTGCCCGTGCAGAATCCGGCCGTTGGGATCGTTCCGCCGCCAGACCACCTTGCCCGTCTGCTTATCGACCGCGATGAAGGACGGCGCGTCGGGTGTCGGCGGCTTCTCGTGATCCTCATCGACCCCGTTGGACGTGCACACGAAAAGCAGGTCGCCGAAGCCGACCGGCGAGCACGCCGCCAGGTTGTGCGGGTACACGCCCAGTTGCCCGATCATGTCGAGCATCCAGACGAAGTCGGCGTCCTGCGCGCCAGTGTACTTCTCGTCCGTGAACGGGCCATCGTTCTTCCCGTCGTGGAAGCCGGCCACGTCGGCACACACGAGCGCGCAGCGGTTGCTGACGTAATAGACGCGGTTGCCGTCGACCAGCGGCGTCGAGGCCACGCCCTGCTCGGGCCAGTCGTTGGCCGAGCCGCTGGCCAGCTTGTCGTGCGTCGCTTGCCACAGCAGCGTGCCGCTCTGCTCGTCGAAGCACAGCACGCAGCCCTTATCGCCCGTGATGCCCGGACGAAGCTCGCTGCCGTTATTGGTGCCCACGAAGACCTTGCCCCCGGCGACCACCGGCCCGCCGTAAGTCTGCGTCCCCAACCGCGCCACCCACTTCACATTCTCCTTCGTCTCCAGGTCCCAACGGGCCGGGATGGGCTGCGGCGGCGCGACGGCATTGCGGGCCGGCGACCCGCCGCACATCGGCCAGGCCGCGCGCGCCGGCTGGGTGGCCGGCTGAGTCTCCGGCGGTGCCGGCAGGGCCTGCGCGACATTGACAGCAACAGCGATCGCAGAAGCGCGAAAGACACGCGCATAGGGCGAAGCTCTGCTTTGCCAAGTATGCCCAGCGAAACTCCGCAAAGCAGAGCTTTGCACTACGCTGACGGGCGGCGCCATGGGACCCTGCGCGGTCATATGGTGAAGATTATCGCAAAGCGCACAGCGTGCCCTCCCGCTCCGACCAAAACCGACAAAAGCCCGCGCCCGGCTGCTACTTGGGGCCCGGCTCTTCCAGGACGACTCGCGCGGCGCGAGTATCGCGGACCATGGGTTCCGCCGCCGCCGTACCGCTGAGTGGCAGGGTCACAGTAAAGCTCGAACCTGCCCCGGGCCGCGACATTACCCAGATCTTCCCGCCCGCCTGCTCCACCACCTCGCGGACGATCGTCAGCCCCAGCCCCGTGCCCGGAATCCCCGCGGCCAGCACGTTCAGGCCGCGCCGAAACGGCTCGAAGACCGGCTCCTCGCCCAGCGTCTTGCCCGCCGACCGCAGCAGGTGCGGGTCCAGGCCGACCCCCGTGTCGCTCACGTGGATGCCGACCGACACGGGCCGGTCCCGCTCTTTCTTGGCGGTCACGGCGACCCGCACGCGACCCGGGCCCGGCGTGTACTTGATCGCGTTCTCGATCAGGTTCCCGATGCAGTCCTGGAAGTCCTGCGGATCGATATCCACGTACAGCTCGCCCTCGGGCGGCGTCCAGTACGTCAGCTCGATCTGCTTCCGCTCCGCCAGCAGGGCAAAACGCCGGCAGAGGTCGGTCACCGCTTGGCACACGTCCACCCGCGTGCCGCCCGGCCGACTCGGATTCACCTCCTGCACGCGGGCCAGCGTCAGCAGCTCGCTCACCTGGGCAATGCCCTCCTGGCACCGCCGCACGATCTTCTCGAATGTGCCCTGGATCCCCGCCGCGTCACTGACGATGCCTTCGCGGACCAGGTTGGCCAGGGTCTCCACGATCGCAAACGGGCTCTTGAGCTGATGGGTGGCGGTCTGCATGAAGCGGGTGCGCCGCTGCTGCAGGTCCTGGATCGCGCGGCGGGACTGCTCCAACGCGGCGTTGATCCGCTGGAGCTGGGCATCATGGTGCTCCAGCACCTTGGTGATACGCAACGTGAAATACAGAGTCCCGAATACGACGCACCCCACCAGGACCGCCACCAGCAGGACGTACTCCGGTTCCCGATGCAAGCCGAGCCCGCCCGCCTGCGGCAGAAAAGCATAGTGGCCCAGCCACCCGTTCCATTCCGCCAGCACGACCGCCGCATACAACAGGACCGCCCAACCGCTCTGCACGACGGCTTGCCACGGCTCCAGGAGCAACGCGCCGATGGCCACGTGGAAGATATAGAACACGGCCATCGGATTCTCGACGCCGCCGCTGAAATGCAGGATCGCCGTGAGCAGCAACAGGTCAACCATGACCTGCGCGTTGGCAAAGAGCTGGCCGCGTCGCATCCGCCACGGCGGATGCCCGGCGTTCTCGGCGGCTTCCAGCGGTTGCCGCAAGAGGCGGGCCATGGCCGTCCAGACGACGTTGATGACCGCCACGCCCAGCACGACCGCATAGAGTTGCCAGGGCCGCTGCGGCGGGGACACCGCGACTCGTTCGAGAGCGAGCAGGGCAACCGCGGCGAGAACAAACAGCCACCGCAGGCGAATGAACCAGTTCAGCCGCAAGAGCACGACCAGCGTGCCCGCCCGCCGCGGCGGGTACGGCCCAGGCCAAGCCGCGGTGCGCGTCGCGAGCAGTTCGATGGGTTCGGCGGGCATGATTGGTCTGATCAGAAAGGCTCGCTCGTTATGGCCGGCACTCCGTCCCCTGCACCGACCATCAGGTTACTGCCCAGTCAAGGCTTGGGCAAATGCCAGGCGTGCCGCGGGGACACGAAGCGGCCGGAAAAAGGTGTCAGGAACCTTTTGTGCGAAGCACCCAGCGGGCCGCTGCGCGGCAAAAGGTTCCTGACACCTTTTTCAGCCCAAGCCAACCGGCCGAAGTTGACCCTCCTGCCCCCCTCACGCACAATGGCCGGCACAGCGATCTGGCACGCCGCACGGCGGCCGGGCGGAGCGATGATGGCGTACGTGCAATTGATGCGGCCGGGGCAGTGGACCAAGAACCTGTTCTTGTTCGCGGGACTGGTCTTCGGGCACTTGCTGGGCGATTGGCGCAGCGTGCTGGTAGTGGTGCTGGCCTTTTTCGGGTTTTGCCTGCTCAGCAGCGCCGTCTACGTCTTTAACGACATCCATGACCGCAAGGAAGACCGCCTCCACCCCACCAAGAGAACGCGGCCGGTCGCCTCCGGGCAGGTCTCCGTCCCCGCCGCCACGGCGTTTGCCGCCGTCCTGTTGGCGCTCGGCCTGAGCGGGGCGTTCCTGCTGGACGGCGGGTTCCTGGCCATCGCGGCGCTCTACGTGCTCCTGCAAATGGCCTACACGCTCTGGCTCAAGCATGCGACCGTGCTCGACGTCATCGCCCTCGGCCTGGGATTCGTGCTGCGTGCGGTGGCCGGGGCGGTGGTCGTGCACGTGGCGATCTCGCCCTGGCTGGTCGTCTGCACGTTTACGCTGTGCCTGTTCCTGGGGTTCAGCAAACGCCGTTGTGAGTTGAACAGCCTCGCCGAGACACCGGGCTCGGGCGCCGCCCGGCACCGCCGGACGCTCGCCGAGTACACGCCCGAGCTGCTCAACCACATGACGACGCTGACCGCGGGCATCGCCGTCGTGAGCTTCATGCTCTATGCGATGGATAAGCGGACGCTGGACGTGTTCGGGACGAACTACCTGCTGTACACGCTGCCGATGGTGGTATACGCAATCTTCCGCTTCGCGCTGCTGGTCGAGCACGGCCGCGTGGACGGACCGACCGCGGTCGTGCTGCGGGACCGGCCGTTCCAGGCCGCCATCGTGCTGTGGGGTATCGCAGTGCTGGCCATCATTTATCGTGGCCGCCCGATTCACGACTGGCTGAACCAAGTCCTGCCGCACAATCCACCCTAGCGACGCCGGCGGGAAAGGTTTGTGGTGCGTCGAGGGACGCACCCTACGCAGCCCTTCTCCAGCGCTATTCCGATCTCAAGGCCGGCAGCAACGGGGCGCGCAGCGCCGACAGCAGCGCGGCCAGCCCCGCCAGCAGGCCCACCAGAAAAACCACGAGGAAAAGGAGCAGGAGCGAAGCCCACGGCACGGGAGTCGCGCGCGCCACGATGTGCGGCATATCGACGAGCGCAGCGCACGCCAGGCCGATGAGCAGACCCGCCCCCACGAGAAACATGTTCTCGATCAGCACGACCCCGACCAGTGCCCCACGCGAGAAGCCCAGGGCCCGCAGCAGCGCCAATTCGCCACGCCGCTCCCAGACGTTCCGCAGCATGACCGCAGCCAGGCCGAGCGTGCCCAGCAGCAACCCGAGTCCGCCGAGCGTTTGAAACGCGGAGAGATAGACGTTTTGCACGTCCAGCAGCTCTTCGAGCCGCCGGGCCGTAGGCGTGACGGCGAGGCCGTAGTCGCTTAGCTCGCTGGATAGCGTGCGTGCGACTTCCGTCTCGCGCTGTGCGGGCGCGTCGATGAGGAAGAACCGGTAGCCGGCGACGGAGGGAAAAAGGTGCGTGAAGGCTGGCTCGGCGATCAGGATTGCGCCCTGGAGCACACTCCCTCGCAGCAAGGCAACCAGCCGTAGGCGTGCTATCTGCCCGCGCTCATCCGTGATGTGCAACTCGTCACCCAGGCCCACGTGCAATTGCCACTGTGCGGCCGCTTCGTCGGCAAAGGCGGGGATGACTCCGTCGGCCAAGGACTCGCGCAGCAGTATCCATGGATTGCGGCGCTCCTTGTCTGTGCGGGCCAGGCTGCTTGCGAACGCAAACCCATCGCGCTTCATCATAAAGTCGGGTACGCCGAGGATGCGCGGCTGCGTAGGTTGGTAAAGGTTGAGGCAACTGGCCTCGTCGCCGTCGTGCATGCGGAAGGCCACCACACGCACGTCCGCCAGGCCGCGCTGGGCCGCGTCGGCCAGCATGAGGCTCGCCTGGCACGGGGGGGTATTCGGGTCGTGGAGCAGCGGCACGTCGGACTCGGCCATCAGCTCGAAACCGCCGGTGCCCGCTTCGCGCAGGGCTGTGTCGCGGCGGACGTCGACGCGAAAAACCTGCAAGGCCGCGATGACGAACGTCGCACAGGCGATCAGGCCGGCGGTGAGCAAGCTGCGGCCTGCCGCCCGGCGTGCGTTGCGCACTGCGAGGCGGAGCCAGGCCAGGGCCCTCTGCGGGCGTATGGGAGCGCCTCGCTCAGTCTGCAACCAGAACGCCAGAGCGGCCAGGCCGGCGACCAGCAGGCTGCTGCCGCCGACGAAGAAGGCCGCCGGACTGCCGGCCTCGTTGGCTGCCAGGGCCACAGCGGTGGACGTCAGGCCGACCAATCCGGTGACGCCGGCCAGCCCCATCGCCCATCGTCCTGTTCGGTGGGTCGACGGCGCGCTCGACTCCGGGCCGGCCCGCGCCAGCAAGGCCCGGGGCGTAGTACACACGATGCTGCGCAGCGCCCACAGCATGGCAAGTATGGCGATCAGCAGGCTGACGGCGCCGCCCACCAGGCAGCTCGTCGCGGTGACATGCAAGCGGAGCACGCCCGCACCCAACGCTGGCCCCCCCCAGTGCCGGAGGCCAGTCAGCATTAACGACGCGTAGCCGCCGGCGCCCAGCAAGCCCGCCGCGGCCCCGAGCACCGCGACCACGACCGCCTCGCCGAGCAGGAGTCGTACTACGTGCGCGCGAGAAAGGCCGATGGCCAGTAAGAGCCCCACCTCGTGGCTCCGCCGCTCAGTTCCCAGCTTGAACAGCAGGCCGATCAACATCGCCGCCGACGCAATCAGAAACAGGCTGAAGCCGACGAACAGGCCGCCGAAGTCCGTCGCGCCCTGGCTCGCGGCGAGCGCGCGGGCGCGCACCGCCTGCACGTGCAGACCGAGTCGGGCAACATCCAGGCGTGCGCGGAGCTGGGTTTCAAACTGGTCGCGCAGGGCCGCCGGATAGACGCGCATCGCGGTTAGACGCCCGAACCGCTCGGGATCGCGCGCCCACAGGCGCTGCCCGTCGGCGAGTGAAATAAACGCTTTCGGCGTCGCCTTGTATTGCTCCCAGTAGGCCTCGTCCTGCGGGCGTATCCGGCGCAGGTCGATGGGGAAGGGTGGCCGCCAGTCGGCCAAGCTACGGGCGTCGGTCAGGCCGGGGTACTCAGGCGTAAAGCCGGGATCGTCTGCCGCGCCGGCGATCCGTACTACGCCGCGCAGCCGTAACGAGGCATATTCTGTGCTCAACAGCCCGGGTGTGTCCGTGACGTAGTAGCTCAACGCCACCCAGAATTCGTGGGCGGAACGTATGGGTAGCTCGTTGGCGGCCCACTCGTTGAGCAGAATTTCGCCGGGGCCAAGCGGCGGGGCCGGGCGGCCATCTACGAGCGTCAGGGACTCGGACGCGGTGCCCGGCTGCCAGGCGACGACGGTGGAGTATGGAATCCCCGCCATCCCATATCTGCTCCGGCACCCGATCGTGTTGGCGAGGTAAGTGAGAATGTCCGTTGGCGCGCAGTCGAGCGCGTTGGCCGCGGCGCGGGCGGCCGACTCGACCGGGGGGGCCAGCAGAAACGCGTCGCTTTCGAGCGAAACATAGTCGTGCGTGGCACTCGTGCGCAGCTTCAGGCCCAGGTCGGCCAGCGTCGCACATGACTGGCACAGCGCTTGGACCAGCGCGGTGTCATCCCGCGCCGGGTCCCGTGGGCTGATTAACACGGCATTCACGCGCTGCGGTTGGCCAAGCGCATGCTGCAACGTCGCGAGCGGCACGTACGCATTGCGGGGCGTGGTCAGGCTCGGCACCAAGCTGAACACGCCGCGGCCGCTCGCTGGGACGATGCGCTCCACGGTCACGCGCAGGGTGAGAATCGTTTCTTCACGTGGGCCGAGCAGGATCTCCGGCGATTGCGTGGTCGCCTTGGCGATACGGATCAGCACGTCTTCGCCCGGCCGCGCGCCGAGGTCGTCCGCCAGCGTTTGGTTGAGCGTGACCCGCTGCCCGTCGGGCCCGTCCTGCTGTGGCTGTGCGCCGGCCTCCGCTTGCCAGAAGCGGTCGTCAACGCCGAGCACCTGGACGTGCTGGGCCGCGGCGTGCGTCGTCGCCTGACTGACGCTGCCGCGTGCCAGGATGATCGGGACCGGCGCGGCACAGGACCGCGGATACTCGGGAGCCGCCGCGATGTCGGCCGCCAGTTGCTCGCGAAAAAAGCCCGGCAATTGCACGGCATACGCTACGCCGCCGAGCCGCGCGAGCGCCGCGTCCCGCAGGCTGCCGCGCAGCGAATCGCCCACCAGCAGCGCCCCAGTGAGCACGGCCGTCGCCACGGCCACGCCCAGCAGCACGGCAAGACTGCCGCGCCAGTGGTAAACCAGACTGCGGCGTTGGAGCGTTACGAAGTGCATGGGGCGTTCACCGCAATGCGAGCGTGCCCGCGACGAGGTCGTACACGCGGTCGAAACGCTGCGCGAGCGTCTCGCTGTGGGTCACGGCCACGAGAATCACGCCCTGCTCGCGCGGGAGATCGGCCAGGAGCTCGCCCACCTGCTCCGCGGTCGCACGGTCCAGGTTGCCCGTGGGCTCGTCGGCCAGGACCAGCCGCGGCTGGTTGATCAGGGCCCGCGCCACGGCGACGCGCTGCTTCTCGCCGCCGGACAGCTCGGCCGGCCGATGGTCGAGCCGGTCCGACAGGCCAACCCGGTCCAGCAATCGGTGGGCGCGCTCGTCCGCGCCGTCGGCCGGCCCGCCGGCAAGGGTCGGTACGAGCACGTTCTCCAGCACCGAACACTGCGGTAGCAGGTGATGGTCCTGAAAAACGAAGCCCACCCGGCGGTTGCGGAATTGGGCCAGCTCGCGCTCCGGCAGGAGAAAGGGGTCGCAGTCGTCGAGCGTCACACGACCGGAGGTCGGCGGCTCGAGCGTGCCAAGGATGTTGAGGAGTGTGCTCTTGCCGGAGCCAGACGGGCCCAGGATGGCGGCGGATTGGGCGGGTTCCAGGCCCAGCGAGACGTCGCGCAGCACGGTCAGCACGCCGGCCCGCGTCGGATAGCTCTTACAGATCGACTCCGCCTTCAGCACGGCCGGTATTGTAGGGCAGGTCGAGTCCGCCGTGGCGGACGAGACCTGCCGCCGGGTGCCACGGCCGTGTCGGCCGTGAGAACGCTAATCACCTCACGGCCGATCCCGGCGCGCCGGGACCGTGGCACCCGACCGCGACATCTCCGATGTCAAGCGAACCGCTCGTACAGGCGCCACGCTTCCGTCGCCATGCGCTCGGCGGTGAAATCGCGGCACACTACGGCGCGGCCCTGGTACGCGAGCTGCTGTCGCCGGGGCGCGTCGTCCATCAGCCCGGCCAGAGCATCCGCGAGGGCGGCCACGTCGCCCGGTGTGTAGAGGATGCCGCCGCCCGTCGCCGCGATCAGCTCGCAGAACGACCCGTGGGCCGGCTGGACAACGGGCACGCCCGCGGCGAGCGCTTCCAGCACATAGAAACCCTTGGACTCGGGGTAGGTCGTTGGGACCGACAGCACGTCGAGCGACCCGAGAAACTCGAGCTTCTGGTCGCGGCTCACCTCGCCCACGTACTCGAACCTGTCCTGAGAGCCTTCGACCCGCAGCTTGTCGAGAATGCTGGCGAGGTAGGGTTTATCGGCCGCCCCCAAATAGCCCGCCGCGCGCAGATGGCAGTCGCGGCCCTGCTGCCACAGAAGCCCGACGGTCTGCGCCAACTCGGCCATGCCCTTCTCCGGGCAAACGCGCGCCAGGTAGCCGATGGTGAACGGCCGCGCGGCGGGCCTGGCTGGCGGCGAGAAATCCGCCGCCCGAATGCCCATCGGAATACGGTGTACGCGGTCGGCGGGCAGGCCGAAGTGGGCGGTCGCGTGCCGGGCGTAGTAGTCCGTCAGCGCCACGAATCCGTCGATGTCGGCGGCCCGTTCACGGATCAGCTCGAACGCGGGAGTGCGGTACGGGTCCGGCAGGCGATCGAGGAAAATGTCCTCGCCGGCCAGGGCGCAGACCACGGGCACGTGCAGCGCAGCCTTGAGCGCGGGCGCGAGGCCGACGAACATCAGGTTGGGCAGGTGTACCAGGCTGGGTTGCAAGGCGCGCAGCCCGGCGATGAGCTTTTGAAGCTCTTTTCGCTGCCGCCCCCGTTCGCCCTGGAGCACCGACAGCGTCAATTCGCCCAGTACTTCGGGCCGCGTGCGGGCCGCGAAGCGCCCCACGCTGCGCAGCAGGGCCGGCGCGTCCAGGAGTCGATCGAGGAACGCCGGCATGTGGCGGAAGAGCGCCGTCGTCTGCTGGAGATAGACGTTGATCCCGCCGAAGTAGACCCGCCGTGTGCTCACGTCGCTTTCGTCGGTGCGCAGCGGCGTGTAGAGCGGAACAAGGACCACGTCGCGGCCCTGGGCCCGCAGCGTCGCGGCGAGGCGGTTGTCGTGCAGGCAACTGCCGCAGTACATCCCCGCAGCGCCCGCGGCCAGGTAGACGACCCTCATGGCGCGTCCGCCCCGTTGATGTCCGACGCGACCGCGACATGGAATGTAGCGGCCGACCCCCGTATCGGCCGTGGAGAACGTCGCATCCTTCGACGGCCGGTACAGAGCCCGGCCGCTACGAAGCCTGGCGGCCTGCCGGCGCTAGTAGTACGGCTCGTTTTCATTCGGAACGGCCGTGACATCGAAGACCTTCGTGTACTGGAACTCGACGTGCTCGTCGGCAAACAGCAGGTTGCCGTGATACCGGTCGACCGCGTGCCAGTTGGCACGCTCGTCGGGCAAGGGAAAGGAGGGATTGAAGACCGGCTCCTGGAACACGATCTTCTTCGCGGGGTAGCGGATGTCCGCGAGGCGCAGGTGCCGGCAGCTCAGCACGCCGAAGGTCGGCACCGGGAACTCGGCGATCTCGCTGGCGTAGGTGTAGCTCGTGCCGTGCTCGACGAAGTACTTGCCGGGCAGCTTGAAGTAGGCGTCGCCGGCGTCGGCCGGGCATTCGAACAGATCGTTGTGCTTGCGCACGACCTGCGGGCCGTCGCCGACCATGTCGTAGGTGACGCCGAAGTAGGCGTTCATCGGCCGCAGGTGCTCGGGGATCTGGCTGCCGAGCAGGGCGTGATACGGGCTGCGGCCGATGTACCCGAGGCAGCCGTAAAAGGGCGCATCGGGGAATATGTCGCGGCTGTCAGCGAGGTAGAATTGCACGGCGTGGCCGATGGAGCGCAGGTTGGCCTGGCACTTGACGCGCTTGGCCTGGGCGCGGGCCCCGTGCAGGGCCGGCAGCAGAACCGCCAGCAGCAGCGTGATGATCGCGACTACGACCAGCAACTCGATGAGGGTAAAGGCACGCCGGTGCGACATCCGGTCTTCTCCGTCGCGGCTTCCGGCAGGTCTCTCGACCTGCCCTACAGGGACATGCGGAAAGTGTAGCGGAATCGCATCAAGAAGGGTTGTGGAATGTTGTCAGACCGCCGTCGCACGCACGTGATCGCCGGGATCGCTGTCTTGACGGGACTGGGTCCCGCTCTGGCGCAATTGTCAACCCAGCCGGTGACGCAGGCTGCCAGCGCGCCGGCAACGCGACCCGACTGGCCCATGTTCCGCGGCAACCCGCAGCTCACCGGCGTCGCCGGCAGCCCGCTGCCCGAGAAGCTCGACGTGCGCTGGAGGTACGAGCTGGGCGAAGGCACTTCCTCGACGGCGGCGATTGTGGCGGGCGTCGTGTACGTCGGGGCGGACGATGGCAAGTTCGTCGCCCTTGATCTCCAAAGCGGAAAGCCGAAGTGGGAATTCCAGACCACCGATGCGATTCAATCCTCGCCGACGATCGTGGGTGGGCTCGTGATCTTCGGCGACGAAGCGGGGGTGGTGCACGCGTGCGACGCGCAGAGCGGCGTGGAGCGCTGGTCATTCAAGACCGACGGTCGCGTCATCTCCTCCGCAAGTCCCAAGGAGGATCGCCTGGTGTTCGGGTCGTACGACGGCGGTCTCTACTGCCTGCGCATCGCCGATGGCGGCCTGATCTGGAAATATGACGTCGGCGAGCGGGTACACGGCACGCCGGCGATCGCGGACGACTTTGTCTTGGTTGCGGCGTGCGACGGGAACCTGCACGTCGTCCGCCTCGGCGACGGAGCGCCGGTGCGCAAGGTCGCGCTGGGCTCGGTCAGCGGAGCGGCGGCCGCGGTGCGCGGGAGCCGAGTGTTCTTGGGCACCTACGGCGAGCAGGTCCTCGCCCTCGACTGGCAGGCGGGGCAGGTACTCTGGCGCTTCGAAGACCCCAAGCGGCAATTCCCGTTTCTTTCGTCCGCCGCCGTGACCGACGAGCTGGTCATTGTCGGCGGCCAGGACAAGCGGTTGCGCGGCCTGGAGGCCGACACCGGCAAGGAGCGTTGGCAGCTTGCCGTCAAAGGAAAGATCGACTCGTCGCCCGTCGTCGTGGGCCAGCGGGTGTTCGTCGGTTCGGCCGACGGGAACCTGTACGGTGTGGAGCTCAAGTCCGGCAAGGAGTTCTGGCGTTTCGAGGCCGGGGGCGCAATTTCGGCTTCGCCCGCTGTCGGCGAAGGCTGCCTCGTCGTCGGCACGGAGGAAGGGGTGCTCTACTGCTTCGGCGAGAAACCGACCGTGGCGGCGCGCTCATTTGGTGCTGGGCGTTGATTTCCGCGGGGGCGCGCCAAGAATCAAGCGAGCAGCGCCGAGCGCGGCGCGCGAGGTCGCGCGGCCGCCACAAAACCGGACGAGTTGAGCGATGACGACTCCCCATGCTCCGACGAACCGGTTGGCCGGCGCCGCGTCGCCCTACCTGCGCCAGCACGCCCACAACCCCGTGGACTGGCACGAATGGGGCCCCGCCGCCCTGGAGAAGTCGCGCCGCGAGGACAAGCCGATTTTCCTCAGCATCGGGTACGCCGCCTGTCACTGGTGCCACGTGATGGCCCACGAGAGCTTCGAGAACCCGGACGTGGCGGCGGTGCTGAATGAGCATTTCGTGAACGTCAAGGTGGACCGGGAGGAACGGCCGGACCTCGACGAGATCTACATGCAGGCGACGCTGGTGTTGAACCAGGGCCAGGGGGGCTGGCCGATGAGCGTGTGGCTCACGCCCGACCTCAAGCCGTTCTTTGCGGGCACGTACTTCCCCCCGACGAGCCGCGCTGGTCACACCGGGTTGCGCGAGCTTTGCCAGGCCATCGGAAAAGCGTGGGAGCTGCATCGCGCGGACATTGCCGCGCAAGCCGACAAGCTGGCCGGCGTGGTACGGACCAGTCTCCAGGCGGCACCGGCCTCCGCGGCGGCTTTGTCGCTCGCCACGGTCGATCAGGCGGCCGAGCTGCTGGCCGGGGCTTTTGACCCGGTGAGCGGCGGCGTGGTCAGCGGGACCGCGAACAAGTTCCCGCCGAGCATGGCCCTCGACCTGATGCTGCGCTCCGCCGTGCGCCGCGCGGCGGGCACCGCGCGCCGCAAGCAGCTCCTGGAGCTGGCGGAGCTGACGCTGGAGCACATGGCCATGGGCGGGATCTACGACCAGCTCGGCGGCGGTTTCCACCGCTACAGCACGGATGTCGAATGGCACGTGCCGCACTTCGAGAAGATGCTGTACGACCAGGCCCTGGTCAGCCGGATTTACCTGGACGCGTACCAGCTCTTGCGCAAGCCGCTGTATAGCCGCATCGCACGCGGAACGCTCAACTATGTGCTGGCCGACCTGCAAGCCCCCGCGGGCGGTTTCTACAGCTCGCGCGACGCCGACAGTGAAGGCGTCGAGGGCCAGTACTACGTGTGGACGCGGGCCGACGTGCTGGAGATCGTGGGCCCGGAGGACGGCGACCTGTTCTGCGCCCACTACGACGTGAGCGAGGCGGGAAACTGGCACGATCCACACGACCCCCACACGCCGAAAAGCGTGCTCCGCGAGTTGCGCAGCTACGACTGTTGTGCCAAGCTGTACGGCATCGCCCCCGAGGAGTGCGAACGCCGCATGACGCGCGGACGCGAGAAGCTGCTGGCGGAGCGGGCCCGGCGTGTGCCGCCGGCGCTCGACGACAAGATCCTCTGTGAGTGGAACGGCCTGATGATTGCGAGCCTAGCGCGCGGCGGGCGTGTGTTCGGCGAGCAGAGGTACATCGACGCGGCCGCGCGCGCCGCCGAGTTCCTGCTGCGGGAGCACTGCCGCGACGGCTGCCTGCGGCGCTCCACCTGCCGCGGGCAGGCCTCGCGCACAGCTTTCCTCGCCGATTATGCCGGCCTGATCGAGGGACTCCTCGAGCTCTACGAAGCCACGTTCGAGCCGCGTTGGCTGGCGCAGGCAACCGAGCTGAACCAAAGTGTGATCGAGCTCTACTGGGATGCAGAGAACGGCGGGTTCTTCTTCACGCCTGCCGACCACGAGCCGTTACTCGCGCGGGGCCGGGACGTACGGGACGGTGCCGTACCGTCGGGCAACTCAGTCCAACTGCTGAACCTGCTGCGCCTGTCGGTAATGCTCGGCGACGAGGAGTTGCGGGTCCGGGCGGACCGGATGATGAACGCCCTTTCGGGCCCGGTGCAGGCCGCTCCGTGGACGGCGGAGCGTTTTCTCGCGGCGGTCGATTTCGCGTTCGCGGGGCCGGTCGAGATTGCGGTCGTGGGCGACCCGGCGCGGGCCGACACACGGGCCCTGCTCAGGCAGATCTACGACCCATACCTGCCGAACCGCGTGGTAATGCTGCACAATCCAGCCCGGCCCGCCGATAGCGTAAAGTCCCCGCTGCTGGCCAATCGGCTCGCCGTCGACGGCAAGCCAACCGCGTATGTCTGCCGCAACTACGTATGCCGACGGCCGGTCACGACGCCGGCGGAACTCGCGCAGCAGTTAGCGGAGCGGTCGTGACCGTCCGGCCGCGCGATGCGCGGGCTGTCATTTCGCCACGGCGGGTACCTGCACGGTCAGAGTCGCCGGGTCGCTGGTGATTGAGCCGCACAGGCTGCGGATCACCGCGGTGTAGACGCCGGCGTCTTCCGAACCGACGGGGTCGATGGTCAAGGTTGCCATGTTTGTCCCGGAGAAGTGTCCGCCATCCAGCAGCAGCCGCCCGTCCTTTCGCCACTGGTATCGCAATTCACCCGGCCCCACCGCCGTAACGCTCAAGGTCGCCGACGCGCCGGCCGCCGCGCTTTGGTCCGTGGGTTGCTGCGCGATCCACGGCACCCCATCTCCAGTGAGGCCGAATACATAGGCGGCCCCACTCCCCCCCGCCGGCCCCATATGCTGCATTGCCCCCACGACGGCCGTGTTGCCGCTCAACGCCACCGCGCTCCCAAAACGCTCCCCGCCGCCACCGTCCCACGCCTGGAGCTGGTTCACCAGCGTCCACGCCCCAGCCACGGGCTGGAACACGTACGCCACGCCCGTCTGCGACGGCAGGTTGCCGTCATCGCGCCCCACCAGAATGGTCTGACCGTCAAGGGCCACCGCGGCTCCGAGTGTGTGACTCCACGTGCCCAGCCGAGCGCTCTGTGCCCAAGCACCGCCGGTACGCTCGTACACGTAGGCCATCGTCCGGCCAAACCCGTTCGCGGGCCGATACGCCGCGGCGACTGCCGTATCGTCATCGACGGCGACCGAGTAACCGAGCCGGTCGGCCGCGAGCCCATCCGAGGCCGCGAGCTCGGCCACCTGTGTCCAACCGCCGGGGGTCTCCTCGAAAACATACGCCGCTCCGCGCTCTCCGTTGTGGTCGATCGCCCCCACCACCGCCGTGGACCCATCGACCGCCACGGAGAACCCGAATAGGTCGTAGTCCATCCCGTCCGCAGCCGTCAGCCTGACCGTCTGGGCCCAAACGCCGTCCACCCGGTCGAAGACGTATGCCGCCCCCCGGTCAAAGCCGGCCGCGTCGACGTTGGTCGCCCCGATGATCGCCCGGTCGCCACGGATCGCGATCGCTTGGCCAAAGCCATCCACCGCCGCCCCATCCGACGCCGTCAGCTTGGCCATCTGGGTCCACTCCGGCGCGCCGGGGCCCACGCGCTCAAAGACATACACCGCACCGGCGTAGGGCGCTACCTCGCTGTCCCCCGACGCGCCGACCAGCAACGTAGTCCCGTCGATGGCGACCGCCCGCCCGAAGAAGTCATCCGGGCTGCCGCTCGGCGAAGTGAGCTGGGCGGCCTGGGTCCACACGCCCGCCTCCTGCTCGAACACCAGCACCGGACCCGAGGAACTGCCGACATTCTCCGCATTCGAGCCCATGGCCACCACGTTGCCGCTAATGGCCACCGTGGTCCCCAGAACGTCCTGTGGTGCGTCGGCGGTCCACAACTCGGCCACCGCCTGCGGCCCCTGGCATGGGGCCAGGAGCACGACTACGAACGGGTTGATGTCCGCGAAGTTCACCTCGTTGTCCCCGTTGAAGTCCGCGTTCGCCCAGTGGCAATCCGGATATGCCGCCGCGTACCCGGCCGGGTCCGTCAACGCCAGCACGAACGGATTGACGTCGGCGGTGTCGACCGTCGCGTCGCAGTTCATGTCCCCCGCCGGATGCCTCGGCGTCACCCCCGCCGCGTCCACCAGCCAGCCCATCACGCCGCGCGTGAGCGCCGTGGCGTAGGCATAGTCGATGTAGCCCGATGTCTCGACCGAGTCCAGTTGGGAATGGAAGTAGGGATTCTGGAAGATGTCATACTCGTCGAGGACGGCCGCGTGGAAGCCCCAATCCTCGAACGGCGCGTGGTCGCTGTAGTCGGCTTCGCCAACGTCCACGCCAACGACCCCGGCATAGTCCGCCAGGGCGGCAATCAAGGCCGCTTTCACGTCGCTGGACTGGGGCCGGCCGCCGACCACGGCCCAACTCTGTTCGCCGAGGCGGAAGGCCAGCATGTCCAGCGACAACATCCCCCGGATGTCGTCGGTGTAGTGCGCGGCGACATATGCTCCGCTGCCAATCAGCCCCCATTCTTCGAGATCGAAGGCAATGAAGCGGATCGTCGCCTGCGAGTCCCATTGTGAGACCAGCCGGGCGATCTCGAGCACGGCGGCGACGCCGGTGGCGTTGTCGTCCGCACCGGGGGCCAGCCCGTCAAAACTGAACGAGTCATAGTGCGCTCCGATGATGTAGACCTCGTTCGGGCGGGTCGTGCCCGGCAACTCGCCGATGACGTTGTAGCCGGAGTACCCCCAGTAGTCGAACGGCTCGCTCGTGCTGTCGAGCCCGTACCCGGCCAGCCGTGCCGCGATGTTGTTGCGGGCCAGGTCATGCTCCGGGGCCAGGAAACGGTTGTCGCCATCGTGCGTGTAGAGCTGGTCACTGTGGACCGCTGCATATTGCGCCTGATCCACAAGGTCCGCCGCATGATGCCCTTCGAGTGTGCCCTGGGCGCGGGCCAGGGCGCCCAGCGCGCTCACCGTCCCGACGCTGAGCCCCAGCGCCACCATCCGTAGAATCCTCGCCGCTCTCGCTGCTCGCATCACTCGCCTCCTGGATTACACGCCCAGACCCGTCTCCCGCCTGTCTCGCACAGCAGGCAAGCCCCTACCGCGCCGCGGCGGCGGCCGTCACGGTTGGTATCGCCGGCGCGATCGCGACGGAGCCACACGGACTCCTGATGACGACATTATACACGCCGGCGTCCTCCGGAACCACCGCATCGATGGTCAAGGTTGCCATGTTTGTCCCGGAGAAGTGTCCGCCATCCAGCCGCCGCCGCCCGTCCTTTCGCCACTGGTACCGCAATTCACCCGGTCCCACCGCCGTGACGCTCAAGGTCGCCGACGGGCCGGTCCGCCGCGTTTGTCAATGCCGGGCGGACCGGCGTTTCGGCTTCCTCCATGCCACGCGTGACAAGACTTCAGGGCCGACATGAAGGTCCCCCAAACGGCAGGCCGCCCCGGCGCATCGACATCGAACCCGGCACCTGCCGCGATTCGGGCTCCGACCGCTCAAACATGTGCAAGTCGGGCGGGCACCACGCCGCTGCGCGATGCCCGCCCGTTAGGTGACGATGCAGACGGATCAGCGGATCAGCAGACTCTGCGACGGCGGCCACATCGGATGAGCGTCAGGCCCAACGTGCTTAGCAACAGGGCCTGGGCGGCGCCTGCTCCGCACAAGGGCGGGATCAGAGGTGGCACGATGGGCGTTGCCGTAGGCGTAACGCTGTTCGACGGGCTTGAGGCCGGGCCCGTGCCGACGGCATTGGTCGCGGTTACCGTGAATGTGTAGGCGGTGCCGTTGGCCAGGCCGGTGACGGCGATCGGACTGCCGGCCCGTGTCGCGGTGATGCCGCCAGGGTTCGAGGTGACTGTGTAGAGAATGATCGGGCTGCCGCCGATGACGTTCGGCGCGGTGAAGCGCACCGTGGCGAGGGCATCGCCGGCGATGGCCGACACGGAGGTCGGCGCGCCCGGCACGACCTGGAACACGATGGGCCGCATCATGTCCATCTCTTCATGCGCCAGCAGGTGGCAGTGCCACATGTATTCCCAGCCGAAGTTGGTCAGGGCATTGGGGATCGTGATCGGGTTCCCGTCGACGGGGTTGGTGATGGTTATGGGAGCACCGACCGGCATCGTCACGTCCAGCGGACGAACGCTGTCCGGAAGCTTGAACGGTAGCGTCGGCGCGGTCGGCCGGAACGCCACGATCGCATCTTCCAACGGGTTCATCCGGATGGTTTCCTTCCAGCCCGTCTCGTTGGCCTCGGGCGCTCGTACCGCCCCGTCCCAGCCGACGCGGTTGATGAGCTGCACGTCGAAGAGGTGGAAGTGGACGGCATGGGTATCCACGCCGTTATGGGTAATCTTCCAGGCTTGGGGCTGACCGTTCTGGAGTACCTCGGTGACCGGATCTATGTAGCCCAAGGGGATCGTCGTCTGAATGTTGAAGTTGGTGAACGGCAGTTCGACCCCAAACGTGGCGTTCATGCGCCCATAATCGAGTTCGAAAAGCTCTTGGATGGCCTTCGACTCCAACGGCAGACCAAGGTGGGCCGTTGCCGCGGCACCTGTACCGCCACCGCCCGTGAGCGTGACGCCGGGAACTGAGGTGTAACCGGAACCCTGGTTCGTGAGCTGGATTTCAACAACGGCGCCATTGCCTACGACTGCCGTCGCTGCAGCACCTGTGCCACCACCGCCCACAAAGGCGACTGTGGGAGCAGAGGTATACCCGGTACCTCCGGCCGTGACCGTGACGCCCGCGAGCGACTGCGGGCTGCCGGTGGTGAAGCTCAACGACGTGTCCTGGATTCCCGCAAACGTATCGGTGGGGGCCGCGTACGGCGCCGGGTAGGCCGTTTGCGGCACGATGGGCGGAGGCTGCGCGGCCACGTAGGCGGCCGGCCACGTGCGCTGCAACGCGGCCAGATTGAAGGGCGTGCCCGGAGTTCCCGCGACCTTGATCTGCATGATGGTCCGCGTGTTGGGGCCATAGCCGGGCAGCGTCGTGGCGGCTCCGCCCGTCCCGTCGCCCGTCGCGACGGATTGATCGGGATCGCCCGTGTAGTAGTCGTTACGCGTGTCAAACGCCGGGACCGGCGCGGGTGCGTCATTGTACAGGATAAGCGTGGAACCCGGCGGGACTTGCGAGAAGTCCACGATAACGTCCGCCCGTTCCGCCGGACCAAGGAAGAGCGCGTGGGTGTCGACGCTCAAGACCACGATGTCTCGGCGGTTGTAGACATAGCCGACCGGCGTGGCGGGGATCACGACCGGCTCCGCCAGGAACCCGCTTTCGGTGCCGATTTGGATGATGTCCGGACCCGCGGTGGCCGGATCCGGTACACCGCCCGCCCGGCCGTCCGTCGGCCAGGTCGCCGGCCAGGTCGGGTCCGGGCACGCGTCGACCATCTTGACTTCCGTATTCGCCGACGCATACGCCGCCGCGCCGGTGCCGGGCCCGCCGAAGGTCACCGTGGGAGGCGACGTGTAGCCGGCCCCTGGGGTCAACACGGTGACTCCGGTGACGACGCCCGTGATGGTCGGCGTCGCCGTGGCTTGCGTCGTGGCGGCACCGCCCGTAAAGATGACGGTAGGAGCCGTAACATAACCGCCGCCCCCGTTCGTGACCGTAACGGCGGTAACGACACCGCCCACTACGGTCGCGGTGGCCGCAGCACCAAAGCCGCCGCCACCCGTGAAGGTGACAATAGGTGCGGAAGTATAGCCGGCGCCAAAGGTCGCGAGCTGGATGGCGTTCACGACGTTGGTGATCGTGGCTGTGCCAGTGGCCTGCGTGGTGGCGC
>Ga0315285_10000038_pt1 | contig 127265 bp, 134 predicted proteins | sample YL17G09_36_MG_FD_203698 | JGI IMG/M metagenome (GOLD analysis project Ga0315285, IMG submission 203698) | Sediment microbial communities from Yellowstone Lake, YNP, Wyoming, USA - YL17G09_36 | ecosystem: Environmental > Aquatic > Freshwater > Lake > Sediment | place: USA: Wyoming | collected... | reverse complement strand
GTCGTCCCGATGCCGACGTTGCCAGCAAAATATGTATTCCCTGCTGCCTGATACAATCCCCATGACCGGGTTTGTGTCACATTGGTCCCAGCAGTAGGAGCGCCAGCGATATAGACATTGATAGCGTCTGTAATTGTTACAGTGCTAGTGGCTGCGTATGTTGGGATGCCGAACGAGGATGCTGTAGCTGTCGCGCGTGTGCCCGCAACACCAGTATCCGTATATGTAGCTGCTGCACTCTGGAGCTGGATGCCTTTTGTGGTCCAGCTCGCAGCGCTGATGTTGCCAGCCAAGTGCAAGCGGCTCGTCGGCCCCGTCGTCCCGATGCCGACGTTGCCAGTTGATAAAGTGTACCCAGCACCGTTCACTCCAGTGGCAAAAATAAGATTGCCGATGTTTAGAGTATTGGCTGAAGTGGTTGATGTAGCATTTACATTATAGCCGATAACAATATTATTGCTTCCAGTAGTAAGATTACCTCCTGCTTTATAACCTAATAAAACATTATTTGAAAATGAAGCACCAGGGATCTGCGCTCCTGCATAATAACCTATCATGGTGTTATTACTACCTGTATTGTATCTGCCTGCATTGCTACCTATCGCGGTGTTATAACTACCTTCATTTTTGTAGAGAGCGTATTGTCCTACCGCTGTGTTATTGCCACCTGTGGTGTTGGCGTCGAGAGAAAAAACTCCAATCGCTATGTTATAGCCACCAGTGGTGTTGGAACCGAGAGACTCAGCTCCGATCGCTATGTTTTGTGTACCAGTGGTGTTGGAGAGGAGAGACCAATATCCTATCGCTGTGTTATAGCCACCGCTGGTGTTGTTGAGGAGAGAGTCATTTCCTATTGCTGTGTTACGACTACCAATGGTGTTGGAGTAGAGAGAATCCTCTCCTACCGCTGTGTTATATTCACCATAGGTGTTGGAATGGAGAGCAGATAAACCGATAGAAGTGTTTCTTAAAATATCCCCACTAAGTGAGAGTACTGTATTACCAGTATATCCAATAACTTTCAGGGCTGGAGAAACAACTATTTCTTTGATAGATACATCATCAAGAGTCCAAGTCCCGTCCATATTCCAGTTCCAACTTTCAAAATACATTGTATCAGTGCCAGTCTCGAAAGATTGGAATGCGTAGGTGTGGGTGCCATTACTAAAAGGACCACCTGTCCCACTGGAGAGGTTGCCATAACAGTACACAGTATCACCTACAACATTTGAAAGAGTGAATGTCAATAGATAAGTTTTGTCTAGCTCAACTGCAAAATTGGTAGTAAGCTGAGGGTTGCCACCTGTATAAGTAACAGTCACCGCATTGTCTACATAAGTAGCATCGCTACCAAGTGTCCAACCATTAGCACTACCAGTGAAAGTTCCATTTGTGACCAATTCACTTCCTGTTGGTGCCGTACCATTTATTTCAAGTTTACCACTCGGAGTTGTCGTCCCGATGCCGACGTTGCCAAGATTATAATAAATATCATTTCCTATTTGGGTCCATAAACTAGCACCTCCTAAACTATCCCAGTCAGTGCTTTTATAACCTTTAAACTCATTAGCGGTAGTGTCATAATACAAAGCTCCAGTGCTACCTGTGGGCGCAGAAGAATACTGACCTATTTTTAGTAAACCACCAATTATTAAGTTTCCTGCTTTTGTTTGCTCTGTAGAACCCACATTTATTGGAGCAGGAAGATTAGTCCCGATAATACCTCAATAGTACCTCGACATTATTTACTACAGTTTTGTGATATAATTAGGTTATGAACAAAAGTTTATATATTATTTTAGTGATTTTGTTGTTGGCTTTGATTTTTTTGAATTCAGAGTTTTTTTCTTTTTTTAATAAAGAATCTCAAATTTTTTCCCAAAATCAAAACCTGACACTATAAATTAACGACATCGGGAGTCGTAAATTGGAGCTTGAGCTCTCAAACATTGACTTATCTTTTGAGTTTGATAGAATATACAAATACATAGAGATGCAGTAAATATACAGTATAAATTAACTAATTAAGTAATTAAAAATTAATAAATAAAAATTATGATGATAGAAAAAAATAAATTGTATACTATTGGTTTAATTGTAGCGATAATTCTCTTGATGATTTTGGTTTATATATCGTTTATAAACAAAGTTAGTCCTATTAAAAATCCATACTATGCTGTTTATCTTCGGACCGGTGATATGTATTTTGGGAAGTTGTCACGATTTCCTAAATTAACTCTTTCTGATGTCTGGTTTCTGCAGAGGAATGCTCAGGACGAGCAAGGCGGCTTCAATTTAGCGAAATTCAGCGATACAATATTTGGTCCAAAAGATAAAATGGAAATTAATAGAGAAGATGTTGTTTGGATATCTAAATTGCGAGATGATAGTCAGGTAGTTACTTTTATTTTACAAAGCAAAAATCCGGCTTTACAAAACGTCCAACCACAAACTACTGCTCCTCAGCCGACTTTACCAGCTTCGCAGGAGTAAAGTTTGTATAGTGTATAGTGTATTGGGTATTAAGTATTGAGTATTTAGTTTAAAAATTACAGAGAATTATTCTCCGTAATTTTTATTTCAATGAGATTGCTTCGTCGCTCGTTTCACTCACTTCTCGTAATGACGGAAAATTGAGCAAATTGTTAAATTGTTTAAAAATTTAGTCATTTAAAATTCATTTAAAATTTAAAATTGGTAATTTAAAATTGTAAAATACAATGTTGTTTTGCTGCTTTTTGAATGTTATAATGGGAAATATGAAGACGAAGCTAAATCTAAAAGACTGGCAGAAGCTGTTGGTTCCTGAATTTACTATTAGCGCTATTTCTATTGAAGATAGGATGGTGCGAGTTTTTTGTTTTGACAAAGAAATCAACAAGGTTATCAAAGCCGGAAAATACGCTTTGCCGGCGGGAATTATAAAAGAGGGAATTTTGCAAAAACCAGAAGAATTAAAATCATTTTTTAATTCTTTAAAAAACAAACTTTGGCCAAAGGAAAAAAATATCTGGATTGTTTTATCTCTTCCTTCGGTTAATTTTTTTATCAATATTTTAAGCATTCCTGAATTAGATGAAGAGCGATTTAAAGAAGCGATTGCCTTTAATACCCAGATGATATCTCCTCTGCCTTTTGAAGAGTCGTATTTTGATTGGGAAGATTGGGGCTCATCGGATGAAGAGGGAGAAAGAGAAGTTTTTGTCGCTTTGGGAGTTAAAAAACAAATTGATTCCTATATAGAAATTTTAAAAGAGACTGGTTTTAATGTCGTGGCAGTAGAGCCGTTGGCTTTGTCATTGGCGCGGTTTGATTATCAATTTTTAGAAAAAGAAAAGCCGATTTTGATAATAGATTTAAGGCTAGAAGGAATAGAATTTATTATTACTGAAGGTGAAAAATTAATTTTCTTTGATTTTGATTCCTGGCAGGAGATTTTTGGCAAAGATATTCCGCCTGCAATTACCCTGGAACGGCTTAAAAAGCACATTGCGTCTGAAATACCGATGTTATTAAATTTTTATTCTTTGAAAAGAAAAAAGATAATTCAGCGTTTTATTTTTCTTGGCTTTAATACTCAGTTAATTAATGCTTTGGTTAAATGGATTCAAACCCAGTATCAACTCACTCCCTTGCAATTTAGTCTCCCGAAGAATCTTTCCAGGGTAAGCGGAGATTGGTTCGGAGTGATAGGAAGCGCTTTGCGGGGGCTGATTCCCAGAAATGAAGACGTTTTAGTCAGTTTGGCGCCTGTAGGAACAGAGCAAAATTATGAGCAAAGTCATTTTTTGAGCATTATTTCTTTATGGAGCAAAGTGGCAATAACCGTTTGTTTAATTATGGTCTTTTTGTTTGGCCTTATAGATAATATCTTTTTCCGCAATATTCAAGAACAATATCAACAGGCAATAGCGAGCCCCTTGGATCCAAAAACCGGAGAGAAAGAATTAAGTTTAGCGCGAGACGCTAAAGAGTTTAATGAGCTGGTTTCTAAATTTACCCAGGTGCAAAAATATGAGAAAGATTGGAATAAGGTCTTGGCGACTATTTTTCAAGAAGCCGGTTCTTCTTTGGTTGACATTAAAAGAATTCTGGTCAGCGCTTTGCCGGCAAATAATATTACTGTTCAGGGACAAGCCAGCAAAAAGGATTTTATAGTGAAGTTTAAAAATGCTCTGGACAAGTCACAGCTTTTTTCGGATATTTCTTTGCCGCTTTCCGCGCTGGTGGAGACATCAGAAGGGGTAACATTTAATTTAAGTATTAAAATATAACCAAGGTTCGGATAAAGCTCGGAATATAGTTTTCGAAAACGTCCTAAAATCCCCAGCGAGGATTTTAGGACTCGCCAAGCCTCTTCGCTCTTTCGCTTCGCTCAAACCCTGCCCGCTCGTCGGCTTGAGCGTTTCTCAAACTATATTTCCTCGCTTCTTCCATATGCGACGGTTTTCTCAACAACATCTCCGAACCTTATTACTAATCACTTTTGACTTTATATGAGAAATGTTTAAAAATTGAGATATTAAGAAATTATTTATAAAATTACAAAATTAAAAATTATCTATGTACGACCTTATAATAAAAAATGGAAAAATATTTGATGGCAGCGGAGGAGAATCAAAGCAAACTGATATTGGGATTAAAAAAGGGAAGATAGCGGTCTTGGCTGACCTGAAAGAAGAAAAAGCAAAAACTGAGATTAATGCGGAAGATAGATATGTCTGCCCGGGTTTTATAGACATTAATAATAACGCCGACCATTATTTGGATATCTTTTTTTCAGCCATTCCAGAAAATTTGATTCGTCAGGGCGTTTGTTCTGTTATCTGCGGCAATAGCGGCGCCTCGTTGTCCCCCTTAATTTCCGGTTCATTATCATCTATCCAAAAATGGGCTGACCCTAATGGGATAAACATAAACTGGCGGCAAGTTAAAGATTTTTTGAGTTTTCTAGACAAGAAAAAATTAGGAATTAATTTTGCGACTTTAATAGGGTGGGGAACCCTGCGCTCGGAATTTACGAATAACGAGTTCAGGAATTTGACGGGAGAAGAATTAAAAAAATTAAGATTAGTAGTTCGTCAGTCAATGGAGCAAGGCGCTTTGGGAGTATCTTTTGGTTTGGGTTATGCTTCAGAAAGAATGGTCGGAATCAAAGAAATTTTAGAGATAGGCAAGGTGGTAAAGGAAAAAAACGGATATTTGGCTTTTGACCTTCGTGATCAAGCTGACAATTTTTTGGTCGGGAGCGAAGAAATAACAGAAATTGCAGAAAGAGGCGATTTATCAGTAGAAATATCCCATTTTCTGGCTGAGGGCAAGCCTAATTTTCAGAATTTTGAAACGGCTTTGAAAATAATAAAGAAAGCTAATAAAGATAAAGAATTGATTAATTTTGACATTTTTCCTTATGACAGTAATAGCCAGGCGCTCTATTTAATTCTTCCAGAGTGGGCGGCAGTAGGGGGCAGAGAAATTCTTTTGAAAAATATCAATGACGAGGTAGTAAAAAAGAAAATTATTGAAGACCTTAAACAAAAAAAGTATCTTTACAAAAATCTTCTCATAGCTGATAGCGGCAAGCGCTGGTGGTTTTCCGGCAAAACTTTAGAGGAAATTGCGAAGGGCTTTAATCTTTGCCCGGAAGAAGCTTTGCTAAAAGTGATTAAAGTATGCGAAGATAGGATAATTGTTTTTACTGACGATCTTTCAGAAGAAAACATTGAAAATGGCTTAAAATCACCTTATTCTTTTGTTGGCTCTAACAGCGGGTTCAGCAACATAGATAAAGGGAAAAGGGGTATTTGGATTCATCCGAGAGCTTTTGGAACTTTTCCTAAATTTTTGGGATATTATGTACGAGAGAAAAAACTTTTATCGTGGGAAGATGCCATTTATAAAATTACAGGAAAAGTGGCTAAAAAAGCGGGTTTAAGCGATAGAGGGATGCTGAAAGAAAATTTTTGGGCGGATGTGGTTATTTTTAATCCCGAGAAAATTAATGACAATTCAACATTAAAAAATCCTTTTCAGTATCCTGATGGCATAGAAACAGTGATTATAAACGGAGGCTTGGCTTATCATAAAGGAATATTGACAGAAGAAAGATACGGAAAAACAATCCGCCGTCTGGCGGATAAGTAACAATAAATTTCAATGAATTTCGCGAAGCTAATTTCTATGAATTTCTTGAAATATATTTTACAGAAATACATTGAAATACATAGAAATTCGTAGAAATAAATTGTTTATTAGTATTAATTAATTATGGAGTGTTTTGTTATCCAAGGAGGCAAATCAATAAAAGGGGAAATAGAGGTAAGGGGGTCAAAAAACGCCGCGATGCCTATTTTAGCGGCTTCTCTTTTAACTAAAGAACCTTCTGTGATTGACAATATCCCGTTGATTGAAGATGTAAAAAGGTTTTTGGAAATTATTCAAAGCTTGGGCGGCAAAGTAGAATGGTTAAGTAAAAGAAAAATAAGGATAAATCCAAAAAATTTGACTTTAAAAAAACTTGATCAGTCTTTGGTAAAAAAATTAAGGGCTTCTGTTCTTTTAATTTCTCCTTTATTGCATCGTTTTAAAAAATTTAAGTTAGCCCAACCAGGAGGTTGCTTAATTGGAGTTCGTTCTATTGACGCTCATTTAGACGCTCTTTCTCAATTAGGAATAAAAATAAGGAAAACTCCGACATTTTATTATTATAACGGCGCAAATGTCTGTAATAATGAGGTCACTTTAAGAGAATTTAGCGTTACTGCCACTGAAAATATATTAATGTTAGCGTCTTTAATTCCGGGGAAAACCATATTAAAAATAGGCGCTTTAGAGCCTCACGTGGAAGATTTGGTTGTTTTTTTGAAAAAAATGGGCGCTAAGATTAAAGTTATTTCACCTCACCTATATGAAATAACAGGGAAAAGGAAACTTTCCGGCGCTTCCCATAAAATTATTCCAGATCCAATTGAAGCGGGAACCTTTATGATTTTAGCGGCTGCTTTACGAAGCAAAATTTTAATTAAAAATATTCGTTTTGACCATTTGGATTTGGTAGTGAAAAAATTAAAAGAAATTGGCGTGAGAATAAATATTCATCAAAAGAAAAATTTTTACGTTGATGTTTTAATGCTTCCTTCATATAATTTAAGCGGGTTTAAGCTCCAAACACAGCCTTATCCGGGCATTCCCACTGACTTACAATCTCCTTTCGGGGTTTTAGCGACTCAGACCAATGGAACAAGTTTGCTCTTTGATACAATGTTTGAAGGCAGGTTAAAATATATTGATGAGTTGATTAAAATGGGCGCAAATGCTATTATAGCAGATCCGCATAGGGCTCTGATTACCGGGCCAACTCCATTGTATGCGCAGGATATTAATTCTTTAGACCTCAGATCAGGCATTAGTTTGCTTATCGCCGCGCTTTTAGCTAAAGGAAAATCAGTGGTTAAAGACGCTTATCAGATTGACAGAGGATACGAGAAAATAGACGAGAGATTAAGGAAATTGGGAGCAGAAATAGAAAGAATAGAACAATAAACAAATAACAAATAACAATAAATTTCTATGAATTTCGCGAAGCTAATTTCTATGAATTTCTTGGGGCACAATACATGGAAATACATGGAAATACATAGAGATACATTGTGTTTTAAATCTTTTATATTTTAATTACATGGTTATTCGTAAAATTGGAATAGACTTGGGCACCGCAAATATTTTGGTATTTATTCCTAAAAAAGGAATAGTGATAAACGAGCCGTCAGTAGTGGCTATTGCTGTTGATGATGATAAAATGTTAGCCATAGGCGCAGAAGCCTATGAGATGTTAGGAAGAACGCCGGAAATAATAAAAACCTATAAACCATTAAAAGATGGAGTAATTGCTGATTATCAAATAACAGTGGCAATGTTAAAATATTTTATAGATAAAGTTATGGGGCCCTGGAGATTGTTTAAGCCAGACCTTATAATTTCGGTGCCAGTAGGCATTACCTCTACAGAGAGGAGAGCTGTTATTGGGGCAGCCAGGCAGGCTGGCGCTAAAGAGGCATATGTAGCCAGGGAGCCTATTTTAGCCGCTTTAGGAGCAGGAGTTCCCATAAATTCTGCCGGAGGCAATATGATTGTTAATATTGGCGGTGGGACTACCGAGGTAGCGGTAATTTCTTTAGGAGGAATTGTTGCTTGGGCTTCAGTGAGAATTGCTGGAAATAAAATGGACGAAGCCATTTCTGATTATGTGAAGAGAAAATACAATTTAGCCATTGGAGAGAGAACGGCTGAAGAAATAAAAATTAAAATTGGCTCTGCTTTACCCACAAAAAATAAAGAAGAATTAGAGATACGGGGGCTGGATTTAACCGAAGGATTGCCAAAAAATATAGTTGTTAATTCTAATGAAATCGCTGAGGCGATAAATAGTCCCTTGACAGAAATTATTCAGGCCATAAAATCAGTTTTATCAGAAACCCCTCCGGAATTAGCCGCTGATGTTATGGAGAGAGGAATGATTGTCACTGGCGGAGGGGCTTTATTAAAGAATATCAACGAATTAATCACAAAAATAACAGGGGTTTCAAGTTATGTTGCTGATGAACCTCTTTATTCTGTGGCTAAAGGCACGGGGGTGATTTTGGATAATCTGGAACTTTATAAAAAAAGTATCACTACCTACCGGTGAGGCTCGGAATGTTGTTTCGAAAACACGCTAATCGCTATGGTTTTCTCAACAACTTTCCTTCGCCTTATATGGTTTCAATTTAAAAATTAAAAATTGTGTTATATGGTTTTCTTTAAGCACGATGGAGTGATAACTTTTCTGGAGAGATTTTTTGATTCTGATAAAAGATTGGTTCAAAACCTTCTTTTTTGGGGGGAAGAATCAGTTGGGAAAATGACAACCGCCAAAGTGTTCAGCGAGACCTTGCTCTGTAATAAGAAAGAAGCTGCTTCGGATGAGCGAAAATCAGGAAAGTGGGGAGGGTGCGAAGAATGTGATAGTTGCCGGATGCTCAAAAAAGGTCTTCACCCTGACTTAATGGTTATTGAGCCTGAAGAAAATAGTGTTAAAATAGAGCAAATTAGGCAAGGTTTGGATTTTTTACTTTATCATCCCCAGATTTCTTCTTTGAAAATATTGATTGTTAACAAAGCCGACAAAATGACCGAAGATTCTCAAAATGCTTTTTTAAAAACATTAGAAGAGCCGCGAGATAATAATCTTGTAATTTTGATTACAAACAGTCCGAGCAAGCTTTTAGAAACAGTTCGTTCTAGGCTTTTGTCTTTAAGATTCACCAGAAAGGAGAATAAAAAACTTGTTGATTTTTTGCAAAAAGAGCATTCTTTATCTGCAGCTGAGGCTGAAGAAATAACTAATAGAGCCGATGGAAAAATAGGAAAAGTCATTAAATTATTGGATAAAGATTATAGAAAGGAATTAGACGAAAAAAGAGAGGATTTATTGAAAATGCTTAATGAAAATTTTGCCAAACAATCAATTTATTTTCAAAATTTAGCAGAGGATAGCGAGAAATTAAAGAGCACTTTGGAAGAATGGTTAAGAGTGTTAAGGTCTGATAAAGATTCTGCTAAATTAAATTTGACACCGGAGAAGAGGATAAAATTAATGACAAACATTTTAAAAGCCATTTATTTAATAACAGATACCAATATAAACAAACAACTCTTAATGGAAAATATCTTCCTTCAATTATAAGAACCTCCTTCGCTTCGCTCAGGAGAACCTTGTTTCTCGCTTCGCTCGAAATAAGAACCTGCTCGTTTCACTCGCAGAACCTTGTTTCTCACTCCGTTCGAAATAACAACCTTTCGCGGAGCCTGTGCTGAGTCCCGATTTATCGGGACGAAGTGCTCAAGAACGTTGAATTAAAACTAGTAAGTTTTAATATAACAACCTTTCGCGGAGCCTGTGCTGAGTCCCGATTTATCGGGACGAAGTGCTCAAGAACGTTTCAATTGAAATGTAACCATTTCAATTATAAATAGTGAGCCTGTCAAACTATGTTAATAGAAAAATTTAAGGAACAAAACAAAAAACTATCGGAGGATTTTTATAATGAAATTCTGCGCTTTCGCACTTCCCGTCCCACCACTGCCTTGGTAGAGGATATTAAGATTGATTGTTATGGTTCATCATCTCCAATAAAACATAATGCCTCTATCTCTATTAAGCCCCCGAACGCCATTATTATTGAGCCCTGGGATGAGAATTTATTAGTTTCTATCAGGAAGGCGCTGGAGACCTCCAGCTTGGGAATTACGCCAACTCAGGAAGGAAAACAAATAAAATTATTTTTACCAGCTTTAGGCAAAGAACGAAAAGAAGAATTAATAAAACTTATAGGAACAAAAAAAGAAGAGTATCGTATCAGATTAAGAGAAATCAGGGATAAATTTCTCGCAGAAATTAAGGAGAAATTTGAAAAAAAGGAAATTTCCGAAGATGAAAAATTTCGTTTTAAAAAAGAAATACAGGAAATTTCTGAAGAAACTAATAAATCTTTAGATAAAAAAGAAAAACAAAAAAGCGAAGAAATCCTCAATTCGTAAGCCTGTATTGTGTATTGAGTATTGTGTATTGCGTATAAAATTAATTGTCATTTACTAAAATGTTATCTTTTCTTGTCAGTTTTTTTAGTCTCAGTCTCATAGTGCTATTGCATGAAATGGGGCATTTTTTCTTAGCCAGACGTTTTGGAATAAAAGTAGAAGAGTTTGGCTTTGGTTTTCCACCCCGAATTTTTAGTTTTGAAAAAAAAGGAGTGGTTTATTCTTGCAATGCCATTCCTTTTGGCGGATTTGTGAAAATTTTAGAACACAATGGGGCAAATAGTTTTTCAGCTCAAAGCTTGGGAAAAAGAACTCTGATTCTTTTGGCAGGAGTAACAAATAATCTCTTGATAGCTTTTTTGCTTTTTACCGTTCTTTTTTCTTTAGGAATGCCGTGTTTGGCTTTACCTGAAAATTATGAGCAAAACATTTCTTCAGCAGTAATCATAAAAGAGATAGAAAAAGAATCGCCCGCGTTTGCCGCCGGCTTAAAACCTGAAGATATAATTTTAGGAATAAACTACTTAGATAATTATCATCCTGTGAATAGTATTGAAGATGTTCAAAATAAAGTAGCAGGACTAAAAGGCAAGGAGATACAGTTAATTATTCAAAGACAGGGAGAGAGTATGGAAATAACGATAACCCCAAGAGAATCTCTTCCAGAAGGAAAAGGCTACTTGGGCGTGATTCTTAGCGAGGATGGGGTGGTAAAATATTCTTTATTTAAAGCTCCAGGGCAGAGCATTCGTTTTATGGGATTTCTTACCCGGGAAATGTTCATTGGCCTGAAAAGAGTTTTTATTAATCTTTTTATACGCGGCGATATAAAAGAATTGACCGGGCCAATAGGAACAGTGGCTATTACCACCCGGGGATTTCAATGGGGTTGGAATTATGGGTTATATATTTTAGGCCTTATTTCTTATGCTTTTGCCATTTTCAACCTGCTTCCTATTCCTGCGGTAGACGGGGGAAGGATTTTATTCTTAATAATAGAAAAAGTAAGGCAGCGACCAATAACTCAACGCACAGAAGCATTGGTAAACAATATCAGCTTCTCTTTATTAATCATTCTTCTTTTTTTTGTTACCATAAAGGATATAAATTTTTTTATTTTAAACCCCGTTAGATAATCAGGTTGAAACAATATCTAACGGGGTAAACCCCGTTAGAGATTCAGCATAACTTCTCAATGATGTAAAGATTATAAGGCGAAGCCGCCTCTCGGCTACAGTTATTAAAAATAGATAATCTTCATAAAATCTCTAACGGGGTAAACAAGTAAATTGAAAATATTGAATAATTATTCAATATTTTCATCCCGAGCAAAAGCGAGGGATCTCATAAGTTTCATATTATGAAAGAATCACAGTTTTATTTTAAAACCAGAAAAGAGGTTTCTAAAGAGGAAGTCGCTATTAGCGCCTCTTTGTTAATAAAAGCCAATTTTATAGAAAAATTAACAAGCGGAGTTTATAACTTTTTGCCCTTGGGATTGCGAACGATAAAAAAAATAGAGAAAATTGTGGTAAACGAAATGGAGGCTATTGGAGGCCAGGAAATATTAATGGCTCTTTTAAACCCGCGAAAAAACTGGGAACAAACCGGACGCTGGAAAACATTTAAGGCTCTATTCAAAACAAAATCTCAATACGGGCAATGGTTTGCTCTCGCTCCTACCCATGAAGAGATAATAACGCCAATGGTGAAGAATTTTATTTTTTCCTACAAAGATTTGCCTTTATATTTATTTCATATTTCTCATAAATTCCGCGATGAACCTCGCTCCAAATCAGGAATATTGAGAGGAAAAGAGTTTATAATGAAGGATTTATACAGCTTTCATACTGATGAGAAAGATTTGGATAAGTATTATGAAAAAGTAAAAAAAGCTTATCAGCGAATCTTTAAAAGATGCGGGTTAAAAACGTTTGTGGTAGAAGCATCGGGTGGAACTTTTTCCCGTTTTTCTCATGAATTTCAAGTAGTTACTCCGGCGGGCGAAGATTTATTTTATTACTGTTCTTTTTGCAAATTTTGCCGCAATAAAGAAATCGCAGGAGATATTAAAAAATGTCCTGAATGCGGTCATATTGTGAAAAAAGCCGTAGGCTCTGAAGTAGGTAATATTTTTAAATTAAAAGATAAATATTCCAAAGCATTTGATTTAAAATTCAGAGATAAAGACGGGAAAAATAAAAATGTTATGATGGGTTGTTATGGCGTTGGTATCAGCCGTTTATTAGGCGTTATCGTGGAGGCAAATTATGATAAGTATGGAATTATCTGGCCAAAAGAAGTAGCTCCTTTTGCTTGCCATCTTTTAAGTTTGTCCAGCGGAATCGGGAAGAAGGAAAAAGCCATCAAAAAACAGGCAGATTCTCTTTATAAAAAAATGATTGATAAAAAAATAGAAGTACTATATGATGATAGAGAAGATGTTTCTAACGGAGTAAAGTTAGTAGAGGCAGATTTATTGGGATTGCCTTACAGAATAGTGGTAAGCGAAAAAACGCTAAAAAACCGCGTTTTTGAACTCAAACAGAGAAAAAATCAAAAAGTAAAATTGTTAAAATTACGTGATTTTGATAAAATAATCAAACAAGGATTCGTAATTTGTTGATTCCTATGGTCAAAAATTTTAAAGAAAATTTTTTTCGCAATATTGGGGTAGATTTAGGAACTACTAAAACTTTAGTTTATGTAAAAGGAAGGGGGATAGTGATTAATGAGCCAACAGTAGTGGCGATAAACAATAAGACTAATCAGATTTTAGCTATTGGTCATGAGGCAGAAGAGATGATAGGAAAAACCCCGCCCCATATCAGCGCTATTAAGCCTCTTAACAATGGAGTAATTTCTGATTTTGAAGTAGCTGAAAAGATGCTTAATTATTTTTTGGAAAAAGCCAAAAGAAAAGGATTTTTAGGTCAATTTTTAGATTGGCCCCGTTTAGTAATCGGGGTCCCTACAGGCGGTACTGAGGTGGAAAAAAGAGCAGTAGAAGATGTTGCGAGGAGCGCTGGAGCTAAAGAAGTTTATTTGATAGAAGAACCAGTGGCAGTGGCTTTAGGTGCCCAGCTCCAGGTTAAAGAATCGCAGGGTATTTTTGTTGTTGATATTGGCGGTGGAACCACAGAAACCGCAGTAATTTCCTTAGGAGGTATTGTAGTGTCAAAAAGCCTGCGCATCGCCGGCAATAAATTAAATGAAGATATTATTTATTACTTTAGGGATAAATTCAAATTATTTATAGGAGAAAGAACCGCTGAAAGGATTAAAATTTTTATAGGTTCTGCTTTAGATTTAGGAAGCAACCAGGAAATGAAAATAAAAGGACGTGATCTTACCCGCGGTTTGCCAAAAGAAATTAAAATTAAAGAAGAAGATATTCGGGAAGCCATAACCCCTTCTTTGACAAAAATCTTAGCTGCCATAAAAAATACCATTGAAGTTACCCCTCCAGAGTTAGTTGGGGATATTATGGAAACGGGCATTATTTTGTCAGGAGGAACAAGTCTGCTTCGCGGGATTGATAAATTAATAGAGGATTCCATTGATCTTCCTGTAAAAATAATTGCAGACCCCATCACATCAGTTATCAGGGGTATAGGTATAATTTTAGAAGATTTGCAAGGTGCCAAAGATATTTTGACTACAATTACTAGAAAAAAACCGCCATCTTCTTGAGCAATATATAAGAACCTCCTTCGCTTTGCTCAGGAGAACCTTGTTTCTCACTTCGCCCCGTCTGGTAGGCGGGGCTTCGCTCAAAATAAAATGCAGTAAACATGAAAAAAAGAAATAATTTTTATTTCTTATTTCTACTAGTGATTCTGACAATCACTAGTATTTTGTTGTTTAAATTGTATTTTTCTCAGGAAAAAATATTAAAACCTCAAGTGGTAAATAGCTTGGAAAAAGGGGGATTAATAAGCAGTTATCTTGATGTCTGTCTTTTAAATTTGAAAAATTGGACCAATGATCTCCTGAATTTTAATAATTTAAGGAGACAATTATCAGTGATTAAATACGAAAATATTAAACTCATCAATCAATTGCAAAATTTTAAAGAAACTAAGGAAGAAAATGAACTTTTAAAGAACGCTTTAAAAATTAAAAACGAGACCCTTTGGTCGTTAGTGCCGGCTAAAATTATTTTAATGGACCCTTCAGGATTAACCGGTTCTTTCTGGATTGATAAAGGCAGCAAAGCAGGCCTAAAACAGGGAATGAACGTGATTTTAGAAGATAAAATTCTGGTGGGAGGATTAAAAGAGTGTTTTGATAATTATTGCAGAGGGGAATCAATATTTAGCCCGGGAATAAAGATTAGTGTAGAAGATTTGCGGTCGTCTGTATTGGCAATAGCGGAAAAAAACGCCAAAGGGAATTTTCTTTTAAAATTGGTTCCCTATGAATCAGATATTATGACAGGGGATATTCTAATTACTTCATCTGAGAATGCTAATTTTCTAAAGGGGCTTTTGGTTGCCAAAGTAAAAAAATTAAGCCAATCTTCCGATGTCAGTTCCTTAAAAGAATTTATTTTAGAGCCTCTGTTGAATCCTTCACAATTATCTTCGGTTTTAATTATAACAACCTTTCCCTTCGCTCAAGAACGTTGAAATTAAAATAAGTATATTTTAATTATTACTGATATCTTCCCCACACCATAATATGTTGCGACATTATTTTTTAAATTTTCTTTTATTTGTTTTTATTATTTTTAGCCAGACGTATTTTGGTTTTGCTTTAATTTTTTTAATTTTTACTCTTTTTTATTTTTCGCCATGGTATTTGTTTTTTTTAACTTTCTTAACCGGGGTTGTTCTTGATACTCTTTCTGGGGGTTTTTGGGGAATGAACCTTTTTCTCCTTTTATTTTGCGCCGCTACGGGTATTTTGTTGACACGATTTTTGGAGAAATCTAATTTTTTTTCACGCTTAATTATAGGAGAATCAATAATTTTTTTATATTTTTCAGGGCTCTTAATCGCAAATTTAATTTTTAAAAATCCGAATATTGGCTTGATAATCTTTGAACAATTTCTAACCACTTCTTTATTCTATATCCTTTTATCTTTTTTATTCAATAAAATTCAAAACTTAAAAATCCCCGAAGCAGAACAAGTTCGCTACGGGGCAGGCAAAAGTCAAAATTTCAAGTAAAAATTCAAAAGTAATTAGCAATAAGGCGAAGAAACGTATTTTTATTCAGCGAACCCATGTTTTGATGAAGAACTCAGGGGAGGGATCAAGATTTGGGTCTATCTTGATAGACCTTATAAGACAGGGAGGGGTGGAAGATGCTCCTCCCCTGGTGATGAAGCAAAATATGGGTGAGCTGATGGTTTAAGACAATTCCCCAAACCTTAATTATTAATAATGAAAAATTTTTATATAAAAAGAGAAAAGCACTTCCTTGACCCTGAGGAAGTTTTGCTGGATAGAAAAGCCAAAGAAGCAAGAGAAAAAAATTTGGAGAGTTTAGAATGGCCAATTCCTTCCTTTTTTATAAAAGCAGTTTTTGGAATATGCTTGATTCTTTTTTTAATAATTTTTTTGCGTGTTTTTTATCTCCAGGCAATAACAGGAAAATATTATCAAAAAAGGGCGGAGAATAATCGTACCTATTATTATGTTATCAACGCTCCTCGGGGAATAATTTATGACAGATATCAGCAGCCCTTGGTTTTTAACAGGCCGTCTTTTAGCTTAGTAATGATTCCCTTGGATTTACCCAAAAAAGAGCAAGAAAGAACGGACATTATAGAAAAAGTTGTTGATATTTTTAACGTTGAGAAATCAGAGATTGACGTTTTTCTTCAAAATGATAAAATAATCTATTCTTTTCAGCCCATTTTAATAAAGTCAAATTTAGAGATAGAAGAAGTGCGGCGCTTTGAAACAATTGTAAAAAATAATTCTGGTTTTAGCGTTATTTCTGATTATAGCCGGTATTATCCATTTAAAGATGCTCTGGCGCATATTTTGGGATATATCGGTAAAATTTCTCCTCAGGACATTTTTAAATATAAGGATTATCCTTTAACGAGTATGGTGGGGAAAGACGGTTTGGAAGCTTATTATGAAAGAACCCTGCAAGGCAAACCCGGGAAAAGAATTATTGAGGTGGACGCTAATTTTAACGTTCAAAAGAATCTGGGTTCTGTAGAACCGAAAAAAGGCGAAGACCTTATTACAACCATAGATAAAGATTTACAAATAGCATTTTACGGATTTCTTAAAGAAAGGGTTGAAACATTAAAAGTTAAAGGAGCGGCTGGCATCGCCTTAAATCCCAAAACCGGAGAAATTTTATCTTTAGTCAGTATCCCAAGCTTTGATCCCAATGTTTTTATAAAGGGTTCTCCTGCTGAGTTAATCAATCAATATCTCCAGAGTCCTTTGCTTCCGCTCTTTAATCGGGCGATAAGCGGTCTCTATCCTCCTGGCTCTGTAATCAAGCCTCTTATGGCTTTGGCCGCTTTGGAAGAAAATATAATAGATGCCAAAAAACAGGTATTTACTGAAGGAAAGATAGTGATAGTAAGCCCTTATGATCCTGAGGAAACTTATGTTTTTAGGGATTGGAAAAATCACGGCTGGGTTGATATGAAAAAGGCAATTGCCGTGTCTTGCAACGTTTATTTTTGGGCTGTAGGCGGAGGATGGGAAGACATTCCTGGTCTGGGTTTGGCAAAAATTAAAAAATATTGGTTAGCTTTTGGGCTTGATAAAAAATTGGGAATTGATTTGTTTGGAGAAGCCCAATCAATTTTACCTGATGCCCAATGGTTAAAAAAGAACAGATCCTTTGATCCCTATTGGAGATTAGGGGATACTTATAACATCTCTATTGGGGAAGGAGGTCTTTCCTTGACACCGTTACAAATGGCTGCTTATATATCTACTATTGCCAATAATGGCGTGTTAATGCAGCCGCATTTAATAAAAGGGGAGAGCAAAGAAATATTAAAATTAAACGTTTCCCAGGAAAATTTAAAAATTGTGCAGGAGGGAATGAAAGAGGTTGTAAATTCAGGAACCGCTACCTCTTTAAAAGAGCTTCCTTTTCAAGTGGCTGGCAAAAGCGGTTCTCCTAAATTTATTTTTCAAGGAGAAGAAAGATATCATGCTCTTTTTGGAGCTTACGCTCCTTATGAAGACCCGGAGATTGTTGTTTTTGTTCTAATAGAAAGCTCTCCAAGTGAAATTGTTGTTACTCTGCCGGTGATTAAAGATGTTTTGCAGTGGTACTGGGATAATAGGATAAATTCAAAAGGCAAAAATCAATCCTTCGACTCAACTCAGGATTGATGGTGAGCAAAGCCGAACCATCAAAATGCAAAATGACAAATCAAAATTCAAAAATGACCCGTAGGGTCATCCTGAGCCGAAGGCGAAGGATCTCTCAACTTTAATCTGTGTTTTTAATTTTTAATATTTAATATTTTATTTATTTAAGTTATGAGTAAAAATTATATTACCTCTGAGGCATATAAAGCCCTCAATCGGGAATTAAAAGAATTAAAAACTGAGAAAAGAAGAGAAATAGCCCAGATGCTTCAGGAGGCAAAAGAGCTGGGAGATTTATCAGAGAACGCGGCTTATCAGGAAGCGAAAGAAGCGCAATCAGTTTTAGAAACGCGGATTTTGCAATTGGAAGAATTTCTTAGAAACATTGTCATTATTCGTCGTTCTCCTGATAATTATATTATAGAGCTGGGTTCAACAATAGAGATAAAAAGCTTAACAAGGCCTAAGATTAAAAAAACATTTACTATAGTCGGGTCGCATGAAGCTAAACCAGTAGAAGGCAGAATCTCAAATGAATCACCTTTGGGCAAGGCATTTTTAGGCCATAAAAAAGGCGAAATAATACTTGTAAATACCCCCCAAGGTGAGGTAAAATATAAGATATTGAAAATATCATAAGGAACAAATGCTCGGGTAATTGTTTCAACCCATCAGCTCACCCATATTTTGCTTCATCACCAGGGGAGGAGCATCTTCCACCTCTCCCTGTCTTATAGGGTCTATCAAGATAGACCCAAATCTTGATCCCTCCCCTGAGTTCTTCTTCAAAACATGGGTTCGCTGAAAATATATTTCTCAACAATCTACCTTCGCCTTTAAACTTTTATACGTTTAAACATTAAACAATTGATTGTATGCTATCTGATTTAATAAAAGAGCGAATAAAAAAACTTAGAAAATTGAGGCAATTAGGCATTGAACCTTACCCGGAAAAAAGCCTTCGCCAGTTTTCTATTGACGAGGCATTAAATAATTTTTCCAGATGGTCTAAAGACAAAAAAAAGATTGTTTTAGCAGGAAGGATTTTTGGAATTAGAAAACACGGTGGTGCTATTTTTACGGATATTAAAGACGAGACTGGAAAGATTCAGCTTTTATTTAAGGAGGATAAAATTGGTAAAGACAGAATGAAATTCTTGGAAGATTTTTTTGACCTGGGCGACTTTTTAGAAGCGCAGGGCGTTCTTTTTAAAACAAAAAGAGGGGAGAAAACATTGGAAGTTAAAAATTTTAAATTATTATCTAAAAGCTTGAGACCTTTGCCAAAAGCTTGGTTTGGATTAGAAGACACGGAAGAACGTTTTCGGCGCCGCTATCTTGATTTATTAGAAAATGAAGAAGTAAAGAAAAAGTTTATTCTTCGCAGTAAAATTATTTCCTCAATAAGAGAATTTTTAAATAAAAAAGATTATCTGGAAGTAGAAACGCCTATTTTACAGCCTTTATATGGAGGGGCGACTGCTAATCCATTTGTTACGCGTTTAAATGCTTTAAAAATGAAAATCTATTTAAGGATAGCGCCGGAACTGTATTTAAAACGTCTTATAGTCGGCGGGTTTGAGAATATTTATGAGATTGGAAAATGTTTTCGCAATGAAGGCTTGGATAGGGAGCATAACCCAGAGTTTACAATGTTGGAATTGTACAGCGCTTATAGAACCAGAGAGGATTTGATGAAATTAATTGAAGAGTTATTTCAATTTTTGGCTGAAAAATTCAAAAAGGAACTTCCTAAGGCAAAAGGTTTTCTTGAAAAAAAATGGGAAAGGCTCGGCTTTGAAAAATTTTTAAAAAAAGAAACAGGGTTGAACTTAAGTGACGACAAAGAAAAATGGTTGGAAAAGGTAGCGTCATTAGGAGTTCTGGTTAATAAAATAGATTCAAAAGAAAAAATAGCGGACGCTATTTTTAAGAAATTACGCGGGAAAATTATTGAGCCGACTTTTATTATAGATCATCCTGTAGAGATATCGCCTTTGGCAAAGAAAATAAGTGACGCTCCTGAAAAAACAGCGCGTTTTCAACTAATTGTTTCTGGTTCTGAAATAGCAAATGGTTTTTCTGAGTTAAATGACCCTATTGACCAAAAAGAAAGATTTAAAAAACAAGCAGAAATGAGGAAAAAAGGCGATCTTGAGGCTCATCCGCAGGATATTGATTATATTGAAGCATTAGAATATGGGATGCCTCCTACGGCAGGTTTAGGCATAGGGATTGATAGATTAATAGCGGTTTTGACACGGGCATCGTCTTTAAAAGAGATAATTCTTTTTCCGTTTATGAAACCCCGTTAGAAGTTTGGCGTTAATCTTTCGTTTAAAGATAGCCAAAGCCGCAAAGGCGGCTTCGCCTTAAGACTTTCCTATATCAATAATTTATTGCTGAACTTCTAACGGGGTGAAACCAAAATAATCGATACCAATATACGAATTAATACGAATTATACGAATTAAAATTTTATTAGTATCATTCGTAAGATTCGTATATTTGCATCGTGTAATAATTTTTAACCAATATGTTAGACATCAAATTCATTCGTGAAAACCCTGACAAAGTTAAAACAGGCATAGAACAGAAAGGTGCTGACGCACTTTTAGTGGATAAGGTTTTGGAATTAGACAAAAAAAAGAGAGATTTAATACAGGAGATAGAAATTGTCCGGGCAAAAAAGAATATCGCCGAAAAAAAGATTGTGGGAGAAAAAAACAAAGAAGAAATAATGAAAGTTTTAAGAGATGCAAAGATTTTTTTGACAGGCAAAGAAGAAGAATTGGAAAAAACAGAAAAAGCATTTGAACAAACAATGACTCTTCTTCCAAATCCTCCTTTGGACGATGTTCCTGAAGGAAAAGATGAAAGAGAAAATATAGTGACAAAGCAGGTAGGCAGAAAACCAAAATTTAATTTTACTCCCCAGGACTATCTTTCATTGGGAGAAAAACTGGATATAATTGACACCAAAAGAGCCTCTAAAACATCAGGTTCTCGTTTCGGCTTTTTAAAAGGAGGAGCGGCAATTTTGGAGTTCGCTTTAATTAAATTTGTCTTTGATAAATTGACTAAAAAAGGGTTTATTCCAATAATTCCTCCGGTTTTAATAAAACCTCGTCCTTTTTGGGGGATGGGTTATTTAGACAAAGGGGCAGAAGAGGTTTATTATTTGTCAAAAGACGATCTTTATTTAGTGGGAACCTCGGAACAAATGATCGGACCAATGCATATGGATGAGATTTTTCAGGAACAGGATTTACCTCTTCGCTATGTGGCTTTTTCTTCTTGTTTCAGACGGGAAGCCGGATCTTATGGCAAGGATACAAAAGGCATTTTACGGGTTCATCAATTTGACAAGATAGAAATGTTTATTTTTTCCAAACCGGAAGAGTCTGTTAAGGAGCATAAATTTCTTCTCTCTATTGAGGAGGAAATAATGAAAGATTTAAAAATTCCTTATCAGGTGTTGAAAATTTGCTCAGGAGATTTAGGTAATCCTGCGGCGGCTAAATACGACATAGAAGCCTGGCTTCCGGGACAGGATAATGGCAAGGGCCAGTACCGTGAGACCCATTCCACTTCTAACTGCACTGATTTTCAAGCGCGGCGATTAAATATCAAATTTAAAGACAAAGCTACGTCAAAAAATGAATTAGTCCATACTCTAAATGGCACTGCTTTGGCAATAGGCAGAGCAATAATAGCGATTATTGAGAATTATCAAACAAAGGAAGGAAAGATAAAAATTCCCAAAGCTCTTTGGCGCTACACAAATGGGATAAAAATCATTTAGGGTGCAATAATTTTTTATGAGAAGGACTCGCCATATTTCAAGAATTTATTGGTTGAGGGTTAAATTGTTTTTTATTATACTTTTTATTGCTTTTTTTCTGGGCTTGGTTTATTGGTTTATTTTTCTTTCTCCTTATTTTCAAATAAAAGAGATATCCATTAAAGGGTTCAACCAATCTTTTTCTCAAAAAATTGAGTTAAATCTAAAACAAAACAACATTCGTTTTGTGCCATTTTTAATTTATGGGATTTTTCCTCAATATCTGGGAAACGACAAAAGTTACGCAACCTTTTTTTTATCTGATTTGGAAAATTCTCTTTTAAAACAGCATCCGGGAATAGAAGAAATAGATATAAAATCGGATATTAGAAAAGGAATTTTAGTTGTCAATATCAAACAAAGGGTGATTGATTTTTTATGGTGTATTCAAAAAGGAATCGCTTTGTCAGACAAGAAAATAGATTGTTTTTATATGGATAAAAATGGAGTAATTTTTGAGAAAGCCCCGGAAACAGGAGGCTCTTTTGTCAAAAAAATAGTAATTCTTGAAGCAGGAGAAAAATTTCCAGGTAATCAGGTTATTTCCGCAAACAAATTAGAAAAACTTGATAGAATATTTGTCCTTGTTGATAGCAAAGAAAGTCCTATTTCAATTAATTTTTTTGAAATTAAAAGTGAGGATTTTTCAAATCTAAAATTAGTTACTAATCAGGGTTTTTATATCCTTTATGATTTGAACGATGATTTTTCCGAGGTGCTTAAAATAATAACAGAGATAAAAAAACAGGAGTTAAATAACGATTTTGGTGGTTTGGAATACATAGACTGCCGGTATCTCCCAAAGGTTTATTATAAGCGAAGCCACGTTTAACGTGGCGAAGCGAATAACAAGGTTCTCTTGAGCAAAGCGAAAGAGGTTCTTATTTTCGAACGCAGTGAGAAAACAAGGTTCTGGAGCGAAGCGAACAGGTTCTTATTATAAGCGAAGCCACGTTTAACGTGGCGAAGCGAATAACAAGGTTCTTATCTATCCATTTAGAACATGGTATAATATATGAAACGAAGTGAATATTTCTCCCTTCACTCCTACGTTCCAGTAGAGACAAATAATACTCGTTCACTTCGGGAAGCCTTCCGGAATCCGCTTCGCCACGTTAGAAGCTTACTTCTAACATGGCTTCGCTCGTTCCGGCTTTCCTCTTGTTCACTTCGTTTATTTGTACCTCTGCTTCCACTAATGTCGTTCAGGAAGGGATATTCACTTTTTAAAAGGTGAGGAGATGTTGTTGAGAAAACCGTCGCGCAGGCCGAAACGGGCATGGTTCGAACGAGCGAAGCCCCGTTTAACGGGGCGAAGCGAGTGAGAGAGTGAGGCCGAGCGCGAGCGCAAATTTCTCGCTGGGAAATTTGATAGCGTGTTTTTGAAACAATTCTACGAACCTTTGATAATAGGAGAAATTTAGTTTATTTCGAGCGAAGCGAGAAATAAGGTCCTCGCCGAAGGTGAGGTTCTTATAAATAATAAAAATGCAAAAAACAGAATTAGATTTAATAAAAGAGCGGATAGAAGCAAAGAAAGAACACTTGAGCCGGGAAGGATTATCTGTTCCTGAAGAAAAAGAGTTAGTGGCTGAAACTATTGAAGAGAAGATGGAAGAATCTCTAAGGGAGATGCCGCCTGATATGGAGGTGATAAAGCCTGATAGAGAAAAAAAGTTGTCTTTTCCATCTCAAATTCCTTCTCAGGTTCAGGAACCCGCTGATTTAATTATAGAAGAGGCAAATATAAAACTTTCCGAGCTTGTAGACATGGCACTGGAAGAAAGCATTCCCAAAGCAGTGACTACTGCCTTAAAAAGCGGCAATGCTTTTTTAATTGATAGATTACGGGATACTTTAGCGGATAAATATTATAAAATATTAAAAGAGAAAAAGTTAATTTAAAGATGTTTTTAATAAAAATATTATTTGTTTTCGTTTTATTAGGGTTATGTTTCCTTCTCGTAAAGAAGAGGTTTTTTCATTTGGAAATTAAAAAAAGCTTAAATTATCAATTATTTCTTATAACTATTCCCCGCGATTTTCCATTTTCCGAACAGGAAAAACAAAAAACTTTTGCTGATTTCGTTTCTGTGTTTGAGCAAGCTTTGGAAAGTTTAAGCAAATATAAAAAAGAGATTACTTTTGAAATAGCGGTTCCTAATAGTTCCCAGGAAATTTCTTTTTATGCGGCCTGTTCAAAAAAAGACACGGAATTTTTTGAAAAGACTCTTACTTCTTTATTTCCTTATGCCAGAATAGAGCCAGTTGACGATTATACTATTTTTTCTTCGCCGGGAAAGGTTGCTGGCGCAGTTTTTAGATTAAAGGAACCATTTGTTTTACCTATCAAAATTTTTAAATCTTTTGACCAAGATCCTCTGGCTACCGTTATTAACGCTTTTACCAAAATAGCTTTACAGGGCGAAGGAGCGGCTTTTCAGGTGATAATTAAACCAGATACTGCTGGAATGAAAAAGAAATTTGCCGGCATTAAAAAGGCTCTCTTAGAAGGCAAAGATTTAAATCAAGCAATATTAAAACCTTCTTTATTGATCAAAGAATCAATGAAGAAATCCTCGGAAGAATTAAAGCCAAAACCAGTGGATGAAAATTTGATTAAATTGATAGACGAAAAGGCTCAATACCCGCTTTTCTTTTTAAATGCCCGCTTGTTAACATCAGCTTCCACCCAGGAACGAGCTGAAGAATTGTTGTTTCATTTGGAATCTGCATTTAGTCCTTTTTCCAATCCTCTTGGCAACAGTTTAATTATCAAAAAGATAAGCGCGAAGCGAAGTTTAAAAAAATTAATTTATGATTTTTCTTTTCGGCTTTTCAGGGCAAAAAGAGCGATTTTACTGAATTCTCTGGAGATTGCCACTTTATTCCATTTTCCTCATCCTTTTTTGGAAAATTCTCGGTTAAGGTGGTTAAAAGCCCGCAGCGCTCCATGTCCTCTGGCTCTGCCGGAGAAGGGAATAGTTTTAGGAAAAAATATTTTTCAGAGAGAAGAAAAAGAAATTAGAATCTTAGACGAAGATAGACGACGGCATATTTACATCATAGGCCAGACAGGGACAGGTAAAACTTCTCTGATGAGAAATATGTTTGTTCAGGATGTTGCTGCTGGCAAAGGCGTTTGTTATATTGACCCGCACGGCGATACGGCCGAGTATTTAATGGGGTTAATACCGGAATCAAGGCATGAAGATGTTATTTATTTTAATCCCGGAGATTTTAAGAGATCGTTTGGTTTAAACATGCTTGAATGGGATCAACGTTATCCTTTTCAAAAATCTTTTGTCACCAATGAACTTTTGGAGATTTTTGATAAACTTTATGACTTGAAAGCAGTAGGAGGTCCTGTTTTTGAACAATATTTCCGTAATGCCTTATTGCTTTTGCTTGACGATTCTAAAAACATCCATACTTTAAACGACGTTCCTCGTATTTTAATAAATCCCGATTTTCGCCATTCATTATTAGAAAAAACCCCCAACCCTATGGTCAGAGAGTTTTGGGAGAAAGAAGCGGAAAAAGCCGGAGGAGAATTGGCTTTGGCTAATGTCGCGCCTTACATCAATTCCAAACTTAATCCTTTTTTGGCTAATGATTTAGTAAGGCCTATTATTGGCCAGAAAAAATCATCTTTGGATTTCCGAAAGGTTATGGACGAAGGGAAAATTCTAATTATTAATCTTTCCAAAGGGCTGCTGGGAGATATAAATAGTTATCTTTTGGGAATGATTGTTGTGGGAAAGTTAATGATGGCGTCATTTTCTCGAGTTGATATTTCAGAGGAACAAAGACGGGATTTTTATCTTTATATTGATGAATTCCAAAACATCACTACTGATACTGTCGCTACCATTTTTTCGGAAGCAAGAAAATACCGGCTTAATCTTACTGTGGCTAATCAATTCCTTGCCCAGTTAAAAGAACCGATTCTTAAATCGGTATTTGGGAATATTGGCACTATGGTTTCTTTCCGGGTAGGCAATGAGGACGCTGAATTTCTGGCTAAATATTTCGCTCCGGTTTTCAATGCCTATGATTTAATCAATCTTGATAATTTTAACGCTTATATCAAGTTAACAATCCAGGGTCAAGTTTCGCGGGCGTTTGATATAAAAATAGACAAACCATTGGACACAGATATAAAGAAGATGGAATCCTTAAAAGAAGTTTCTTCTTCCAAATACGCTCGTCCCCGCAACGAGGTTGAAGAAGAAATACGCAAAACCTACATTAAATATTGAAATACATAGAAATTCATTGAAATACATTTGTCATCCTGAGTCCCGATACTTCGGGGCGAAGGATCTCTCAATTCATTTGAGAAAATTCCATCATTGCGAGTCCGAAGGACGTGGCAATCTCTTTGAACTATTTATACTTTTATACATTAATATTTAATTTGTGTTTTTAATCTTTTTTTATTAGTACTCTTATATTTAATTTTTTATTTTAATCCGTGTTTTCAATCCAATTTATAAAATTTCTTGTCGTAGGACTTTTAAATACCGGCGTTGATTTCGGTATTTTAAATTTATTAATGTTTTTGACAGGAATCAGCTCTGGCTTGGGTTATTCGGTATTTAAAGCAATCTCCTTTACCTGCGGTGTCATCAATAGTTATGTCTGGAATAAAAGATGGACCTTCCAAAAAGGAGGTAAACTTGAAAGCAAAGAATTTTCTAAATTTTTTATCATTAATTTGGTAGCTTTTGGGATTAACGTAGGTACGGCTTCGCTTCTGGTAAATTTTGTAGAACCAATTGGCGGGATTTCTCCTTATGTTTGGGCTAACATCAGCGCCTTAGTCGCTGCTGGTTTTACCACTTTAATCAACTTTTTTGGCTACAAATACTTAGTGTTCAGAGACAAACCCTTAAACCCTTAAACCTTTAAAACTCCTCTATTTTCTGCTACAATATATAAAATTATGGCTCAACTTGTTTTTTATCGCAAATATCGTCCCAAGACATTCGCCGAAGTAATCAACCAAAAAAATACCATCAAAACTTTAGCCAACGCCATTGTCCAGGGGAAAACTAGTCATGCTTATCTTTTTGCCGGTCCTCGGGGAGTGGGAAAAACAAGTGTGGCCCGTTTATTAGCCAAAGCCCTCAACTGCCTTGAACGAAAACCTGATGAATTTGAGCCTTGTAATAAATGCGAATCCTGCCAGTCAATTAATTCAGGCCATTGTCTGGACCTGATAGAAATAGATGCCGCTTCTAATCGCGGAATTGAAGACGTTCGCTCTCTGAAGGAAAATATCAAGTTTCCGCCATTAAATTCCAAGTATAAAGTTTTTATAATAGACGAAGCCCATCAAATAACGAAAGAAGGATTTAACGCCTTGCTTAAAACATTGGAAGAGCCGCCAGAATATGTAGTTTTCATCTTAGCCACGACCGAGCCGGATAAACTGCTCGCCACTATTCTTTCACGGGTTGAGCGTTATGATTTTAAAAAATTGAATCTAAAAGACACGATGAAATGCCTTATTTATATCTGCGAGCAGGAAAAAATAAAATTTGAAGAAGAAGCATTAAGATTAATAGCTCTTTATTCTGAAGGGGGATTGCGGGACGCAGAGTCGTTATTAGGGCAGATATCCTTGATAACGGAAAAAAATGTCACGAAAGAAATAGTAGAGGAGTTAGTCGGCGCTATTAACTTTGAAAAAATAAAAAGATTCATTGATTATTTGGCAAAGAAAAACAAAGAAAAAGCGCTGGAATTTATCAGCAAGGTTTATGATGAAGGGTATGATTTGGAAGTTTTCAACAAAGAAGTCTTAAATTATTTGAGAAAGATTTTATTGCTTAAAATTTCTCCTTCATTGGGAAAATTGTTAGAAAAAGACACCACGGCTGAAGAAATGACAACTTTATTCAAGCAGGCTGAGTTTTTTGAGACCCCTTATCTTGAAAAACTATTGGAAAGATTTATTGAAATTCAGATACAACTCAGAAGAACCCCCATTCCAACTCTGCCTTTTGAATTGTGCATCAGCGAAGAACTCTAAGTTTGAAATAAATGAAATTAATTGCGGGATCGTCTAACGGTAGGACACATGCCTCTGGAGCATGGTATCTTGGTCCCTAGGCCATCAAGAAAATGTATTCCGAGATCGTCTAATGGTAGGACGCCACGCTCTGGACGTGGAAATTGGGGTTCGAATCCCTACCTCGGAACTATGCATTATGTTTATGTAATTCAGAGTATAAGATACAATAATAGATATATTGGATATACAGCTAATATAGTAAAGAGGCTTAAAGAACATAATTTAGGTAAATGTAGATATACTAAAGGAAGAAAACCATGGACTTTAATTTATCAAGAGCAGTATTCTAGCCGCGTTGATGCAATGAAGCGTGAGAAATTTCTTAAATCGGGGCAGGGTAGAAAATATTTAGACATTATTTTAAAAGATAAAATATAAAATTGGTTCTGCGCCAAAGGCGCACTCGCCTCAGGCGAGGAATCCAGGTCCCGCAGCACTTCGACTTCGTGAAACGAAGGAGAAGTGTCCTGAGTAAGTGGTGAGTTTATCGAACCACGCATCGAAGGACAAACTTATGTATTACCTCTATATTCTTCTTTGTAAAGACAATAGTATATACACGGGGGTTACCAATAATATTGAAAGAAGATTTTCAGAACACAAAAATAAAAAGGGCGGGCATTATACTAGCAGTCATCAGGCAGTAAAGATTATTTACAAAGAAGAATATCTAACACAGAAAGAAGCATTAAAAAGAGAGAGACAAATTAAAGGTTGGCATCGAGAAAAGAAGATTAATTTAATTCAAGCTTGGTGATAAAAGCAATTAGCTTGAAGTATCGAGGGACCAATACACCTTAAAAAGGTGTTTTTTAATGATGGTTTGACCGAATTTATCAATAAGTATATAATTTAAGTAGTAAACTATTATGTTTTACGGTGGGGTAATTGTTGATCAAATAACTTTTTCAAGGACTCAAAATGCCTTCTTTTAAGGCATTTTTTATTATTTAATTCTAGATAATTTTATGAAAGAAAAAATTAAAATAATCTGCTGGAGACTTTTCACACTACTGCAATGGGTTATCCTTATAATTGTTCCAATTTTTGTTTTGTATTTGCTTAGAGTAATATTCGGTGAAGAAATAATTAGTGTGCTTATCGTATTAGGGGGGATGGTATTATATGTTTATTCTCACAATGACGGTGTGAAACAGGGTAAAAAAGAAATGGAAAATTTATATTGGCATCATTTAGACAGTCATCAGACTTCTCAAACTACCGCATTAGGTTGTCCTTTTTGTAGAATAGACAGAGAGCAAAAATTGGATTTGCTTTCAGATGCACTTTTGGAAGGCACAATTATCGAAGAAGAATATGCCGCCAAAAAACAAAAAATTCTCAACCAAAAAATAGACAAAGAAGATAAGAAAGATTCTGAATTATCTTAAATCTATGAAAGAAAAAATTAAAGAATTCCTAAAAAATCATTGGTATATCATTTTAATAGCATTAATAATTTTAGGAGTATTTTATTGGCATCAAATTCGCCCATCGATAATTTATTCTAAATGTGAAAAATTAGCGGTTGGCAAAGCTATTAATCAGTATATAGAAAGGGCTAAGCTTGAACCTTATAATTATTCTTGGGAAATGGCCTTAAAAAAATGGTATCTCAAAGATGATTATGATTTTTCTTATAAAAAGTGTTTAAGGGAAAATGGCATTAACAAATAAATTTATGAAAGAAGAAATTAAGGAATGTTATTAATATGAAAAATAAAACACTCGCAATTTTTGGTATAGTTGGCTATATACTAACAGTTATTACTTCTGCTATGGATGCGGAGGGAAATTTTCTTACCCCGATATGGCTAATTATTATAGCAGGAATTATATACATATTCTTTCATGTTTTAGCGTTGAAACGTATTTGGAAAGCTAAATTTGAATCAAGGTTACTATTATTTTCATCCATTCTTCTTGTTATATTTCAGATAATTCAGGAGGTTATTTCGTCCGCAGACGGAAGTTTAATAATTATTCTATTGAATATAACTAGAGTAGTTCATTTTATAGCATATTTTTGGGCGATATGCCTTCTTTGGGAAATTGGGAAATACGAAAGCTCTACTAAAAATCAGATAAATCTATGAAAGAAAAAATAGAGCAATTAATTGTAGAAATGGGTCGAAAAGATAGGAAAGGAATGAAACCTGTAATAACTTTTGGTTTAATTTTTACAATATTCACAATCATCATTTTTGTAAAAGATGTAGCTTATGGTTTTTATTTTATTCTTGGAATTATCCTATTGCTAATCTGGCAAAGAATATCCGATAATTATGCAATTCAGCACGACAAGAGAGCCGATGAATTAGGAAAAGAATTAAAAAAAGATGAAGAATTGTGTAATAGAGACGATGATGAGTGAGTAGTATGGATTTTAATATCATAAAAGAATATTTTTTGAGTTATCAAAATACGATTGGATTAGCTTGTAATTTTGCTGGAACGCTTTTTATTTTCTTTGCTTATGCAAAAGACGAAAATGAGTGGGTGGAGGGTGAAGAAGGTATGAAGCCTGGAGAAAAAAGGTATGCAACGGTTATCAAACACCCTTGCTTTTTAAAAGTTGGAATTGCTTTAATATCTTTTGGTTTTTTTCTCATTGTCACTGGAGAATGATTCTAACATTATCTACGATTCGGAGCCAAATAGGTTCCAACCCTTCGGTTTCACTCAGGGCAAGCATCGTTCCATAAGGCCAGCAAATTAAAATCGCCAAGAAGGCGATTTTTTGGTAGAATAGGAATAATATGGAAATAATAGATAAATTAGGCTGGATTTATATTAAAGATAAAAAACTTCTAGGAGCTCGTTCTAAAGGGAAAAACGTTTATTATATTCCTGGAGGAAAACGAGAACAAAGAGAGACAGACAAAGAAGCATTAATTAGAGAAATTAAAGAAGAATTGGATATTGAGCTTATCCCAAAAAGTTTAAGATTTATTAATAAATTTAAAGCCCAGGCTCACGGGAAGCCTGAAGGAGTCATTCTTCAAATGACTTGTTATTCAGCAGATTTTACAGGAGGAATTAATTCTAGTTCAGAGATTGAGGAAGTAGTGTGGCTTACCCACAAAGATAAAGAAGGGGCTACTCCTATGATAAAAATTATCTTAGATTGGTTTAAAGAAAGAGATTTAATTGATTAATTCAGGATAAAATAGGTTCCAACATCGTTCCATAGCCTCATCGTTCCATATAATTTTACTAATACATACTAGCAATTATGAGCCAGGAATTCACAGTCTTTATGGATTATCTTAATAAGTTAGAAAAGCGTTATTCCTTTATGCTTTCGGCATTTTATACTTGGGAAGCGTTAATTGAACTATGTGCGCCAAATATTGTTGGTAAAAAAGAGGCACGACAGAATGTTGAAATTATGAATAGGTCTAATAAATTCTTTGGCCCATCAAAAGAATCTCTGCGTGTCTATTTTTTACTCGAACTCGCAAAACTATTTGATGCTTCAGATCAATCTTTGCATATAGATAGAGTAATTAATTTTACAGAAAGCAATATTCAAAAGCTTTTAGTAAGTGACTTTGCAGAATTTAATCAGAACAGGGGGTTTATTGAGGAATTAGTTAAAAACTATAAAGGAATAAATATTAAAGATCTGAAGCATGTAAGATCACTTATTGCTTTGCATACTGCTACAATTCAGGATCTTAAGACATATCGTGATAAGTATCTTGCTCATGATGACATAAGCAAAGTCGATGTGACACTTAAGCAGTATAAGATAAAAGCCTTATTTAAAGTTATTGAAGAAATTTTAAATCTTTTTTCCTATAAAGGAAACCATTCTACTAGGATGTATAATTCTATTGAGAAGGAATGTAAAAATGACACAAAAATGGTTCTTGAGTATTTACGAAGATTTGAGCCGTATCGTCTGAAAGAGATTAATATTAAACATGGATTGGAATAACGAGTTTATCATGTTGAGCCAAAAAGGTTCCAACCCTTCGCTTTTGCTCAGGGCAAGCATCGTTCCATAGGGCCAGCCGTCTAACTTTTTTATTGAGAGACCGAAATACATTAAAATCGTCAAAAAGGTGATTTTATGGTCCTTCTTCGCCCTTGCGGGCTTCGGACGGACGCGGTAGAATAGAATAATGAGACTTAGAGATTCTTTTTCAAAACAAAATATTTTAATTCTTTTTTCCTTAATTTTGGTAATGATTCTGGATTTAATTTTTACTTTGGCTGGCCAACCAGAATATTATTGGCAAAATTATAATCTCTTTAACGAAGGAAGCCCTTTTGGTGCTCTATTATTAGCCCATCATCCGGGATATTTTGTTTTATTTTTTGCTTTTTATCTCATTTTTGTTTTATTTTTGGCAACAAACTTAAAAAGGCCTTTTAATATTATGGTGGCTATTGGTTTCTTTTTGGCCCATAGCTGGGGGAGTGCCTCTTGGATTCCGACAATTTTCCGCAAATTAACGGGTGTTTATGTGATAGAGGATTGGTGGTTGATTATCGGTTATTTCGTCATTATTGCCATAATTTCCGGTATTTGTATAAATAAGTGGATGAGAGTAAAAAATTTTGATTGGTTTAGTCGTTAAAAAATGATTGGAAAATTTTACCCCGTTGGAAGCCAAAGGCTTTCCTTCGGGGCCCGTGCTGACTAATTATCTTAGAATAATAATTATGATACAATAAAAGAAACTATGATCGGGGTTTTTGATTCAGGGTTAGGAGGTTTAACTATTTTAAGGGCACTTTTCAAAGAACTGCCTGATTATGACTATGTCTATTTGGGGGATAATGCCCGAGTCCCTTACGGCAGTCGTTCTTCAGAAATTATCTATCAATACACTAAAGAAGCAGTGGATTTTTTATTTAAAAAAGGGGTTGAGTTGATTATTTTGGCTTGTAATACCGCTTCCACTAACGCTTTAAGACGGCTGCAAGAAGAATATTTGCCAGAAAATTATCCGGAAAGAAAAATTTTAGGAGTAGTTAAGCCGTCAGTGGAATCGGCAATAGAAAAATCTTTTAATAAAAGGATAGGAGTTATCGGCACCGAAGCCACTATTAATTCGGGTGTTTTTCCCAGAGAGTTTTTAAAACTAAAATCCGATTTTAAAGTATACCAACAGGCTTGTCCTTTATTGGTGCCGATCATTGAGGCTGGAGAAACCGATTGGCTGGGGTTAGATTTGATTTTAACTAAGTATTTGGCAAATCTAAAAAAGAAGGATGCAGGCGCTTTGATTTTGGGTTGCACCCATTATTCTTTAATTAAAAATAAGATTCAGAAACATATTGGCAAACAGGTGCGACTGGTTTCCGAAGATGAAATTATTCCTCAAAAACTTCAGGATTATTTATGGCGGCACCCGGAAATTGATAAAAAACTGGGTAAAGACAAGAAAAGACAATTTTTAACTACTGTTTATTCGCAGAGATTTAATGAGCTAGCAAAAATGTTTTTACAGCAGCAAGTGGAATTTCAAATAGTAGATTTAACTAACTGATAAATTTTACTTTTCTGCCGGTAGACAGGGCAGGGAAGGGGATAGTGTAAAATTCACCCTGTTAAATAATTTTAAATTTTTGAATATGTTTTTCTTCGTTTATGTTTTACAATCAATGAAAGATAAAAAATTCTATACAGGATATACGGAAAATTTAAAATAATATGATTCTTTCAGACCGAGATATAAAAAAAGTAATTAAAAGTAAAAAACTGGTTTTTAGACCGAATTTAAGCAAGGACCAAATAGGTTCTGCTTCCATTGATTTAAAATTAGGGCCGATTTTTAAAATATTTAACATTTCCAAACAATGCCTTTTAGACACTAAAAAAGGATTGCCAGATGAAGATTTTATTATCACTAAAAAAATCAAACCAGGAGAGACGTTTATCCTTCATCCTAATAATTTTGTTTTAGTCAGCACAAAAGAATATATAAAAGTGCCGGATGATATGATTTTAAAAATGGAGGGCAAGAGCACTTTAGCAAGAATGGGAATTTTAGTGCATACAGCTGGTTTTGTAGACCCTGGCTTTGAAGGGACTTTGACGTTGGAAATCAGCAATCAATCAAACTTACCGGTAGCTTTATATCCTGAGATGTATATCTGCCAGATAGCAGTAGAATATTTATCTTCTCCGGCAGAAGTTCCTTACAACAAGCGCAAGAAATCTCTTTATTCCAAAGCCAAAGGTCCTTTAGCCGCCAAAACCAATAATTTATTTGATAAAAAATAAAATAAATATATAAGTCCGGGCAATATTTATTCTGTCTTTTTCAAGATTAAATCATTAAGTATTTTTTTAACAAGCTCAAGGCTATCCCGATCAAATATAGAAATCGGGGTTACATTTTTATTTAATTCTTCAAGCTTTTCTTCAGTCTCTTGGGCAATGGAGGAAGAAACTATGTCTTTTTTGCTTACTAATACATATTCTGGTTTTTCCAGAAGCAATTTATTATATGTTCCCAATTCGTTGCGTACCGTTCTATAATCCGCCACTGGGTTAACAGAATCTGCGGCAACAAAATGAAACAAGGTCTTCGTTCGCTCTATATGCCGTAAAAATTTAATGCCGAGACCCTTGCCCATAGACGCGCCCTCAATGAGCCCGGGAATATCAGCGAGTATTAAATCATAATACACGCCCAAATTCGGCTCCAGAGTCGTGAACGGGTAATTTGCCACTTTGCTTTGGGCATTGGTCAACTCGTTAAGCAAACTTGATTTTCCGACATTGGGCATTCCCACAAACCCTACGTCGGCAATCATCTTTAATTCAAGGTGGAGCACCAACGATTCTCCCGGCTTTCCATATTCAAATTCTTTCGGCGTTGTATTGGTTGCTGAACGAAAATGAAAATTTCCTCTTCCTCCGCGTCCGCCGCGGGCAATTACTAACCTCTGGCCGATTTTAGTTATCTCAAGGTCTTCATCTGTGTCTATATTATGCGCTACGGTTCCAACGGGAACAAATAAAACCAAATCACTTGCGTTATTGCCGTCGCGAAATTGCGAACGGCCGTCCTGTCCGTCTTTAGCTTTGATTTCTTTTTTAAAACGGAATTGATTTAGCGCGCTTAAATCAGAAATTCCTTCAATATAAATACTGCCGCCCTTACCGCCGCTGCCGCCAACCGGACCCAGCGACATCATATTTTTATTAAATGCCACTGCTCCTTTTCCGCCGCTTCCCGCCATTACTTTTATTTTTACATCATCAATAAGCATATTGTCAGGATAAACCCCGTTAAATTTACCTTGTAACTATTTAATGGGATAAACTACTGGCACTGCTTTGACCAGCCAAGTGCCCGGTGCTCCAACAAAGCTGCAAATTATAGCCGCCAGTGGGACCATGCAAATTAATTATCTCTCCGGCAAAAAATAAATTATCAACTAATTTTGATTTCATTGTCTTGGCGTCTATTTCTTTTAAAGACACTCCTCCTAAGGTTATGATTGCTGTCTTAAAGCCCAAAAGCGAATTCACCGTCATTTCTAAATTTTTTAATAATTTCACTAATTTGTTTCTTTCTTCTTTGGTAATTTCATTTACTTTTTTCATTTGATTAATACCAGATAATTTTACAATCACAGGAATGAGCTTAGAAGGAAGCAAATCAGCCAAAGAATTTTTAAACATTTTATTATTCTGTTTTAAGAAGTCCGACTGAAGTCTTTTATCCAATTTTTCAAAACTTAGGGCCGGTTTTAAATCTAAAAACAAGTTTACCCCCACACCATAACAAGGATAAGCTTTGCTTGTTTTGTCGCCTTCGGCGACTAATCCTTGTTTGGTGTGGGGGGTTACTCCGCCTTTTTCCAATAATTCACCAATCTTTCCGCTTAAATCCAGAACAATCGGGCCGCTAATGCCAAAATGGGTGAAAAGAAGTTCGCCAAACCTGCTCTCTACTTTTTTACTGTTTTGAAAAACAAAAAGCTCAACATTTTTTAAAGATAAACCCTGCGCTTCTTTTGGCCAAGCTTCTTTTATATTAATTGGCGTTAATGCCGGCCGTGGTTTAATAATTGTATGTCCCAATTTTTGCAACCACTTATAACCATCGCCGGTGGAACCTGTTTGAGGATATGATTTTCCGCCAGTGCATAGGATATAATTTTTTGCTGTTATTTCCCTGCCATCTTTTAAAAATAATTTTGTAATTTTATCTCCCCTAATGAAAATTTCTCCGACTTCTGCCTTAGTCAGGATTGAAACATTATTCTTTTTTAAAGACTGAATTAAAACATTTAAAACATCCCTTGCTTTATCGCTCTGGGGGAAAATTCTTTTTCCTCTTTCTATTTTTATTTTTAAACCGTGTTCTTCAAAAAATTTAAGCGTTTCTTTGACGCCAAAAACAGATAAAGGATACAAAAGAAAATCTCCTTCTCTGCCATATTTTTTTGCGAGTTCTTTGGGATTAAATTCCGCTCTCGTAATATTACTTCTGCCTTTTCCGGTTAATAGTAGTTTCCTCCCTAAAACAATGTTTTTCTCCAGGAGCGCCACCTTGGCGCCTGATTCACTTGCCTCAATTGCCGCCATCATCCCGCTAGGTCCGCCGCCTATTATTGCCACATCAAAAAATTTATCTTTCGCTTGAAGCATACAGATAAAAAAATTTAATCGCGAGAAACAAGGTAATCCTTATTTGTTTTTATGCGATTCGTAATCACGCCAGGCAGCTGAGACGCTCGGAGCATAAATATCCAACTCGCCTAAAATTTTGTCCCGAATTTCAATTGCTGCCACCTCTTCTTTATTTTTAAGAATTTCAACAATTTTTGCCGCTATTTTTTCAGCGACTTCATTCTGTTTAGCTTCATCCAAGCCAGCTTGTTGACCCGCTAATCTAATACCTTTTTTAATCTTTTCTGCGTCAAATGGCTCTTTACTGCCATCTTTTTTAATTACTTGGTTAGCCATAAAATTAAATTTTAAAGTTAAAATTTTTATTTCGACCTTGTTTATTATACCATAAATCGCTAAAAGAGATGATTTTTGTTATAAAAAACAAGCCCCGCCGGAAGCGGGACTTGATTTTCATCTACCTGCTTTTACTGAACCGATTCTTCAATACGAGTCACGTTTGTTGCATTGGGCCCCTTTGGAGAATCAGTTTTGTCAAAAGACACTCTATCACCTACCTTTAACTCTTCAAACTTTACGTCCTTAAGCTCATTTCCGTGAAAAAACAAATCTTTTTCTTCGCCATCAACGGTAATAAATCCAAATCCTTTATCTGTAAGGGTTTTAATTGTTCCTTCCATGATTATAAAGTTAATTTAATTAATTTTTTAAGGTTTTATCCTAAAGTTTAGTTTTCCGACGAAGCTCGACTAAATTTCATTAGACAACTACTTATGTAAATAATGTTAGCATATAAAAACAAATTGGTCAACCCCGTTAGAAGTTTAAGTGAAATTTTCTATATTCGATAACCAAAGCCAGGAGGCGGCTTCGCCTTATGGTCTATCTATTATTGAGAAATTAGGTTGAACTTCTAACGGGGTCAATCTAAAGATTCCAATTTAGCTCCGCGGGCAGGATTCGAACCTGCGACCAACTGCTTACACCTTGCCCTTAATTACTTAAGGAGTGGACTATATCTTTGCCATAACATAAAGTTTTAGGCATCTCGGTATCTAGTCTCTACGGTGCCCGAGCACTCAAGACTTTGAGCACTCGGTTCCCACGGTATTACCCTGTAAGGGCTTCACCGTTATCCCGAGAAGAACATTCCAAAATTTCTTTTGGAAGCTGCGTAATGCCAGAATGGATTTCCCTATGACAGTTAGCGCAAACAAGAATACATTTATCAATCTCATTTTGCACTTTTGCCCAAGACCGAGTATAACCCTTGTCGGATATACCAAAGTCTTTTCCATCAGGAGAAAGGTGATGAAATTCCAGCGCTTGTGGGCATTTATTATATCCACAAATCTGGCATTTACCACCTTTATATCGTACAGCCAAATCTCTGATCTTTCTGCGTCTTTTAGCAACAGCAAGAATCATATATTTGGCTCTGCTGGCATAGTTTCTTTTATCTGCCATATGGCATGTGTAAGATTCACAGGCAGCCGCTCTACCACTGAGCTACCGCGGAATGATTTTTATTATAACATTGCTAAGCGCTAAAATCAATTAGTAAGGAAATATATGTTGAGCATCGCCAAAGAGGCGATTTTTTGGTAGAATAGAAAATATGAGCAAGAAAACTTTTATTTTAATACTAACGATTATTATTCTGGCAGGGGTTGCAATAAGGTTTAAACCTGACATAGTGCCTACTCCTGCTATTAATAGTTTTAAAGAATGTGTTTCCGGCGGCTATCCTGTTTTAGAAAGTTATCCTCGTCAATGCAGGACGCCTGATGGCAGGATGTTTGTAGAAGACATTGGTAACGAACTGGAAAAATTTGATCTAATAAGAATAAATTTTCCTCGTCCCAACCAAACCATCCAAAGTCCGCTCATTATTGAGGGAGAGGCCAGAGGGCCTTGGTTTTTTGAGGCATCTTTTCCGGTGAAACTTTTGGACGGAAAGGGGGAAATTATAACTCAGGGCATCGCTCAAACTCAGAAAGATTGGATGACAGAAGAATTCGTGTCTTTTAAAGCCGAACTTCTCTTTTTCGTTCCCTCTACAGAAAAAGGCACCCTTGTTTTGGAAAAAGATAATCCTTCCGGTCTCCAGGAATTAGCCGATGAATTAAGAATCCCGATTAATTTTTCTAAAGTTACTCGAAAAATTCAACTCTATTATTACAATCAGAAACGCGATAGGGAAATTGCCGAATATATCCCTTGCAGTCCTGATGCTGTTTTGCCCGTTGAAAGAGAAACCTTTTTAAACCAAACACCGATTCAAGATGCAATAAATCTCTTGCTTCAAGGCAATCTAACAGAGAAAGAGAAAGAAATGGGTTTTTCTACTGAGTTCCCTTTGGAAGGAGTAAAATTAATTGGCGCAAACTTGAAAGATGACATCCTTACCTTGGAATTTGATGATCCATTTAATAAGACAGGAGGGGGTTCTTGTCGCGTCCGTTTGCTTTGGGCCCAAATTGAAAAAACCGCAAAACAATTTGCCGAGGTGAAAGAGGTGAGATTTATACCAGAATGGTATTTTCAGCCATAAAATATGACGCAGAGATAACAAGATATATTGCAGGAAGAGGGTGTTAAATAGTTTTAATATTCTCAATTATTAGATTTTTTAATTTTATGAAGATTGTTTCCTGGAATGTTAATGGAATTAGAGCGATTTATAAAAAGGGTTTTTTGGATTGGTTGATAACAACCAATGCTGATATTGTTTGTTTGCAGGAAATAAGAGCTCAAAAAGAAGAAATTCCAGCAGATTTACTTGAACCAAAAAATTATTATTCTTATTTTAACCCAGCTGTTAAAAAGGGTTATGCTGGAGTGGCTGTTTATACTAAAGAGAAGCCATTAAAAGTGGTAAATAAATTAGGTTTGAAAAGATTTGATCAAGAAGGAAGGATACTAATATTAGAATATCCTCATTTTACTTTGATCAATCTTTATACGCCCCACGGTGGGAGGCAAAAAGAAAATCTTAATTACAAATTAGAAGTTCATAAATACCTCCTTAATTATTTAAAAAGAATTAAAAATAAAAACGTTATTTTAATTGGAGATTTTAATATTGCTCATCAAGAAATTGATTTAGCCAGACCAAAGCAAAACAAAAATAATATAATGTTTACACAAGAAGAGAGAAAACAGATAGATAAAATTATTAACTTAGGTTTTATAGATAGCTTCAGGGTATTTAATAAAAAGAGTGGAAATTATACCTGGTGGCCATATTTTGTTAATGCAAGAGAAAGGAATTTAGGATGGAGAATAGATTATACTTTTGTTTCAAAAAAATTATCTTCAAAACTCAAAAGCGCCCTTGTTCTTAATAAAGTCATGGGTTCTGATCATTGCCCGATCGGGCTAGAGATTTAATTTGACCCCCACACCAAATTTACTTCCCATTAAGAATATCAAATATTATTAATAGATAATCCTCAGTAACTCTGATTTAGGCGCTGGCCGAATAGGCCTGCCTTGCTTCGCAAAGCGAAGCGGGCACGGTAGGCCATCCTGACTTTATCAGGAATATTTATTCAATAAGCGCCTAGTCAGATATTCGATTAGTAAATTATGGTGTGGGGGTTTGACAAACGAAGATATAAGGCGTATATTAGAGTAGGTCGTAAATTAAGTTAACGTAAAGAACAAAGATGAGCAACAAACTTTATGTAGGCAGTCTTTCCTATGATACTACAGACGATGGCTTAAAGGAATTTTTTTCTAAAGCCGGAAAAGTAGAATCAGCAACCGTTATCACAGACAAATTCTCTGGAAAATCAAAAGGATTTGCTTTTGTAGAAATGTCATCTGAAGAGGAAATGAAAAAAGCTATTGAAATGTGTAATGGAAAAGAATTAGACGGAAGAACAATCATAGTGGATGAAGCAAAGCCGATGAAGAAAAGTTTTTAAAGTTTTCTTCGCAATACAAAAAGAGCCGGTAATGGCTCTTTTTGTATTGTGGATAATATGGGGATAGTTTTTTAGAGTTTATTCAAGACCTGATATTTTTTGCTTTATTCAAGCGAAAAAATCCTCTATTGAAAATAGGGGATTTTTTATTTTTATTTCTTGACTTAATGGGTTCTTAGGGAGTAAAATGGGAGAAAGTGGATAGATGTGGATAACTGTGGGGATAAATAAGTTTTTTGTGGAAAACTTTTAAATTTACTTATGATGTTCATAGGAGAATACAATTACACAATAGACCCAAAAGGAAGAATTGCCATTCCCTCTAAATTGAGAAAAGCTCTTTCCAAAGGTGCGGTCCTTACAAGGGGGTTGGATAATTGTCTTTTTATTTTTTCTTTGAAGGATTGGCAGCAGGTGGCAGAAAAAATTAAAGGATTACCTTTGAGTCAGGCCAATTCACGCGCTTTTTCCCGCTTAATGCTTGCCGGGGCAATGGATGTTAGATTGGATACCCAGGGAAGAATCCTTGTTCCTGATTATTTAAGAAAATACGCGGGATTAAGCAAGAAAATAGTTTTAGCAGGTGTTTATAACCGTTTGGAGGTTTGGGACGAAAAAGAATGGGAAAAATACAAGAAGAGAACAGAGAAAGAATCAGGCGATATAGCTGAAAGATTGGGAGACTTAGGAATATAAAGGGCTTTGTCTGCGAAGGCGAGTCCTTGAGCTTGCCGAAGGACGAAGCCTGAGCAGTAACAAAACCTTTACCCCGTTAGAGATTCAACCAGACCTCTCAGTAATATATAGATTATAAGGAGAAGCCGCCTCTCGGCTCTAGTTGTTCAAAATAGATAAACTAATTTAAATCTCTAACGGGGTGCTCAATGTTGTAATAAAATTTACTTCGCTCAACATTGAGTTTCGCTCATAAATTTTAACAACATTGGCATGCATATTCCAGTTCTTTTAAAAGAAGTTCTTCATCATCTAAGCCCGCGAGCAGATGAAAATTTTATTGATGCCACTGCAGGAGAGGGAGGACATACGGCTGCTATTTTAAAAAAGAACAAACCAAACGGCAAAGTCTTAGGTATTGAGATAGATTCTGGTCTTTTTGAAAAAATACAAGCAGCCGAAATCAAAAATCAAAAATCAAAAATCAAAAATAGGTTGATTCTGGTAAATGATTCTTATGCTAATTTAGAAGAGATTGTCAGAAAAAATAATTTTAAACCGATTCATGGAATCTTATTTGATTTAGGAATGTGCTCTTGGCATTTAGAATCATCAGGAAGAGGTTTTTCCTATTTAGGAGACGAGCCATTGGATATGCGTTTCAGTTTAAAAAATAATTTAACGGCGGCAGAAATTATAAATTTTTGGAGCGTAGAAAAAATAGAAAAAATTCTAAAGGAGTTTGGAGAAGAAAGATACGCTCGCCGCATTGCTTTAGCCTTAAAAGAAGCGCGAAAAAAAGAAAGAATCATTGGCACGCAGCAATTAAAGGATATTTTAAAGAAGAGTCTCCCAAAAAATTATGATAAAAAAAGAATACATTTCGCAACCCGCACTTTTCAGGCTTTGCGTATTGCGGTGAATAATGAGTTAGAAATAATAGAAAAAGGCATTCAACAGGCTATTAAAATATTAGAACCGAATGGAAAAATAGTAGTAATTTCATTTCATTCTTTAGAGGACAGGATAGTAAAAAATTTATTTAAAGAAGAATCAAAAGCGGGGAAATTAAATATCCTTACTAAAAAACCAATCACTCCTTCCTTAGAAGAAATTAAAAATAATCCTCGTTCGCGTTCTGCCAAACTTCGCGCTGCCGAGATAATTAAAAATTAAAAATTTAAAATTAAAAATTGCCTATTTATGACCATTATCTATAATTGCAATAAAAATAGCAAAAAAAGCCCTATTTTGAGCAAAGCGAGAAACAAGGTTCTGCCGAGCAAAGCGAGGCAGGTTCTTATAACTTTAAGTTCTGGCAAAAGATACATTTCCCCCAAAAAAAGAAAATTACGATGTTTTATAAATGAAGCCGGAGAATATGCAGGCTTTATTAAGATGATTGTTTTCCTCTTAATTCCTTTTTTGGCAATAGGGTGTTTTTGGTTGCTCCTTTTTGGGCGAAGTATCTCTCTTAATTATAAAATTTACAATCTGAAAAACGAAATAAGCCAAACTGAAGAACAACTCAATTCTTTGGCGGAAAAATCTCTGCTCATTGCTTCATCTCAGAAAATAGAGGAATGGGCAAAAGCCAATAATTTTATAGAAGTAAAGAATATTTCTTATTTGGATTTGACCAATGAGAACGTAGCTCGAAGATAGTTTTGTTATAACAAACTGAAAGTTTGATATATCAAAATCCTATTTTGTTATAATGAGGAAGAAAAACAGAAAATTTTTTAGAAGAATACGCAGAAATAGTTATTCTTTTCAAGGAAAAATTTCAATCATTCATTTTTTATTTATTGTTCTTTTTTTACTTTTAGGATATCGGCTTTATAATCTTCAGGTAAAAGAATATCCTAAATTTGAGGCCCAAGCAGAATCTCTTCATAATACCACTACAGTTTTAACCCCGAAAAGGGGTTTAATTTATTTTCAGGACAAAAACAAAGAGTATACTCCGGTTGCTATTAATAAAAGTTTTTATTCTCTTTATGCCGTTCCCAAGGAAATAGAAAATCCAGAAGAAACAAGTAAATTTTTATCTCAAATAATTCCTCTATCTTACGAAGAGATTTTTTCTCGTTTAAATAAGCCGGATGATCCATATGAGCCTCTTTTAAAAAAAATAGAAGACGATAATCTTATCAGCCAGATTGAAAATTCGCAAATAAAAGGCATTTATCTTGGCGAAGAGAGTGATCGTTATTATCCTTTAGATTCTGGCGCTCAGGTGATTGGATTTGTTGGAGAGGGGGATGATGGATTAATTAAAGGACGTTATGGACTTGAGGCTTATTATGATACTATTCTTTCTGGGCAGAAAGGTATTTTTACCGGCATTAAAGACGCTTTAGGGCGCTTAGTGCGCACGGTTTTTACTCAGGAAGAAAAGAAAGTAGAAGGGCTTTCTTTAGAAACTACTCTGGATAAAAATATCCAGTTTGCCGCTGATAAAGCTTTAGATAATTTAATGAAGGTAAGGGAGGCAGAAAAAGGCACAATTATCGTGATGGAAGTAAAAACAGGAAAAATTTTGGCGTTAGCTAACTGGCCGACTTTTAATCTTAATAATTTTTCTGAAATAAAGGATTATTCTATCTTTAGAAATTTTGCCACAGAAGAAAGATATGAGCCCGGTTCGGTGATGAAACCCTTCACGATGGCGGCAGGACTTGATACTGGTAAAGTTACTCCGGATACCACTTACATTGATAAAGGCTATTATGATGTTGGGGGTTATCGCTTAAATAATTATGAAAATGAGGTATACGGAAAATCTACGATGCGTAGAGTTTTGGAAGTTTCTATAAATACCGGGGCAATTTTCGTAGCTCAGAAAGTGGGAAATGAAGGGTTAAGAAGATATTTGAAAAAATTTGGTTTTGCAGATGCCACCGGCGTAGATTTACCCGCAGAAATTAGCGGTGATTTATCTAATTTAGAGTATCCAAAAGCCAATCCTACATATTTTGCAACTGCCTCTTATGGCGTAGGAATAACGATTACTCCAATGGCTTTAATTCGAGCTTATGCTATTATTGCCAATAAAGGTCGTTTGGTAACTCCGTATTTGGTAGAAAGCATTAAGGATAGTTCTGGCAATCGCACCTCTCTGATGCTATCAGAATCTTCTTTGGATTCTCCTCAGATAATCAGCCAGGAATCCGCAGAAACTTTGATTTCAATGTTAATAGGGGTAATTGAAAATGGTTTTGGAGGAAATGCTAAAATTAAGGGTTACTGTTTGGCTGGTAAAACAGGAACCGCTTTTATTCCTTTAAAAGAAGAAAAAGGATATTCAGAGGAGGTAATTCATACTTTCGTAGGATTTTTCCCTGGCTCAAATCCCAAATATATTATTTTAGTAAAAATGGATAAACCGCAATGGGGGAAAGAAGCGGCCAGTTATACCGTTACTTTGGCTTTTAAAGAAGTTGAGAGATTTTTAATAAATTACTATAATATTCCTCCGGATGAGAAATAGACAGAAACTGAAGATCCCTTCCTTCTCTCCTATATTCCAGCAGAGACAAATATTACTCGTTCACTTCGGGAATCCTTCCGGAATCCGCTTCGCCACGTTAAACGTGGCTTCGCTCGTTCCGGCTTTCCTCTCGTTCACTTCGTTTATTTGTATCTCTGCTTCCATAATGTCGTTCAGAAAGGAATATTCAGTTTCCTTACTAAAAATGAGAGAAAGGTGAGGAAGAGTTGTTGAAAAAACCGTCGCGCAGGCCGAAGCGGGCATGGTCCAAGCACTCAAAGCGTTGAGTGCTTGGGAGCGAGGCCGAGCGCGAGCGCTCCGAACACGCTGGGTTCGGAGATAGCGTGTTTTTAAAACAATTCTCCGAACCTTAGTCACAATTATTATTATGAAAAGGAAATTTATTCAATGGATTCTTAAATATTGCGCCAAGCTTATATTATGGTGCTATAAACCGATGGTGATTGCGGTGACTGGTTCTACTGGCAAATCTTCAACCAAAGAAGCCATTTATTATGCTTTAAAGAATGATTTTCAAGTGGCAAGATCTACTTCTAATCTAAATACAGAAATTGGATTGCCTTTAACCATTATTCAAGGCGATGATGCCAAAAAGAATATTTTTTTATGGTTGAAGAATATTTTTCATACCTTGGGTTTACTTGCGATCAAAAGAAAAGATTATCCGAAGATTTGGGTTTTGGAAATGTCAGAAGATCAACCTCATTTAATTTCTTATTTAGCAAAATTATGCCGGCCAAAAATTGGAGTCATCCCCTGGATTGGCGAAATTCCTGTTCATGCAGAGTTTCATCAGAGCGCTAAAGCTTTACAAGAAGAAATTCAAAAATTAGTAAGTTTTTTGCCTCAAGATGGCACAGCGATTTTGAATTATGACAACTCCTTAAGTTTAGAAGCTCAGGAAAAAACCAAGGCTAAAGTTATTACTTTTGGTTTTAATAATGACGCTGATGTTAAGATTTCCGATTATTCATTGATTATGGATAAGGATTTAAGTAAAATCGGAATGACTTTGCGTTTAGAATATCAAGGCAGTTATGTCCCCTTAAAATTAACAGGTGTTTTTGGCCAACCTCAGGCCTATGCTTTAGCTGCTGGTGCGGCTGTTGGTTTAGCTTTGGGTTTACATCTCGTGGCTATTGCTCAAAGCTTAGAAAATTATAAACTGCTTAAAGCCCGCACCACCTTTCTTCAAGGTATTAAAAATACTTGGATTTTCGAAGATACCTATAATTCTAATCCCGATGCTTTACAAGTGGTTTTAGAGATTTATCATGATTTAGTCTTGGCTATCAAAAAAGAAAATCTATACTTTCTCAAACGTCGGGTTTTAGCTTTAGGTGATATGAGAGAATTGGGCAAATATAGCGATGAAGCTCATCAACAAATAGCTTCTCAAATTATAGAAAATGCTGATATTTTCCTTGCTGTTGGCAAGAAGATGAAAATTACCATTGAAGAATGCAAAAAATTAGGTTTTCCTCAAAAAAATATTTATTGGTTTGAAAATTCCTTTGATGCTGGCAAAAAAGCCAAAGAATTAATTCAAGAGGGGGATTTATTTTTAGTTAAGGGTTCCCGGGGCATTCATATGGAGCAAGTAACTCTAGCTATTATGCAAGAACCAGAAAAAGCTCATGAATATTTGAGTTTTGAAGAGCCAACATAGGAAAAATTCAAAATGCAAAATTCGCGCCGTTGCCAAAGCGGCTATGGTTCAGCCTTCGTAGCCAAGGCTACTTCGGCGAAGAGGGCCGCGTCGGCGACAAAATGCAAAAATGGAAAAACTAAAAGATTTTTTAAATAAGGATTACCTTGTTTCTCGCTTTGCTCGAAATAAAGGAAAAGATTCAATTCCTGAAGATGAGATTGAGTTTCAATTCTCTCGTTCTTCGGGTAAAGGCGGTCAAAATGTTAATAAGGTTGAAACCAAAGCTGAGATTCGTTTCAATATTGATCAATCAAAAGCTTTTTCTGATGAGGAAAAAGAAAAGATAAAAAAATCCTTAGCTAATAGAATTAATAAGGAAGGGGATTTGATAGTTGTTTCTGAAGAAGAAAGAAGTCAATTAGACAATCGCAGAATTGCTTTAGAGAAATTAAATGAGATGATTAAAGAGGCTTTAAAGTCAGAAGAGGAAAGAATTCCCACGAAAGTAAAAGAAACTATCAGAGAAAGAAGGCTAAAAGAGAAAAAAATAATCAGCAAAAAGAAAAAATTAAGACAAAAAAATCTTAGAATTGACCCCCACACCATAACAGGCTTAGAGGGCTAATGGAATTGATGATTATTAGTTATTGATTAATTAGTGTAAATGGGATTAATTATTTTCATTAATTAGTTAACGCCCTTAATAGAATTAGGGATTAGCCTTTTAAAAGAAATAGCTCGCTTGAAAATAAATGTCTTTTTAATTCATAAAAGTTTCAATACCTGAGGTCCTAATTCTAAAGCCTGTTTGGTGTGGGGGTTGAAGAAAAGTAAATTTTTTGTTATTATCAATAGTGCTAAAGGCGCTATCGTCTAGCCCGGTCTAGGACGCGTCCCTCTCACGGACGAAACATGGGTTCGAATCCCGTTAGCGCCACCACGTTTAACGTGGTGATGGCACGTTCAACGTGCCACTTTAATTTTAGATTGACCCCGTTAGATAACTGCTATCTAACGGGGTTGACAAAAAAGAAGAAAAAGATTAAAATTAGTAAACCCTGTTAGATAAATGAAGAAGTTGACTTTAAGAAATAAATTGTATATCTGTTTATTATTAGGTTGTTTTTTAATTTCATTCTTATTGGATTATTTTGTTTTTAAGAAATCAGCGCCGAATTTTCCAGTAATTTTTCGTTCCAATGATTTTGGGATTAACTTTTTGGCCAACAGAAATTTTCTTTGGCAAATACCAATTTTAGGAATAGTTTTTATAATTATAAATTTTTTGCTTTCGCGGTTATTTCGGGCAAAGCGAGAAACAAGGTCCTGGAGCAAAGCGAACAGGTTCTTATTTCAAAAAACCAATAAAAACTTGAGTAAATTAGTCTTTTTTGTTAATATAGGAATTGCGGTCTTGATATTGTTAATTAGTGTTCAGATTTATCTTTTAAATAGATAGTAGTCTGTATTCAGTATTGTGTATTGAGTATCGTGTATTATAAATTATTTTTGAATTTTGATTTGTCCCGAAAATGTCCAATCTTTGCTTGGCAACATTTCCGAGGATCCCGTGAATTCAAAATCGGGATGATAATGAGTATTTAATTGTTTTAATCGCTTGGACACAACGGGATCTAGAAAAATTTACAAAATCAAAGATTTTGAATTTTTCGGGATATTTTTGATGGTTCGACTCTGCTCACCATGGCTTCGACTGAGCTCAGCCGAATGTCCAATCCTGAGCGAAGTCGAAGGATTGATTTTTGACTTTTAAATTTTAATTTTAATTGTATGTTAGCAGTTATTGAAACAGGGGGAAAACAGTATTTAATTTCTCCCGAACAAAAAATAAAAATAGAAAAAATCAAAAACGCCAAAGAAGGTGAGGAAATTATTTTTGATAAGGTGCTGTTATTAGTGGATGATAAAGATAAAGTCACTATAGGCAAACCCTATCTTGAAGGGGTAAAAGTTGTTGCTCAGATTGAAAAATCTGGGAGAGGCAAAAAAATTATTGTTTTTCGTTATCACTCAAAGACTCGCTATAAAAAGAAAAAAGGGCATAGACAGCCTTATATGAAAGCTACAATAAAATCGATGAAATAAAAAAATGGCGCTTCGGCGTCATTTTTTAAATTCGTATAATTCGTATTATTTGTATATTCGTATCGTTTATTTGCGCCCTTCTAAAGCATTAATCAAGGTTTCTGCGTCGGCAAATTCTACCTCTCCGCCTTGGGGAAGCCCGCGAGCTAATTTTGTCACTTTGATATTTAATTTTAAGTCTTTAATAGATTTTTCCAGACAGTAAGTGGTTAAATTGCCTTCTGACGTTTGGTTTAAAGCCAAAATTACTTCTTTTATTGGGGGTTTGGAACGAGCGTTTTTTTTAATGCGTAATAAGAGTTGGGGGATAGTTAACTCCAGTTTTTTATTTTCACCTTTTATTGGTACTCCTTTTATTGGTACCCCTTTTAGTGGTACTCCAATTTCTGAAATTAGACCTCCTAAAATATGATAAGTCCCGCGATATTTATTTGTTTTTTCTATAGACAAAAGGTCGGTTTCTTTTTCTACAACGCATATAATAGACAGATCTCTCTGTGAATCTTTGCAAATTTTACATAATTCGCCTTCGCCTCGCTGAAGCTCCGCCGAAGCGGGCCTAGAAAGTTGCGTGGCAGGGCTTATCTTTTCCGAAACAAAGAAACAATTCGGGCATACTTGTGTTTTGGAAAATAAATTAGTAAAAGTACGATAAAAATCATTTTGCAATTCTTTTTTTTGGTGCAATAACCAAAAAGCCAAACGGGTGGTCTGGCGCGGGCCTATGCCAGGAAGCTTGGAAAATATATTTATAAAATCTTTTATTGGTTTTGGTAAATCCATAATAAATAATTTAAAATGCAAATAGGACCCTACGGGGAGTCGCAAGCGACTACAAAAATCAAAATGTAATTCAAAATTCAAAAAGTAATAATATTAATTTCTAATTTCTAATTGACCTAATTTTTAATCAATGTCCAATGTCTAAATGTCTAATAAGTTAAGAGATCCTTCGCCTTCGGCTCAGGATAACACTCTGTGTCATTTTTAAACCTTTTAAGCGAAAACTTATTCAGCTGCAGCCTTGTGGCTTGAGAAAAGCTCTCGGAGTCCCAACAAGCTTGGTTCCGCCTTTAGGCGGATTGTTGGGGCGAGAGTGCAGGCGGGCTCCGACCGCAGGAGTCGGAGAACCGCCGGTTCTCGAAAGCCATAAGGCTGTAGCTGAGGAAGAACGAGCGACAGTTATTCTCCTTCTAATTCCTCTGGTCCATAGATATTTTCTCCTTTTTCTAAACTACGGAAACTCGCCAACTGTTCGTTAAAGAACAAATTCACAATTCCTAAAGGACCGTTACGGTGCTTGGAAATTCTGATTTCAGCAATATTCTTCTTTTCAGAATCTTCTTTATAACGATCTTCTCTATAAACAAAAAGCACGACATCAGCATCTTGCTCTAAACTGCCTGTTTCTCTTAAATCAGCAAGGCGAGGAATGCACAAGGGCCCTCTTTGTTCTACTGCGCGGGAAAGTTGTGAAAGAGCTAACACAGGAATATTCAATTCTCTGGACAGGGATTTTAAAGAACGTGAGATTTCAGAATATTGCTGAACCATGTTTTCTCTTGTAAAAGAAGGGGTAATCAATTGAATATAATCTACAATAATTAATCCTAAGTTTACCTCTGCTTGTAATCGCCGGGCCATTGTTCTAATCTGCATTACTGTAGGCGAGGGAGAATCGTCAATAAATATTGGGGCTTCTGCCAGGCGAGACATGGCATCTTGAATAAGAGTAAAATCATTAATTTCTTCATCGGTTGAAAGACGGCCTGTTCTTATTTTCCATAAATCAACTGTAGATTCAGCTGATAATAATCTATCAACGACCTGATCTCTTGACATTTCTAAGCTAAATATTCCCACCGGAACTTTCCCTTTTAAAGCTGCGTGGCGGGCAATATCCAGAGCCAAAGAAGTTTTTCCTAAAGAGGGCCGTCCTCCTAAAATAATTAAATCAGATTTTTGAAGACCGGCAAGCCTATTATCTAAATCATTAAACCCTGTTGTAATTCCTCGTAATTTTTCGCCGCCTTTATGTAACTGGTCTATTCTGTCAAAAGCTTTGACTAATTCTTCTTTTAGCGTTGCAAATTCATGGGCAATAGATTTTTCAGAGATAGAGAAAATAACCTGTTCTGCTTTGTCTAAAACTTCGCTTATATTCTCCGATTCTTGCCATCCTAATTCAGCGATTTTATAAGAAGCAGAAATTAAATCACGTAAGACTCTTTTTTCATGAACGATGTTAGCATAATGAACTACGTGAGCGCTGGTAGGAGTTTTATTGACTAAAGAAGTGAGAAAACTTGTTCCTCCTATTTCTTCTAATAGTTTTTTTTCTTTTAGACGGTTGGATAATGAAAGAACGTCTATGGGAGCGTTTTTATTATATAAATCTAAAACAGCTTCATAAACAAGACGATGCTGAGGAAGATAAAAATCTTGAGGAAATAAGAAATCAGCAACTTTAGAAATGGCGTCTTTGTCTATCATAATAGATCCCAAGGTTGATTCTTCTGCTTCTATGTTTTGGGGCGGTAGTTTTCCCTCAATAATATTGATTTTGTTTTTTTCAGCCATATTTTAAATGTTAAAATTTAAAAGTTTACCCACACACCAAACGAGCACATACTCTGTTTAGAGCGAAGCACTCAGTGCTCGTTATGGTGCGTGGATTTGGGTTTTATAATTGTCCCTTTTTTTGCATCTTCCAGCAAAAATCCCGATTTTTCTATTTGTTTTCTTATTTTATCAGCTTTTTTCCATTCTTTTGTTTTTCTTAATTGCTCTCTTTTTTTTATTAGTTCTTTAATTTGTTTGGATGGAGTGATGAGTTTAATTTTATCTAAATTCAAACCTAATATTTTATCAAAACTTAGTGCCAGCTGATAAATTTTTTTTGGAGACACTCCCTTTTCCCTTTTTGGATTATTCCTAATTTGATAATAGTTTTTTATTAATTTCCAAAAAGCAGCTAAAGCCCGTGGGGTGTTGAGGTCATCATTGATTGATGTTTCAAATTCTTTCTTTGCTTTACTTAATGAGAGGGCTGTTGTGCTTTGTTTTCTAATCTTTTTCTCATCAATCAGACAATCAAGAATAAAATTATAGATATTATTTAGACTTTGTTGGGCATTTTCTAATGTTTTTAAAGAAAATTCCAAAGGCGTTCTATAATGAGTATTAAGGGTTAAATAACGGAATCCCAGAGGAGAAAAGCCTGATTTTTCTATATTTTTAATTAAAATTACATTTTCTTTGGATTTTCCCATTCGCGTATCTTTTAAAACAAGGAATTCCCCATGCACCCAGAAATTAACAAATTTTTTATTTGTAGCAGCTTCTACTTGAGCTATTTCATTAGTATGATGAATAGGAATATGGTCTATGCCCCCGGCGTGGATATCAATTGTTTGCGCTTTTTTTGGAAAAAACTTCTTTCCTTTAAAGGCTCCACCTAAGTATTTTAGATTAATAACAGCGCACTCAATATGCCAGCCTGGAAAACCAATACCCCAAGGTGATTGCCATTCCATCTGTCGTTTTTTGTTTTTGGGGGAGAATTTCCAAAGAGAGAAATCGGTAATATTCTTTTTTTCCGAAGAGAGTTTTATCCTTGCGCCAGCTTTCAGTGTTTTATTAAGCTTTCTAAAATTCATTCCAGAGAGCTTTCCATAATCTTTCAATTTAGAAGTGTCAAAATAAATTCCATCACTAGTGGGATAGGTAAAACCTTTTTTTTCTAAAACTTTAATAAGTTCTATGTCCTCTTTAATATGGTCGGTTGCTTTGGCTATTATGTCCGGAGCAACAATGTTTAATTTTTTACAATCATCAAAAAAAGCTCTGGTGTAAAATTCGGCTATTTTAAAAGCGGATATTTTTTGTTGTTTCGCCGCTTTTTCTATTTTATCTTCACCAGTATCAGCATCAGAAGTCAGATGCCCCACATCGGTAATGTTCATTATATGTCTGACTTTACATTTTTCGTACAACAATACTCTTTTTAGGATATCTTCAAAAATATAGGTTCTCAAGTTGCCAAGATGAGCATAAGAATAAACAGTCGGGCCGCAGGTGTAAAGTCCAACATGCTTATCTTTTAAGGGTTTAAAGATTTGTTTCTTTTTAGTTAGAGTATTATATAATTTAAGCATTTTACAGGAGATTTTTTCTTTTTAGATACTGATAAATAAAAACAGAGGGCATAAAAGCGATGGCTAAAACAATAAAAAAATCATAATGATAACCTATAAAAGGCAAATATTGAGTATTCATTTGATACATGCTAACAATTAAAAGAGTCGGCCAGGTGATAAAAGAAATAATAGTGTAGACTTTGGTTAAGACGTTGATTTTATGCTCAATAAGGGAGTTATTGGTATTTTCTAATGATTCCAGGGTATCTTTAAAATTTTCAATAACATTTTCCACTCGTAGACTATCGCCAACCATATCATCAAAATAAATTTTTGAATTTTCACCAAAAAGTCTGGGGCCGCGTCTGGCTAAAGAAGCTAAATCTTCCTTAAGATATCGGAAGATTCTTCGAAAATTTAAAATATCTCTTTTGACAAAAGATAAAACAGGAATAACTTCTTGCTGCTTATGCTGAAAAATCTGTTCTTCAATGAGATTAATTTTTTCTTGAATATGAACAAGCTGTCTCGTAGCAAAGTCAAGATAATGTTCAAAAATAAAATGGAGCAATTTAACGGTGTCAGTGAGATATTCTTTTTCGAAATCTTTTTGGTAAATTTTTTCGGTTAATTCTAAATGAGTTTCAGATACTTCACTATAACTCACCGTTACCAAAACCTTAGAAGAAATAATAATATCTAATTCCCATGGCAGGGAAGTTTGCTTTCTGGAATCCCAATTAGGAAAATGAGTTACTAAGAAAAGATAGTTTTCGTAAACTTCAGCTTTATTTCTTTGAGTCAAAGTTTCTAACTCCTTTAAAATTAACGGATGGAAACGGTAATTTTTTTGCAAATACTCAATATCTTCTTTGGTAGGCGAAGTGATATCCACCCACGTAATTTTCCCTTTATATATTTGACGCATAGATTTTATGTTTTTTAAGAATCTATCTTATTTTACCACAAACTTTCAAAACAACCAAAAAAATTTGGGGACAAACTGGGAATAAAAATAAATAGAAAGACCATAGAAATTCATTGAAATACCTAGGGAGGCAAAAACTGTATATTGACAAGAATAGAACAGAGATGTATAATCTATTTAAGGTCTTGAGAATGAGATATAAAAAAGTATATTCGCACCTTGACATTCGGCGATTTGAGAAAAGTTCAAAATGACTGTCTTTTACTATAATTTTTTTCTTATCCTGACGCCGCATTAGCAATTCAAGCTAGGTGGCTCAAGCTCAGGATAGTAGAAAACAGAAAGGAGATGAATAGATATGATGATTAGTCGCATTCCTATTGGTTTTAAGCTTCGTGAGCGTGATTGGGAAATCATTCAGAATTTTAAGAAGAATTTTCCAAAAACATTTTGTTTCTTGAGGGACTTTCCCAGAACTTTTGTTCTTGAGGTATCGGTTAGAATGGAAGATTTGGAAGAATTGCGAAGAGAAGATTGGAAAAAATTAGGAAAGTATGAGCTTGATGTCTCTGAGGAAGGAAATCAAGCAAACGGTCTCTCCATAGGATTTAGGGGAGAAGAAAAAATAGTGCCTCGATGGGATGGTGGACGTTTTGCTATGAATAAGGCTGGGGAGGACCAAAATGCTCTCTCTTGGTTAGAAAATTGGGCCAGGGAGCAGAAAAAGCTCATTGATGAAGTAATCGAACGAAGCAGATGAAGTAATCGAGTCTAAGGGCTGACTTTATACTCGATTTGGCTGGGTTTTCAATCCCAGCCTTTTTGTTTCTATTTATTTTTTGACGATCGTTCAAAAATAAATAGAAAAAATTATTTTAATTTGTAAATCTTTAAAACGAATCTTTTTCTCTTGAGCGACCTTATGGATTCAAATGTTTGGGCGAGGAAATGTAGTTTGAGAAACGCTCAAACCGTGAGCGGGCATGGTTGTCCCGACGAAGTCGGGACGAGCGAGGAGGTTTGCGCGAGTCCAAAAATCATCGCTGGGGATTTTTGGACGTTTTCGAAAACTACATCTCCTCGCTTACTTATTAATATAAGTAAGTAAACTGAATATTTTTTCAGGAGCAAATACTTACTTCTTAATAAATATAAAAAAAGGTTCGGAATGTTGTTGAAAAAACTATAGCGATTAGCGTGTTTTTGAAACAATATTTCGAACCTTTATGTCGCTTAGCCCCGTTAGAAATTAGCAATTGTGTTCATGGCCAGAAAAGAGCTTTCGTTCTTTTCTGGAAAAACGATAATAGATAATTTTAAAATTATAAAAAAGTACATAAAATCAGTCCTAATTTCTAACGGGGTTAGCACTCTTGACATTTGATTGCTAATGAGTAAAATGTATAAAGAGAATGTATGATAATAAAATTTAAGGACAGAAACAATTATATTCTAAAAGCCCTAATCAAAGAGTATACTCGCACTGGCGAACCTGTCGCCTCTGAAATTTTAAATGTTAAATATCGTTTAGGAGTAAGCTCTGCCACTATCAGAAATGATTTTGTTATGTTAACTGAAGAAGGTTATTTGTATAAACCTTATGTTTCCAGTGGACGAATACCAACAGACAAAGCCTGGAAATTTTTTATTGATAATATTTTTGAAAATGAAAATGACTCTTTAGGTCAATGGGAAGGAAGATTAAAAAATCAATTATTAAAAATTAAACTCAAATCAAAACCTAATATTAATTTTATAAAAGAAATAAAAAAATTATTGGATATAATATCAGAAGAAAGCCATTCGCTAAGTTTTTGTTATTTATTTCAAAAAAACGAAATAATAAAACAAGGGCTTAAATATATATTTGTCGCAATGATTGAAGAAGAATCATTGACTCATCAGTCTCTTCAGCAAACGGCTGATTCTTTGGAAAAACTTGATGAAAAATTAAAAAACATAGAAATTGACGAAAACCCGCTTGTTCTGATAGGAAAAGAAAACCCTTTTATGAGATCTGACCAATTTAGTTCTGTGCTTAGCGCTATTTCCAAGCCAAAAGCAATTTTAGGCATCCTCGGGCCAAAAAGAATGCCCTATGAAAGAAATATAGCTATTTTAAGAGCAGTTACTAATTTAATTTCTTAATTATGAGATCCCTCGGGCTTAGCCCTCGGGATGAGAGCATCTCATAATCATTCAATACTCTCAATTTTAAAAATATGACCGAAGAAAAAAAACAAGAAGAAGTTGAAGAAAAAAAACAAGAAGAAATAGAAAAAATTAAAAAAGAGAAAGATGAATATTTAAAAGGATGGCAAAGGGAAAGAGCAAACTTTATTAATTATAAAAAGGACGAAAAAGAAAGATTCAAAGAGATTATAAAATTTTCCAATGAAAGAATTATTAAATCGTTAATTTCTGTTTTAGATAGTTTTGACTTAGCTATTCAGAGTTTTTCGAAACAAGAGAAAGATAAAAAAGAAAACGATAGTTATCTCAAAGGGATTTATTTGATGAAGAGTCAATTGGAAGATATCTTACAGAGAGAAGGTATAGAGGAAATTAAGGTAAAAAAAGGAGAAATATTTAACCCGGCTTTTCATGAAGCAGTGGCAGAAGTAGAAAATAGAGAGTTTAAGCCCCATACTATTGTTGAGGTTTTAGAAAAAGGATATATCCTCAATGGAAAAATAATTCGTCCGTGTCGAGTAACAGTGGCGAAAGAAATTAAAAATTAAAAATTTAAAATTAAAAATTATTTAGAGTATTATGGCAAAAATATTAGGCATAGATTTAGGAACAACTTTTTCGGCTATGGCTACTATAGAAGGTGGTCAGCCAAAAATCATTGAAAGCGCTGAAGGTGAGAGGATTACTCCCTCAGTAACAGCTCTTTCTAAGGGAGGAGAGAGATTGGTGGGCACATTAGCTCGTCGTCAAGCTATAACTAATCCAAAAGATACGATTTATTCAGTAAAGAGATTGATCGGGAGGAAGTTTTCTGACCCAATGGTTCAAAAAGACAAAAAACTTCTTTCTTATGAAATTCGGGAAGATGCCAATAAGGGAGTGGAGATAAAAATGGGAGAACGATGGTATAAACCTCAAGAAATCTCAGCAATGATTCTGCAGAAATTGAAAGCAGATGCCGAAGCAAAATTAGGAGAAAAAATTACAGACGCAGTAATTACCTGTCCTGCTTATTTTGATGATAGTCAGAGAAAAGCAACCAAAGAAGCAGGGGAAATAGCTGGTTTTAATGTGAAAAGAGTAATAAATGAACCAACAGCTGCTGCTTTGGCTTATGGTTTGGATAAAAAGAAAGACCAGGAGATTGTAGTTTATGATTTTGGAGGAGGAACTTTTGATATCTCTATTCTTTATGTTACCCCCGATACTATTGAAGTTAAGGGAACAGGAGGGGATACCCATTTAGGAGGTGACGATTTTGACCAGGAAATAATGGATTGGGTTATAGCAAATTTTAAGCGGGATGAAGGAGTGGATTTACATAAAGATTCTTTGGCTTTGCAAAGAATTAAGGAAGCGGCAGAAAAAGCCAAAAAAGAATTGTCTTCCACCAGGCAGGTAGAAATTAACCTTCCTTTTATTACCTCCGGATCCTCTGGTCCAAAACATCTTTCCTATAGTTTAAGCCGTTCTAAATTGGAAGAATTAGTGGATGAGTATATTAAAAAATCAATTGGATTAACCGAGAAAACGATAAATGAATGCGGATTAAAGATTTCTGACATAGAAGAAGTAGTTTTAGTAGGTGGGCAAACAAGAATGCCTAAAATTCAGGAGGAAGTCAAAAAAATATTTAATAAAGAGCCAAATAAAGAAATTAATCCGGATGAGGTGGTGGCTGTTGGAGCCGCTATTCAAGCAGGGATTCTTGGAGGCGAAATGAAGGATGTTTTACTGTTGGACGTCACTCCGCTTTCTTTGGGCATAGAAACATTGGGTGGAGTTAGTACTGTTTTAATTTCTAAAAATACTACGGTGCCAGTTGCCAAAAGTCAGATTTTTTCCACGGCTTCAGAAAATCAAACCTCAGTGGAAATTCATGTGCTTCAGGGAGAAAGACCAATGGCTGCAAACAATAAATCATTAGGCCGCTTTATATTAGACGGGATTCCTCCCGCCCCTCGCGGCATACCGCAAGTCGAAGTGACTTTTGATATTGATGTTAATGGTATTTTAAACGTTACCGCCAAAGATAAAGCCACCGGAAAAGAACAGTCTATCCATATTGAGGGATCTTCTGGCTTATCCAAAGAAGAGGTAGAAAAATTAAAGAAAGAAGCGGAATTTCACAGAGAAGAAGATGAGAAGAAAAAACAAAACATTGAAATAAAGAATAATGCTGAGTCCTTGGTTTATACCACAGAAAAAACTTTAAAAGATGCTGGAGAGAAAGTTCCGTCTGATTTAAAAACCAAGATAGAAGACAAGGTAAAAGAATTAAAAGAAATGCTGGCAAAAGATGACTTTGATAATATAAAAACCAAGACAGAGGAACTATCGCAATCTTTGCAAGAAGTCGGAACTTATCTATATAAGCAAGAAGCATCAAAAGAAAAAGATCAATCTGATAAAAAAGAAGAAAAATCAAAAAATTCAAAAGATAACGAAGATGCTAAAGACGCCGATTTTGAGGAAAAATAACAACCTTTCGCTTCGCCACGTTAAACGTGGCTTCGCTCAAGAACGTTGTTTTCTCACTTCGCTCGAAAATAACCAGGTAATAGATTTTTTCAATGCCTAATAATTCTAATCTGTTAAATGTTTATAAGTTAGCCTATAGAGATAGGACTATTTTCTTTAAAAATTCTCTTCTCGGTATTTTGATTGTGGTCTCTTTTGTTTTTGGTTCTTTTTTCTTCCTGGGATTACTGAAGGATTTTACCATTGTTAATTTAATAACAACGTGCATATTCTGGATAATAGGTTTGTGTTTGCTCCCGATATTTTTTTTGGTGCTTCCCCTTAAAAATTTTCTGCTTTGGAATTTAGTTATTAGTACGGCGCCTTTTATTCCTTTATTTTTTAATCATCAAGGAGATAAAATTCTTTGGCTAATCTGGGGAATCATTTTTGCGCTTATTTTATTCTCTAAGGCGAGAATAAAAATAGAATATAACGCTTTAATAAATCTTCAATGGATACGAATAGTGAGTAAAGGTTCATTTCATATTCTTTTAGTTTTAGTAATAGCCTTATCTACTTTGGTCTACTTTCAGGAAAATATAGCATTTATAGAGCAAGGAGGAACTAAAATTTTAGATTCTTTTTTTTCTCGCAGCGCAAAGCTTCAGTCTGTTTTTGGAATTGAAGCCGTAGGAACAATAGACGAGATTTTAAAAAGCTATATTCAAAAACAAACAGCCGAATCTGGAGTTTTGGGCTCTATGGTTGATCAAACTCTTTTAGAAGAAACAAAATCAAAGCTTTCTCAAATTTTAAATTATCCTGTTACCGGCGAAGAGAGAACATCATCTTTTATAGTGAAGTGGTTAAAATTTCGTTGGCAAAATTTTTCTTTTGCTCTTAAAGCCATCTCTGCTCTTTTTATTTTTCTAATAGCATTTAGTCTTTTAAAATTTTTGAATATTATATTTTCAATAATTCTGGTAGCCTTTAGCTGGGTTTTTCTCCAGATTCTTCTTTCTTTAAAATATTTAAAAATCAAAAGAATCGGAATAGAAAAACAAGAACTCATCATAGGTTAATTTATTATGAAGAATTATTATGACATTTTAGGAATTTCCCGCGATGCTTCTCAAGAAGAGATTAAAAGGGCTTTTTATAAATTAGCCCATAAATATCATCCGGATAAAGGCGGCAATCCTCAACAATTTAAAGAAATCAACGAAGCCTATCAGGTTTTGTTTAATAAAGAAAAAAGAGCCCAATACGATAAATTTGGTCGTGTATTTGAAGGGGCAGGGGCTGGATTTCAAGAAGGATTTCCTGGTTTTGATTGGCAGAGCGCGGATTTTCAAAGGCCTTTTGGATCTTCTTTTGAGAATTTTGATTTTAGTGATATTTTTTCGGATTTTTTTGGAGGAGCAGCCACTGCTACAAAAAAAAGAAAAGCCACTTATCAAAATAAAGGAAGACATATTGAGGTTAAATTGGAAATAAACTTAGAAGAAGCTGCGTTTGGAGCAAGAAAAGATATTTCGTTTAAAACATATCTTGTTTGCGAACATTGTCAGGGAAAAGGCTATGAACCTGATTCTAAATTAAAAGAATGTTCTTCTTGTAATGGAGAAGGGGTCACAAGACAGGTCCGGAGGACTTTTTTTGGAGAATTTACCCAAATAATTGAATGCCCAAAATGCAAAGGAAGAGGAAAGATGCCCGAGAAACCCTGTAAAGTTTGCGGAGGTGATGGTCGTTATTACGGCAATAAAGAAATTAAGGTGGATATTCCTGTTGGAATAAGGGATGGAGAAACAATTAGAATAAGAAAGGAAGGAGAAGCTGGAATTTTAGGGGGGTTAACTGGCGATTTATATATCAGAGTACTGATTAAATCTCATCCCGTATTTGAAAGAAAGGGGGATGATTTACATCTGACTTTATTAATTTCCTTTACCGAGGCTGTTCTGGGCAGCAAAAAAGAAGTAGCGATTCTCAATCCTTCCGGCGCTAAAGAGAAAAAAGTTTTTTTGAAAATTCCTTCAGGCACAGAATCAGGAGAAATTTTCCGTATCAGGGGCAAAGGCATCAAACATTTTGACGCTCCGGGCCAAGGAGATTTATATGTAAAAGTAAAAATCAAAACACCGAAAAAAGTTTCTGCTAAGGCAAAAGAGCTTTTGGAGAAATTAGGGGAAGAAATGGAGGAGGGGGAATAGTAATTAGTAATTAAGTAATTTATAAGCTATACTATACATATAACATATATATTTGTCTGGCAGCAGAAAAAAAATAATAAAATAAAATTATGAAAAATTTTATGGTTTTAATAAAAGAAAGTTTTGAGATTTATAAGCAGAAAATAAGATCTATTTTGTTACTACTACTTATTTTTGGGGTTGTGGCAGCAATTCTTGGAGGATTATTAGGAGGGAGTATGATGTTTTCAGCTTTGAGATTAAAGGACACCGGCGCTACAGAAATTACTAATAAAGCGTTATTTTTTTCACCATTAGTTATTGGAATATTTTTAGTTATAGGATTGTGGACGATATTTATTGGTTTTACCTTCATAATATTGGCAGTAAAACCGGCTGGGACTAAATTAAAAGAAATTTTTCAAGAGGCCTGGAAGAAATTTGGTCAATATCTTTGGGTTGTGATTTTAACAGGCTCTTTCGTTATTTTAGCCAGTCTTTTTTTAGTTATTCCCGGTATTATAGTGGCAATCTATTTAAGTTTTTATTCCTACGTTTTTATAATTGAAGGGGAAAAAGGAATGAATGCTTTAAGACGCAGCTGGAGCTTGGTAAAAGGCAATTGGTGGAAAGTATTTGGTAGATTAATTTTATTGGGTATTGTCTCTAATATTATTTTTTTCTTATTAAGTTCTATTCATAGTTTACCGTCTACTATTTTTCAGTTTCTCTTTATACCATTTAATACAATATTTCTATATTTAATTTATCAGGATCTAAAAAAATCTAAGGAGATACAAACCCTCACACCATAACGAGCTTCAAAATCATCTAAAGTGATTAATTGCTGTTAATTCTCAAATATGCTTATGATAGAAGTTATCCTCTTAAGCAAGATGCCAGACATTAGAATATAAATAATGTAAAACAGACTGAATTTTCTAATAACTTATAATATGAATAAAGAACAATATGAAGAGTCTGGCATCATAAGTTTGTTTGGTGTGGGGGCAAATACAAACACAATGAGTCTCTTTTTCTTTTATATTGTATTAGGAATATTAGCAGGTATTTTTATTGCTGGAATTTTTTATATCTTTATAATTAAAAAAGAGAAATCAACAAAGAAAGACGACCAATCATTTCTTTTGTTGCAGAATCAGATGCAGGAAATTACGCGCACCCTTGACTCCAAGCTCGGAGAACTTCCCGGCGTAATTCAAAATCAATTTGGAGAAAGCGCAAAAATTATCAGAGAAGTGACTGAAAAATTGACAAAATTAGATGAGACCAATAAACAAGTAATTAATTTTGCCGACCAACTTAAAAATCTTCAGGATATTTTGAAAAATCCCAAACAAAGAGGGGTATTAGGTGAATATTATTTAGAAACCGTATTAAAAAATGTTCTTCCTCCAGGAAGCTATCAGACTCAATATGAATTTAAAGACGGGACAAAGGTGGATGCTGTGATATTTGTTAAAGATAAAATTATTCCTATTGATTCAAAGTTTAGTTTGGAAAATTATAATCGGATATTGGAAACAAATGATGAGAATGAAAAAAAGAAACTGGAAGAAATTTTCAAAAATGATTTAAAGAACAGGATTGATGAAACAGCTAAATATATAAAACCAGAAGAGGGGACAATGGAATTTGCTTTTATGTTTATTCCTTCCGAAGCGATTTATTATGACTTACTAATTAACAAAATTGGAGCCGTTAAAGCCAATACTCGTGATTTAGTGGAATATGCTATTGGGCAGAAAAAAGTAATTATTGTCTCTCCCACTTCATTCTTGGCATATTTACAAACTGTTCTTCAAGGATTAAGGGCGTTACAGATAGAAGAATCTGCAAAAGAAATCAAAAAATGGGTTGAGAAATTGTCTCATCATTTAACGAATTATCAAACTTATTTGAAAAAATTAGGCAATAATTTAGGCACTACTGTAAATATGTACAATTCTGCTTATAAAGAGTTTGACAAGATTGACAAAGATGTTTATCGGATTTCAGGAGAAAAGATCGGAGCAGAACCATTAGAAATAGAAAAACCAAAGCAAGAAGAAGTTGATGAAAAAGAAATATAGTAGAAATACGATTGATACTTCTCTTGACCCCCACACCATAACGAACTTCAAAATCACATAAAGTTATTAATTGCTGTCAATTCTCTAATATGCTTATAACGAAGATATTCTCTTAAACAAGATGCCAGATATTAGAATATAAACCTGAATTAATATCTAAATCTTCTAATAACTTATTAATAGTGATTGAGAACAGTATGAAGAGTCTGGCATCATAAGTTCGTTTGGTGTGGGGGTTGACAAAATTTTTAACTTGAGTAAGATATACAATTAGCAATCTGGATTATCAACTGCTAACTAACAACTAATAACTAATAACTATGAATATAAAACCGTTATCTGACCATATTTTTGTTGAAGCTTTTAACGAAGAAAAAACAACCAAGAGCGGTATTTTTATTCCTGTTTCAACAGAAGAAAAACCAATAATGGGAAAAATAATCGCCGTGGGTCCGGGAAAGACCACTGACAAAGGAAAATTGATTCCTTTAAGCGTAAAAATAGGAGATAAAGTTTTATTTACTAAATATACTCCCAATGAAATAAAAATAGATGAGAAAGAATACTTGGTTATCCGCGAAGACGATGTTTTAGCGATAATAGAATAAAATGCAAAATGCAAATCTCAAAATGTAAAATGACAATGTAAAATGTAAAATTTTGAATTTTGAATTTTAGTTTTGATTTTTAAATTTTAATTTTTAAACTTAATATTACTATGGCAAAAAATATTATTTTTGACGAAAAAGCCCGCCAATCTCTCAAAAAAGGGATTGATAAATTAGCCCAAGCAGTAAAAATTACTTTAGGGCCTAAAGGATCCAATGTTATTTTAGACAGAGGATTTGGCTCTCCTCTTATTACAAATGATGGAGTGACCATTGCGAAGGAGATAGAATTAGAAGATAAAACAGAAAATTTGGGCGCTGAGGTTTTAAAACAGGCGGCAGAAAAGACCAATGATGTAGCCGGGGACGGCACCACCACTGCTATTGTTTTAGCATGGTCAATAATTACTACTGGTTTTAAAAATGTTACCGCTGGCGCTAACCCTTTAGGCATCAAAAGAGGAATAGACAAGGCAGTGCAAATGATTAAAAAAGAATTAAAAAATATTTCTCAAAAAGTAGAAACTCACGAAGAAATAACAAATGTTGGATCTATTTCTGCTAATGATAAAGAAATAGGAAATATGATTGCCGATATTTTTGATGAAGTGGGAAAAGACGGGGTAATAACCGTGGAAGAATCAAAAACCTTAGGATTATCTAAGGAGATAGTAAAAGGACTACAATTTGACAAAGGATATATTTCTCCTTATATGATTACTGATTCTGAAAAAATGGAGGCTGTTTTGGAAAATCCTTATATTATTATTACTGATAAGAAAATAATTAATATTCATGAAATTTTACCGCTTTTGGACAAAGTTGTTCAGAGCGGGAAAAAAGATCTTCTTATAATAGCTGATGATTTAAGCGGGGAAGCATTGACAACTTTAATATTAAACAAACTGCGGGGCACGTTTAATGTGGTAGCAGTAAAAAGTCCTGGGTTTGGCGACAGAAAAAAAGATTTATTGGAGGATATCGCCACAGTTACTGGTGGAAAAATAATTTCTGAAGAAATTGGGCTTAAATTAGAAAAATCTGAATTAGATGATCTTGGTCAGGCCAGAAGGATAGTTATTAATAAAGAAAATACAACTATAGTTGAGGGAGTTGGAAAAGTTGAAGACATAAAAAATAGGGTAAAATTTATAAAGAAAGAATTGGAAACGATAGATTCAGATTTTGATAAAGAGAAATTGGAAGAAAGATTGGCTAAGTTATCAGGCGGAATAGCGGTTATAAAAGTTGGTGCAGCAACTGAAGTAGAGCAAAAAGAAAAACAGCATCGCGTTGAAGACGCAGTTAGGGCAACTAAAGCGGCATTGGAGGAGGGTGTGGTAGCAGGAGGTGGAATTGCTCTTTTAAGAAGCGCTGAGGTTTTAAAGAGCGTCCAATCGGATAACAGTGATGAAAAAGTGGGTATTAACATTGTTTTAAAAGCCCTGGAAGAACCTATTCGCCAAATAGCCGAAAATGCAGGGCGGAGCGGAGAAGTTATCTTAGAAGAAGCTAAAAAAAGACAGAAAAACGAAGGTTTTGACGTGACAAAAGGAGAATTTGTTGATATGTTTAAAGCAGGTATTGTTGACCCTACTAAGGTTACTCGAAGCGCGCTGGAAAACGCTGCTTCTTGCGCAAGCATGCTCTTGACAACTAAGGCGGTAGTGGTAGATATTCCAGAGAAAAAAGAAAATCAGGGAATCCCCCAAGAACCGATGATGCCACAATACTGATAAAAATAAAAAATCAAAGATAAAAAAATTAAAAACACAAATAAAAAATAAAAAATATGAGTATACTTTGGTTTATCCTAATCGTATTGGTTCTTTTTGTTGTCGCGGCTTTTAACTCTCTTATCAGAAAAAGCCAGCGTGTAAAAGAAGCTTGGGCGGACATTGATGTGCAATTAAAACGCCGTTATGATTTAGTGCCTAACTTGGTTGAATCAGTTAGAGGTTATATGACTCATGAAAAAGAAGTATTTGAAAAAGTAACCGAAGCAAGAACGCGGGCGATGGGCACTCCTGGGGGTAAAGAAAAAATAGAGGCAGAAAACCAGTTTAGCCAGACATTGAAGACGCTTTTTGCCGTAGCTGAAAATTATCCAGAACTAAAAGCCAATCAGAGTTTCATTGAACTGCAAAGAGAATTGGTAGATACAGAAGATAAAATTCAAGCCGCCCGTCGATTCTATAATTCTAATGTTATGGATTATAATATTGCTATAAAAGTTTTTCCCAGAAATATAATTGCTCAGTTATTTAGCTTCAAATCAGAACCCTTGTTTGAAATTACTGAACCCGAAGAAAGGGAGGCAGTGAAAGTAAAATTCTAAATTGCAATAATTTTTAATTTTTAAATAATTTCTTAATGTTTTAATTTTTAAACATTTTGATTTTTGATTTTTGCATTTTGAATTTTTATTATGACTCTTTATACCCAAGCCGATTCTAATATCCGCAAAACGTGGTTTTTAATCACGGTTTTTTTAATAATGGTTATTGCCATAGGCTGGATTTTCAGCTATATTTTTGAATCACCTTTAATTTTGTATCTAGCAATGATTTTTAGTTTAATTTGGAGTTTTTCCAGTTATTGGTATTCTGACAAAATCGTTCTTTCCTTAACCAAATCCCGGTCAATTCAAAAAAAAGATAATCCGGAATTATACAGAATAGTAGAAAATCTTTCTATTATTGCTGGACTGCCTGTGCCGAAAATTTATGTTATTGACGATATTTCTCCTAATGCTTTTGCCACTGGAAGAGATCCAAAACATGGGATTGTATGCGTTACAAGCGGATTGCTGGATAAATTAGACAAAACTGAATTAGAAGGCGTTATTAGCCATGAATTATCTCATATTGGTAATCGTGATATCCTTTTATCATCAGTTGTTGTAGTTTTAGTCGGTATAATCGCTTTGTTGTCGGACTGGTTGCTGAGATCCTTATTTTGGGGGAGAAGAAGAAGAGATAATGATTCAAGGTTAGGCTTTATTATGTTGGCATTCGGTATTATTGCGGCCATTATTGCTCCTTTGGCTGCCACTTTATTGAGATTAGCCATATCAAGAAAAAGGGAATTTTTAGCCGATGCATCAGGAGCGCTTTTAACCCGTTATCCAGAAGGGTTAGCCAGCGCGTTAGAGAAAATTTCTCAGGATCCTAATCCTTTAAAAGCCGCTTCTAACGCAACCAGCCATCTTTTTATATCCAATCCTTTCAGAAAAAAAGCAATAAGTAAACTCTGGATGACCCATCCACCCATAGATGAAAGGATTAAAGCTTTAAGGCAAATGGATATGTATCAGAAATAGCGAGGAATATACTTTCTTCAACCCGCTCGTTCGCTCCAGCGTGCTCACTCGCTTATGTCCTCGCCTCCCGCCTTCGCTAAAGCTATGGTGGGCAAGCGTTCTTTGCCCGCCTTGTCCGTCCGAAGCCCAAAGGGCATAGGCGGATCGGCTGCGGATGGTTTCAGAAAACATATTCCTCACTATTTCCATATTGCGTGTCGTTCAGGAGCAAATACTTGCTTTAACTTTTTCGCCTTAATAGTATTAGTTTAAAAATTGGAAATTTAAAATTATTTAAAAATTGGGAATTAAGAATTAAAAATTTAAGATGGTGACAAAATGGGAAAAATTTGCTAAAATGTGCACAAGGTCGAAAAACAGTAAATTTTAATAAGTAAGATAATTAAAAATATGATGACCAACAAAAATATTTGGTTAGGAATTGGCTTAGCCGTAATAGGGATTATTCTATGCTTTACTACAGCCAAAATTATTGGAATCATTTTATTGGTTTTAGGATTGGTTATTGTTTTGTTAGCTGCACTAAAAAAAGGTAAAAAAACAGAAACCGTAGGGTCCCAGCAGGAGAAAACAGGAGAAGAAAATATTGAATAAATAATTTATATTCCCGTGTTCTCATTTATTGGGGCACGGGAATTATGGAGAGGTGCCAGAGTGGTTGAACGGGCGTGATTGGAAATCACGTATAGCTGAAAGGCTATCGAGGGTTCGAATCCCTCCCTCTCCGCCTTCGCCTCGCTGAAGCTCGGCTTCGGCGGACGCAGTCCGCCAATAGACAAACAAAATGTTCTTCAAGTTATTAATATTTAAAAATCAACAAAAAACGGTGTTTTAAAGCGCCGTTTTTCTTTAGACAAAGTAATATATTTCTGATAAAATGAAGGGATATAAATACTAAATTGTATGGCGAAAATCACCAAAGCGTTGGGCGTTTCAATTGAGGATTTAATTAAATAAAAATTATGGGAATTTTTGATAAAATTTTTGGAAACAAGGGAGAGGTGGAGTATAAAATGACCCTAGCACAGGTTTCTAATCCGCTAATGGATAGAATCGATAAACTTCACGAGAAAGAAGTTAGGGAGTATTTCAAAGTAATCTTAGATGCCACAGAGCGATCTTTGTGGGGTATTTTGTTTATGGCTCCAAGCGAGTTAGAATTCACATCCCAAGTGCGCGATAAAGATTTTTGGGAGGAACAAGCGAAAGAAAAAAGTGCATTTTTCAAACAATTTACAAAAGAAGAAATTGACTTTTGGCTTCGCAAGGTATCATTAGCTCTTATTGCTTATTCTTATTACTTCTTTTCAATAAAAAAACAACCGCCATTAGTAAAATTTTCTTACGAGGCATATTGGCAGAGAATGTTTGATTCTTATAATCAAATTTTTGACGAAAATACAACAATCAAGGAAATAAACCATTACGCCGCTGGATTAAAAGAAGGTCCTGATAATATAGAGAATATAGATATAGAAAAGGAATTAGAATCAATGAAAAGGGATTATCAAGTCATTGCAATTGAGTTGTTGAGAAAAATTTGGAATGCGGGTATTAATACCAAGGTATTAGAAGATCTAAAGAAATATAAACCCGGCTACGGAATGGAAAATTTAGATCCTTTAGTGAAAAAGATAATTTTTTTAGGCGATAGAATATGGCAGGCACATCGACAAATAGTTCAGCCATTTTTTCCAAAATTAATAGAAATGTAAAAATAAAAGAATTTGCCGCCTCTCCTTCGCATAAAGCTACGGACGAGCAAAGCAAAGAAAAACTTGAAGTTATTACCAATTAAATAGGTTCCAACATCGTCCCATAGGGCCAGCAGTCTAACTTTTTTATCGAGAGACCAAGATGCATTAAAATCGCCAAAGGGGCGGTTTTTTGGTAGAATAGAAAAATGGGGAAATTAGAAAAGATAGTAGTTGCCACTCGTAATCTTGGCAAAAAAGAAAGGTTCCAAAGGTTTTTGAATAAAATCGCAAAAAAAGTATTAAGCCTTGATGATTTTAATTTCACCGGCAAACCAAACGAAAGTGGCGAAACCGCAGAAGAAAATGCCAAGATTAAGGCTTTGTTCTATGCCGAAAAGTTGAATCTGCCGGTTTTCTCAGAGGACGAAAGTCTATTCGTTGATTTTTTACCAGAAAACCAACAACCGGGAACTCATGTCAGAAGAGTGAACGGAAAAGAACTTAATGATAAAGAACTACTCGTTTATTGGGCGTCAATCACAGCCAATGTGCCTAAAGATAAAATGACTGGCAGATGGCATATAGCATACTGTTTCGTCATGCCGTCGCAAAAACCAATTTTAATATCAATTGATCATCCCATCATCTTCTTTAATATTCCATCAGGCACAGTACCTTCAGATTGGCCGATGAATAGTATTCAGGGGCCGGCTAAATTTGGCAAACCAGAAAGCGAATTAACGCCAGAAGAACTCAAAAAACACGAACAAGATACAGAAACTATATTAGTACAGAGGTTAGATGAATTATTTCAAATACATTGAACAGGTTCTAACATCGTCTAGTTCCCAGAGTCAGAAAATCGCCAAAGGGGCGGTTTTTTGGTAAAATGAAATCATGAGAAAGACGATTACCTTTATTACAGCGATTATACTCTTTAGTCTTTTGCCAGTGAGTTTTATTTTTGCCCAGCAATCTAACTCCCAATTGGCAACCCAAAACTTACAACAACAAATTCAAGAATTGCAAAAACAAATTATTGATCTGCAGGTACAGCTAGAAATAGTTAAAAAAGCCGAAATTCCTGCAAGTGGGAACATTAGATTTACCAAAATCCTTCAGCGAGGAATAAAGGATGACGAAGTAAAAATATTACAAGAATTTTTGAAACAGTCCCCGGATATTTATCCCGAAGGATTGGTAACCGGTTACTTCGGGCCATTAACCGAGGCGGCAGTCAAAAGATTTCAAAAAAAATACGGCATAGAAACTATTGGAATAGTCGGACCGAAAACCAGAGCGAAAATAAATGAACTTATTTTGACGAAACCGATTTCCACCGAAAAGATAGAAAAACCCGCTCCTTCTCAGACGTTAACTCCGCCCGCCAGCTGGCCCGATTGGTTAAAAAAAGAAAGAGAGCAGAATATTAAAGATGTTCACCAAATGGAGGATTGGGCGCTGAGTGTGGGATGGAAATCGTTGCAAAACGATAACTTACTCCAGCTTCTCGAGTGGGCTAAAGAACACGAGTTCAAATTCATTGGAACAGGAGAAACAATTAAAGATGAGGTGTCTATTACAGCAATGCCCGGCGTTGATATCATTTTTAAGGAACTTAATAATTTTCCTCCTCACCTTATAAAACTTCTTAAGGGCACTACAGTTTATCTTTCAACCGAATACGGCGGTTCTACCACCTGGACCTCGACTGAATCAGAATCAAAAATTGGCATAAGTATAAAAAAAGCCTTTATTCGTCAAACTAAACCGCCCGATGAAATGACTCACGAATTAGCGCATGCTCTTGATATGGTTAGTATCCGCGTTGATAAAAGTAGTGAGTTTACTATTGGCAAAACCGATGAAGAAGTTCGTTTGCTGCGAGAAGAATTTGAGCGGGTATTCCAGATTTCAAAAGAGCCATGGACTGATTCAACCAAAGCCCCGCCAGGATTTGTTAATATATATGCGAGTACAAATTCCTCAGAAAATTTCGCCAGTCATTTTGATTATTATATTAACCAACCTGAATATTTCCGCGAGAGGGCCGCTAAGGAATCTGGACTTGCTCAAAAATACAACTTTTTGAAAACAAAAATATTTTTGGGAAAGGAGTATTAAATTTTATAGATGCAAATGAAAACAAAGATTTTAATTATTGTAATAATTTTGATTGGTTTGGGAGTGGGAGGGATTTTTGTTTATAAAAACATCCTCCGCCCCGGATTGGAAAAAGATGAGGGGGTTCTGGTAGGTGAAGAAAATAGGAACTGTATTTACTCCGATAAATACGACGTTAAGCTTGTCATGCCTACGACCTTTGGCCTGCTTGACCAGTTTGCCTTACTGCCGAACGGTGATATTGCGATGGGGGATAAAGCAAATAATCGCATTCTCTTGTTTCATAACAATACATTTGAGACTGTTGTGACTGGCGACATCAACGCATCGGCGGTCACAGCACTTCCTGACGGCCGCATTGCCTACCTGGATCACAACGAGGTATCGCTTTTAAACTATAGAACAAAAGAAAAAGAGCGTTTGGGCAAAGTGCCCGGCGAGCGCTATCTGCAAGCATTGGGCTCTGACAAGCAGGGGAATATATACGTGGGAACTTCGGGAGCCGGACTTTTTCGATTTAAAAACGGCAAGTTGGAGAAAGTCGCCGAGTCATTGCCGTTTTCTAAACTTGATTCCGTTCAAATCACCGATATTGCAGTTGGGCTTGACGACATAGTGTATGTTGCAGGCTTTGAAAAGGTTTTTGCCGTTGATCCTACTGGCGCTATACAGTCCATTGCTGAAGGATTAGTCGATGAACCTGTTTGGGTAGAAGTTGGGCCAGATGGAATGGTATACATCAATGAGCTAAGCCGAGGCTTGCAACGATTTGATCCCAAAACAAAACAGCTTAGTCAGTTAAATACAAATTATCACTTTTATGGCATGCTGTCGCTAACAGCTAATGAACTTCTCGTACACGATACACGAGGGATTCTTTTTACGCTAAACCTAGAAACCAATGCGGTAAAGCTCCTTTGTACGAGTGTCGGTAATGATTTTGCTTTTGTCGCTGGCGCAGATAACACGGTATTCTTTGCCACGCCATCCCTTGAACCGGTGCTCAAACAACATATGGTGGAGCTCAACGACGCAGGTGAAAAGATCGATTTAAATAATCTCGAATACGCAACAATTTTTGCCGCAGACGTTGACAATGAAAACCGCCTTTCCCTTCTCACCAACGAAGGCATCGTTCGTCTTAATCAAGATGGGTCGATTAAAACAGTATCGATACGCATTGAAGGGAGGGAATTTCCACCCATGAGAAATCTAGCCGCTGGGCAGGGCTTATGGTATGTGACTGCAACGGATTTCAACGAAAAAATCGAGATATTTTCTGTCGATGAATCGGGTGAAACAATATTCCTCCCGATTAGTTTCACCCGCGACTCTTTTGGAACCGAGGTATACAAGGTTGACGATACGCGAATAGACGTCGCCCCCGATGGTTCACTTGCGCTGATTATCACAGCCAAAGGTTCTGCCTCGCAAGGACCATATATTCAACGCGTATACCGCGCAGATGCGAATGGATTAAATTTGAAAGAGATTGCGCGCCTCGACTCAGGTCGCGTTGCGGGCATGGTGGACATTGCTGTCGGTCCAGACAACAGTGTCTTTGTGCTTACCATGCGGGGGGAAATACCCAATGTCGGCGGGTCAGATTCGATATATAAGATCGGCAAGAATAATGAAATAGCGGAAGCAGTGCATATCTGCCCCGGCCGTGATCCGGAAAGCATTGATGTCGATTCCGTGGGCAATATTTGGTTCGGTTCAACGCTCGGCGTGTTCAAAGCTACGCCTAAAGTTCGATAAATTTTCCCAAAACCAAGTTCGGATTTTCGTCAAAAAAAGTTCAAACTTCGTCCAAAAACGACCGCCATGACAATTTAGTATCGGATAGACCTATCTAGCCGAGACAACAGGGCGACCCGAGTGCTATTAGAATAATATGTTTTTAAAAGAATTTTCAAAAATATGAATAAATTAAAAAAAGACCAAATTTTAGTCGCAATTTCTACAATAATGCTGTTATTCACGGCATTGATAAATTGGACGATTTATTCTTGGCTGATTTTGGTTTCCGTAATTATAATTTTGTTCGTTTGGTATTTTAGAAAAACTTGAAATCGTTCTTTAAACACCATCAGTCAGGAGATGGCAAAAATTGCTAAAGCCCTTGGCGTTTCAATTGAGAAGTTAATAAAATAATTTTTTCAATTAATAATGAAAGAAATAGAAATTATCCAACAATTTGAGGATGTTTTTATTGAAGCTGGAAAACTGGCAGTTAAATTGAGAAATGACGCTGTTATTGAACAAAAACATAATTCTGGAATAGAGGATATTGATATTGTGACGAGTGCAGATTTAGCTGTTCAAGAATTCGTATTGAGAAAATTAGCAGTATCAGAGTTGAAGCACTGTGAAATCGTTGTAGAAGAAGACACCCCCAGTAAAAACTTGTTCGCTAAATCTTCTGATCTAGTAATTACCATTGACCCGATTGATGGTACAAAGCTATATGCCAGTGGTAAAAAAATGTATTCCATAATTATCACTGTTCATAATAAAAAAAGGCCGATTTATACTTTTTGTTATTTTCCTGAAGTTAAATGGGGAATAAAAATTGTTCATGATCAATGTCAATTTTTTGGTAATAAACCAGAAATAATACATCATACGATTTTACCAAAAACAGTTGTTTATTCATTTTATAATCCTATAGATTGTATTCCTGGGCAAACCGCAAAATTATTAAAAAAGGGTTATGTTTTTCGAAATAAAAAAGAAATTACCGATGAAGCAGGTTCAACCGCTCTTTTTCTATTAGGAATTGTTGATGGATATTTTGTAGAAAACGGATCAGCTGTTGATTGCCTTGTTGGACTTCATTATGCATTAGCGCGGGGTTTTGAAGTTTACCAAAATATTGACTTAACAAAAACGGTTCCGAGTATAATTTCTGACGGAAACGATGAATATAAAGGTAATTATTTGGTTACCAGAAACAAGTAAACAATTGATGACTATAAATTTAAAATATCAGGGGGAAAATAAAATTGATAAATTAAACTATCTATTCTTAGCTAATTTTAATTAAAGAATTAAAGCTACATATTTGGAATTCTGAATAGGCCTGATATAATTATATAATTAATATAAATGATGAGGGCTAATAATAAAAAATTAAAATAAATAAAAATATGAAAGGATACGTTAATAATATTGAAAAAGACACTTTGGAAAATAATAATTTTCGCAAAGTGTTATATACAGCCAAACATAGCCAATTAGTGTTAATGAGCTTAAAGCCAAGAGAAGAAATCGGAATGGAGATTCATCCTGATAATGATCAATTCTTTCGTTTTGAAAAGGGAAATGGCAAGGTTATTATCGATGGCAATGAATATGAGATCTCAGATGGCTTTGCAGTAGTAGTCCCGGCCAAAGCTCAGCATAATGTTATTAATACTTCAGATAGTGAAGAGTTGAAACTTTATACTATTTATTCACCAGCTCATCATAAAGATGGCATTATTAGAAATACTAAAGCTGAGGCGGCAGCAAATGAAGCAGAATTTGATGGAAAGACTACTGAGTAATAATTGTTTTTCTAAGGAATTAAGGCAGTTGTATTTGCCGTGAATGTAGAATTATGGAGCTAATAAGAGATTTTAAAAAAGAAGAAAATATATTTGGCACAGGCGTTTGTCGGGAGGAGGTATAATTTGATTATGGTGATTATATTTTTAAGAGGACTGCCGGGATCCGGCAAAACATCTATTGCGCATAAATTAGAAGAAAAATTGGATTGCGCCGAGGTGATTCATTCCGATGCTTTTAAAATAGACTATTTAAAAAAACATAAGGATTGTGATTTTGCTGATGCCTGCAAATATAGTTACAGTAAGACGATTAAACGGCTTTCAACCCTGTCCGTCAAAAAAATAATCATCGTTGAAGAATTATTTTATGATAGCGATTTTGTGCAGAAAATCAGGGATTTCTGCAGAGAAAAAAATATTAGAACCTTTTGGTTTTACTTGAAAAGAAACTTGAATAAACTCCTGGAAATTGAAAATTCTCGGAAACGGAAGATTAAAAATACGCGCGGAGGTCTTTTAAAACTTCAAAAAGATTTAGACAAAATAAAAATAGAAAATGAGAAGATTGTTCTTAATGACGGCAACATTGATGAATCGGTCAATTTTATTTTGGAAAATATAAAAATGTAAGTCCCTCATCTTTCGGGGCGCCGCCTCGCAAAATTTATAAACAAAAGGAACAATTAAATTATGACTAACAAAAAATTACTTTACGGGATAATAGTTATATCTCTGATTAGTTTATTTTTGGTTATCTGGAATAACTATCAAATTTCAGGAAAGTGCGGCATAGAGAATTGTCATGGTTTAGATATTACCTGTGGCCCAAATGTTTCTGAGGTTTGCGATATGATGTATATGGCTGGAGATAATTGTCGACAGTATGTAGGCTGTCAAATTGTTGATGGAAAATGTCAATTGGTAAAAAACCAGAAATTTGATCTTTGTAAATCCTGTGTGGAAAAATGTTCGGTGGATTTCAAAGACGATCAAATCAAATTTTTTGAATGTGAGAGTAAATGTACAGAATAAAACAATTAGACGAAGCACACCCTCCCTCTTCGCCAGTTGGAAAATGTCTTTCTATGGCAAAAATCGCCAATCCGCCTTTCGGCGGAGGCGATTTTTTGGTAGAATAAGAATATATGAGATTAGAAATAGTTTTAGAAAAATTAGAAAAGCTTTTTAGGGATTGGGGATTAGAAAAAGATGATTGGATTTTGATTGCTAATTATGCTCTGAAATTACAAGGATATTTGTATAAACTAAGAAAAGGGCACTTTAATACGATGGTTAATAAAAATAAACTTCCCTGGGATGTAAAAGAGGGATATGAAATTTTTCCACCTAAAAATTCAGAATGGACAAAAAAGCTTTCTCTTTGGATGAAATCAACCGGTTTTGAAACTGATTTAATTGCTTATAGTTCTCAAAAATTAAAAAAATATATTAAATATACAATCTTATATAGACTGCCTAACGATAGAGAAATCCGTCTTTTAACTATGGAGGGTAATCTTAAAATTTTGGATGATTATTTAGTTCATTGTAATGAGAAGGAGGTAGGGAAGGGGAAAGGGGTATATTTACTAAAAGTGATTGAAAATATGTGTAGGGCGGCTAGAAAAAAGGGTGATATAAGAGCTGTTTCTTTAAGCAATAAAATACTAAAAAAATACGAATATTTAAGAAAAAAAGAAGAATGTTTTAAAAAGAAAGGTAAGGAATTTAAAGGTATTGTAGCTTACAAAGGTAAAGTAGTAGGAAAAGCAACAATAATCCCCGGTAAAGGCGAGAAAATTAGAAAAGCAATAAGAGGAAAAATTTTAGTGACCAAAATGACATCGCCTAAATTTACTGCTATTACTGATAAAATAAAAGCAATTATTACCGATGATGGAGGAAGATTGTGCCACGCAGCAATTTTAGCTCGTGAGTTTAAAATACCATGTATCATTGGAACTAAAATTGCCACCAAGGTTCTAAAAGATGGAGATTTAGTGGAAGTAGATGCTGATAAGGGAATCGTTAGAATATTAGAAAAAGCAAAATAGTATGCCAAAACAAAAAATCATTTTAAAAGGAATTCCAGCAAGTGCTGGGGTTGTCAAAGGGAAAGTGAGGATTATTTTGGACCCTTCTGATAATTCCAAGATGAAGAAAGAGGATATTTTAGTGGCTAAGATCACAGATCCCTCTTTTGTTATAGCTATGTCAAAGGCAGTAGCGATTATTACCGACCTTGGCGGTTTGACTTCCCATCCAGCCATAATAGCTAGGGAATTGGGTGTACCTTGTGTGGTTTCTACTTTAAAAGCGACTAAAGTTTTAAAAGATAATGATAAAATTAAAGTTGATGGGACAAAAGGAATTATCTACAAAATATAAAAAACAAATTATCCAGAAGTTCGTTAAGGCCATGAAGCGGGCTTTCCAAGGCCTTGGCTGTAACAGGTTGTGGCCGGCTGAAGCGGCTCAAATTCAGGCTTATTTTAACTCTTTTTTGGCTACTTGGTTTTTTGAAAAATATAAAGAAAATCCGAAGAAATTTCGAGAAGGATTAAAAAAACTACAAGCGAATCATCTATATTCTCTACTTTATGATGTTGTCGTAGTTGGATTAAAGGTCGCTAAAAGGTTCGAAAACTATCCTATCAACCAAAAAGAAATTGTAGATTTTGTGACATTTATTGCCAGTGTTGCTTATGAAAAAATACGAAATGATATCTTTTGTGTAGAAGGAACCAATAAGATTTTATCCAAAGATGAAGTGACAAATATTATAAAAAATACAAAGTGGATAAAAACCAATAAAGAAATTAGTAAAGAAGTTGCCAAACTCTCCATTTCCGCTGACTCACTAGATTGGTCTCTGTATTTTGATGCCCACCCAATCGGCGGAATGGTTACTCATGGACCTTATCGTTGCAAGGATGGCATGCTTATCATTAAAGATTGGTTTGATTTAAATCCACCGAGCTGGGCGGTCGAAAACAAACACCCTAAGCTTTTAATGTATCTCATTTACAGACCAATTAAAGACTTGCGCTTTGATATAATGAACCACTTTACCACTAAGCAGAATATGCCTAAAAAATTAGTAAAATTTTCTGTAGTAAGGGGAAAAAAGATTATGAACGCCGAACAAATTAAGAAATTAACCTCTTATTATAACCGGCTAACTTTAAAACAAACTCAATATGTGAATAGCCTTAAACCTCTAGATATTATCGTCAAAGGCACAGAAATTTGTTATTATGCTTATAAAATTTTCTTTGATTATTATAAGATGAATTGGCGCCCTCCTAAGAAAGTTTATATTAATATTAAACAACAGAGATTAAAATATTGGAACAGGTATAAGTTTAAACCATCTTTGGTAGCACCTCAAAATACTACTCAATTTGATCCCCGCGATAGTTTTATTATGTAAAGAGCATGAAAAATTTAAAATTTTTAAACGAAATTGACAGGACAAAAATATCCTTAGCTGGCGGTAAAGGGGCGAATTTGGGGGAGCTGGTGAAAATTGGAATGCCGGTGCCGGATGGGTTTGTGGTTTTAGCTTCAGCTTTTGAGAAGTTTTTAGAAGAAACTGACATTAATGTTGAAATTGATGCAATGTGGGATAGGATAAATATTAAAGATATAGAAAACATAGAGGAAAATTCAGAAATCATTAGAGGCATTATTCTAAAAAAGGAATTTCCTGCAGAATTAAGAAAAGAGATTCTTTCTACCTTTAATAGATTAGGAGCAAGCAATGTAGCTGTGCGAAGTTCAGCTACGGCAGAGGATTCAAAAATTGACGCTTGGGCAGGCCAATTAGAAAGCTATCTTTATGTGACAAAAGACAATCTTTTAGAAAGTATTCAAAAATGCTGGGCTTCTTTATATACTCCCAGGGCTTTATTCTATAGAGTTGAGAGAAAGTTGGACAGAAAGCAGATATCAGTGGCGGTTGTCGTCCAGAAAATGATTAATTCTGAAGTTTCTGGAGTCTGTTTCACAGTCCATCCTGTTACCAAAGACGCAGACCAAATGATAATTGAGGCCTGCTGGGGACTGGGTGAGGCCTTAGTTCAAGGCACTATTACTCCTGATAGTTATATTATTGAGAAAAGCACCCTGAATTTAGTTGATATAAATGTTAATACCCAGGAGAAGCAGATTATTAGGGGAGGTAAGGGCATTAAGACTGAAGCCGTGCCCGAAGAGATGAGAAAAAAACAAAAACTTTCTGAAAAGCAGATTAAAGAATTAGCCAATCTCTGTATTAAAATAGAGAGTCATTATAAAGACCCACAAGATATTGAATGGGCATTTGCAAAAGACAAATTTTATATTGTTCAAAGTCGTCCTATTACTACTTTGTCGGACAAGGTACAGAAACAATCCGTATATAAAAAAGTTTTTACGAGAGATTATTCCTTACCAATGCTTCAGGTTTTATATAAAGGCAAGGCGTATAATGAGAAACCATGGAGTGGTAAACGACAACCCTTTTTACCATATATTGTTTTTGTGCGGGAGGATGATACGGTCAAGAATTATTATGACCCGCGAGGTATGGAGTGGATAAAAAATCATATTAAAGAAAACATTAAACTTAATAAAGATTTTTTGAATGAATTAGAAAAGCAAGTTAATGAAAAATTGAAACCAATACAACCAATTTATGAAGCCGAATCGCCTTTATCTAAAGAAAAATTATTGGAGTTTATTAAAAATCTTGAAATATCTTATCCATGGACTGAGACAATGTGGTGGTTACGCGAAATGAACGGTAAATTAGACACTCCCTCAATTAAAAAATTAAAAGAGAAAACCGCAAAATTATCTTCTGGAACAGATGCCGTTGTGCGTAAATCTCTTATGAGAATTTTTCCAAAAATAAAAGATTTTGTTCATGTGCTTTTAATTGAGGAAATTGAGGCAGAAAAATTTCCAGAATTGGATGAATTAAAAGACAGAGATAAAGGATTTATTTTTACACAAAATACGTTATATCTAAACAAAAGCATTAATGACATTGAAAAAAAATATGGTATTTTGCTGGAACGAGAAAATATTGATGAGGGCGTTAACGAAATAAAAGGAGTTGGGGCATATCCAGGTATCGTTCGCGGAAAAGTCAGACGAGTTATGGGGCATAAGCAAATTTATTCAATTAAAGAGGGCGAGATTTTAGTTTCTCCAATGACTATACCTGATTTTCTGCCAGCAATGGAAAAAGCAGCAGCTTTTGTTACAGATGAAGGTGGAATGACTTGTCATGCTGCGATAGTAGCTCGTGAAATGAAAAAACCGTGTATAGTCGGAACCAAAATTGCCACACAGATTCTTAAAAACGGCGATTTGATAGAAATAGATGCTAATAAAGGAGTCGTCAAAATTTTAAAGAAGAAATAAAAACAGTAAAAAATACCAATATTAGAAAGGCTCTTTTATTGACCATTAAGATATATTATGATATGATTTTTATATAATTTTATGGTCGATATAAATCTTTACTAACAATAATTAATATAAAAATATGAGTTTTGAAGAGATACCAACTCTTGAAGAGAAAAAAGACATTCCAAAAATAACAACTGAAGAATGGTTAAAATACAGTGGCGGAAATAAAGATGACGAAGAATTTAGAAAATGGATGGAGGCAAGAGGGATTGAATTTGATAAGGACGGTGTTGCAAAAGTTAATTTAGATGGTAACGTAATTAAAACAAGCGAAGATGATTTTGGTACAATAATTGAAGATGAAGATCCTGACCATATACTTGAAAAATCCAAAGCATAAGTTTTTATAAGAGATATAGAATATTAACAAAAAATGACTACTATATAGTCATTTTTTGTTTAAAACTTGGTTTAATTTACGTGATGTTATATAATTATAGGAAATAGACTTATGAATACTCAAGTTCTCAAAAAAGAAAATAAGAAATTAAGAAAGGAAATTGAAAAATTAAACAGATTGGTTACCATTGATTTTCTAACCAAGGTTTATAATCGCCGGGCTTTTTCTCAATTCTTCAAAATTGTTTATGAAGAACTAAAATGGGCAACCAGACATAAAACTCGGCGTTCTCAAAAATCTCAATTTTCACTGATAATAATAGACATTGATGACTTTAAGAAATTTAACGATAAATTTGGTCATCTTTATGGTGATAGAATTTTAAAAAAAGTCGCTAAATTTCTTAAAGATTCTGTCCGGGACTTTGACATTGTTGCCCGATGGGGAGGAGAAGAATTTGCTATAATTCTTAAAGGCGCAAATTTATCTCAAGCCCAAAAAAGGGCTAAAATTATATTAGAAAGAGCCAGAGAACATCTTCCTGTTACTTTTAGTATTGGCATTACTCAATGCAATCCAGAATATTCTTTAAAACAAATCTTTCAGAAAGCGGATAAAGCTCTAATAAAAGCCAAAAAACAAGGCAAAAATCAAATTGTGATTGGATAATAGAAGAAAACAGGAATTGACATTTCAGAAATATAATGGTATCATTTTACTACAACAAGGTTTTAAGCAGTATTTTGACAATTAAAAAATAAAAAAAAGAAAGGAAGGTAAGATAAGATGAAGATAAGAAGAAATTACAATTTTGAAAAAATTGAAAATCCTGATTTAATTCAGCTGTATTCTTTAAAGAAAAGATACAAATTGACATGTAAATCAATTGTCGATATAGCAATGGATATAGCAAGGAAAGAAAAAATAGCAAGAAGGGGTCATGATATATTGATTGTATCAATTATGATTCTTATACTATTTTTTTTGTTTGTAGATTAACAATCTTTTTAATTCTATTAGTTTTTGGATTAATTATAGGAGTATTTTAGTTAATTAAAGATAAAGATTATAAAGAAGGGAGAAGAAAATGAAAAAGATTTTTATAAAAATGTCCCAGATTTTGATAAAAATCCGGGACATGATTAATGATTCTGCGGATTCAGTTTTGTATGGTTGGTTTGAACCTCATAGATCTAAACGGAGGTGATTGATATGCCAGATATTTTATGGGCACTATGTATAGGAATAGAAATAATAGTAATTATTGGAGGAATCCTCATTTTTAAAAAAAATGAGAAATTACTATTTAAATTTTTTCTTTCTTCAATGGTTCTGTACGCACTTTCGTTAGTATGCATACTTCTTTTTAAATCTCATCTCAATTAGTTAAAGCAAATCTAAAAAGGGAGAATCAGCCTCCCTTTTATTTTTTATAATTATGAGATCTTTCACCGTGTTCAGGATGAGCCTGTTGAATCAATCAACAGGCTCAATTTATTGAATTGTTCACCACGGTCAAATTCGTTTTTAAATTTTTCAAAACTGGTTGCCGCAGGAGAAAAGGTGGGGGTTGATCCCCACACCAAATTTACCTCCCATTAAGGATATCAATCACTATTATTAAGAGATAATTTCCAATAACATTGTTTTAGGCGCTGGCCGAATAGGCCATCCCGACTTTGTCAGGAATATTTATTCAATAAGCGCCTAATCAGCTATTTGATTGGTAAATTATGGTGTTGGGGGTTGATTTTTGCTTTTTTCTTTGGTATAATTTCTTTGACGATCGCAAGATCGTCAACGGTGGGGCTCCCTGTTATTGCCTTTGGTAATAACGGGGTCACCAGAAAAACAGGTGTCTTTGATACCTGTTTTTCTTTTATTTTTGAGCAAAGCGAGAAAACAACGTTCTTGAACGAAGTGAAAAGTTGTTATTTTCAACTTAATCGTGCTAAAATTAGAGTACTAATAGAAAAAGAATTATGGATATTAAAGACCTTATTATTATCGGTGGAGGTCCGGCTGGTTTATCAGCTGGTGTTTATGCTGGGAGAGCTCGGTGTGATACTTTGCTTTTTACTGGAAAAGCTGGCGTCGGCGAATTAATTTTAGCAGTTGATGTTGATGATTTTCCTGGTTTTCCTAATGGTATTTCAGGTATGGAACTTCTTAAATTAATGGAAGAGCAAGCATTGAAATTTGAATGTCAAATAATGCCTCAAGAAATAATTCAAATAGATTTTACTAAGAAACCATTTAAAGTAGTAGCTGAAGATAAAAAAGAATACTATAGCCGTTCAATAATTATTGCCACTGGTGCCTCAAATCGTTGGTTAGGATTGGAAAAAGAAAAAGATTTTATTGGTCACGGAATCTCTGCTTGCGCAGTGTGCGATGGAGCATTTTTTAAAGGCAAAGAAGTAGCAGTTGTTGGAGGAGGAGATGTTGCTTTAGAAGACGCAGTTTATTTAACAAAATACGCGGAAAAAGTTTATATTATTCATCGGAGAGAAGAATTAAGGGCAGCTAAAAGACTTCAAGAAGAAGTATTCAAAAATAAAAAAATAGAATTTATTTTTAATAACGAAATCGTTAAACTTCTTGGTGATAAACAATTGGAAGGAATAATAATAAAAAATAATCAAACGCAAGAAGAGAAAGAACTCAAGATTTCCAGTCTATTTTTGGCTATTGGTTTTTCTCCAGCTACTGAATTATTTAAAAATCAATTATCAATTAATGAAAAAGGCTATCTTGAAGTTAAAGATAATGTAAAAACTTCTAAAGAAGGAGTTTTTGCCGCTGGTGATGTTTGTGATGAGAATTATAAGCAAGCGGTTGTAGCAGCCGGCTTAGGAGCAATGGCAGCTATGGAAGCAGATAAATGGCTAAAAGCTAAAAAAGAATTATGAAATCAGAGCTTCTAATTTGATTTTTTGGAGTCAATTTGATATAATAAAAAACTTATCCTAATTGTTTTTGCTTTTTGAATTGTCATTTTACATTTTGATTTTTAAATTTTTAATTTGTATTATATGTGCGGACCAATATGCGCCATAGGAATAGCGAGCGGCTTGGGAATTTCTCGTTGGCTGGGGATAGATGATTTAACTTTGGGTTTATGGATAGGAGCCCTTATTTTATCTCTTTCAGTCCAGTTTAATATATTTTTAAGCAAGAAAGGCAAAAACTTTCCCTTTAGTTTTTGGGTTATTTTTGGAGGAACCTGGCTTTTATCATTCTTGCCTATTTTAAAGACCATAACTTCTGATCCTTCTTGTAATCTTTTTGGTTTTCCAAGAGTAATCTGTGGTTCTGTTTTAGGGGCATTGACTCTCTTTTTAGTAGATAAGACAAATAACTTTATAATAGATAAACACAGTAAAAAGGTTTATTTTTATTATCAAAGAGTTATTATTCCCATTATTGCCTTAATCATTATAAGTATTATTTTTGAATTATGGATTTGTAAAATTTTTGTTTAAATAAATATGAATCAAGAAGAACAATTTTCTCAAATTATCGCCAAAATTCAAGAATTAAAAAAGGGTAAAAATCCTTTAGATTTGTCATCCAAAGAGGATTTGGCAATTGGTGTTATGAATCTTATTTCTTTAGAAGAACACTTTTTCTTTACCTATAATAAGACTAATGATGGCAAATATCTGGAATTATTGAATCAGATTCGCAGTATGAGAAAAGATTTATTGAAAGAGATAGTCAAGAATCCCAAAGGAGAAATTTGGTGCGTCTCAAAGCATTTATTAGCAGCTTCTATGAGATTAATGGAAGTAGGAACTAAGAAGTTATCTGATGGCGATAAAAGTAAGGCAGAAGAATTATTTAAGAAATCTTATACTCTTTGGAATATATTTTGGGGGTTAAATTTGGGATTAATTGAGATAAAAGATATAGGAGGAAAAGATGATGATCCCGAAAAAAAAGAATCAATAGAGCTAAATGATGATTTCGAGCAAAGCGAGAAAAAAGGTTCTGAGCGAAGCGAGGGTTCTTATTTTGAGCAAAGCGAGAAAAAAGGTTCTGAGCGAAGCGAGGGTTCTTATAAAGAAACAAAGAAAGAATTTAGTGTTTGGAGTAAATTAGGAAAGATGATTCAAGAAGTCTTGGATTGCTGCAAAGAGTGACTTTATTTTCATGGATATTTCTTTATTTGATTATCATTTGCCAAAAGAATTTATTGCCCAGGAGCCAATAGAGCCGCGAGACCACTCGCGTCTTTTGATATTAAATAGAAAGACGAAAAAGATGGAACATAAAAAATTCTATGAAATATTAAATTATTTGTCTGATAATGATATTTTGGTTTTTAATGATAGTAAAGTAGTGCCAGCCCGCTTATATGGAAAGAAAATTTCCACCGCGTTAAACGCGGCAAAAGGAAAAGTGGAAATTCTTCTCATTCGTCCAAAAAATAAAGAAGTTTTTGATTTTATTTCTTGGCCAAACCAATGGATAGTTATTGGAAAACCCGAGCTGAAAAAAGGGCAAATTATTAGATTTGGCAAAACTCTTACTGGAAAAATAGAAAAAGAAACAAACTATGAAAGGGTAATATGTTTTAATAAAAAAGGTCAGGATTTAAAACAAGAAATTTTATCTTTAGGTGAACCTCCTTTACCGCCTTATATTACCAAACCTACAGAACGTTCTTTTTCAGGATATCAAACTATGTATGCTAAAAAGGAAGGCTCAATTGCCGCTCCTACTGCTGGTTTTCATTTTACAAAAAATCTTTTGGGCAGAATAAGAGAAAAAGGAATCAAGACAGAATTTGTTACTCTGTATGTGGGGTTGGGCACTTTTCTTCCTATAAAAACTCAAGATATTGAAAAACATAAGATGCATTCAGAGTTTTTTGAACTTTGCCCAAATACTGCTAAAATATTAAATCAGGCAAAATCAAAAGGAAAAAGGATAATCGCTATAGGGACTACCACGATGCGAGTTTTGGAGAGTTGCGCTGTGAACCATTCGCGATTAAAGCCCCAGAAAGGCTGGACTAATTTATTTATTTTTCCGGGATATAAATTTAAATTTGTTGACGCCTTGATTACAAATTTCCATCTACCAAAATCCACTTTATTAATGCTGGTTTCCGCCTTTGTCGCGTTTAACGCGACTGATACCACGTTTAACGTGGTTGCTGGAAGAGATTTAATTTTAAAAGCATATCAAGAAGCGATTAATAAAAAATATAGGTTCTTCTCGTTTGGAGATGCAATGTTCATTATTTAAATTCAAAAATCAAAAATTAAAATGAAAAATGACAATTCAAAATTTAAAATTATTAGAGAATCTAAGAGCTCACGAGTTCGTTTAGGAGAAATAGACACTAATCATGGTGTTGTAAAAACTCCTGTTTTTATGCCTCCAGGAACCCAGGCAACAGTTAAAGCGGTTGGACCTGATGACTTGACAAGAGTTGGCGTAGAAATAGTTTTAGTCAATACACTTCATTTACATCTGCAACCAGGCGAAAATCTGATAAATGACTTAGGTCGCGTTAGACGCGACTTAGGAGGCATTCATCAATTTATGAGCTGGTCTGGGCCTATTCTAAGCGACTCTGGAGGGTTTCAAGTATGGAGTTTTAGTAGAAATGGGCAAAATCTGGCTAAAATTAGTGAAAATGGGGTTGAATTTTCTTCTCCAGTTGATGGATCAAAACATCTAATTACGCCTGAAAAATCAATTGAAATTCAGCACAAATTAGGTTCTGATATTATTATGGCTTTTGATGAGTGCAACCCTGATTCTGACAACAAAGAATATGCTAAAAAATCAATGCAAAGAACTCATCGCTGGGCAGAAAGGTCCTTAAAACAACATCAAGAGCTTAGTAAAAAATATTCTCTATCCGGGCAAAAACCACCTCTGATTTTCGGTATTATTCAAGGCGGCATTTTTGAAGATTTAAGAAAAGAGTCAGCTAAATTTATCACCAATCTTCCTTTTGATGGCATAGCCTTAGGAGGAGAAACAATTGGTTATAATATGCCAAGAACATTGGAAATTTTGGATTATCTTCAAGATCTTTTACCTGAAGATAAACCTCGTTATACCATGGGGCTGGGATCCTCGCCTTATGATGTGATTGAAGTGGTAAAAAGGGGAGTGGATATGTTTGATTGCGTTGGGCCAACAAGAATGGCTCGCCACGGTTCTCTTTACAGTGGTAATATCTTTTTAGAAAACGAAGGAATAAAATTTGAATCAGAATTTGAAAAAGGATGTTTGAGAATATCCAATAGCTGTTTTAAAAAAGACAATAATCCAATTGATAAAAATTGCGATTGTTATACTTGCCAGAATTTTTCTCGGGCTTATCTTCGCCACTTGTATTCTGTAAAAGAATCGTTATATCTTAGATTAGCTACAATTCATAATTTAAGATTTATGATGAGACTAATACACACTTTAAGAAAAACAATTAAATAACTTTGCAACGAATTTCTACGTATTTCCATTGTATTTCTTGAAATTCATAGAAATATGCTTCGCCGTGCACCAGTCGGTGCATGGCTTCGCGAAATTCATAGAGATTCATTGTTATAGGTTATAAGTTTTAAGTTTCAAGATTATGTTGCTTCATACTTGCTGCGCTCCATGCGCATTGCCAATGATTGAACATTTATTAACAATAAAAAGGGTAAAAGATATTACTTTGTATTTTTATAATCCTAACATTTATCCTGAGGGAGAATATAAAAAAAGATTAAAAGATGTGGAAAAAATAGCTAAAATTTATAATCTGAAATTAATTGTCGGAGAATATGAACATGATAAATGGTTGGACTATCTTAAAAAATCATTGCCTCACCCTCTTGAATCTTACCCAGAAAACAATGAAAGATGTTTAAATTGTTTCCGTTTTCGTTTGGAAGAAACCGCTGAATTTGCCAAGAAAAATAATTTTGATGAATTTGGCTCTACTTTAAGTATAAATCGTTTTAAAAATACAGAATTTATTAGTAATTATGGCAAATCTTTGGCGAAAAAGCACCAAATTAAATACAAAGAGTTTTTTCTTGACGCCAATAAAGTTTATAAAATGGGACTGGAACTTTCTAAAAAACATAATCTTTATCGACAGAAATACTGCGGCTGTGAATTTTCTATGATATAATTAAATTTAAATGAAGGAAATAGACTATAATTATTTTATAGGCAATAAAAAGCGACCATTTCATTTATCTGTTGGAGTAGTTGTTTTTAACGATACAAAACAGGTTCTTTGTTCTCATTTCTCCAAAGTAAGAGATAATTGTGATGTTTATTCCTTAATGAGAGAAACTATCAGGCCAAATACATCTCTTGAAGAAAACTTAAGGAGAGGGTTAAGGGAAGAATTTGGAGTTGAAGCTGTAATCATTCAGTTTATAGGTACAATTATTAGTCATTTCATAAACTGGGAAGGAGTTGAAGTTGAAAAAACAACACTTTATTTTCTGTGTAAGTTAGAAAAATCAGATCAAAGCAAAATTACACATCCAGATAAGTTCGAAAAACAATTGGGGATAATTGAATGGCAGGACATAAATTTTCTTATTCAAAAGATGAAAGAACAATCGGAAACATTGCAAAAAACTGATTACGATGAAAGCATAATTCTGGAAAGAGCTTTAAACTATCTTAATAAGAATGAAAACAATATTTGAAATTTATAAAAATTTATAATTATGGCTAAACCTAAAAAACTTTCAGTAAAAACACTTTTAAGAGATACCTATTTAGCGATGATAAAGAATGCTTGCGGATCAGTGATTTGGAGGAATTATTATGCTTTAGTTAATGGGAAAAGAGAGGATATGCTTCATAATGGGGCAACATCGTGTACTTTTTTTGTAAGTTCGATCCTCAAGATTTTTAATTTGATTAAAGAATTACATCTCACCGTAAAAGGCATGGAAAAAGATTTAAAAGAATCAGAATGGCAGATAATAAAAGTATCTTCCAAGATGCCTGTGGGTAGTGTTGTTATCTGGGAAAAGAAATCCCCAGTTGATAAAATATTAAGAAAGCGGGGGGAACATTATCATATTGGTTTTTATATTGGCGATGAGAAAGCTGTTAGTCTTTGGGCTTATCATAATTTTCCTGTAATTCATCACTGGACTTATAATGGGACAAGAAAAATAATTAGAGTCTATTGGAATAAACAAATAAAAAATTAAAGACCCCTCATAATGAAGGGTCTTATAACTAGACCAGAGTGAAGGATCTTATAACCCGACCGGACCACCTTTGGCGCTGCCGTCGCCAAGACCGCGGGCATAGCCCTCTTTCTCGCCAATTTTATATCCTTGGTGGTAACCTTGTTTAAAACCCTCGATAAAGATATCTTCTAATGCACGCATGAGGCCGGGGGAAGTAGAGAAGTTCTGGCGGGCTTTCTGAAAGTTGAATCGTTTTTTGGCTTCATTTCTGATACTTTTATGGGGGCGGATGTCAGCAATTGCCTGCTCTGATTTCTGCTTATTCATATTCTCCTCCTTTACCCAAGGATTGGATTTGGTCAAAGACCAGACCTTGGGTAATTGTTGCTATTCATATATTCATAGCGGCGAACTGGCTACAAAATTTATAACCAATTCGCCACTATGAATAGTGTTTTTAATAAACTTTTTTCTTTTTGAATTTTCAAAGTGCTTTTTTATAAGATAAATATAGTGTAGCATATACCATAGAATTTGTCAAGAATAGGGGGTGAGTTCTAAAAAATTGATATCTAAGCCCCTTTCAATAACCTGACTAAATAATTTTTTGATTAAAAAGTTATGTTTAAGTAATTGAATTACAATTTTTTCATCAAAATTTTTGCAGGAAAATAAATCAAAAGCAAAATAGTTGTTTTCCGGCCAAGTATGAATTGCTAAATGAGATTCAGCGATAATATAAAAAGCGGTTAAGCCGCCTGGCATATTTTTGGGCAAACCAGATTTTTTAGGAAATTGGTAGATTACTAGAGGAAGGACTGCAGTAACGTTGATCGCTTGGCTGATTTCTTCAAACACCTTTTTGATCAGTTTTTTATTCGTGAGCTCTTTTGGATTTTTAGTAATAACCTCTACCAAAAGATGTTTGCCGTATTGCATTGGAGTAGTAATTTTTATTATAATATTATAATAAGATTATTAAGTCGATGAAATTATATAAAATTTTCAAAAATAATACAATTCAATGCTTAGCTTGTAATAATTACTGCGTAATTCCTAATGGAAAGACTGGTATTTGTGGGGTAAGACAGAATAATAATGGCGAGTTGAGGCTTTTAGTGAATAATAAGGCAATAGCAGTTAACTTAGATCCTGTTGAGAAAAAGCCTCTTTTTCATTTTCTGCCTGGTCAGGCGGCTTTTTCTCTGGGAACTTTAGGTTGCAATTTTGCTTGTGAATTTTGTCAAAATTGGCAAATCTCCCAAGCCCCCAAAATACAGAATACAGTATACAGAATACAGAATACAGATTTCTATGGTGAAGACTGGCCTCCAGAAAAAATTGTAAATTATTGTAAAGACAATAAAATCCCGATTATTGCTTATACATACAATGAGCCCACCATTTGGACAGAGTATGCTTTTGATACGATGAAATTAGCTAAAAAAGAGGGGATTAAAAACATATGGGTTTCAAATGGTTTTATGAGTGAAAAAACCCTTAATCTTATTGCGCCCTATCTTGACGCAATTAACATAGATTTAAAAAGTTTTTCAGAAAATTTTTATCAAAAAATTTGCAAAGGGCGATTAAAGCCAGTCAAAGAAAATATTAAAAAAATTTGGAAAATGGGAATCTGGGAAGAAATAACTACTTTAATAATTCCAGGGTTAAATGACTCGCCAAAAGAATTAAATCAAATAGCTAAGTTTTTGAGAGATATTTCTCATAATTTACCCTGGCATATTTCTGCTTTCTATCCCTGCTATAAAATGCTTGACCGGCTTCCCACACCTGAACAAAGCCTGGTTACTGCCTATAAAATTGGCAAAAAGGCGGGCTTAAAGTATGTCTATACCGGTAATATACCCGATTCTCAATATGAGAGCACTTTTTGTCCCAAGTGTAACGCTCTTCTTATAAAACGATGGGGAGTGAAATGTTTGGAAAATAATTTAAAGAATGGAAAATGCCCAAAATGTAACGCAAAAATAGAAGGACGATGGAAATGAAACATAAAAAGTCAAAATTCAAAATTCAAAAGTCAAAATTACAATTCAAAATTCAAAAGTAATGAATTAACTTATAAAATTTAACACTTTTGACTTTAACTTTTGCCTTTTGCCTTTTGGATTTTGAATTAATATTTATGTTCATTCGTTTACAACAATTTGCCGGCACTTTTTATCCAGATGAGCCATTGATTTTAAAAAAGATGGTTGAGGGTTATTTGCATCAAGCAACAGTAGAAAAAACAAAGAGAGAGCCAAAAGCAATAATTGTTCCTCATGCCGGTTATATTTATTCTGGGAAAATAGCCGCTTATGGTTTTAAAACTTTAGAAAATAAAGCATACGAAAAAATTATTCTCTTAGGACCTAGCCATCATTTTAGCTTCGAGGGTTTAGCTTCTAGCCCTTCTGGTTATTGGGAAACTCCTTTGGGCAAAATTGAATGCTTAGGAAAAGAGGATTTAAAAGAATTGAAAAAGACTAAAAAAAACATTGAATCCCCAGAAATTCATGAACCAGAACATTGTTTAGAGGTAGAGATTCCTTTTCTTCAAATTGTCTTAAAAAACTTTAAAATCTTACCTTTATTAACTGGTGAATTAAATATTAAAACAATGGCCAATGTTTTAGAGCTTCTGATTGACGAAAAGACCTTAATCTTAGTGAGTTCTGATTTGAGCCATTATCTGTCTTATAATCAGGCAAAGATGGTGGATAAAGTAACAATTGACGCTATCTTATCTAATGACATTCAGCGTTTTGATAAATATGGTGATGCCTGTGGAAAATCATCAATTAAAATTTTATTAAACATAGCAAAAAAACGGCATTGGAAACCAAAGCTTTTATGCGCTATGAATTCTGGAGAAACAAGTGGAGAGAAATCTCAGGTAGTAGGTTATGCCAGTATTGCGTACTATGAATAAAAAAGATAAACAATATCTTCTAAAATTAGCCAGAAGAGCTATCAAAAAATACTTTCAGGATAAAGGAGTTCTTCAAATTGAAGAAGATAATTTACCGCAAACTTTAAAAGAAAAAAGAGGAACTTTTGTTACTTTATGGAAAAACCGGCAATTAAGAGGTTGTATTGGGAATTTAGAAAACAAAAAACCAATTTATCAAAGCGTAATTGACAATAGCTTGGCAAGCGCCTTAATTGATCCTCGTTTTATGGCTTTGAAAAAAGATGAATTAAATGATGTAAAAATAGAAATTTCTATATTATCTGAATTAAAAAAAATTCCTGATTTTGCCAGTTCTAATTCTTTTCTAAAATACTTAAATAAGCATCAACCAGGCATATTAATAAAAAAGGGGGCTTACCCCCACACCAAACGAGAACAAGGTACCGAAGGTACCAAAATTGGCAAAGCCAGTTCTCATTATGGTGTGGGGGCTTATCAAGCCACTTTTTTACCGCAGGTCTGGGAAGAATTAACATCAGCAGAGACATTTATCTCTCATCTATGCGAGAAAGCAGGATTAGATAAAAATGAATGGGAAAAAATGAATTTAGAGGTTTACGGATATACTGCGGAAGTTTTTAAGGAAGAATAAATGATTTCTCTAAGATATCCAGGTTCTATTCCCGGACATTCTGTAGGTTCTTCTCTTAAATCCAATTCTTTATGCCCTTTTATAATATTCTCGCTCCTTTCTCGACCGGACAAATCCGATTTTCGAAGATAAAATTTTTCCTGAGAAATATCTAACTCGTATTCTTTAATTAAATATTTAACAAGGTTAACGAGCGCTTTTTTCATTGGTTCAGTTAGTTCATCATGGTTGGGACGGAAATCGCCCATTAAAGAGATAGATACGGTAGCTTTATTATGGCCGTAAGTATGAATTCCAATTGAATATTTTCCTCCCAAATTTCCCTCATAAATTCTGCCATTACCATCTATCAAATAATGATAGCCGATATCCTGCCATTTTCTTTGGACCGCTTGCATAAAATAAATTTTCCGCAATTCTTTTTTAGATTCCTCAAAATCTGTAGTAAATTTCCCGGCAGTATGATGAATAATAATTTCTTCTACTGGTAAATAATAATAAACAAAATTATTTTCTTTTTTTATGCTTTGGAGAAAAAAATTGTCATATATCTCAAAATTTTTTCTATAATTAATTAATAGTTCCAGAGATCTCCAATATTCTTTTTCAGAAAAAGTGTCTTCAGGATTATATTTTTCTTGATAGCAATAATTTTTTTGGCAAAAACTTTCTATGAAGAGAGGGTCAGCATAACGATTATCAGCTCCCCATTCCTCTCTGCTGATTATTTTAATATCTTCGTTTCCTAACATTCTTTGCCCATATGTTTTATAAAAATTGGTTAAACTAATATACTGCGGAATATTAATTTGTAAATTTGAAGTCATAGCCTGACCAGGCTCTTCATAAAAAGATTTTTTTTCTATCAATCCTTTGCTAATAAAGACCCCCAAAAGAATAAGCAAAAGAAGGCTCAAAACTATACCATAACGACCCCGGGATCTGTTAACAAGCATCCATTTATTACCCCTTAAAAAACTTTCACTCGTCATTGTATTTTTTCCCGCTGGTCTTAATTCTTCAATAACATAAAAACCTTCTTTGCATTTTATAGCTACTTGTTTTTTTCCTTGATTAAGATATTCAAAAATTTCGCCTGTTTGTTTTCCGGAAGCAATATTTGAATCTAAAACAGGAAAACCTTTAATAATTTTAATGATTTTATTATTGATTAGAGTATAAGAACCCTCGCTACACTCGAAATAAACTCCAGGGTTAGGATTTAAGGCGCGAACTTTTCTATCAATTTCTTCAGCGCTAGTTTGCCAATTAATCTTTTCATCTTCTGAAGTAATTTTATGGCAATAGGTAGCTAATTGTTCATTTTGAGGTTGAGGAATAATTTTACCTTCTAACCATTGAGGTAGGGCTTCTATAATTAATTTGGTTCCTAAAACCGCCAATTCTTGACTTAATTCCGTATAAGTTATTTTTGTATCTTGTATCCTGTATCTTGTATCCTGTATTATCGGTCCATGGTCTATTTGTTTATCCATTAAAAATAAAGTAACGCCTGTCTCTTTATCACCGGCTAAAATAGCTGATTGAATAGGAGTGGCCCCGCGCCAACGCGGCAGAAGAGATGGATGGAGATTAAGAAAACCTTTTTTAGGAATACTTAGTAATTGAGAAGGGATAATTTTTCCATAGGCAGTAAGAATTACCAGATCAGGCTTGCAATCACTCATCTCTGCAATAAATTCTTTACTTTCTAAATTTTCTGGAAAAAGCACGGAGATACCATTTTGCTCAGCTAAACTATGCACAGGAGTAGGAGAAAGGATTTTTTTTCTTCCTTTTTGTTTGGGCGGAGTAGTGACTACTAAAATCGGCTTCATACCAGATTGAAGAAGTTCTTTGAGGATTATTTTTGCAAATTCAGAGGAACCAAAAAATATATAGCGCATGTTAACAAAATAAAAATTTAAAAATCAAAAGTCAAAATTTAAAGTAAAAAGTCAAAAGTGAAAATTTATTGTAAATTGTAAATTGAGAATTGATAATTGTAACTTATAGGGCGGTAGCTTTCCGCGGTTCTTTTTTAATGTTCTTTGCCTTATCAACAAAAAGGATACCATCAAGATGGTCTATTTCGTGCTGGATTACTCTTGCTAATAAACCAAAAGCTTTAAGTTTTATCTTTTTACCGTCAAAATTAATGGCTTTTACCGTTATTTTTTCCGGCCTCTCTACTTCTCCGTAAATATTTGGCAAGCTTAAACATCCTTCTTCCATTATTGAAGTTTCTGGGAAAAACTTTGTAATTTCAGGATTAATAAGAGCATAAAACTTATTTCGAACGAAGTGAGAAACAAGGTTCTCGCCGAAGGCGAGGTTCTTATCATCTATTTGGCAAATAATAATGCGAAGGGGAACTCCAATTTGGATTGCTGCCAGCCCTACCCCATTATTTTGACTCATTATTTCTTTCATTTGCTCAATTAAACTTCGCGCTTCTGAATCAATATGCTTTACGGAAAGACTTTTTTGCCGCAAGGTTCTATTATTTTCTCCGATGATTAACTCCATAAAACTAAATTAAAAATAAAATATCAAAGATTAAAAATACAGATTAAAATTAAAAGATTTTGAATTTTTCGGGATAATTTTGACTTTTGATTTTTGAATTTTGACTTTTTTAAAGTGTGTCTTTCGGATCAACATCAATTTTCCAGGATGAAGGAATATGTCTTAAAATCTTATTTCTGAGGTTCAGTTCTTTTTTAGTTAAAATAGGTGAAAGGAGGTTAAGCCCTAATAAAGGATTAATGTCTTGCCTTATTTTGCTTTCAAAATATTTATATTTTAAAAGAATATTCCATTTATAAAATCCTTTTTCTCTAAAAATAAAAGCTGGCGCAGGTCCCAAAATAATAAAGTTTTTTTGAAGGCTTTTTGGAATTAATTTATTTATTGCCCGGTTTAATTTTTCTCTCGTTTCCTCAGCTTCTTTTTCCCCCTTTATTTTATCCTTATGAGCAAGAGTTAATTTAATTAATTGAACGCAAGGAGGCCAAAGATAGTTTTCTCGCCATTTTTTCTCCTCTTCTAAAAATTCCTTTTTTTTATTCTTTACAAAACATTGAAATAATTTATTTTCAGGAATTAAAGTTTGGATTATCAGTTTTTCTTTGCACAGGTTTTTAAATTTTAAAAGATAAAAAAACACTCTTTCCTCGCTATAGTAATCCGGTAGAAAAAGCATCTGGTCAACAGAAACTACTAATACCAAATCAACTGGTTCTAATTGAGGCCTTAAGAGGGCCTCAGTGCCAATTAATATTTTAATTTCTCCTTTATTAAATTTATCAAAAATATTTAATTCTTCTTTATCCGGCATTTCTCCTTCTATTAACGAAAAAGAAGGCATCGGAATTATAGATTTTTTAATTTCTTCCCTGATTCTCTCTATGCCAATCCCCAAAGGTTTTAGTTTATAACTCTTGCAAATAGGGCAAACAGGGGGCATAAAAGCGATATAACCACAATGATGGCATATCAGGCTGGCTTTATCATTTGTTTTATGAAAACCCAATGGAATATCGCAATTCGGGCATTTAAATACAAACTCGCATTCTTGGCAAATAACACTTGTAGCCAAACCCCGCCGGTTAATAAAAATGACAGTTTTTTTCCCTTCTTTTAGCGCTTCTTGGAGTTCAACAAGAATATCAGGAGAAATTGCCTGAAATGGTTTTTTGCTGTTTCTAAATTTCTTTAGATCAATAATTTTGATAACAGGTGATTGTGGCATTATAAAATGAAGCTAAATAATTAATAAGGGTAATAGAATTATAATAAGGTCTTTGGTCCCATGATTTATAAGAGTTATTATCCCCATCAATCACCACTATAAATCCTAAATTATTCCAGGGCAAAAAAGGGGCAGAACGCCGTCCTATAACCAATTGGGCTTCTGAGGAATCAACTTTTGTCCATAGAGAATTAAATTCTTTAACCTTTAAATCGTTAGAAGCAATAAAAAGCGGCTGGGGAATTTCAGATGATAATTTAGAAAAATAATAATTTTGATAAAAAACAGTGGGAACAAGAACTAATACTTGTTTTTGATGATTAAGATAGTATTTAATTTTTCTGATTATTCCGGGAAAATCATTAGAAAAGCATATTTCATTTCGAGCAAAGCGAGAAACAAAGTTCTCGCCGAAGGCGAGGTTCTTATTTTTGGTTTTCAATATCCTCGTTAATTGAATTCTTTTTGAAGAATCTATCGTTTCTAAATTTAGTTTTCCAACGTAATTTATTAAGGATTTTATGCGTCTTGGTAAAATAATTTTTAAAGATAACGAAAGAGGACAGAAATAATACCTGGAGATAAAATCAGCAAGAAGGAAAAAAAGTGAAGGAATTATTCGTTTGGAGGAGATAACTTTATTTATTGGCCTTAAAGTAAAATCAGCTTTTTTCAAAACCGCTTTTTTGGAAGCTATTGGCGCTGAATTTAAAACTATTGCCATTAGATTCTTATGCCCTAAAGGAGCCTCAATTATAGAACCCCTTTTCAGGTCAAATTTACAAAAATAAGAAAGAATTTGCGGTTGAGATATCGGGAGATAAGTTAATGGAATGGCATCAATAATAAACATAATAATAAAATAAAAAATTAAAAATAAAAAATAAAAATCAAAATTCGAAAATCTTTTATATCTAATCTACGTTTTTAATCTTTGATATTTTATCTTTTATTTATTAAGTGGGGAGGTTGCTAAATCTGTATATTCTGGGCCTTGACGGCTTAATTTGCTTTCTATCACAGAAATGCTATTGATTAAAAAAGAATTTTCTATTTTTTCCTCTATTTCTTTAGATAATGGCAATTTCTGAGAAAAGTCTTTTTCAAAACGCGCCAAGGTAATATGGGGTTTAAACAAGCGATTTTCTAATTTAAAATTTATTCCTTCATTAATCAGATTTGTCTCTAAAGTTTTATGAAATTGATCCAGGTATTTGGAAGTTTCACCTTCAGCCCAAATCAAGCGAGGAGAGTGTAAATTAGGGCCATAGCTGATTTTTTTTAGTTTAATTTCTATAGGAGAAAATAAAGATGCCGCATTTTGGCAAGCTCGGTTAATTTTTAATAAGAACCCCTCGCTGTCGCTCGGGAACCTTTTTTCTCGCTTCGCTCGAGATAAGTCATTACTGAAAACATAACCGATAAAGATTAATGTTAAATGCAATGCTCGTTCTGGCAACAGGCGAAAACAATGATTGCTGAGTTTTCTCTGTTGATAATCTATAAATATTTTTTTTATATTATCAGGAAGATGAGAAGCAATAAATATACGATGTCTCATATTAATAAACATATCAAAGGTTCGGAGTATTGTTTCAAAAACACGCTAATCGCTATGGTTTTTTCAACAACATTCCAAACCTTTTTACCATTTAATCAGTAAAGTGAATATTCCTTCCTGAACGACATTAGTGGAAGCAGAGATACAAAGATAATTCAAAAATCAAAATGAGTAAGGTAAGTGAAGAGATATATACTTTGAGAAACGCTCAAGCCGACGAGCGGGCATGGTTCCGCCATTTGGCGGAGAGCGAGGAGGTTTGGCGAGTCCTAAAATCCTCGCTGGGGATTTTTGGACGTTTTCGAAAAGTATATATCTCTGAAACTTAGCTCTGCTGGAATACAGGAGTGAAGGAAGGGATATTCAGTTTACGTCTTTTCCTTATTTTATCTTATTTTTCCTATAATTTCCAGCTTGTTGTGATTGACCCCCACATCATAAGTTCGTTTGGTGTGGGGGTTGCAAAGCTCCCGCTTAAATTATATAATAACAATTAAATGGTTATTAGAAAAAAGCGAATCCATTTAATTGGAATTGGAGGAACGGGGATGACTGCTTTGGCTAATCTCCTTTTAGAAAAAGGGTGTTTATTGTCCGGGTCTGATAAAGACGACTTTCCATCCAGAAAAATTTTAGAAAAAAAAGGAGCAAAAATATATATTGGCCATCAAGCTGATAATGTAAAAAAAACAAAAATTGTTGTTTATTCTTCAGCTATTTCTGCTAACAACATTGAACTTAAAACGGCTCAAAGGATGAAAATTCCTTTATTTAATCGTTTTGATTTTTTAATGGATATCTTGGCCAAGAAAAAAATTATTAGTATTGCAGGAACCCATGGCAAAAGCACCACCACGGCAATGATTGCTCACATTCTAAAAAAAGCCAAATTAAACCCAACTGTTTATTTTGGGGCTAAAAACAAAACGTATGTTTTAGGAAGTAAATGGGGCGCAGGAAAGTATGTTGTTTTGGAAACAGATGAACATGATAAATCTTTTTTAAAAACACCTTCTTTTCTTTCTGTAATTACAAATGTTGATAATGATCATTTAGACGTTAATGGCCCTTATCAAGGTAAATTTTTTTTATTAAAAAAAGCTTTCAAAGATTTTTCTCAAAAGACTCAATCAGGATTTGTTATTTTAAATAATGATGACCCATTTTTAAGAAGATTGGGCAAACAGAGCAAAAACAGGCATAGTAATTGGCATAGTAATAAAGTTTTCAGTTTTGGAATAGATAATAAAGCCGACCTGCAGCTAAAAAATATTGATTATCAGGGGATGAAAAGTTGCTCAGATTTATTCTTAAATAATCAATTTCAGGGAAAATTAAAGCTTGTTTTACCTGAAAAAGAAAATATTTATAATGCCGCAGCTGCTATTTCTCTCTCTCAAATCCTTAATATTCCTTTGAAAAATACTTTGCGATATTTAAAGACCTTTGAGGGCGTAAAAAGAAGATTTTCCATCCTTTATGATAAAGAAATCGCGGTGGTGGATGATTACGCTCATCATCCTACTCAGATAAAAAGCGTCTTAAGAATGGTGAGAAGGGTTTTTCCAGAGAGAAGAATTATATTAGTTTTAGAACCTCATCGCTATTCTCGGATTTCTCTTTTATACAGGGATTTTGCTCCAGCATTACAAAATTGTGATATTTTATTCCTTCTACCCATAGATACGGCCAATGAAAAACCTATAAAAGGAATAAATAGTAAAAAAATATATAAAGAGATAATAAAAACAAAGGCCCTGGAAAAAAATAAAATACATCTTGTTAAGGATAAAAATTCTCTTTTAAAAAATCTTTGCGAGTTTAAAAAAAATGGCGATGTATTTCTTTTTACTGGTCCGGGAAGAATAGCAAACCTTCCTCATAAATTTATTAATCTATTAAAACCGTTTTAACCCCCCACACCATAATTTACCAATTAAATGTTTGATTAGGAGCTTATTGAATAAATATTCCCGACAAAGTCGGGATGGCCTATTCGGCCAGCGCCTAAAGAGAGTTATTGAGAATTATCTATTAATAATAGTTAAATATTCTTAATGGGAGGTAAATTTGGTGTGGGGGTCAAAAAGCATCTTTTAATATTTAATATTATGTCTCTGATGAAAAACTTTAAAAAAATTTATCCGGTTATTTTAATTATCGCTTGTTTTATTGTTACCTGGTTTTTTGGATTTTCCCAAGGAGTAAATTGGGGTTGGAAAGCTAATTTGCCCTCTCCGTTTGAAAAAATAATCAACAAAGAAAAACCTTTGGAAATTCCGGAAACTGATATGGGTATTTTTTGGGATACCTGGAAGGTTGTTTTAGAAAAATACGTTGGCAGGGAAAATTTAGACCCTCAAAAAATAATTTTAGGAGCTACTAAGGGCTTGATAGAATCTTTGGGAGATCCTTATTCGGAGTTTTTAGATTCTGAGCAAACACAAGGTCTTTCTCAGGAATTATCCGGAGAATTTTACGGGGTGGGAATGGAAATTGGAAAACGTGATGGATTTTTAGTAGTTATTGCCCCTCTGCCTGGCACCCCAGCAGAGAAAGCAGGACTAAAACCAAATGATAAAATTATTAAAATAAATGATACTGATACTACTGATCTATTGCCATTTGAAGCGGCTAAATTAATTCGGGGACCGGCAGAGACAAAAATAATTCTAACTATCTACCGTTCCAGCTGGGATGGAATAAAAAAAATAGAATTAATAAGAGAAAAAATTTCTATTCCTTCAGTAAAATGGGAAAAACTAAATGATAATATTGCTTATCTAAAAATCTATAATTTTAACCAGCCTCTTCTCCTTAATTTTTATAAAACCGCTTTAGAAATAGCCTTTGCCAAACCGCAAGGATTAATTATAGATCTTAGAAATAATCCGGGCGGATATTTAGAATCTGTAGTTAACATCAGCGGCTGGTTTTTAGAAAAAGGCGATGTTATTCTTAAAGAAGATCTTGGCAATGATGAAATAAAACTTTTTCGGGTAAGAACTGGGGAGGGTTTACTTAAAAATATTCCGACTGTTATTTTAATAAACGAAGGCACTGCTTCGGCTTCAGAAATATTAGCGGGCGCTTTAAGGGATAACAGGGGAGTAAAACTAATCGGAGAAAAAACCTTTGGCAAAGGATCGGTGCAGGAATTAATTTCCTTAAAAGATAATAATAGCGTTAAGATTACCATCTCGCGTTGGTTAACTCCTAAAGGAACAATCATCCAGGATAATGGTTTATCTCCGGATATAGAAGTAAAAAACGAGGAAGAATTCGGATCTTTCTCCACAATAGATTTAGAAAAAGATAAACAATTACAAACCGCCATTAACACAATTGTTACATTGCTGAATGGCTAAACTGTTAACAATAAAACAATAGAACAATTTAACAATATATCCTTATGAAGATTTATCTTCTTAAAAATATTCCAAATTTAGGCAACAAAGGAGAGATTAAGAATGTAGCAGACGGTTATGCTATAAACTATCTTTTCCCTCAAAAGATTGCTCAAAGAGCCGATTTAAATGTTATGAAAAAAATTTCCCTTGATGACAACAATAAAATAATAACGGAGCAAGAGAAAAAAGAACAGGCGCTTAAATTGTCTCGAGCACTAAAAAAAGTTATTTTAGAAATTCCTCTTAAATTTGCCGAAAAAGGAAAAAATGCTTATGACTCTGTAAATAGCAAAAGAATTATTGAAGAATTAGATTCTCAAGATATTCATTTATCAGAAAGCCAAATACAATTAAAAAGACCTCTTAAAAAAGAGGGATTGTATAAGGTAAATTTAATGCTTTATCCAGAGGTGGAAGCTCTTCTCAAAATAAGAATCTCCCTCGCTGTCGCTCAGGAGAACCTTGTTTCTCGCTCCGCTCAAAATAAGAATTAGGGCCATTGCTTCTCAGGAGAAGGAATAATGTTTATAACGCTAATTCTTTTTGTTCTCCCGGCAAAGGTCTTTTTTCTCTGATTAGAAAACTTTACAATACCGTCAATAAGAGCATAGATTGTATCATCACAACCGCGACGGGTATTTAAACCAGGATGCCACTTAGTGCCTCTTTGCCTAATTAAAACATTGCCTGGTCTTACCTTTTGGCCATCAAACTTCTTAACTCCCAACCTTTTGGAGTTAGAATCTCTGCCTAATTTTGTTGAACCACCTGCTTTAGTATGAGCCATATTTTCAAAAAATATAATCTTTAGAGCACAATGAATTTCTGTATATTTCTATTGTATTTCTACTATATTTCAAGAAATTCATAGAAATTGGCTTCGTCCCGTTAGAAATTTATTTCTAACGGGACTTCGCGAAATTCATTGGAATTCGTTGTTAGTAGTTAATAATTATTAGTTAATAAATATGTTGCCCCACTGTTTAAGAATTTTAACAAAATTTAGCTTATTTGTCAAAAAGAATTTTTGGCTGTTCAGCCTTGGGTTTTTAGGTATCAGCCTGTCTTTTTCTTTTGGCATTATTATTGGAGCTAATATTATTTCCCGGCCGCCGATGATTATAGAAAAACAATTATTGTTAGATATTGAGGAAACTTCAATAAAAGAAAAAAACGCAGAGGATAGAGAATTTTCCTTTGTGGCTAGTTCTCGGGGAAAATATTATTATCCAATAGACTGCAGTTTAGCTGATACTTTAAAAGAGGAAAATAAAATTTATTTTAAAACCCGGGAAGAAGCCGAGAGAGGGGGATACATATACAATACCAGATGCGATTAATAGTAAAGGTTCGGAATATTGTTTCAAAAACACGCTAATCGCTATAGTTTTTTTCAACAATATCTCCTCACCTTTTAAGATTACTTTTGATTTTTATTGTAATTGTTCCTCAATTTCTTTTTTGGGCTTGTTGTTTGATGAGAAACATTTGAATTCTTTTTCTATCTTTTCTGTTGCTTTTACTTTTTCTCTTAAATCAGGAGTTATTTCTTTTAGAACTTTATTTAATTTTTTTGGATTAATTTCCAAAACTTTTTCCCATTTATCCAATGGCTCTAAAACTTTCTTCAGCTCGCTAATATCATAAGAGATTTTGTTGTAAACAGTACGGCTAAAATATCCGTTTTTGCCAAATACTTGTTTTAATCCTTTTTTATAACAATAAACATCAATTAAATTTTTTAATTCTATCAATTTTTCTTCTAATTCTTCTTTTTCTTCTTTCAGAATGAAGTATTCATCTATCTTTTCTTTAATATCCAAGCCATTTAAGTCGTTATCTGATTTATCTTCGTAAAAATGTCTCCAAACCGGGCAAATATTGTGATAACCGCACCAACCGCATAGAACCGATGAACGAGGTTCAAATTCGCTTTTTTCTATTTGATGGATTAAATCTATCATCTTATTTTGACTTTCTTTCAAATCCTTTTCTGTCCTTTGGGTTTTAATCTTTTCATTAAATTTAAGAAAATACAGACTTAAGCATAAATTTTCCATTTTAATTCTTGGCCAGCGGCTTTTTAATCCTATAGCATAAAGAGAAAGCTGGTCATTTTTATCTACGTCATTCTGAGAGGGTATTCTTTTTCCTGTTTTATAATCTACTATTTCAATAGTACCATCTGGCAATTTATCTACTCTGTCTATTACACCTGTTAAAATATGTTTGCCGTTTTGTTTATTCGGACTTTCATCAATAAGAACCTCAAACCTTGTCTCCAAATCCAAAATAGCTGTTTTATGAGGTATATTTTTCTTAAAAAATTCTTCTAATATTCTTAAGCCTTCTTTAAAATAAGATTTTTCCTCTTCAGGGTCCTTCCATTCAAAACCCTCTGTTTTTTGAGGCCAATAATCCCGATAATATTTTAATAAAGCATCAAGCGTAGGGAAGTTAGGGTCTTTCTGATAAAACCATTTAAGAACTTTGTGAATATAAGTGCCAAAAACAGCCTCTTTGCTTTTAGGCTCTTTGATGTTGTCTATGTTGGCAAATTTATATTTTAGAGGACACTGTTTAAAATTTTCCAAACTTGAATAAGAAATTCTCATAAAAATTAACAGATAACAATTAACAAATAACAAGGAAGAACTTGTCATTGCGAGCGAAGCGTGGCAATCTTAATCATTTTAGCATTTATTTGTTGATTTTCCTATATTGACCCCCACACCTATGTATAGGTAGTGGTGGGTTGACAGATTAAATAATTACTGATATACTAAGGTTAGCTGAAATTTGAAAACTTAATAAAAATATAGATAAAGAAAGAAAGAGGAGGTTATTTAGATGAGAAATCAGGTGGATGTTGTAATTGTTTTGGGGGCAAGTTTAAACCGAACCAAAGCAAGTCCGCAAACCGTGAAAAATGTAGAAAAATTTAAAGATTTAAATTTTAGAGGTCCGGTTATTCTATCTGGTGGTTTTTCTTATCAAGGACTCACAGAAGCTGCTGTTATGTATGATTTACTTGATCCAGAACATAAAGAAAGTAGATATTTTCTTGAACAAGAGAGCGGTAGTAGCAATGATAATGTGCAATTCTGCTTGGATATAATCCAAGAACATGGCTGGAAAAATATTATGGTTATTGATCAACCGCTCCATTTGTATCAACTGAAATTATTATTTCAGCATTATATTAGATTGAGAGGATTGAACATAAAAGTAGAATTCATTTCTGCTAATCCAGTGTATGGGGATAATATAAAATGGTGGCAATATAGCCATCCGTGGGTATATAATATCTATCTGATATTATGTACCTGTTATTATGTCTTGAAGGGAAAAATTACTCTTCGAGATATAATATAAAGAAATATAGAAAAGAAAAAAGGGGAGGGGAAATAGCATGGAAAGACAGAAAAAGATCAGTGAAAAACAAAAAAGGAGAGAGGGTTTCATTGCTGACAAAGCAAAGCCGCAAGTAGAAGAAATCCTCAAGAGTTTAAAAATAAACGAGAACGAGAGATTGGAAAAATGGAAATTGAAAAATCCGAAATAGATAAAAAAAAGGAGGTAAAAAATGACTACTCAGGTTTTATTTTTTGCTAGAAGATTGATAGAGAATGGCGTACCAGAAATTTCATGCCCAAATTGTGGGTATAAAACAAGAGGATGGTTAGCTATGAAAATGAAAAAAGTTACTCATTGTTTTAACTGTGGAAACATTTTCAGGATTTTAGAGTTAAAAAATAGAAGGAGGTGATAAGGATGATAGTAGATATAGTTGCGTTAGTTATGGTATTAATAAATCTACCAGCTTTAGTGCTTATTCTTATCATTGTTTCAGATATGATATTGTGGATAATTACTAATAGGTTGATGTTGAAATGGCTCGATCAATTGTTAGTGAAGACAGACTACAACTATGAGGTAGAATTTGGAAAGACGGTCATGGCTGGATTCGCGACGTGGATACCAGGAATAATATTATTAATTGACCAAATTCGCACTAAATCATTTAGGAATTATATACAGTCCATGAAAAATAAATCTTTAAAAACATTATTATTCAGATAAAAACAAGTAATAAGCGGTAGGGAAATACCAAGTACCTGCCGCTCTTTTATTTATTTTACATATTTATTTTCCAAAACTATGATATTTTTTATGAATATCTTTGAGTTTTTTAGAAGTTATATGAGTATAAATCTGAGTAGTGGCTATATTTTGATGGCCTAAAAATTCTTGAACAATCCTTAGGTCTACTCCTTGCATTAATAAATCTGTTGCAAAGCTATGTCTAAGAGTGTGTGGACTTGCCTGTATAGAAATACCTGCTTTTAAAATGTATTTTCTGACAATATTTTCTATAGAGCGGGTGGTCAAACGTCGGGAAGCGCTCTTAGGTCCTTTATAATTAATAAAAAGCGCCTTGTCCTCGTCTTTTCTGGTCTCTAAATATTCTTTTAGGGATTTTAAAGTGCGGGACGATAAATAAACCGGCCTAATTCTTCCACCTTTACCAACAACATTTATTTCTAATTCATTGTCTAAATTTTCAATTCTAATCTGGTCCCTATTCAAACTTACTAATTCAGCCACTCTCAAGCCCGTAGAAAATAGAACCTCTAAGACAGCTTGATCTCTTAATCCAATATGATTAGAGGTCTCCGGACTTGATAAAAGTTCTTTTATTTGCTTTAAACTAAGAAATTTAATGGCTTTTTCCTCTTTTTCCTTAATAAGTTTAATCTTTTCTGCCGGTAAAGACAAAATATCTCTATCAGTAAAATAGTTGAGTAAATTCCTTAAAACTATCAGATAGTAATTGATAGAACATTTTTTTAAGGGTTGATGGGTGTTTTTATTATATTGCCTTGATAAAAAGACCCTATATTTCCAAATATGGTCAGTTTTGAATTGGTGAGCTTTTAGAGAATCAAGATTGTTATCTTTTAGCCACTGTTTAAACTTATCTATCAAACGGGTATAAGTGATCTGACTAGTATGGCTTAGGCCTTTTTCTATATCTAAATACTCTAAAAACTCCGGAATATGCTCTATAATCGTTTTAGGGCTCTGTTTCATATTTTAAAGAGGGGAGAAGCAGTTAATTGATTGGGCTTGAATTTATCTATATCAAGCTTCGCTAAAGCTACATTATGCGAAGTATACTATCTATATTTTAACGCCTTTTAAAACGTTGTCAAGACCACTCCCCCAATCACTGTATAGCACAAATAGATTTATGGATTTAAATTTCAGAATACAGAATACACAATACTGAATACAGAGTTATATCTAATGGATGAAAAACTTCAAAATTCTGACTAACGCTTCTAGTGCCAGAATAATAAATTGAACTATTGCTTTTAGAAGAGCTAATAAATGTCCTAATAACCCGGATATAAAAATCTGATCAGTCAAACGGGTTATCTCTTCTAAAACCTTAACGATAATTTGCGAGAACTGCGCAATTAATTGATCAAGATTATTCATACTTTTAAGATTAAAGATAAAATATCAAAGATTAAATATGTAGATTAGATATAAAGATTTTCGAATTTTGATTTTTATTTTTTATTTTTGATTTTTTATTTTCTCTAGGGCTTGCTTAATCCTCTCAATACTCCCCTTCTTTCCCAAAACCTCGGCTATTTCAAATGGTCTTGGTGAATCTTTTTTTCCTGATAAAGCAACTCTCAAAGGCCAAAGCAATTTACCTTTATTTTCTCTATAATTTGGACTTTCATCTATAAAATTATAAAATTTTATTTGCAGATTAACTCTATTAAACTCTTTTTCTTCAATTTTTTCCAAAATATTTAAAGAATCCTGCAATGATTTGTTTAATTCCGCATCACTCATTTCTTTCCATTTTAAAAGCTCTTTCGGATATTCAAGTTTCTCCTTAAAAAAGAAATCAGATAAATTTATTAAATCGCTTAATTTATTCATTCTGGGGACTTCTATATCTATAACTTTTTCTATATAATTTTGATTATATTCTTTAATTATTTTGGGATTGGGCGAAAAATTTTTAATATAATCAACTACCCTATTCATTAATTCTTCTCGGGACATCTTTTTAAGATATTGAGCATTAAACCAATCTAATTTTTTTATATTAAAAATAGCTCCTCCTTTTTGAACGCGTTCTAAATCAAATTTATCAATCAGTTCCTCTAAATTTAATATTTCCTCATTTCCTATTGGATGCCATCCTAAAAACGCCAAAAAATTAACCAAAGATTCAGCTAAATAACCCATTTTTCTATAAAGAGTCAGAGCTATAGCTCCGTGTCTCTTGCTTAATTTAGACCTATCAGACCCTAAAATCATCGGTAAATGCGCGTAAATAGGCCTAGGAAGACCTAATGCCTCCTGGATAGTGATTTGCTTGGGTGTATTAGAAATATGGTCTTCTCCGCGAATTACGTGCGTTATTTTCATTAAATAATCGTCTATTACCACGGCAAAATTATACAAAGGGTCCCTTAAACCTTTAGCAATGACTGAATCTCCTATTAAATCTAAATTAAACTCTACTTCTCCGCGGATGATATCTTTAAACCTAATAACTTTATTAGGCATTTTAATCCTGATAACCGCTGGTTTGCCTTCAGCTAAATAAGATTTTACCGTGCTTTCAGGTAAATCTCGACATTTGCCTGAATACTTGGGAGAAATTCCTCGGGCAATTATTTCCTCTCTTTGCGCGTCTATTTCTTCTGGAGAACAAAAACAATAATAAGCCTCCCCTTTTCCCAATAACTGACGAAGATATTTTTCGTAAATTTCTAATCTTTCGCTTTGGCGATAAGGGCCAAGAGGTCCGCCAATATCAGGACCTTCGTCCCATTCTATGCCTAACCATTTTAAACCTTCTAATATATTGTCCTCATATTCTTTTTTTGACCTTTCTCTATCAGTATCCTCTATTCTTAAAATAAATTTTCCCCCTGCTTTGCGGGTAAATAAAAAATTAAAAAAAGCTGTGCGGGCACTGCCAATATGAAGCTGACCAGTTGGGCTGGGAGCGAATCTCACTCTGGGCCCAAATAATGATTGGGCAGTTTTAGGATCATCCATAGTCTGTATACTGTATTCAGTATACAGTATATTTTATGTATTTTGAAGTAGATATTGAGCTATTTGTTCTGCGGCCTGGGGTTTAGCAAACTCAGTGGCTTTGTTGCTCATTTTTTCTTTCTTCTTCTCATCAGAGATAATTTGGAGAACTAAATCCGAAAATATGTTTGGTTGTAAATTAGCTTCTTCAACTGCAACACCTGCCCCGTTTTTGGTATATTCATAAGCATTTTCTTTCTGGTGTCCCCTGCTTGCCCAGGGTAAAGGAATGAGAATAGAAGGCTTGCCGCTTGCGGCAATTTCAAAAATTAAACCACTGCCAGCGCGGGCTATAATTAAATCGCTTACAGCAAGCGTCTCCTTTAAAGAAAAACTGCCTGGCATTGCCGTCTCTTCAAAAAATGGCAGAGGATGATAAAATTTTTGTTGTTCTTTATCCCCTATAATTTCTTGAAAAACAACATCAGCTTCTCTAATTACTTCCTCATAATTCGTTTTACCTGTTTGGTGAATAACCTCTGCGTTTTTAATAATCTTTGGGAGAATATCCAAAATGAGATCGTTGATATGACGAGACCCTTGAGATCCGCCAATTATTGTTATGACAGGTTTTGCTATGTCTAATTTTAGTAATTTTTTAGTATTTTCTTTTCCAGTGGGGGAAATTTCAAATAAATTCAAGCGGACAGGATTTCCTGTTAATAAGGTTTTTTTAACGGGAAAATATTTTTTTGTATAATCAAAAGATATAAAAATTTTCCGGCAAAATCTTCCTATAATATTATTAACTAAACCGGGAACAGCATCGCTCTCGTGAATATAAGTGGGAATAAAGAAAAGAATTCCCCAAAAAACCACCGGAAAAGAGCCGTATCCCCCTTTAGAAAAAACAGCATCAGGCATTAAAACGTAAATATAAAAAAGAGACTGGAAAATACCTCCAATGGTTTTAAATAAGTCAAAGATACTTTTAATAAAACTAAACGGACGTCTTAATTTCCCGGTTACAATTCTTTTTATCTTTATCCCCTCCTCTTTCAAAATGTATGGCAGGGTAAAATCATCAGGACCAATATATATAATTTCTAAAAAAATATTTTGTGCCCTGGCTATTTTTTTCAACTCCCTGAACACAGCGATTAAAGGAAAAGTATGCCCTCCTGAGCCTCCGCCAGTAAGGACTATGCGCATGGTTTTATTAGAAGAAAGTTTAGGTTTTAAAAATGAAAGATCCATGATAAAAATTTAAAAATTAAATATTAAAGATTAAAAACACAGATTAAAATTAAAAAATTTTGTCGCCGACGCGGCCTTCTTCGCCGAAGTAGCCTTGGCTACGAAGGCTGAACCATAGCCGCTTTGGCGACGGCGTGAATTTTGATTTGTCATTTTGATGGTTCGACTCCGCTCACCATCAATCCTGAGCGAAGTCGAAGGATTGATTTTTGATTTTTGAATTAACCATTAGCTTTGCTTGGCTATATTAGATAAAATACCAATACTCAATAACGTAGTCACCAAAGAAGAACTGCCATAACTTATAAACGGCAACGGTATGCCAGTCATAGGAATAAGTTGGCACATGGACGCAATATTGACAAATACCTGAAAACCAATAGTGCAAGTCAATCCTATGGCCAAAAATCTTCCTAAACTATCCGGAGCTCTTTTAGCTATTTTAAATCCTATTGACAAAAGAAAAAGAAAAAGAATAATAACCGCCAGAGACCCCAAAAAACCAAACTCTTCAGCAATAATGGAAAAAATAGCATCGGTATGGCTTTCAGGTAAATAATTAAATTTCTGGATTGATCTGCCAAATCCCTTCCCGAACAATCCTCCGGACCCAATACCAATTAAAGACTGAATAATATGATAACCTTTGCCTAAGGGATCGCTTTGGGGAGATAAAAAAGACAAAATTCTCGCAAGGCGGTAAGAAGACGTTTTAATAATATAGCCTAAGACCGGAATGCTTATTATTCCCAAAGACAAAAATTGAAATAAACCCATACCTGCAGTAATATAGACCGCAAGACTGGATAAAACCAGAACTATCAAAGTGCCTGTAGCCGGTTGTTTGTAAATAATAATAACCACCAGGACTAAAGAACATATAAAAATGAGAAAAGGAACGCTATTTATCTTTCTTCTTTTATCTACTGAGAAACGATTTAATAAACTGGCAAGAAAAATAATATAAGTTAGTTTTATAAGTTCAGAGGGCTGGAAACTTAAAAATCCAATTTTTAACCAACGGCGAGCCGGTGCTTCTGCAGGTTGAAATGCAGGCAGATAACATAAAAGCAACAAAAGAATATTAAAAACCAATAAAATTAATGCTAATTTTGTCCAGTGATGATAATCTACTTTTGAAACTATCCAGGCCAAAATTAAACCTAAAAATATTCCCTGCAATAATTGCTTTTTAACAAAATGATAAACATCTCCATACCCTTGCTCCCCTATTACAGCGGAGGCGCTTATCAAAGCAACTAAACCTGCTGCTAAAAGAATAAAACAAAAGGTGATCAAAAGACGGTTAAGTTTATTAGACATAGTTATTCACCCCGCACCTTTTTAAGATAAATGCCAAAGGCATATTTTGATGGAATCAATCTTAAAAAGGTGTGGGGTTCACTATCTATATTGTATAATATTTTCTTTAGAAGCTCAAATACGATATAATGTAAGATATAATACAAATGATGCTTGATATCCAAACTATATGAATAAAATACTAATAATTTTTGTAGTAATCCTGATTTTGGGAATAGGAGCGTTTTTTGGTTTTCGCTCTTTTCAAAAATACACAGAATCACAGGGCATTCTTAAAGTTCGTGTTCACCCTGCGGAAACTATTTTAAAAATCAATAATAAAATCTATCAAAATAAACAAGGACTTTTTAATATCAAATTAAATCCCGGACAACATTCTCTATTTTTATCCTGCCCGGATTATTCTTTTTGGGAAGATAAAATAATTATTAAAAGCGAAGAAACTACTGAGCTCAATGACCTATACCTTTTTCCCAATAACTGGCCCAAAGAAACGATAGTGACGGGCGAAAAAATTGAACATTTCTATCTAAGCCCTGACTCTAATCGCATTTTTTACATTGAAAAATCTTCCAAATACGATTGGTATATTTTTGATAGAAATTCAAAACAAAAAGAACATTTTTTGGAAACTTCTTCTTTGCCCAATAGTGTTGATTTTTCCTCTAAAAAAATTCTTGTCAATTTAGGAAAAAATGACTGGAAAATTATTTTTCTAGCTGCAAGCCTCATTAAAAACGACATCTCCTTAAATACTTCGCTCAAACAAGCATTAGATCAGGCAGGATTAAGACAAAAGGAGACTTCTCTTGTCATTGAGCAAGCTGTTTTTTATCCCAAAAATGACAACGATATAATTATTAAAACTCCGGACGCTATCTATCTTCTTAATTTTTTGACAGAATCTATAGAAAAAATATATGAAGGTAAAAGCTCTCCTTTTATAGCCGAGAACGAATATATTTATTTTATAAAAGAAAATGGCGTTTTCTCTGCAATCTCTCTCCAGGCAAAGGAAGAAATTGAAACATCTTTATATAGTTTTTCTCTTGAGAATTTAGAAAAGACTAAAATTAGAAAAAAGAAAGATGATAATAAATTTTTGATTATTGAAGGAACGCAAAAAGCTTATTATCTTGAAACATTTCAAGGTTTCCCAACGCAGATTGGCAATTATTTAATTGATGGCATTTTTTCTTTTGATAAAAAAGAAATATTGTTATCCTCAGAAGATAAAATTGAAATTTATAATTTAGACAGTGGTATTAAATCTTCCGAAGAACTTTATTCTGATGTCCCCGCTATCTGGTTTCTTAACAATGAGCACCTCTTATTCTTAAAAGACAGGATGCTAAATATTTACACCCTTAAAAATAACAAAATCTGGCCTATTGCCAACGACGTAAAAAATAATAATTTCTTTTATGACTCTTCAATAAACTATGTTTTTTATCTTTCTGATGCCGGAATAATAAAAGTAAGTTTGTAATTTTTTTAAGGGATATTTTAAAAACCGCTTGTTCAGTTACGCTTATGTAACGTACCAAGCGGTTTATTTTTTACTGTCTTATTAACCAATCTAGAAAACAACAAACTATAAAAAGTAATGTTGAGAGAAAAACATATTCTGCAAATCCTAACACTCCCATTGTTTTTTTACCTCCTTTATAAAATCGCATTCGTCAAAATCAAATTTCACTCAAAAATTTCACTCAAGTCATAAAGCCTTCCTTGCGGGTCTATTGCTCCTTTTACTCCTTCAGGCAACTGAAGAATGACAAGAAAAGTACCATTTCTTTTCTTCGTCTTCTCAAAACCTCCTAGAAATTCCCCAATCTTTTTTACCTTACCCTGTTCACTCAAAGACTGAAATTCTTCTTCAACAAACTTTCCTACTGCTTTCAATATCTTACATAGCTTTTTACTGGAATTTTTCATTTCTTTCACCTCCTTTATTCTAATATCTAAAGATCTCGACTCCCTGGTTTAACTGCCGGAATTCCTTTTTTGCATAAAGGGCATACTTCGGGTAAATAAGTCTTGATGTCTAAAATCAATAAACTTTGAGTTTTAACTCCAAAATTCACTCTTCCACCACTACGATCAATTAATGCTCCTACTCCTACAACTTTCCCTTGTCTTTCTTTTACTATATCTATAACTTCTTTTACCGAACTCCCTGTGGTAGTGACATCCTCCACAACCAGAACTTTTTCTCCTGCTTTTATCTTAAAACTACGTCTTAAAGTCATTTTTCCATTTTCTCTTTCCGTAAAAATTGCCCTAACCCAAGGTCCTAAAACTCGAGCCATTACATGACCCATAATAATAGCACCCACGGCAGGCCCCACAATTACATCAACGTCATCACCTCTAAATTTTTTTCCTAACTCGCTGCATAAATTATCCATAAATTCTGGATACTGCATCACTTGAGCACATTGAATATAAATATCACTATGAACACCTGAAGTTAATTTAAAATGCCCTTTTTGAATTGCTCCTGCTTCTTTAAATTTCCTTATTATCTCTTCTTTTGTTAATCTTATCATTTCTTCATATCTCCTTTTATCTTTTTTATTTTTATTTTATTTTCAAAAGTAGTAAATTGATATACTACAATGCAAACGAAAAATGCTCTATATTTAGGGTAGCATATTTGATTATAATAGTCAACCCCGTTAGAGAATAGATTTTTCTCTAACGGGGTCAACACAAATGATTTATCTCTTGCTCCACTGAGGTGCTTTTCTGGCTTTCTTTAAGCCATATTTTTTTCTTTCCACTGTCCGGGCATCGCGTGTCAAAAATCCCGCTTTTCTTAAAATAGGCTTTAATTTCTCATCAATTTTTATTAAACAACGGCTAATTCCCAATCTTATGGCTTCTGCTTGTCCGGTCATTCCTCCTCCGTTTACTTTTACTGAAACAAAAAAACTGTCTTCTAAATTAGTAACTTGAAAAGGGGCTAATATCTTTTTATGCTGATCTTTCAATGGAAAATATTCTTCCATTGTCTTTTCATTAATAATAAAACCAGGCTTATCTTTGATAAGAACCTGCCTCTCGTTGCTCGGCAGAACCTTGTTTCTCGTCTTGCTCAAAATAAACCTCACCCGGGCCACAGCTTCTTTTCTTCTGCCAACAGCCTCAATATATTTTTTCTTAATCTCCTTCTTCTTTGTTTCTTTCTTCTCCGTTTCTTTTTTTACTGATACGGTTTTTTCTACCTCGTTAGATAATTTTTTGTATCTAACGGGGTGAATTTTTTTCTCTTTTTTTACAGCCATGATTTAAAAATAAAAAATTAAATATAAAATATTAAAAACACAGATTAAAGATTAAATATTTTTGTCGCCGACGCGGCCTTCTTCGCCGAAGTAGCCTTGGCTACGAAGGCTGAACCATAGCCGCTTTGGCGACGGCGCGAATTTTGAATTGTAATTTTGATTTTTGATGGTTCGGTTTTGCTCACCATGGCTTCGACTGAGCTCAGCCGAATGTCCAATCCTGAGTTGAGTCGAAGGATTGACTTTTGACTTTTGATTTTACCTAAATGTGTATTGTTAGTCTTTTTAATCTTTTATCTCTAAGTTTATTTTTTGGCAACATCCCTCTGACCGCTGTTTTAAAAACTTTTACTGGATCTTTTTCCCACATATCAGCTAATTTAGTTTCTTTTAAATGCCCAATGTAACCGGTGTGCTTATAATAAATTTTTGTTCTTAATTTTGTTTCTTTAAAAGGTTTTATCTGACGAAGATTTTCTATTACGACAAAGGTGCTGCCAGCTTTATTAGGAGCATACTCGGGTTTATGTTTGTCCTGAAGCAAGACAGCAATCCTGGAAGCTAACCTCCCCAAAGATTGCCCTTGAGCATCCACCGTAACAATGTTTTTACTTCGAGCAAGACGAGAAACAAGGTTCTTGCCGAAGGCGAGGTTCTTATTTTCTTTCTCCATTTATCTTTTGTTTATTGTTTTTGTTCTTTAACGAGCTCCAATATCACCAAAGGGGAAGCATCCCTGACTTTTTTTATGGAAGTTTTGATAATTCTGGTATACCCTCCTTTTCTATCTTTATATAACGGAGCAATTTCATAGTATAGTTTATTAGCCGCTTTTTCTGGCAAATCTTCTTTAACTCTTCTTAAAGCAAATAGATTTTGTTTTTTGGCGAGAGTTATTAACTTTTCCACTTTGCTTTTTGCCTCTTTAGCTTTTACAGAAGTGGTTTTTATTCTCTCTTTCAATATTAAATTTGCGGCTAAACCTTTTAAAAGCGCTTTCCGCTGGTCTCTTTTTCTATGAAATTTCTTTCCCTTCTTTAAATGCCTCATGCCAATGTGATTAAAATTTACGAGCCCAATGCGAAGTAAATTTTACTATCACATTGAGCACCCCGTTAGAAGTTCAGCAATAAATTATTGATATAAGAAAGTCTTAAGGCGAAGCCGCCTTTGCGGCTTTGGCTATCTTTAAACGAAAGATTAGCGCCAAACTTCTAACGGGGTAAAGGTTTTCTAAACAAATTTTGTTCGCCTCATAGCTCCAAAATTTGTAGAAAGCCCTTTATTTCAGTGTATATTTTAAATCTTTAAGAATTTTTTTGACTTCTTCCAATGATTTTTTCCCTAATCCTTCAAGGGTAGATAAAGTTTCTTCTCTATATCTCAATAAACCGGCTAAAGTTTTAATGCCATTGCTGATTAAAGCCTTTTTTGTTCGGGACCCTAAATCCAAATTCTCAACAAGAATGTCTTTCGGTTCTTTCTTCTGGCTCTTTAAAAAAGTTTTCATATCTTCTTTAATTTCTGAAATAAATTTCTCTTCTATGTAAATAAAATGGTCTTTTAAAATGGCGGCGGCTCTGCTCAATGCCTCTTTTGGAGAAATAGAAGCGTCTGTCTCAATCGTAATAATTAAACGATTATAATCGGTCTTTTCCCCGACCCTCATATTTTCCACTTGAAAATTGACTCGTCGCACCGGAGAAAAAATAGCATCCACAGCAATTGTCCCTATTGGTATTTTTTCCTCCTTACGCTCTTCTACCTGCAAATAACCCAACCCTTTTTCTACTGTTACTTCCATTTCTATTTTCCCTTTTTTGTCTGTAATGGTGGCAATAAGTAAATCAGGATTCATTATCTCCACCATAGAATTAGATTGAAAATCCTTAGCAGATACTTTTTTTTCTCCTTCAGTTTTTAATTTCAAAACCTGAGGATCGTTGCTGTGCAATTTTACTCTTAATTGTTTTAAATTAAGCATTATATCCAAAACAGTATCGGAAACATGATTGATGGTAGAAAATTCATGATGAATGCCTTTAATCTTAAAAAATACTACTGCCGCCCCTTCTATTGAAGAAAGAAGAACTCGCCTTAAGACATTGCCAATGGTTACTCCATAACCAGGATACAGTCCTTCAATCTCAAATTTCCCATAGTTTTTTTTCTGCTCAATGATTTTTATAGAAGAAGGTAAATGAAACATGTAAATGTTGTTAAAATTTTTTAGTGAAACTCAATGTTGAACGACGAAAATTTTACTACAACATTGAACACCCCCTTCTTTTCGCGCAGGCGCGCAAAAGGAGGGGGTAAAGGTTTTGTTACCAAGCACTCAAGGCGTTGAGTGCTTGGACAAAGCCTTTTATCTGCTGTAAAATTCCACAATAGAAGTAAAATCAAATGGTAATTGTAATTCATCTAAATCTGGCTCTGACACAATTTTCCCTTCTACTTTGCTTTCGTTTAATTGGAGATGCTTTGGAGGATTATATTTTTTTAATCTTTCCTTAATATCCTTAAAAGGCGTCTTGCTACTACTCTGCGGCCTGATAGAAATAATATCCCCTTTTTTTACAATGGTAGAAGAAATATTATGTCTTCTACCATTTAAGAAAAAATGTCCGTGACTTACTAAATGTCTGGCCATTGTTCTGGAAACCGCAAATCCCAAACGAAATACTGTATTATCAAAACGACTTTCTACCAATCGGGCTAGCACCTCGGGAGTAGAAGCTTTTTTTCTTAGCGCTATTGTAAAATATCTCTGAAATTGTTTTTCTCTCATTCCATACGCCAATTTCACCTTTTGCTTTTCTATTAGTTGTTTCCCATAAGGGGTTAATGTTTTTCTCCTTTTTCTATTTCCTAAAACTCTAGGCCCTCTCCTTATTAAAGCGCATTTAGGAGTAAAACATTTTTCTCCTTTTAAAAATAATTTTTCTCCTATATTTCTGCATTTTTTACATTTATCGTCTAACATAAGCGCTTTGCTAAAATAAAAAATAAAATATTAAAAATAAGAGTACTAATAGAAAAAATGACAGATTAAAATTAAAAGATTTCGAATTTTGATTTTGACTGAGCGTTAGCGAAGGAACTTATACTCTCCTTGGCTTTGGAGGGCGAGGTCCATTATGAGGAATAGGAGTCACATCTTTTATTAAAATAATATCTAACCCTTGGTTAGCTAAAGAACGAATTGCTGTCTCCCTTCCTCCTCCAATGCCCTTGACGTAAATTTCCGCTGTTTTCAACCCAACCTTTTTGACTTTTTCCATTAAAATAGCCACTACTTTTGATGCCGCAAATGGAGTAGCTTTCTTGGGTCCCTTAAAACCCAAAGAGCCGGCTGAGGACCAAGCAATAACATTCCCCTTTAAATCAGTAGCAGAAATAAGCGTATTATTATAAGAAGCGCAAATATAAATTCTCCCTTTTTCTAAATGTTTTTTTAAAAGATCTTTTGTCTTGATTGAGGTTGGCTTTTCTTCAATTTTGCCAATATCTTCGCCGGTTTTAGTAATAACTCTTTTTTTACCCATGCGAATGTGATTAAGATTTACGAGCTCAATGCGAAGTAAATTTTACTAACACATTGAGCACCCCCTTCTTTTCGCGCAGACGCGCAAAAGGAGGGGGTAAGGGTTTTGTTACTGCTCAGGCTTTGCTTTCAGCTCGCCTTCGCAGACAAAGCCCTTTACTTTGGTGCCGGAGCTTTTTTCTTCCCAGACCCAACTGTTCGCCGCGCATATCCTCTTACTGTTCGGGAATTTGTTTTTGTCCTCTGCCCCCTTGATGGCAATCTTTTTATATGTCTCGTCCCGCGATAAGAACTGATATCTACAAGGCGCTTTATATTTGCCCTTGATTCTCTCCTTAAATCGCCTTCGGTTTTTATCTTGTACTTTTCTATTAATTCTTTCAAAGAATTCAGTTCGGAAACACTTAAATCTCTGCTTTTTTTCCCAAAATCAATATTAGCTTCTTTTAAAAATTTTTCAGATAAAGGACGCCCTATTCCATAAATGTAGGTGAGAGCAATGTTTATATTTTTATTATCCGGTATATTTATACCTAAAAAACGAACCATTATAAATCAATTTATTAATTTAAAAATTTTAAAGGCGAGGGGCTGGGAAATTTGATAGCGTGTTTTTGAGACAACATTCCGAACCTTTTAACTATTAAGGTGAAAGGTAGTTGTTGAAAAAACCATAGCGATTAGCGTGTTTATGAAACAACTACCTGAACCTTACCCTTACCCTTGACGTTGTTTGTGTTTAGGATTCGAACAAATAACATATAAACGGCCTTTTCGCCGCACTATTTTGCAATTTCTACAAATTTTCTTTACTGATGCTTGGACTTTCATGCCAATGTTGTTAAAATTTTCAATTCTCAATTTTCAATTTACAATAAATTTTCAATGATTCAATTCACCAATAAATCTTTATTTTAGGGATTTGAAAATTGAAAATTGTGATATTGATTGAAAATTGTAAATTGATTTAAAATATTCGGCTCCAAAATTTGTAGAAAGCCCTTTATAATCGATAAACAATACGACCACGATTTGAATCATATTCTGACAACTCTACTACGACTCTATCGCCTGGAAGGATCTTAATATGGTGAAGACGAAGCTTACCAGCTAAATGGGCCAGAACTTTTTTATCTTCTCCATCTAAACGCACCCGGAACATAGCATTGCGCAAAGACTCTGTTATCACTCCTTCTTTACGATCCCCTTCTTTTTTCTTAAGCATAAAGCGTTATTAGTTTATCAAAAAACATTATTTTAGTCAACCCCCACACCATATAAACTTTAGAAATATTAGGATTTGAGCTAAAACCTATTTGGTGTGGTGGGTAAAATACAAAGGATGTGCTCATTTGGTGTGGGGGTCAATAAAAATCTTAATTTTTTGCAAAGAATTAGGAACTTTTCTTATCCACCAGGGCCAAAGCTTAATTTTTACTTCCTCTATACCAGGATTGCTTTGAAAAATTTGATCTAACGCTTTTCTGTCTTTATTAACAATAATTCGCTTTATTTCATCCAAAGATAATTTATGGCACGTTACTTGATTGGTTTTAAATGAAATCTTGAGAGTGCCTTTATCAAAATCAGTTTTTAATTCTAAATACTCTAATTCTGGATTTTGGCAATAATCATAATTCTCATCCTTATCCTTTTCTATTGCCTGTTGGATATATTCAATCAGATAATTTTCATTAAAAGCAATGACTTTAATTTCAGCTTCGGCAGCAACTGTAAATTTTTCACGATAATCTCCCAAATCAGCATCACTGCTTAATTTTGTAATATTTACGCCGCTTTTTGCTTCTTGAAAAACTTTTAACTCCGGAGGTATTTTATTTTGTAAATCTTGATCAATAGAATTCGTAATTTTCTTCATAATTACTTCTTCAGCATTTTTTAAATCTTCAGATGTTACCAAAAGGGCAGAACCGAGGCTGCCTCCTGCCATTGGGGCAGTGGAAACCCCATAAAAATCTTTAAACTTTGATGTTCCGGCAAATCCAGGTATGGTAAATTTACAATCAGGTAAATTGCATGCTTCTATATTATAATCCGGTCCTGGTTTATCAGCGGTGACTTTCACGTCAATGGTAGATGGAATAAGTTCTCCATTTTTAGTTGTCGCCCCGGGAATAACAATGCGTGAATCTAAACGAAATATCTTGTTGTCAGGAGTTTCAAAACGCGTTGTGGCAACTAAAATCTGGGGGGAAGTAGAATAATTGTTGTAAATGGTAATTATTCCCTTGGCTTTTCTCTCGTCTTTCCCATGGCCAGTGCTGGAAAATTCTTGGCTTTCGTTTGCTTTAAATATGAATAAATTTCCAGGAATTATTGCTTTACTGAAATCAATGGAAGAAACATTCTTGTCTATTAAAACAATCCCTGAAAAAGGTATCTCTATTTTTTTAGTAGTAATATTAACCTCTGCCCGGGCTAAAATAATAAAACCTAAGTAATAAAAAATAACCGAAAGAAATAATAATCCAACTCCGACAAGAATTTTAGACCTTTTTCCCGTTTTCTCTTTCCTGAGCGTTTTTTCTTTAAGAGGAGAAGTAATGACCGTAATGCTTTCTTCGCTTTCAGTTTCCTCAATTTTTCTCTCTGGAATCTCTTTTAAATGCTTAATCTTAATCGATTCTTCTTTTTCTTCTCCGGCTTTTTCATCACGACTTAGTTGATGCGGAGGAAAAATATCTTTAACTTTTTTTCTCTTTTTTTGAGAATTTTCCATTTTTTTTACAAATTATAATATTTTAATTATACCATAGAAAAATAATTTATTCTATACAAGCCTATTCTAAAATGGCCTTAATTCTTCTCACCCCAGCCCCTGATGATTCTTCTTTAATAATCTTAAAATGACCAAGTCCGCCAGTAGATTTTGCATGTGGACCGCCACAAATTTCTTTTGAGATAAAATTATCTTTCTCTCCTATAGTATAAACCTTTACTTTTTCTCCATACTTTGTCTCAAAAACCCCTACTGCTCCTTGTTTTTTAGCATCTTTTAATAATATCTCTTCAGAAAGCACAGATAAATTATTTTGAATTGCTTCATTTACTATTTTTTCCACTTTTATTTTTTGTTCCATAGTAAGTTTTTCAGTATGAGAAAAATCAAAACGAAGACGCTCAGCCGTTATATTTGAACCCTTTTGCTCTACATGTCCTCCAAGCACCTTCCTTAAAGCAGCCAAAAGAAGATGACAAGCAGTATGAAGCTTTTTAGTTTTTTCGGAAACATCAGCTAATCCGCCTTTAAATTTGCCAGCGCTAGCAGTTCTGGAGAGCTTTTGATGTTTGATTAATTCTTCCTTAAACTGTTCTGGATACTTTATTTTAATGCCAGACTTAAGCAATTCTTCTTCAGTAATTGCAAAAGGAGTTCCAGAAGTTTGATATAAATCAAAAGCTATTTTTCCTGTTATTTCTTTTCCATTGCTTTTATATGTTTCTATTTTTTTTAGTCCTTTTTCTAATGTTTTATTGAATTTAATTTCTTCTTTTTCCAAATTATTCGCTATAAACTCAAAATTATGGATTAATTCGGGGTAAATTGATTTATAATCACTAACTATAACTTTTGCTATTTCTTGGGCCCAGGACTTCTGTTTAATACTTATTTGCCGCCCATAATAAATAGCTATTCGAATCAATCGACGAACTATATATCCCTGATCAACATTGGATGGCATAATGCCTTTATCATCACCCATGATAAAAATCACAGCTCTTAAATGATCCGCAATTATCTCAAAAGATTTCATATTATCTTCATATCTTAAACCTGACAATTGCTGAATCTTTTTGATAATATTAATAAATAAATCCGTTTTAAAAATATTATTCTTGCCCTGCGCTACCATAAGAATCCGCTCCAAACCACCGCCAAAATCTACATTCTTTTGCGGCAAAGGATCAAATCCTTTTTCAGAACGAATAAACTCTATAAAAACACTGTTGCCGATTTCAATAAAACGCCCGCAATCACAATTAATATGACAAGGTTGATTTCTCCATTTAGAATTTTCGTGGCGCTTTAATTCCTCCCCTAAATCATAAAAAACTTCACTATCTGGCCCTCCAATTTCCCCAACCGGCATATTGGCCGGAACTCCTGAACGCGACCACCAGTTTTTAGTTTCGCTATAATAAAAAATACGGCCGCCTTGAAGCCCATATTTTTCAGCCTCATCTACATCATTAGCTTCAATACCAACTCTTTTAAAAATATCTTTCCATATCTGAACAGATTCTAAATCTTTATTAATACCAATTTCTTTGTTTCCTTGAAAAACAGACGCGTAAATTTTTTTAGGATCTAATTTTATTTCCTCGGTAAGAAATTCAAACAACCAATTCAATTGCTCTTTTTTAAAATAATCGCCTAATGACCAATTGCCTAACATTTCAAAAAAAGTAGTGTGGCGATTATCGCCCACTTCTTCAATATCTTCGGCTCGAAACGACTTTTGAATATTAACCAACCGCTTGCCTTCAGGATGGAGGGTACCCATCAAATACGGCACTAAAGGCTGCATTCCTGAACCAGTAAACAATGTTGTTGAATCATTTTCCGGAATTAAAGAAGAAGAAGGAATTATTTTATGCCCTCTTTCTTCAAAAAACTTCAAAAATCTTTTTCTTAAATCTTTTGAGTCCATACCTCGCAAAAATGTAAAATGTAAATATCAAAGATTAAAATGACAATTTAAAATGTTAAAATGACACAGAGGGTCATCCCGAGTGAAACGAGGGATCTCTCAACTTGTTTGAGAATTATTCTCGTATTCACGAGAGATCCTTCGTCGCTTTGCTCCTTAGGATGACGGATTCATTTTTAATTTTGCACTGTCATTTTGCATTTTGATGGTTCGGCTTTGCCCCGTTAAACGGGGCTTTGCTCACCATGGCTTCGACTGAGCTCAGCCGAATGTCCAATCCTGAGTTGAGTCGAAGGATTGATTTTTGATTTTTGATTTCTTAAAGGTACCCTTGTTCCTTTAATACCTCCCTCGTTACCTGCCTATCGTCAAAAGGCTTCATTCTAACGCCATAATCCATTGTCTGTTCATTGCCGCGGCCTAAAATCACTATTAAATCTTTATCCCCCGCCTGTTTTATTGCTTCTTGAATCGCCTGTCTCCTACTTAAAAAAGATAAATATTTACTTGAGGAAATGTTTTTTCTAATCACAAAATTTAAAAAATCATCAATGCTTTTTTGGGGAGATTCTTCCTGAGGATCGTCTTCGGTGATAATAGTAAGGTCAAAAAAACTGGTTGCTATTTCTGCTAATTTCTCTCTTTCTTTTAATGGGCTCTCTCCAAAATTTCCATAAACGGCAATTTTTTTTCTGGGATTTAAAATCTTAATAAAATCTATAATACCACAAAAAGCCGCTGGTGTATTTGCTTTATCCACGATAACAGAAAACGATTGTTTGCCATTTATATATTCTAACCGCCCAGGGATATTTTTCAACCTCTCCAAGCCTTTTTTAAGATTCTCCAAAGAAAAAGAAAACTTCTGAACGGCTCCGGCAGCTGCTAAGGCGTTAAAAATATTAAAAAGCCCTGGTAAAGGCAGATTAATAGAGAAAGAATTATCATTGCAATGAATATTCACTTGATTTCCTGTTTTAGTAATTTCTTTTATTTCCATCCATAAATCGCAGGTTTTATCAAGACCAAAACTGAGAACTTGGGCTTTTGTGTTTTTAGCAAACAAATCAAAATACTCGCTTTCTTTCGGTAAAACGGCAATAGATTCTGGCTTTAGACCACGAAAAAGCTTTAATTTCGCTAAAACATAATTATTCATATTACCATGCATAGTAATATGGTGATTGTAAGAAAGATTGGTTAAAACCGCTGCTGAGAAATTTAATCCGTAAACCCGTTCAAACATTAAACCGAATGAAGCAACTTCAATAACTACGGTTTTTAAGCCCTTTTTTACCATCTTTCTCAATAAAAAATGAAGAAAAAATGGATCAGGCGTAGTACCTGGCGCTTTCAAGCTTTTTTTTACAATCTTTTTCATTAAGTAATAAAGAAAAAATAGATCGGGCGTAGTACCCAATGCATAAGATTCTGGATATATTATTTCTTCTCCAATATAAAAACCGGCAGTGCTTATCAATCCTGTTTTTATTCCATTAGCTTCCAATATATTTTTAACCATAAAAGCCGTTGTTGTCTTGCCAGTAGTTCCTGTAATGCCAATAATAGTAAGATGACGCCCTGGAAAACCAAATCTTAAACCAGCCAAAAGAGCGATTGTTTTTCGCAATAAAGAATTTTTTTTAATTCTTTCCAGCAAGTTCATATGATTTTTAATCAACTTAAAAAGTTAGAAGCTTAAGTACTTAAAGGTTTAAAAGTTTAAAGGCGAAGGCAGCTTGTTGAAAAAAACAATAGCGATTAGCGTGTTTTTTGAAATAACTGCCTGAGCCTTATGAGATTGTCATTTTAAAAACTCTTTTAATTTTTTAGAGCTGGAATGTTCTTTAAGCTTTTCCAAGGTCTTTGCCTCTATTTGTCTAATTCTTTCTCTGGTTACTCCAAATGCTTTTCCTGTTTCTTCCAGAGTATGGGTAATTTCATCTTCTAAACCAAATCTCATTTTAATAATTTCTCTTTCTCTCTCGGCTAATTCGCTCATAATTTTTTTTAATTCATTTTTCAACAGTTCTCTCGCCGCATGATTATCAGGAGAGATTGTTTTAGTGTCTGAAATAAAATCCCCTAACTCACTACCGCCATCTTCATCTCCGACCGGTTGATTCAAAGAAGAAGTGCTCTGAGAAATTTGCATCAGATAAAGAACTTCTTCAATCTCTATTCCCATTTCTGAAGCTATTTCTTCTGGTAGAGGATCCCTTCCTAACATTTGAGATAACAACCTCCTGGCTTTTAAATATTTGCTTATATTTTCTACCATATGAACAGGTATCCGGATAGTTCTTCCCTGGTCGGCTAAAGCGCGCGTAATTCCCTGCCTGATCCACCAGGTAGCATAAGTAGAAAACTTGAAACCTTTCTTATAATCAAATTTATCAACTGCTTTGGAAAGTCCGATATTGCCTTCCTGAATTAAATCTAATAAGCTTAAATTTCTGCTTCGGCCAATATAACGCTTGGCAATAGAAACTACTAAACGAAGATTGGCTTCAATCATCTTCTGTCTTGCTTGCTCATCTCCTGCGTCTACTTTTTTAGCTAATTCTCTTTCCTCTTCAATAGTTAAAAGAGACACTTTTCCTATTTCTCTTAAATATGACTGAACTGCCCCGGATAATATATTGGAACGAGGTATGGCTAAAGCTTCTTTCAATTCTCTGCCTGAGACCTCTTTTTCAGGTATTAATAAATCTCCGCTCTCCACCACTTCAATATTAACTTCGGCTAAAGAATCGTAAAGTTCTTCTAAAAGCTTAATATCTTCTTCTATGCGCGGAAAATATTTTAATATCTCGTCCTGAGTAATGAAGCCCCTTGACTTGCCCCTTTGAATTAATATTTTAATCTTTTCCCGTATTTTTTTTGCGCCTGCCTTGGGCAGATACTTTTTTCTGATTTTTAGTTTTTTTACTTTTTTTATCTTTTTTGTTTTGGTCATTGAGTTGTAAGTTATAAGTTGTAAGTTATAAGTTATTTATTACAATAATTCTTTTGATAATTTATTAAATTTCTTTATTAATTCTGTCAACTGTCGTTTTTCTTTATTTTTTTCCGAAATCTGGATTTGCTTTTCTATCTCTCCTAATTTTTTCTTGACAGATTCTTTTTTCAACTCTTTTAATTCTTTTTTAAACTCTTCTTTTACAGAAACCTCAAACTTCTCCAATAATTCTGTTTCGTAATCAGCTCTTAACGCCAATTCGTTGATTTGATTAATTAAATTTTCTGGTAAGTTCGCTTTTTTTAAATTTTCTCCGGATAAATCTTTCTCCGAAGAAACAGTTTTGATAACCTGAAAAATTCCCTGAAAATCCTGCGGAAAATATTCTTCATAGTCAGAAGCCTCTTTTTTTAATGAAGGCTCTTTTATCAAAAAAGAAATGATTCGTTCTGCTATTCCGTCTATTCGTGGTTTTAATTGGGAAACAGGAAATTGATATAAAAACTCATCTTCATCTATAATTTTTTGTTCCGCCCTGTCTTTAAACAATTTGTTTAATTCATCTTCCAGAACTTGTTCGGAAATATTAAGAAAGCGAGAAAGTTTGTTTATCCAGAATGACCTATCCAAGGCATTGTTTAGTTTTTTGATTTTAGGAAGAAAATAAGAAGCAATTAACTTTTTACCTTCAATATTGGTTTTATCCCCTATACTTTTAATTCTCTCAAAATAAAAATCCATTATTGCCTCAGCCTTATTTATTAAATTCTTAATGTTTTCTTTGTTTTCTTTATCAATGAGATAATCGGCTAAATCCTTTCCCTGAGGCAAACGAAGAATTTTTATGTTAAATTCTTTAGATAAAGCCAGTTCTATGCTTCTCTCTGCCGCTTTCTCGCCTGCCTCGTCCATATCAAAACCTAAAATCAAAGTATTATTATATCTTTTTAAAATTTTTAGCTGATAAGGAGTCAGAGCTATTCCAGAAGTGGCTATTACATTTTTTATCCCGGCTTGCCAAACAGCCAAAAAGTCCATTTGACCTTCCACTAACAGAGTCTCTCCTTTGGAACGAAGATAATCTTTGCTCTTGGATAACCCGTAAAGAATTTTACTTTTATCAAAAGTTAGGGTTTGCGGACTATTCACATATTTTCCTACCGCCTCAATATCTTTTATAGTTTTTAAGGGAGTTTTTCCTTGAAAAATTCTGCCAGTAAAACCAACTATATCCTGAGAAGAATCTTCCATAGGAAACATAATTCGTGAACGAAAACGGTCGTAAATGTCAGTATCTTGTATCTTAGTATTAATTTCTGTTACTTCCTGACGATTAATAGCTAAACCGCTAGCAGCAATATCTTCAGGTTTAAACCCTTTCTTTATCAAGAAGTCGCTAAGGCCCCTCCATTCATCAGAAGCCCAGCCAAGATGAAATTCTTTTATTGTTTCCGGTTCAAGCCCTCTTTCAGAAAGATAATTAATAACCTCTTTGTTTTTCCAAAAATTTTGTTCAAAGAATCCAACCGCTTCTTTGTTAATATCAATTAGCTTTTGCTTCTGAGAAATGATCTGAGGGCTCTCATAAGTCAATTTAACTCCTGCTTTTTGGGCTAACATCTTTAACGCCTCTTTAAATTCAACATTTTCTATTTTCATTATAAAGCTAAAAATATCCCCTCCCAAAGAACATCCAAAGCAATGCCAGATTTGACGGGACGGAGAAACAAAAAACGAAGGGGTTTTTTCTTTATGAAAAGGACAAAGCGCTCTATAATTAGCTCCTGCTTTTTGCAATTTTACATACTGCTCAATTACTTCTCTAATTTCCAGTTTATTTTTTATTTCTTCTAAATGAGAAAGCATATTAAAAAAATTTAAAAATCAAAAATCAATCCTTCGACTTCGCTCAGGATTGGACATTCGGCTGAGCTCAGTCGAAGCCATGGTGAGTAAAGCCCCGTTTAACGGGGCAAAGCCGAACCATCAAAATGCAACATGATAATTAAAAATTAAAAATTGTTACAAGCATCTTAGGAAGAAAAATTATAAATCCCAAAATCACGGCTGTTAGACAGGCTAAAAAAACTGCCCCGGCGATTAAATCCTTAATTTCCTTAATTTTATCAGAAATATTTGGTTCTAAAAAATCCAATGTTTTTTCAAGAACACTATTCAATATTTCTAAACAAAGAATAAAACCAATAAGAAAAATTATAATTAACCATTCAAAATAAGAAATTTGCAGCCAAAATCCAAGGCTTAATATTACAATTGATATAAAAAGCATCAAAAAAAAATTCTGCTGCGAAAGCACATATCTTATTCCTTGAAAGGCGTGAAAAAAACTACGAAGTAATCTTTTGAAAGAAATCCGCATATATTTTACAATTTAATAACTACGCTTAAGTTTATTTTTCTCCTGATAAATTTCTAAAGCCAAAAAAATCAATTTATCTAATAATTTGGAATAATTAATGCCGCTAATTTGCCAAAGCTTTGGATACATACTGATTTGAGTGAATCCTGGAATAGTATTTGCTTCGCCTACTACTAATTTTCCTGAAGGTTTTAAGAAAAAGTCTATCCGTGCCATACCCTGCAATTTTAATGTTTGAAATACTCTAACGCTCAGTTTTTGTATTTTTTTAATCAATTCTTTGGGCAAAGGAGCCGGAGCTAATAATTTTGCTTCTTTCTCCTCAGGATCCAAATATTTTGCTTTATAGGAATAAAAGGAACGAGACCTGATTTCGCCAGGCAAAGAAGCTTTAGGATTAAAATTACCTAATACCGAGCATTCTACTTCTCTTCCCTTAATAAATTTTTCAATCATAATTTTTGTGTCATATTGAAAGGCTTCTTGAATAGCTTTATCAACCTTTTTCCTGTTAGAAATTTTGGATATCCCTACTGAAGAACCTAAACAAACCGGTTTTATAAAAAGAGGAAAATGAAATTTCTTTATCGCCTGATTGATTTTATTTTTTTTCTCTGCTAATTTGTCTTTTTTTTCTATAACAATAAACTCTGCTACGGGTATTTTTTCGGCCATTAATAATCTTTTAGTTATTTCTTTATTCATTCCTATTGCTGACCCCATAACATCTGCCCCTACATAAGGAATGTCTAAAAGTTCTAAAAACCCTTGAAGACAACCGTCTTCTCCATAAGTACCGTGAATTAAAGGAAAAAATATATCTATTCCGAGTAAGTTTCTCTTTTTTTGCAAGCTGAAGACCTGGCTGCAGTTT
>Ga0315285_10000037_pt1 | contig 130230 bp, 129 predicted proteins | sample YL17G09_36_MG_FD_203698 | JGI IMG/M metagenome (GOLD analysis project Ga0315285, IMG submission 203698) | Sediment microbial communities from Yellowstone Lake, YNP, Wyoming, USA - YL17G09_36 | ecosystem: Environmental > Aquatic > Freshwater > Lake > Sediment | place: USA: Wyoming | collected... | reverse complement strand
GCCAGGATAGGAAGAGCCGACATCGAGGTACCAAGCCGCGGGGTCGATAGGGACTCTCGCCCGCGACGAGCCTGTTATCCCTAGGGTAATTTTTCTGACACATCCAGCCCCCACCAAGGGGGACATAGATGATCGCTAAGCCCGGCTTTCGCCTCTGGATCACTTACTGTGGATGATCCAGTCAGGCCGGCTTTTGCCTTTGCACTCTACGACGGGTTTCTGTCCCGTCTGAGCCGACCTTAGGGCGCCCTTGATATCTTTTCAAGGGCGTGCCGCCCCAGCCAAACTGCCCACCAACCGTTGTCCCAGCGCCTATGCGCCGGTTAGAAACACGGCCGCAGAAGGACGGTGTTCCATTGTCGCCTCCCCTGGCTCCCGGAGAAACCAAGATCAAGCAGCTTCCGTCTACGCTCTGCATCCGCAAACGTATTCCAGCAGCAGGCTGCAGTAAAACTCCACAGGGACTTCTTTTCCCGCTGGGAGTTCGTGGACTGTTCGTCCACGTTATGTAGTTTCACCGGGTACTGTGCGGGGACAGTTGGGCCCTCGTTGATCCATTCATGCACGTCGGAACTTACCCGACAAGGCATTTGGCTACCTTGAGAGAGTCAGAGTTACTCCCGGCGTTTGCAGGCCCTTAAGCCGGTTGGACCCGGATTTCAGGTACCTGTACTGGCCAGGATTCAGAAACCGTTCACACGCTTTCGCGCTTGCGGTTTCCTGTGTTTTTATTAAACAGTCGGGACCCACTTGCCACTGCGACCTGCTATCCCAGCCAAAGGCTAAAACAGCAGGCACCCCTTATACCAAAGGTACGGGGCTAATTTGTCGAGTTCCCTCGCTCCAGTGTATACCCGACACGCCTAAGGTTTCTCGCCTAGGGACACCTGTGTCGGTTCTAGGTACGGACACGAAGAATCCTTCCCAACATCCTTTTCACTGGCTCCAAGAATCAGCTGAACCGCCCTAAAACGGGCAGCTATTCCCCTTTTCGCCTGGTTCTCGCCATTGCGGCACTCCCCAGGCTTATATGGTTAAACAAGGCGACAGCCTTGCTCAGCCTATCCCAAAACGTCAGATGTTAAGCTTGCGTTGCCGCGTGTATCTTCGTGGTTCCGGAATCTTAACCGGATTCCCTTTCGACATGGTCGGTTAGGCCATATCTTAGGACCGACTTACCCCCGGCTGACGATCGTTGCCGGGGAACCCTGGCCCTTTCGGCGGAGGGGATTCTCACCCCTCTTTGCTGTTACTACTGCCGGGATCTGCACTCCTGAACCGGTCCACTGGACCTCACGGCCCAGCTTCTGCCCAGTCAGGACGCCTTCCTACCAACGCAACACTAGGTTGCGCTCTGAGGTCTCGGTGGCTGGCTTAGCCCCGTCAATTTTCGGGGCCGTTAGCCTCGGCGGGTGAGCTGTTACGCTTTCTTTGAAGGGTGGCTGCTTCTGAGCCTACCTCCCCGCTGTCTGAGGCTGACGACGCCCTTTGGTTTGACATTTAGCCAGCACTTTGGGACCTTAACCTCAGTCTGGGTTGTCCCCCTCTCGGTCTGGGAGCTTACCCCCCATAACCCGTTTCTCGGGGTCTACGACGCCAATGGATTCGGAGTTTGAATGAGAAGTGGATCCTTTCGAACCCTTGCTTTTCAATCAGTGCTCTACCCCATTAGCCATCTCGCCCGAGGCTAGACTAAGATCTACTTCGGAAGGAACTAGCTATCACCGAGCTAGATTGGTCTTTAGCCCCTATCCCCAGGTCTGAAGAACGAATTGCACGTCAGAACCCTTGCGAGCCTCCACTAGGCTTTCGCCTAGCTTCGCCCTGCCCAGGGATAGATCGCTCGGTTTCTAGTTCTCATCGCTGTGACTCCAAGCCCTTTCAGACTCCGCGCCTCACCAGCAAAAGCTGGTTGTGCGCATGTCGGTTTTCCTACGCCTGCGGGCTTTCAAACCCTTAAGCTTGCCACAACAATGAACTCCCCGGCCCGTGTTTCTAGACGGGACATGCAACCCTGGTCCCCCCTCCTCGTACTACCGTCTCACGGCGGGTTCCTTTGGAAGGGATCTGTCCTTCTGGGCTGCACTCGTCTGTAACCGTCTGGTTTCAGGCACTTTTCACCCCCATCTCGGGGTACTTTTCATCTTTCCGTCACCGTACTAGTGCGCTATCGGTCTTGAGGCGTATTTAGTCTTAGGGGTTGGTGACCCCTGATTTCGTGAACCCAAGCCAGGGTACACTACTTCGGGACTCCAGCCTAACTCCTTCCAGTTTGCGCTTACGGGGCTTTCACCCTCTATGGCGGGCCGTTCCAGGCCACTTCAGTTTTGCTGGCGAGGAGGAAGCCAGGCCCTTTACACTACATCTCCCGCAAGTTTCCCTGCGGGATTCGGTTTGGACTTTTCCCTTTTCGCTCGCTGCTAATGAGGGAATCCCGTTTGGTTTCTTTTCCTCCGCCTACTAAGATGCTTCCGTTCGGCGGGTTCCCGCTTCGTAAGGAAGCTTCACGGTCCGAAGACCATGATGGGAGGTCCCATTAGGGCATCCCCGGTTCTAAGGCTGCATGCGCTTACCCGGGGCACTTTCGCGGCTTGCCGCGCCCTTCGTCAGCTCTCAAGCCGAGCCATTCTCCAGACGGCGTTGCATATCAGGCCTTTTGGCAGTGTCTGTTTAACGTTTTCGGTGAAACTTTCATATATAGTGCTAGTCGCTTGCCTTTGCATGGTGTCATTGTGAGCGTCCAACGGCTCACTATACCACTTCACTCCACATCAGTTGATGGGGAGTTGCATATCGTTCATGGCTTCTAGTAACTTCGCCAAAACACTTTGAAAGCGGCTTTGGTGGATATAAGGGTTACGTCGCAAGTAACAAGGGTTGTTGGGTGCTGGAATTGAGAGACTTGCACATCAGTCTATCAAGCGCGCTTGGGCAGAATCGGAGTGGTGATGGCTAAGAATGGAGTCTGAACAGCTTGTCTCGGCAGGAGGAATCATTTTCAGGGTAGCTAATGGCGTGCCCGAGGTGGCTTTGATCTTCAGTGGCGGCGTTTGGTGGTTGCCTAAAGGTCTGGTTGAGGAGAGTGAATCACTTGAGAAGGCTGCTTTAAGGGAGGTAAAGGAGGAGACGGGGTTTCAGGGTGAGATCGTTGGGAAGATTGGGGAAAACAGCTACGATTTCACGAGAGAAGGAAGACGGTATTCGAAGACTGTCCATCTTTACCTTATGAGGTGTGTTGGAGGCTCATCTGATGTTCATGATTCTGAGGCGGACGCCGTTAGATGGTTCAGGATTTCGGAGGCTTTTCAGGTCTTGAAGTATCCGAATGAGAGGAAGATCCTAGCGAAAGCGGAACAGATGTTGAAAGGGTAGTGTGTCTTCCTTTTTCGTTGGCGAACTTTTTTATTTCGGTGGTTAGATGTGTATTGTCTGATGCCTCGATAGCTCAGCCTGGTAGAGCGATAGCCTTGTAAGCTGTAGGTCGCGGGATCGACGCCCGCTCGAGGCTCCATTTCGGGCATGTTTGAGACTTGCGTGTGAAAGAATTTTCTGATAATTCCGAAAAGTTGGATAAGTTTAAATATTCCGAAACGTATTACTTCGCATTGTGAAAACAGATGGTGAATGATGCTGGAGGATACTGCAACGTTGCCGCTGTGGTGAGTGTTGACGCTAAGGGGCAGATTGTACTGCCGAAGGATGTCAGAGAAAGGACTGGCTTGAAGCCGAATGACAAGCTTGCGTTGATCGGTTGTGAACGCGATGGCAAAATCTGCTGTATCGTGATGGTCAAGGCGGAGAAGCTTGGAGATTCAGTGGGCAAGATGTTGGGACCTATGCTTAAGGATGTGTTGAAGTAGGGGAGGGAGGTGAAGAACGTGGAAGAAGACAGAATCAAGAAGATCGTGCGAAAGGGCTATGCAAAAATGGCCAAACGGGAAGGCTCGTGCTGCAGTTCTTCGGTTTGCTCTGACAACGTTCCCAATTTGAGCAAGAAAATCAGCAAAAGCATCGGCTACAACGATGAAGAGCTTGAGTCAGTTCCTGAAGGAGCGAACATGGGTTTGGGCTGCGGCAACCCTGTGGCTTTGGCTTCGTTGAAGGAAGGAGAGACTGTTTTGGATTTGGGTTCTGGTGGCGGGCTCGACTGTTTCCTGGCAGCAAACAAGGTCGGCGAAAAGGGCAAGGTCATCGGTGTAGATATGACGCCCGAAATGATTGACAAAGCACGCGAGAATACAAAAAGGGCTAAACGGAAAAACGTGGAATTTCGACTAGGCGAGATCGAGAACCTACCTGCTGCGGACAATAGCGTTGACGTAGTGATTTCCAACTGCGTTATCAATCTTTCCGCAAATAAGCCTAGAGTTTTCAAGGAGGCTTTTCGAGTGCTGAAACCTGGTGGTCGACTGATGGTTTCGGACATTGTGCAGTTGAAGGACCTTCCGGCAGTTGTCAAGAAAAGCGTGGAGGCATACGTTGGCTGTCTTTCAGGGGCAATGATGAAGAACAAGTATCTAGAGACGATAAGAAAGGCAGGTTTCGAACAGGTCAAGGTGATAGAAGAGTCGCATTTCCCAGTCAAATACATGGCTAATGACCCAACTGCGAAGGCGGCTGTGGCGGAGCTCGGCTGGACTTCTGAAACCGTGAAGGATATTGCGAACGCCGTTGCAAGTGTGAAGGTCTGTGGAATGAAGCCGATAGAGTAGTTCGAGGATTCATCCTCGATGCGAAGAAGGTGCAATCCCACCTTCACCCTGTTTTCAGCCTGCTGAGCCCTCTTGCTCCAAGACGTTTTGGCCCCTTCTACACATGGGTTCAATCTTTCTGAATAGCTGGTGTTTCAAGATTTCTGGCAGTTTCAAGGCTCTAGTGTTTTTTGAGAGCTTAGTGTTCGCTGCCTGCTTTGGGGTAGCCTTCGTCTTCTAGTTGGATGGTGGTGTGGTCTATGCCGAATTCCGCGTCTAGCATGGTGATCAAATCACAGGTCAGTTTCTTTCTGTCTGCATTCTTGTCTATGACGATGTGGCAGCTTAATGCGCAGATTCTGGACGGAGTTATGCACCACACGTGGAGGTCGTGTACTTCGTTGACGCCTTTCTGTTCTAGTATTTTTTTCTCAACGAGGCTTACGTCTATGCCGGTTGGGACTCCTTCTAGGAGGATGTTGACTGATTCGCGGATCAGTTTGGTGGCTCCGTAGAAGATGAGTGCGCCTACAATCATGCTGAACAGAGGGTCTACTTGATACCAGCCCGTGAAGAGCATTATGAAACCAGCAGCGATGACGCCTACTGAACTCAGAGTGTCAGAAACAACGTGAAGGTATGCGCCCCGGACGTTCAGGCTTTCGCTTCTCGAACGTGAGAGAGTAAATGCTGACAGACCGTTTACGGCTAGGCCTACGATTGCTATGATTAGCATTTCTGAGGTTGCTACGGTTGCTGGGTGTGTGATTCTCTCGTACGCGCTGTAGAATACGTAGGCGACTACTACCCAGAGGAAGATACCGTTCAGAAACGCTGCCAGAATCTCAGCCCTATAATACCCAAAGGTTTTCTTAACATCATTCGGTCGAGTAGCAATCCATGCCGCCACAAACGCGAAGACCAGCGCGGTGGCGTCGTTAAGCATGTGCCACGCATCAGCTAAAAGAGCAAGACTGTTAGTCACATAGCCACCTATCAGCTCGACGATGAAGAAGAACATGGTTATGCCCAAGGCTATTCCAAGATGCTTCCTACTGGTGTCGTAGCGGTCATGCTGATGCACTCAAACACAACCCAAACCAGTACTTGGCTTGCTACTATTAAACCAGATTCCCAAATCATGCATCCTATTGATTGCGATGGATCTGGAAAATGAACCATTTCAGCCTTGAGAAAACATTCTTTTTGAAGACCTGACACTAGCCATAGAACTGCGAAAATCCAAAGCCACACCCGCGCCAGCGGACTCACCAAGTGCGTTAAATCTTGAAAAACAGCTCTGTGCCCACGTGGCAATCACGGACTATTTCTGGCCCGAACTTGCATCTCAGCTGCTCAATGGCTCTTTTTCCGGTGCAATGACTCAGGTACAGTTCAGGAGTTCCGTAGACCTTTTCCAAGATCTCTCCTACATGCCCAATGTCTTCTTCTGAATATTCCAGCATGTGAGTGCCTCCAATTACAGCTTTGATTTTGTCGTTGAATAGCTGCATGGCTCTTGCACACGTGTTCAGCAGTCCTGCGTGGCAGCAGCCAGTAATCAAGACCAAACCCTCCTTTGTCTGAAGAACCAAGGACAAATCATCAATGACCGGGTCCCATTCCCATTGTCCATCCACTTTATGAAATGCAACTTTGACTATCCCAGGCTTCTCCAATCGCTCCTCCACTGGAATTTCGCCCGTTGTGAAGAGTGCAGATAAAACTTCTACTGGTTTCTTCGCCAGCTTGAACTGAGCTTTTTCCGCAAGTTCTGGGTTCAGCGTTGGCAATCCCATTGGGATATGAAATATCCATTTTCTTCCTATCTTGGGTTCCAAAGCACTTGGATGCGCGTATATCGGCATCTGCGTTCCAGCAGTCCTTGCTTTGAGAAATGATTCTAGTCCCCCAGTATGATCTCTATGCCCATGCGAAAGCACCATTAAGTCGATGTCATCAGCATTTATCCCTAACACCTTTGCGTTATGCATTAGCTTCTTTCCTTTCCACCCAACGTCAAAAAGAAGTTGTATATCACCTATGGTGATGTGAAAGGATTCTCCATGTCCATTCTTGAGACCCTTTCCAGACAAAGCTTCATTGTTGTAGATGTTTATGACCTTGACATCCACCTCTATCACCTAACGGCATGATAATCCATGTTCAAGTCTGAACCTATTTAAGATGCGTGACATGACGTGCTTGCTGGACAATACGCTCCTTCTTCTTTAAGAGCCAATAAAAAAGGAGTGGGGGAGTCAACAATCAGTTTGCTTCAATAAAGTCTTGTCATGTTCCTTGCATTGGCTGAAGCATAGCAACTTGATTGCCCTCAGGATCCAGAACAATCACAATCCAACCTACACCAGGAGCCTCTTGCTTTGGTTGCACAGTTTTTCCCCCTAAAGCCTTGACTTTCTCCATGTATTTGTCTATAGACTCAACTGAAACATAGTTGACAGGTTTGTTCTCTGGACGTTCTTTCTTGTATAGACCGCCATTCACTCCTGGTCGCAAAGGCGTCATTTTCTCATCCACAGGCACCGTCCCGATCACCCAGTAGTCCATTGGACCCGGCACCTTCTCAATCTTCCATCCAAAGAGCTCTGCATAGAACTTCCTCAGTCTTTCCACGTCGTTGGCAGGAATCTCAAAGTGAACAACCGTATGGTCCATTTCTCACACCCGCTTCTTAAGCCTTTGAGACTACATAAAAGGCTTAGTGCTGATTGATACAGCCGACATCATTCACCATCACCATGAGTTCTGTTTCAAACCAAAGTGCGCACTGAAAGAATCATTCTTTTATTATGGAAGCGGTTGAGTGTCTAAGACTATCGCAGGTAGAGGGGAACGGATGAAGTTCAAAGCGGTGCTTTTCGACTTAGGCGGAACGCTCATAAAAACAGCTGAGGTTCCCGAAATCTTCAGGAGAATACTGGAGAAGCATGGAGTTAAAGCGGATTTTGCCCAGATTCTTAAAGCTCACAGGGCAAACGAGAAGGAATTCAATGTTGAAACCGGCCAGGTTGAACTTGGGATGGCTTTTTGGCATAATTGGAACTTGGCGATCGTCAAGAGCTTAGGTGTTGAAAAGAATGCTCAATTCCTGGCACGGAGGATTTCCGAACTCTGGTGGGATTATGCTGACTTGCAGTTCCATCCTGACGTGTCGGACGCGTTGGCTCAGCTGAAGGCAAAGCGGGTCAAAACAGGAATAGTGACAAACGGGCTTAGGGAAGATTACGAGCAAGTGTTGCAGAGGCTTGGAGCAGCAAGCTACTTTAACATTACCGTGGGAGCCAACTCATGCAACACGGCAAAACCTGATAGCAGAATATTCCTCTATGCTGTACAGAAGCTTCAGCTGAGACCAGATGAGGCTCTTTTCGTTGGCGATTCCATAGAGAAAGACTATGAAGGCGCAAGAAAAGCAGGCCTAAAGCCGCTGCTTATTGATCGCGAGGGAAGAGCATCGAAAAATGTTGACTCCATAAAGAGTCTGACCGAAGTACTGCACTATTTCTGACACGTGCAAGAGACCTGAAGAAAAAAGATGAAGCAGAGACTGAGGATTTGTCGTGGAAACACGCAAAACGCAAGCTTGGAATTCAAAAAAGGACTTTCCGCGTAATGTGAAAGTCTGTAGGAGACTGCATTTGGCGACTCATCGACGCTTGATGCATCCTTAAGGTTATATTTGTGTCCTTTGTTATCGGACACGGCCAATATGGCTTCCTTGAAATCGGGATAGTGAAAACATGTCGGTTGTCGGTCTGGATCTCGCAGGCGTTGAAACTAGACCCACGGGTTTCTGTGTTCTCAGGGTTCTGAGAGCGGAGACTTCTCTTGTCTATACGGATGATGAGATAATCGACAGAACAGAGGAAGCTAGACCTCGTGTGGTTGCTGTCGATGCACCCTTGAGCCTTCCGAAGGGCAGAGGATCAATAGAAGAGAGAACGACCAATCATCTGAGAGAATGTGACAAGGAGCTTCTGAAAAGAGGGATAAGGTTCTTTCCGATCACGCTCGGACCCATGAGAAAACTGACGAGTCGAGGCATAGGACTGAGAGAGATCCTTGAAAGAAAGCACCTTCATGTAATAGAAGTCTATCCCGGAGGCGCCCAAGACGTTCTTGGAATACCCAGAAAGCAGAGTGGAATCAGAAGCTTGAAGGAAGGACTTGAAAAGTTTAAGATCAAAGGGTTAACTGACAAGATGAGCCATCATGAGCTAGACGCGGTTACTTGTGCTCTTGTTGGAAAGCTGTTCCTGGAAGGAAAAGCCATAACCTACGGAACTCCTGAACAAGCAATCATAATGCCAGAACGATGATTATCGATTCTGTCGCAGCGTCGACAGAGACCATTCGACACGCATATTCTGGGCGAACGGTTTTTGTTAAGGTTGTGTCTTGGATAGAGACAGTGACATCGCGTGGCTCTGATTTCAGAATTCGATCCTTGGCATTCTGCCCTCTGCACTTGTCCGCCTAAGCTGACCTTTAACCCTTATACGGGCTGCGATCACGGATGCATCTACTGCTACGCCTCAAGCTACATTCCGAGATTCTCTTCATGCAGGCCCAAGAAAAACCTCATTTCAAGGCTCAAAAAAGAGGCTGCCAAACTGAAAGGAGAAATAGTCTCAATAGCCAACTCTTCAGACCCTTACCCAAATGCTGAGAAAAAACTTGCCCTAACACGGAAATGCCTCGAGACCCTGTCCCAAAGCAACTGTAGAATCCAGATAATAACAAAGTCAACTCTCGTCGTCAGAGACATCGACCTCCTCAAGAAGATGCCTTCCATGGTTTCATTGACGATTACGACAGACGACGACAATACTGCAAGGCTCTTAGAACCGAAGACTCCACGCCCATCAGAACGCCTAGAAGCCATAGGGAGTCTGATCAGGAATGGCATTGCAACCTCAGCACGAATAGACCCCATAATCCCTTTCGTCAATGACAACGCCGAAAGCCTAATCGAGAGACTCGCCTCTTCAGGCGTCAAACACATAACCTGCTCAACATACAAGGTCAGACCAGACAACTGGCAAAGACTCAGCAAGACATACCCCGAGCTTGCGAGGAAATTGAAACCGTTGTATTTCGAAAAAGGCGAGAGAATCAGCGGATACATCTGCTTGCCGAAAGACTTGCGACTAAAACTAATGAAAAACGTGAAAACACGAGTTGAGCGCAATGGTCTGAGATTTGGAACTTGCAGAGAAGGATTAGACTTCCTGAACACGGCAACGTGCGACGGTTCGTGGCTGATAAACCGCAATGGAACACTCAAGTAAGCGGACATCATCCGCTTTCGTCTTGTTCTTTGATATGAAAAGGTTCAAACGTGACGAACGCGAAACAGTGAGCTACCAAGAGGACAGCTAATGCCAAAGCCACCGCAAACAAAAAGGAAGCTTATAGTCTTTGATGTAGAAGGAGTGCTCATCCCCAAAAAGCGCTATCTGTTCTTTGAAGTGGGCAGAACCCTCGGCTTCCGACGATTCGCAACGATCATCTTCTATGGCTTTCTCTACGAGATTGGTCTGATCTCCCTGAAATCAGCCCTCAAGCACGTGTTTGAGGTTTTCAGAGGCATCAAAACAGAAGAACTTGTACGCATCTTCAAGCGAGTGCCCCTAATGCCCAGCACCTTAGAAACTTTCGACGCACTGCGAAACAGAGGCTGGAAAACCGCTCTCATAAGCTCAGGACTGCCCACAATCGTTGTTCAGGACTTGGCGTCAACTCTTAAGGCAGATCATGCCATCGGTTTCGAGCTGGGAGTGAAGGAAGGAACCTTGACGGGTGAGATCTGGGGAGACGTCATTGAGTTCAGGGGAAAGCTTCCTGTTTTGAAGAGAATCCTGGAAGCAGAAGGTCTGGAGCCGGAAGAGTGCGTTGTAGTTGCGGATGATCGAAACAACGCTTCGATGTTTCTTCCTGAAGCGCTAAAGATAGGTTATGATCCTGATTTTGTGATTCGCGTGAAGGCGGACAAGGTGATAGGCGGCAGGTTGGATGAGATTCTGCACTCGATAGGAGAGAAACCCAAGCAACAGGGCAAGAAACTGTCTAAGAATGATATTTTGAGAGAAAGCATACACGCTTCAGGCATAGCCATGCCACTCCTCTCCGTGTATGTAGGTCTTTATCCCGTGGCGTTGTTCATTCTCGTTGTTACCCTTCTTTACCTGATGTCTGAACTGGCAAGAATGGAAAGAAAAAACCTGCCACTCTTCTCATTCCTCACCCACCGCGCAGCCACACAACCAGAACTCTACGAATTCGCAACAGCACCCATATTCTTCGCGCTGGGAATCCTACTGACACTACTATTGTTCCCATTCCCGGCAAACTGCGCGGCCATCGCCATGTTCGCACTTGGTGACAGCACGGCATCAATATTCGGAAAAGCCTTGGGCACGAAGACGTTGCCGTTCAACAAGGGGAAAACGCTGGAAGGCTCGTTGATCGGCTTCTTCTTTGCCTTCTTGGCAGGAGCCTTCTTCGTAGGTCCCTTCAAAGCGCTGGCAGCGGCAGCCGTAGCCATGACGGTCGAAAGCCTGCCTCTACCACTGAACGACAACCTCATGACCCCATTGACCACTGGACTGCTTCTAACCTTCATCATCTAAAGATGCGCATCTTAAGCAGCACATTGATTATGAATAAGGATTTATCATAGAAACCTGAAATGCTTATCAGTGATTAGCATGACGAAAAAGAAGAGCTGGAGCGAAAAACTCGCAGACAGCAAGAACCTGCCAAGAGTTGAAAAGATCACAGGCAAGATGAGCAAGACATGGGGAACAGGAACCATCGTGATTCCCGCACCGGTAGAAGTTGACGAGATGATGAGGAAAGTGACAGAAGGCAAACTCATAACCATCAACCAAGTTCGCGCCGCTCTAGCCAAGAAACACAAAGCAACAATCGGATGCCCACTAACGACAGGCATGTTCGCTTCAATCGCGGCCCACGCCGCAGAAGAACAAAGAGCAGAAGGCCGAAAAGACATAACGCCTTACTGGCGGGTTCTGAAGAACCTGCCCAGAAAATTAAAGAACCTGCCCGGATCACAACACCTGCCCAGATGGAACGGGAAATCTTAGACTTCAAACTAGACCAACAGAAAAACGGAAGAGCAGAAGAAACCGTACGCGCACGCATACAAACACTACGCCAAGTATCACAAATATGCGACATAAACAACCCCGAAATAGTCAAACTATGGCTATCAGACAACAAAAACGAGCACCATTTCACAAAAGCGTGCACATGGAGAAACAGTACAAAAAGAAAATTCATCGACACCTACACAATGTTTCTACACTTCATCTTTCAAACATGGGCACCACCAAAATACACAATCAACGAAAAAATCCCATTCATACCAACAGAACAGGAAATCGACATACTCATCGCCGGAAGCAGCAAACTATTAGCAGCCATACTACAAACACTCAAAGAAACAGGAATGAGAATCGGAGAACTTACACAACTTACACCACTACACCTAGACATCGAAAGAAAAGTGTTAGGCATCACACCAGAAAAAGGAAGCAACCCGCGAATCCTACCAATCAGCGACAAGCTCATAGGCATGATAAAAAACCTACCACACGACCCACGCGCCCACTACAAAACCATCTTCCAACCAAACAAAGGACTCTTACGCGACAGTCTCAGCGCACAACGCAAGGCAATAGCCGCACGGCTCAACAACCCAAGACTTTTACAAATCAACTTCCACACGCTACGCCACTGGAAAGGAACAATGGAGTACCACGCCACAAAAGACATTCTACACGTCAAACAAGTACTAGGACACAAATCAGTCTTGTCAACAATGATATACATAAACCTAGAAGCCGCACTATTCCTACAAACTGACGAAAACTTCACATGCAAAGTAGCCCACAACGAACAAGAAGAAACCGAACTCATCAACGCCGGATTCCAACACGTCAACAACAGAGGAGAACTAGCATTCTACAAGAAACGCAAATAAACCCCTTTCTTTCTAGCCAAAAAAGAGAAAATAGTCCTCGTCGTGCGCTTCGCGCCCGACGTTCCGACGCAAGCCGAAGAAGAACCGCACAACACAACCCCTCTTTTTTCTATCATTAGCAAAATCAATGCTCAAGTCGCTTCGCTCCTTTCGCACAAACCAAAACATCAATCAAACCAACCAGCTATTCAGAACTAGATATAGGATAAATCCCTCTTGCGACAACAATCAAGACAAGCAGTTAAACCAGACCTAGCTAAAGAATTACAGCGCGCATGCCTGTTCCGGAAATGGTTAAAAATGGTCTTAATTCGTCTTTTGTGGTTTGGGGGCAATTTTAGGCCTCGCGTCGGCTTTCGGTCTTCTGCAGTGTCCGCCTTTTTCGAACTGTGGAGTGCTAAGCTGAAGGTCGCGGCGTAAGGCTCCCCGATGATCAGATCGGCTCGATGCCCGAATCCATGATTCTCCATCCTCAGCACGGCCAAGACTTGACTGCAAAACAAGCCCGTATCGGACGTGAACAGGCAAAAAGAAGAACAAATACCATTTTAGACCAATTTAGGAACACGCATGCGCGCTTCGTATAGGCTTTAAAACAGTAATACATGATGCTCTATCATAGGCGAAAGAAATGTCTTCGGACCATTCTGATGTTTGGACAGGCATAGGAGCAATCCTGTCATCAATTCTAAGTGCATATGCATGGCTTAATTCCATAGGTTTGATGCCGCTGTTCACGTTCATAGCTGGCGCATGTTTTACTCTGTTGACTCAAGAAAGACTCGAGAAGAAAAGGCGAAAACGAGAATTTGACAAGAAAATGACTCAACATATCTACGGTCCAATTCATCGAAAACTAACCGCAGTCCTCGAAGCGCTGGAAGCGTTCACGTCGCCCACCGACCCTTTCACCCCTATGTTCGGTTTCTATGACATCATGAGTGACTACAGGTATGGTCTTGTCAAAAAGGAAAATCGCGACCAGCTTGAAGAGTTTCAGAAGAGGTTGCCACCTTATGCCGCGTTATTGAAAGAGGCTCGCCGTGAAGTTGAATCTCGCACAGGAAGATGCTTGGCCGAACATGGGACTGGAAATATCAGATTTGAAATCTGGGCTGGAGGAGAAACGGTAAAGTGGGTTGACATAATAGATACAATTTTTGAGGATAAAACACCTCTGCAATTCCTAAGTGAAGAGGCAAGACCTTACAAAAACTTCTCTGTGATAATCTATGTGGGTAACGCCTCTGAAGGCCATTTCTCGGAGGAACATAGGATGCATCGAATTTCTTTGGAGATTCTTGAAGAGGTAAGGAAAGACCCTACAGTTCAGGAACAGAGAAGAGAAAGAGAAGTTCTTCTCAAACAATGCAATTCCCTTATAGAGTCAATAGAGAAAAAGATAGTTCTCTCTTGACATCCTGTATAGAGTCGGTCGAGTGTTGGAGAATTGAGTTATCACATTTACCATCGATTTGATGAGCGTCATTACCCTCTGTATGAGATGAGATATAATTAATATCACAAGTGATTAGCGCGCGCGAGAAAATGAACCCGAAACAAGCTCACACTCACTCAGACCGATCTAGGGTCTGTCTGTGGTGCCGAGAGCCGGGTTTGAACCCGAGACAAATGGAGATATCACCCGCCAACCCCCTCTTTTTTCTTTTCAGAGGCAGAACTTTCTTCTGTAACATAGTACAGCAAAGGCTATAATGCAACTGGGGAGATATAGTTGTGGGGTTGAGAATGAACAGGCTTTTTTCTTGGGCAATGGTGTTTACTCTTCTGGTGAATGTTTTTGCCCTAGCGTTTTTCGTTCAGCCAGCACAGGCAACTGGAACGATCTACATTAGGGCTGACGGCTCAATAGATCCTCCAACGGCACCAATGCGACGAAATGGAAACGTTTACACTCTCACTAATGATATTCTTGGTTCGATTGTTGTGGAGAGAAACAACGTAGTGATAGATGGAAACGACTACACGCTTCAAAGCTCTGGAGCTTGGGTGGGAACTGGCGTAGACTTGTCTGGAAGACAAAATGTGATAGTTCTAAACACACAAATAAAAGCATTTGATATTGGCGTCTTGCTCAATTCTTCCAGCTATAACAGCATTAGCGGAAACAGGGTGACAAACGACCATAGTGGCGTCGATCTCGGTTCCTCTTCGAACTATAACAGCATTTCTGGAAACAACATAACAAACAACGAATATGGCATCAGTCTTGGCGGTTCTTCAGGCAACAGCATTAGCGGAAACAACATAACGGCAAACGACTATTTTGGCATCAGTATCACTTCGTGTTCCAACACCAGCATCAGCGGAAACAAGCTGGCAAACGACTATTTTGGCATCAGTATCACTTCGTGTTCCAACACCAGCATCAGCGGAAACAAGCTGGCAAACGACTATTTTGGCATCAGTATCACTTCGTGTTCCAACACCAACATTAACGGAAACTACATAGCAAACTCGAGCACGCTAGGCATCACAATCGCTTTCTCTCCCAACAACCGTATAGAGGGAAACAACATAGCAAACAACTTGCATGGTGGCATCGAGCTTGATTATTCTTCCAGCAACAGCATAAACGAAAACAACATAGCAGATAATGGAAGGAAGGGGATCTATCTCGGCCGCTCTTCCAGCAGCAGAATATTCCATAACAGCTTCGTGGGCAACCCTCATGGAGTGGTCAGTGAAGAGTCAGTAAATACTTGGGATGATGGCTATCCTTCTGGCGGAAACTACTGGAGCGACTACACAACAAGGTATCCCAGTGCGTCGCAGATAGATGCTTCTAGTATATGGAACACACCATACGCCATTGACGCAAGCAACACGGACCACTACCCTCTTATGAGCCAACCAGTGATTCCTGAGTTTCAGCCCTTCCTGCCTCTGTCAGTCCTAATGTCAGTGATGCTTCGCTCACACGCGCGTGAATATGACTCGCTCAACTCCACTCATGCTCAATACTTGCAAAACCATTCATACACGAATGTTGAATATAGTGACCTCCAAGCCAGCCTAACACAAGCTACGAATCTTGGGAATATCTTGATGGTCGCAGTCGCAGCTCTTGTTCTTGCCTTGGGTGTTTCGATAGCCTTCTTTGCGCGTGCTAGAAAAACCAGAATCAAACAGCTTTGACCTAGGCTCAAAACCAGAAAAGAGAGCGCTGGCCAATCGCTTTCCCTCGAACGATCGATCGTTTTCACCATTCTTATCGCCTGCCTTTTTAGGATAACCTGAAGGGCATCCTGCGATATTTACCGAGAGCCCGACTATGACCCCTCCGAACTACCCGTAGGTACTTCAGAGGTATTCCTGACGGAATACGACAGGTCATAGGAAGTTTGGGCTGGCTAGTAATGCCTTCTTCTTCTCACGTGCTCATCAATGGACCTTCTAGGAATCTTTTCGCTCAGTATCTAGCGCGCATGTCTGTTCCTAAAATGGCTAAAAATGGTTTTAATTCTGTTCCTCGCGTTCGGGTCACTCTTGGGCGCTTGGATTCCGAATGGAAATCAGGAACAAGTGCGAACACCAAAAGGGGAATAAAAACCATTTAAGACCAATTTCGGAACAAGCATGCGCGCAACACAAAACAATCATGACGTTCCGAGAAAACCCCGACGACACCTAATCGGTACGCAAAGCCGCAAAACCCAGAAAAGCATGACGCAACCAACGACAACCACAACACAAAACCCTCAGAATCCCTCAGGACTCAGCCTTATCGCACACATAGAAACCATCAAGCGTCTTAAGAGCGCCAACTTAAACATGAGATTCTTCGGACAAAGCGCTTTTTGGAACTCGCGCGGCTTGATAGTCAAAAGATCAGTCCGCCATTCGAGTCGGACATGACCGCGCGTCCAAAAAGCGCGGAAACTCAAGTCATTCGCTCGCTAAATGTTTATTGTCCCCTCGTCGGCTCTCCTCGGAAACATAAACATTTCCCCTCTTTGGCAAGAGGGGCGCTTCGCTCATTCCACCACAACAATTACTAGATGAAATGCAAGACATGAGGTTATGGACGTGAGACACCCAAAAAAATACACAGTGAAAAGATGGATATTAGAGACGCTAATCGGATACGTCGAAGCCGCGAAATGCCGGACACTAGACCAGTACACAGGAGGTGAGATACAAGCATGAGCAACAACAACACAACAGAACAAAGCATGGAAACATTACACAGCCCTAAGGCGGGTTCTGAAGGAAGGTGGAGTCTTAAACGAGAAATACCCGGGCGGAGCAGGAGCCCAGAGGAAGCTGCTGGAGAATGAAGGCCACAAGGTGGTTCAGAAAGGCAAAAAGTGTGTTGTTGCGGACTTCGAGAAATCACTGACAGCGATCTAGTAATAGCTTCTTTGATTCCTCTTTATCTGAGATTCTCCAACACAGCCGATACACCTGCTGCTGCCAAGACAAGCAGTTCAAACGTCTTGTAGGCTTCCACCATGTTGGCTGCAGCATACTCCACTCTCAATCCGTCTGTTCTGTTCACCGCAGGCAGCAAAGCTGCGGCGTCTGCAAAATGGCTTGTCAGAAAAGTCACTCCCATCTTCACGGGCTTCTTTGGGATCAGGAGTTTGGTTTTGCCTCGTTTCTGGTTTGCAGTTGCCTTCTTGACGGCTGCCCGTAGGTCTTTTTCGATCTTTATCATGCTTGGGCTCTTGGCTGAAACTCTGCTCAGAGAACTCTTCAAAGCCACTGTTTCAGCCCACGGCGCATATTGTTCAACATCGTCCTTCAGAAGCTGAGCTTCACCAGCAACCATTATGACAGGAACCTTCGACTCTCCTGCAACGTAAGCATTCAGCAGGAACTCGCTGGCCGCAACGCCGTTTACTTCCACCTTGTTGATACTTCCACCACTGTACGTATGGTCAAAAGTTGATCTCGCCGTTCCGAACTTGGCATGATACCCAAGAAACAGCGCCACATCACAGTCCTCTACGCCAGCAACCATACTCAGCGGACGGGGAAAACCCCGAATTATCTCCACGTATTCAGGCAGATCATCAACGAGAATGTTGACCATGGGGCCATGGCTGTCAGCGATTAGAATCTCTTCAAAGCCGTTCCTGTTCAGTTCTTCAGCAACTATCAACGTGACTTTTGTCGCAATCTTTCTTGCTTCCTCGTACAATGCACCTTTCAGGTTCGTGTGACCGGGGATAACGATGTAAGGCATGCCTTCCAAATCGACCGAGATAAAGGCTTTCATGGACCATCCTGTGTAGGTTTATAAGAAATGCATTAAAGAGTTTCGATCTAAAGAGGCTCATGTAATGGTGCCAGGCTCCCCGCTTCTTTGTTATTGAACAAGAATATTACTGAAAAGTAAGTTTATATATTACCTTAAGGTAATTATTTTTCGGTAACAAAAGGCGAGTCACCATGAAGCTCAAACTGCAATTCGTGCAAGACGGACATGTGGTGTTTGAGATACCTCTTTCTCCAGAAGACTGGCAGAAGGAAGCGCTGGAAATCGAACTCGAAGCAACAGAAGATAGTTTCGAAAGATTCTCCAAAATGTTCGACGCCCTATCTCACATAACCCGTTTGAGAATGATGAACCGACTCATAAAGGAAGACGACCATCAGATGAGCTTTGCAGACTTCATGCGAGACCTAAGCTTAAATCCCAAAACTGTCTGGGAGAACTCGAGGAAACTGGAAGAGGGTGGGTTTCTGGAGAAGACGGGTAGAGGAAGGTACAGCGTTTCAGAATTTGGCCAAACCACGTTCATGATGGTGAGCCTTGCCTTGCGACGCTTGATAGAATCGTTGGAAGAGATGGAGAACCTGTAGGAGGTGAAAGCGTAATGTCATTCTATGAAGATTTTAGAGAAACACTCAGAGACCTGGAAAGCTACCACAGCAGACTCATGAAAATGCTCGAACTTGAAATCGACGAAATCCTTAAGATGGCTAATAGTGGAGAGCTCAAAGGCACGTGGGAAACTAGGGAGATCAATGAACCAGGAGCAAAAGGGTTCATAATTCGCGGTCGCTTCGGAACCGACAAAGCTTTCGAACCGCTCGAACCGCTGAAGCCTTCGAAACGTCGACCATTGCCGGAAAATCCATTCGAGCTTCCGAAAAGAGCTTTGAATGAGACACGGGAGCCGCTGACAGATGTCTTCGAAGAAGAGAAAGCCATAAAGATCTACGTTGAACTGCCCGGAGAGGAAGAAGACGACATAAAGTTGGATGCCAGAGAAGGCAATGTTGAGATCAAGGCCAGAAGCTTTTACAAAATGATAAAGCTTCCGAACAAGCCCATTGATGCAAAAGCGGTCTCGTCAGAATACAAGAACGGAGTGCTCAAGATAACGATTCCAAAGAAAGAAGAGCCTTACGACAAATGCAAGGGAAAAACAAGGATGGTCTAGCTTCAAACTGATTAGAAGGACTTGTGCTCCGTCCTTCCAATTATCTCATTCTGCAGCTCCACACTCAGATTAACGAAGTAGTCACTGTACCCTGCAACCCTAACCAAGAGGTCACCAAATTTCTCGGGATGTTTCTGAGCTTCGCGCAGAGTGTCAGCGTTCACAACATTGAACTGGATGTGGTGACCATCAAGCTTGAAGTAGGCGCGTATGAGAAAGCCCAGCTTGTCCATTCCTTCCTCATCGGCCAAGAGCTCGGGAGCGAATTTCTGATTCAGAAGAGTCCCACCTGTTCTGACATGATCTATCTTGGAAACAGATTTTATCACCGCAGTGGGTCCTTTCCTATCTGCTCCCTGAACAGGAGACACACCCTCAGAAACGGGTTCTCCCGCCTTTCTCCCATCAGGAGTCGCACCCACGAGCTGCCCAAAGTAAACGTGAACTGTCGTTGGCAACAGATTTATTCGATATCTTCCGCCCTTGGTATTGGGCCTGCCGTCGATCGCACTGTAATAGGCTTCGAAAACTGTCTTCATGACACCGTCGGCATATTCGTCGTCATTCCCATATTTCGGCGTCTTGTTCAGAAGCTTCTGGCGCAGTTTCTCGTGTCCCTTAAAGTTCGCCTTCAGCGCCTTAAGCAGTCCCTCGAACGTGACTTGCTTCTCTTCAAACACTTGATAGGTTATGGCCGCTAATGAGTCTGTTATGGTTCCAAGCCCCACGCCTTGAATGTAGTTTGTGTTGTACCTGGCTCCTCCGTTGTTGTAGTCTTTGCCGTTTGCTATGCAATCGTCTATGAAAAGCGATAGGAACGGTGCGGGAAGGAATTCCGCATACAATCGCTCTATGACGTTGTTTCCTTTAATCTTGACCTCAACGAAATAGTTGAGCTGTTTCTTGAATGCCTCAAAAAGTTCATCGAAGGAGTCGAATTCGACTGGATTGCCTGTCTCAATTCCGGTTTCTTGACCTGTTCTTGGGTCGATGCCATTGTTCAGGGTGATCTCTAACACTTTGACCATATTGAAGTATCCGGTGAGGATGTAGCATTCCTTGCCAAAGGCTCCTGTTTCCACGCACCCGCTTGCTCCTCCGTTCCTAGCATCTTCAATTGATTTCCCTTGTCTCAAGAGCTCTTGGATTATTTCGTCGGTGTTGAAGACTGAGGGTTGGCCGAAGCCCGTCTTTATGATTTTCAATGCTCTTCGCAGGAAGTCGTCCGGAGTCTTCTTGCTTATCTGAACCATAGAACTGGGCTGTGGAAGCCTCATTTCCTCTACGACATCGAGTATTAGATACGAAAGTTCATTCACACCATCCGAACCGTCGATCTTTACTCCACCAGTGTTTATTAGTGCAAAATCGTTGTACGTATTGCTCTCTTCTGCCGTCACTCCTACTTTTGGTGGTGCAGGTTGATTGTTGAACTTCACCCACAATAGCTGCAGCAGTTCCTTTGCTTTTTCCTTGGTCAAAGTGCCGTCTTCAAGACCTTTCCTGTAGAACGGATAGAGATGCTGGTCGAGCCTGCCAGGATTGAACGAGTCCCATGGATTGAGTTCTGCTATGACTCCAAGGTGGACGAACCAGTAGTACTGTAGCGCTTCCCAGAAATCCCGGGGGGCATTAGTCGGGACATTAGTGCACACTTCTGCAATCTTCTTGAGTTCCTTTCTCCTTTCAGGGCTCTTCTCTTTCTTGAGCAACTCTCTTGCTTTTTCGGCGTGTCGCTCCGCATAGCGTATCAGTGCTTCCGCGGTAATCTTCATTGCTTGAAGTTCTTCCCTCTTCTCATAGGCTTCTGGATCGTTCAGGAAATCAAGGCGTTCAATGCTTCTTTCAATGTCTTTTCCAAAACCGATCAAGCCTTTTCCGTATATCTTGCCGTCTAAGACGGTATGCCCGGGGGCTCTCTGTTCGAGAAATTCCGTGAACACTCCAGCCTCGTAGGCTTTCTTCCATTCGCCAGACATCTTGCTGAAGATTGCGTCTCTTATTGACTTGCCTTTCCAGAAGGGAATAATCTCTTCTTTGTAGATTCTCTTTGTTTCTTCATCAACGGCATACGGCGTTTTCTTTCTGGTGTTAAGAATTTCCAGGTCTTTGAGGCTGTGGCAGCATATTTCTGGGTAGGTTGGAACGGCTTTCGGAGCTAACCCTCTTTCGCCGATGATCAGTTCATGTTCTCCAATGTATATTCTCTTGTTTTCAAGCAAATGCTTGAACGCAAGTGCCCTTCTTACAGGTACAGATGACTGCCCAGCAACATCGCTCTTATAGAATTCCGTCATCAGAACTGCTCTTTCCGAAGTGACGTACGGTCTAGTTATGATGCTCTGCTCTCTCAGTTTCTTGACTCTCTCGTTCGTACTATCCTCCTCCTATCTTCACATCCAGCCCAAAGGTCTCAAGTCTCTTCTTGATCTTCATCAATTCTTGATCCGACGGAGGTTTGATTCTTCTCAACTTATAGACTCTGCCTAAGCTTCTGTACTTCTCAATTCCTGCTCTATGATAGGGAAGGAGACATATGCGTTTTATCCCTTGCGAAAGTACGAATTCAGCGGTCTTTGCAACATTGTCTTTCCCGTCGTTCACTTTAGGCACAATGGGAAATCGAACCAAGATGTCATTTCTATTTCTCGCCAGCTTCTCGAAATTCCTAAGAATCGCCTTGTTCGACACGCCAGTATACTTTCTGTGAGCTTTGTCATCCAGTAGCTTGATATCATATAGGAAAAGGTCTACCTTGTCGCTGATCTTCTCCACAGTCTCAGGCGATACGCACCCGCAAGTATCAACAGCAGTGTGAATGCCTCTCTCGTTGCACTCGTCAAGAAGCGCGTTCAGGAAATCAGACTGCAGAAGTGGCTCTCCCCCAGAAAACGTTACTCCTCCTTCTGATTCATCATAGAAGACAGCATCCTTGTCTATCTCCTTCACAACCTCTTCCACACTCACTTCTTTGCCTACAACCGCGAGAGCGCCGGTCGGACATTTCTGAGAGCATTCACCGCAAGAGTTGCAACGTCTCCTGCTTATTGATATTCGGTTGGCCTGCAAAGCGATTGCTTCTTGCAAGCAACTCGCTGCACATTCACCGCACTTGATGCATCTGTTTCTCCTGTACATCAATTCGGGCGCCATTACTTGTCCTTCTGGGTTGTGACACCACAAACAACGCAGGGGACAGCCTTTGAAGAATATGGTGGAGCGGATTCCTGGCCCATCATCAATCGCGTATCTCTTGATGTCGAAAATGACGCCTTTCGTGATAGTGTTGCCCACCGACCGAGATCATCATTCAGGTCTACCTAGAAATGTTGAATAAAAACCTTCCCAAGCCTCGCCTTTGATGCAGGCACGGATTCAGTCGAAAGATACATCCGCAAATCATAAAACCGAAAACAGCTCATACCATGAACCGCCAATAGAACGCTCGGAGGGCATCATTCTGTCAGAGGAAGTTGTTGGCTACTTGGTGGTCGAGAAGTCTCCAAACAGCTTCAGCACGGACGCTGGCGCTCCGAGGAAGGAGGAGAAACCTCTCATATGTATTCTTGTTTTCACGCATAGGAAAGTTGATTTGCGTGAAAGTCGGAAGCATTCACAGTTTAGTAGAATTCTTCCTCTATGGCCCATTGGCATGGTTAATAACCAAGAGAGTGCAAAAAGCGCATGCTTTAAGAATCGTGGAAAATGCGAAGTCGCTAGATGAGTTGCTAGTAGCAAATGATCATTTTGAGATTGACTACTCGTACATTGAGAAGCTTGAGCTGAACAAGAAAGTGTTGAAGATCAGAGTCTCTTGGAATCCAGCATATCTAGACGGGGAAATGCGCTTCGCCGTTCTGAAGGAATGCAAGGGAACAGACTGCCACACGATTATGCGCCTGGCTTTGCCACTAAACTCCACAGAAAACTGCAAGAACGCTCTCTCGGAAAAGAAATACGAGTGGAACCGCCCACTTCGACAATAGCTGTCATGCCCCAATTCTCACAACGCTGCTATTGTCACCTCCATCATGAAAGCCCTATTAGCACGCCAAGACAGAAGAAAGCGAAGAACGAGCACAGCACCGGAACTAGGAAAGCGGGTGTAACCTTAACATTGACAAACTACGCGAAAAAGAAGGAATTGGAAAGACTGAACTAAAACCTTGACAAGGCTTTAATCGGAGAATCCTCTGAATAGTTTTCATGAAAGCATTGATCGTTGGCTGCGGAAACATCGGCTCTGTAGCGGCAGAAGACCTTGCCCAGAGCATGAAATCCGTCCAAGTGGTCGTAGCAGACTACGAGAAAGCAAGAGCCAAGGCGGTCGCAGAAAAGGTCGGCGTGGATAACGTTTCATGGATGCAGCTGGACGTCAAGAATCACAGACAATTGCAGGACTCCTTGAAGGGATTCAACGTAATCATGGGGTTCCTGCCTGGAAACCTGGGTTACGGTTTGACGAAGGCTTGTATCGACGCACAGAAGGATTTGGTGGACGTTTCCTTCACGGCAGAAGACCCGCTAACGCTGAACGACGAAGCCGTGAAGTCAGGTGTAGTGATCGTGCCCGACTGTGGACTCGCACCAGGTATCAGCAACGTTCTAGTAGGACACGCCGCAGCTGAGCTTGATAAGGTTCAGACTGTCCACGTAATGGTCGGCGGCCTCCCCGAAAAACCAGTCCCACCCCTCGGCTACGTTATCACTTGGTCTCCTGAAAGCCTTATCGACGAATACACCAGAAAGGCAAGAATCGTTAAAGACGGCAAGCAAACTGAAGCCGAGGTTTTGAGCGGAATAGAGGAAGTTGATTTTCCAGACTTTGGGAAGCTTGAGGCGTTCCTGACTGATGGACTTAGAACCTTGATTCAAACAATAGACGGAGCTGAGGAAATGTGGGAGAAAACCTTACGATACCCCGGGCACGCCGAAAAAATAAAGGTGCTAAAGGGCCTCGGATTCTTTGAAGACAGGCAGGTTGAGTTGAGCAACGGCATAAGCGTGTCACCAAGAAGGCTCACAGCAAAGCTCTTGGCGGAAAAGCTTTGGAAACCAGAGGTCAAGGACGTTGTGGCTTTGAAAGTTGACGTTTCCGGCGTCAAGAACGGCAAGCCAGCACGATACGTTTACCATCTACTGGACTATTTCGACAAGAAACGTGGAACAACTGCAATGGCGAGAACCACGGCTTACCCAGCATCAATAGTTGCTCAGCTGATGCTCAAAGGTGCCGTGAAAGAAAAGGGCGTTGTTCCGCCAGAAAGGATTGGGATGAATGGTGAGCTTTTCAAGTTGTTCTGCAATGCTCTGAAAGAACGCGGAATAGAGATCAGCGAAGAAAAGACCATTAGCTAGATTACTACACCCATGCGGTGCAGCTCCTCTTTGAGGCTCTCTCTGATTTGCTTAAGGCTCTGTCTCTTCTGCGCATATTCGTCACCGCTTATCTTGTCTTTCTTGAAATCTTCATCCAACTGCTTCAACTGCACATCTATTTCCCTGACCCTCCCCCTCAACTGGTCAATGTAAGACACAGCCTTCTCCTCTGCTATCACTTCTGTTGGAGCTAGAGACATCTTTATGACTCCGTCCTCGATGCGCAGTATCCTATTGGTCGCTCTTGCTACGCTTGGGTCATGAGTCACCATGATTATGGTTTTTCCAAGCTCCCGGTTCACCTTAACCAGATAATCCACAACGATTTTCGCATTGACCGTGTCTAACTCGCCAGTAGGCTCATCCGCCAAGAGAACCGGAGCATCATTAGCCAACGCCGCCGCTATCGCAACACGCTGCTGTTCCCCGCCGCTCAACTCCTCAGGTTTGTGGGTCGCACGGTCCGTTAAACCAACTATGTCAAGAAGCTCTTTCACACGTTCATTTCTCTTTCCCCTTGAAACGCCCAGAGCAATCATGGGAAGCTCAACGTTTTCCGCCGCCGTCAAAGTATTGATCAGGTTCAGCGTCTGGAACACGTGACCCACCGTCCTTCTTCTGTACTCAACCAGCTGTGACGGGCGCAATGCTGTAACTACGATGTCGCCGACTTGAACATATCCGCCTGTGGATTGGTCTAGTCCGCCAATGACATTTAGCAGTGTGGTTTTTCCGCTTCCACTGGGTCCTATGATCGAGACTATTTCGCCTTCCTCGACTTCCATACTCAATCCTCTTAGAGCTTGGACCTCAACGCTTCCAAGTCGGTAGACGCGAATCAAATCTTTTGCTGTTACTTTCATTCCCTTCAAAGTCTCACTATCCTTTCAGTCTTCGAGATGTACCTTCTAGTGAGTAAGACTAACGGAACTATCGTTGAGGCAAAAACTAGGATTAGGCACATGGACAGTAGGATCATGGAGTCAGGAGGAAACACCATGCGATGCGCCACAAGGGAATATGAAGGCGTCGAGTTCCAGCCTGCTACATTGCCCCGAACCACGATCAAGCCAACCACCACCCCTAGAATTGCCGCAAAAACCACCACTGCGAAATTCTCTGCCAATAGCATAGTGACCAACTGCTTGAAAGACAAGCCACGCGCGTTCATTATGGATGTCTCTCGCTTCCGCTCTTGAAGACTGACCAGCGTTACTAGGCTTGTTGCCACCGAAGCAGCCAACACTGAAAAGACGATTCCGATACGTTGGATGTTCAAAGAACCCACGAGCGACAAATCATTCTGGTAAGTCTCGAGCTCTTCTGCCAAAGAGCGCACATAGCTGGTCTTGTCAAGATTTCGGATTGTAGTTGCCACGGATTTTCCGCTAGTGCCGGATTCCAACCTTACTAGGATTCTGACGGAGGCCGCTAGGCTACTGCGCAATGGTTCGTAGAATCCTATAGGCACATAAGACCAGAAGGCTGCTCCGCCATATTCATATGGCGATGTATAGTAGGATTGTGGGCTAACTTCAAAACCGAAAAATCCAACAACCGTCAACTGCCGCGTTGAATTACCAAAAGTCAAGGTCACACTGTCTCCCACCTCTTTCTCCAAGCTCCTTGCCAGTGATCTCTCCAAAACAATGGTTTGGTTGCTCGTTCCCATCTGGTAAAACGCCGTAGCCGCATCGTTCCCGCTGAACCATTCACTCTCGTAGTACGCGATCGTGAGCCATTCGGCAGGGTCAACTGCCCGAACCTGGACTGTCGTATATTGTGAGGGCAACGTTGAACCAAACGAATATTCCAACGTTGCAGAGGCTACTCCTGACACGTTTTCTATTGCGCTGGCTATGCCAGAAGCATTGGTTGCAGAAGTGAGCTGAACGCTTATGTCTGCGCCCACCTCGGCTTTGACCCTACGGAGTACATAGTCTTGTTCGCTCGCAAGAGTGCCCACCGTCTGGAAACTGTAGCCGATGATTAGAGCGATCAGGAAAGCAAGAGAAGCCGCTCTTGCAGGGTTTCGGCGAACGTTTCTCGTTGCCAAGGTTCCTAGGTCGCCTAGGAATCTTGATGCTCGAGTGACAAGCTCCTGAAACTTCAACGAGCCACGTATGAAGATTTTTGTGAAGCCCCAGAAGAAAAGCAACGGACCGATGTACGTCAGAACGAAGCGGTCTATGAGTATCCAAATGCCCACGATTATTGCTAGGAATATGTTTCCAAAAGGCATTGCTCCTCGTGTGAGCATTCCGTAAAGGTCAATGCCAAGAAGGAACATGATTATCTTGTAGAAACCCAAAATGAAGGCTATCCACGGCCATCGCTGCTTGTACGGCTTGACTTCCTCCACGTACATGTACTCTTTCAAAGCATCTATGGCGGAAAGCCGCGAAGCTCTCCTTGAAGGGCGAAAAGTGGAAAGCAAAGAAATGACTAGGCCGAAAACGACAGCCATAATTATGACTGCCTGACTCAAAACAGGCGCTGCCCCTAGACTGCCTCCGAAAAATGTCGCAAAAAACGGACTGAGCAGGAAGCCTAACCCTACTCCTACAAGCCCGCCGACGATTCCGATCAGAACGGATTCTGTTAAGAACATTCTGAAAAGCTGGCCATTCGAAAACCCCTTCGTCAGCAACAAACCTATCTCACGTCTTCGCAGATTGTAGGACACGTCTGATACTGTTGAACCGACATACCAGGCAACGAAGAAGACTGGCAAAGCCACAATGAAGAAGGAGACTCTCATGGTCATGCTGTCAAACTCGTACCGCCCGAGAACCTGTTCCAAGTTGTTTTGAGCACTCATGCCATATTCCGCGACTTCCTGATTCACGCGAGCAGTAGTTGTTCTAACGTTCTGCAATGATCCGGGAATGTCCCAAGGATTGATCAGCCCATCACGGTCCAAGTAAACAAGAACTTGGGCGGTAAATGGATTGTTGTAAGATGGAATAGAGCTTGGAACGGCATCCAAGAGCCTAGCAAGAGTCTTCTCCCAGCTCACGATGAGCAAATTGTCTTGCACAACAGCTCGTGCCTGATCTTCTCTGTACTGGTATATAATGGGGGGTCCATACCATTCTCCTGAAGCGATGGCATAAGCAGTGTCTTCAAGCTCAACAGAACCAACCACCTTCAGAGATACGTTCAGAGAGTGTTCGGTCAGCCGGTATGAGTCCCAAATCTGATATGTAAACTTCAAAACCAGCGTACTGTTCAATCCTATCTTGTCTGCACTGTCAGAACCTGCCCAAACGTAGGTTTCATTAGTTCCAAGCAGACTGGCTCCTTCTTTTACGGCCAACCCTCGGTAAACATGTGAGGTATTTGACAACCCCACGATCCTGAATGATGTGTAGTTCGCAAAGGTCATGTTTCCAAACCAAGAGGCTCTCGAAATCACTTCTGCGTCAATTACTCCACCCACCTTCACAACTTCAGAAGACACACTAGCCCACAAGGCAGATGTGGCCGGTGAACCATACGAGTCGTATTTGTTGTACTGATCAATGACGATGTCGACTGGCACTCGGTCAAGCTGCTGATTCAGAGCAGCCCTTGCAGTTGTGTCAGCTCCTACGTTGACGCCAGCGAAGAATGTGGAAGCCAAGATGACTCCGAGTAGTAGTGCAACAAAAAGCCCCATAGAGCGAATAATTCTCTTCACGGCATAGGAAAGCATCAGTCTGTTACCATTGAAAGGTTTTTTGGAATGTTATTTAATACTATGTATTGATACAATCAAGCAGATTCACGAATGCATGAAACCTACAGACTGGCATCAGCCTAAACCGCTTCAAAAGTCTTTCCGCAACATGCCAAAAGGTTAAAAGTCATTGTGCAAGGGATTATTGCTAGTTGATGAGAAAGGGGTAAGCAAATGCAGACTCGCCCGGTTATTGTTTCTGTTGGCAGAACAAGGTTTGGGGAGCACTATGAGAAAGAGCCTGAGAAGTTGATTGAGGAGGCTTGGCTGAAAGCCTCCGTGGAGGCTGGCATCGAACGCAGAAGCCTCGAAGCATGCTACCTTTCGGACTATTTTCTCCCGATTACAAACAAACTCGGACTGGAAGAAGGGTTTCTTTCAGAACTCACTGAGCTTCACGTTCCCATGGAGGTAACCCGGTCTTTCAGCTCAGCCTTGTCGAACGCCTGCAATGCGATTCGAGCCGGAAGACACAACGTGATTTTGGTTGGCGGAATAGAGAAGATGACAGACCGATGGGACAAAATCCGGGATGACCTGATGCTTCTGGAAGACCCTTGGAGCTACTACGCGGGATGCACACCAGAAGCAAACCACGAGCTTATGCTACGAGCGTACATTAAGAAACACGGCGTGGCGGGAGAAGACCTTGAAAAACTGAACGTGGCACTGGCTCAGGTTTCCGTCAAGAACCACTTACACGCAACAAAAAACGAGTATGCACAGTATCAAAGAAAGATAACAGTTGAACAAGTCCTGAACGCCAGAAAAGAGGCCCGAAAACCACTGGGACTTTACGATTATGCCCCAATCTCCGACGGAGCCGCCATCCTCATATTGGCCAGTGAGGAAGCTGCCAAGAAGCTCACAACCAAGCCAGTTTATATTCTCGAATCTTCTTCGGCAACGGATTATCTAACCTTTCCTGCAAGAGAAGACATGACGCACTTCGTCGCAACTGAAATAGCCATGAAGGAAGCCTTGAAGATGTCTGACGTGGACTTGGGAGACATACAGGTCGTTGAGCTCTATGACCAATCCACAGTCATGGAAATGATTTCTCTCGAGGACCTGGGCTTTTGTGAACGTGGAAAAGCATGGAAAACCATATATGAAAACTGCCAAGACTACAAGGGCTTCTACGAAATCAACGGCACGAAGTTATTCGTCAACATGAATGGCGGACTAAAGGCAGATGGAAACCCGTTAGGAGCTACTGGCGGAGCCCAGATTTTTGAAATCTTCAAGCAGTTGAGAGGAGAGGCTGGAGAACGCCAAGCGAAAAGTAATAAGGAATTGAAGTATGGTTGCGCGCTTGAGCTAGAAGGTTTCGGAACCAAAGGCTACGTTTGCATTCTGGGGAGGGACTAGACTTGAGTAGCGAACCAATAGAGAGAAGAGTTTCTTACCTCGGTGACAGACTGAGAGGAAGCCGCTGCCAGATTTGCGGAAAAGAATACTTTGAAATCAGAGACTATTGCGGAACCTGCGGAAGGAAAAGCTTCGGAAAAATGGTCGCGACAGACCTCTTCTACGAGCAAGGCAAGCTCGAAGTATGCACACTCGTCAATGAACCTACAAACAAGTTTACCAAGCTTGGCAGCTACGTTTACGGCATAGTCTCCTTCCACGACGGAAAAATACGCGTTCCAGGAAGACTCACAGACCATATAACAAAATGCGACGAAGAGATCGATTTCTCAGCTCTTGAGGGAAGAAGTGTTGTGCCGAGATTTCGGAGACGTTACTCGGTAGACAAGAGCGACGTTATACCCACGATTTCGCTAGCGTTCACTTTCGCTGACGAGTACTACCCCTATCAGGAATACAAGGTAACCAAGCCAAAGAAAGACTGCGATTCACCAGGCATCGTTGGATACGGTGTCTATACTTCAAGATTCAGGATAAAGGAAGGAAACATTGAACGTTCAGTTCCGTTCATAGACGAAGATTCAATAACTGCTGCTGTCGAAGCCGGAAAACTCGCTCTAATCCAATCTGGTGTTGACAGCTCACTCGTCGGCAAGATCTACGTTGGCTCTGAATCTAACCCGTATGCTGTTAAGCCAATAGCTTCGAAGGTTGCGCAGGTTTTGAAACTCGGCGAAGAACACGGAGACTTGCAGGGAGTTGACGCCGTAGACACGGAATTTGCATGTAAGGCCGCAACAAGCATGTTCAAAGATGCAGTCGCGCTTGTCAATTACCCGAAGTCCAATATCAAGTATACTATGGTTATAGGTGCGGACAATTCTCAAGCAGCACCAAGAGACTGCCCTGGGGGAGAGTTAGACTTGTTCGTAGGGTATGGGGCCGCAGCTTTCATTTTCGGAAAGCAAGATGTGATTGCCGAAGTTGAAGGCTGGTTTTCGTGTACTTCCGACACGCCTGACTTCTGGCGAAGAGATGGTGAACCGCACCCAATGCACGGGGGACGGTTCACTGGAGACCCTGCATACTTTAAACATGTCCGAATGTCTGCCAAGAAGCTTATGGAGCGACTTAACCTGCAACCCAAGGACGTAAGCTATTTTGTGGCTCATCAACCGAATGTCCAGTTTCCAGTGAGAATCGCCAAAGAGCTCGGATTCAAAGAGGAGCAGTACATGCCTATGCTTCAAGTGGCCAAATTCGGTAACACGTACTCGGGAGCTTCGCCAGTCGGACTAGCCGCTGTGTTGGACATAGCCAAGCCTGATGACCGCGTTTTGGTCGCAAGCTATGGTTCAGGAGCAGGAAGCGATGCCTACTCGCTCATTACCACGAACCAAATACTGGATAGGCGACAATGCCAGAAGCTGACGGTTAGGAGCCAAGCGGAAAATCCCTTCTTGGAGTATGTCGATTACACGACTTATAGACGGCTGAAGCTTGGAATGTAACAAACGCTTAATAGACGGTCACGGACAGTTGTAAAAGAGGTTTAGGACCATTGTTCGCATATGGGATATTCAAGGTCATTTACGCACCTCACAAAGCCTTCAAGGAGATAACCCAGAACCCGAAGTACATAGGACCAATCTTGATAATGATCCTTTACGTGGCAGCAAACATGGGCTTTGTCTACACCGTTATGTCCAAGACTTATATTGAACAGGTTCTTCCCACCGGTTCAAAACTGGATGAGTGGACGGAAAACCGCACCTACTGGAGATCAAGCGCCAACATTGCAGAAAGCAACGACAGCCTCGAAGGAATCTACTATGGAAACAAAAGCATAGAATTCTCCGCTGTCAATGCAAGCGGAATGTGGATGCAGCTGGATAACATAGGCTCCATAGATTGCTCAGACCCCACAGGCTACAAGAACATGTCATTCAGAATAAAACTGATACAACCAAACGCAACACAAGTCACCAACGCCAGCTTAAGTCTTCTATCTGGCCCCACAGATTATTTCTACCGCAACCTAACGCAACGTTTTGTCTCAGTTAACAATACTTTGTGGTACAACCTGACAGTGCCGATAGGACCAGAGAGTGCTATGGGAAATCCCACTGCCAACGCTGACTGGAGTAACATAACTGGCTTGAGGTTTGGGTTTGCATGGTCTGAAAGTGCAAACTTGACTGTGCGTCTTGACGGTTTGTTTTTCAGAGGTATATTCAAGCCTTTCACGGAAAATGGCATCGATTACGTTTTCAGATACTCGCTGAGTGCCTTCATGCAGTTTTTCATTCAGTGGTTTTTCTTCGGCGGGCTACTCTACGTGGTTGCCAAAGCCTTAGGAGCGAAGACTTTGTGGAAACCCATACTGATCGTGGTTGGTTTCGCCTTGGTGACGTTTTTCATACAAACATTGATCAGCACGGCTGCATATGCGACCCTGCCCGTTCTTCATTATCCACTGGAAATCACCGGAGGAACCAAGGACGAGTTTGCAGCCGCCTACAGCAAGATACTGGACGAAACATGGCTCGTTTCTCAGGTAACCGGCTTTGTCCGAATCGCAATGTATTTCTGGACGATAATCCTAGCCGGGATTGCCGCTCGAATGCTAGTAGAGTTTTCATGGGTCAAAAGCCTTCTTGTTGCTGCAGTAGCTTACATTGTCAGCATTGTTGCTCAAGCATTCATATTTGGAATTTGATTTGCACAGTGAACAAAGCTCATAAGAAGAAGGACTGGTCAAAAGCCTGTTTTCGCTAGTGGAAATACTTTGGGACGCCTTCACTGTAGTTGTATCATAGTGTTTTGTTTGTACCCGTCGAGGAAAGCGGCGAAGTTGGGTCCTGTCAACGTTTTGCGCCATGAGTAAGCTCTTAGCAAGGCTTATATTGCTGAAGGGCTTTTCTGCATGTAACTGGCCTTGCCTGAACTCAAGTGTCACGTGCGGGGCGCATGAGTCTTTATGGTGAAAGGCTGGCTTCGCGACTAAGGACGAAAACGCAACATGCCAAGAAGGCTACCTGAGAAAACGAGAAATGCCCCCAAGAAGCCGAGAAGGTTTGGAAGTCAGCGAAGATATCGTTCGGGTAAGCCGCTTTTCGGGATGTCACCAGTTAAGGAGAACCAGGAAATAGAAGTAGTCATAGACGACATCGGAAGTAAGGGCGATGGAATAGCCAAGATACAGGGGTTTCTCATTTTTGTCCCCAGATGCAAGATAGGTGAGCGCATAAGGGTAAAAATCTTATCAGTGGGCGAAAAATTCGCTGCCGCAGAAAGAGCGGCATGAAGGAGAGAAGGAAGTTGAAAATAAAAGAACTACGAGATGGAATGAAAAAAGTCAACATAGAGGCAAAAGTGATGGAAAAATCGGACACGCGCGAAGTCGTGTCTAGGTTCAAGGATCAGACTTACAAGGTTGCGACAGCACTAATCGCCGATGATACTGGAACGATAAAGTTGACTTTGTGGAATGAACAGATTGACCGAGTGAACGTCAACAACACAGTCAAGGTGGAGAATGGCTACGTCACAAGCTTCAAGGGAGAAATCCAGCTTAACACGGGAAAATACGGAACCTTGACGGTCGAGTAGGTAACAGGACGAAATCCTGAATATTACCGTCTAGTTAACGAAGTAAGAGGTGAGACAGATGGAAGAAAGAAGAGGGGGATTCAGAGAAAGAAGCGGCCCAAGATTCATACCCAAACCAGTTGAGGTGGGCAAAGAATACGAAGTGGATATTACCGAGAAGAGCCGCAGAGGAGAAGGCATAGCCAAAATACAGGGCCTCGTACTGTTTGTGCGGAACGCGAACCCGGGCGATCACGTAACAGTGAAAATCACCAGAATAAGCAGCAGGTTCGCCGAAGCCGAAGTCACTGGAAAAGGAGAAACGGAAAAGAAAGAACCAGAAGCAGAATAGCAGAAGGAGTCGGCTTCAAGGATCTTACTCTGATCTCATTAGCCAACAAGCGGCTGCATCAGTCTACTGCTCTGTGAAAAGTGTTAAGTCTCAAGCCAAAAAAGCTCAGTGAAAGCATGTTTTGCGCTTGAGCGTTTCATCTAGCTTCTACAAAAAAGGGAGAAGATTACGCTAGAAGATCATTTTTCGTGTTTGGCTAGACTTGCTCAAGCAGAGTTGTGAAAGTGTCGTGGTGGTCTTCTTCGTCTTTGAGAATCCCCATGAATAGGAAGGCGGTTGTCTCGTCTTTCTCCTTTCGGGCAAGCTCGATGATTTCCTTGTACATTTCCATGGCTTTTTCTTCGTCTTTCACGTCTTGGGTCAGCATTTCTTTCAAGGTTTTTCCGACATTGATGGGGTCTGGCTTCGTTGTGGGTATGCCGCCAAGATAGAAGAGCCTTTCGGCAATGGCTTCAGCGTGCTTCATCTCTTGTATGGCTATTTCCTGAAATGCATCGCGTGTAGCGTAGCCTTTGACTCCTATCCATTGGACGTGTTGCCACATGTACTGTATTCCGACTTGTATTTCTCTGGCTATTGCGCCGTTCAGCATGTCCAGCAACTTCTTTGTCGCCATTCATTTTCACCTTGTTGGCAATTTCGTATGCAGTTTATTTCTCTTCTTATATTAAACTTATCATAACCCAAGAGTGAACCTGCACGTCTTTGCTTTGACATCAAGGTTGCTTCAGACAAACAGGTCTTTGTCTCTCGATCACACTAGTTGAGTTGTCTTTGCCGTTCTGGCTCGCAAGTATTTGTATCCTCGCATGATTGCTGCTGAGACGCCTTCGTTGGCTTGTCGTATAACAAGCTCTGCGGCTGATGCAAGCTCATCAGCTACGCTGTTTGCCTTTCTGGTTGTGTTGAATGGCGACGGAGTCAAATCAACGCACCAGCAATGTCGATTGGTTAGAAGCAAACGCCTTGATCTGTGCCGTAAACCGAGTTTTTGTCGTGGAATAATGCCAGACAGACGCAAGCCATAGAAGATCATGAGAGTCCGGTTCGCAGTTGAGCGTGCGGTGACCTAGGCATATCTTTTCTGGACGGGGTTTCTGAGAACGCCTACGTTTTCGATCCAAACTTCTACGGTGTCACCAGGTTTGAGAAGTTTGGGTTCTGGTTTGGCGAATATTCCTACTCCTGCAGGTGTGCCTGTCGCTATTACGTCGCCAGGTTCGAGCGTCATCACCTGTGAAATGAACGCGACTAGGTAGGGCACTTTGAAGATCATGTCGGCTGTAGTGCTGTTCTGCCTTGGCTCGCCGTTGACTTTTGTACCGAGTCTGAGGTTATTGGGGTCTGATATGTGTTCTTTTGTCACAAGGTATGGTCCCATGGGTGCGAAAGTGTCGAAGCTCTTTCCTCGGAACCATTGACCGTCTCCGAACTGAATGTCACGTGCAGAAACGTCGTTGAACACCGTATAGCCAACGATATGGTCAAGCGCTTCTTCGATTGGTATGTCTTTGCCTTTCTTTCCGATTATGAGTGCAAGCTCGACTTCGTAGTCGACTTTCTTGGAAATTTCGGGATAGATTATAGGTTGCTCGGGGTCGGCTATTGCAGTAGGGGGTTTTGAGAACAGAAGGGGTTCTTTGGGTTCAGGTTTCCCTGCTTCCTTTGCGTGATCTGAGTAGTTCAGACCTAGGCATACTATTTTTTGAGGGTTCGAGACTGGCGCATGAAGCTTTACGGCGTTAAGATCAAAAAGCAGACAATTCATCTCGGATTTTTTCGCATGCTTGTCGGAAATCTTGCTCTCCACGAAGCTAACGATTTGCCTGGCCGTCTCGATGGCCTCTTCTCCTTGGCTTAGGAATTGAACCATGTCCGGTGAGTCTATACATCCAGCATCTGAGCTTAACTCGTCATGACGCTCCGTGTAGACAGCGATCAGGTCAATGATTTTGCGTTCCAGAAGGACGCCTATGCTTCTTCTGTTGTTTGCGGTGAAGGAAACAAGTTTCATCCCGCCATACACCTCAAGCGAAGATTTCGTTATGAAAGGGATTTCTCCAAATCCCGGCCAGCTCGGTCATGTAAGTTTATCTTCAGGCTGGCCGCTATTAAAGCCCTTCCAAGAACGTCCCGTAACTCGAGCCAAATGACGAAAACTGCTCTTAAGAGTCATGCATGGGAAAGTTGACGATTGATTTGCGATGCTTTTTTATGTTCGGCAGGGCAGATATGAAGACCCAGAGGAAGTCTGTGTATGGAGTTCAAGGGAAGCAAGACTGAGAAGAACCTGCTGGCTGCATTTGCTGGCGAGTCGCAGGCTAGAACTAGATACACTTTCTTTGCCAGTGTGGCCAAAAAGGAAGGTTACGAGCAGATATCGGCTGTATTCACGGAAACGGCTGACAACGAGAAAGAGCATGCTCAGCTTTTTTTCAAGTTGTTGCAGGGCGGGTCAGCGGAAATCACAGCCGCCTATCCAGCAGGCATAATTGGTTCTACAGGCGAGAACTTGAAGGCGGCAGCGGAGGGTGAGAAGTTTGAGTGGGGAACGCTGTATCCAGGTTTTGCCGAAGTTGCCGAGCTGGAAGGGTTCCAAGAAGCTGCTAGAACATTCCGCAATGTAGCCAAGGTTGAAGCCTACCATGAACGAAGATACGTGAAACTGTTAGAGAACGTGAAGCAGGGCACGGTTTTCAAGAAAGACAAGCCTATCAAGTGGAAATGTAGAAACTGCGGTCATGTCTACGAAGGCGCAGAAGCGCCTGAAAAATGCCCAGTGTGCGATCATCCGAGAGCCTATTTTGAAATCTGGTGCGAAAACTATTAAACGAATGCCTGCAGCCGATCTGACGTTTCATGAACAATTGGCGAGTCCAGTCCGGTCTGGACCAAAGCGAACTCTACTATCAAAGCATTCACCCGGCGATGCATGTAGCTCTACTGTTAGTCATAGAACGCGTTTACAGATGGTTTTCCGTTCTCGGTGAATATAATGCGCGCTATCTGCCATGAGCTAGACACTTGAATGTCTTTCATAACTTCCTCGTGCTCTGGTAAGAAAACTGCTGAATATAGTTAACTCGTTGAAGTCTGATGGAGCACTTTTTCAACGTAGTACTTTGAGATCAAGGCGGGAGTCAAACCAGTTTCGTCTTTGATCTTTGGCAAGGTTTCTTGCCATATTTGTCTTAGTGCTTTCATTCTTCGGTTCAGGTCGTGCTTAGATAGGCTCCTGATAGTAATGATTTCTTTTAGTAGCCTCTTGTAGTCTGTTGGCAACCACTTGAGATTGTAGGAGTAGAAGATTCTCCATTTTGGTGCTGGCAGAAACTCCTTGTTCAGAGCGAATATAATCTTGACTAGTAGGTCGAGAGCGTAGCTAAGGCAATAATGGGCGGAGATCATGTCGCCTCTTTCAACCCACGCCTCAACCATAGTTCCCACGTTTTCTTTGGGCGGGCAGCAGTACCATTTCAGATATTCGCCGCAGATCGTAATTCGCTTCAGCCAGAAGACCTTTGAAATGTCCAGCTTCTTGCTAAGCAGTTTTTGAATGTCGCCTTTGGGGCCGAAAACGATCTTTGCGTGCGACATGTCCCATTTGAATGTCTCGTCCCATTTTCGCTTTCTGAAATCGTCGAGAGAATGGACTTCAAGGTCGATGTCGATGCCTGAGCGTTCCTGTTCGCTTGAACCGGCTTTCTTTAGCTTCTTGCTAAGAGTCTCGTCTTTTTCAGCTAGTAGCGTGATGATGTCTATGTCTGAGTGCCGGTCTGCGAAGCCTCTCGTCAGGCCGCCTATGAAAACAATGCCGGTTACGCCTCGGTGTGTGGCTACCTTCGACGCAAGCGTTTCGGCGATCTGTCTGAGTTCTCGGATTCGGTTCTTTCCCTTCAGCTTCTGCATAAGACTGTCACTTTCGGATGCTTGCACGCGTCGACAGAGCTTCTACTTGACGATCTTCTCGAGTTCATTGACGAAGTGTTCGAATTGCTTCATGCCGAGTTTCCAGAATTCCGAATCGGTCACGTCGAGGCCGACTATTTTGGCTGTTTCTACTGGGGATATGCTGCTTCCGGCTGAGAGGATTCTCTTGAGTTTGGGCACGAATTTCCTGCCTTCTTGGAGGTATTTCTGGTAGAGTGCGTAGACGAACAGTTGCGCGTACACGTATGGATAGTTGTAGAAGCGGAAGTTGGCCATGTAATAGTGAGGTTTCATGGTCCATTCTGCTTCCATCTCATGGAACCATTTCACTGTACTGCCATAGATCTTGCGGGAACCGGTCCAATACTTGCATATGGTCTTGTAGTCTAGGAATTCGTCTTGTTTTATGGCGTTGTAGAGGCTTTGTTCGAACCACGCGCGCGCGGAGACTTGAAAGATTGTCATGCCTGCGTTGTCGAGGACTGAGCATAGGATGGCTTTCTTTTCTTTCCCGGATTTTGCTTCACTGAGCAGAAGATCAATCAGAAGCAGTTCGCCGAATATCGAGGCGGTTTCAGCTGTGATCATGGGAACGTTAAGGTTCATGAGGGTTTGGCTTCGTTCCGAATAGTAGGCGTGCGTGGCGTGACCCAGTTCATGCGCTAGGGTGAATATGTCGCGCAGGTTTCCGTTGAAGCTTTGAAGTATGTAGGCTGTTTTGCCGCTGTACCAGCCTGCGCAGAAAGCACCGTTTCGCTTGCCAAACCTTGGTGAAGCGTCTAGGTGGTTCTTGGCAAACATATCTTTTACGGCGAAAGCGTAGTCTTCATCGAACTTGGTGTAGGCTCTTGTGACAAGATCTTCCGCCTTGATATAGTCAAACTTCATCTTGGGCTCATCTGGTAGTGGGGCGACTATATCGTGGCAGCCTAGCTTCGGCAGTTTCATGAGTTTTGCTTTTAGCTTCAGGTATCGGCGATATAGTGGTGCGTGTTCTTCGATTGTTTTGAGTAGGCTGTTGATTGATTGTTGTTCTGTGTCATTTGCTATGAGGCTTGAATGCATTGGCGATTCGTATTTTCTTCTTTCGCAAACGCTCATCCAATCGTTGCAGATGTTTCTGAGGGCTGCGGAGAATATTTCTCCATACTGTCCCAGTTGACCGTAGATGGATTTGTTTGCGGATTCCCGTGTAGCTCTGTCGGGATGAACCAGTAAGCCGTTTGCTTCGCCGTACGGAAGAGCCTTCTTCTTGCCTTCAACATTCACATCGAACATTCGAGTGTTGAGCCATTTGCTCTGCAGTTCCTCCCAAGCTCTCACCCCGAACTGGTCTTTTTCGATGACCAGTTGTTCTTCGATTTCTGAAAGCTGATGAGCTACTTGTCGTCTAAGTCTCTCCAAAGCGTGCTTGTAGTCTTTCAACGTTGCGTCGGAGATTATTTTCGGATTCTTGTAGACTAGGGCACCTGTTTCGAGTTCGAAAAATGCGAGCATCTTACCCAGTTTCGCTTCAAGTTTGCTTACCTTGTCGAAGAGTGTTTGAGTTTCTTGAAGGGTCATGTTTGCTGCGAACGACAATTGAGAGAATAGCAGAATATCGCCAAACTTGGCTAGAAAAGCTTCATAATCCTGAATGCATTTCAAGAGTTCTTTGGCGGAAAAGTCTTTGATCTTTCCCTGATACTTCTTCGTAAAGCCTTCAGCCATTTTGATTATGCCGTCGACGGCCTTCTGAACAGAAGGATCAGTTGGGCTTGGAAACATCTCGGACAAGTCCCAAGCGATATCCTTTTTGACCATGGGAACCATCTTGGTTCTAAGACTGTACGTGCAGGAATTTAACGTTTTTCGAAAGAACTGCTTCCAGGAAACGATTTGCAGAAAATGGACACCGCGACAGCCACCAGGGAGGCGGAAAGGAGCTTTTCAGATGTCACGACTGTCGTAAACAACAGACCGAAGATCTCCAATTCAAGAACCACGATTTGGAGTCACAGAATGAGCAACGGGAGCGAGAAGGAACGATGAAGCAGTATGTTGTCAGTCAATCAATATGGAAATATAAACGGACTAGATCAAGGAAATCCCGCTTCTCTCTTCAGAAAACGAAGTGAAGAGAAAAAAGGCGAATCGTCTTCATGGAAGGGATTCAATTCGTTAGTTCCTCCATAGTGACATCTCCCTTAGACTCTAATCCAAACAGCCAAAAACTACTGCTACCACTCACTCTGCCAATCACTCAAACTCTAGATCACTCACTTTACAAACCTACTCCTCCACGTCTGCGCCTGCCTATACCTACCCACAACGCACACAGAGAAAGTGTGTGAAGCGCGCATGCGTGTTCCTAAATTGGTTTCAAATGGTTTTTATTCCCCTTTTGGTGTTCGCGCTTGTTCCTGATTTCCATTCGGAATCCAAGCGCCCAAGAGTGACCCGAACGCGAGGAACAGAATTAAAACCATTTTTAACCATTTTAGGAACACGCATGCGTGCCAAGGGCTGAGCATGTCAACGCAATCAAGCTTTCAGGAAATATGAACAACAACAAGATGGAAAGGTTCAACGGAGAAATCCGAGACAGAGAAAAGACGATGAGAGGTTTCAAGAAGAAAGAAACACCAATCCTCACTGGTTATCAGATTTTCCACAATTATCTTAGACCGCATGAAGGCTTAGATTGAAATACACCAACAGAAGCTTGCAAAATAACAGTCCAAGGACAGAACAAGTGGCTAAATCTAATCCAAAACGTGAGCAAACATGGTTAAAGAGTCAACGTATCTACGATGTGACTTCAATGGAAGACGCTTTCAATCGTTGAACTTCCTCATATATATCATCCCAACTGTAGACTCGCTTGATTAGCTTGTTGACGTTCAGAGTTTTGTTCCAAGGGTGATCGTACACCAAAATGTTCTTCACTTTTTGTGACCATTCTAAGGCATCCTGAAGACAGTCTTCAACTATCAAGTCCAAACCAACATTAGCACGGTGTTTTTCACCCTCAGTCAACTGAAGCAATTCAGTGTAAGGAATACCATTTCTCTTCAACCAATCCTTCGTCACTTTGGCCAAAACACCAAATCGTGCAGTCAGAAGATAGATTTTATGTCCTTCTGAGTATAGTTTTTCCAATGTTTCTTTAGCGCCATGATTTAGTGCTAAATCCTTCTTCAGAGTTTCCGTTATGAGTTGGTTTCTTTCATCTTTGGTAATACCGAGAACCAAGTTTAAGTCGTGACAGTATATGTCTGCTTCGTTCAGTTTTATACCATACCTATTTTTCACTAGTTCATTGAAAGTCTTAACAAAATCTGATATTACACCATCAATATCGAAGCCCAAATTCATTTTTCATTCTCCGCTTATCCAGTAGTTTTTGTAGGTGGATGATACCCAAACAGTATGCCTATTATAAATACAATCCCGAACGTAAGCACAAGACCGTAGAAAGCCCAAACGTAGTACTTTGACCTATGAGGTTTTCCAACAGCTTTTCTTATTTCTGTTGACATGCCAAACAAGTCAATACCATCCAGCGGTTTTTCTTTGAATGCCTTGTCAATTTGGCATCCTCTTTCAACAGCACCGAGAAGCATTTTGTAATAGTAGCCGTAGTCCAAGACAAAGATGCTGATAAGTAGCACAAGTCCACTTGCGATAATAAGAACTGCAGCATGAAAACTGAAGCTGCAGATAGTTAGGCAGAGTTGGGCATATTGTAGAGAAATTGATGCTGCACCGAAGAAAGCCAGAACAATACTAATTCCAGTGGTTCGAAGCCTCATAATCATATCGTTGAAGTGCATCTGTGTCTCGATTACTGTCTTCCATTCTTCAAGCACAAGTTTTGTTTTCTCTATCGAATTATCGTCGTTAGCCATTTTCTGGTCAATTTTATATGAGTTGGTTTGATTTAAAGCCTTTAAGTTATCATCAACCGATTTTTGACACGAAGAACAATAGCGTTGGAGCCGCTCCTTTCTTGGCTCATCCTAAATCTGCTTCGTGAAAACAAAAAGATACTCGTGATCTATTAGAAAATCGAGTTTGTCTCTCTGGGTATACCAAAATCTTGTTGACGAGTCTCGATTTTGTGCCTTGATTATGATTTCTTTAAGCTTGAAACCCTCTTTGAGAAACCGTTCCATAGTCAGAAAACCCAGCGGAATAATATGTCTGCTCTTTCTTACGTCGCCAATAAGAACGGCACAAACACCTTCTTCTTTTAGCAAGTTAAGAATCTGTTTTGCTATCAACTGAAGTTGATCACAGAACTCTGCAGGGTTAGATAAATGCGAGAGATCGCCATCCTTTGCAGCAGTGTACCTGAGTGAATTGAGATATGGAGGGTGTGCACAAACGAGACTGACTGAGCCATCCTGAATACCAAGCTTGTGCGCGATATTTCCAAGCTGTCTTGCATCGCCTTCCAAGACTGCGGGTCTCAGATCCTTCTCGAGTGACACACGTGGATCACCTGATGCTTGGTCAGCCATTTCTTGAATTCTCGCGTTTGTCGTCGCAATTGCCACCGGACTGATGTCGAGTCCAATACTTCGTCTATTCGTCAGCCAAGCTTCTATAAGAGTTGTGCCGCCGCCAACAAAAGGATCGATGACGATGTCATTTTCCTCTGAATAATGACCAATCAAGGCTCTAGGAACCTCAGGCGGCCAGTTCCCACGGTAGTCACCTCGGTGAACTGCCCAGCTCCCACGACTCTTAAAAGTCCACAAAGTTCCCCTCGTTTGATCCTCGCTTTTGGGATGCCATTCTTCAATTTTCTTTTTACGCGAAACCAGCAAGTTTGCCTTCTTTTCCTCGAGTAGTCTCTGTATTTCGCGTTGAACTACGCTAGAAGTAAACAAAAATCGGTCGTCTTTGGTTTTGAACTTCAGAATGATGCTGTAACTTGACAGACCCTCATTTCGCAATTTCACAAAGTCGATGCCCCAATCTTCCCATTCCTGGGGATGATCTCTTTTTATGTGGGCGACAATGCTTGCGTTGGCTGTCTTTCCACAGAAGCATCTGACTTTTCTTCGTCCTTCATTATTATACGAAATCTCGATTTTGTCGAGTTTTTCTCTGATTTGAGGAGTTGACATCACGACATCATTTGTTTTTTATACTGTTCCTTCTTTATATTTAACTTGTCGAATCTGGATCATCGCAGGCTCAACGAGCCAAACCGGGGCAACTACTATGTCAAATGAGAAGAAGGTTGAAAAGAAAAGCCAAGTTGACGAAATCGCCACGAGTTCCATTGACATTAATCCTGAAAATCCAAGATTGATTTTCAACGAAAAGGAGGAAATGACGCTTCTGGAGTCAATTGACGAAGTTGGCATACTCGTTCCACTCATTGTTTTCCATGACAAGATTGGAAGATATACCTTGCTGGATGGGGAACGACGGCTGAGATGCGCAAAAAGGCTGAATTTGGATAAGGTACCCGTCAACATCATAACGAAACCAGACAGGATTGAGAACATCCTTAGAATGTTCAACATACATAACATCAGGGAAAAATGGAAGCTAATGCCCACTGCTCTCAAGTTAAAGGTTCTTCTTGAGGATAAGAGCTTCAAAGGTAAGACCAAGAAGGAAATCGCAGGACTTACAGGACTATCGGTCTCCACAGTCGACAGATGTGTGGAGCTTCTCGATTTGCCCGAAAAATATCAACAAATGATTATTGAATACTACAAAACCGGAGAGCCGAGCGATTTCAAGTTCTCCGAGGACTTCTTCCTAGAAATGGATCGCGCTCTTAAATCAATCAAGAAGTTTCGCAGAGAGATTTACGAAAAATACACGCGACCTGGATTGATTGAGCATTTTGTCGAAAAACGCAAAGCCAACTCCATTACTGATGTAATAGACTTCAGAAAAATACCTGAAATAGTCAGTGCACTCCGAAAGGGGGCTCCTGAGGAAGAGGTTAACAATGCATTAGTCAGACTGCTGGAAGACACAACTTACACGATAGACGATGCCTACAAAGCTGTGGCAGAGCCGGTGATAAAAGCGCAGAACATAGAAGATCTTTGCCATGAGCTCATGACACAGCTCAAGGAGCTCTCTGTCGAACGACTTGACAGCTTCTCTCATAGGGACGATTTTCTCAAGCTCCTATCAGAACTGCGAAAAATCATCGATGCAGATCTAACCAAGCTCAGGAAATCCAGCTGATAAAGAGTGGGTCAGTTTGGAAGACGATGACGTAAATCAGTACAAAGATGTCTGTGGTAAGTTCTTCGCGGATCAAGGATTGACGGTTTTCTTTGACGTCGCATTATCTGATACAATACGATGGAGACCTCACGTCTTTGCTAAGAATAGCCAAATGCTGATACTCGATATTTTGACACAAGAAAAGATTCCTGACCTATACATGCGCAAGTACATAGAAGCAAGGAATAAAGTGCCAAATCTCAGAATCTATTTGGGCTTGATAGGAGATCTGAACTATTTCTTCGAGGTCATATCGGAATGTGACAAGAACGGCGTTGGAATATTCAAGATAGACTCAACAATGAAGCTCTTATTGGAAGCAAAAGATCCCACTATTGAGAATCTTGCTGAAAAGGGTCAATTGACAATAGCATCTAACAGACCGTATAGAAACATTCTCTCATTGAAGAAGTGCTTCCGAAACTGCAAGTCTCACCTACACTGGCTGGAAAGGAACCTCCCGAAAAAGGCATTTGAGGTGCTGTTTGAAGCCGTAGAAGATGGAGACATTGGCGGTGTCGAAACAATAAGGTTGCTAAGAGCCATCGACGCTGAACTCGATGACGGTTATAGGGACGAATTCTTGAAATTCGGAACTGAACTCATGGCAAGGGGCATCTCTGTGGAATTACGCGTAATGAAAGACGCGGAGCTTGCAAAGACTGTACATGGTCGCTACATCTACTCGGTCGATGAGCACGGTGTTCAGCTTTTGTTCAAGTTGCCTCCTCTCAATTCCTTGAAAGCTGACCAATGGGATTTGATCCTGACTGATGTGAAAGAAGTGCCTTCATTCAGTGAGTTATGGGAAAGTGGGGTAGACATAAGAGATTCCTGGGGCAGCCTGAAACAATTGGCCAAAGAATACTTCAAGAACAAAGCTGCTCAGTTGGAGAAGCAGGCTCGGGAATTGCAAGAAAGGGCGACTTCGTAGCAAGCGTGCGGTTACCTCTCTCGCGTCGAGAGCAGCGCTCTAAAGAAAAGGAAAAAATTATGTGGTCATCTTTGGCTCGAATGTCGCTGGACTTGAACCCGTTTGGGTGTTAGTCCGGTCCAGCCCACTAAATATCATTTGCATTCTTGCTTTTAGCACGCGTCCTAGTACGGGTTTAGCTTGGAACCCTTGGAACCCAGCTAGGTCTTTCGTTTCTCAGGTGCTTGGCCAACAGCAAAGCCTCTTCGTTAATCAGAGTTTCAAGCGCCTGTCTGTTTCCATGCCTTATTCGCTACACTTCGACGTCTAACTCAAAGAAGGAATTCAGCTTGATCATCATGTCTTTTGTCAAAACCTTGTTCAAATACATTCTTTCTCCTTTTTTCCTTCGGAGAGTAGTTGTGCCATTTGTGAACCTCGAAACGTCGGAAAGACAAGCTCGTGTTATGCAGAGAAGGTAATAGCTTCATACAGGCGCGCTTTTTTCTGCACTCTCCACATGTCTCATGTCTGTGAAGAACCAGAAAACCAGCAGTATGAGCGTTCCAGATGCTGCACAAGCCAAGAACAGGTTCACGGTTCCCGTGAACCCTACCAAGGTTCCTCCCAGAATCATGCCGAAAGGTGAAGCAGCCGAAGCCAGCGACATAAGCACTGCATTAACCCTGCCCTGCATCTCTGCCGGAATGACAACTTGCAGAATAGTCCGAAGCAACACGTTAGCCGGAGCAACAGCGAAATCCAGAGCGAACAAGCCCACAGCCATGAACCAGAACCATCCCGTCGGAGTCAAAGCAACCATCGCAGAGGTTGCATATGCGGCAACTATGCAAACCGCGGTCACAGCCATCTTTTTCCTGACCTCCTTCATAACTGTCATCAATAACCCACCAGCAAACATCCCGCCCTGCGAAACAACCATGAGAAGAGCCAACTCGCCAACTCCACCAAAATGGTCATACTTCACGAAGTAAGGCAACAACACCATAAGAGGCATGAAGAGAAAGTTTAGCAGAGTCGCCAACGTGACAACCGGTAGAAGCCCACGTTTACGCTTAATAAACGACAAACCCTCAAAGAAGTCTCTCCTAAAAGACGACTTTTCTTCAGGCATTTTAACCGAAGGCATCCTAATCAACAACAAAGGAACGACTGCAATCGCGAAAGTGGCAGGATCAACCCAAAGAACCTGTTCAACCGGCATGAACACCAACAACACCCCAGCCACAGCAGGACCCAGCAAAGTCATCATCCCAGTCAGCAAGTAACTCAGACCATTGATCCTGCTCAACTTGTCCCGCGGAACCATCAACGGCACAATCGCCGACACCGCGGGAGAATGAAAAGCCTGACAAACACTGCGAAACGCAAGAACCGCGAGAACATGCCAGAACGAAACCACCCCAGACCAGAACAACAGAATAAGCACTACAGTGGCTAAAGCCTGAAGAAGATCCACTACACCGATCAACGCCTTCCGACTCGTCCGATCCACGAGCACGCCAGCAAAAGGCGTGACTAGGATCATGGGCGCAAAACCCGCAATGGAAGCAGCCGTCAAATACAACGGCACAAGAGCCTTCTCCGTCACTATCGTAACCCACCAGATAATCACGAACTGCACCGCAGAAGACCCCAACAACGAAAACTGTTGACCCGAAAAAAACGCAAGATAACTCCTGAACGTAGACTGATCAGCTTGCGACTCCAAATATCCTCCCTCTCGCCCCTATGCAAACATCACATGCCTTTTATCGTTTTCCCCAGACTTCAGTCATGTGAACAGCCCTTTCGCCGACTCAGCAGGGTCAACCTGAAGCGTAAGTGTTTCAGCAGAATTGTCTTCTACCAGAGAAAAAGGAAGGAGAATGGCTACTCAAGCATCTCTTCCAGTCTCTTGCCTATGGCTCCCCAGTTCACGATGTTCCAGAAGGATTCAACAAACTTCGCCCTGTCATTCTTGTAGTCCAAATAGTACGCATGCTCAAACACGTCAAGCACCATCAAAAGCCTGAACATCGGATACACGTTCGTGTTGTGCTTCTCAACCTGCATAAGGATCGGCCTGTCGGTCTGTCTGCACCAAGAAAGCGCTGCCCAACCTGAACCCTCAACGCTCGTTGCTACCTGACTGAACTCCTTCTTGAACCGCTCGAAGCTGCCAAACTCTTTCTCTAAAGCCTCGCCCAACTTTCCGGTCGGCTCTCCGCCTCCGCCCTTGGCCGCCGACGTTAGACTAGCCCAGAACAGCGAGTGCAGCACGTGGCCGCCGATGTTGAACGACAGTTCCTTCAACGTGGCCTTCACGTCCCAGTCCGTGTTTTCCTTGTGCGCCTTATCCAGCTTTTGCAGGATGGCGTTCGCGCCATTCACGTATGCTTGATGATGCTTCTGATAATGAATCGTCAGCTGTTGCTCACTCATGAACGGCTCCAAATCCTTCAAACCAAACGGTAGTTGCGGTAAGATGTAGAGCTTATTCTGTTCCATTCTTTTCACCTCCGTTCAGATGGTTTCATATTATTCCTATGCTTTGCCTGGTTGCCTATTTCATGCTTTCAATGATGCGGCTGATATCTACATCTTCTGATGGCATTTTCGTAAGCGGCTTATCCTTCACGTGAGGGAGATTGTCACGAAATGTGGGTCGCTCATCTTTGTAGAAAACGCCTATCGGAATACGTTCACCCCATTCAAAGCTTTTTTCAAGTGCCTTCTGTCTATTAGCGATGTCATGTCCTGTGTCCTCGAGTTTGTATATTCGTTGACGGAACCAGTCGTACGTGTTCAGGTAGTTGAAAGTCACGCAAGGCTGGAACACATCGATGTAGTTGAACCCCTTGTGCTTAGCCGCTTCCACTATCAATCTCTGCAAATGCTTCGGGTCGCCCGCAAAACCCCGTGCCACAAACGATCCGTTACTGACAAGTGCATGAGCAATGGGGTTCAGTGGCGGAGTTGTCGAACCAAAAGGTGTGGACTTTGTCTTGAACCCAGCTTGGCTTGTGGCTGTCGTTTGTCCAGTCGTCAAGCCCAATATCATGTTGTTGTGAACAATCAACGTTACGTCAATGTTTCTTCTGACCGCGTGGCAGAAATGATCCCAACCCTCATCATAACAGTCAGCATCGCCGGAAAAGCCGAAAACAGCCAAATCAGGATTCGCAAGCTTGATGCCAGTTGCCACGGGCAAAACCCTGCCATGGATGCCGTGAAACGTGTTCACGTTGACATAGTCCGCAATCTTCCCATGACAGCCAATTCCACTCACCACAACAGCCTGTTCTCTCTCCAAGTTTAGCTCAGCAAGCGCGCCCTTGAAAGCAGAAAGAATGCCAAAGTTGCCGCAGCCCGGACACCAAGTGTTCTTGTGAGACGTGTCAAGATCCTTCATCGACACCATTCTCACAGCACCTCCTTAATTCGTTTAGAAAGCGCAACAGGGTTGAACGATCTGCCATCGTACTTCAGAATCTTATGGTCAGCTTTCCTTAGCGTGTGATCTCGGATCAGACTCGAAAGCTGAGAAGTACTATTGCTTTCAACTATGATGGTCTTCTTTGCCTTATTCAGAACTTCCTTGACATTATCTTTTGGGAAAGGATGCAAATACAGTATTTGCAGGAAGTTGACGACCTTGCCTTCTGCTTCCAGAAGCTTCATGGCTTCTCTTATCGGACCTTTCGTCGAACCCCAAGAAATAATCGTCGTTGGCGCATCGTCTGGGCCGTGAAGCTTGGTGGTTTCGATGTCTCTTTCCTCGATCTCCTTCTTCAAAGTCGCTAGTTTTCTCAGGCGCTTGTCAGCCATCATTGTCGTTATCGTTGGATCTTCGCTCGTGGATCCGTCTTCATCATGTTCGTCCGAATTGGTGTGAATGATCGCTCCTTTCGTTGGCGGAAGAGCCCTTGGCGATACTCCGGTCTCGGTCAACTCGTACCTACGGTACTCCTTCTTGTCTTCATACGGCTCAGTAATCAGCAGACCACGCTCAACCTTGACCCGATTCTCATCAAAAGGATCAACCGACACCTCTCTTTCAAGAAGATACTTGTCAGTCAAGAGGATGACTGGAAGCTGGTATTTCTCAGCCCAGTTAAAAGCCCGCACGGTCTCATAGAAACACTCTTCCAGGTCTCCAGGCGCAACGACAACCCTTGGAAACTCCCCCTGCGAAGCATGAATAACAAACCGCAAGTCCCCCTGAGCAGAATACGTGGGTAACCCCGTGCTTGGTCCAGGTCTCTGCCCAACCATTACAACAACTGGCGTCTCAGTCATGCCAGTCATTCCTAAGCCTTCACTCATCAAGCAGAAGCCACCCCCGGAAGTTGCAGTCATCACTCTTGCGCCGGCGAAGGCTGCACCTGCAATCATATTTATTGCAGCGATCTCGCCTTCAGGCTGCATGGCAATCATGCTGAAGCCTCTCTCGTTCGAAGTCATGAAGTGAAGCAGACCAGTCGTAGGCGTCATCGGGTAGCTCACGTAGAACCTGCAGCCAGCCTTCAATGCACCAAGTCCGACAGCTTCGTTTCCGCTCAGAAAAATGCGCCTTTTTCCAGCTCCTTCTGTCTTCCTGAGTGCATTTCCAAATCCGCCTTCAAGTTCTTCCCTGACGTAATCATAGCCAATTCGGGCAGCTTTCACATTCAACTCGGCAATTTCCTGCTTGAAAGTATCCCTCAGAACCTCCTCTAGCAACGCAAAATCGTAATCAGTCACAGCGATTACAGCCCCAAGAGCCACAGTGTTTCTCATTATCAAGTTGTGAGGTTGTTTCAGCTCTTCCACAACGATTTTTCTCAAGGGAATCGGGTAAAGCTTCAAATCTGTTCTGCCAAGTTTCTCAGAATCTAAGGCCTGATCATCTTGGTCATAGACTATGCCTCCGCCCTTGACGAGCTCGTTTCTGTGAAGCATGACGGTTTCAGCGTTCAACGCTATCAGCAAATCGATGCTGTCAGTCTGGGAGTGAATCTCTTGAGCAGATATTCTGACTATGTAGAAGTTGTGTCCTCCTCTTATGAGGGACTGATAATCATTCGTGCCGAAAACGTGCAAACCACCCCTCATGCAAGCCTTGGCAAAAAGAAAGCCAGAACGAGCAATTCCGGCGCCAGCTTCGCCCCCAATTAGAAAGGAAAAATCGTTGATCTTCATGCAGATCCACCAATCAGCACATAGGTATTCCACTTATAAAAAAACTCTTGTGTGAACAGCCGTCTCTGCAAAGATAGGCACAAGCTGAAGAACAGCCAGCCTTCAGCAACCAGCGTGAAGCTTTAATATACCAATCCTTCCCAGTAGGAATAGGTGAGATTGTCTTGCCGATTGATCCAGACTTCCAGAAAAAACGAACCGTAGTTGACAAGCATCAGGGACATGATGTTTGGGGACCTGTTGAGCCTCCTAAGAAGCTGGGCATCCACGGGACAAAAGTTGCGGTTGACTGGGATTGCTGTACTGGCGACGGGGTCTGCATCGAAGTATGCCCTGTCACCTTGTTTGACTGGGCCGAAGCCAAAGGGCATCCTGCCTCAGAAAAGAAGTCGGACCCGGCCAGAGAGAATGATTGCATCCAATGTTTGGCATGTGAAACGCAATGTCCAACTCAAGCAATAAAAGTCATTACTACTTAGCCGGTCAGAACGATAGGCATCGTGCCTGATGAACCATGCAGCCTGTTTGAATTGTTGGAAAACTTTTTTATTCTCCTTTTTTCAAACATTAGTCTGAAGGCGACTTTATGAGCACTAAACCTGACAGGACACTGGACTGTATAGGTTTGTACTGTCCTGAACCCGTGTTCAAGACAAGAATAGAGCTCGACGAACTGAAACTCGGCGAAACGCTCGAAGTTCTAGCAGATGACCCAGCAGCAGAATCAGACATACGAAGCTTAGTGAAAAACCTTGAACAGGAACTAGTCAGCGTGACCAAAGAAGGAAACACGGTTCGGATAGTCATAAAGAAAGTCAAATGAAAAAAGTTAGGAGATGAGATAAATGAGCGGAAAGAAAAAGATACTATACGTCCAAACTAGCGGAGTTGACCAACCAGAACGTGCCTATGCCCCTTTCATTCTGGCCAGCACAGCGGCAATGATGAACGTGGACGCGACTGTCTACTTCCTCATCAAAGGCGTGACACTCATGAAGAAAGGCGAGGCCGAAAAAATCAAGATAGGTAGCTTCCCGTCACTCAGGCAGGTAATGGACCAAGCCATAAAGGCAGGCGTGAAGCTTGTCGTATGCGAACAAAGTTGCGGCCTACTCGGGATTCCTAGAGGTGACTTCGCGCCTGAAGCAAACATCGTAGGCGCTGCCACACTCAATGACCTCGCTTTGAATGCAGACGCGATTCTCAGCTTCTGAGCGAACAAAAAATGTCGACAACCCGACGTATTTACATGGATCATGCGGCAAGCAAGCCTGCTGACTCTCGAGTCGTAGAGGCCATGCTGCCGTTCATGAAGTCTGCATTCGGCAACCCCTCATCGCTGCACATCTTCGGACAAGAAGCGAGGAAAGCGCTGGAAGAATCAAGAACCAAAATCGCCGAGCTAGTCAACGCTGAGAAGAAAGAGTCGATCATCTTCACAAGTGGAGCCACTGAGAGCAACAATCTGGCGATAAAAGGAATCGCTAATCGTTACAGGGATCGAGGGAACCGCATATTGACTTCTAGCGTCGAACACATGTCAGTCGTCAATCCATGTAAATACCTAACTACTAAAGGTTTTGAAACCGTCTTCTTGCCTGTCGACCAGTACGGCTTCCTGAATCTAGGCGCTCTGGAGAAAGAACTCACTGACAAAACGATTCTCGTAACGATCGTCTATGCAAGTGGCGAAATAGGCACCATCCAACCCGTCGAAGAAATAAGCAAAATCGTGCATGGCAAAAACGCCTACCTGCACGTCGACGCCACAGTCGCCTGTGGGCAAGTGCCAATAGATGTGAGAAACGAAGGAATAGACCTGCTCACCATTTCCTCGAACGACATGTACGGCCCAAAGGGCGTCGGCGCGCTCTATGTAAAGGAAGGCATTAGGCTTGAGCCGTCCCTTCACGGTGGAGGACAGGAGCGCGGTCTGCGTTCGGGAACTGAGAATGTTCCCAGCATCGTCGGTTTTGCCAAAGCTGCTGAAATCGCCAAGAGGGAAATGCAGGCTGAAAGCGAAAGATTAGTCAAACTCAGAGACCACTTTATCGAAGGGTTGATCAAGCCGCTGCCATACGCTTTTCTCAATGGCCATCCAACTAAGCGGCTGCCCGACAACGTTTCGGTAAGATACAGTTTCATAGAAGGCGAGTCAATGCTACTGAGCCTCGACCTGCAGGGTGTTTCTGCGTCTTCAGGTTCAGCGTGTACGGCTAAGACGTTGGAGCCTTCGCATGTGCTTCTGGCTATCGGGCTCAAGCATGAGGAGGCGCATGGTTCGTTGATGTTCACGTTAGGTAGGCAGAATACAGTGGAAGAGATTGATTATGTGGTAGGTTTGATGCCGGGGATAGTTAAAAGGTTAAGAGCAATGTCGCCCTTAACTCCGAAGGAGCTGAACGAATAATGTACAGCCAGAAGGTCATGGAGCATTTCAAGAACCCCCATAACATGGGCGAGATTCCTGACGCTGATGGCGTTGGCTCGGTTGGCAATCCTGTTTGCGGAGACATGATGACCATCTACATTAAGGTCAAAGACAATCGCCTTGAAGACATCAAGTTCAAGACCTACGGCTGTGGGTCAGCCATCGCAACGAGCAGCATGATCACTGATCTGGCTAGAGGCAAGACGCTTGAAGAAGCCATGAAGATCACGCGAGGAGATGTCGCAGACGAGTTGGGCGGTCTTCCACCCGTGAAGATGCACTGCTCCAACCTTGCCGCAGATGCATTGCACGCTGCGATAGAAGACTATTACAAGAAACAGAAGGCTAGGGAAGAGGTGAAAAAATGAAACCTGAATTCGTCAAATGCGAGTTCTGCAAAGCCGAAATCTCCTCAGAAAGCTGCAAGCTTGCCGCATACAGCACGAAAGTCGACGGAAAAGAATACACATTCTGTTGCGCGCAATGCGCCGAGCGTTATGAACAAAAAAAGGGAAAGAGATAGAGTAACGAGTCAGTTGCTTTGCATGTGCTTTGTTCTAAACAGGATTTGCTGTATGAAGCCATGCTTCACAAAAGCAAAATACTAGTGCTGGTCCGATAGACGATTCGCGTGAATCTCATGGGCAAGATCTTGGGATATGGCGAAGACGCTCTTACTTTATGGGCGATGAGGAATTGCATAACTGATGTTCTTAGAAGGTTTCGTGATGAAACCCCGCCGTCAGATTGCGTGGTCTTTTATCGCCCGAGCTTCGGAAGAAGGGGAGGGTCAAAAAGCACGGAATTCGGAGAGTTTGACGCAATTGTAGCCTCTTCCAAGAATGTCTACTTGATAGAAAGCAAATGGGACAACCTCGCAAATGCTGAAAATAGGAGAATTGTTCTGAAGAAGGAACAGAAGTTGCGTCATGAACTCTTTGCATGGTACCTGACACACTGGAGCAAGAAATATTCCAGCAACTGGAGGAAGTTCATAGAAGAGCAGGAAGACAACTTCAAGACGAGTTTCAAAGACAGAAAGAAAGGCATTCCAAAGACCGACAGTATACTTGCAGTAAATCTTCAATATGTCTTAAAAGTCCTGCAATCACGATGCAAATCCTTGTCAAAACAGAATGTTAAGAACGTCTTGGTGTTCTTTTCTAAGGAAAAAACGAGACCCTCAGTCAAGCCGGACCCAAGCTTTCATATAATCAACATCAGCTACGGCGGTGACGTTGCAGGGAACTTCATAACGGTAGGCTGAACATGCCCTGCTTCTTCTATCCCAGCGACTGACATTTCGGGCACAGGTATGTAGATGTGCTTCCTGTCCTGATTTTCTCAATAGTCGTCCCACATTCTGGACATGGCTTTCCGGGCTTGTAACCAACAAGAAAATCGTCTATTGTCAGCTTGCCCCTTCGTCCGTAAAAGTCTACTTCGAAAGTAGTTCCACCTGCTCGAATGCTACGGTTCAAAACCTCCCTAGTCGCATGGTATAAGTTGCCTATCTCCGTGTCTGTCAAACTTAAAATCTTGCGGTTCGGATGCAACCTAGCCTTAAACAGTATGTCTTGCGCGTAGACGTTTCCAATTCCAGCCACGTTTTTTTGATCCAATAGAAAAGACTTGACAGCAGATTTCTTTCCTGCGAACAGCTTCGTGAAATGGTCCAGCGTGAAGGCTTTGTCCATGACTGATATACCAAGCTTTGCCGTCAATTCATGCTTGTTCAGACTTTTTTCAGAAACTAGGTGGGCATAGCCGAACCACCAGAAGTGGATGGTGAAGCCTGTTTTGTCTGTAAAGGTCAGTTTGAACTGGGTTTTTTCAGGAAGCTTGTCTTTCGGTTTGAAGTAGAGCAGTTCTGCGCCCATGCCAAGGTTGATCAACAAGAAGTAAGCTTGTTTCAACTTGACGAACAACCACTTTCCTTTGCTTGAGACACTATCAACTACCTTGCCCTCAGCGGTCCTAACGAATTCCTGAACGGGCATGTTAAGGATCTTAGGCTGCCTGATCTCGACATTCGCGATGCGCTTTCCAACTGTTTCCTGGTTCATCTGCTTAGCAATTACGGCTATTTCAGGCAACTCCGGCATGCTTTCACGGTTCACCAGAAAACCCGGCACTCATATGTAAACCTTGTTAATCATCAAAATCGTGTCCACTCCTGGGTAGTGCTTAAATAAGATATGCTAGAGTTTCGATAATACGAGGGATGTCTGTGGATAAGTGGGAATGCATGATCTGTGGCTATGTTTATGATCCTGAGGTTGGCGATCCAGACCACGGAGTGAAACCTGGAACATCTTTTGAGAAGCTTCCCGACGATTGGGTTTGCCCAGTGTGCGGAGCCGCCAAAGACCAGTTTGTCAAGAAAGAGTAGCTGCGAGTTCACGTCTGGCGACGTTTCAAAGATTTAAAAGGTTCTACCACAGCAAGATTTAGTGTAGATAGTTATGGCCATCACGAAGATCAGGAAAAGAGACGGTGGCGTTGTTGATTTTGAGGCCGACAGGATCAAGGATGCTGTTCACAAAGCATTCATCGCGGTTGAGCTTGGCGACGGAGAAAAAGCTGAACACCTTACTGAAGAAATAGTTGGGCTTCTAGAACAGAGGTTCAAAGAAAAAACTCCATCAGTTGAGGATGCCCAAGACACAGTCATAGAGGTTTTGAAGAAAAATCATTATAACAAAGTTGCTGGCGAGTACCAAGCTTACCGAAAGAAGAAGGAAGAAATCAGAAGGCTGCGCGAAGATCTGGGTTTGGGCGCTCCGAAGCTAACAGTCAACGCGATCGAGGTCTTGAGTAGAAGATACTTGTTGAAGGATGCCAACGAAAACATCATCGAAAAGCCCGCTCAACTGTTCATGCGAATCGCCAAGGCCATCGCAAAGGTAGACGAAGAATACGGCGAGGACCCGCGAGAAAGCGAAGAAACCTTCTACAATATGATGGCACGTCTCGAGTTCCTTCCGAACTCGCCTACGCTTTTCAACGCAGGGACCAAGCTTGGCCAGCTTTCAGCATGCTTCGTACTGCCCGTGGAAGATTCCCTAGAAAGCATATTCACAGCCGTCAGAAACATGGCTCTCATCGAGAAAAGCGGCGGCGGAGTGGGCTTCGACTTCTCTCATTTAAGACCAAAAGGCGACATAGTCAGCTCAACCAAAGGCGTGGCTTCAGGTCCGGTTAGCTTCATGCGTGTCTTCGATACAGCCACTGAAGTCATAAAAGCTGGCGGAAAAAGACGCGGAGCCATGATGGCCATTCTGAGATGCGATCACCCAGACATAATCGAATTCATAACCAGCAAACAAACACCCGGCTTCCTTTCAAACTTCAACATCTCTGTGGCAGTAACCGACCAGTTCATAGACGCACTGGAAAAAGATGAGATGTATTGGCTGACAAATCCAAGAAACAAGGAAAAAACACGACAACTGAAAGCTAGGGAAGTCTGGAACCTGATGATAAGGTCCGCTTGGATGAGCGGCGATCCCGGCGTAGTCTTCATTGACGAGATCAATCGACATAACCCAACACCAGAAATCGGGAGAATGGAGTCCAGTAATCCTTGCGGTGAACAGCCGCTCCTCCCCTATGAGTCCTGTAATCTTGGTTCAGTTAATCTTCCGCGTATGGTTGCTGGTGGACATGCCGATTGGGAAAAGCTTGGGGAAACGGTGAGGAACGCGGTTCATTTTCTGGATAATGTGGTTAGTGCGAATTGCTATCCTTTGAAGGAAACGGAGGAGATTACGCTTGCGAATCGTAAGATCGGGTTGGGTGTTATGGGTTTTGCGGACATGCTGATCAAGCTGGGTGTCCCGTACGATTCAGATGAGGCTTTGAAGCTTGCCGAAGAGATTATGAAGTTTGTCCAAGAAAAAGCTCATGAGAAGAGCGCGGAGATTGCTGAGAAGCGTAGGTCTTTTCCCAACTTTGCCAAGAGCATCTGGAGAAGCAAATACAAGGTTTTTCGGAACGCCACAGTCACTACGATAGCGCCGACAGGCACGATCAGTATAATAGCTGGTTGCTCTTCAGGTATAGAGCCTCTCTTTGCAGTGTCTTTCATCAGAAACGTCATGGGCGGCACCAGGCTTTTTGAAACGAACCCGCTTTTTGAAGCCACTGCGAAGGAAAAAGGCTTCTACAGCGCAGAGCTTCTTGAAGAGATAGCTCGGACAGGATCGGTTCAAAAAGTCAACAGAGTTCCGGAAGATGTTAAGAGGCTTTTCATGACAGCTTTGGACATCAAACCTGAATGGCATGTGAGAATGCAGGCAGCTTTCCAGAAGTACACTGACAATGCTGTTTCAAAAACGGTGAACTTGCCTTTCGATTCGACGGCTGAGGATGTGAAGGAGGTTTACGAACTTGCCTTGAAGCTGAAGTGCAAAGGTGTTACGGTGTTCAGGTATGGAAGCAAACCAGAGCAGGTTCTGTATATCGGAGAAGTGAAAACGGACACAGGCAAGTTTGTCTCGGCGGAATCTGAATACGCAGGAGGCTGCCCAACACAAAACTGCCCATTTCCGAGCTAGTCATGTAGGGCGAATCGAAGATTAGATGATTTGGATGCAATGTGATGACGTGTCTAAGAGAAAAGCGAAGAAGTTATCGTTCGATTTTCAGCTCGTAGGTTGTCTTAGTGCCGGCTTTGTCGAAGATTTTCCCAACTGGGCAGTCTTTGATGGTGAGTTCATGTATTCTTTTGATCCGGTCTTCTGCTGCTTCAGCCTTTGCGGTGATGTTAAAGCTGACTTCGGTTATTGTGCCTGCTTTTTCAGATTTAATACCTTCTCCCCTGACGCTCAAGTCTTTCAGCGGAATTCTCATCTTGCTTGCTGTCAACGCAAAGATGGTAGCGTAGCAGCCTGAATAGCTCATGAGTGCCAGTTCAAGTGCTGAGGTTCCGAGATCGGTTCCCGTGTCTTTGGGAAGGTCTAGGCATATGGCGTGTGACCTGCCATCGTCCACGTCAACCCTGAAGCCTTTCACAAGCTTTGCGTTTCCATAGAGCTTTCCCAAACCAGTTCACCTCTGACTTTGCTACGATGTCAATGCTTTCAAGAAAATAAAGCATACTATGTCAATCGGCCAGAACAGACAAGGCCAGCGTTAGAATGGCGGGAACAGAAAACGTGAAAAGCTTATACAACACTAGTTTTGGTGACTGAAGAGCCTATCAGAGAGAGTGAACGAGAATGAGTTTGATACCTCAAGAGCAAATCGAACATATTAAAGCTCAGCTTGCTGAAGGACTGGTTAACTCCGTGAAGGTCATCATGTTCACTGAGGAACTGGAGTGTCATTTCTGCGCGGACACTAAGAAACTTGTTATGGAATTGGCGGCTTTGAACGACAAGATTCAGGCTGAAGTTCATGACTTCGTTGCGGATGCACAGCTGGCGCGGCAATATGGCGTTGACAAGATACCTGCCTTGGTCTTATTGGGTGAGAAAGATTATGGCATCAGATTCTTCGGCTTTCCTTTCGGTTACGAGTTTCAGACGTTAATGGAAGCATTGATTTCCGTTTCAAGAGGAAGGACAGACCTTTCAGACCAAACAAAAGTCAAGCTCAAAGAGGTCAAGTCTCCTGTGCACATTCAGGTGTTCGTTACGCTCACTTGTCCGCATTGTCCGGCGGCAGCAGCTATGGCTCACAAGTTTGCGCTTGAAAACGACTCAATCAGGGCTGACGCGATTGATGCAAACGAGTTTCCCCAATTGGCCGTCAAGTATGGGATTATGGGAGTTCCGAAGATCGTGGTTAATGAGAAGATAGAGTTTGTTGGCGCTATTCCTGAAAACCTATTCCTAGAGCAGGTCTTGCTTGCCACCCGCCAGACAGGAAACAAATGAGGAGACTCGGCGATGAAAGAAAAAGAGATTGTCCTACAAATACTGGGGATGCACTGTGCTGCATGTGCCCAAGGAATAGAATCTGGCCTCGCGAGGCTGGACGGGATAATAGAGGCTAAAGTTAACTTCGCGGCAAAAGAAGCCATAGTGAAGTTTGACGAAGAAAAAGTCACCCTAGACAAAATCAAGGCCACTATCAAACGTGGCGGTTACGAGGCAGTGGAACGTGTTGAAGATGTGGCTGAAAAACGCAAGAAAGAAACTCGAAACAGACTGACCCTTTTCGGCTTAGGTCTCGCGCTGACCATTCCAATAGTCATTCTCACCTATCTGACCATGTTTCCAGACATGAACTACGTGCTCTTGGCGTTAGCAACGCCTGTCCAGTTCGTCGTGGGCTGGCACTTCTACCGCGGCGCATACGCATCAATAAAGAATCGTTTTGCAGACATGAACGTGCTCGTAGCTCTTAGCGCTTCAGCAGCGTACGCATATTCAGTCTATGTGACATTCTTCAAGCCGATGGAAATGGGGTTCTTTGACGCTTCTGCGGTCGTCATCACTACGATCACTTTGGGCATGTTGCTAGAAGATATGGCGGTGGAGAAGACGGGGGACGCAATCAAGAGACTCATGGCTCTGCAACCCAAGACTGCCATTGTGGTTCGAGATGGTGCTGAAACTGAAGTGCCGGTGGATGAAGTTCAGGTCGGCGATGTTGTTGTCGTTAGGCCTGGCGGGAGAATTCCTGTTGATGGTGAAGTGATGGAAGGGCACACTTTCATCGACGAATCTATGATTACAGGCGAATCAGTTCCGATCGAAAAGAACCTCGGCGACACGGTTTTCAGCGGGACAATCAACAAGACTGGGACTTTGAAGTTTCAAGCCAGGAAAGTTGGTTTGGAAACCATGTTGGCTCAGATCGTGCGTTTGGCACGAGAGGTTCAGGCAAGTAAAGCGCCTATTCAGCGAATCGCCGACAAGGTGGTAAACGTCTTCGTGCCCGTGGTTGTTTCCATTTCACTTTTGACGTTTGTCGTTTGGCAGCTTGCCTTCAACAACCAAGGCATGGCACTAACAACCATGGTTTCCGTCTTGGCAATTTCGTGCCCTTGCGCGTTGGGCATTGCCACCCCAGCTGCCATCATGATTGGTATAGGCAGAGGCGCAGAGAACGGTGTTCTGATCAAGAACACAGCAGTTCTTGAAGTCGTAAAGAACCTTGACACCGTAGTCTTCGACAAGACGGGAACGCTGACGAAGGGCAAACTTGAAGTCACCGATGTTGTGGCAAAAGACCGCAAGGCTCTCTTGAAGGTTGCAGGTGGAGCCGAGAAATGGTCCGAACATCCGATTGGCCAAGCCATAGTGAAGAAGGCGGAAAGTGAAGGAACAGCAATTCAAGAGCCTGATTCGTTTGAGGCTTTGCCCGGGTTTGGCGTCACTTCTGAAGTGGATGGCAGGAGAGTTTTGATCGGCAACCGCGCTCTGATGAAGAACAACAAGGTGACGATTGAAAGCTTCGAAGGCGATTTTCAGCAGTTGGAGAGCGAAGGCAAGACGGTACTCATCATAGCCGTTGAGGGCAAGACCCTTGGTCTTGTGGCGGTTTCTGACACGCTGAAAGAACATTCGAAGGAAGCCGTTGAAACGTTGAAGAAGATGGGGTTGAAGGTGGTCATGCTCAGTGGCGATACGAAGAGAACGGCTGAGGCTATCGCAAGACAACTGGGCATTGAGGAGGTTTTGGCGGAGGTTGTTCCGGCTCAGAAGGTTGAGGAGATAAAGAAGCTTCAGAACGAAGGTCGATTCGTGGCGATGGTGGGTGACGGAATCAATGATGCTCCAGCAATTACACAGGCGAACGTGGGAATCGCTATTGGCAGCGGTACCGACGTGGCCATTGAATCGGGTGACATTGTCTTGATCAAGGACGACCCACGCGACGTGGCAGTCAGCATTCAGTTGAGTCGGAAGACTCTGGGCAAGATTAAGCAGAACCTTTTCTGGGCCTTCTTCTACAACGTTATCATGATTCCCCTAGCTGCCGGCGTGCTGTATCCTTCTTTGATGGTTCTGATTCCTCCGCAGGCGGCTGCTGCTTCGATGATTCTGAGCGACATCACGGTAGTAGCAAACTCTATGCTATTGAGCAGGTGGAAACCATAAGGGAGAGTTTACGACTTGCATGAGTGGGCTTTGGTTGAGGCAGTAATTTCCGCAGCTTCTGAAGTGGCAGAAAAGGAAGGTTTGAAGCAAGTTTCTGAAGTTATCATAAAAGTGGGTGAACTGCAAGGCGTAGAGCTGGACATTTTGGACTTCGCTTTCTCCCAGCTTAAGTCGGGCAAGCTCGAGAATGCGAAGTTCCGGATGGAATCAGTCAGACCTAGGCTGAAGTGCAGGGTTTGCGAACGCGAGTGGATTCTAAGCCGAGAAAAACTGGATGAAAACGCGGCAGAAGCGATACACTTTGTCCCTGAAGTGGCCCACGCCTATATTAAGTGCCCAAAATGTGGAAGCCCAGACTTCGAGATACTGGAAGGAAGAGGCGTGTGGCTTCAAAGCATCAAAGGAGACCGTTAGCAATGACCGACCCACGAGTATGCATAATAGCTGAGCGTATGAAGGGCATTCGCAGAATAATAGCTGTATCCAGTGGGAAAGGCGGTGTGGGCAAAAGCCTGATCGCTTCAACACTCGCACTGGCACTGGCCAAGAAAGGACACAAAGTTGGGCTTTTCGACTTGGACTTCACAAGCCCATCAACGCATACAATATTGGGAATCGAAGGCCTTCGACCCAAAGAAGACAAGGGTATAATTCCTCCAAAAGCTCACGGCTTGGAGTACATGTCAATAATCTACTATTCAGGCGATAAGGCCACTCCATTGCGAGGAGCAGATATGTCAAACGCACTCATCGAGCTACTCGCAATCACAAGGTGGGGCACACTAGATTTTCTTGTCCTGGATATGCCGCCAGGAATCGGAGACGCAACTTTGGACTTAATACGATTGATCAAAAAGATCGAGTTTCTCATAGTGACAACGCCTTCACGGTTGGCGTTCGAAACCGTTCGAAAATTGGCAGGCTTGCTGAAGGGATTGAGGATTTCTGTGATAGGTGTCGTGGAAAACATGAAAATGGGCCAGTCAAAAGCGATACAACAACAGACACAAAAGCTGGGCTTAGTCTATCTAGGCGAAATACCATACGACACGAAAGTAGAAGAAGGAATAGGCAACACAAACCTGCTCCTGAAAACTGCGCTCGCAGACAAAGTGGCAAAAATGGCCGCGAGAATCAAGCCTACCGCTCATACACAAGGGGCTCGAAGAAAACCGAAGACCTCTGGCTGAAGGCGCTTGTGGATGGCGTCTCGGCTAAGCTTGGATTTTCTGTTTTATCGTGTTTCGTTTTTCTTCTGGCAATGGTCCGAACTTCTTGATTCTGTCCGTGAACATGGTGAACAGTTCAGCTGCCTTCTTGTATACCGGAAGTGGCACGTAACTGTAGCGCACTCGCATGTTCTCAATTCCATGCTTTGCCAGTTCTCGTCCCATGTCTAGCATGCGTTTCTTCGTAAACTTTTCGTCAATCTCCTGTGTACCCTCAATCACTAGAACGCCATCAGCACCGTACGCGAAAGCGTAGAGCAAGTGCTTCAAGCTCAGCAACGCGGTTGTCGGCACCGGAACGATGCGAACGTTCTCAGGGTAGTTCGTTCGATCCAAACCCAGAAAGTCCATTCCTGTATAGCCAACGTTCTTGTCCACGAACGCGATGACTCTGACATCGCCAGCTGCTTTCTCTGCCAGAACGCCTCGCAGACTGGCCAGTATCTGTTTGGTCGTGGAATTCTTGAAGTCAATAGCCTCTTGTGGACAGACAGGAATGCATGCGCAGCAACCCGTGCACTGGAATGGGTTGATCTTGGCTTTGTCTCCCTCCATCGTGATAGCGTTCACAGGACAAACTGGAACGCAAGCTTGGCAACCGTTGCATAGGTCAGCTATCACGAAAGCCTTCTCAGGACTAGTCGTAACGTAATCGCTCTTCAGAAACAACGCAGCCTTCGCTGAAGCACCCAGACCATCAGAAACCGTGTCTCGAACATCCTTCGGACTCAAGGCACAACCACACGCAAATACTCCCGTAACTAGCGTATCAACTGGATCAAGCTTAGGATGCTTCTCAGTAACAAACCCGTCCTCGCCTATCGACACTTTCATCTTGTCAGCAAGCTCCTTCAACCCTGAAGGCGGAACCATCGGTGTTGCCAACCCAATCATGTCAAACTCTTGCTCCAGCAATTCTCCTGTGATCGTGTCTTCTGCAACTGCGACTAGTTTGCCGTTTTTGTTCTGGTAGACTTCCGCAACCTTGCCCCGTATGAAGCTGACACCAGCTTCCTGATCGCGCCAGTAAAGATCTTCATAACCCTTACCCGTTGCTCTAATGTCCGTGTAGTAGACGGTAACATCTATGCCTAGCATTTTCTTGAGCACAAACGCTTGCTTCAGCGAGTACATGCAGCAAATCCTGCTACAATACGAAATGTAGTTCTTGTCACGGGAACCAGCACAAAGCACAATCGCCATCTTCTTCACGTCAGTGCCATCCGCACGTTTGATGTAGCCACTTGTCGGGCCAGTAGCGGAAACAAACCGCTCCAGATCCATCATCGTGATAACGTCTTTGTACTTGCCATAACCATAGGTGTCCAGCTTCTTGGCGTCGTACAACTGGAAACCTGTGGCCATTATTATGCCGCCTACATGCAAATCAACGGTGTTTCCTTGATCTGCCAAGCTTACGGCTTTGGCAGGACAAAGTTGTTCACATTTCCCGCATTTCGTGCAGGCGCTGAAGTCGATCACGTAAGCAGATGGAACGGCTTGTGGAAACTCGATGTAAGCCGCTTTTCTCTGAGACAAGCCCTCGTTAAACTCGTCAGACACAGAAACCGGGCAGACTTTGGCACATACGCCGCAGCTTCTGCACTTCTGAACGTCTACGCCTCGCGGTTTCATACGCAGCTTAACGTCAAAGTTGCCTGGACGTCCACCAACTTCCTGCACTTCAGCATAAGTGTACAGCGTCACGTTCGGATTTCGCCCGACTTCAGCCATCCTCGGCGTAAGAATACACTGCGCACAATCTAAGGTGGGGAAAACCTTCGTCAACTTCGCCATATTCCCGCCGATACTCGGCTTGCGGTCAACGAGATGAACTTTGTAGCCCAGATAACCAAGTTCCAGTGCCGCCGTTATTCCGGAAATACCGCCGCCAATGATGAGTATTTCCCTAGAGCCCTTTTCACTTATGGTCTGCAGCGGTTCAAGTTCTCGGCTTCGTTCATATCCGCCTCTGATGAGGCTTATGGCTTTCTTGGTGGCTTCCTGAGACGGGTGTGGCCCAAGAATCCAGGAATCCTGCTCTCTTATGTTCACGAATTCGAGCATGTAAGGGTTCAAACCTGCACGCTCTAGGACACTTTGAAAAGTAGCAAGGTGCATTCTTGGCGTGCAGCTTGCCACAACTACTCTGTCCAGATTCTCTTTCTTGACAGAGTCCGTGATTATCTCTTGAGCGGGTTTTGAACATAAGTATTTGTGAAACTTGGCAACTGCTACATCGGGCCAGTTCTTAGCTGCATCAACGACCGCCTTGACGTCTACAACTTCGCCTATGTTTCCGCCACATTCGCAGACAAAAACTCCGATCCTCGGCGCTTTCTTCTCCATTTGCGAAATCCCCGGCTATGTTGAATTGTTTTGAATGATACGGAGGAAAACGCTTTAATAACCTTACGCTCCCACTTCAACTAAACGTGATGGACAACATGAACGCCCAAGAGCTGACGGAAAAGCACAAACTTCTCGAATGCATCCAATGCGGAACATGCACCGGAAGCTGCCCAGTCGCAAGAAAAGCCAACTTGAACGTCAGACGCTACATGCGCGAAGTCGCCACACTGGGCAAGCTAAGCATACATCCACAGAACGAGCTCTGGAGCTGCACGACTTGTAGCACGTGCGGCGTTCGATGCCCAAAGGATCTCAACCCTTATGAATTCCTGATCGACGTTCGCAGCATGGCCGTTGAAGAAGGACAAATCGCAACAACCATACGCGACGCACTCGAAAGCATATTCAAAAACGGCAACCCATGGGGACGAATCCGCAACAAACGATCCGAATGGACACAGGGCATGAATGTCAAGCACATGTCACAGGGCGCAGACGTTCTGTTCTACGTCGGCTGCACATCAGCCTACGACCCAAGAGTCCAAAACGTACCCAAAAGCCTCGCAAGATGCTTCGAAAAAGCTGGACTGAACTATGGGATATTGGGCGACGAGGAGAACTGCTGCGGAAGCGAAGTCTACGGCATGGGCGAAAAAGGACTGTTTGAATTCCTCACCGAAGATAACATGAAAACCTTCAACAAATACAGCATCAAGCAAGTTGTAACAGCCTGCCCGCACGGCTTTCACGCTTTCAAAAACCGATATAATCAAACCAACTTTGAAGCCCAGCATCACACACAGCTGTTGGCAAAACTGATCGAAACCGGAAAACTCACTTTCTCGAAACCGCTTGAGAAGAAAGTCATATACCATGATCCATGCTTCTTAGGCAAGCAGAACGGCATCTATGACGAACCCAGAAAAGTCATCGAAAACGTGCCGGGCGTCAAGTTGCTAGAATTTGATCGTTCAAGGGCCAGAAGTGTGTGCTGCGAAGGTGGTGGCGGAAGGTTGTGGGTTGACATTCCGGGAGAACGTCTCGCAGAGACCCGCGTCAGAGACGCAGTTGAAGCAGGAGCGGAAATACTGGCTGTAGCCTGCCCGTACTGTCTCTTGACTCTGGAAGACGCCGTGAAAACAACGGGAAACGAAGGCAAAATCCAGATAATGGACATTGCTGAGCTGCTGTCGCTTGCCTTGTAAGCTCCTTTTCAACGTAGTCCAATGGAAAACGATCAGCAGGGGCTCTTGCCTTTCTTTTTGCCTCTTAGCATTTTGGCTTTGATTTTTGGCGATGCTTCTCCGACAGCCAATGTTCGGAAGTTTGCATAAGGCTTATATTGGAAGACATAACAGATATTGCTATTCGAATTTGAACCAGACGTGTAATCTAGGTGGCAATGAGATGGTAAACGAAGGAAGAGGAAGACTATTCAGAAGAAAAGACGGCAAATTCCTAATCTATCTCCCAAAAGACTTAGCAGAAGACAGCATGTTCCCATTCAAGACCGCCGAATCCATGTACGTCAAAATAACCTTCGAACTCGGCGACAACAAAGTCCTCATAGAGAAATACAAAGAACCACAGCCAGAACCAGAACCAACATAGACACTCACCGGCTTCTAGAACGACCATAAAGACAGAGGCAATCTTCAAACCAAACCAAGATAGACTACAGACTAGACTGCTACAGTCCGCGTTCTTTGCCGATAATGAAGACTAGGAATCGTAATCAGGCAAGTATGTCCTCTGGACGGCAAGGAAAAACGTATTCTGCGAGGCTTGAAAGCCCCCATCTTACCACATTTTTTCCTTTTCTTCATCTTATGCGAAAGCATTCCATTCATTGTGCTTTACTAAGACTTCTGGTCATGGTGCAAATACCGTACTGCTTCCTAAGCGGTGCTTGCTTGAGCATTTGCGAATGCTTCATAAACAACTAACGAAAACTAGTCTGTCGGAGAGTTACTTCCTGATGGAAGAATGGGACTTGGTTATTGTTGGAGCCGGTGTTGCTGGTTTGGCTGCCGGCATCTACGGAATAAGAAGCGGTTTGAAGACGGTGGTTTTGGAGGAGAAGATTGCTGGGGGCACTGCTGCTGATGCACCAGTGATTGAGAATTATCCCGGTTTCCAGAGAATAGGCGGTTTTGAACTGGCGCAGAAAATGGTTACGCATTCCAAAGGCGCAGGTGTCGAGATAAGGGAGTTTGAAAGCGTCGTAAGCTTGGACCTGAAGGGCGAGAGAAAGATCATTAGAACGAGTAAGGCAGCTTATGAGGCGAAAACTGCTATCATTGCTTCCGGCAGCCATTATCGTGAGATAGGTGTTCCAGGCGAAAAGGAGTTTCGAGGAAGAGGTGTCAGCTACTGCGGAATCTGCGACGGGCCGCTGTTCAAGGGCAAGCACGTGCTGGTTGTGGGTGGAGGGAATTCAGCTTTGATAACCACGCTGTATCTTGCTGATCTTACCTCCAAAGTGACGATCACTCATCGCAGAAAAGAATTCAGGGCTGAAGAAGCGCTTGTAAGAGCAATCAGTGCGAAGATGAACGTTGAAGTCTTGCTGAATACCGAGGTTAGGGAGATCAAGGGGGAAAAGCTGGTCAGCGAAGCAATGATCTTCAACAACAGAAGTGGAGAAACTGACGAATTGCCTGTTGACGGTGTTTTTGTTCAGGTCGGCGAAGACCCAAATAGCCAGTTGGCCAAGGAAGCAGGCGTTGAAGTTGACGAGAATGGACATATCAAAGTTGATTTTCTGCAGCACACAAGCATTGCTGGTGTTTATGCCGCTGGTGATGTTACGAATCATCCGGTTAAGCAGGTTGGAACCGCTGTAGGACAGGGCATAACGGCGGCATTGGAGGCTTATGGCTTCATTCGGAGACCATATTATAAACAGTAGAAAGCATGCCAAAAATAATATATCGCTCGAAACTCCCTTTCAGAACTTCCAAGCTGTACTCTTCACTGAAGAAAGCGAAGAGCTCAGCAAAATCACCTTCAGAGGAAGCGTAGAATGAGCAAAGCATGTGTCGCCGCTGTAAACATTAACCAAGACCTTTGTAGCAAGTGCAGCATTTGCCACTCCATCTGCCCCTATGAAGCCATAAAACGGGACCTTGAGACAGGCAAAGTGGAGATAGACCTGCAGAAATGTCAGGTTTGCGGAATCTGTTACAGTGCATGTCCTGTTCTAGCTATAGAAATGGTTTACTATGACTCCGAGAGCTTGCTGAAATATGTTAGGAGCATGCGCGAGAAATGCAGGAGCGACACACTTGTTCTCATGTGCAGAGGCAATTCTCCTTCTACCTGCGAGGTTGAGGAGATCCTTAGAGACCAAGGCTTGAAAATAGACAAATACATTCCTTTGCGGTTGCCATGTTCCGGGCGCGTGCCGACGGAGTTCATTTTTCAAGTGCTAAAGCTTGGGATCAAGAACGTTGTCTCTATCCAGTGTGAAGATGCTTTCTGCAGGTTCAAAGAAGGAACCAAGATAAACACGAGAAGAATGTTCCTCGGCAGAAACGTTCTTGAACAGTTCGGACTGAACAAAGACGCTTTGCGCGTTGTGAAGTATTCTCGAAAAGTGATCTACGACACTGACAAGTGCGTGGGCTGCGACAAATGTGTGTTTGTTTGCCCCTACAAGGCTATAGAAGCCGAGCCTTTTGCGACGCCGAAGATACTTTATGATAATTGTATGGGTTGCGGCGCATGCGCTTTGGTCTGTCCGCATTCGGCTATTCAGGTGAAGGGGTTTGAGTTTGAAGACGTTCTGAAACGCTACATGAAGGCGGCTCGAAAGCTCAAGGCAGAAAGTAAGTCTCCTGTGATCCTGGTTTTTGTCTGCCAATGGTCCGAGTTCCAAGCGCTGGATGATCCGGAAAGCCCGCTATTCAAGAAGGCTGTAGTGATGGAAGTTCCGTGTTTCAAGGCACTTGACCCAGTTCACGTCGCCAACGCCTTGCAGAACGGTTTCGACGGAGTTGTGACTGTCGTGTGTTCCAGCGAAGACTGCAAGCTTCAGCAGGGTGGAGAGACTGCTGAGAGAAACATGGCAGTGCTGAAGGATGCACTGAAGAAGATGGGATTGCTTGAGCGGTTCGAGCTTTTCACAGCTTCGCCGCGATGTGTTGGCGATTTCAACCGGAAACTGGAGGAATTTTCGAGGAAGATCGCCTTTTTGCCGCCAAAGTTGGCGACAGTGGAGGCCAAGTAGAATGTACGAGATCGTGTCCAAGAGGGAGTTGGCTCCAAGGATCAAGCTCTTCGAAGTTTATGCTCCGGAGATGGCTGAGAAAGCTCGACCTGGACAATTCATAATAATCATCATAAACGAGACAGGCGAACGAATACCACTAACGATCGCTGGCATTGACACGATCAAAGGCACGATTAAGTTCGCGTTCAACGAGGTAGGCAAGACAACTAAGCAGCTCGGATGCCTCAAAGAAGGCGACTGTATAGAGAACATCACTGGTCCGTTGGGTAACCCTTCAGAAATCAAGAACTTCGGGAAAGTCTTGTGTGTGGCTGGTGGAGTGTTGATCGCACCGATGCTGTATGAAGCTCAAGCTTTGCGCGAAGCTGGAAACGCGTTAACCACGGTCGTAGGAGCAAGGATCAAGGATCTGCTCTTCTTCGAAAAGGAAATGGAAAACTTGAGCGACAAGTTTTATGTGGCGACGGATGACGGCTCTAAGGGCTTCAAGGGCCTTGACTTTCTTAAGGAGGTACTTGAGAAGGAGAAGTTTGACCGGTGTGTGGCTTGGGGTCCGGTTGTGATGATGAAAAACGTGTCACAGCTTACCAAACCATATGGCATTCCGACGATTGTGACGTTGACGCCTATTATGCTTGATGGAATGGGCATGTGCGGGGTATGTCGTGTCACAGTAAACGGAAGAATGAAGTTCGGGTGTGTAGATGGTCCGGAGTTTGACGGCCATGGTGTGGATTTTGACGAATTGGTGAATCGACAGAGGATGTTTCTGCCTGAGGAAAGGTTAGGATCGCTTCTGTGGGAGATGAAAGGAGGGTGCGCTTGTGGCGGAAAGTAAGCCAAAGCCCAAGATCAAGAAAGAAGCGGAGCCGATGCCCAAGCAGAAGCCCGAAGCCCGCAGGAAAAACTTTGACGAAGTCGCCTTAGGCTACACTGAAGAGCAAGCTCTGGCAGAGGCAAGTCGATGCTTGCAGTGTCCAAAACCGCAATGCGTGTCGGGTTGTCCTGTCGAAATCAGCATTCCTGAATTCGTCAAGCTACTTAAGGAAAAAAAGTATGAAGAGGCTATCAAGAAGATTAAAGAGAAGAACAGTCTTCCGGCTGTCTGTGGGCGTGTTTGTCCGCAAGAGGAACAATGCCAGAAGCTCTGCATCATGGGCAAGGTCGGAGAACCCGTAAGCATCGGCAGGTTAGAGCGGTTTCTGGCCGATTGGGAAAGAGAAAAAGGCGTTGACGCGCCCGAAAAGGCTCAGCCTACGGGGAAGAAGGTTGCAGTGGTTGGTGCTGGTCCGGCTGGGCTTACGGTTGCGGCTGACTTGGCGAAACTCGGGCATAATGTAGTAATTTTTGAGGCGTTACATCTTCCGGGCGGTGTGCTAGTTTACGGAATTCCAGAGTTCCGTTTGCCGAAGAAGATCGTTCAAGCAGAAGCCGACTATGTTCAAAAGCTGGGCGCTGACCTGAAGCTCGGTTATCTGGTGGGCAGGATATACACGATTCCGGAGTTGCTTAAGGAAAGAGGTTTTGACGCAGTTTTCATCGGTACGGGTGCGGGGTTGCCTGCATTTATGAAAGTTCCTGGCGAGAATCTTGGCGGGGTCTATTCAGCGAACGAGTTTCTGATCAGAGTCAACTTGATGAAAGCTTACGCCTTTCCATTCTATGATACACCAATACGAATTGGCAAGCATGTTGTCGTGATTGGCGGTGGTAACGTGGCCATGGACAGTGCTCGTTCAGCTTTGCGTTTGGGCGCTGAAGAAGTGTGCATCGTCTATCGCCGTTCACGTGAGGAGATGCCTGCTAGACAGGAAGAGATTGAGAATGCCGAGGAAGAGGGGATACTGTGCAAATTTCTGGCTAACCCGACCAAGTTTATTGGTGATGAAAAGGGTTGGGTGAAAGCGATGGAGTGCGTTTGCATGGAGCTTGGACCTCCGGATGAGACTGGAAGGCGAAGGCCTGTTCCAGTCAAGGGCTCAGAGTTCACTATGGACGTTGACACGGTTGTCGTGGCGGTTGGGCGGACATCGAATCCGATTATTCAGAGCACGACTGAAGGTTTGGCGGTCACGAAGTGGGGTACGATTGTTGCTGATGAGAACGGCAAAACATGCATCGAAGGGGTCTACGCTGGTGGGGATATCGTGACTGGCGAGGCTACTGTCATCAGCGCTATGGGCGCCGGAAAGAAGGCGGCTAGAGCTATACACGAACACATTATGAACAAGAAATAGCCTGCCTTAGGTGCACAAGCGCTCATTTTCAGGGTCGTTTCAAGAGTTTGAAGTTCTGATTCGATATCACATTTCGAAAACCTTTCGGCTTTCATGATTCTTCAACCTGTCCCGTAGTCAAGCTGTATTTTCGGGTCGTAAAGCTTTAATCCGTGCCACCGAATCACCACTCTATCCGGGAAGGTATAGTCTTGGTTACTTTGAATCTTGACAGGATTTTCACTCCCAGAAGCATTGCTGTAGTCGGTGCTTCTGATGAGGAGGGTACTGTTGGTTTTGCGTTGATGCGTAACCTTATTGACATGAAGTTTGAGGGCAAAATTTACCCAGTCAACATCCGTAAACAGGAAATCCTCGGCTTCAAAGCCTACGCTTCGGTCGAGCATATTCCTGAACCTGTAGACCTGGCCGTGATCGCCACGCCAGCACGAACTGTATCAGACGTAGTGGAACAGTGCGGTAAGTCAGGCATCATGGGTCTAGTCATAATCTCAGCAGGCTTCAAAGAGATCGGAGCCGAAGGCAAGACACTCGAAGAGCGAATAATGGAAATCAAGAAAAAGTATGGGTTGCGCATCATAGGACCCAACTGCCTAGGCGTCTTACGCCCAAGCAATAATCTCAATGTCACGTTTCTGAACAAAATGCCGAAACCCGGCAACATCGCATTCATCTCTCAGTCCGGCGCGCTCGGCTCGGCCATATTGGACTGGGCAATGCACGAGAACATTGGCTTCAGCAACTTCGTCTCCATAGGTTCAATGATCGACGTCGACTTTGGAGACTTGATAGACTATTTCGGAACCGACCCCAAGACCAAAAGCATTCTTATGTACGTTGAAGGACTGAGCAACGCGCGTAAATTCATGAGCGCCGCCCGACACTTCGCACGAACCAAACCAATAATCGTAGTAAAAACAGGCAAATTCAGCGAATCCGCAAAAGCAGCAGCGAGCCACACCGGGTCGCTCACAGGCGAAGACCTGATTTATGACAAAGCCTTCAAGCGTGCAGGCATCGTCAGAGTCGAGGAAATAGCCGACCTATTCAATTGCGCCGAAGTTCTTGGAACGCAGCCATTGCCCAGAGGACCAAACATAGCAATTATCACTAATGCAGGTGGCCCCGGAGTAATGGCTACTGATGCCGTCATAGCAAAGGGTGGAAAAATGGCACAGCTAAGCCCAAAAACTATGGAAACCATGAACAGTGCCTTGCCTAGCTTTTGGAGTCATGGCAACCCGATCGATATCTTGGGAGACGCTAAGGCTGACAGGTACAAAGCTACCGTTGAAGCGTGTCTCAACGACGAGAACGTCGATGGAATTCTCATAATCTATACAGCGCAAGCTGTGGGTAACGCGGTTGAAATCGCAAACGCTATCACTGAGCTTGTCAAGAGCAAGGCTTACCAGAATAAAACCATTGTAACCAGTTTCATGGGTTACGGAGCCGTGGAAGAAGCAAACCGTGTCTTCAGCCAAAACAGCATACCAACCTACACTACCCCAGAGCAAGCCGTCAAAACCTACATGTACATGTACCAATATGAAAGAAACCTGGAGCTTCTCTATCAAACCCCTGAAGAACTGCCTGTAGACGTTTCTCCGCCCAAGTGTCCCCTAATGGTGATAATGCGAAACACTGCCAACGAAGGCCGTGAAATCCTCAACGAAGCCGAAGCTAAAACCTTCCTTGAGTACTACAGCTTCCCAGTGGTTAAAACAAAGACCGCAAGAAGTGCGGACGAAGCTGCATCCGTAGCTCAACAACTAGGCTATCCTGTTGTGCTGAAGATTCTGTCGCCACAGATAGTTCACAAAACTGATGCAGGCGGCGTCGTTCTCGACATAAACAGCGAAAACGAACTCCGCGAAGCCTACAACCGCATAACGCAAAAAGCCAAGGAATACAACCCAGAAGCCGAAATCTTGGGCGTCACGGTTCAGCGGATGATTAAGGCAAGAGGGTATGAAGTAATAATCGGGTCGAAAAGCGACGCTCTGTTTGGTCCGGTGATTCTGTTTGGAATGGGCGGGATCGGTGTAGAACTCTTCAAAGATTTCTCGCTTGGACTGCCGCCGCTCAACCAGACGTTGGTCAGAAGGATAATGGAGGAAACCAGAGTTTACCAGCTTTTGAAGGGCTATAGGAACGTGCCTCCAGCCAACATCAAACTCCTCGAAGAAATCATGGTCCTCTTTTCACAGATGCTCGTAGACTTCCCACAGCTCAAAGAGGTTGAAATCAACCCACTGTTCATAAACGAAAAAGAAGCCTTCGCCTTCGACGCCCGCATCGTAATCGACCGAGCCAAAGTGTTCCAAAAGCTTGAGCCCCATGAACACCTTGTAATAACACCTTACCCGAAGAAGTATGAAACCGTGTGGAAGATGCGAGACGGCAGAACCGTGCTGCTACGACCGATAAAACCTGAAGACGAGCCTTTGTGGCTGGAGATGTTCCAAAACTTCAGCGAAGAATCCATCCGCTATAGATTCTTCCAAATCATCAAAGACACACCGCACGAAACACGCATCCGCTACACCAACATCGACTACGACCGAGAAATCGCCATAGTGCCAGAACTGACTGAAGATGGCAAAAAGAAGATTCTGGGTGTCGTTCGCATAGGTTTTGAACCGGACGGCAAAGCAGGCGAAATTGCCTTCATCGTCGCCGACCCGTGGCAAGGTTTCGGTCTGGGGACAAAACTTGTGGACTACGCCATTGAAGTTGCAATGGACATGAAGATCGAGAAGCTTTACGCCATTATGCTGGCAGACAACTTCCGAGCAATTAGTCTGATGAAGAAAATGGGCTTCACAATAACCTATCCGCAAGACGGAACTGTGAAAGGAACCCTCAACCTGAAAGAAGAAGAATCGGCTCAATGCCCGGAACCAAAAGGCATTGAAGAGCAGCGCATCGAGACACAGTCAACACAGATAGAACAGAAAGAGCCCAAAGAGTCAGAATCAGTGCAAGCATAACTCGGGATTCTCAAAATCAAGTTCAGTAAACCATGCTAGGGTTTCTGTTCTTTCGGTATGCAATACACAAGCTGGTTGTCCCGCTCGCCGACGACTTGAACCTTTCCAAATTGCCTCATGGCAATCAAATGCTTCAGAATCTTTGACTTCTCAATCCCCACAGTTTTCGATAGGTCCTCGACCGTCAGCGAACCTCGGTTTTTCATCTCTTGAACTATGAGGCTTCTTTCCTTGTTGCGTTCTTGCATCTCCTTTGTCTTCTGTGGATCCACTCTAGGCTTTTCAGACAAAGCTTCCACTTCCCCGGGAAAACTAACCCATGCAAAGGCTGTATATAAAACAATTGCCAACAAAGCCTAATAGACAATGTTGAACCCAATTTTCTAGAACGTATATAAATGTGCTCGGTCTGATAGTCCAGTACGGAGAAATTCTTGAAAAGCCTATCAGAAGCCAGATATGAAGAACTGCAAGACAAAACGTTCGAAATAATACAGGTTGTCAAAATGCTGTGCGAAGTCTGTGAAAAACCATTGGGTGAAAAGGAAAAGTCACTCAGAACGGTTCAAATTCTGAGCAAGGAGGATTACCGGAACCTTCTGGAAAGAGCCTCGGTTCACGATCAAGCCGAAATCGACGTTGAAAAAGGCAAAATCTACTTTTACGATCACGACTTTCCTGGAGACCTTCACCCGGAGTGTATCGAAAAGCTGTAGTTGAGAACGCTTTCAAATGAGCTTGTACAGGTATTGATTGTTCTTTTCTCCGGCTTCGATAATCGCTCCAGTTCTTCTGAGTGCTATGATGTGTTGCACGATTCTGTCTGGCTGAAGCCCGGTCAGCTCTGCAAGCTCCTCTACTGTAAGAACGCCTTTTTCCTTCAGGGCTCCACTGATCATGTGCCTTTCATTTTCCTCCTGCATAATCGAATCCACCGCCTTCCGATACTTTCCCTCATCAATCTCCATCTTAACTTGCGACCTTCCCATAACCCACCGAAGCCTCGGAGACTTCAAAGCGTCAATTGCCGCATCCGTCTTTCTCTTCAGTTTCTCCTTATCACTCATTCCCAGCACCCTCCTTCGAGTTATCCACAGCCCGAAACGGGCTTGGTCCAAGTTCCTTGATCTGTTCAGTCATCTCTCTGACTAAGGCCGCAAACTTTCCGCCTTCGCTGGCTGAAATCCACTCTAGGCGCACGCGTTCCGGCTCAATTCCCCCGCTCTCCACAGCTTTCTTTATGTAATCGTAACGCTTTTCCATTATGAAGTTGCCCTTCTGATAATGGCAGTCGCCTGGATGGCAACCAGCAATCAACACGCCGTCAGCACCCATCCTCAAAGTCTCCAGAACCAAGGCTGCATCCATCCTACCTGTGCACATAATCCGAATTATCCTAATGTTGGTTGGGTATTCAAAGCGGCTTGTTCCAGCTAGGTCTGCACCTGCGTAGCTGCACCAGTTACAGCAGTAAGCCACGATCAAAGGTTCAAAGCCTTCCTCAGCCTTCTCTTCTTCAAAAACATCCTTGGTCATTTAAGCCACAACCTCCTTCACGCTTTCAGGAGTCAAAAGCGCCTTCACCTGCGCCAAAACCTGATGGTCCCCGTAATGCCGCATAGTTATTGCCCGTTTCGGGCATTCTGCAGCGCATGAACCACAACCTCTGCACAGCACCTCACGAATCATTGATTTTCCATCTTCAATTCTTGGCGCTCCGTAAGGACAGATTTCCTCGCACAATCCACACCCTATACATGCTTCCTCATCGACGACAGCCGTTATGGCTTCCGAACTGACTTTTCCATTGCCCATGAGTATAGATGCTCTTGCTGCTGCTGCCTCGCCTGAAATTATGCTTTCGGAAACATCCTTTGGCCCTGAAACCGTTCCCGCGATGAAGACACCGTCAACGTTTGTATCCACTGGTCTGAGCTTTAGATGCGCCTCCATCACAAACCCGTCAGTTCCTATCGGTATTTTCAGCATTCTGGCAAGTATTATTTCATCCTTGTTCGGAATCAGCGGAGTCGAAAGCGCGACCCAGTCGGCGGGAAATCTAACTTCCAGTCCGGACAAGGCATCGTAAGCCATCACCTGAAGCTTTCCGTCTGGCGTTTGCGTGATTTCCGGCCGGGCTTCCTCGATGTGTCTTATGAACCTCACTTCAAGATCTCTCGCCTTTCTGTAGAAGTCCTCGTACTCCTTGTAGACGCGCAAGTCACCGAAGAGTATCACAACATCCGTTTTCGGAGATGCTTCCTTCACGAGAATAGCGTTCTTTATGGCATTCATGCAACAAATCCTCGAACAGTAAGGCCATCCTTCATCCTTGCGTGCTTTGAGGATTTTTCTTAGAAGCTCGGCAGTATCTGATTTCGGAAAGGCTTCAAGTTCAGAGGGTCTGATTTCACCTTTCCTCGCGCCCACGCACTGTATCATCACAACTCTTTCAGGTTGCCCGATTTCGCCTTTTTTCAGCTTCTCATCCAATTCTCTCTGCGTTATCACATGTTCATTAACACCATACTCGTAGACTCCGCTAGGTGGCGTGTAGTTTGAGGAACCGGAAGCAACCACTATCGTGCCGAGGCTCACTTCTTTGTCGCCCTGTGTGCCGGCCAAGACGGCATTGAAGTTACCAACATACCCTGAAACGTCTTTCAGTGTCGTTGAAGTCATGAACTCGATGTTCCTGTGGGATTTCACGCCCTCTACGAGTGGATTCACGACCTCTGGAGCCTCTGCCAAGGTCGGATACAGCTTGTAGAGTTTGCTAGTTATTCCGCCGGCTTCTTTCTCTTTTTCGATCAAATACACCTTGAAACCCTGATTTGCCATAGAAAGTGCCGCCGTCATTCCAGCCACACCTGACCCGACCACAAGCGAAGCGCCCTTGACCTCGACTTCCGGTTCTGTTTGCGGTTCAAGCAGCGTAGCCTTCGCCACGGCCATTCTAACGATGTCCTTGGCCTTCTGCGTCGCTTTTTCAAGCTCATGAGGATGAACCCAACTCACGTGTTCGCGTATGTTTGCCATTTCAAACAAGTACGGATTCAGACCCGCTTCCTTACAGGTCGCTCTGAATAAGGGTTCGTGTGTTCGTGGGGTGCATGAAGCCACTACCACGCGGTTTATGTTGTGCTCTCTTATTGCCGCCTTTATAGCTTCTAACCCTGCTTCTGAGCATGTGTAGAGGTTGTGCTCAGTATGGATCACGTGCGGAAGCGTCTTCGCGTATTCCGCCACTTTTGGCACATTGACTACGCCTCCAATGTTTACTCCGCAACTGCAGATGAAAACGCCTACACGTGGTTCTTCCTTCATCTATGGCGCCTCCGCTTTTGCTAGGACTTGGGCCACACGCCCAGCCGTCGCACTTCCTTGAGTTATCGAATCCGGAATGTCACCTGTCTTCGGACCCAGACAATATCCGCAGGCGAAAATTCCGGGAACTGTGGTATCAAGAGGTTTCCTTACGGCATCCACTGGTTTGAGAAATCCGTAATTGTCCAACTCGATACCTAAGGTCTTCGCCAATTCCTGTATGCCTTTGCTTGGAGTCAATGCTGAGGATAACACAATCATGTCGAAAGGCATGTTCTGAACTGTTCTGGTTATTGGATCTTCGAACCAGATCGCCAAGCTGGATGTGGTCTGATCTTCTGAGAATTCTCCAGGGTTACTTCGAATGAACTCTATGCCGAACTCGGATTTTGCCCTGTTCACGAACTCTTGGAACCCTTTGCCGAAAGCCCGCATATCAATGTAGAAAATGGTTACAAGCGAGTTCGGTTCATGCTCTTTTATCAGAACCGCATCCTTAACCGCATACTTGCAGCAAATACTGGAACAGTAAGAATGAGCAATCCACCCTCTTCTGTCGCGTGAACCTACGCATTGTATGAAGGCGATGCTTCGGGGAATCTTTCCATCCGAAGGTCTTATCAAGTGCCCACCAGTCGGACCGGAAGCGCAAAGCAAACGTTCCAATTCCATCCCTGTTATCACATTCTTGAAGCGACCATATCCAAAATGCGCAATCACTGAGGCATCAAACATGTCGAAACCTGTAGCGACAACTATCGCACCCACGTCAAGCTCGGTTTCTTCAGGCTGTTGCTCTCTGTTCACGGCTCCAGCTGGACAGACTTTCTCGCAAAGCCCGCACTCAACACAGGTTTCCTTGTCTATCAACGCCACTCTAGGCACAGCCTGCTGGAAAGGCATATAGATAGCTTTTCTGATCCCGATGTTTTCGTCAAACTCGTTTGGTGCTTCTTGGGGGCAGTTTTCTGAGCAAGTTCCGCACCCGGTGCATTTTCTTTCATCAACGTATCTTGGTTTTCTAAGAACCTTAACCTTGAAATTACCAACTGAACCTTGCAGACTCTTTACTTCCGAATATGTTAACAAAGTGACATTCGAATGATGGGCGCACTCGATCATTTTCGGCGCCAGAATGCACATCGAACAGTCCATCGTCGGAAACGTCTTGTCCAACTGCGCCATTCTTCCGCCAATGCTGGGGTTTCTTTCCACAAGGTAGACCTTGAAGCCCCTGTTTGCCAAGTCCAATGACGACTGTATCCCAGCTACACCACCGCCGATAACCATGACTGCTTTTTGCATTTCATTTCTCCTCCGCACAATCCAAGATTTTTGTTATCGGAATTCGATGGGCTTTCACTTCCCAATCTTCAAGCTTCATGCCCATTGCCAGCCGGAGCAATTCCGCAAAACTCACCACAGGCAGATCATACTCTTGGTGCGAATGCCTCTTGATCTCTATTTGACCCATATCCATTTCAAGATAACAGAACGGACAAACAGTGACTATTCCATCAACGCCTGCGGCCTTCATGGAATCTAGTTTCTGTTTAGCAACACTCAAAGCAACCTCATCATTAATACCGCGCAACGGTCCCCCACAACAAGCTTCTTTCCTTTCATACGGAACCGAAACTGCACCAGTTGCTTGCACAAGCTCATCTAGCGCTGTGATGCCTGTTCGCTGTCCAAAATGCATTCTCTTAGGCTTCGTTAAGTGGCAACCGGGCTGAACTGCTACTCGAAGGCCACTGAAGGGCTTCTTGACGGTATCCTTGACTCTCTCCACACCGACATCCTCGTATAATGCATCGCTGAAAATCTTTACGTCTGTTTTTCCCTTGAATTCCAAACCAGCATCCGCAAGAACAGCATTGACCCCGTCCCTGAGTTCCCGATTCTCTTTCAGAATAGAATTCGTAGCGAGAAGCGATTCGTAACAGTCATTACACAAAGTCAGAACGTTAAGACCCATCTGCTCTGCTATGCAGAGGTTTCTAGCAGCTAGGGAAAGCCAGCTTGCGTAGTCCAAGGACTGTATGCTAAAAGGTGCACAGCAGTTGGCCCCTTCCATCTCCACAAGCTCAATGCCCAGTTCAGGCGCGATCTTCCGAACAGAACTCTCGTACTGTGGTTCCCTAGCAGGTATTAGGCAGCCCAGAAAGAAAGCGTATTTCATAAGCTTCACGAACCTCTGTTGATTAGTTTGTCGAAGGATGTTTTTTTCAGAATCTTCTTGACTGCTTCCACGTCAACAGAGGGTGCCTTACCCAGTCCATACTTCTCTCTCTGAATCAAAGCCATCTTGCTCGGAGTAACGACACGGCCATTTTCGTACAGGTTCCTCGCTTGGACCAGGATCCCTTCTGGAACGTTTCCTTCTCTGACTGCCAAGTTTCTTATTGCGAACATAGCCTCGCCGACATCTCCTAACTGGGGACATCTGTCAAGACATGTGAAACAGGAAAGGCAATACCATGGTAGCTGTGTCTCCAGAACGTCTGAGCGTAGGCCAAGAATGATCATTTCCATCAGTTTCCTAGGGTTGTGTTCTGGTACGACTCTAGAGACTGGGCAGCTGCTTGTGCATCTTCCGCACTGTATGCATGCTAGGACCCCTCTGCCTCTAGGTGTGTTTGCTACCTCATGCATGAAGTCCGCATCCAAGCAACTCATAAGAATCACCGTCTGCTACTTTCTGATATTCATCGTAGATTGATGAAGTTATAGGTTCCTACATGTATTTTAAGGCATTGATGGAACATTTTTCTATTTTCTGGCTCTTTCCCGAAAAGCTCTCAATATCATCGAGATTTTGCAAAGATTTCTGCATCACATTAATAAGGGGGTTTACTTATGGAAAGTTTTTGAATCCATTCACTAGGGGAGCAAATAATGGATGAAAAAGTCGGCGCAGTTCTAGTTGTAGGCGGTGGAGTTGCTGGCATACAGGCATCATTGGACTTGGCGGATTCTGGTTTCAAGGTTTACCTTCTTGATGAATCAACAAGCATCGGCGGAACCATGGCGCAACTTGACAAGACTTTCCCAACGAATGATTGTTCCATGTGCATCTTAGCGCCGAAACTGGTCACCGCGGGAAGACATCCTAACATTCAGCTAATCACTCATTCAGAGCTAAAGGAAGTCAAAGGCGAAGCCGGAAACTTCCAAGTGACGATATTAGAACACCCACGTCTGGTGAACATGGAAAAGTGCACGGGCTGCGGAATATGTGCACAAAACTGCCCAACCGAGGTGCCAAACGAGTTTGACGTCAACATGGGCATGAGAAAGGCTATCTACGTTCCTTTTCCGCAGGCAGTACCACTAAAATACACAATCGACGTGGAAAACTGCATCAAATGCCGTCTGTGCGAAAAGATATGCCCTGCCAAAGCCGTGGATTTTGATCAACAGCCTGAAACTATCAAAATCAACGTTGGGTCTGTAATTCTGGCTCCCGGTTTCGAGGAATTCGATCCTCGCCTGAAAAAAGAGTATGGCTACGGGCGTTTCTTGAACGTAGTCTCAAGTATCGAATTTGAACGCATGATGAACGCCTCAGGTCCGTTCGGCGGAAAGATTGTGCGTCCTTTTGATGGCAAGATACCGCGGAAAATTGCTTTCATTCAATGCGTTGGCTCTCGCGACGCGCAACTTGGAAACAACTATTGTTCAGCCGCATGCTGCATGTATGCCATCAAAGAGTCGGTGATCGCAAAGGAGCACAGTTCAGGCCCACTGGACTGCACGATCTTCTACATGGACATGCGAGCCTATGGAAAAGAGTTTGACTCCTACTATGAACGTGCCCAAGGAGAATGGGGCGTAAAATTCGTACGATCAAGAGTGGCAAGCGTCATAGAAAACCCACTAACGGGTAATGTCTTCCTTCAATACGTTGAAGATGAGGAACCTAAGAAAGAAGAATTCGACATGGTCGTCCTCTCAGTCGGCATGAAACCGCCCAAAAACGTGGAAAAACTCGCCAAGATTCTGGGAGTGAAGCTTAACAAGTACAGTTTCTGCGAGACCGGCACTTTCTCATCTCTAGAAACATCAAAACTAGGAATATTTGTCTGCGGAGCCTTCTCCGGACCGAAAGACATTCCGGAAAGCGTTGCTCAAGCAAGCGGCGCAGCCGCCAAAGCGATGAGTATAATCGCAGCTGAAAGAGGAAAACTCGTTAGAGTAAAGGAGTTCCCACCGGAAAGAGACGTAAGCCAAGAAGAGCCGCGCATCGGTGTCTTCGTCTGCCACTGCGGAGTCAACATCGGATCAGTTGTGAAGGTTCCTGAAGTCGTTGAATACGCCAAAACCTTGCCCAACGTGACCTACGCGGAAGAAAATCTGTACACGTGCTCTCAGGATGCACAGAAACTGATCGCTGAGAAAATCCGACAACACAATCTTAACCGCGTAATAGTGGCTTCATGCACCCCACGAACACACGAACCCCTATTCAGAGAAACAGTTCAGGAAGCTGGTCTCAACCCATATCTGTTTGAAATGGCAAACATACGCGACCAGTGTAGTTGGGTGCACATGCATGAGCATGAAAAAGCAACGGAAAAAGCCAAAGATTTGGTAGCAGCTGCGGTTGCGAAAGCTAGACTTCTGAAGCCCCTGAAGAAACCAGTGATAGACGTTACACCAGTCGGCTTAGTTATGGGCGGCGGAGTTTCAGGCATGACTGCTGCCTTGGAACTTGCGAAGCAAGGATTTGAGGTTCACCTAGTCGAGAGAGAAGAAGAGCTGGGCGGGCATCTGCGTACGATTCACTACTTGCTTGAAAGAGACGATGACCCGCAGGAGAAGCTCAAAACAATCACGAAAGCCGTAATGGAAAACGACAAGATACACGTTCACACAGATGCCGAGGTTGTTGACGTTTACGGGTTTGTCGGCAACTTCAAAACAAGGATAAAACATCATAAAGGCAAGGAAATCGAGATTGACCATGGCATAGTGATTGTGGCTACAGGCGCAGTGGAATACGAACCCACTGAATACCTGTACGGCAAAGACCCAAGAATAATGACACAACATGAATTGGAAGAGCAGATCGCGCACGGAAAATTCAAGGCCAAGAACGTTGTCATGATCCAATGCATAGGAGCACGAACGAAGGGAAAACCGAACTGCTCAAGAATCTGCTGCGGACAAGCAGTCAAAAACGCCTTGAAAATCAAGGAAATAAGCCCAGAAACAGAAGTCTATGTCCTGTACAAGGATGTTAGAACCTACGGGTTCAAAGAAGACTACTACCGCGAAGCTGCAGCGAAAGGAGTCATGTTTGTCAACTACGAGGATGAAAGAGCGCCACAGGTCGCGAGCGACAAGGATCTGCTGAAGGTGACTTTCTGGGAGCCAGTAGTCAAAAAGGAAATCGAGATCAACCCTGATGTTGTTGTTCTAAGCGCTGCTACCATTCCAAATCCTGACAGCAAACGCATAGCCGAAATGTTGAAAGTGCCACTAACGAAGGACGGCTTCTTCTTGGAGGCCCACATGAAGCTCCGACCAGTCGACTTCGCAACAGATGGCATCTTCCTTTGTGGAATGGCCCACTGGCCGAAATACATAGATGAAAGCATTTCACAAGCGTGTGGAGCAGCAGCCAGAGCCGCCACCATACTGTCAAAGAAAACGTTGGAAGCCGAAGGTACAGTTTCACATGTTGACGAAAACCTCTGTATTGGTTGCGGTCTGTGCATAAGCATCTGCCCGTACAGCGCCATATCCAAGAACGAGAAGGGTATCGCAGAGGTGAATGAAGTTCTCTGCAAAGGCTGTGGCACGTGCGCAGCAAGCTGTCCCGAGAGAGCTATTGCCATGCGCCAGTTCACGAATGAACAGCTCGTAGTTCAGGGACTCGCTGTTTTAAGGAGGGTTAAGTGTGAGTGAGTTTGAGCCGAAGATAATCGGTTTCCTCTGCAATTGGTGTTCTTACGCAGGTGCAGACTTGGCTGGGGTAAGCAGGATTCAGTATCCACCAAACATTCGAATCATACGCGTGATGTGTAGTGGTAGAGTTGACCCTGTCATCATCTTGGAAATGCTTGCCAACGGCGCTGACGGCGTCATAGTGACAGGCTGCCATCCAGGCGACTGCCATTACGTTGAAGGCAACCTCTACGAGGAAAGAAAGATCAAGATGCTGAAAAAACTGATTACTCTGACAGGTCTAGAACTGGGGCGTCTAAGGCTAGAGTGGGTTTCTGCAGCTGAAGGCCAACGGTTCGCCCAAGTGGTGACTGAATTCACGGAGCAAGTGAAGAAGCTTGGACCTTCACCAGTGTCAGATCCAAATCCAAATCAGAAAATCCTTAAAAACCTCCAAGCGGCAAAAAACGCCGCTGCAGACTTCAAGTTGAGAGTGCTCGTAGGAAGAGAGCTACAACTCACGGAGAAGGGTAACGTTTACGATGAAAAAGTCTCCAAGGAAGACTTTGATTCCTTGCTTGACGAAGCTGTCGAGACGGAGTTCATTCGACACAAGATTCACCTTCTAACGAAAGCCGAGCCGCTTCCAGTAAAGACGCTTGCAGAAGCAGTTGATATGAAGCCGGCTGCTGTGCTTGAGCAGATTGTGGCCATGCGTAGAAGGAACATGATAACGTTGGATCACGTTGAAGGGACGACACCGTTTTACAAGGCGTTGGAGGTTGAATAGATGCCCAAGAAGAAGGCGACTGGAAAGGTAGCAACGGAAAAGAAAGTCGGCGCAGTTATGGTTGTTGGAGGAGGAGTAGCGGGCATACAAGCGTCCCTAGACTTGGCAGATTCAGGGTTCAAAGTTTACCTGATTGACCAAGGAGCCAGCATAGGTGGAGTGATGGCTCAGCTTGACAAAACATTCCCGACAAACGACTGTTCAATGTGCATTCTTTCACCCAAACTTGTCGCAACCGGAAGACACCCGAACATCACAATCCTGACGAACGCGGAAATAACAGGCTTGAAGGGCAAGGCCGGAAACTTCGAAGTGAAACTTCGAAGGAGGAGTCGTTACATAATCGAAGAGAAATGCAACGGCTGTGGCCTTTGTGCACAGAAATGTCCGATCGAAGCTGTTGACCTCTACAACGAAGGGCTGGGCAAGAGAAGCGCAATCTACGTTGAGTACCCGCAGGCTGTTCCGCTGAAGTATGCGATCGATCGCGAAAAATGCATCGGTTGCGGAACATGTTTTGAAATCTGCAAGGCAAATGCAGTACAATACGACCAGAAAGACAGCGATACATCATTAAAAGTGGGTTCGATAATTCTTGCGCCCGGGTTCGAATCCTTCGACGCAACGCTGAAAAGTGAATACGGATACGGACGCTTTCCCAACGTCGTAACCAGCATAGAGTTTGAACGAATTCTGAGCGCCTCAGGGCCATATGGCGGGTTAGTTCTGAGACCTTCGGATGGCGAAATCCCAAAGAAGATAGCGTTCATTCAATGTGTTGGCTCCAGAGACTTCCAACTCGGCAACAACTACTGCTCGGCTGCATGCTGCATGTACGGCATGAAAGAGGCAGTCATAGCCAAAGAACACACGCCGTCAAAACTGGACGCCACGATATTTTACATGGACATGCGCTCTTACGGCAAAGAGTTTGACGCCTATTACAAACGTGCCCAGGGAGAATGGGGCATACGATTTGTCAGGTCAAGAGTGGCCGGAGTAACTGAAGATCCTCAAACAGGCAACCTTCACGTTCACTATGTTGAAGACGAAAACCCCAGAACAGAGGAATTCGACATGGTGGTCCTCTCAACCGGGATGCAACCACCGAAGAACATCGAAAAACTGGCCAAGAATTTAGGGATAAAGCTCAACAAGTACGATTTCTGTGAAACCGAATCCTTCTCACCGATGGACACATCAAAGGCAGGCATATTCGTTTGCGGCGCTTTCTCGGCTCCGAAGGACATTCCGGAAAGCGTTGCTCAAGCAAGCGGCGCAGCCGCCAAAGCGATGAGTATAATCGCAGCTGAAAGAGGAACACAAGTCGCAACCAGAGAGTACCCGCTAGAAAGAGACGTAAGCCAAGAAGAACCACGCATAGGCGTTTTTGTCTGCCACTGTGGAATCAACATAGGCGGAGTAGTGAACGTTCCTGAAGTGGTTGAGTACGCCAAAACTCTGCCCAATGTGGTTTATGCTGAAGCTAACCTCTACACTTGTTCACAGGATACGCAGAAGCTCATCAAGGAAAAGATCGTCCAAAACAAGCTTAACCGCGTCATCGTTGCTTCATGCACTCCGAGGACGCATGAACCATTGTTCAAAGAGACCGTTCAGGAGTCAGGGCTGAACCCCTATTTGTTCGAGATGACAAACATTCGCGACCAGTGCAGTTGGGTGCACATGCACGAGCCCAGAGAAGCAACAGAAAAAGCCAAAGACTTGGTTCGGTCGATTGCTGCAAAAGCCAAACTCTTGAAACCCTTGGAGAAGCCGCTCATAAACGTTACGCCAGTCGGCTTAGTAATTGGTGGCGGCGTTTCTGGCATGACTGCTGCCTTGGAACTTGCTCGACAGGGGTTTGAGGTTCATCTTGTGGAGAAAGAGAAGGAATTGGGTGGGCATCTCCGCACGATTCGTTATTTGCTTGGAGGCAATGACGATCCTAAGAAGAAGCTGAATGCTCTTGTCAAGGCGGTTTCAGAAAACGATAAGATACACGTTTACACCAACGCGGAAGTTGTTGATATCTATGGTTTTGTTGGCAACTTCAAGTCAAAGATAAGGCAACAGGAAGGCAAGGAGAAAGAAGTCGAACACGGTATAGTGATAGTGGCTACTGGGGCCGTTGAATACAAGCCTACAGAATACTTCTACGGCAAAGATGCAAGAGTCATGACGCAACACGAACTTGAGCAAAAGGTTGCAGAAGGCGAGTTCAAGGCGAAGAACGTCGTCATGATCCAATGTGTTGGCGCAAGAAACGAGGAAAGACCCAACTGCTCAAGAATATGTTGCGGACAAGCTATAAAGAACGCTTTGAAAATCAAAGAAGCAAGCCCAGAAACCGAAATCTACATCTTGTATAAGGACATGAGAGCATACGGCTTCAAAGAAGACTACTACCGCGAAGCCGCGACGAAGGGAGTCCTGTTCATCAACTATGAAGACGAAAGAAAACCGCAAATCGCAAGCGTGGATGGAAAACTCAAAGTCACCTTCTACGAACCTGTGCTGAGAGAAGAAGTCGAGGTTGAGCCGGACGCTGTTGTCTTGAGTGCTGCGACAATTCCGAATCCTAACAACAAGCATGTGGCTGAGATGCTTAAGGTGCCGTTGACCAAGGATGGCTCGTTCTTGGAAGCGCACATGAAACTTAGACCAGTGGATTTCGCGACAGAAGGTGTTTTCCTGTGCGGGATGGCGCATTCGCCCAAGTATATTGATGAGAGTATTGCTCAGTCTTGTGCAGCTGCGGCGAGAGCGACTACTATACTTTCGAAAAAAACGCTTGAGATGGAAGGAATTATCGCTAGCGTGAACGAAGATTTATGTAGTGGATGCAAAGTCTGTGAATATCTGTGTCCGTACGGGGCAATTGAAATGAAAGACCGAGATGGCAAGCCCATTGCGCATGTCTTAGAAGCCTTGTGCAAAGGCTGCGGCGCATGTGGTACGGCATGTCCAACTAAAGCCATCATGATGGGCCACTTCACAACTGACGAGATACTTGCCCAAGTCAAAGCCACCTTGTGCGAGGTAAAAGCATGACCGAAAACAACGGGTTTGAACCGAAGATAATCGGTTTCCTGTGCAACTGGTGCGCCTACGCAGGCGCAGACCTAGCAGGTGTAAGCAGAATCCAGTACCCTCCAAACATCAGAATCATTCGTGTCATGTGTAGCGGAAGAATAGATCCTGTGTTCGTTTTTGAAGCGTTCAAGGATGGCGCAGATGGCGTTCTTGTAGCTGGCTGTCACCTGCCCTCTGACTGTCATTACATAAGCGGGAACTTCAAAGCATTGCGAAGAATAACACTACTAAGGAAAACTTTGAAAGAGTTCGGAATAGAGCCTGAACGTTTGCGGCTGGAATGGATCTCAGCCAGTGAAGGAGACAAGTTTGCGGCTGTCGTGCGGGACATGGTCGACGAGATCAAGAAACTGGGACCAAACCCGTTGAAGGGCAAGGAGATTGAGGCTTGATGACCGAAACGGCTCAGAAACCGATAAAGGCCTCGGAAATGGACCCGAAGTTTAAGTATGAAATCTCGAAGATGCACGGTGGCGAAAAGCTAATGCGCTGTTTTCAGTGTGGAACGTGCACCTCAGACTGTCCGGTTGCAAGGTTCAGCGAAACCTACAGGCCGAGACAGATCATTCGCATGACACAACTTGGGTTGAAGAACAGAGTGTTGGACAGCGACACCTTGTGGTTGTGTGCAGCATGCTTCACATGCACAGACCGCTGCCCCCAAGATGTTGAAGTCGCCAGTGTCATACGCGTGTTGAGAAATCTGGCGGCTGAACAAGGTCACATTCCTCAAGTTTTCAAGGAGCAGGCTTCAAGCATACTCGAATCGGGCTACGCCTACAAGATTCCAGAACTAAGAGTGAAGAAACGAGAAACCCAAGGGCTTCCGCCATTGCCTAAGGGCAACTCTGAGAGCGTGTGCAAGTCGCTTCGCGGCATAGGCTTTCTAAAGCATGTTCAGAAGAAGGCTGAGTAAAAGATGGCTGAAAACAAGTATCTTATGTTTCTCGGGTGTGCAATACCCTACCGTGTGGCGGCTTTCGAAATCTCAGCACGAAAGATTCTTGGAAAGCTAGGCATTGAACTTGTCGAGATGCCTGAATTCAACTGTTGCGGTCTTCCGCTTGATCCCGTGAGCCACGAGATGATGCTTATTCTGGCAGCGCGGAATCTGGCCATGGCTGAACAGAAAGGCTTGAACATTATCACGTTGTGCCCTGGTTGCGCTGGAACTCTGAAGAAAGTCAACAAGATGCTGAAGGAAGACAAAGCGTTGCGCGACGAGATAAACCATCACTTGAAAGAGGCAGGGCTGGAGTTCAAGGGTACTGTGGACGCGAAGCATTTCATGCAAGTGCTGATCGAGGACGTAGGATTAGAAAAGATCAAAGACTCTGTTGTCAAGCCGCTTACTATGCTCAAAGTCGCTGAACACAACGGCTGCCACATTCTGAGACCAAAGGAATTTATCGGTTTTGACGATCCTGAAGACCCGAAGACGCTAAAGACGTTGATTGAGGCGACGGGCGCGACGTGTTTGGATTATATGGATGAGACTGAGTGTTGTGGTGCGCCCAGCGTAGGTGTGAGCGACAAGGTTGCGTTGGAGCTTGCGAGGGACAAGCTGAAACACATAAAGTCGGTTGAGGCGCAAGCGCTGGTCACGATTTGCCCGTTCTGTCACATAATGTATGATACTAATGAGCTCAGGATTGAGAAGACGTTTAACGAGGTTTATGGGATTCCGATACTGCATTATCCGCAGTTGCTCGGTTTGGCGATGGGCATGAAGGCTGATGAGCTGGCTTTAGGTGAACTTCGTGTTGACGTTTCTAAACTTGTGAAACAGGTTGAAGGTGGGAAATAGCATGCCGAATGAAAAACTGAAACTGGCGTTCTACTGGGCGGCAAGCTGTGGTGGATGCGAAATCGCAGTGCTGGACATAAACGAGAAAATACTTGACGTGATACAAATAGCAGATATACTGTTTTGGCCCGTTGCCATGGATATCAAGTACAAGGACGTTGAAGCCATGCCTGACAAGTCCATCGACATCTGCTTCTTCAACGGGTCTGTGCGCAACTCGGAGCAGGAACACATGGCGAAACTCCTGAGAAAGAAGGCGAAAACGCTCGTGGCTTTCGGCTCTTGTGCACACGAAGGCTGTGTTCCAGGCTTGGCGAACTTGCACGACGCGAAGGAGATCTTCGAGACCGTTTACTTGAAAGAAAAGTCAGTGGTCAACCCAAGCGGCACTGTTCCTCAGCCCAAGACTGAAGTGAAAGAAGGCGTGTTGAAGATTGCAGAGTTCTATGACACTGTTAAGACCTTGAATCAAACCGTCGACGTTGATTATTACTTGCCCGGCTGTCCACCTCCAGTCAAGTTAATACTGAACGCCGTGGACGCGATTGCAAAGAACCAACTTCCGCCCAAAGGCTCAGTGCTTGCACCGCTACGATCAGTATGCGATGAATGCCCACGCAAGAAGGAGAACAAGAAAATCTCAAAGATATATCGTGTTCACGAGAAGGCTCCAGAACCAGAAAGATGCTTGCTTGAACAAGGCATAATCTGCATGGGTCCCGGAACGCGCAGCGGTTGTGGTGCTCAGTGCTTAACGGTTGACATGCCCTGCACGGGATGCGGCGGCCCATGTCCGAACTCGCCGGAACAAGGTGCAGCCATGATAAGCGCTCTGGCCTCCATTCTTGGCTTAGAGGAGGAGAAGGAGAAATACTCGGACACGGAAGTTGAGGAACTGATGAATCAGATTAAGGATCCTATTGGGACGTTTTACATGTATTCGTTACCATCGTCGATTTTGCGGAGGAAGGTGATGAAACAATGAAGGAAATACTCATAGACCCGATTACGAGGCTTGAAGGCCACGGAAGCATATCTATATTCCTCAACGATGCGGGCGAAGTGGAAAACGCCTACTTGAAGGTTCCTGAGCTTAGGGGTTTTGAGCAGTTCTGTGTTGGGCGCAGAGCCGAGCTAATGCCATTGTTGACAACGCGAATCTGTGGTGTCTGCCCTGTAGCGCACCATTTTGCGGCTACGAAGGCTTTGGATGCAGCGTTCAGTGTTGAACCGCCTTCTGCAGCCAAGAAGCTTAGAGAACTTATGTACGCTGCCTATTTCATCTACGACCACATCTTGCACTTCTACTATCTTGGTGGGCCAGACTTCGTGGTTGGTCCTGATGCCCCGCCTGAGAAGCGTAACGTTTTGGGTGTGATTGAGAAGGTTGGGTTGGAAGTTGGCAAGGAAGTCATTAAGCATCGTGCTTATGGGCAGAAGATGACTGAGATTATTGGCGGGAAGGCTACGCATCCTGTTTGCGGCTTGCCCGGCGGTATTTCGAAGCCGTTGAGCGAGGAAGGTAGGGCTGAGATTGAGAGGATGGCTGAATCGTCACTGAAGTTTGCTCAGTTCACGCTGAAGCTGTTTCACGACATCGTCTTGGGCAACAGCAAGTACGTTGACCTCATCAAGAGCCAAGCGTACACGCAGAAGACCTACTACATGGGCTTGGTCGACGAGCATAACAAGGTGAACTTCTACGACGGCAAAGTCCGCGTTGTAGACCAGAACGCTAAGGAGTTTCTCAAGTTCGAGCCTAAGGACTATCTGACGCATATCGGTGAACATGTGGAGCAGTGGAGCTATGCGAAGATGCCGTATCTGAAGAAGGTAGGCTGGAAGGGACTGGTTGACGGTCCAGAAAGTGGCGTATACCGGGTCGGACCGCTTGGAAGATTGAACGCCTCGGACGGCATGGCTACGCCTCTTGCACAAGCAGAATACGAAGCCATGTACAAGACGCTGGGCGGGAAACCAGTGCACAGCACGCTGGCGTTTCACTGGGCTAGGTTAATCGAGCTACAGTACGCCACTGAAAGAGCCTTGGAGCTGGTAAGAGACCCTGAGATCACAAGCAAGGATGTGCGCGCCAAGCCAGGAGAACCAAGCGAAGGCATAGGCATCGTGGAGGCGGCAAGAGGAACACTGATTCACCATTACGTGCTGGACAAAGACGCGCTAATCAAAGAGGTCAACCTGATAGTGGCCACGACGAACAACTATCCGGCGATCTGCATGTCCGTACGAGATGCGGCCAAGGGCTTGATTCACGACGGCAAAGTGGATCAAGGGTTGCTGAACATGGTGGAGATGGCCTTCAGGGCTTACGACCCATGCTTCGGATGCGCCACACACTTCGCAATAGGACAGATGCCACTGACAGCCAACATATACGACAGTGAGAAGAAGCTAGTCAAGACGGTGCAGCGATAAACCCATATCAAGCGTGCTTCTTCTTTTTCTTCTAAGCTCCGAGCGAATGTGGCGATACTCGATTGGCTAGGAAAGATAAGTATTGCATTGAGACGGAGTTGAGGGAGTGGTTCAGAGGAGCAGAGAGGATCGTTGTTGCTGGCATTGGGAATCCGATAAGGATGGATGACTTTGCCGGAGTGAAGATAGTGCAAGATTTGAAGGGGCAAGTGTCCGACAAGGTAATGCTGATTGAATGCGAAACCGTGCCAGAAAGCTTCATACAGCAAATCATTGACTTCAAGCCAACCCACATTCTTCTGATAGACGCCGCGATTCTAGGATTGCCTCCGGGAGCATCTCAGCTCATGACGCCGGATCGGCTGAGGGATTTTCCAGCTTTTTCGACACATATGCTCCCGCTAAGGATATTCTGTGAATATCTTGCCGGAACTGCAAGAGCAAAAATCGCCCTGCTGTTGATACAGCCAAAAAGAACTGACTTCGGAGAAGGACTAACGAAAGAAATGTCCACTTCAACGCATAGTATCGCAAACGTTCTGCTCAGAGTCATATCTTAGCCGATTCCAGGACTTACCACAATTGACTGCATTAACGCCATCTTGCTCGGACCCCAATCAGTGCCTCTCCTAAAAACACAAACAACTCTCATGATCAAGCTCTCTCACATCGAGAAGCTTCTGACCAAATCTCAGACAAGAACGAAGCCGAACACAAAGCCATGAAAGCAGAAATCGAGAGACTGAAGCAAACCTTAGAGAACTAAGCTGGAAATACGAAACGGGTCTCTACTTCAGAAGAACAATTCTTCCTTTCAAGCTTTGTTTTGTTCCTGAAAAGAGCAAAACGCAATTGCCACTCTTCCCGAATGTGAGCGCAATCTTGAGAGCGTTGTTGAGATTGTCTCTTCCCAGCCACTTCGCTTTGTAGCCTTTAATTATTCTCTTCTCCAAGGAATTGACTTCTACAGCAATAATATCTGGGTTTTGTTCCAGTCCCCTACGTATAGGATTTGAAAGGCTGGCATGCTTTTCATATGAGCTGAGTCTTTTTACCTCAATCTTTTTATTGCTAATCGTCAAGTCTGGATGCTTTCCAAACTTTACGTCATATCCAAAGACCTCTGCTGCTCTCGCAAGCATGCATTCAGAGGAGACATTTAAGAGATATTGTCTCAGTTCTTCACTTCTTGAGATAGCTCGCCAAGGTCTTCTGTCAATCCACTTTTCGAATTTACGCATGTGGCTTCTGATTTCAAGTCCAAATTCCTCTATTTTGGGACCTGTGTCGACACCAGCCAAATGGAGTTCATGAAGATTTACCAATAGAGAGAAGAAATAGACGTTTTCCCCTTCATCACGTCCCGTTAACAAGAGTTTCAGCAGAGAACATGCTTCAAAAGCTGTCTGCAAGGTTTCTTCACTAACATTAGTCTCCTTCAATAGCCAATTCCATGAATCCAAAACGTTTTGAACGTTTCGAGCACCAAGAAGCCGAGGTGCATACGAGATGTGACCCAATCCGACGAAATTCCCTTTTATCTTAAGACCTCTCTGACCGAAATCAACTTGTAGTCTTCCTTCTTTGATGCTGAAGAGTTCTCCAACATTGAATTCAGCTATTCTATTCCCATCATCATCCGTCAAGAACGAAGGCTGTTTCTGGTTCAATGCTTTCAAGATATTCTAATGAATCTGTTCCTCGATAGACTCTTGTTTGTCAGATTTCTCAAAGAAATCCAGTTTGAAGTCTTTTGGGTGCAATGAATGTACGTTCAAATAGAGAAGGAATATCTTGTTTTGAAGCATGCTCTCATCAAGGTCATTCTCAGTAAATGATTTGCCCAGCTTAGACTCGTAGATATGCATGAATTCGAGAATGAGAAACGCTAATCGACAACTGTCCACGGCAAAATAGAACGGCTTTCCGAAACGGCAAGAATGCGCTTCGTCAGCTTGTTTGAAGGTCTCTTCTGTCTCACTTGCATTCATGAGAATGGCGTTTTCGAATCCGACGAAGCGTTTTTCTACGTGCCACGGCACTATTTCAGGAAATTGCTCCAGAAGCTCTTTTCGCTTCAACGTTTCTGCAATAAATAGCGTGAACGAACATGCAGTCTCCAATTCCTCTTCAGCATCTCTTGTATGATTTGAGGCGATTAGTCTCAGTTGAGAGCAGTAATCTTGCCACTCTTCTTTTTCCAAAAGAAGTGCTCTGACCGTAGGCGGTTTTTTTTCTTTCAATATAGGCGAATCTTCAGCTATGTAGCCCATAGATGATAGCGCTCTTCCAACGATGAACCACAAATCGTTTGGAATTCGAATGCTTCTTGCCATATGACTCCTTTCTATTCACTTCGTCTATAGAGCTGTTTTCTATCACAATTTATAAGTCTCAACGTTCACGCTGCGACTTGTGACCCTATATGAAATCGGAAAACTTTTCCGAGAGTATATATAGAAAGAGTTTAAATCGACTTTCACGGCAAACTTCTGCAGGACGTGGGTTAACGTTCGAAATCCTCTAAAGACTGCTATTGCTTTGTTTCTTTTGTCTGTTCGTATTCGTTCTTGACGTCTAGGGTTTTGGTGAGTTTTTCTAGGTCTTGGTTTGTCATCCATTCCGTGTCTAGGTACTTCATGATCTCGTTGTCTTTCAGTCCTATTCTACGTGCTTCCTTCACAGTATGACGATAAGCCTCGATTTCTGTCGGTCTATCAACGTAACTGTATCTATCATCAAACAGCTCTTTTCCTTCCATAAACTGTCTAACGTGAACCAGCTCGTGGATCACATCCAAGTAAATGTCAACCTTGTCCCCTTCGTTTAGGTAGCGAGAGCTAGCCATAAGATGCCCGTTGCTGCTGTTAACCCACATGTATCCCCCCACCCAAGTGAGCTCAACCTTCAGGTTGCGAAGCACTTCTTCCGTTCTGTCACCGAAAATCTTCCTCACCGCTTCGTTCTTGTCAAAGCCCCTGAACAACTCGGTAAATGGATGCACTGAACCTCCAGCAAGCAATACTCTGTCCAAGTGCAGAACACCAGCAAACCTAAGCACCCTAAGCATCACCAGTTCACGCCAGTCTATAATGGCAAACCCCTTCTAACCAGGATCTTAAATTGTTAGATTCCTTTGGCTATTTCTTTTTGGACTTGGTTCTCGGCTTTTTCTCTTCTTGCAGAAAAGGACAACCCACATTCATTGCTTTCGCCAATCGTGCCATTTCCTCGTCGCTCATCCACTCGGTCTTCAGATATCTGCAGATTCTTTCGTCACTCAACCCAATTCTCTTGGCCTCTTCAACCGCAAAACGATACGCCTCAAGCTCAGTCGGCCTCTCCACGTAACTGAATCTGTCGTCAAAAAGCTCTTTTCCTTCAAGGATCTTCTGCCTGACATGAACCAGCTCATGAATGATGTCCAGATAGATGTCAACAATGTCCCCATCCCTCAAATAGAGAGCACTGACCAATAGGTGACCATCTTCGTTGCTGACGCCCATGTAGCCCCTCATTCCTGCAAACTCAACCCTCAAACTCATGAGCACTTCTTCGGTTTTCTCGCCAAAGATCCGTCGGACAGCTTCAACCTTCTCGAAGCCCTTGAAAAAATCAGTAAAAGGGTGAGTCGTTATCTTGACATTGCGGTTGATCTTAACGTTCAGTCGTGAATCCATTAATGCTCTTTCCTCTTGTCATCCATACTCCAGAACTGTGAAAACTAGTAAAAGCTTATGCTCTCGTATAAAGCTGAGTGTGTCCACATGCTACATCTAGAACGCATGACCCTGCAAGACATACCATTCGCAATCCGGCTAACAGACAAGATGAACTGGAAACTGACAAAAGAAGGCTTTGAATTCATGATGGAGCTGGAACCAGAAGGCTGCTTCGTACTATCCGATAATACGGAAAAGATCGGTCTAGCAACAAACGTGAGTTATGGCAAAATCGCTTGGTTCGGCAACCTCATCGTGGACGAAAGCTACAGAGGGAAAGGAGCAGGATCGATTCTTGTTGAGCACTCCATCAAATACCTAAGAAGCAGGAAAGTGAGAACCATTGGCTTGTATGCCTACGCCGAAAGGATACCATTCTATACAAGACTTGGGTTTATGCATGATTCGGATTTTCTGGTTTTGACGGGGAAAGGCTTTTCTTCGCCGCCGAAAGCTAATCTGAGACCTGCCAAGGAACCCGACATGATGAAAGTAATTGATCACGACGGCGCTTGCTTCGGCGCTTCACGAAGAAAAATGCTCGAACCCATCATACGCGACCAAGACAACCTATGCTACATATGCACTGAGGACGGAAAAATGTCGGGTTGCGCAGTCGCCAAAGTGTACAGAGGAATGGCTGAACTGGGACCGTTGGCTTGCCCGAAGGGTCGTTGTGATGTGGCTATCGACCTTCTGAACGCCACTCTGAACAGACTAAAAGGCATGGAAGTTTCAGTGTTCGTGCCACGAAGAGAACCAGAAATCCTTAAGATGCTGACCGAAAACGGTTTCAGCGAGCGTTTCCAAGTGGCAAGAATGTTCCACGGACCGCCTGTCACAAGCGACTGCATCTACATGGCGGAATCACTTGAAAGAGGATGATAAACATGTCACGTCCTGACTTGGCGAGAGTAATCGTTGAGGATTTCCTCAAAAACTCTTGGCTGTGCGTAGACACTCTGGTTAAAGAGTTAGACACGTTCAGGGAAGAAAGGGAGCGGAAGGTTTCCTTCTTCTATTTCAAGAACGGCCAACGAAACGAAGTAGTGTTTGACAGCAAACACTTCTTTCTCAGAGCATCAGTCGAGTATTCAAACCCGCAGCTAACCGTGGAAGAGGTGCAAGGCATAATAGCCGCTCGACTGCTCGAAGTGTGCGGAAACTACTTCCACCAGAATGGCCTGCACGAGCCTGCAACAAGGGATGTTGACGAAATATGCGCTATCGTGAAGAAACCTCCGCATGGACTAGTCGTTTCCTTCTTGCTCAACACGGATGACATTGAGCCAGACAGATACTCAATGAACCCGCTTAAAGAATCCATTACAACCAGTGGACAGAGCTCATTCCCTTGCGCCACTGTCAAAACAGAGAAACTGCAGATAGACGAGAAATTCGTCCAAAAGTATGAAGGCTCACTCTTCTGCAAAACAGAAGTCGAGCGCATAGCACGCCACCTCAAGACAAGCAGCAACAGTTACATGAACATGGTGGACGCAGTCAAGTACGAACACTTGACAAATCTTTCAGAATCGTTCGGCATCGATCTTTCTATTCCTTCGATGCGGATGCCCTTGACGATTCTGGAGAAAGAAACCACCGAAGGCTTGCTGCACCACATCATACGTGAAACTCACAAAGATTACGAATCAATCCAACGAGTTTACAGCTGCATGGGTAGAAGCATGAAAAACTTAACCACACTCCTCACTGTCCCGCATTCGTCGAAGGGTTATGCTTCGAAACGCGCAGCCAGAGGAAGAATATACTTCGACGGAACAAGACTGAAGAGCGCCAAAGTGGACTACAAGACGACACAACTTTACCCGAATGCGATCGACCCGAACGACATCAGCGTCGCACAAGGCGACGACAGCTTCCTGGTAGAAGCAGACAAACTCGTCAACTACAGCTACAAAGAAACACCCTCCTCACCACAGTTCTTCCTATACTCCCTAGCTTCACCCGAAGACGCAGTACTGTGGCACGGCATCGGAGCCTTCGGAGCATCAGAACTTCTGAAAAGCTACACCACCACACGACTTGCGTGCAGAAAAGACTCGCTCATCAAAGACCTGAAAGAGAAATATGGCGTGGCGGCAAAAACCCCACTGCAATTCAATCTCTTGCCTAAACACATGTGGTTCCACCCCGTACACCGCAACATAGATGCAAGCATAGGCTGCATCCAAGACTTGAGCTTCCTAGCCAATCTGGGCATGAGAATGGAACACCTCCCAACCGAACAATTTATACGTAGATGAAGCCAGCATCCAAAGAGTGACTATTATGTTCTTCAGACAGATCAAGCACCGTGGCGACAACCTCTCCTACATCATAGCCGACGAAACCACCAAAGAAGCCGCCATCGTCGACCCCAGCTTCAACGCAGACACAATAATCAAACTCGTGAAGGAACAGAACCTCAACCCAAAATACATCATCAACACACACTATCACAACGACCATACTGCAGGAAACGAGCAGATCAAGTCAGCTTTCGGCGCCAAAGTCGTCGCCCACAAACTGGCCAGCATCAGAAAAGACATCGACGCAAAAGACGGAGACACCCTGCAGGTGGGCAAAGTAGCCATCAAAGTGATTCACACACCTGGCCACACGCAAGATGGCATATGCCTTCTGACTAACGGCAAGCTGCTCACTGGTGACACCCTGTTTGTTGGAGAATGTGGAAGAACTGACCTGCCTGGAAGCAACGTTGAGGAAATGTATGATAGTCTTTTCAACAAATTGATGAAGCTTGATGGCAAGATCGAGGTTTACCCAGGCCACGACTACGGTTCGCGTCCAATTTCGACGATTGGCGATGAACGAAGGACAAACTACGTGCTGGAGAAGCGAACGCTTGAAGAATTCGTCGAGTTCATGTCTCACCCCTGAGCCAAGAGTCGCTCTTCAACCCCATTTGCCCCTCTTTTGTCTGATTCAGCTCTCGACAAGTTAGTCCGATAGATCGCGCCTATTCTCTCAAAAGCACAGAAAGACTTTTCTTTGATCAGTTAGAGAATTGCGTTTGTGTGAGAATTTTTATGCGGAGGAAAGACCTTCTCAGCGAGCCAGTGAAGCACATAAAGATAAACGGAAAAGTCACCGTTGATCAGCTTGTTCAGCAGTTCAGTAACTCGGGCTCTTTCGGCGCCGGACGACTCTCAGTCGCATGCGACATCTACGAAAAAATGATCCGAGAACAAGATTGCACCATCTTTTTGGGTCTAGCTGGTGCCGTTGTTCCGGCTGGAATGCGCTCGCTGATTGCTGACCTCATCCGTGAGGGATTGATAAACGTGGTTGTCAGCACGGGCGCAAACATGGTTCACGATGCAATCGAAGCCTTGGGCGGACACCACTACAAAGGCCACTGGCTCATGAACGATAACGTTCTCTACAAACATCATGTTTACCGCATCTACGATGTTCTCGTACCCGAAGAAGACTTCATCAAACTCGACCTCAGACTCACCAGTTTATATGATGAGATTGCTGACGAAAACAAAGGAAAAACCTTGTCTTCACGCGCTTTTGCTTGGGAACTGGGCAAGAGACTCAACGATCCCAACTCGATTCTGCGTGCCGCATATGAATCGAACGTGCCTGTTTTCCTTCCGGCAGTGCGTGACTCAGAGCTCGGATACGTGTATTACCTTCATGCTTCCAGAAGAGGGTTCAAAGACACATTGGTAGTTGACGCTTTCAAGGACGTGCCAGAAATAATAGGCATATGCAGACGTTCGCCCATAAACGGTATGATAATCATCGGCGGTGGAGTCCCCCGCAACACGATTCAGTCAGCTGCACTTGCCACCAAATCAGGGCTCGACTACGCAGTCGTGATAACCATGGACAGACCAGAAACTGGCGGACTTTCAGGCTCGACGCTTGAGGAGACAATCAGCTGGGGCAAGGTCAAAGGCAACGCCGACAAGGTCATGGTTTTCGCTGACGCCATGATCGTTTTTCCAATAATGGCTGCTTCTGTCCTTGAAAGGCTTGGGAAAGGCTTTAAACGGATTCCGCCGAAGCACTTGGGGAAATTCGAATGAAGGACCGGAGTAAAGAGAAACAGAAGTTCTGTGGCAACTGTGGCAGCCACAACGCCTACGACTACCCGGAGCAAGTTTTCTGCACGATGCGTTTTCTGAAAAACAAGGAACCCATAGTGAAGACGCTGTGGCACTGCGAAGACTGGCACCTGAATTCGCAAGAATGCCAATGCATCAAAGACGCAACAAGAAAAGAGGAAAAGTGAGTTTCGTTTTCCGTTTTCGGTTCCATGCGAAGAACTTTTAGAGTGCTTCTTTCAGAAGCTCCAGCACGTCTTTGACAACGATCTTGTTCTCTACGTCCAGCACTTTGACAGCATCTTCAAGAGTCGTTATGCAGTACGGGCAGGCTACGGCTATGGTGTCGACACCGAGCTCCAGCGCCTCCTTGACACGGTTCACACACGGCCTCTTCTCAGACTCTGCTTCCTCAGTCCACACCCTTCCAGCTCCCCCTCCACAGCAGAAGCTGTTCTGCTTTGTCCGCTTCATCTCAACAAGCTCCAGACCGCTTATCGACTTGAGAACGTCTCTGGGAGCGTCGAAAACGTCGTTGCGCTTGCCCAAGAAACATGGGTCGTGGTAAGCGACTTTCTTTTTGACGGGTTTGGTTGGCTTCAGCTTTCCTTGTTTGATGGCTTCTGCCAAGAACTGCGTATAATGCTGAACGTTCATTTTAGCATCGCTGTAGGGCTTGTCGTTCTTGAACGTGTTGTAACAGTGCGGTGACAAGGTCACGATTTCGCCAGCATTCGACTTCTTCAACATCTCCAGGTTGTGGCTCGCAAGCTCTTCGAACAAGCCTTTCTCGCCCATCCGGAGCATGTGGTCTCCGCAGCACCATTCCTCCTCACCCAACGTAGCATAATTGATGCCGAGCTTGCTGAATATTCCAGCCATTATCTTGGCTGCTTCTTGGTTTCTCGCGTCAAAAGTGTTTGAGCAACACGTGAAGAACAGAACATCCGCGCTAGTCGCGGCTGGATAGGTTTTCACGTTCAGGTCTTTAGCCCATTCCATGCGTTTGCTCTGGTGAGTTGACATCGGGTTGTGATACTTGTAGACGCTTTCAAGCACGTCCTTGACGGTTTTCGGAATGTTTCCCGTCTCGACCACGAGGCTGTGATCATCTACCAATGCGTTCGCACACTGCAGCTTCTTTGGACAGAAAAGCGTGCACGAGTTGCATTGTGTACACAGCCAGATATTGTCAGCCATGGGCTTTAGTCGTTCTCCTAAGCCCTGATCTCTAGAGTCTTCAACGAATCGGTAGTTGGCTGTTGAAGCCGAGGGCCCTAGGAACTTCTCATCAATGAACGCTGGACATGCCGAATTGCAGATCGAGCATTTTATACACAATGCCAGATCCCAGTATTTCTTGAGTTCTTCAGGTGATTGCGTGAATTCATCGGGCTTCTTGAACTCAGCTTCTGGCTTTATCAGATAGGTTTTCACTTTCATGTACGTGTTCCAGAATGGTGCCAGGTCAACGACCAAATCCTTGATGATCGCAAAGTTTGAAAGTGGCTCCACCAGCAAAGAGTCCGCGTTGAGGTCAAGCACCTGAGTATAACATGCCAGCATGGGTGTCCCGTTGATGTTGATTCCGCAGCTTCCGCAAATTCCCATTCTGCAAGAATGTCTGAAAGTCAATGTCTCGTCGAGATTGTCTTTAACATAGAGAAGAGAATCAAGCACAGTTGTTCCCTTGCGAATCGGAACCTTGTACGTTGACACATAGTGTTTGTTGCTTTGAGGATCGAATCGGCTTATCTTGAACTCGACATTCTTCTCAACTTTTGTGCTCATCTCATTCATTCTCCTAGTAGGTTCTCGCCACTGGTTGCCATTTCGTAATCGTAACTGGACCGTACTCCAATTTGGGTCCATCCTTCGTGTAATAGGCCAGTGTGTGTTTCAGCCAGTTCTGGTCGTCACGCTTTGGAAAGTCAATTCTTGAGTGTGCGCCACGGGACTCTGTTCTTGGCAAGGCGCTGACTACTGTCACTTCCGCCAAGTCCAGCATGAAATCAAGCTGCAGCACATTCAGGAAACCTGTGTTGAACGGTTTGCCCTTGTCTTCCACGTTCACGTTCTTGAACTTCCTCTTCAATTCCCTTATCTCTTTCAAGGCTGATTCAAGCTGGTCGCCTTTTCTGTAAATCCAAACCTTCTCGAACATCACATGTCTCATTTCATCCCTGATGGTTGCTGTTCTTTCGTTTCCGTTTCTGCTGGCAAGTTCGGAGATTCTGTTTTCTTCGGCAGCCAGTTTTGCTTGTGGAAGCTCTTGCAGGTTACTTGAGGAAGCGTGTTTGGCGGCTTCTTCGCCTGAAACCGCTCCGAAGACCAGACATTCGGCTGTTGAGTTTGTGCCTAGCCTGTTTGCTCCGTGAAGGCTTAGGCATGAGCATTCTCCGGAAGCATATAAGCCCGAAATAGGTGTCTCGGTTTTTATGTTGGTTTTGATTCCTCCCATCGAGTAATGAGCTGCAGGCCTGATCGGTATCATTTCCTTGACTGGGTCGACACCTCCAAGTTTTATGGCGACATCGCGAATGAGCGGCAGCCTCAGGTTGATTTTCTCTTCTCCCAAGTGTCTAAGATCCAGTGCGATGTATGGTCCGTACGGTCCGGGTAACCCTCTTCCTTCAAGAATCTCGGTCTGCTCAGCTCGGGAAATGACATCTCTGGGGGCGAGCTCCATTTTCTCCGCGGCATAGCGTTTCATGAACCTCTCGCCGTTAGCATTGATCAGGTATCCTCCTTCGCCGCGTGCGCCTTCAGTGATTAATACTCCAGATGGTACGAGTCCTGTGGGGTGGAACTGGACGAATTCCATGTCTTCTAGCGCTGCTCCGGCGCGGTAGGCCATGGCCATTCCGTCGCCCGTAGTTGTGTGTGAAAATGTGGTGAATTCGTAGATGCGTTCGTGGCCTCCACTGGCCATCACGAGAGACTTGGCCTGAAAAGCGTATAACCTGCCTGTTTTCATTTCTATGGCGGTCAAGCCGACTGCAACGTTGTTCTCAACTATGAGGCTTGTGACGAACCATTCATCATAGAAATGCACGTTTCCGTACGACAGGGCTTTTCCGTAGATCGCGTGCATTTCCAAGAAGCCAGTCATGTCAGCCGCGAAACACGCTCTCGGGAATGTGTGCCCGCCGAAGGCACGTTGATCAATCTTTCCCTCAGCAGTTCGGCTCCATGGACATCCCCAATGCTCCGTGAGAACGATTTCCTTCGGGGACTGCTTCACAAAATACTCCACAACGTCTTGGTCAGCCAGAAAATCCGCGCCCTTGACTGTGTCAAACGCATGCAGTTCAAAAGAGTCTTTCTGATTCATCACTGCCCCTGTTCCGCCCTGAGCACACACGGAATGCGAGCGCAACGGGTGATGCTTCGAGAGCACTGCTATGTCGAGCTCGTTGTTGGTTTCTGCAGCGGCGACAGCTGCCCTCAAGCCGGCCAAGCCTGCTCCGACGATTATCACGTCATGAGTGATTCTTTCCATGAGTTTTCACCGTTTCGAGAGAGTAACCCTATCCTCCAACGTATGCTTTATAGTTTTTCCAGCGCATGCAACGAAAAAATGCTCATCTTGGACGAGACAGACTAGGAAAAAGCGAACGCTACGATGATCCGAATGATGTGCGTCCGCCACGACAACCCAATCCAATTGGTTTTCTGAGTATGGTTTATATTGCATCGTTTTGATATTGATGGTTCATGGTGAGTCGACTTGAGCAAATCCGTTGAGAATTTGAAAGGCGCTTTTGCAGGCGAGTCACAGGCCAACAGGCGTTATCTGGCTTTTGCGCGCAAAGCTGAAGAGGAAGGCTTTTCGCAGGTCGCGAAACTTTTTAGGGCGGCTGCTGAGGCGGAGACTATTCACGCCTTGAATCACGTAAGTATAATGGGTGAAGTGAAGTCAACAGTTGAGAACTTGGGCACTGCAGTTTCTGGCGAGACTTTTGAGTTCAAAACGATGTACCCCGAATACTTGAATGTGGCTAAAAAGGAAGGAAACCAGCAAGCATCATGGAGTTTCAATGTGGCAAACAAAGTTGAGCAGGTGCACGCTGGGTTGTTCACGAAAGCTGCGGAAGCGCTGAAGAGCGGCAAGGAACTGCCAAGCGTTGACTACTACGTCTGCAGCGTTTGCGGAAACACAGTTGAAGGCGAAGCGCCTGAGAGGTGCCCAATCTGCGGAGCACCTAAAGCGAAGTTCTTCAAAACAGCCTGAAAACCTTTTCTCTACAGCAGAGAAAGCATCCTAGCTACGAATTCGTGGTCGGTAACCTATCCTCTCAAGTTTCCCACACAGAATTCAAGGTGAAGATCCTTTGTCAATGGCCGTGTTTACAAGATTTTTATAGTCCGCCGTCAATCCTACGTCTGCTGATCTAATGTTCAACGCCGAAAAATTCATCGAAGAAACAATCACTGATCTGAGGAACAAAATTGAAGGTAATGCGGTCATTGGGATTTCGGGTGGGGTCGATTCCACAAGTGCTGCAATCTTGGTGAACCGAGCCATTGGTGAACGCTTGCGGTGTGTCCTAGTTGATACCGGTTACATGCGGAAGAACGAGGTCGAGTACAACGAAGGAATGCTCAGAAGGCTAGGCTTGAACGTTCTTGTAATCGATGCTAAGGAACGATTTTACGCAAAACTTCAGGGCGTGGTTGATCCGGAGAAGAAGAGGAAGATCATCGGCGAATTGTTCATCAGAGTCTTTGAGGAAATTGCACGCAAGGAGAACGCTCGATTTTTTGTTCAGGGAACCATCGCGCCCGACTGGATCGAGAGCGGTGGTGGTCTTAGAGACACGATTAAGTCGCATCATAATGTTGGGGGTCTGCCTGAAAGGATAGAGTTCGAAATCGTTGAGCCATTGAGGGACTTATACAAGGATGAAGTTCGAATTGTTGGACAAAAGCTGGGTTTGTCTTCTGAAGTCTATGAACGGCAGCCATTCCCAGGACCTGGCTTGGCAGTAAGAATTCTTGGCGAAGCTGATCCTGAACGCACGCGAATCGTGAGAGAAGCGTGTGCAATCGTTGAAGAGGAAATCGAGAAGGCGGTCAAGAACGGCGAAATGAGTAGACCATGGCAGTACTTTGCGGTCCTGTTGCCGTGCAAAACTGTCGGAGTTCATGGCGATGTGAGAGCATACGGGCATATCATAGCTGTCCGTGCGGTGGAGAGTCTAGATGGCATGAGCGCAGCGTACTCCAAAATCCCCCAGACGGTTTTGGAGAGAATCTCCGTCAGAATCACCAACACGCTGAAAGACGAAGTAAGCAGGGTCGTTTTCGATATCACTAACAAGCCGCCGGGGACGATCGAATATGAGTAGCCAGATCAAGATTTATGTCGTGGACAATGGCGGACAGTGGACGCACAGAATCTGGCGAGTCCTAAGAGAACTGAACTGTGAAAGTAAGATAGTCCCTAACACGACGTCGGTTAGTCAAATCGACGCTGAGGGCTTGGTTCTGAGCGGAGGTGCGCCGCGTGTTGCATGGGAATCTCCAAAGCTTGGTAACTGTGCCGACTACTTTGATCATTTCCATGGACCGATCTTGGGTGAATGTGTTGGGATGCAGTTGATGGCTATTCACTTCGGCGGGAAGGCTGGGCCTTCTGAGATTCCTGAGTTTGGTCTGGCAACCATGAAAGTTGTTGATGAGGATGACTTGTTTAGAGGATTGCCAAAGGAATTTTTCGTTTGGGAGTCGCACAATGACGAAGTGAAAGAAGCGCCCGGTTTCAACGTGCTTGCTATGTCAGAGAACTGCAAAATCCAAGCCATAAAGCACGCGAAGAAACCTTTCTATGGGGTTCAATTCCATCCTGAAGTCAACAACACCCAACATGGAGAGGAAATTCTCAGCAATTTTGTGAAAGTTGTGCAATCTAAGAGAAAAGTGAATGCTTGAGTGGTCTCTCAGGCCTTTATCATGGTTAGAAGCATTTTGAATCTTCCAACTGCTTTAAGCGAATGTGGGCGATTTGCAGGCATTATGATCATCTCTCCTTCTTTCAAGCGGTGGGTCTTGCTTGAGATTGTTATGTCGGCTTCGCCGTCCGTGATTTGAACCAATGCGTCGTAGGGTGCGGTGTGTTCGCTTAGTCCTTGGTTTTCATCGAATGCGAAGAGGGTTACGGTACCTGCTTTCTTGTCGATAAGTGTTCGGCTTACGACCGATGCTTTCTGGTATTCGATCAGGTCGTTGAGCTTCGTTGCTTGTGCGGGAAGCTTTTCCTCGTCTGTCTTTTTCATGTCCTCGTCATTCCCTGTGAACAGCTATTATGACGTTGGCCATTTTAGCTTTTTTCGGCATTCTTGTCGGTCTTCGTGAATACGCATGGTTCGTTCGGTGTAGGACATTCCATGGCTGGATGATTTAGGCATTTTCTTTTCTTGCGTTTGTCTTTGGTGACCGGGTTCATTCTCGACCTCTCGTATTACCCTATTCATGGTTTGTATCGTCCTATTTAAGGACGGAAACCCGCGTTTTGTTGTTTGTACGTAATGATTTTGGTTTCATAAGTGATTTATCTTCATTAGGTAAACTGAGTGAATGAGGTTCACTTATGCGAAGGTCAAAGCTTGAAACGTACGAAGCCATACTCGAGGTCCTAGTGAGCAAGCCTTTGGCGATTGAGAACATTGCCTACGAGATAGACATGGACTGCACGGTTCTTGTGGAACGTTTAGATTACTTGCTTGAGAATGGCCTTGTCGAGCTTCGTGCTATGGGTAAGAAAGGCGGGTACGCAGTAACCGAACGCGGCGTCGCAGTGCTCAAGGCATTGAACTTCCAGAAATACCTTGCGCACATCGCCAACAAACTGACGATGATCGACGAGGCGTTACAGGTCATATCGAAGCACAGCCACGATTTAGAGAAGAACACAGAAAGCTAGACCAAGCCGCTGTTTCACGTTTCCTGTTTTCTGTTCCCCAGTCTGTATCCTCTAGAATTGTATTGCATAAGTCTTAAATGCCATAGTTCGGTTTAGTATGAGAACGCTACATCAGAGGGGGAGACTAGATTTGATGAACAGTTTCAAGAGCACGATTGAGAAAATCAGAAGTTTGGAGACTGAGCGCAAGAACCTCCTGCTTGAGATCGAAGAACTCAAGAAAATGGCTGATTCCAAGGCTAAGGCGCTGGAAAGCGAGGTTAGCATGCTAAGAGAAGAAGTGAAATCACTCAGAGTGCTTCTCACCGGAGAACCCGAACCAGAAGTCTCTTTCGGCGCAAAGAAAAAGAAGTGACCGTGAGAAAAGCTGCTGGCTTGGCAAGCCACACCATTGACTCTATCATGAGAACGGCAGATGAATGGTTGCCATTCTATTCTAATCGCTTTATTATGTGATAGCCGTACTTCGTCTTCACCAATCCCGAGATCTCCCCCTTTTCTAAGGCAAAGGCGCCCACCTCGAATTCCTTGACCATCTTTCCTCTGCCGAACGTTCCGAGGTCGCCGCCTTTCTTTCCTGAGGGGCACAGCGATATTTCTTGGGCTGTGTTTGCGAATTTTTCACCTTTCGTAAGGCGTTCGAGCACGGCTTTGGCTTCTTGCTCAGTTTTCACGAGAATGTGTGCACAATGAACCTTGTCTGGCATGGCTGAAAGATAGCTGTCTACTGTTTATAATGTTTCCTTTCAAGAAACTCTTATAATGTGAAATATCTCCTATTCGTCTGTCTTGAGAGGCTGAATCATCTTGTTTGCTGGAATGGATCATATAGGCATCGCCGTCAAGAATCTAGACGAGGCTCTGAAAGTCTACTGCAACGCTTTAGGCTTCAAACTTGAAGGTATACATACTCTAACTGAGCGTAAAGTCAAAGTTGCCTTCTTAACTACAGGCGGCCAAACCAACGTCGAGCTTCTTGAACCGTTAGACTGTGAAAGCCCGATCGCCAAGTTTCTTGAAACTCGCGGTGAAGGCATACATCACTTCGCAATGAAAGTCAAGAACATCGAAGAAGCACTTGCTGAATACAAGGAAGCGGGAGTAGCTCTTATCGATGAAGAGCCAAAGGGAGCCAAGATCGCTTTCGTGCATCCGAAAAGCGCCAAAGGAGTCCTGATGGAGCTCTGCGAAAGACCGTAACGGCTGACCATGTGTGACACCAAAGATAAGGGTTGAAAAGCTTCAGGAAGGTCTTCTGGCTAAGCGGTTTGGCAAGAGAATCCTCTTTTGTCATGAAGTGGGTTCAACGAATGATTGGGCTAAGGAACTTGCTAAGCTGGGTGCTGTGGAAGGAACGGTCGCGGTTGTCGAGGTTCAAACGGCTGGTCATGGAAGGCTGGGCAGAAAATGGGTTTCGCCGGAGGGAGGGTTATGGTTTTCCGTCATTCTTCGACCTAGGCAGCATCCTTTGGAAGCAGCTGGGTTAGTGTTTGTTGCAGGTTTGGCGGCAGCAGATGTTTTGCATGATGTGTATGGTTTAGTAGTTGAAACCAAATGGCCTAATGATGTTTTGGCGAGCGGGCGGAAGCTTTGCGGAATACTTTGCGAGATGAGCACAACTGGGGAAAAAGTCGGTTTTGCAGTAATCGGTATAGGTGTTAACGTGAATTTTGAGGTGAAAGAAGTCTTCCCCAAATCACTAGCTTCGACTGCGACTTCAGTGAAAGATGAACTTGGTCGGGCAATCCGTTTGGAAGAGTTGCTCAGAGCGTTGCTTGAAAGGCTGGAAAGTGTTTACGACCTATTGAGTGAACGTGGCCTTCCTGCGGTGATTGAGAAATGGAAGAAATATGCCAGTTTCCTGGGCCAGAAGATTGAGGTTACAAGTGGAAATGAGAAATCTCGCGGTCTGGCGCTTGATGTTGACGGTGATGGAGCATTGCTTCTTAAGCTCGGTGATGGAACTGTCAAGCGAGTCCATGTCGGAGATGTTTCTCTGCGCAGAGAATGACGCTCTCACAGGTTTCTTTTTTTCTAAGCATTCTTGAGTTCTGCTAATAGACCTCGTTCAGGTTTGAGCGAAAGCTATAAAGCATGAGAGTTCAGATTGAAAAGGAGACAATTGGAGATGAAAATAGTGAAGAAAAGAAATGTGCTTTTGATTCTAGGTCTTCTGACGATCACGATTGAGCTTCTTGGCTTAGCGATCATTCCGTCCTTTTCAGCCCCCCCTGCTTACGTGTTACCTGATGCTTATGTCTCTGCTGACCAGATAAACGGTTCGGGATATGGATCTGACTTCACGAATAGCACTGGACAATACTTTATTGACGAAGGCATCAGAGCGGGCAACTATTCAGTTCAGTTCTCGGCGGATGGTTACCTTCGCAAGAGAGTAAACACGACCGTCGCATCGACAAACGAGACACAGACAATAGACGTTATACTCAGCAGGTCCGCTCTAGTATGGGGCAAAGTGAAAGGCTTTGACGGTAGACCTGTGATTGGCGTTGAAGTAAATCTGTACGAGAACGGATCCGGGTCATACGTGGACAATGCGATGACTGACTCTGAAGGCATGTACTATTTTGCCACTGAAATCGACACAGGAACGTACTACATGAAAGTGCAGGAGTTCACATTCCCATATCCGGGATACCCACACCTCTATGTACCACTCCTCGAAAACGGGTACGTTAGCGGCAAAATCTCAGAAGTTGTTTCAGTGACGGCAGGCTCGACGGCAATGGTGCCAGACGTTGTTCTCGACCAATCTGGTGCGATAACTGGAACAGTCACAGACGACCATGGCAATCCTATGGCTTATGCTTCCGTGAGAGCACTCAACCTTGACACTTTCGATTCCACGATGGTTGGAGCTGACGCCAACGGTGTCTACCGAATAGCTTATGACATTTTCAACGGAACCTACTCGGTTGAGCCAAGTGTTTTTGGCTATCTGGCTGACTCCGCTGATGTTGCCACAGTTCAAGGAACAACGGTGGTTCAGAACTTCACAATGGTCAAATCGGCAACTGTCCGCGGAAGTGTCTTGAGAAAAAGCGATAGCAGACCGATTCCGGGCACCACGATCAGCTTGATGAGCGACCCTTACAAGTACTATGGAGGAGCAACCACTCGTGCTAACGGTACTTATGAAGCCAACTACGGTCTTGGCACCGCCAACTACACGGCGATTGTTTATCTGGGCACTGAAATGATGAACATGACCATGATCACTCTGGCTACGGGAGAGAATCTGACTCTCGACTTCTGGATAGACGCCTACTTCATCAGCGGCACAGTCTACAACTCTACCCTTGGTGGGCCGACGGTTGGCTATCCCAATGTATACCTGTCTTTTGGAGACTACTTCGGTCCGCCTGGAGGCAGTGCAAGTGGTAGCAAGAATGGAACCTATGAGATGATTGTTCCTGTTCGAGAAGGAACTAGTGGACTGGATTATGCAGGCACTTTCACTGTGAGCGCTTGGGGATTCAACACTACGGAAGTAAACTCTACTGTAACGATCGGCAACGACATAATCGACATGGACTTCGTCTTGTTCCCTGAACCGGCTGAACCGCCACCGCCGCCTTCTGCAATAATCAGGGGTATGGTTCATGGTGGCGCTGGTCCTTCTTTGCCCTTCAGCCACCAAATTTGGGAGATTACGTCAGGAAACTACACGTTCACAGTAGGCTTCAACACTTCAAGCAGCATAAGCTACGTTTATAGCAGCGTCACAAGCGGAACGGTAAGCCTCTACCTGTGGGGTCCAGAAGGAACCACTGGACAGCTGACAGCTTGGATACCGAAGGACCTCTTTCCAGGACCAACATTCACAGTAGCCTCATACCCAGGACCCAACCCGACGCCCACATTGACGAGCAACGAAACACATTGGATCGTTACCATTGACTACAGCCACAGCTCACGAGCAATAACCTTCCAAAGCGAAAACGCCATACCAGAATACCCGGGACCAATGATATTGATCGCAGCTTTTGCGTCTGGAACCGCCGTCGTCCTCCTAGAAAGAAAGCGAAGAATGCGAGTATTGAGCCAATAAACCTTTCCTCATTTTTTCTTTTTTTAAAAGCAGATAGGCAAACCTCAGGCTGAAGTCACTATCGGTTTTTTATGCAGATTACCCTTAAGTAGGCAATGGTTCCGATGCAGTGTTATGAAAAGGAATGGACTGTTAGCGGTTGCCATCCTAACAGTATTCGTTGTCTTGATAGCTTCTACGATTTACTATTTCATGCATCCAGAGGAAAGCACGAAGCCTTTTTGGCTGATGCCAGGCGCCTACGTGACCTATGCTCAAGCTTTCAAGTGGAACGAACATAGCGAAACGCCGTTCATGACTTGGGAACTGACTGGAGTGAACGGCGAATATGCTGATCTGCACTTGCTGTCACACGGAGTAAGCGTGTCTGGCGGAAACGTTACCGTGGTGCCTGGCGAATCAGAGTGGAGAATAGACACAGTAACGCGCGAAATAGTCAATTCCTCAGACGCAAATTATGTTGGCAAGAAATGCCCATTCTGGATACAGACAGATGTGAAGGTTGACTCCCTCGTGGAAACTTTTTACGGCGTGACAACAATCAGCAGAAGCGAGAGAGTTGAAGTTCTTGGAGAGCAAAGAGACTGCTGGATACTGGAATACAATTGGCCAACATCGAGCATGAAGCGTTGGTATGACAAATCATCTGGAATATGCATCAAAATCCAAGTAATAATGCATCAACAGGATCTTACAATAGTGACCACCGAAACAGCAGCACTCACTAACATTGGTCTTTAGAACCAAAGATCCGGGGTGCCGAGCCTCAGAGCAACGGTCCACACGTTTGTTCTAATACACGCCTGGACCTGCCACTCACGTCATATTCATGATACAAAACAACAACCGTTTATTCCACAGGCTTCCGCATGCTCTAAATACCGAAATAGCAGATTATGTCCACAAAGCGAGGAATCCGAATTGACTTCAACGAAGGAGCCTACAATCGACGAGAAAATCAAGCGCCTAGAAGAGATGGCTAACCGAGCCAAGCTTGGGGGCGGACAGAAACGCATAGAAGAACAACATGCTAAGAGCAAGCTGACCGCTCGCGAGCGTATCGACCTTCTGCTCGATCAAGGCAGCTTCAACGAACTCGACCAGCTCGTCGTTCACCAATGCACCGAGTTCGGCATAGGCGACAAGAAGATCCCGGGCGATGGCGTTGTTACAGGATATGGAACGATAGATGGAAGGCTTGTCTACGTCTTCTCCCAAGACTTCACGGTTTTTGGCGGTTCGCTTGGCGAGATGTTTGCCAAGAAGGTCTGCAAGCTTATGGATTTGGCTTTGAAGACCGGTGCGCCGGTTATTGGCTTGAACGACAGCGGTGGTGCGCGTATCCAAGAAGGCGTTGCCAGTCTTGCTGGCTACGGCGACATCTTCTTCCGAAACGTCATAAGCTCAGGTGTCGTCCCCCAGATAAGCGCGATCATGGGTCCTTGTGCCGGTGGAGCTGTCTACTCTCCAGCTTTGACTGATTTCATCATAATGGTTGACAAGACGAGCCACATGTTCATCACGGGTCCGGACGTAGTCAAAGCCGCTCTTGGACAGGAGGTAACCTTTGAAGAGCTTGGAGGAGCAATGGTTCACTCCCAAACAAGCGGCGTAGCCCACTTCATAGCCAAAGACGAGCAGCATGGCATCGAGATGATCAAGAAACTGCTGAGCTACCTGCCCTCCAATTACCTGGAAGACCCACCAGTAGTCGAGCCAACAGATGACCCGAACCGCACCGACGATGGTTTAGCCAGAGTCTTGCCGGACGACCCGGACAAGCCGTATGATGTTAAGGAAGTCATTGCTCGTGTGGTTGACAGTGGTGACTTCTTGGAGGTTCAGCCGCTGTGGGCGCAGAACATTGTTGTCGGCTTTGCACGGTTGAACGGCAAGGTCGTGGGCATTGTTGCCAATCAACCAGCCAATTATGCTGGAGCATTGGACATTAGTAGCAGTATGAAGGCGGGCAGGTTCATCCGTTTCTGCGACTGTTTCAACATCCCGATAATCACCTTCGTAGACGTTCCGGGTTTCTTGCCGGGCATGGAGCAGGAACACGGTGGCATAATCAAACACGGTTCAAAACTGCTATACGCCTATTGCGAGGCAACCGTCCCCAAGATCACGGTTATCCTCAGAAAAGATTATGGTGGTGCCTATGACGTTATGGGATCCAAGCATTCAGGCGCGGACATCAACTACGCCTGGCCAACCGCTGAAATCGCTGTCATGGGACCACACGGAGCAATAAACATCATATTCCGCAAGGAAATCGCTGAAGCCAAAGACCACAAACAGAAGCACGCCGAACTGGTGACGGAATACCGCCAGAAATTCGCAAACCCCTACATAGCCGCACAGAAGGGCTACATAGATGAAGTCATAGACCCAGCCCAAACGAGACCCAAACTCATCAGCGCCTTGGAAAGCCTAGCCACAAAACGTGAACCACGCCCAACCAGAAGACATGGAAACGTGCCACTGTAGGCCTATAGATGAATGGCGAATTCGCATTCTTCAGCTCCTGATACAGCTGATTGTATGATTTCAACTTCCACAGGTTTTTCCAGAACGCTTTCCCAGAGTTTCTTTACGAATCCTTTCGAACAGTTGCAATAGGTCATCGAGATCATCTCATCTGCTGGCAAACCTCTCAGCAGACCACAATAGCACCGTAATGACTTGGCGAAAGTCTTCGGCGTGTAATACTGGTACAGTGTGTTTCCTTCTCTGACGAGCCTCGTTCCACGCATGGGCTTCTGTACTTCAGCCTCAAGAAACTCGTTGATGCTCTTGCACTTCTTGCTTCTTGCCTTGGCTTGTTCGATGACCCTTTTGTTCACTTCTGCGCAATTGTAGCCGCAGTTCATCATTATCTGAGCTCTCGTATCCTCGTCAAGAAGCGCATCCATTCTTTCATAGCACCTTTGACTAATTCAGCAATCTCTGTCTTGCCAGTCTCTCCAGTTATCCGTTCACTGCCCTCCATAACCTTTTTCGCTACTGCTTCACCGGCAAACTGCTCAACGCATTCTCCAATCGCCTTTATCATACCTTGTTCTCGACCTATACTCAAGCCCCAGTTCACGAAAGCAAGCATACGTCTTATAAGAGTAACGTGCATAGAAACGTGCATCAAGAAAACTGCTTTGCTCCAAAAAGGTTGATTGTCATATGCCGTGGATTGCTGAAAGATTCAAGAAATGCTTGAAAGCGCATACAACCGAAGAAAAAGCATCAAAGCTTATGGAAAACTGTGGCGCAGAACCACAGTCTGCAAGCCCAGCAGCTCCTCAAGGAGTAAGGCTGCTGCGAGAAATCTATGACAAAGCAAACCTGAAAGTGCTAGCGGACACTCGCTAATGCTTGTCTAGTTGCACGTGAAAAAAGAGAAAAGGGTTGGTTTTATTGGAAAGCGATATATGAAAAACCGTGGCTTCTCTTACTTGGTGAGTTCATTGGAAGAAGCTGAGATAATTCAATCAGCACCAGCAAAGAAATCGCAAACCAAGTTTCTGATAGTGTGTGTCTGTCTAGTTTTGGTGATTGTCATGGTATCTGTTACACTACTCCTAGCCTTGTGGGAAAACCAGAGTCTGAGAAACGAGAAGCGAACACTGGAAAACAATCTCGCCATCTCGGAAAGCAGTTATGCTTCATTAAGAGGCAGCTTCTCAGACAGTTCTTGGACTACCTTGACAGAGCGTTCAAGATTCCAGTAAAACTGTTTGTGGCCCACGATGTCAGGAAAGACCTAGCTAAAATCCTAGACATTCCTGCCTATCTTACCCAAGACCTTGCAGTCCAGATTCTCAATCCGTCCCCAGTCTGAACAAGAACAAAAATAGCGTACGCAAGTATTTAGGTAACGATATTTCTACCCAAATGATTTAATACGCCTTCACCAAACCATTCTATTCTCGAATTCAACCTACATATACAGGGGTTAGAGCTACTTTGCAACGCAAGCCTGTGCGTATAACAGACACAACTTTCAGAGATGCCCATCAATCACTCATGGCCACGCGCATGAGCACTGAAACTATGGTGAAGATTGCTGAGAAGGTTGATCATGTGGGTTTTTTCAGTCTGGAAGCTTGGGGTGGAGCCACGTTCGACGTGGCCATACGTTTCTTGAATGAAGATCCATGGGAACGCATCCGCCAACTCAAGAAACACGTGAAACACACGCCTCTTCAGATGCTCCTGCGTGGGCAGAACATTGTAGGCTACCGCAACTATCCCGATGACTTGCTGGCAAAGTTTGTTGAGAAAGCGGCCGAAAACGGCATTGACATTTTTCGCATCTTCGACGCGTTGAACGACATCAGAAACATGGAAGTCGCCATCAAGAGCGTCAAGAAAGCAGGCAAACATGCTCAGGGCACAATTAGCTATACCATAAGCCCAGTTCACACTGTGGAGCGTTTCGTGGAATTCGCCAAAGACCTAGCCAGTCTACACTGCGACTCAATCTGCATCAAGGACATGGCTGGAATGCTTGCGCCACAGCCTGCCTATGAACTGATAACCGCATTGAGAAAAGAAATCGGTCTGCCCGTGCACCTTCACAGCCACAGCACAAGCGGCATGGTTATGATGACCTACTACCGAGCATGCGAAGCAGGAGTAGACATACTCGACACTGCCTTCTCGCCGTTAGCGTGGGGCACGAGCCAGCCGCCAGTCGAATCAGTCGTGGCTGCGCTGAAAAACACGCCATACGACACTGGACTGGACAGCAGGCTCCTCAACGAGATCGCACAATACTTCCGCGAGGTACGCGAGAAATACTTCGATCCTCTCAAACTGATCGACCCAAAGGCAGAACGGGTGGATGCATCAATAATCGTTCATCAGATCCCAGGCGGAATGTTCTCCAACCTGCTTTCGCAACTGCGCGAGCAGAAGGCTTTGGATAGGCTTAACGAAGTTCTTGAAGAAGTGCCCAAGGTCAGAAAGGAATTGGGTTATCCGCCACTCGTGACGCCAACGAGCCAGCTTGTGGGCATCCAAGCCGTCATGAATGTCCTCTCGGGCAAACGTTACAGCATAATTCCGAAGGAAATCAAAGACTACGTCAAGGGCTTGTACGGAAAACCGCCAGGACTGATTGATCCAAAGATCAGAAAGAAAATCATCGGCGACGAGCAACCAATAACCACTCGACCAGCTGACCAGCTGGAACCAGCCCTAGACAAGATTCCGGACGACGTGAAGCCTTACATCGAAAGCGAAGAAGACAAAATAACCTATGCGCTGTTTCCGCAGATCGCCCTAGAGTTCTTCAAGAAACGCAAAGCGAAACGTGAAGACGCTAAGACTGCTCTTCCGCCGGAAAAGCTTGAGGAACTCGAAGAGGTAGCGGCACTCTCAGCCGCAGTGGCCACATACCTTACAGGCTCAAACGGACTGAAAGCACTAACCATAACTTCTGCCAGGCCAGAAGGAGCAGTGTCGCCATGGGTGCTTGCCGGACGCCAGATCAACGTGGAGAGAGGCGCATAAAAATGCCCAGCTACGAAGCCGTGATTGAAGGCAAAACACGCAAAGTTGAGCTGACAAAAACAGCAAAGAAGACGTTCATAGCTAAGATAGACAACAAGCCTCGCAGAATAGAACTGGAAACCGATAAGCTCGATCCAGAGCAAATATTCGCTGTAAAAATAGATGACAAGGCCTACAGGGTTCAGATGCCCAAAATTGAACGAGAAAAAGCCGTTTCCGTCAAGGTTGAAGAAGCAACTTTCAAAGTTGAGATCAAAGCTTCCACAAGAAAGCAAGCAGTAGCAAGTCTTGAACCAGCCATGAGGGCGCCAACGAAGAAGGCAGCTCCGTCGAAACTGGCTGCGGCCGAAGGTGCCATAACTGCACCGATGATGGGCAAGATCGTGTCGGTGAAAGTGAAGAATGGGGATCAGGTTAAGGCTAATCAAACCTTGTGCATAATCGAGGCCATGAAAATGGAAAACGAAATAACTGCGCCGAGAGCTGGGGCTGTTCAGGCAGTAAACGTCTCCGAAGGCCAGCCTGTGAACGAAGGCGACACGCTATTCATCGTGACCTAGAATATTGAAGGTGGCTTGTACTCTCCGAAAGCCTCGCGCAATGCTCCGCAAATCTCACCTAACGTTGCGTATTCTTTCACGGCCTCCATGATGAAGGGCATCAGGTTCTCATTTTCTTGTTCTGCTGCTCTGCGAAGTCTGCTTAACGCTTCGGTCACGTTGGTGTTATTCCGTTGCTTCTTGAGTGTTTTCAACCGTTCGACAAGCTTCTTCTCTATGGCTGGATCAATCTGCAGCAGCTTAATGGGCACTTCTTCTTCGACTTTAAGGTCATTGACGCCTACCACGACGCGCTTTTTGGCCTCGACTTCCTTCTGGAAACGATATGCGCTTTCTGTGATTTCGCGTTGCATGAAGCCCTTTTCGATAGCCATTACAGCTCCACCCATCGCGTCGATCTGCTCGATATACTTCAGGGCTCTCTCCTCAATCTCGTCAGTCAAATACTCAAGGTAGTATGAGCCTCCAAGAGGATCAACTGAATCCACTACACCACTTTCATGAGCTATGATCTGCTGCGTACGAAGGGCAACTGTTACGGCTTGCTCGCTTGGCAAGGCGTAAGCCTCGTCAAATGAATTTGTGTGTAGCGACTGCGTTCCGCCCAAAACTGCAGACAAAGCCTGTAAGGCGACTCGCACGACATTGTTGTAGGGCTGCTGGGCTGTGAGGGAAACGCCTGAGGTTTGCGTATGGAAGCGTAGCATCCATGAGTTTGGGTTTTGGGCTTTGAAGCGTTCTCGCATTATTCGCGCCCACAATCTTCGAGCCGCCCTGAACTTGGCGACTTCTTCTAGGAAGTTGTTGTGTGCGGCGAAGAAGAAGCTGAGTCTTCCTGCAAACTTGTCTAGGTCTAAGCCTCTGTCGATTGCTGCTTGCACGTAAGCGATGGCGTTTGCGAACGTGAATGCTACTTCCTGTACGGCTGTTGAGCCTGCTTCGCGTATGTGGTAGCCGCTTATGCTTATGGTGTTCCAGTTTGGCATGTTCTGGCTGCAGTATTGGAAGATGTCGGTTATCATGCGCATTGATGGTTTGGGCGGGAAGATGTACATACCTCTTGCAACGTATTCTTTCAGGACATCGTTTTGAATTGTGCCTCCTAGCTTTGTCTGGCTTATTCCTTGTTTTTGTCCGACGATTGCGTACATGGTCAGTAGAATGTTTGCGGGTGCGTTGATTGTCATGGATGTCGTGACTTTGTCAAGCGGGATTCCGTGAAACAGAGTTTCCATGTCTCGTAGTGAAGAGGCGCTTACGCCCACTTTGCCGACTTCGCCCGTAGCCATTGAATGATCACAATCGTAGCCCACTTGGGTTGGGAAGTCAAAAGCGACGCTTAATCCCGTTTGTCCGTGATCCAAAAGGTATTTGAAGCGTTGGTTTGTTTGTTCAGCCGTGCCAAAACCTGCATACTGACGCATCGTCCACAATCGTGCACGATACATGGTTGGATAGACACCGCGAGTATAGGGATATTCGCCTGAAAAGCCTGAATCACGCAGGTAGTCGTGGTTCGGGATGTCAGATGGCGTGTAGATTCTGTCCACTGGAATGTTAGAGCTTGTCTGGAAGCTCTCTTTTCTTTCGGGAAGTTTATCGAAGCTGTTCTTGACAGTTTCCTCTTCCCACTGTTGTTTGCGTTTGCGGATTTCGTCGAGGTTCACTGATCTGCACCAACGGTATAGACTATTCCATGAAACATAAAAGAATTTATCAAAAAACCTGCTATTGATTCTTGAAAGCTGACTCATGCATGGCATACTGCATAATGAAGTCATGTGCAGGTGTCGGAAAGTCATAGCTGAATGCTGAGATATGCTAGTCGTTCTTGTCGTTCATAACTCCACTTTGCTTACAAGCACGTTCGTCTTTTCAAGGAGTATTCTCAAACGCATAGAAGCGCTGGTAAGGCCAAAGTAAATTCCATGTGTCATGTTAACAACAACAACCATGTCCTGCGTGTTCAGAATGCTCATTGACGAATCTCTGCGGGTTCTTGTCAAATATTACCTTGCATGACTCGTTACAGAAATAGTACTTCTTGCCCATGTGCTCTGATTTGAATTTGGCAGTTTTTTCGTCCACGTTCATGTTGCAAACTGGGTCCTTTACCATATTCATCTTCACCTCCGTCACTTCTTGACCTGATCACTGAACTTCTCGAACTTGAACGATGACAATTTCAGCAACGCTGAATTGGTGACTACTGTCAGTGAGCTAATGGCCATCGCTCCCGCGGCAAAAATCGGGTTCATCAGGCCAATTGCGGCGACTGGAATCATGACCGTGTTGTATATGAACGCCCAGAACAGGTTGGAGTTGATTTTCCTCATAGTTTTCTTGCTTAACTCCACGCCAAGCGCCACATCTCTCAAATCATCCTTGATTAGCACTATACCGCCTGTTTCCTTCGCTATATCGGTACCGCTTCCTATGGCTATTCCAATGTCAGCTTGAGCCAAAGCTGGAGCATCATTTATGCCGTCGCCGACCATCGCCACCGTTTTTCCTTCGCCTTGCAGTTTCTTGATTGCGTTGACCTTTTCCCAAGGAAGCACGTTGGCTATGACTTGGTCAATACCTAGTTGCTCTGCAATCGCTTTGGCAGTTCTTTCGTTGTCACCAGTCAGCATAGCTACTTCCAGTCCCATGCTCTTCAATTTGCTTATCGCCTCAACGGCATTCTCTTTCGGCGTATCCATAGCAGCGACTACACCTGCAAGCTGACTATCCACAGCAAGAATCATCACTGTCTTGCCTTGTCTTTCCAGTCTATCAAGATCCTGTTCCAACTGCTCGATCGGAACCTTCTCATCTTGCATGAGTCTTCGATTTCCAAGCAATATCCTCTTGTTCTCGTAAGTACATCTGACTCCATGACCTGGTACTGCCTCAAACGATTCTGCGTCAGGAATGTCAGGGTCACTTTGACTCGCAGCATTCAGTATCGCTTCCGCCAGCGGATGCTCCGAACCCTTCTCAGCAATCGCCGCAAGTCTCAACACATCCTTTTCCTCGTAGCCGTTGTAAACCACGATGTCGGTTACTGAGGGCTCTCCCTTCGTCAGCGTTCCTGTCTTGTCAAAAACAACTGTTTTCAGTTTTCTGGCTCTTTCAACGTATTCACCGCTGCGAAGAAGGATACCATATTCCGCGCCTTTGCCCACGCCCGCCAATATAGCTGTGGGGGTGGCGATACCCAAGGCGCATGGGCAAGCAATTAGCAATACGGAAAGCAGCACGAAGAACGCAGCTGAGAAACCACTCACAAAATACCAGTAGGCGAAAGAAACAGCGGCAACCGAGAAGACTATCGGAACGAATTTCCCGACGACTCTATCGGCAAACTTTTGCACTGGTGCGCTTGAAGCTTGTGCTTCTTCAACTAGATGCACAATCTGTGCGAGTGCTGTCTCTTCTCCAATCTTGGTCGTCTTGACTCTTAGAAGCCCAGTCTTGTTCACAGTGGCACCTATGACCTCGCTTCCAACGTTTTTCTCAACAGGTATGCTTTCACCAGTGATTATTTTCTCATCCACAGAAGAGTATCCTGCGATTACAACGCCGTCTGTGGGAATCTTTTCACCAGGTTTAATAATTATGACATCATCCACTCGGACCTCGTCGATCGGAACTTCAACTTCTGTCCCATTCTTTAGCACTCTAGCTATCGTTGGTTGAAGCTCGAGCAATCTCCGAATCGAGGCAGCTGATCTTCGCCTTATGCTTTCTTCGATAAACTTGCCTAGCAACACGAAGGCGAGTATGCCTATGGATATCTCCAAATAGCCATCCACGCGTTGTGCAGGTGGGACGAATACGTTGACCACGCCGTAAGCCCAGCCCGCGATCACGCCGGCTGAAACAAGCACGTCCATATTGATTGCACGATTTCTAAGAGAAACGTAGGCCCCATGGATAATACTCCAGCCGGCAATCCACACGACAGGGGTTGAGACTATGAGTAAGGCTAGGCTGTAAACGGCCATGCTGCCTATTAACGTAAGGCTCATTATGGCTGCTGTAAGACCCAACGTGACTAAGACTCGTAGTACTGCGACCGAAACAACTCCTGCCAAAGTCACGGCTACCCTACGCTTCATAGCCTTGAGTTCTTGCTCAGGCTGTTCATACACGTTGACGCATGATTGGCTGCAGAAGTAGTAAGTGCGGTCTCCGATCTTTTTCTTGATGGCTTTGTCTTTGTCAACATCCATTCCACATACGGGATCTCTTGGCATGAGGCTTTTCCTCCGTTATGATGCAGTGTTAGTTTCCGAAGTATTTAAATATATCTTTTAAAGATATATGTTTTATAGATAGATCTGGTGAAAACATGTCTACGCAAGATTTAGACGAAATCGTCTCCGATTTCTCGCGTTTCTACGTACTCACAATACTCTACGAAGGACCTCACCATGGCTACAGCATAATCAGCAAATTCAAAAAAAGGATAGGTAAGGACATCAGCCCAAGTCTAGTCTATCCATTCCTGAGCCAGCTTGAGAAAAAAGACCTAGTGAAACACTCGCTGAAGCCCGTCGGAGAGAAAAAAAAGAAGGTATTCGAACTAACCAAAAAAGGAAGAGAGCTTTGCAGAACACTGTTCAAACGTTTTTCAGCCCTCGTCTCTGTTGCTATCGAGCCAAGCTTGTCAGTATGTGCGAACTGTGGCTGCAAGGTGTACGAAGGTGGACATAGAGAGATAATCAACAAGAAAGAAATGACATTCTGCTGCGTGCACTGCGCTGAATCATACAAAAGAGAAGTTGCGAAAAAGCCTGTTTCGCGGAAATATCGACGTTTCTAGGAGATGTATGAAAACATGCACATTGGAATTTTGGATATTGTTTTACGAGTTGGATTGACCCTAGCAACGAGCTTCTTGTTCGGAATCACGTTTCTTGGCTATTGGCGTACAAGAACTCGTAAGATGTTATTTGTCACAGTGGGGTTTGCCGTTTTCTTGGTTCATGCCTTGATCACGGTTCCAGAGCTGTTCAGCGATACCTACCAGCTCGCTATGAGCGAGAACGTGCACCTTCTCATCCACTTGATAGCACTAGTCTTGATAGCAATCGGCATACTGAAGGACTAGTACGTCATGTTCAAAGATGAAATCCTGGAAAACGATAGAAGAAGAAAAATTTACGTGCTTATAGAGGCGAGTCCAGGCATTCATCTGAGGGAACTTCAAAGAATATTGAACATGCCCCTAACCACTCTAGAATACCACCTCAGCTATATGGCCAGGAAAAAGATTCTGTTCGCAGAAACAGAAGGCCATCACAAACGATACTACACGAAGCCTCTTGACCCTGAAGATAAGAAAGTGCTGGCGGCACTGAGACAGAAAAGAATGAGGGAAATCGTGCTCACAATCTTAGCAAACGGGAAAGCAAAATATCAACTACTTGCAGACCAGCTCAAACTGTCACACTCAACGTTGTCATCGTACCTCAAGTATCTGGTGAGCAACAACATCCTCGCCAAGGACAAAATCGGCTACGAAAACCTCTACACGATTCGAGATGAAGACAGAGTGGCGAAAGTGTTGATAGCTTACAAAGCCAGCTTCCTGGACAGACTTGTGGACAACGCATTAGACATATGGATGGAAACACACTTTCGTAAAGAAGAATAAAGCCTCATATGAGACAGATTCGATTCTTGTACTAGTCTACTTCATGATTCTGTCCGATGGTTCTTATAAGTGCCGGAAGAGACGCTTGAGATTGGAGGTTGAGAACAAGTCGGCAACACCCCACTCTTCGAAAAGACTCGCTAAGATCCAGAGCATGCTGGAGTCAACTTTCGTTCCTCTCTTTCCTTTCTCCCTCCAGCTTGTCTGGACCTGCGCGAGTACCTTAGAAGAAAAGGGTTATGCTGACAGGAGAAGAGGTGCAAAACATGAACACACAACTACTGCTCGAAGAAAAGCATATTTTGCTGAAGAACGAGCTTGGCGAAAACCTGCAAAAGAAGCATGCTTTGGAATTGAGAATCAGCAAACAGTTTGAGAAACTGAAGAAGCTGGAGATTTCGCTGGAAAAGCGCGCTCGCATTACTGAAACGGAGGAATAGTGATGCTTTGTTGTCTAGGGTTGGTTGTTGGATTTGCGGCTGGTGTCACGTTGGGCGGGCCTTGGGCGTTTTTTGCACCGGTTGCAGGTTTTGGCCTTGGCTTGATAGGAGACCTGACGCTGATTAGGCACGGTCTACACGGCATCCAGAAGAATGCTGAACGATGGACAAACATGATGGAAGATGAACTACATCACGAAGAGCCCAAGGAGGTGTGAGTTGTAAATGAGAAGATCAATTGTGGTTCCGGTAGTGGCTTCAATAGTAGCGATCGCCGCAGTAGCTTTGGTGAGCGTCGGATTAAGTCACGCGCAGACAATGATGGAAAACGTTGGATCAATGAGGTCACCAATGCATCGCATGGGTCAAAATGGCCAGACTGACTGCGACGGAGGCATGCCGACTCACATGAACGCAACACAGCACATGCCTGAAAACATGCACGATGCGTGCGACGACATGCATGACCGCATGGAGAACATGACAAGCCACATGGGAGATATGCACTAGCGAGCGCAAGACTCTGACCATAATGCAAAAGACTACTCTTAACCGTGCATGTCCTGATTTGATTCTTGAGGTCTCCATAGAATGCCGAGAATCCCACCGATGATTCCCATTATCAGGCCGATTTCCACGCCACCAAGCGGATTAGCATACTCGTTGCCGAGAAGACTGTAACTGGTGCTTTTCATAACTCGTGTTGTTTCGGGCTTAAATAGAGCATAATCGCCGTATGAACTAGGTTTCTTCATAGACGGTCGCACGGCAACTCTTAGGAAGAAATGCGTAGAGCCTTTGTCTTTTTCTGTCGAATGTAAGCGTGTGCGCTCCTTCCTCTGTGTTTACCTTCTCATCTACAATCATTTTTTGTGTATCTACCACTTCGATTATACCATGTTTTCCAATGGCGCAGTAGAGGCGATGTCGATCGGTGTTGAGCCAGATTACATCAGGTCCTCCTCCAATCGGAACCACAGCTTCTTCATGCCCCGTTGAAACGTCCAAAACAACTATTGCCCCGCCATCGCACGCGACGTAGGCCAAGCCGTTCTTGTCGTCGATGTCAAGGCCATGTGGTCCGGCTGTCGAGATGGGCAGAAAAGTCTTTTGCGACAGGTTTTCTGGCGCAAGTATTGCTATGCCTGCGGGTTCACGAACGTTCACCAAGAACTGATCTTTCTTGTTTGAGTACAAACACCATCGCGGCCTCCCAGCCAGTTTCAAAGCTGAGACCGATTTTCCTAAATAGGGATCAACGAGCCTGACCTGATTATCTTCTACGTCAGCGACAAGGAGTCTATTTCGGAGACCGTCCCATGCAAGACCGTTAGGCATGGTTCCTGCCTGCATCTCGCGCAAAACCCTGTTGGTCAATGCATCAATTACCAAGATCTTGCCAGCGCCTCGAGAGGCAGCAAAGATCAAATTCTCATCCTGAGCGCACACAACGCCGCTTGCTTCCGGGCATCCGGCGATTGTTGCCACGTGCTTAGCACTTTCGCCATCGATAACCTCTACGGTTCCGGTGGCGGTATGAGCAACATATACGCGACCGCTTTCGAGATGGACATCAGCATGGTCAAAACCTCCTAGCTGGTGAGGTGGAAGGTTAACGTATTGAGAGATCAACAACGTCATAATATTACCTTTTTTGACGCGTACACAGAAAAAAAAGGAGTCTTTAGTTTACTCCACTAGTTTCTTTCTTAGGAATTCTCTTCGCTCTTTCCTGTCTAGCTTTTCGATTTCAGCCTTGAATTTCTCGCGAATCAGTTTTAGTTTGCAATTGGTGTAGAATGCGTCGTACACTGGGCTTGCTTTGGCAATAGTTTCATAATCGTCTTTTGACACGATACCGAAACCTGTCATGACTGCTTCTAATCCGGCTGCTTCGGATGCCATTTCCATTTTATCTGTATCAGCCGCACGAACTATCTTCGCCACTTCTAGTACCGCAGGGTCTTTGATTTTGTACTTCTCGACTACTGCATCGAAACTGCACTTGTCGCCATGATGCCCTAACTCGACACCTGGCGCGTCGTACGGTATTGCCTTCTCCTTTTTGACGGCTTCTTCGATTTTTTCGACGGGAACGAAGAGGAATTCGGCTTTTTGATCTACGAATCGCTTAATCAGCCATGGACATGCGGTTCTGTCGACGTGAACGTATTGTCTTGTTACCCATTTCATTTTGTGTCACCTATGTAGATTAACTACTCATATGAGTAGAATATCTACTTATATAAGCTTAACCCTATGTGTCTTGAGGGATGCAAAGACGCATCGACTTGGAAGCATGAAAATCGGAACAGTCCAGCTTTGGCTGCTCTTGCTACTCTCTGACAAACCAATGTACGGCTATGAAATCATCCGAGAGCTAGAACGAAGATTCTCAGGTTACTGGTCGCCTAAAACAGGCACAATATATCCCGCTCTTGAAAAACTCGAAGAAAACGGCCTCGTAACCGGACAAATAGAATTCAGAGATCACGGACCAGACAGAAAACACTACGCCATCACTAACAAAGGAAAGGAAGAGTTGAAATCCATCATGGCTCGATGGGCGAAAATGACCGAGATGATCGAAACCTACAGGGAGACTCATCAAGCCTTGTTCAAATTCAAGAAAGAGTGTGCAAAAACAGAAGCATCTGAGCTCCTCATAAGACTCGGAAAAGCTTTGAAGGGCCGCACTTTCGAGTTTAGTGATGTGTTTCCTTCAGAAGAGAAAAGACAAGCCACCCCAACACAACCAGTCTTTCTTAAGCTCCTTTATGCGAGGGAGAACCATAAGTACGAAATCCATTTGGAGCTTGAATGGTTGCCATCTGAAGTAGAGGAATCCTCCGAGACTTAGCCAAGTAAGCTGTCCAGGATTAAGGAAGGTTGAGTGAATCTTGTCTCACCATTGGGGCTACGTGAGCGCTGTTGTATCGGCAGTCCTGTTTGGGTTAAGCTCGACTCTGAACAAGATCGCGTTAGAGAATGTTCATCCTAGTGTCGTTGCTGGAATGATTTACTTCATCGGTGGCGTTTTCCTTTTCGGATTTCATCTGACTCCTTTGTGCGAGAGGGTTCTCTCTGCACTTGACACTCGAGAAACCGAGTCCAAGATAACGGCGAAGGACTTGAGGGTTTTGGCTTCAGTCATTCTATGCGGCTCAGTAATTGCGCCATTGTTGCTCTTGAATGGTCTAAACCAGACTACGGCGATTAACGCATCTTTGCTTCTTAACGCCGAATCTTTGTTCACCGCTTTGATGGCTTTTGTGTTTCTCAGCGAACGAGGAGCAAGAAAAGAGTATCTGGGCATACTCATGCTGCTTATTGGAGTGGTTTTCGTGACCACAAACGGGGAGTTCCAGCGGCTCTCCCTAACAGAAAACATATTTGGCAACCTGCTCATTATAGGGGCTTGCTTGTTCTGGGGAATAGACAACAACCTAAGCAGGTTTCTCAGCAAGAAGCGAGATATCATACTGGTGACTGGGCTAAAATGCTTCATCGGCGGTCTGGCCTTGCTGATTATATCGTTTCTTGCCGGAATTGACTTCAGCATACCTCTGACTTCGCTGCCTTACCTCTTGTCTGTGGGAGCGCTCAGCATTGCATTTTCAATCCTCCTGTTTCTTTTCGCTCTCAGAAAGATAGGTTCAATGCGAACAGGAGTCATCTATTCCATGTCTTCACTCTTCGGAGTCGTTCTCGCCTTCATTGTCTTAAGAGAAACGTTCACCGCAATACAATTGGCAGCTGGGTTAATCATGCTCCTAGGCGTTTACGTCCTTTATCGGAACCAGAGATGAAGTAGGCTTGCTCGTGTCATACGCGCTACAGAGAAAGACGCTTTGAAGAGCAACAAGATAAAGCTTCATATCATTGAAGCGGTCAACGTTCCTAGGCGATTATATGAAAATACTCGTTGCTTACTATTCAAGGACAGGAACTACGAGGAAGGTCGCGGAAGCTATTACGGGCATTCTGAAGTGTGACATTGAAGAAGTGCTCGATGAGAAAAGCAGATCTGGAGCGTTAGGTTGGTTGAAGTCAGGCAGAGACGCAGGCTCAAAGAAGCTCACCACGATATAAGAGACAAAGAATGATCCTGGCTTGTATGATGTCGTGGCAATCGGAACTCCTGTTTGGAATGGCACAATGTCAACGCCCATCAGAACATACATAGTACAGCATAGGGAAAGTTTCAAGAAAGTTGCTTTTTTCTGCACACAGGACGATTCTGAGAAAAAGGCACTAGACGAAATGGAGTCTCTATGCGGCAAGACTCCAGTAACATTGCTTCAGCTGAACAGAAAGCAAGAAGTAGAAACGGAAGCATACCTCCAAAAAGCTAAGCAATTCGCCGACACGATAGAGCAAGCGCCAAGCTGAAGACTTTTGGATTTCACCAGACTCCCAACGATCCGAGCAAAGGCCGTTTGCCAGATTCTGCCGCACTATTGAACTGAAAAGAGAGCAGTGGCTTCGACCTACGACGCAGATATGTCTAGGGGTAAGGTTTTATCCAACCAACCAAACTTGCGATTGTTAGAAGAATCTTCAGTTTTCGAGTTTGCAAGCCAGTTTACGTGAGCCGTAGTCAAAATTAGAAAAGATGCATCGTGATCCGTTCTTGTGTTTGACCGATAGCTAGAATAGAAGGAGGATTGGTTGAGTCTCCACACTCCAGCATTTGATTCAACCAAGACCAAAAAATGATTCTTCTGATAAGAGCTTATTTAAGTATAGTACTATGCTTCCAGTTTCTAAGAGAGGGTTGATTTTGACTTCGAGAGTGGTTGTAGTTGAGTTTGATGGTAATTATGCAAAAGCTTTCAGTCAAACCATCCAACAGATCAACGGGATAGACGAGCTAGACACTTCTGAGAGATCAGTGGTTGTGAAGGTCGGAGTATTCAGCCACAAAGTAGGTAACCACACTTCAGTTGGTCTTGTTAAAGCTATCATCAACAGTTTTGACAGGACGCCCAAGGTTTTCTTGGCAGAATCAGACAATTATCAAGGAACCGCCCTAGAAAGGCTTCAAATCTGGAAGGAGCTTTTCACAGAAAAAGTAACGCCAGCAAATCTTTCAGACGAGGCGAACACCCGAAAAGTTACTTTAGCAGGTCAAGAAATGAATCTGTCAAACACGCTCTTTAAGCCCAATGTACTGATTAGCACACACATACTACGCAGTTTTGAGCGGGGAAGTATACTAAAAAATCTGTTCGGATGCGTTCCATCTCCAAAGAAGGCAAGGTATCACAAGATTCTACCCTTGCTTCTAGCAGACATTTATGAAGCAATAGGTGGAATAGACCTTGCAGTACTGGATGGAACGTTCTTCTGGCGTGGTGTAGGTGATCTTCCAATCCAAATGAACACGCTTGTGGTGGGCAGAGACGCAGTGGCCGTCGAAGCAGTCGGCGCTGTGCTTGCTGGCTTGAAGCTTGAAAAGATGCCGGTGCTTCAAGAATTTGTGAAGCGAGGGCTCGGCGAAGGCGACCTTAAAAACATTGAAATTGTAGGAACTTCATTTGAAAGCCTCAAAGAGAGATTCAGGCTGGCTGCTAAGCAACATAGGAAGAAATGGCGCGAACAGGGTGGTGCATCCAAGATTTGGGCTCCTGCTGTCGATCGCCTGATACGAGATGGATTTTTTAAGCTACCGAACAAGAGAACCAGAGAAGACGTGAGAAAAGTGTTGAAGGCGAGATCGGTTCCTGTTGAAGGCAACATGAATCTGGTTATAACCACTTTGACACGCAGAGTTAAGAAGGGCATGTTGAAAGCGAAGAAGGAACCAGAAGGATGGACTTACTGGACAGAATAGCTCAGCATGCTGTTGATTGGGGTAAAGTTCTATCCAACCAACCAAAAAACGACGATTGGTAGACGTTGGGGAAAGGTTATAGCTATACCCATTCCATGATTGGCTGGGTGTTCCGATTGCTTGAAGGCAAGAACGTAAACTTGAGGATAGCAGAGAAAGATGATTTGCCTTTGCTTCTTGAGTGGTTCAACAGCCCTGAATTCGCTGGAATATACAATCCATTAGATACACAGGAGTCTAAGGCAGATATTGAGAAACGGTACGAAAAACTGGGCTCGGAAAAGGCGTGGTTTCTGATACAGAAAAAGGATGGAAGCAGGATTGGTTACATGGGAATGGGTGTTCTAGGAGGCTCTTGGGAGATAGGCTATGTGCTAGTTCCCAGCGAAAGAGGTAAGGGCTACTGTACGGAAGCTGTCCTACTTGCTGTAGATTATTTGTTCATGTCTAAAGACATAGTCAGGATTCAGGCGACGACCTACCTAGAGAACGTGGCATCACAGAAGGTTTTGGAAAAGGCTGGTTTCCAAAGAGAAGGAAGAATACGAAAAGGGATGTATGCCTGGGGTAATTGGGTCGACCTCTATCTCTATAGCATTCTCAGAGAAGAATGGAAAGAACCAAAAATACTAACAAGAACAGCTTGAGTTTTGGATAAAACTTTACCCCAACCACCACCAACTCTGAACGCGCGCGCTAATCAGAAACATCTAGAGAGGGAGGCAAAGCCTAGTTTGAAGCATGACAAGTTCTTAATATATGAGCAAAGAGTATGTGGTAAGCAAGATAGGCATATGCTGGGTCTCTATGAAGATAGCTAGGAAAAAACGCAAGAGAAAGGAAAGATACTTGAAGAGAATGCACAGCCCGCACAAGAAGAAAGCGCACGCTAGAACCACTTCCCCCTAGTTTTACAGATGGTCTGCAAAAGCACGTACTATCAGCCTTTAGACTAAAGCTGAAAAATAGCCTATATCTTTAAGCAAGACTTTAGTTGAGTTATCGCTATTCTAGGATTTTCACTAACGTGTTGTTGATGTAGCGTTGCAGTTACGGTTGCGTTGGGATAAAACCTTACCCCAAACCAACCCAACCCCAAATAATGTCGTCTACGATAACAGCTGTTTTGATGCAGGTATGAAGCCTCCTAATGTGACGCTTGATAACATGTGCATTATTGATCTTGAGCAAAGCCGCGAGGATGCTTCTCAAATAAAGAGACTAATTCAAATGCATCATGACAAAGAGATTAGCTTACGGGTGGTTGCAGCAAGTGCCTCTGAATTGAAGCAGGACAGAAGTACGCATCCACAGCATTTAGACGAATTCAAGCAGAGATTATCCTTGATAGGTTTGAGTGATGTTGAGATTCTGCCGACTCTCGCTCGCTCTGATTTTTCGTTTTCCGGTTACTGTGTATCTAGTGGTAGATGGCTGGATGAACTTGAGAAGGAAATTCAGACAGTATTGTTCGGAGAAAATGAAGTGGAGTTTGGTGACTTCTGTCGAAAATATCGTTATGATGAAAAAGCCAAAGAGTGGGATGATGAGTGGGTACGCAGAAAATGCGATGCGCTCACGCTTTGGAGCCACATTTGGTATGGTGGAGACATCTTCGTTACGAGAGACGACAACTTCTTCAGACAAACGAAGAAGCAGAAGCTTATCGAGCTGGGGGCGGGAAAAATCATGAGACCTGCAGAAGCCGTGAAAATGCTGGACTGCTAGCGTGCTCTTTCACAAGGCTTGTGTTCAAGATTGTCCACTTCTCACTCTCTTGGTATATCAGACAAAACGGAAAGCCAACTATTTGTAAGGACTTCTGGAGACATCTTCACATTGGTGTTACAAAGCCTTAGGTGATTACTTTTCCGTTTAGGTAGAGTCTGTTCATTTTCGCTTTCTGAAGAGCCTCCCGCCGTCTTGGTATTCGCCTGTTACAAAGTCAAACCCTGTCTCTATGAGCTTGAAAAACATCGCCATTGTTCCTTTCTACATATTGCTCTTAGTAAAGCAACTGTATCGTAGTCGGATTCGCATGAGCTGGAACGATGAGTTTCAGTTCATAGGTTTCCTGTAGAATATGGTTTTTTTCTCGATTTGGAAGCCCATTTTTTGATATAAGTGAAGAGCTCCGCTGGGGTTTTCAGCATCTACTCCCAAGGCTGCCTCCGTCATTCCATGATCTTTGAGAAGCTTGAAGCTTTGGGCAATCATTGCTTTTGCTATACCTCTGCCTCTCCATCGACTCTTTACAGATATCAACTCTACATGACCGCGCTTGCGCCTGTATTCCATGTTTTCCCGTTCATCAATGAAGTTCAGAACTGTGCCTATGACCTCATTTTTGTGCCATGCTATTTGCCAAATTGAAGGGTTGAAGATTGGAGACTCTTGGAACCAATTGAAATCCTCATCCGATATTGGTATTTGGCCTCTCATGTCTTTGCATGCCTCGTTCCAAGCACCAATAATGGCTCGATAGTGTTCTGGCTTCACAGGGTGAACCTCTATCCCTTCAGGAAAAGGAAAATCAGGAACGTTTTCCAAGTTTGGGCGAACCATCCTGAAACCATAACGGAACACATTGTATCCCTCGCTGGCTAAAACTGAAATCCAATCCTTTTCAGAATCTGCCACCATTGACTGGAACATGTGAGGAACATCTGTGGGATGCGTCTGAGCCATCTCTCTCAGTTTCTGTTCATTGTATCTGAGCATCGCATTGCGT